>WLWD01000097.1_pt1 | contig 548621 bp, 336 predicted proteins | sample 6712731 | NCBI WGS metagenome assembly WLWD01 (sample SAMN12718690, study PRJNA576275) | sponge metagenome | isolation source: marine sponge | host: Mycale hentscheli | place: New Zealand: South Island, Marlborough, Capsize Point | collected 2014-11-01 | reverse complement strand
ATGTAGAAGATTTAGTTAGTTATATACTATAAATTGATGTAGTTTTGGTTAATTCTTCAATAATGAGACTTCTTAAAGAAAAGTAGTTCATGCAGTTTTCCAAGAACTTGGAAAGTAGCATATTTCTATGAAATCTTAGTACTATTAATAAAGTATGATATTTTTTATAAAGTTTAGAGAATATTTACTTGATAGCAACTTATATATTCATTTAATAATGTGTGGTGAATGACCTGCAAACGTTGAGTCATCTCCCCACTAACTTTGAACCTTTTACTTTGCCGACCCATACAGGTCGGATCATTAACACTTTACCTTGTCAGCATTTTATATATTTACCTGACTCCATCGTAATATCATAGCGGTGCTGCCCGAGGTCTTATATATTGTGGCCTAGGGCAAGTCACTGGTCAGAATGTGTGTATGTGTCAAATTGTGGTTGTAAACATCAGTTTCTTTAATTGAACAAGCAAACTCTTTTTACCGTGGTGTTGGGCGAGAGAGGTTTAAGGGCTGACCCTCAGTCAGAGACTCCGAAGTTCTTCACCACGTCGCCATTTTTTGGTGGCAGACTACCATTCAGCGGACGCACAACACTTTGTTTTAATTTTTGTCATCCACTCTAGCAATTGGTAGTTTTAGTTATCAAATTTACTGTCTTTTAAGGGTGGCCGCACATAGCAACGCCGTCTGTAAATCCGGACATTAATTTATTCCCTGCCAATACCCCACTATTCGATAATACGCGAGCAGAAACAATCGCGCAGTAGTAGCAGAAGTATACATTGTGAAGTGGTGGTGTTTTAGTTTAGCTTCTTGTTGTCTCATATTCGTTTACAGCAACTCTCCATACGTCGCGGCAAGATGCACCAGGCTGCCTCTCCTCCTGTAGCCGTTCTCCGGACTCTGCGCACCTGATTCAAGCGGATGGATCCACCAGGCTCGATTTCTGCGGAGCGAAGACTTCCTAAGCTGCACAGATCTAATACCTTCACCTCGGGCTATCTCCAAGAAATTGCTCTCTCTTCTGACTCTCTTGTTATTGTTATATTGATGTTTGTTTACTTTTGATATAGGCGGGCTCTTTTTAGAACCGATACAAACTAATGGAAAAAAATTGCTCGTGTACTTGTAGTACGAGATATGGGGGTGGGGCTATTTCTTAAGAATTGCGAGTGGAATTAAAGTTCCAAATTTTGTATGAGTTTTTCTTGGAATCTAATAATGAGAACGACACAAAACTTTACACACGGGTAAACCAAAAAAAAAAGTGAACTGCACCACAACGAGAATTTTTCTATATCTTATCAATAGAAAAAATTGCGAATAAATCATGAAGTAATATTGAAATGGAGAAAAACTCGTCTTGCAGTAGAGTATTAGCTTGACTAGTAGTGCACCGAATTGCGGAGCTCCAACTTACCGCACCGCTCCAAAAAAGTGCTACAAAGTTTTTTAACCAGGCCCCGATATTTCCTCCAGATTCGCTTTAAAATTAGTAAGCGGCTCCTTCGGCATGTACTTTGTCCTTGTGTTGTAGTGGAGAAGCTCCTGTAAGTATTACAATAGTAGTAATCTTGCATAGCAACCATCAACAAAATTGCGTAGGCGGTGTGCAGCCACCCTTAAATTATTTAGTTTTATTTTTTTTCCGTGTTCTCTACAGTTTAGTTTTAGTTATTCTTACCAAAAGTAAAATACCCCAAAACTAAGGGGGTTTGGTTACGTTTTGAAACAACAATAAACAACTGCTGAATGTAACTAAATGGATATGTATGTAATGCATGTGTGTGTGTGTGCATGTGTGTGAGTGGAATTTCTGAACACCAATTCAAATTTGCTCATGATCACCTTAAAGCAATAAACTAGCATTGCTTTAATTTATATTGGGAGTGAGGGTGATAGCAATAATTTTGTCATTTACTCATTCAATTGTCATCAGTAAATGTCATAACAGTGGCCATTTTACTTCTCAAAACACCATATTACTCCATAGCAACACAAGTAAAATCTTAACTTCATGTATATATATTAATTGGCGAGCGAACGTAGCGAGCGAGACACTTACAGGGGTAAAAATGAAAAAATCGGGGATGTTTGTTTATTTATATATATGGACGTATGTATGTCATTTTGTACTTTGACCCTCCGTATTTTTGTGTTCGCTCCGCGTTCGACCCCGTCCCAAACTTCACTAAACAGAATCCTCGGGTTTAGCGACCATTACCCGTATCACCTTAGAAATTGAATTGTTTACGGCTTTGATGCGGGTGCAGTTAAAACTCAAAATCGTATGGGAGCTCCATTTCTATTCGAGTTAGTGGCGGTGGTAAATTAATGTGCTCACAGTTATAAGCCCTACTCAACAGTATTTACTTAAAAATGCATTGTCCACTAGACGAACCACGAAGGTAAGTCTTGCGTAGGTAGGTTTAGTTGTGTGAAAGTATTGTGCGTTACAACTACTATTAAGAATATTACAAAGAAAATTTTAAATAACGTGATTTGAATTTGTTGCTTCTTTTTCAATTCAAACTGTTGCCGTATGACATTGAAACCCCTTTACCTCATACGTAATTTAAAAACTCGACTTTATTTTAATAGCTTGAGTGTTAGTTGTTAAAATCAAATTTAACAATAGTGTAGTTTAAGGCTCGCTCGCCATTTGTGCTCAAGCACACCACTAGTTAAAATGTATACTTCAATATGTTTGTTGTTTTGTAACCACTTACGCAAGAACTTGACTCCTAATGATTTTACCAAATTAAATGATTGGTAATAAGCTATATATTTCATGTTTTATGAGCCTGATCTGAGTCTATGTTGTTATTTTAGGACAGTCAATGCCATGAATTAGATGGCAGACTTTTTATTCATCAAGGTCAAAGGTATGATGTGATAAAATGCAAATTTTAATAGCTGGCTAAAAAATTTCTTTACTTTTGTAGATTTTTAGAAATGGTTAAACTTCTTGGAAGAGGGTCATTTTCTGATGTTTATCAAGTTTATGAACCAGAAACAAAAATAAAATATGCATTAAAAGTGGTATCGTATGAAAGGTAAAATGTGTTTAATTATTTATTAATAAATGAGAAAAGCACACTTGTCATTTAAAAATTGTATAGTTCTGGCAAAAAGCAAGGTTTTTAAATTTACTGTTCCCATTTGCAAATGGTTGCAACAAATATAATATTTCGATTAACATGAGGCTAAAGAAAACTAAAAAACAACAAGTTGATTGAGTGGCTCATTCACACTTAGTAAAGATGTATGTATGTATATATATATATATATAGTAGCATTTCCTAGAGAGCTACCAAAAGATGGTATATACTTCACTGCGTAGTTAAAAGGCGACTTCAAGAACTTACACGATTCTGGAAAAGAGCTTTCTCTGTGAATACTATGACAACTGTTTATTATTGTTTTATTTACCTGTCTATTTTTTAATCGTAAATTCTCTATTGAGTAGCTCATGACTCATTACTCGTTATCTAATGGTTGTTTTTTTTTTAAATGGTGGATAAGATTGTTTTACTTGTGTGAAGCGAAGGCAGAATTATCATGGGTATATTGCTACGTATTTATACAATAGGCAATAGCTAATTGCAGTTTATTAAATCATTAACTCAGGATTTTTCAACTATTGCAGAAGCAGAGCTGAATGACAACTAAAGAGGGCGTAGTTCACAATTTGCTAACTTGCTAACTTGTTCATTTTCTCTGTCAGCCCTGCGAGTGATAGGGTAACGAAATTGACGACCTATCAGTAAGGACTAGCTACACTTGAACTACATAGCCTACTTTTCTACCTTCAAATGCTATACATCATGTCATACATAGTGAATAGCTGCTAAAGAAGGTCACTATTTTTAGCACCATTAAAAACGCTTATATATTGCATCTTCATCTTTCTGAGTGAGCTAGTTAAACCTCGGTTTCTATTAACATAAAGGACTCCTTTTTTACTTCAGTGTGCTGTAAATTTGGGACTAAAAACAAGAAGAAAAATCTACATGTGAGAAAGTATAGAATTTTAGAATGAAAGTAGTATAGAATTTTAGAATGAAAATAAAATTTAGAATGAAAGTATAGAATTTTAGAATGAAAGTATAAAATGTTAGAATGAAAATTTAGAATGAAAGTAGAATTTTAGTATGAAAGTATAGAATTTTAGAATGAAAGTATAGAATTTTAGAATGAAAGTATACAATTTTAGAATGAAAGTAGAATTTTAGAATGAAAGTATAGAATTTTAGAATGAAAGTATACAATTTTAGAATGCAAGTTTAGAAGTTTAGAATGAAAATAAAATTTAGAATGAAAGTATAGAATTTTAGAATGCAAGTATAGAAGTTTAGAATGGAAGTATATAATTTTAGAATGAAAGTATAGAATTTTAGAATGCAAGTATAGAATTTTAGAATGAAAGTATAAAATTTTAGAATGAAAACTCAATGCTAAGTCTCTCTTGTTTCTTTTAAGGATAAACGTGTTAGTCTATACTTTTTTCTATTTTTATGTTTATTCTCCTCTTACAGGAACAGTAAAAAAGTACTCAGGGAACCTGATGCATTAAAGAAATTGGACTCAGACAGGATAGTTCGCTATGTAGACCACTGGCATAAATCATGGTGGTGTAGCAGCAGTGAAACAAAAGCGTAAGTACAAAGCTACTGTTATTGGCTTAGTTTCGTGATACTGAATTTAAACTTTTTAACTGATACAGTACCCCTCTGTGAACTAACGGAAGTACTGAGGGACAGGTAAGAGCAGTTGGCTAGCTCTAGCTACCCTAACTGAGAGACTCCAGTTGTCACTTTAAGGGTGCTGCGACAATGCCCACGCACATATTCACAATAATTGGATTTTGGTTGCTAGGGATTACTAACTTTTTTATTGGTGTTTGTAGACCTCCAACTAAGGGTGGTTCCTAAAGAGTACTGCTAATGGACTAACTAAATAAAAAGAACGGGCTTTGAGAGCCTGTTTCGTTCAAGTTACGAGCTCCTCAGCTTCAAGTATATAATCCACAACTCCTCCGCGGGTGCCGTCGCTGACGAGCCCATTCTTCGTCTACTGCTACATTTGTTGATTGTCTTCAAAACCTTCGTTGTACTTTTTCTCAATTCTGCTTTGTTTTGTCTAGTTGACTGTGCTGATTTGATCCTCGCGGCAGAGCGCCCGAATTTTTTTCTTTCAAAAAAAATTGCAACAAACATTTTGTAGCTAAGGTCATAGTCAGCCTGTGTACGAAATTTGGAGTCATTTCTACTCGTAGTTTCTGAGAAGAAAAACAAAATAGACTCCAGGACTAAAAATTAGTCCACGCGATCTTTTGGCAGAGACTTGATTACTTTCAAACCACACCCACAACAGATTCAATTAATTCCCGCAGGAAAGTGAGTTCCAGGTGCTCTCTAACTTTCGGGCGCCTACCGGTTAGCAAACCAGTTATCTGGCCGCCTTTCCTTCTCGATGATAAGCCCTACTGAAACGAGTGTGAGGAGATTATTGTAGTCTTGTTAATAGTGTTTTTCTCGGCATGGTCAGGTAAGGGAAGCCTTTTATCAAGCTAGCTAGATGCATATTCAGTGTGTGTATGTACCTATAATAGATTAGTGAACCATTTTTGCTGCTGGAAAACTCTACAGTTTCAGTTTGTGTACAGTTTTCTGTACTTAGCTATTCACTTCATTTGTTTATTCATCTTTACTTAGCTAGCTACATCACAAAATATTCATCTATATTTAGCTGGCTATTTCAAAATATTTTTTATATAAAATAAGTATCATTATTATTGTATACATTCAAAAAAAATTATCACTGGTCATCACAATACTGTAAAATAAAAAAAATCATGAGTGATATATCAGGAAGAAGTTTTGCACAAGAATAAAAATTAAAATAATGGAGTCATTACTGAGGTATTATTTACCTGTCAAAGCTTGGATACAATCTGCGAGCCAGTGTCGGCTCTAGGGAGAAACAATACTGATAAAGTAAGCCAAGAAATACAATATCAAACAGCTGTGCTCTTACAACTTATAGCGGGGGCGGGGCCTCGGTTAGTTTTATCAATTGGTAGGCGGGAGCTTTGAATTGCCCGCGCAAGCAAAGTTAGCGGTTGTTTTACTATTGCGAGCAAGGCGGATTTTTGTGGTTATTTGTGGTGGGTGCGCGCGCGTTGCTATGTCGCAGCACCCTTAAGACTGACTGAAAAAAAATATATTTGTCCAAAAACAAGGCTACATATAGTGTTACACAGCAAGGTGAATAGGTGACAATTATTTTGTTAGTGATAAGAGGTGCATGTTGCAAAAATCTATGAGGCATAACCGTGAACAAAACAACAATTAACAGCTGATTCCAAAGTTCAAAGTTCAAACCCTCCTTGCTCTGGTGTTATGGTTTTGGAGGGATGGTAGAATTACGATGGGCTTTCTTTCATATACTCAATAATTTCATTAACGATTTCTTTATACATAGATAAAGACAACTATACTTTAGTACTACTGCATATTACACACCATATTTTCAGCTCTAATCATAAGTTACGAGTCTAAACTAGTTCAGGATATGACAGAGAAGACATGATTGTTTAATATTGAGTATCCTTGTTGTAGGGTCACATATAAATAAGGATCTGGGTTCTACTGATTACGAGTAAAAAAATGCTATGAGTAAAAAGAATATTTGAAAAAAATTTTTTCGTTGGTCAGTGAGGGTGAGACTGTAACATAATACCCCTTAACCATATAAATACAGAATTGAATTGTGTTTGGTTGTCAGATGGTAGTCGTAGCTCAGTGGCAGAGCGCTTGTGGATTTGATTCTGGTGGCGACCAAACATTTTAAAATTCTGTATTGTTTAAAAAAAAAGGCTGTGAAAGAGAGAATACATCTGAGTAAAAAAAAAAAAGACTGAAAAAGAAATGTGAAGTAAAAATATCATTAAAGATGAAGCTATAATAAACTTAAAAAGCTCCATTTATTTAGAAGATATGGCTGTGTTTTGGTGAATTTTCTTAGATGTAAATGTCATTGTAAGCTGTTATTTGTTATAGGACAATGTTCATTCTGACTGAATTCTGCTATGGTGGCAGTCTATCCCAATGGCTGGACTCTCATTGCAGAAAGGATTGTCGTCCCAATAAACTCATGAAGAACTTTTACCTTCAGGTAGCTGTTATATTGCACAAATCAATTTATATATACAGGGAAATTTTTAGGCTATTTCTAAGGGGGATTGTTTTCTAGTAGGTATAGTTTTCTCTCTGAAAATGCCCTTTCCGACTCCCCAAATTTTTTTGATCAATTCAATGGAAATAATAAACCCTTGAAATTAATAGGGTTTCACTTGTTCAGATATGATCATAATTGTAAATAGTGTAATCATTAATGATTCATAATAAAAATCTCTTATTTTTAGATACTTGAAGGAGTAATTTATATTCATGAAAATAATTATGTCCATCGTGATTTGAAGCCATCCAACATTTTATTGTCACAAATCAATAATGATTTGAAAATTGGAGATTTCGGACTGGTCAAGGAAAATGGTAATAAGCTATATTTGACATGAACTATGCAGACAATTACTCTCAAATGTACTGCTCTTTATTTTTACTTTTATCCTATCTTGTATCAGCAGTAGACATGGAGTTGTATAATCCAAGTACATTTAAAGGTCTTGGAACTCGCATGTACATGAGTCCTGAGCAGTATCTAAAAGGTGAAGTAGACAGCAAGACTGATGTATACGCACTTGGAAAAATTCTTTTTGAACTTTTCTATTATTCCACATCTATGGATTGTAAACGTAGATATGAGGTAAACTATGAATTCATTTTCCTGCAGTTGAACCAATGGTGGGTGTTTCTCTTAGAATTGCTGAACTATTATCATCCAAATGGTGTCGTTACATGATCTTTTTTCTTTTAATTTTTGTCACACTGCAAATAGCTGGTGAATGAACGAGTTCTGATAAATGAAGCTAGAAACTCTCCACAAGTGTGATCAATATAACCAACATCTGAAGTACCTATTTCTATTTTTCACTCTATAGACTTATTAGCACAAGATTCGAGCAAATATGAGCTAGAGCTAGTTATAATAAGACTTGTACCAGTGGTGAATATATTTCATACCCACCTCCTAGGAGGTGAACATGTGAACCGTCCAATCAAAAATTAGTTTTTAATTGTTCTATAGAGCCACGTACAAGTCAGTTGCACCCTCTGTTTGGTCAATACATATTTTACACTAAATCTCGGGCCTTCAGTCTTTGGTTTGTTAAATTCCATAACTACCTCCACATTGTGGCATATCTTAAACTTATTCCCACCTAATATATTGTATCCTATTGGAAGCAGGACATTGTGAGTCATAACTTCCTGTCTTTGTTATCCCAGGATATGTTTGCGGGAACATTACGAGTCATAATTCCATCACTTCTTAAATTGACTCAGCAACAGCTGATTCGGCATTTTAATCCAATTTAGGCTTTTAAATTAGTGTTGCATAGTTCCCAACCCAAATGAAAAGTCAGTAGGGTCTAAGGCTGTGAGGTATTGCTTAAATAATACCTTGATAAGGTATTTTTGAAGTACCTAGGTATTACTAAATATTGAAGTTTCAACACTACAATATTATACAAGTATAAAAGGTTTGCAGAAAGAAAAACTAGTTCTTAAACAGTATCGGGGCTTCAATGAAGCTCTGAATGGAGTTACAATTTTGCCACTCCGGCTAAATAATCGCTCGGAGGGGGTACTTGTGGCAGGCCGGAGCCATGACAAAAACAAACAAACTACACCACGTGGGACACTTGGTAAAGTATTTAACTTAAACGGGAGGAGCTTACCCAACCGGCCAACTTGCTACAAGTTGTAGCTGCTTAGTGTAGATAATAGAAATACTTCCAGGGCTATAGAGCAGCTAGCAGCTAGTGGTAACCTACCAAGTAGAAAAGGCCTACAAGTACAAAACCAGGTAAGTACAAAACCACAGGTAAGTACAAAACCACAGGTAAGTACAAAACCGTGGTGGTAAAACCTTGGTAAAGGTATTAGTAGTTCAACTATATCACAAACTTTGGTAGGCTTGAAAAATATCGCTGGCCCAGAGACTTGATACCTTGGTAATTACTAATACCGGTATACCTCACAGCCTTAGTAGGGTCATTATCTTCATTTTCTTACTTGATAGGGACAGGCTTAAGGTGTGATAGGGACATTGATGTAACTCTGTGGACCTAGCATTGCCTGTTCCAACATGGTTACATTCAACCTGGTTCTATACAGGAGAAACTTTTTTTTCATTTCTCATTTTTTAGAGTTATTTGAAAGTCACTGAGGAAGGCTCCATGGAGTAGAAATGCTTGGATTATTATCTTTATTGCAGCACTTTGAAGTTGAAGTGTATTTTTAACAGCATGATTAAGTCATGTATTGACTTTTTTAAGGATTACTAAAGAAGTAGTGTCTTTTGGCAATACTTTTAGGGTGCTGTGATGAGTTGCATTCAATGTTTGCAGCACTGTAAGACTGTTTGAAAGTTACCCAGTTTCATACTCCATTGCATGTGCTACTAATAACATGCCACTGTGTTCATATAGCTATATTATATTTTATACCATTGTTGCTGTGGTAACAGCCATGGATTACATTGTTATTCCCCCTACAAATCGCCAGAAGGGGAAAAAAAAAAAGTACTGCAAAAAGAGTTTAAATCACACACAGAATGTTTTTTTTGTGTACGAAATAGAGTGAGATGCATAAATAAGTAGGATATAAAGTGATGTATCATGTTGTTTTTTTTGTTTTTTTAAAGCTACAAATGAAAATCTCTTTCTTTATTTACTTATAAACTTTCATTCATGAGCGGTTACTCCATCCCTGTATAACTGACACAGAGAATTATTTATTTCTTGTCTTGTGGATGTCGCTGGATATCAGTGTTCAATTACCACTGTTTTTGTTTAAAGGTGTCAGAAAGGGAACAAAATGTACTTATCTTGTTGTCAGTGTTTTGGAAGGACCCTCGCTGCATTATATCTGGGCATATTTGCTCTCTCAAAACGACAATATCTGCTCTTTTTATTTAGTCTTTTACTCTGTTCAAAATGGTAACTATTGTATAAAATATAGTTAAACCATGGCAACTCTCGGGATTATCGCTAGATAACTGCCCTTTCCCCAGGGCTTTGCCCTCAAGATCAGGGCGGTTATCAGCAATAGTCCCTCGAATCCATAGTTTAACTAAGTCATATCCTGCTTACTTAATGCATTTCCTATGTGGCAACAGGTATTAGGCCCTGTTCAGTACATAATAAGCATATCAGCAATTAGATCACACTTACGTATTGGATTGTATGTGTATACATCACTGTGACTCTTATTAAGAGAATGTTGCCTGTGCCAGACTTAAATTACATAAAATAAATTTGTTAGCTACAAACTATTGTATATTGTTAGACGTATTTCAATTGTTAATTATTCGTTTACTTTATTTTGTAGATTTTAGGAAGAATTTCAAGTAACTATGTTCCTAATAGTTTTGAAAAAGACTTTCCTAATATTTGTGCTCTTATTAAGACAATGGTTCACCAGGCACAAGAGAGGCGTCCTACAGCTTGCGATGTCAAGGATAAATTCAACAAGTATGAACCTAAACACAAATTTTTACCAGCTTATGATGAATTTCTGTCTGCATCTCCTCTTGATGATAACCAAAATGCTAGCACAGATACATCATCTCAGCAAGCACCTGACATACTTTAGTGAATGTTTCCATTATTTCTAAATAGTGTGTGATTGACACTGTTTTCTTTAACTTTCTCATCCAAGTAGTTTTCTTTTTATTCTTTTTCAGAGCAGTTACTCATAATGTGGGGGTTTGAGTTGGAGTTGGAAAGGGAGTAAGCAGGATACAGTAGCTACTCTTCCACTGATGGATGTTTCAGTTGCTGCCACCAGAGTTGTGGCCCTTGAAGTGTACGCAGATAGTGCCCAGGATACCCTTTCCTAAATAAGTCGGTTAAAGAACTTTAATTCAGGAAACAACAGAGTACAGGGGAGAAGCACACGAAACACTGGGTTGGTACAACTGAACAACTGTGCAATAACTAAGCATATATATATGAGTGAAAGGTCAGCAGGCGCTCCAGGCACCTGGCACCTTTACAATTATGTGGAACATATGTTTTGTGTTCTTGTTGATATGCAAAAAATGGACATGGAATGTTATTTAGTGTTTCTGTCAGTCTTCTAATGGATTCCCTTGTTTGTTGATAATGTCCTGCCCGACACATAATACATTTTTTTGTTATATAGATAGCTATATACATAAAAGAGTAACTTGCTGACTTTTCATTCTATCAAATTAAGGCAAAGAAAAGTTCAGTGATTAGGAATTACCTCTGACATTGGTTACAATATGTAACTAATGGAGAATGTAGCTACTTACAATACAGTTAAAGATCTGAATGCATGTTGCATATCATTGGAAGTATTGGCTGCTCCTACACGAACACTACACACCCATCACTGAAATATCATCACACACATACACACTCTCCTCATACACACTGAAATATCATCACATGCCATCAATCCTCGACCACCAATAGTTTGTAAATTTAAAGATTACGGAAGTGCGAGGCATACATACTTAGGTGGTTATCCGGAGGGAATTCGGAGAAAGGCGGTATTTCGTGTTGCAGAAACCTAGTCTGGCGTACCCAACCGCTACGCGGGGAAAGGGTCTGGGGACAATCACGTACCTTGGCTGTTCTAGAGCTAGCCCCACGATTTTGGGGGGTGGTCCATTAACATTCTTTTGGCCGTCTCCTAGGCCAACATGAGTGGGCGTCTGAAGAGGATCCTGCGCTGCTAACAATCTCTGGTCGTCATGTCCTTTTCTGACACTGCTGTGCGTGCTGCTGCTGTACATTCCTCTGAGCGTTTAGGTTATAGGAATTTGAAGGAATTGCAGATGCAGGTGATCGTGGAATTCGTAATGGGTCAGGATGTGTTCGCAATTCTTGGTATGGCAAAAGTTTATGCTATGCCTGCCTTCTAATACTCTATGATAAGTTGCATGAAGATTCAAACATGAGTATTGTAGTTGTTGTCACCCCATTGACAGCTATAATGGAAGACCAGGCAAGTTGGAACTGATGTAGGCATGCAAGTATTTTTTAGCTTTCATAAATTTTCTAGGTTTTGTGCTGGTCAACAAAGGGACTTTCAGTAGCAGCAGTTCATAGTGCCACTACACCTGAAGTGAAGTCTGGTGTTCTTAAGGGAGAGTATGGCTTAGTTTTTTTTACACCAGAATTATTGTTAGAGAGAAGATGGAGGGATGTGTTATATAACAAGCCATATGAGCACAGAGTCCGAGCGTTCATAATTGATGAAGCTCACACAGTAAAAAAGTAGTGTGTTATAGTTTTACTACTCATATTATGGATAACAAGATGTCTTTATTGATTGATTTTAATTTCATATAAAATAGATTGTGTTACAATTTTCATCCAAAAGTTTGATTACATTCTAAACAAAGAGTACCCATGAAATTTTATTAAGAAAACTTTGTTATAATTTATAGGGGTGAATCATTCCGTGAAGCGCTTCTTCACATTGGTGAAGTAAGAAGTTTGTTACCTAAGGGAGTAAATATAATGGCTTTGACTTCTACTGCAACTAAAACACTTCAGAGGCAAATCGCATATATTCTTGGAATGTACTTGCCCAAAGTGATTGTAGTGCCACCTTGTAAGAACAATATAATGTATTCCGTAAAATCTCACACTTCATTGAAAAATACTTTTGAACCACTGTCGAAGAAGCTAAAAGAGGAAGGAACAAATATGTCTCGCATGATAATCTACTGCCGAAGTATTGTTGACTGTGCTGATATATATGAGCTTGGGGACAGTTTCCTTGTACCACCTGATGCTCCTGATCAATCAAAGTTTCGCCTAGTGGATATGTATACTTCATACTGACGAAGAAGTAAAGAGTCAAATTGTGGTCTCATTTTCAGACGAAAAAGCACCTCTTCGATTGGTATGTGCAACATCAGCATACGACATGGGTGTGGACTGTCCTAATGTCAGAGAAATTATTATTCATGAAACTGGGCGAGCTGGTAGAGATGGCAAGCCCTCATTAGCCATTCTTGTATCACTCAAGTCGGTGACAAGACATGCAGAAAAATCTATGAGAGACTACCAAGCAAATTATGACATTTGTCGGAGAGACTATTATTCAATGATGTGGACAATTATGTACATGAAAATTCAGTGGTAGGCTGTATGTGTTGTGATTTTCAAGCATGTGAGTACGGAAGATGGGTCATAAAACAATCAGATTTTATTATTATTTAACATTTATAAGAAATTATTTTTATTTATGCAGAAAAATTGATGTATTATAATTAGTTTTTAATATGAGCCATGATCCATTTTTTGATAGCAACAGTTGAATGTGCATGCAGTTGGATACCTAGGATTAGGAAAAAATGTATGACAGCGATTGGGAAATACTTTGAAACAGAAGTGAACTCATTCAAGATAATTCTCATGTCCTTCATTTCACTTGCTTTTTGATGTCTTCCACTTACATGTGCCACTTCGTTTTCTGTGTCAAAATTATTTAGCACTGGAGATAGTACATGCAAAACCTTTGAAACCTTCATAATGTAATTTACTGTCTTGTTGGCACCAAGTCCACTGATTGATGTCTTAATGAGCCTGTTCAGGTGTTCCATATGGAGGTCATTTGAAATGTTGGTTCCTTTCAATCCCATGGTGTTGACAAAGCGACTCCATATTAATTTGGTGGCTTGCTTTGGTGAAAGTGTGAAGTCATGCTGCACCAGGAGGTTTAAGCTTTCCAAGGCATAGTTCTTTCGCCCAGAACTACGAAACATAGGCAGCAAATATCTCCAACATCGAAGCATGCGGCCACCGTCACCTTCTCTGATAGCATCTGAATATTCCATGTAGAAACAGCCCAGACTCAAAATCCTTTTCGCATATATATGAAACAAAGACCCGTGATCACCAGCTGATTGAGTGGAATAATAATACCTAAATATGAGCTTTAATAACACAACCAAGTGGTTAATACACCCAAGAAATTTGCTTTGGCATGCCAATCTTCAGCAACTGGTACTATTCCTGAGAGTGCTTGAGGGTGAGTATGGCCATTCATTTTCCCCTTAATGACAGATCTTGCCCTTGCTGATCTCCACCAACAAGTATCGAGTAAAATGAAGCACTTTCTTCTTTGACCACTTCACCAGTGCTGATTGTGCATTCTAGGCAAGTACTTAACGAGGGAACATACTGTTGTAAATGTGTCATAATTTCCACCATTTCACCACTCTTGTTCTCATTTTTTGGAATGGCACCCAAAGGTACCTGCAAGTAATAAATGTGTTGTGAGCTATAATCTAATTGTTGTTACATATAAAGTAAGTTATTACCATTATGGTAATAAAAGTGTAAACTATATTATTAGGAGCACACATTTTAGGCAAACTCATTAAGTGTATAAACAAACTGGAATCGGCAAATTACATATTGGCCGACATCATCACCTTTGTATGTGCATATCAACTTACCACTACAGATTTCTGGGACATCTCCTGAGAATACTGATGCTCTGATTCAACAACTTAATCAAAAGAAAACCCCCAAAAAGAAAGATAAGATACAAGAACTCTTGATATTAGTACGGCAATGTTTTGTCGTAGACATTTGTCATCACTTTTTGAAGGAAAAATTGCCGGTGCAATATTTTCAGGAGTCGAAGTGTTTGGCTTCATCAAATCAGAGAGTGAGGAGACATTAACGCGATTCTGTACCGCGTATGAATGGAAATAGTGTAGAGACTCATTCTTCCTGTCTGAATGCAAAAAGCGTGGCCTCACTGTTTTGTCAATGTTATCTCCACATATCCTGAAACTTTTAGGTACTACAGTTGATGTCATCCTCTGGTTCTTGGCAATATGGTGGGCAGGTTCTAATGTTGTCGGTGGTGATGCAGTAGAAAGTACTGCAATCTCATCAGAACTTTCTGTTGTCTCAATATGGCTGTCAGAGTCCAAGCATGTTTCACTACTATCAGACAGACTATCTTCAGCCTAACCCCGACTCATGGTCCTCTACAAGGCCAAGAATTAATTCTACCAGTAGGCAGCCGTGAATTATGTAGAATAGGAAGTGAATTAGTTAGCTACAGTTTTTTTAGTGAAAAGCCCGCCAATAATTTCTTAGCAACTTTCCGTACACGCTAGTGTTTCTTGCCTCCTAGTGTGAGTTCTAGAGCACGCCAGAGCTTACAACTGCGTCATAAGCTAGAGCTAACTGGTGTCTATCCACATCTGCCATAAAAAAATTTTCGAAAAAAATCGACCTATAAGGCTTTACCCGGGAATACTGTCCAAAATGAAAGACGTTATGTGCAGAACGGCGGCTGACCCTCACCTTTGACCTCACGCAATGTCTTTGCGCGCGCTCTTGGTGCCTGCTTTCACCTTCGACCTCTGTGGAAGTCGGTGACCCTGCAAGATTGAAGTAGGTGGTGGTTGGTTGCTCGTGGTTGGCTAGGTTGCATTTTGTGCTACTGGTGAGTGATGATAACGGAAGAGAGGACTACAACAGCAGGAATTCACTTATGCTTTGTGATAACAAGTAAGTGTACTAAATACTCTGATGTGTATAGAATAGATAGCTAATGAATTGCATGTAGAGCTATGGTGAATGACAGATTATTTGCAATGACAAAAAAACAGAGTTTTCTTTAAGCACCTCTCCCCTCCCCCTCTTGTAAAGCATGTAACTGTCTGAACTAATCATTTCTGCTGCCAATTCATTGCTGAAAGTGTGGGTTATCGAATACCATTTTATATTACTAGTGTGAGTACAATAGCATGGGTAACCATGCTATTAGGGATCAATAACACTCGTAAAGCAATTTGAAATTGTACTCAGAGAGTGCTATTTTGAATGCTTTATGAGTGCTATTGATCCCTAATAGCACAGGTTACATGTGCTATCACTCGCTAATAGTAGGCCAGCTTTTTTTTATCATTTGCACTTGTAGCTACACTGTATCAGTCACTCACTGTCTTCGTATTTCAGCATTAGCTTCCTCTGGAATTTCGTGTTCAGCCTACAACTCGTCCTAAAATGTTGAAAAAATTCCATCTAATATGGGTAGAGCTTCTGTGGTACACAATGACATTGTCTCCAACTAGAATCTCTCGAACTGTACGTTTTCAAGGTTAATGCTGCACGCATGCACACTTATCCGTACTATTTCACTTAGCAGCTGTGGTATTTCACTTAGTTTCCGTGCTATTTCACTTAGTTACGCACTATTTCATTTCCCCGTGCGATTTCAATTGAGCAGCTATTTTCCCCATACATTTTTAATGGGCAATTTCGCACCGTACTTATTAAATTTAGAAATTGTTAATTTGTTACCTACTGAAAACATTATGAAAGGTAATAATGAAGCACATTCAATAACTTAACATGAACAAAGTCAAAACATGTTCCTTTTTGGTTTTCTTATCTATATATGTGGGCATACTCCCACATGAAGTAGTTAAAGAAAAAGATAGAAGAAAGAAGTAGATAAAGATAGAAGATAGAACAGAATGCAGAGAACATTATTATTAACATTATTCATTATCCCACGCATGCTCACAGAACTTAGTCATATTGCTCTATAGATCATTTCGTCACTGCTATTTCATTGGTTGTTTGTGTTGTCATTTGATTGGTTGTTTTGTTGTTGGGAGGAGTCAGTACCCCGTATATATATTGTACCTCGTGCTGACTTCTTCAGAGTCCAATTACACTTAACTAAAGTCAAGTACTGAAGTGAGTGTACCAACTTGTTGGTTAAGGGTCCAAGCTACGGCTAGATTGATCCTTAGTTTGGCTCTCTGGTGGCAGCGATACTAAGCTGTTACCAAGTGCGCGAGAGCAAAGCCTTCTACGGATCGCCGCGCCCTCCCACATATGGTGGCAGCAGTGGGATTTCAACAACTACTACGGTGTTGAGGGACTACGGACTTCTGGAGGGAGACGTCCTGACAGGAGATCTGAGAACCAACTTTTACCAACTACCCACGATCTGAGGATTCGTGAACGGGCGACCTTGCTTTGGCAGTGGAAGCAACTATCAAGCGACCATACTACGATAGTGGAAGCACAGATCAGCACGGTGACCTTACTACGGTAGAGGGATCATCACACAGTTACCTTGTTACAACAGAGGGACTAAACCTACACGGCTATCTTGCTACGGCAGTGAAGCTACGAGTTTGCTTTGTTTCGACAGTAGTGAACGATTCGATGAATTCGTGGTTCGACGCGGGCTACCTGGAGTGTTTGGAAGAGGGTGCACGGGAAAAGGAGTATTTTCCGCGGGGACCTGGAGAGTATCAGGGCGGCCCTGTCGATTGGTATCTGTTGTCTAGTTGTTTGTCTTGTGAAATTTTCGAAGTGTGTGTTTGTGATTGAACTTAATTGTTTGTGCTAGTTGTTTGTGCTTGTGGATTTTAATTACCTTGTAACTGCTCTTATTCATTTTTGCTTTTTATAATCACAGGTATCCAGCAGGGGACGAGTCTACTCGCCTTCTATGACGGAACCTGGGACGGGTGAGGGGAGGAAGAGGATCGGGAAGTCTTCTGGAGTTGCCAGCGGGGAGTCCTATCGGTCCATGTGTTATAGTAGAGAAGCCCCTGTAAGTATACAATAGTAGTAATCGTGCATAGCAACCATCAACAAAAAATTGCGTAGGCGGTGTGCGGCCACCCTTAAGTAGCTCAGATTTTTACGGTTATGACCTTATTTTAAAATTGATATTTCATGGTGTAATTAGCTTTAGGCTTACCTGGCTAGGGCAAATAATTTTTCTATAGTCTGCTTTGTGTCGACTGTCAGGAATTAGGCTAGTGACCAGAGCCATTGTACTGAGAGAAGTGTTCCAATCTGCATACAGGTAAGAATAGTTAAACTCTAATAAAAGTGCACCATCAATAATTACCATTTAACTGTATCTCAGCTTGAATAACGGCAAGAGAAGGCCGGATTCCACACTCAAGTTCCACTTGCTTAAGGACTTTCGGTACCCAATTCTTTTTCCACTGCTCCACAATAGAGCAGAAATCACGTACGCTTGCATGCAGGTGGCTGTGGCATGCCATCATCATCACTGTCAGGAAAGGCTATAATAATAATAATAATAATAATGAAGCACCAAAGGTGCGAACCCTCAGCGCTACTAGCTACATAGCCAGCTATTACAAAATAACCTTAGACTGAAAGAATAATTTATTATTTACTATTTTAATAGGGCATCAATATAGCTCGAGCAATGAAAACGGTTAATTGTCTGTAATCTCCAAAATCAGAGCATGACAGACAGACAGAAAGACAAACAGACAGGACGACTACTATATAACCATTCTCGTGCATGCACACTGAGGGTTAATAATAAACAAGTTTCACCATGTTATCTACACTTACAGTGGGCTCTAATTGGAAGAGCATCTCGGGATGATGACCCGGAGCTGCTCGTTTTCCCAGATTTCTTCCTGTTGCATGCAGGTGGCTGTGGCATGCCATCATCATCACAGTCAGGAAAGGCTATAATAATAATAATAATAACATAATAGTAATAATAATAACAATTTCACCATGTTATCAACACTTACAGTGTGCTCTAATTGGAAGGGTATCGCGGGATGAAATAATAAAAACTAAATTTCACCACATGTGACAGTCTACGGGAAAATCGGGCACAACGCGGCAAGCACCAAATTGAACAATTAACAATTTTATGGTTTCTATCAATTTTTTACCAAAATATTTTTAATGCATATATGGAATGATAACCTCTGTCTCTGAGTTTGAGGGTGGTACAGTGCATGTTCTATAGTACGACTGGGCGGAACATTTCCAGCCATACTTCAAGAGGGGAGCCTTTGATGGCATTACGTCATTCCACCACCTGATTTTCTCCTCAGGTACACCAGGCAAAGTTGGTTGTGAAGATGCGATGTGATGCTGAGGAGAAGACGCTCATCCTCCTCACAAAGAACCACCAAGACTGGAAGCTCTGTCCCGAACAGCTACCCGAAGCGATTGAGCCACCAGGACTGCCACAGGAGAGGCAGAAGTATCTGCATGATAAAATCCGGGACTTTGTCCCGGATGCATGTAAAGACATTGTCTGTCCTCCACCTCATACTCAGACACCTCACAACCATGACTCCACACTTTTACCATCGACATCTCCTTCTTCCTCTCCACCATCCTCCCCCACCCAAAATAAGCCGAAAAAGTAGAGCCAACTAATTTTTTATTAAAGTTCGTATTAACTAATCATAATTACGTCATTATACATACAATTGCAACTTACCTGTAGCTACTATGCCAACAGTATCAAGATTCAAGCTAGAATATCCTTGTATAGCAGCAAGAACCCCAATAACAGGCTGATCCCGGGCATTCATTGTCTAGAAAAACACGAAAGAGAAGAAACGGAGAATAAGGAGCAATAATGCAGAAAGCTATTACGAACTAACACTAGTATGAACAAACACTAGAACAAACAAACACTAGAATGAACAAACACTAGAATGAACAAACACTAGAATGAACAAACACTAGTACGAACATACACTAGAACGGACAAACACTAGAACGAACAAACACTAGAACGAACAAACACTAGAACGAACAAACACTAGAACAAACACTAGAACGAACAAACACTAGTACGAACATACACTAGAACGAACAAACACTACTACAAACAAACACTAGTACGAGCAAACACTAGTACAAACAAACACTAGTACGAACAAACACTAGTACAAACAAACACTAGTACAAACAAACACTAGTACAAACAAACACTAGTACGAACAAACACTAGTACAAACAAACACTAGAACGAACAAACACTAGAACGAACAAACACTAGAACGAACAAACACTAGAACAAACACTAGAACGAACAAACACTAGTACGAACAAACACTAGAACGAACAAACACTACTACGAACAAACACTAGTACAAACAAACACTAGTACGAACAAACACTAGAACGAACAAACACTAGAACGAACAAACACTAGAACAAACACTAGAACGAACAAACACTAGTACGAACAAACACTAGAATGAACAAACACTACTACGAACAAACACTAGTACGAGCAAACACTAGTACGAACAAACACTAGAACGAACAAACACTAGAATGAACAAACATTAATGCATGTGTGCACACAGTGGTAATACTAGTGCGTGTACACAGTGATATTACTAGTATGTGTGTGCACACAGTGGTAATACTAGTGCGTGTACACAGTGGTAATACTAGTGCGTGTACACAGTGGTAATACTAGTGTGTGTACACAGTGGTATTACTAGTATGTGTGTGTACACAGTGGTAATACTAGTGTGTGTACACAGTGGTATTACTAGTATGTGTGTGCACACTGTGGTAATACTAGTGCGTGTACACAGTGGTAATACTAGTGCGTGTACACAGTGGTAATACTAGTGTGTGTACACAGTGGTATTACTAGTATGTGTGTGTACACAGTGGTATTACTAGTGCGTGTGTGCACACAGTGGTAATACTAGTGAGTGTACACAGTGGTATTACTAGTGCGTGTGAGCACACAGTGGTAATACTAGTGCGTGTACACAGTGGTAATACTAGTACGTGTACACAGTGGTATTACTAGTATGTGTGTGCACACGGTGGTAATACTAGTGCGTGTGTGTACACAGTGGTATTACTAGTGCGTGCACACAGTGGTATTACTAGTGCGTGTGCACACAGTGGTAATACTAGTGCGTGTACACAGTGGTATTACTAGTATGTGTGTGCACACAGTGGTAATACTAGTGCATGTATACAGTGACATTACTAGTATGTGTGTGCACACAGTGGTAATACTAGTGTGTGCACACAGTGGGATTACTAGTGCGTGTGCGCACAGTGGTAATACTAGTGTGTGTATACAGTGATATTACTAGTATGTGTGTGTACACAGTGGTATTACTAGTGTGTGTGCGCACAGTGGTAATACTAGTACGTGTACACAGTGGTATTACTAGTATGTGTGTGCACACAGTGGTAATACTAGTGCGTGTATACAGTGATATTATTAGTATGTGTGTGCACACAGTGGTAATACTAGTGCGTGTACACAGTGGTAATACTGGTGCGTGTGTGCACACAGTAGTATTACTAGTGCGTGCACACAGTGGTATTACTAGTACGTGTACACAGTGGTATTACTAGTATGTGTGTGCACACAGTGGTAATACTAGTGCGTGTACACAGTGGCATTACTAGTACGTGTGTGCACACAGTGGTAATACTAGTGCGTGTACACAGTGGTAATACTAGTACGTGTACACAGTGGTATTACTAGTATGTGTGTGCACACAGTGGTAATACTAATGCGTGTATACAGTGATATTACTAGTATGTGTGTGCACACAGCGGTAATACTAGTGCGTGTACACAGTGGTATTACTAGTACGTGTGTGCACACAGTGGTAATACTAGTGAGTGTACACAGTGGTATTACTAGTACGTGTGTGCACACAGTGGTAATATTAGTGCGTGTACACAGTGGTATTACTAGTGCGTGTGAGCACACAGTGGTAATACTAGTGCGTGTACACAGTGGTAATACTAGTACGTGTACACAGTGGTATTACTAGCATGTGTGTGCACACAGTGGTAATACTAGTGCGTATATACAGTGATATTACTAGTATGTGTGTGCACACAGTGGTAAAACTAGTGCGTGTACACAGTGGTAAAACTAGTGTGTGTACACAGTGGTAATACTAGTGCGTGTACACAGTGGTATTACTAGTGCGTGTGAGCACACAGTGGTAATACTAGTGCGTGAACACAGTGGTAATACTAGTGCGTGTACACAGCGGTAATACTAGTACGTGTACACAGTGGTATTACTAGTATGTGTGTGCACACAGTGGTAATACTAGTGCGTGTACACAGTGGTAATACTAGTGCGTGTACACAGTGGCATTACTAGTACGTGTGTGCACACAGTGGTAATACTAGTTAGAGTACACAGTGGTATTACTAGTGCGTGTGAGCACACAGTGGTAATACTAGTGCGTGTACACAGTGGTAATACTAGTACGTGTACACAGTGGTATTACTAGTATGTGTGTGCACACAGTGGTAATACTAGTGCGTGTACACAGTGGTATTACTAGTACGTGTGTGCACACAGTGGTAATACTAGTGAGTGTACACAGTGGTATAACTAGTACGTGTGTGCACACAGTGGTAATACTAGTGCGTGTACACAGTGGTATTACTAGTGCGTGTGAGCACACAGTGGTAATACTAGTGCGTGTACACAGTGGTAATACTAGTACGTGTACACAGTGTATTACTAGTATGTGTGTGCACACAGTGGTAATACTAGTGCGTGTACACAGTGGTATTACTAGTACGTGTGTGCACACAGTGGTAATACTAGTGAGTGTACACAGTGGTATTACTAGTATGTGTGTGCACACAGTGGTAATACTAGTGCGTGTACACAGTGGTATTACTAGTGCGTGTGAGCACACAGTGGTAATACTAGTGCGTGTACACAGTGTAATACTAGTACGTGTACACTAGTATGTGTGTGCACACAGTGGTAATACTAGTGCGTGTATACAGTGATATTACTAGTATGTGTGTGCACACAGTGGTAAAACTAGTGCGTGTACACAGTGGTAAAACTAGTGCGTGTACACAGTGGTAATACTAGTGCGTGTACACAGTGGTATTACTAGTGCGTGTGAGCACACAGTGGTAATACTAGTGCGTGTACACCGCGGTAATACTAGTGTGTGTGTGCATACAGTGGTAATACTAGTGCGTGTACAGTGGTATTGCTAGTGCGTGTGTTCACGCACTAGAAATACCAGTTTGTGCGTGCACACACTAGAATACCAGAACGCACTCGAATACCAGTACGTGCATGAACGCACTAGAAATACCAGTACGTGAGTGCACACACTAGAAATACAAGTTTGTGCATGCACAGATTAGAAATAATAGTATGTGCATGCTTGCACTAGAAATACTTGTAAGTGCATAGGTATACAAACTTTAAGGGTGCTCGCACATAGCAACACTCCGCGCGCAGCTTAATTAGATCTAACCACCAAACCGCGGAGTTGTAAGGTAGTGGGCGGACCTTAAATAACCCGCGCATAGATAAGAGCTGCTGGTGGAGCCAGTGGTAAATTCGCGTGGCTGCTTTGTGTTACAATTTGGCGGGTGTTGATTGTAAAGATCATGGGCAGGAGGCTTCAAGCCAATAAAAAGAAGCAACAGCTTCTCAAAGCAAGAAATAAGAGACAGATGATATGCCACTCCAAAAGAGGTATTGCATTTAACTCAAAAAAATTGCTTCACTACTATGGTTAAATTTTAGCTGTACTCAGTATTATTGATCAGAACACCCAAGGGGTCTGCATCAACAGTGCTTCTGATGTATTTACATTGGCTGTACCTGAACCAATACAGCACTCACTGGAACCTGAAGGTAGTATCATTGATATGAAAATGTACACTCCATACAAAAATAAATAAATAATAGAATAAATATGAATTTTTACACACACACATTTAATATAATAAACCAACACACCCACATACACACATATATACTAATGTATAGATTCCGCTGGCACGGAGGTCATTGCAGTAGATCTAGAAGAAAGCCTCAGTCCAGCCAGTGATGAAGGGACTTCTTGTTGCATCAATGAGGAAGTTCTTAGCTTAACAGTTCCTCACACAGAGCCGGCAGGTATAACCGCTGGACAAATCAGCACAGAAATCATCGAAACCGAACTAAATTCTAGAACAGGTAATTTAAGAAAAATAATGATAGCAATAATAATACAGTGAAACCTCTCTTAATGGACATTCTATGTAAAGGACATCTCTCTGTAATGGACAATAGTAAAAGCACTGATGGGAGTTACCATAACTAAATAAGAACCTCTATGTAAAGGACACCTCTGTATAATGGACAAATCAGGTTGTTCCTATAGTGTCCGTTATTTGGAGGTTCCACTGTACTGCCTAAAACACACTACACTATAATAAGTATGACTATTGTACTAGCAAGACATGGCGTATTCCATGACAACACATGTTCAGGAAAAGCAAAATTACCTTTTCAACCCCCCCTCCCACCCACCCAAAAAAAAAATTATTGCTACAAAATATACCTACGGATTTAGTAAATATAATTGCTGTACAATAATTTCGGAATGCAGCGTCTCACCTCAACAACGAGGATTGGGGAGTAAATGAAGAGGAATTCAGCATAGAATTTGTAGAGGATGTGATAGACAGCTTTTCGAGTATTGCTGATGAGCTTGGAGTACCGCATGACTCTGATACTCTCAAGGCGCACATATCTAGTGGACAAGTACACTTTGGACATACAGAAGAACTTCATATTCATGATTCTAATGCATCGTGGCATCAATGGTATCCAGTTATTTCCTTCCTAATTTCTGGTCATCTACATGCTGACTATGAGAGACTTAGCGGCTTATTGGGACTACCATCGTGTTCAAGCACCCAGTGGGGTAGAATTGTAAAGAGTCTAGAAGGCCATGTAACAGACCTGGCTGAGTGGTCCTGTGGTCAAGTAAGACAAGAAATCACGGCACGTGGAGATGCAGACCAGTGGATGGCATCTTTTGATGGTTTTTATCTGACCCGGGGCCACTACTCCAACAATTCTTCTGCTACCTTGCACGACCACCTCACTGGCAAGATTGCATACTTCTGCCACCGCACAAAGAAAGGGCCTGGTCATAATTGGAGTGGTACATCTGGGGGTGCTGAAGCGGATATGCTAGATGAATTATTAGGGAAGGCAAAGGATGATGGAATGGTTGTGACCGAAATAATCACTGACAAGGATACTTCTGTCAATGGAATCTTTTGTAGGCATTATCCGGAAGGCATGGTGACGTATTGCTCGAATCATTGTGCTAAAACACTGCACAAAGACCTAGAGAAAATAAAGAGGAATATATGTGAGGTAATTATGTTGCATTGCATTTAAAAAATTCTTTACTCACACCCACACTTACTTTGTGCCTTCCATAGTGCAACTTCCGATGCAAGAGGATGTCAGATAGTATGCTGAAAAGTTGCAAGACAAATCTGAGCAACTTAATTGCATCAGATAAAATTCAGTCGGCTCAGGATCCATTGGCGGAATTTTCAGTTGCCATCAAAAACTTCATACCTCATTACTGTCAAAATGTGCACACGTCACCATGGTGTCTACATGATAAGGTTAATAATGGATTATTATTATTATTATTATTATTATTATTATTACCAGTGTAATTCTGATGGGTCACCTTACACAAGTGACAATGCATTTACCTGCAAGGTCCAAGTAGACAACTTCAAAGTGTTGATAGAAGGAATGGCTGCACGGCCCCAGGATTACGTGTCCGACCATGGTAGACTGACAACAAACACTATTGAAGGATTTCATGGTTTGTCTCTAGTGTACCGAAGCAAACGTACTGATCTTGGTCATGCACACTACACCTGCAAAACGAATATGGCCATCTGTCATAAAGTAACACCAAAAAAGCTCATTACAGTATTATTTGCTTGTTTACTTTCTTACCTTTTCTTCATGACATTGTAATGTGCAGAATCTGGGTCCCATATGGAAAGTGATTTGCCTGATTAGGATGGGGATTGATATACCTGCAGCTGCTGTATCTGCCATTTTGTCAGAGCAGAAAGCCTGGGGGAAAAACCAAATCAAGAGATCTAGTGCCAACAATCTTCATAAGCGGTATGTACATTGTGGTAAAATATAAAAAATATTAATACTTGAATACACTATTCATCTACTCCTACAAATACTCATAAAATTATCTCTTGAATTATCTTTCTTGAATGGCTTGTGTGACATTTAAAAAAAATCCCTTGTTTATATTACAAATAGGAACTTACAGAAGAGAGCAAAGAAAGCCAGGTATGAGGCCAAGAAAAACTTTATGGAGACCTTGAAGGATGTTGGTGGTGTAGTGGGTGAGTATGTTGGAGATGGCAAGGGGGAGGCTAACAGCAGCGAGTATCTAGAAGAAATAGATGATCATTTCGAAGTTGACACTCCAGAATGCCGTCTTGACCCCATTGAAGAGCAGGAAAGCAGTCCTGACAGTGGTAATGGTCACTTGCCCCTTCTTGTGCTCTATGACTGTGAGGCCACAGGACTGAGTATTTATAAAGACCACCTTACGAACTTTGCTGCTAAGGTTTTTAACCCACCAGTTCCACTTCCTGCTCCTGCTTTCTCTTCACTTGTTAGGACAAGCAGAACCATTTCAGCTCCTGGTAATAAAATACAATATCACAATATAAACAATGTTATTTCCAATCTATGTATAGTTTCCAGAATTACTGGGATTACTAGTAATCTCCTTAGGGGGGAAAAGCCACTCTCAATTGTACTGCCAAATTTTTTAGAGTGGCTGACATATGCTGTTGAGTACATCTCTAAAGAGACTGGAAACTCTTACTATCCAGGTATGATTAAAAATTCATCAAATGCTCTCTATTCAATGCGACTTACCAATGTTAGTATTGGTAGCACACAATGGATTTCTCTACGATTTCCCAATTCTTCTAGCCGAAATAGAAAGGCGTACCGAGTTGGCATTTTCAATCTTCATAGGAGGAAATGTGCACTTCGGTGATACACTTCCACTGCTGAGGAAGGTATATGATAACATTTATGCACTGATATTATTTACAGTTTTATTATAGATGAAGAAAGATGGGGAAGATTTTCTGCAGGGCACCTCATTAAGCATGGAGAAACTACATGAAAAAATTATAGGAAACTCGATTGAAGGTAACTAATGTGATAAATCAAAACCGATTCTTAACACATATTACCTTATAGGAGCACATAGGGCTCTTCCTGATGTCTTGGCGCTAGAGAGAATCTTCAGTAACTCTGTACTTGCTGGATGCTTGGCCAAGCTCTCCATCAGAACTCCCAAAGATCAGTCAGTTCTTCCTGTGGATCAACCAAAAAAACACCTTTGTGAGGGCTGCAGCTCTTATCAAATCACTGGGTAAACCTAGTGATTGGGAGCCCCAATAACGTTACTCCCAACCGTGGCAGGATTGGCCCCGTTAAGTCCTAATGACGTATGGAAATCTAGCTGTTCGCGTGACCTCTGATACGCAAGGTCTACTACTACACTAGCCCAAAAGCACGCACTCCCCTCTTTGACAACAAGCGAGGTTTAGGATACTTAACGACAAAAAATAGAGTAATTACATTTACTTAAGTAGACTGCACAATGATATAGAACCAGTGGTTTTCAGGCTTATGAATAACATTATGTGTGGAAAGGGTCGACACTAAAATATGATAAGTCTGTGTATACATTGTGAGGTGACAATTAGAGGTAATGATTGAGTTTGTTCTTCTACTGTTCTTGGACGTAGTCCTGAACACCTAGCCTTACTTCAGCTCAAGCCAAGAAGCTTGATTCCCTCGATATAGGCTACTCAGACCTCAGGAAACTTCGTCAATGTAGTGGTACCTCTGACAATTTTATCACCGCTTTGAAGAACAAAGGGGTTAGGAGCAAGCTTTTGAGGGAGAAGTTGGCGAAGGCCCTTAGTCACCGCTGAATCTTCCGACCCCATCTAGTAAAGGTAGGATCCCCCACCTCTAGAGTTAGTGCCTGCACAGAGTTTGTCCGCCTTGGACGACTGCAGCTGGAACTCCAATTAAGGCACCTCACTACGCGCGCAAAGAAAACCACTCCCCGCCTGGGCGGGGTTCACAGTTAGAAAAATGGTGAAAACTTGCGAGGCTACTTGAATTTGTTTTGTGTTATTAGTTGACGAGGAGGAACTGTTAGAAATCTATTTTTTGTACAGAGTCTTAACTTAGTAAGGTAATAAAAGTAGTCAGTTTAGATTTTTAATTTATCTCATAATTCTTACAGCACTAGAAAATATTTTGGTAAAAAATGGAATAAGTAGAAAATAAAGCAGAAATAGACTAAAGTAAACTGATAGAGTTGTTGCAAATAATCTACGAGGGCTGCGTAAGAAATTTCCATCTCTAAAAATATTTCAATACCTCAAGAAAGTTGTGTTTATATGGTAACTTTGGGGCACTATAAATCGAGTTACTCAGAATATTAGTTGGAAATTCTTGGTGAGTCAACTACTTACCGGTAAATATCCGCGATCCCCCTAGCAGCGTATATTTAGGAAGAACAGAAGTGGAGTTACTATCCCTAGCAACCGTCAATTAACGTTAATTGATTCTTAATTGGTTTGCGTGGGTTGAGCGCGTAGGCGGTGTGCGAGCACCCTTAATGATCACTTAAAATTACTGCTTGGATTAACAACAGACTTACTTACCTTTATCTTTTCTTTATAATTCCTACTTCCATGGTACCTCACTAGATAAGCAGGTAGCAGCAGCACCAATATTCTCAAAGCTAAAAGAAAAGAAATAAAAATATAGCGAAAATGGCTACCAGCAACAACCCCGAAATAAGGAAAGACTTCCTACCCTTTCTAAAAGCTGTTTCCGTAACAAGATAGCCTATCACTACCAACATAGAACTACAGACAGGCTCACTCACCTTTGCACAGTAGACAAGAAGACTAAGAGAAGACAGTAGTAGAGCTTTCGTTGTGCTCGGCGGATTACGCGTGGTGTGTAATAAGCAATAGTATACCGGTTGCGGTTGAATACGGAATTAACGCGGGCACGCCCTTTCTGTGTATTATCTCGGAAACGGTTCGCGCAGTGGCTCTAAGGAGTTCATAAATAAAAAAAACAACATTAATAAGTGCTTCACCGCAAAAGTTATCCACACTTACAGTGAGTTATAATTGGAGTACTCGCTGATGGCTGAATATCACAAGTACTGGCTGGGGACAGGTCTGCTGAAAGACATAGCTAACAATACTCATATACAATTAGCCATACTGGCGCAGATCTGAGCACCTACCAGAATTCTAATTTACAGTATATATACAATTAATATTTGAACCATTTTCATGATTATTCACCATACTTGCATCAAGTGGGACACTCCCACAATGTTATGGTGGGATTGTCCCACCAACTTCATAATGGTGTGACATCACACTGATGTCAAGTGGGACAATCCCACCATAGAGTGGGAGTGTCCCACCACCAGCATCATGGTGTGACCAGCCCCAGGCGAAAGCAAGGGAGGAGAGCGACAGGGGGTTAGCTATTTCTCTGGAAGGTTTGAGTTCCAGTGAGTCTGTTCATAATGAGTTAGGACAGATAGCTGCAGAGATTGGGCCTGTTAGAGAAGGCCAGGAAAGGAGTGAATTGGAAAGAGAGATTAAAGAAGATTTGAGTTTAAAGGATTGGAGGGAGTTGGCAGATAGGATAGAACGTGGGTTTAAGTGGAGTAAGGGTGTAATGGTTAGGGAATTATATGTGACGTGGGATGAGTTCAGGGAAGTTTTAGTGTTACCTAGAAGCATGAGAGAGCGTGTTTTAGTCCTAGGACATGACCGCAATGGGCACTTGGGGGTTGAAAAGGTGTCCAGGCTGATAGGTAGGTATTTTGTGTGGCCGGGAATGGCAAAGGATATTATTGAGTATTGCAGGAGTTGTGAGAGATGCCAACTCAAGAGTAAGCACAAGCCGCGAAGAGCTCCGGCTGTGGACCGGCCAGTGTTGTCGGAACCTTTTGAGCATGTGGCCATTGATTTGGTGGGGTCACTACTTAAGGGAAAAGGGGGGTGTAGGTTTATTTTGACGTACGTTTGCTTAGCCACTAGATGGCCTGAGGCAGTTCCTTTGAGGAGTATTACAGCTAAGGCAGTTGTTGAGGGATTATGGAGTATATTCTCCAGGACTTCTGTCCCGGAAGTGGTCTTGAGTGACCAGGGCAGCCAGTTCTGCGGGAAAGTAATGAGCCAATTGTGTTCTTGGCTCGGAGTGGAGAAGGTTAGAACCTCTCCATATCACCCCGAGTCAAACGGCTGTGTTGAGAGAATGCATGGCACTATGAAGTCTATTTTAGGGAAGTGTTTAGATGAGGGTATTGATTGGGTTGACCAGCTTAATTTTGTTTTATTTGTATTGAGAGAGATGCCTCATAAGGATTCAGGGTATAGTCCTTTTGATCTGGTTTACGGATTTAGAGTGAGAACACCATTAGATGCTCTTTATCATGGATTGTATGAGTGTGAGTCTAGTAAGCTAAATGCGAGTGAGTGGGTATTAAGAATGTCTGAAAGGTTAGAAGGTTTAAGAGATAGTGCGGCCTTGGGTATGGCCAAAGGGAAGGAGTCGAGATTGCAGTACTTGAATAGAGGGACTAAGTTGAGAGAGTTCCGTGAAGGTGATCATGTCTTGTATAGAGTGCCTGGTATGACATGTAAATTGTCCGATTCGTGGCAAGGACCTTATTTAGTAGTAAAGAGAGTTGGTGCTGTTAATTATCGAATAGCTAAATTAGGGAAGGTCAAGCACAACAAAGTGGTGCAAGTGAATTGTTTAAAGAGTTATAAGGAAAGGATTAATATTATGAGATTGGATGTTGTTGTTGAGGAGGATTGTGAGAGTAAGAGTGTTTTAAAGGGTGTATGTGAAGGGTTTGTACAGAGTGATTTGGATGCACTACTGTCTGACTATGACGATGTGTTCTCTGACAAACCTGGTAACACTGACAGAGTTATAATGAGTATTGAGACGAATGGAGATGAGCCTATTCGGCAAGTACCATATTCTGTGCCGTTAGGCATAAGGGACAAAGTGAGGAAGGAGATCTTGAGTTTAGAAAAGCAAGGAATTATAGAGAGGTGTCAGAGCAAGTGGGCTTCACCTCTAGTGCCAGTTAGGAAGCCGGACGGTTCGGTTATGTGTGGATTACAGGAAGCTCAACGAGAGGACGGTTAAAGAACCTTATTATATTCCCTCATTCGATGAAATGGTAGAAAAGGTTGGGTGGCCGTGTGTTGTCGAAGATAGATTTGGCCAAGGGTTTCCACCAAGTGTTAGTGAGAGAAGAAGATAGAGATAAGATCAGTTTTATATGTCCCTTTGGGAAATTTAGGTATCGTAGAATGCCCTTTGGGTTTACAAATGCGCCGTCTGTATTTCAGCGGTTGATGGAGGAGGTGTTGGTTGATTGTAGTGAATTTTCGAGAGTGTATATAGATGACATCCTTGTAGTATCGTCTTGTTGGGAAGAGCATGTTGCTCACTTGAGGAAAGTGTTGGATGTATTGCGTGAGGCAGGCCTGACTTGTAAGTGGGCCCAATGCCATTGGAGTTTTTAGGTCACCAGTTGGGTGATGGCAAGGTGTCTGTGCCAGCGGCTAGGGTTGCTGCTATTAGGGACCATCCTATTCCTAACACCAGGAAACAGCTTAGAGCTTTCTTGGGGTTGGTGGGATTTTACCGTCGGTTTATTCCGGGATTCCACCAGTGGTCCTCTGTCATCACTCCTCACACGTCTTCGGCAATGTCTGGGAGGGTGAGTTGGACGAGTTTAATGCTGGATGCTTTTAAAGCATTATGTTGTTTGTTGTCTGAGTCTGTGTGTTTGCATGTGCCCTGTGTTAGTGATGTATTTGTACTAGACACGGATGCTAGTTGTACGGGTGTCGGTGCGGTGCTTTCAGTGGTTCGGGGGGGAGAGAAACTTCCTGTTGCATTCTTTTCCAGACAGCTTCATGGTGCTCAGAAGAACTACAGTGCCCAGGAACTCGAGGGGTTGGGTATTTTCGAAAGTATTAACCATTTTGCGTATTTTCTATATGGGAGGAAATTTACTGTTGTGACTGACCATAAAAGCCTAGTGGGAATGATGTCAAAGAATCAATCTAATCGGAGAATCTTGAATTGGAGCATGAAGTTGTCAATGTTTCATTTTGATGTTGTATATCGAGCAGGTGTAGAGAATCATGTGGCCGACGACTTGAGTCGATGTGGAGATGTATCAGATGTCAGTGCTGGAAGCACCAGTCTTTTGAGGAAGGGGGGAGATGTGGGCATACTCCCACATGAAGTAGTTAAAGAAAAAGATAGAAGAAAGAAGTAGATAAAGATAGAAGATAGAACAGAATGCAGAGAACATTATTATTAACATTATTCATTATCCCACGCATGCTCACAGAACTTAGACATATTATTGCTCTATAGATCATTTCGTCACTGTTATTTCATTGGTTGTTTGTGTTGTCATTTAATTTGTTGTTTCGTTGTTGGGAGGAGTCAGTACCCCGTATATATATTGTACCTCGTGCTGACTTCTTCAGAGTCCAATTACACTTAACTAAAGTCAAGTACTGAAGTGAGCGTACCAACTTGTTAGTTAAGGGTCCAAGCTACGGCTAGATTGATCCTTAGTTTGGCTCTCTGGTGGCAGCGATACTAAGCTGTTACCAAGTGCGCAAGAGCAAAGCCTTCTACGGATCGCCGCGCCCTCCCACAATATACATCTTCCATGTCATCCGCAACAGGTAAGATTTTTTGTGATTACAAGCATGGCAGTAAACACTCAGCCACTGTACCTAATAAATTCCTCCCCCCCCCCCAACCTCCATAGTACTTAGTGAGATGGTGTTGTTGTTATTAACAGTGGTATACATGATGAAAGTGGCTAAGGTATAAGGCTTAGTAGGAAAAATAAATAATACACACACATAAAAAAAAGAGAATGGGGGTAATATTTTATTCTAAGTCTTGGTACAGAATTACATCTTATAAAGTATATTGCACGATTAATTTAAAATATCGATTGCTGTCTAACTTAGCTCCCCCCTGGGTTAAAAGCCGGAAGAGCCGTAATGATAGTAGGGATAATAGGGTGTATTGAACATGTCTACAATCAGTATCAATCATGAGATCCTCAGAAGTGTATCTGAGAGTTGGCTAGAGATAAATTTATCGTAGTGACAGTAGTTAGTGTGCAGTAGTTTAATATGATGGGATTTCCTGGATAATATTGAATTATTCAGATGTTCAATTTCTTATATGAAGACAATGAATGCAATTTTTTTCCTTTATGCTGGTCCACCAAATTGAGGCCCATGTGAAATATACACTGTCCACACATCGGGGATTTGCAACTGTTGCATTTTCTATATCTTACGCTAAGTTTATCTAATTTAGGATAATGAATTTTTTTTTAGTCTATCATTTAGATAGAGCTGAGGTTTCTTCCCTGTGGCTAACCTCTCAAATTAATGTTGTTGTTATATTTTTTCCACACTGTCTTGACCGTCTATTTCTGCATTATACTATGTGTTCATGGATTGCCCTACCTCTTGTTGTGTTACAACTGGCCAATCTAGAGATCCAGAACCGCTGTGTTAGTGAATATGTTTAAGAGACTGTACCTCTCGAACTGTTTCTGGGGGGATTAGCTTGCAGAGTATGAGTTGAAATTTCATGATTGCATTTATTCACTTCAGTGTGTTTTCTTTTTCTATTGCTTTTCTTTGTAGTGGGATGGAGTGGGTGGAGCTGCTTTCGATGTCTCTGACTTAAACCAGCTGTGAATGATGGCTCTAGAAGTGTCAACATATGATCATGGAGTTACCTGATACTGCTGTAATGATGGCAAGTGAGTGTCTAGAGTGTGTTTGTAATATAAGAAAGTATTGGTTCTAATAGGTCTACATTGCTAGAATGTATCACCAACACTCAGAGCAGTTAGTGGCTCTGGCTAGCTTGTTGTGGTCACCTAGGACACAAGTGTTTGTGTGACAATAAATATACATGTAAATGTGTATGTTAAGTTATATAATCAGTATATAAGACCAGTACTATCGCAAGATGTTGACAATCTTAGTGAGTAGTCAGTCATTCTCGGCTGAAACAATTATTGGCTGTTAGAACGAGAAAAATTTGCTATTATCTTAGGGGTTTTACCCACACTAATTAAGCCACAATTAACTACGTGATGAGTGAGCAAGTTAACGGAAATGTAGCCCACCATCACATCACCCGAGCCCAGGTAAAGGTAGACAGAGGACGTGCAAATACTGCGACCACAGGGGCGTCGGAACCACTGCGGCCGGTGAGGCCATGGCCTCACCAATATTTTGGGCCAAAAAGGGGTGTGTCTCATCAAATTCACGGCCACCCTAGCGATTCCTTACCAGTTTGCCCACGCGGCAGACTAGCTAGGAAGTGATTCTTTTCATTTTCTTAAGGGCGGCCTGATTAAGTATGGCCAGTTTTGACGTTATGGAAGACGTTCCAGAAACTCCACACCAGCCAAGTCCTTCATTTATCTTTCCCAAGCGATTGTTTGGTAAAACAAATATTGTGAAGCGCTCATTTCAACACTGCTGGTTTGAGAAGTGGCCGTTTCTTCACTACAAGGAGTCTTCTGATGTCGTTTTTTGCCATACATGCTTGCGAATGTTCAAAGAGAAGAAGGCTAAATCTGCTACAAAGGCAGATCAAGCATTTGTAAGTTGTTGTTAGTTCTGTTTCCAAGTTCAAGGTTTTAGAATAATAATTTTAATGTCTGACAATGTGATCATATAAATATATTAAATACAACTATTTAGCATGTAGGTTGTAATATCGAGGTTGCATTGAGCAGACTCTTAAATTTCATTAATTGTCAGTATTGACTTAATTTGGTTATCTGTTTATAATATTTTTGGATTTTAGGTGTGTAAAGGGTATTCAAATTGGAAAGATGCCACTCTAAGACTCCGGAATCATGAGCTTAGTGCTAGCCATCGTGAGGCAGTAGACATGATAGTTCACTTGCCCACAACTACACAGCATATTGGACAACTTCTGTCTCAGCAGTAGATAGGAGAGTTCTTTTGAAGATCTTGTCATCAATTAGGTTTTTAGCAAGACAGGCTTTGGCACTACGAGGACATGATGATGATCATGATGGAAATCTTATTCAACTTTTGAAACTTCATGGAGAAGCAGACATTGAAGTTCTGGAATGGTTAAAAAGGAAGTCAAGTAAGTATTTATCCCCTGATATTCAAAATGACTTAATCAAAACCATGGCATCAAATGTCATGAGACAGCTCAGTTTTAAACTGCAAGAGTCATTATTCATCTGTATCATGATAGATGAAACAACTGACATCACAAACAAAGAACAGGTTACAATTGTGTTTCGAAGTGTGAGTGATGAGTTTGAAGTCGATGAGGATTTTGTTGGACTTTACACGGTTCCCCGTATTGATGCTGCAACATTATTTTCCGTTATCAAAGATATTTTTGCTCGGTTCAACATTCCAATTCACAAGCTTCGAGGACAGTGCTACGATGGCTGTAGTACCATGAGTGGACATCGTTCCGGTGTAGCCAAAAGGGTACAGGATGAAGAAGCTCGGGCAGTGTTCACTCACTGCTATAGTCACTCGTTAAACCTTGCTGCAAATGATTCCATCAAAAGATCAAAAGTAATGAAAGCAGCTCTTGAAACAACACATGAAAATACGAAACTAATCAAGCTTTCACCTCGTCGTGAAGCATTACTGAAAGAAATACAGCAAGAAACTGAAATGTCATGTGGAACTAGTGGTGTCTCTATCAAACTTCTCTGCCCAACTCGTTGGACTGTGCGTGCAGACTCTTTGTTGAGTATTATTACTAATTATTCAGAGCTGTTGAGTACATGGAAAAAAGCTGGTGAGGTTGTTCGTGATACTGAGAGTAAGGCTCGCATACTAGGAGTAGCAGCACAAATGAATACATTTGAGTTTCATTTTGGTATTTTTGTTGGTGAGCTAGTACTGCGACATACTGATAATCTCAGCAAGACTTTACAAAACAAAGAATGCTCTGCAGCAGAAGGGCAAAAATTGGCTGATATGGTAGTAGAAACTCTTCTTGCTATCAGAAACGAAGATGCTTTTGATCTCTTCTGGTTGAAAGTATTGAAAAGTGCTGAGTCTTTTCAACTTGAACCCCAACTTCCGCGCCAACGAAAGAGACCTAGGAGATATGAGGAAGGTGAAGCGGACTGGGAATTTCATGCTGATCCAAAGGATTATTTCAGACAAATTTATTATGAAGCAATTGACCTTGCAATAACTAGCATCAAAGAAAGATTTCAACAACCTGGCTATGAAGTATACAGTAAGTTGGAACAGTTGCTTTTAAAGGCATGCCAAAGAAAAGATGTGACATCTGAGCTTGACTTCCTTTGTGAGTTTTACAAAAATGATATTCAGCGAGAAGTTCTACAAGCTCAGTTACTCACTTTTGGAATTGAATTTCAACGAGCTGCTGGAAACCAAGATGAAGATAATGTGATCAACATTTTTGATATAAAGAAGTACTTCAGTTCATTACCTATTGCCCATAAACTTCTGCTATCACAAGTGTGTACCATTGTTAAACTTATCCTCGTCATGCCAGCTACTAATTCAACCTCGGAACGGTCATTTAGTGCACTGCGGCGAGTGAAGACGTATCTCCGAAACACTATGACCCAACAGCGACTCAACAATCTGATGGTGATACATGTACATAAAGACATTACAGACAAATTAAATTTAAAAGCAATTGCAACTGAATTCATTGGAAACTCAGAACACAGGCTGAAAATTTTTGGTTCATATGATAGCACTTAAATTTTACTGTTACTCAATTTCATTTTTCAGGTAGTAGTAAGATTGTTGACATTTTCCCATTTAAATTTAAAGTCCAATTTTAATTATGTTTTAATTAGAGGGTGTGGCACTGTGGGTGTGATTTTAATGGCCTCACCAATGAGATGGTGCTTCCTACTCCCCTGGACCATGCGGCTAAGTGGTCACATGTGGTGTGTCACATGTGGAGCAATGGCACCCGGGCACAATTACATTAGTCCTAATAGCCACTGTTCTCAGTGCTTGTAGCCTAACTAGCAGCTACCTGTTACTGCCTTGCCAGAATGGCGGATTCACCCGACACTATTAGCTCTCTAAGGATGGCTGCCCATCAGTGGTGGTATTATTTACATAGTAAGGGGTTGGAGATATACTGTACTCTAAATAATTAGCTTTCTGTAGGTCAGGTGGGATATATAGGATCTACATCATCAAGCCACCACCTCATTGTGAAATCATCAGTACCCGGCTTATGGCCTTTCATACACAATAGATACTTACAGATGTAATCGGCCTAAAACAGGAGTTCTATGGCTCGATAATACATGGGCATTTGCCTTGCTTAACTAGAGCACTAAAGTGCAAACCCTCAGCGCTAGTTAGCTAGTATGATAAAGAAAATAATAACAAAGGAAAAGTGTAGAAACAAAAAAAAGAAAGAGAAGTGGCTTGAAGAGAGGCAGGATAGAGAAAAAGACAATGAAGAGGGACAAAAGAAAGAGGAATGAATGAAAAAAGGTAGTAGAAGAAAGAAAGAAAAACAGTACACGAAAAAGAAAGGAAAAGGTAGGAAAGAAATAAAAACAGCAGGAAGAAAGAAGAAAATAAAGAAGAATAAGGCAAGAAGACAAAAGGAAAATAAAAAATAAAAAAATGAAAAAAAAGATGAAAAAAAAAAGTAGCGTCAACGAGGATTCAAACCAGAGTATTTAGTTTAGTACTTGCTCACTCAACGACTATGCAACGGCTACGCAACACAACACCTCACGCTGAATGCATGTAATTGTTAGCTATTTAAAAGTGATTTGCAACCTGCAAGCTGGCTCACGTGACAAGCAAGTTTTTGAAGGGGCGGTTCCCGCTGTAAGCCTAGGATCGCACGGCTCTGGAAAGACTCGCTTTTTTCTGGAAAGTGAAGTCCAAAATCAAAATTCTGGCACATTAAAGGAACTTACTTCGTGAAATACTGCTGTTTGATGCCGCTTTCAGAGCCTGGCTGGTTCCTACCTTCCAGAAGTGCCTGTTGACAGACAGAGTGACAGAATGATTGAATGACACTAGGACTACTGTAACCCTCTTGCGCATGCGCGCTGAGGGTTAACTAGTGCAGTTAGGTTAAGAGTTGGACTCTAGTTCTGATGCTGTTACTCTACCCACAGTCACTATCTTTAAATCACGAGAGCATGCTGCCAACCCTCATTATGGTCAGGCATAGGCTTCGTTACAGGTGTGGGGTGCATAGCCGGCTCCCACTCTTCTTATTCTAACCTTCATGCAACAATTTATGATCTCATTGTCCATTGCATATTAGTAACTATCTGCAGTATTTAGTAATGGATCTGCAGTATTTAGTAATGGCCAGACCCTTTCACGGTATTGCCAAGATTGGCTCTGTCAAAGTGATCAGTTTTCTGGAAAGCATAGAAACTCCTGAATCAATGCTGATGTGAGTGTTACATGAGAAGGGAGGTGGAGAAAATAGGGGTTACATGATGAGAGAGATTAGAGAATGAACTAGTGCTGGATGTGTGTTAGGACTCATAAGCCACACTACACTATGGCCAGTGTGACATTATATAGAGCATAGGTAGGAGGTTCTAGTGCATATTGTAGTTAGATTTTTACTAGAGGTGTGACGGTCCACCAGGGGCCCTTTAATAGTGTCTATGCAGGGCACGCTGCCCTTCACGTTATTGATACTGGACTTATTCTCACACTATCATATTCGCTGCCTGTCTCTATTTTCTTACTCTCAGGCTCACTGCCTGTGTATTCTTGCACTATCAGGCTCACGGCCGTCATTCTCAGGCTCGCTGCCTGTCTAGTCTTACGCTATCAGGCTCATATTCTCTCACTATCAGGCTTACTGCAGGTCTACTCTCACTCGCAGGCTTGCTGTCTCACTCTCACTCAGGCTCGCTGCCTATCTATTCTCACTCCATCAGGCTCGCTGCCTGTCTATTCTCTCACTATCAGGCTAACTGCTTATCTATTCTCTTGCGCTCACTCAGGCTTACTGCCTATCTATTCTCACTCCATCAGGCTCGCTGCCAATCTATTCTCACTCTTACTCAGGCTCGCTGCCTATCTATTCTCACTCTCACTCAGGCTCGCTGCCTGCCTATGTATTCTCAGGCTCACTGCCTAAGTATTCTCAGGCTCACTGCCTAGTATTCTCAGGCTCACTGTCTATGTATTCTCAGGTTCACTGCCTATGCATTCTCAGGCTCACTGCCTATGTATTCTCAGGCTCACTGCCTATGTATTCTCAGGTTCACTGCCTATGTATTCTCAGGTTCACTGCTTAGTATTCTCAGGCTCACTGCCTATGTATTCTCAGGTTCACTGCCTATATATTCTCAGGTTCACTGCCTATGTATTCTCAGGCTAACTGCCTATGCATTCTCAGGCTCACTGCCTATGTATTCTCAGGCTCACTGCCTATGTATTCTCAGGTTCACTGCCTATGTATTCTCAGGCTCACTGCCTATGTATTCTCAGGCTCACTGCCTATGTATTCTCAGGCTCACTGCCTATGTATTCTCAGGCTCACTGCATATGTATTCTCAGGCTCACTGCCTATGTATTCTCAGGCTCACTTATGTATTCTCCTCATGTATTCTCAGGCTCACTGCCTATGCATTCTCAGGCTCATGCCTATCTCAGGCTCATGCCCTATGCATTTCAGGTTCACTGCCTATGTATTCTCAGGTTCACTGCCTATGTATTCTCAGGCTCACTGCCTATGTATTCTCAGGCTCACTGCCTATGTATTCTCAGGCTCACTGCCTATGTATTCTCAGGCTCACTGCCTCAGGCTCACTGCCTATGTATTCTCAGGCTCACTGCCTATGTATTCTCAGGCTCACTGCCTATGTATTCTCAGGTTCACTGCCTATGCATTCTCAGGCTCACTGCCTATGCGTTCTCAGGTTCACTGCCTATGCGTTCTCAGGTTCACTGCCTATGTATTCTCAGGTTCACTGCCTATGTATTCTCAGGTTCACTGCCTATGTATTCTCAGGTTCACTGCCTAGTATTTTCAGGCTCACTGCCTATGTATTCTCAGGCTCACTGCCTATGCATTCTCAGGCTCACTGCCTATGTATTCTCAGGCTCACTGCCTATGTATTCTCGGGTTCACTGCCTATGTATTCTCAGGCTCACTGCCTATGTATTCTCAGGCTCACTGCCTATGTATTCTCAGGCTCACTGCCTATGTATTCTCAGGCTCATTGCCTATGCATTCTCAGGTTCACTGCCTATGTATTCTCAGGCTCACTGCCTATGTATTCTCAGGTTCACTGCCTATGTATTCTCAGGTTCACTGTATAGTATTCTCAGGCTCACTGCCTATTCTCAGGTTCACTGCCTATGTATTCTCCCTATGCATTCTCAGGCTCACTGCCTATGTATTCTCAGGCTCACTGCCTATGTATTCTCAGGTTCACTGCCTATGTATTCTCAGGCTCACTGCCTATGTATTCTCAGGCTCACTGCCTATGTATTCTCAGGCTCACTGCCTATGTATTCTCAGGCTCACTGCCTATGTATTCTCAGGCTCACTGCATATGCTATTCTCAGGCTCACTGCCTATGTATTCTCAGGCTCACTGCCTATGTATTCTTAGACTCACTGCCTATGTATTCTCAGGCTCACTGCCTATGCATTCTCAGGCTCACTGCCTATGCATTCTCAGGTTCACTGCCTATGCATTCTCAGGTTAACTGCCTATGTATTCTCAGGCTCACTGCCTATGTATTCTCAGGCTCACTGCCTATGTATTCTCAGGCTCACTGCCTATGTATTCTCAGGCTCACTGCCTATGCATTCTCAGGTTTACTGCCTATGCATTCTCAGGTTCACTGCCTATGTATTCTCAGGTTCACTGCCTATGTATTCTCAGGCTCACTGCCTATGTATTCTCAGGTTCACTGCCTATGTATTCTCAGGCTCACTGCCTATGTATTCTCAGGTTCACTGCCTATGCATTCTCCGGCTCACTGCCTATGCATTCTCAGGCTCACTGCCTATGCATTCTCAGGTTCACTGCCTATGCATTCTCAGGTTAACTGCCTATGTATTCTCAGCCTCACTGCCTATGTATTCTCAGGTTCACTGCCTATGTATTCTCAGGCTCACTGCCTATGTATTCTCAGGCTCACTGCCTATGCATTCTCAGGTTTACTGCCTATGCATTCTCAGGTTCACTGCCTATGTATTCTCAGGTTTACTGCCTATGTATTCTCAGGCTCACTGCCTATGTATTCTCAGGTTCACTGCCTATGTATTCTCAGGCTCACTGCCTATGTATTCTCAGGTTCACTGCCTATGCATTCTCAGGTTCACTGCCTATGTATTCTCAGGTTCACTGCCTATGCATTCTCAGGTTCACTGCCTATGCATTCTCAGGTTCACTGCCTATGCATTCTCAGGTTCACTGCCTATGTATTCTCAGGCTCACTGTCTATGTATTCTCAGGTTCACTGCCTATGCATTCTCAGGCTCACTGCCTATGTATTCTCAGGTTCACTGCCTATGTATTCTCAGGCTCACTGCCTATGTATTCTCAGGTTCACTGCCTATGTATTCTCAGGCTCACTGCCTATGTATTCTCAGGTTCACTGCCTATGTATTCTCAGGTTAACTGTCTATGTATTCTCAGGTTCACTGCCTATGTATTCTCAGGCTCACTGCCTATGTATTCTCAGGCTCATTGCCTATGTATTCTCAGGCTCACTGCCTATGTATTCTCAGGTTCACTGCCTATGTATTCTCAGGCTCACTGCCTATGTATTCTCAGGTTAACTGTCTATGTATTCTCAGGTTCACTGCCTATGTATTCTCAGGCTCACTGTCTATGTATTCTCAGGCTGCCTATGTATTCTCAGGTTCACTCACTGCCTATGCATTCTCAGGTTCACTGCCTATGTATTCTCAGGCTCACTGCCTATGCATTCTCAGGCTCACTGCCTATGTATTCTCAGGCTCACTGCCTATGCATTCTCAGGCTCACTGCCTATGCATTCTCAGGTTCACTGCCTATGCATTCTCAGGCTCACTGCCTATGTATTCTCAGGCTCACTGCCTATGCATTCTCAGGCTCACTGCCTATGCATTCTCAGGCTCACTGCCTATGCATTCTCAGGCTCACTGCCTATGCATTCTCAGGCTCACTGCCTATGCCTTCTCATGCTCACTGCCTCTGCATTCTCAGGTTCATGCCTATGCATTCTCAGGTTCACTGCCTAATGCATTCTCAGGTTCACTGCCTATGTATTCTCATCTCACTGCCTATGCATTCTCAGGCTCACTGCCTATGTATCTCAGGCTCACTGCCTATGCATTCTCAGCTCACGCCTATCATTCTCAGGTCACTGGCTATGCATTCTCAGGCTCACTGCGCTAATTTATTCTCAGGCTCACTGCCTATGCTTCTCAGCTCACTGCCTATGCATTCTCAGTCTCACGGCCTATGCATTCTCAGGCTCACTGCCTATCCAGTCTCATGCTCACTGCCTATGCACATTCTCAGTCACTGCCTATGCATTCTCAGGTTCACTGCCTATGTATTCTCAGGTTCACTGCCTATGTATTCTCAGGCTCACTGCCTATGTATTCTCAGGTTAACTGCCTATGTATTCTCAAGCTGACTGCCTATGTATTCTCAGGTTCACTGCCTATGCATTCTCAGGCTCACTGCCTATGTATTCTCAGGTTCACTGCCTATGCATTCTCAGGTTCACTGCCTATGCATTCTCAGGTTCACTGCCTATGCATTCTCAGGTTCACTGCCTATGTATTCTCAGGTTCACTGCCTATGTATTCTCAGGTTCACGTTCACTGCCTATGTATTCTCAGGCTCACTGCCTATGTATTCTCAGGTTCACTGCCTATGTATTCTCAGGTTCACTGCCTATGTATTCTCAGGCTCACTGCCTATGTATTCTCAGGTTCACTGCCTAATGTATTCTCAGGCTCCTGCCTATTTATTCTCAGGTTCACTGCCTATGTATTCTCCGTTCACTGCCTATGTATTCTCAGGCTCACTGCCTATGTATTCTCAGGCTCACTGCCTATGTATTCTCAGGTTCACTGCCTATGCATTCTCAGGCTCACTGCCTATGTATTCTCAGGTTCACTGCCTATGTATTCTCAGGCTCACTGCCTATGTATTCTCAGGTTCACTGCCTATGTATTCTCAGGTTCACTGCCTATGTATTCTCAGGTTCACTGCCTATGCATTCTCAGGTTCACTGCCTATGCATTCTCAGGCTCACATATGCATCTGCATGGCACTCACTCAATTACCCCGTCACGCAATCAGGACATGTTCCTTCTCACTTGTGTCTGTTGCTGCCTCCACCAGGCACACCAACTGTTACTATTAATAGCTAATGTCAACTTTTGAAGTTCCATGTGAATAGGGATGTGGAGCAGATAATGCAACAGGGGAGGGATATTCTTAGTTGTTGTAATACACAATACTTTCACACAACTGACATACCTACGCAAGACTTAACCTTCGTGGTTAGTCTAGTGGACAGTGAATTTTCAAGTAAATACTGTTGCATACGGCTTATAACTGACAAATAGCATATTAACTTACCACCGCCACTAACTCAAATAGAAATGGAGCTCCCACAAGTTTTTGAGTTTTAACTGCACCCGAAATAGAATTCAAATTGGTAAATAATTCGCTTTTTCTAGAGTGATACTGGTAATGATCGCTAAACCGGAGGATTCCTTTCAGTGAAGTTTGGGATGGGGTCAAACCTGGAGCGAACACAAAAAGGTCAAAGTACAAATGGCATACGTACGTCCACACATAATTACAAACATCCCCGATTTTCAATTGTGTTACCCCTGAGAGTGTCTCACTTGCATTTATAGGAGTAAATCTTGGAGTCCCAAGCCACTTGACCAAGAGTGGTGTAGAGAGGAGTTATGATGGTACTGTTAGCATGTGAGGTTAGATTCTCCACCCGGTAGTGGTGTGACAGTCAGGCAGACCACCTTAAAGTATATGCCCAGGGCTGGTTGCCCTTCATTCAACATCTAATACTACTGCGTACTGCTCCTCACAGCTATTAGGCCAATCAGCCCTTCAGCTAATCACTAAGTGTGATACATACACTCTACCCTCGCTCAGGTCTTCTTACCTGGGCATGTGGTCTAGGGCTGCGCGATTATCCGATTATTTCCGATTAATCGAGTAAATGGACAAATTGAAGTGGGGCGATGGGGATGCTGTCCAAAATTGATTAATTGGGAACAACTGACCCTAGGGTGTAGGGCCTTAGGCAGCTGGTAGGGGGCAGCTGGTTAGCCAAAAAACACTCTTAGGCCAGCTTTTGGGTGATATGTTCAGCCAGAAAGACAATAACAGACCACTGTCTATTAAACAGAAAGCTGAACTTGAGCTTCAGCACTATGTTGATGAAGCATCACCAGCTCTTGATGCAAATCCCTTAGCCTGGTGGAAGGAGCACAATCATCGCTTTCCTAACATTGCTAACATTGCTATAAAGTTATTGTGCATTCCTGCAACAGCCTTCTGAAAGGCTATTCTCCACAGCAGGGCAAATAATTAATTATAAAAGAGCTTGTTTGGACCCGGACAATGTTGACATGCTGTGTTTTTTAGCTGAAAACTTACCTTGATTTTTAATTACCATTACATATCATAATCAGCCGATTAATCGATTAATCGTGATTCTTTACTTTATGAAAATTGATAATTGCCAATACCCAATTATAGTAATAATCGCACAGCCCTAATGTGGTCCCTCACTTATTAACGACTGCTGGGGGCACTCTCCCCTTACTCGACAACCACTACCCAGGCTGTGTTCCTGGAGTCTACTTAGACTTCAGTGTGTAGTGAAAGCAGGTGAGATGGGAGTATACAGGACTCACCAGTCCTGGTATACTGAAGCTGTGCCCACTCGGGTTACCCGAGACAGACATGGTGGCTGGGGTCATCCAGGTACCAGGCGCTGATCACAGCTCCAAGGTCAGTGGCACCACTCCCTTCTCCGAGGAACCAATATGTAGTCATTGGATGGCCACACCATCCCAAAGCCAGTGAGAGGGAGAAGGTTGGGGGTCAAGGGTAGTTCAGCAGTACTCTTGTTATAATGCTCAGTTCTCAATGTGTATGCTTGTCTGTACTTACTTTCACAGGTATACAGCCTACTACCATTGGTAAGAGAGCTGTCAACCCCTTTCCTAACCTATCACTTACAGCCTTGGGGGTATAGGCCACCTCCTGCAGCCCTTTGGGTGGACTCCGGCAATGCAGGGCAATTAACGCTAATTGCCACGGACTTGCCGAGTCTCTCACCCTCAAGGCCACACCGGGGGGTGGGTCCAGGGTCATACCACTGCCTCATGCACAAGGAACATGCGCAGACATGACCACGGGCTCACATCAGCACAGACTGCCAATGTGTAGTTTAGGAGGATGACACCAGGCAACCATACCAATGAGGAGAATCAGTTCTTTTGTTAGTTAGTGGGAGAATGTGTGCATCAAAATATGAAAGAGACCATCAACTATTTTGTTTACTTTGCCATTCATGAATCTTGAGCTAATGGAAGCAAAATTCCACCATGTGTTAAAAATGTTACTGCAAACATGTCTTTCAATATGCATGCTTGTATCTACATCAGCAAGGCCAATCTTTCTAGCACATTGCCCATTTTGTGAAATAACATGTAATGTATGTGTATTACATTGTTGAGCAACAAAGTTACGTATTACAAGTGCAACATAATTATGTAGTATTCTTCGAAATATTTATGTAAAGATGGTTATGATGTTTCGTACTGCTTAGAAAAGTTTAGTAGAATCTTTTGCAATCTATCTTGATTTTGCTCTCTGTTAAATTCTCAGGATTAAGCAAAACTATCTAAATGCAAGAAATTATTTGCTCGCATAATTACGACGTGACGATAGGGGGGCTTTTTCCACAACAGTTAGTACTCTATGTGAAGCCAACAGCTTCATGTTTTCTCAAACTTTCATGTTTTCTCTGACTGCCAGAACAACTATAACATTACACTTTATTTCATCATTAGTATTCACGCATGCTCATTTGGTCTTATTTTCGTGTACCGTCGTGCATCGTCGATGATTTGTTTTTTGTTTATATTTATCACCTCAACACTGTCATTGACTGTTCTTAACTGGAACTCTGACGTTACCATACCCACTAGTGGGTCTTCACTGCACTGTAGTTACTCTGTTAGTGTAGTGCGTGTATGCCAGGATCAATGTGATTTCTCGCATGAACACCTGCAAACCACAAAAAAAAAACTTGCCCTTCGAGCCCACCCATACCGAATCATCTTCCTACACCACTGTTTGCATTTGCTCTTACATTTACTACTTTTACATTGTTTGTAACAAAAGGAGTCCATCTGAATGCTTTCTGACTGGCAAGCAACACCCCTTTTTTTGTAATTAGAGCAAAGTTTAGTCAAGCCATCCAACATTTTGATTCCATTTGTACAGGATTCCCCTGATAGATGCGAGCACAATGTTGCAATCATAAGTACTGGTTACTCTCTGTATCACATGCACATACATGAACAACTGTGGCATGTAAAATCATTGAGAAATGATAGTTTCAATTATTACAAATTGTGTATCAGCCCATGAGTAAATTGTAGCGCTTTTTGCTGCTATGTCTGTTGTGGGCTGGCTCTCGGCTCCGTGGAGCGGTTGTAGCGAGCACGCACGCAGGTGGACAGTTTATTGTACGCTGCCACCAGGTCCGACACCTAGGCAATCTCTTTAAGCTTACTTATTAAGATATAGAACGGACTGAAGTTACAAAAATGAGGTTGGGTGGTTTTATACGAAGTGAACAGCTCCACCCACCGGAAATGAATATACAAGACAACCAACTACACGTGGCCCATCAACAAACTACACGTAGCCAGTCAACACTTAACATAACCATAAAAGGAAAACGGCAAATGCAACACTGACATGCGCAAAATACGTACACAACTGAATAAACTGAATGAAGCAAACTGAATACATAGAATAATACATATATCTCTGTCTCTATCTTTCTCTTTCTCTGTCTTTTTTGTCTCCTCCATCTCTATCTTCTCGAATGTGGGCTCGCTTGTCCTGGGAGCCCACATCTGTACAGATTAAAGTTTTTGTTGTGGGGCTCGTCACACCAGGCTTCCTCGTGTACAAACTCATATATTGTATACACTTACATATACATATGTGTACAGTATATAAAGTGCCATTGTGGTCTCTTCCACTCATCTTAGTAAGAGGTACTTTTCTTGTTGTTGTTTTTTTTACGTTCTTACTTTCATAATGTATTATTTTAGTTTTCTAATTAAGCATTCCTATAAAGGTTATTATTGAGACCTTTATCGAGTAGAGATAAGCAGTGTAACATCAACTGCTGTACTGTACAGACAGTGAAAACAGCATTGTGTTCCTGCAAAATTTGGTAACATGTGATTACTTTCCCTACTTTGTTACAGGTTGGAGATGAAAGAGTGTCCAAGGAATTGCTATGGACGTTTCCAGTGACAATTCAATCCTTGTTTGAAGGAAAATCTACTGGGGTATTGAGGAAAATTAAACCTATCACTGACACTGTCATAATCCAACTCTTTAAAAGCGTCGTCATACTGGAAATTTACAGTATTTTATTTTTATGGAGTAGTTCATTAGTATTTTGTCAATGGCATTGGGAATGTTATACTAGCTTACGAGAAGTCTGCATTAATTTCAGAATAAAGTTGACTAACTAACATAGTACTCAAGGTTCAGTTAGTGACCTCTTAGTGCTGCCTTGAGTCGTCACGTTGATTGTACTGAAGTTGTATGTAACTAGTACTACAATGCTATGATTAATTCTAACAAAATTGGAGAAACATTCTATGAACAAATATGGTGGGGAAGGGAGGCTGGGGGGAGGGGGGGGGAGGAGATGTGGAGGAGGCGAGTGAGATGCATGGACCCAGGAAAAGTACTTGTATGCTGCTCTCACTGTTGCTACTAGATATATACACATATAGATTGCTCCATGAACTTTATGGAGTTGTGGTCTGTCGACTTAAGAATATGTGTCACACAGTATAACATTAGCTTCAACTTTTAGAATAAGCAGTCACCCAAAATTGAAGCCACACCCTTTGATTGTTGTGTGAACAAGTAGCTATTATTATTTAAAAATCTACAGTTGCAAAATATTGATGTGTACCCACAGCTATTTTTCCAAGTGATCATGTACTTCAGCATGATTGAGGTGGGTCTGTTGGCTCAGAAATGGTCAGCCCTGCACAGCAATGGCCAATCGTCGTCCATTTGCGCATGCGCGCGTGCTTAAGGTTCAAAGTTTGTTTGATCGGCCGCGCTCTACAGGTCAAAGGTGAGGGTCAGCCGTTCTGCACATAACGTCGTCCGAAAAAAATTGTTTGCCGCGTTTAGGCCGATTTTAACAAAACCGGTCACATATTTTATCAAGAGCACTTACTAATAAATTTTAATGGTAAAGTGTAAATTGAGTTAAGTATGTCAATGATTTAAGGGTGTCTGCACATAGCAACGCACACCACCTATAGAACCGGTGTCACAGGACCACAGCTCCCCACGACAATTCCTCCCCCGAAAGTGAGGCCCTAAGGATGGTGAGTCCCACCCGGAGTAACTGTCCTAGGACAGGAGCTCCGCCCCTAGGGTAAGGCCTCCCCAAGCTCCACCTATTGCCCTGCCCACTACGGTGCATCTTGGAGCGCTCATGAGTATGGCTTCGTGTCAGAAATACTCTGACATTTTACTATATAAAAGTGAAAACAAGTATAGGGACGGCCTCAGCAAAAATCAGAAACGGAACATAAGAGACAAATCTTCTCCTACACAGTAAGAAGTACACTAATCTGAGCTTCCCGCTTGGAAATTTTTTTGTTATGTTGTCAAATCCTCTGAAATTAGCCATCATACATAAAACAATTAAAACTTGGCCACTTTTTCTGTATAATTCATGTAGATTGAACTTTAATTTCAAAAGCATCGGAACAATTCTGCAGTGATATTTCTCATCTAGACTTTGTTTTCAAATGATTTATAAAGAATGAGTTAGTGACAAGTGTTGTCAAAATGTCTTTAGAATCATGTGAAACTATCCAGGAGTGGATAAAGCATTTCTAGTAATTAATGTTATAAGTGTTGTCAAATTAGAGACTATCATTGTCAAATTATTATTAAAATGGAGATTTTATGTCAAATCAATCACATCATAGATTTTTCTAATTTTTAGTAGTATATTACTAGTGATGTGCTTGAGCACAAATGGCGAGCGAGCCTAAAGACTATACTATTTTTATATGAATGATTTTGACTTCTAACACTGAAGCTACTGAAAATAAGGTCCAGTTTTTAAATTTCGCATACACGGTAAAGGGATTTCAGTGCCATAGCAACAACTCTCTGCAACTGCTTGAATTGAAGGAAAAAAACAACAACAAAACAATACACGTTATTTAAAAGTTTTCTTTGTGGTATTCTTTAGCTAAGTAGTGGTTGTAACACACAATGCTTTGACACAACTGGACATGCACCTACACAGACTTACCTTCGCGGTAGTCTAGTGGACAATGTAATTTCAAGTAAATACTGTTGCGCACGGTTTATAACCATGACAAAGAGCGCATTGACTTACCACCGCCACTAACTCGAATAGAAATGGAAGTCCCTTAAGTTTTTAAGTTTTAACTGCACCCTCAAAAGAATTCAAAACTGTAAACAATTCAATTTCTAGGGTGATACGGGTACTGATCGATAAACCAGAGGATTCTGTTTAGTGCAATTTGGAACGGGGTCGAACGCCGAGCGAACACAAAAATACGGAGGGTCAAAGTACAAAATGACATACGTACGTCCATATATGTGACAGGCTCTGGGAAAACCAGGAATTTCAGGCAAAAATTGAAATTGAGATATAGTCTCCAGAACTAAGTCATCGGAATTGTTTTTTGCAGAATTAGTCTTAGTGACCCTTACTCTAAGTCTATGCCAATTTTCAAATGTCAAAACAACTTAAAAGACCTCAAGCGTGCCGTTGAAAGACAAGCTACTTTTTATTCTCTCGTTCTCGAGGTACAATAAACTGGGAATGGGTGGAGTTTCAAACGAGCAGCAAAAAAAACGGCATAGCTTTGACTATTGCATGCACTCTACAGCTTACCTCTGGCTGAAAGTTTACTACTACATCGAGTAGAGTAGCCAAGGATTCCGACAAGACAGGCTCCGAGACGCTCTGAAAGCTAAAAAGAACTCTACGTAAAACTTCGTTGTTGCCGTTAAATAGCGGCTGCACAATTTAATTGCGTATGCGGAGTACGCCGTTAAGTATACGGAAACGTTAATTATACCGGAAGTGGATATTCAACTTATGTTTTCACGATTTCTAGTTCAATTGCTTTGCTGAATACAGCCCAGTTCAACTGCCAGTTTCTGTGCTAGTCAAAGGTTTTACCCTCCAGTATTTTAGCACTAAATTGAGATAAATTGTAGCTTTTTATTAACATAAAAAAATCATTTTTTTTGGTTTGCCAGAAATGCCTGGTTTTCCCAGAGCCTGTCACATATATGAATAAATAAATATACAAACATCCCCGATTTTCGATTGTGTTACCCCTGTAAGTGTCTCGCTCGCTACGCTCGCTCGCCTATTACAATGTGAATGTCCAGAATATTTGGTGTGAATTACAGAGTCTAATCTTTATCTGTCTGTACATAACACTCCTATCTGCTAATTGGCGAGCGAGCGTAGCGAGCTAGACATTTACAGGGGTAACACAATCGAAAATCGGGGATGTTTGTTTATTTATTTAGATATGTTTGGACGTATGTATGTCATTAGGTACTTTGACCCTCCGTATTTTTGTGTTCGCTCTGCGTTCGACCCTGTCCCAAACTTCACTAAACAGAATCCTCTGGTTTAGCGACCATTACCCGTATCACCTTAGAAATTGAATTGTTTACTGCTTTGAATTGTTTTGCGGGTGCAGTTAAAACGCAAAAACTTATGGGAGCTCCATTTCTATTCGAGTTAGTAGCGGTGGTAAGTTAATACGCTATTTGTCACAGTTATATAAGCCCTACTCAACAGCATTTACTTGAAAATTCATTGTCCACTAGACGAACTACGAAGGTAAGTCTTGCGTAGGTATGTACAGTTGTGTGAAAGTATTGTGCGTTACAACTACTATTAAGAATATCACAAAGAAAATTTTAAATAACGTGACTTGATTTTGTTGCTTCTTTTTCAATTCAAACAGTTGCGGGGAGCAGTTACTATGGAATTGAAACCCCTTTACCACATTAACTTAATTTAAAACCTCAACTTTATTTTAGTAGCTTGAGTGTTAGTTGTTAAAATCAATCATTTAACAATAGTGTAGTTTAAGGCTCGCTCGCCATTTGTGCTCAAGCACACCACTAGTTGGCGAGCGAGCGAAGCGAGCTAGACAGTATTAGGGGTGGATAATGCAAAATCGGGTATATGTTATATGTATATAATGTATGTATGTATGTATGGATTGTACGTATGCCCTTTAAGGGTGGCCGCACACCGCCCACGCATTCGGTTGCTATGTGTTCTAACTACAGATCCTCTCCTTGCAAGACTATTCTACCTATCTACAAACTGCAAGTACCTCCCGAAGATACTACTCTCCAACTATGAAGCGGAAGCGGCGAAGTTTTCATGGCCCCGAGTTACAATTTTGAAGCAGTTTTCTGGAGCTATGCGGGGAGCTGAAGCCCCCCAATTTGGCACGCTACCAGCTAAGACTCTACTCTACTGCAACACAACGAGTTTTTCTTCTTTTCGACTTTACTTTACTATGTATTCGAATTTTTTTCATGTTATAAGATATTGAAAAATTCAAATTGTGGTGCACTTCATTTTTTTGTATTCTACCCGTGTGCAAAAAAAATTGTCTTTCTCATTATTAGATTCCAAGAAAAACTCGTTCAAAATTTAGAGTTTCTATTCCACTCGCAAATTCAGTTGAAACAGCCCCTCCCCCATTTATCGTGAGATTTCTACGCGAGCAATAATATTTTAATTACTGTGCACACAAACGGGTCCAAAAGGAGCCCGCTTGCAGCCACACAAAACAAACAAGAAAAGAGATTGGCAGTTCTGCTGTAATGAGAGTTTGCAACGGCGTGGTGTTTCCTGAGTCTGCGTCTGTACTGGTGTAGACCTGGCCCTGGCGCAGTCTGCCATTAAAGCTTCCTGGAGCCCATTATGGGGAGTCATGGACAACCAATGTATGGTATTGGAACCTGCAGCTGAAGATAACTACAAAAGGTTGGTAAATATAATACACTCATAAAATAAAGAGATTATAATGCAACTTTCCTGTTTGGAATGAGTAATTTAGCCACTGTGAAAAACAGTGTTTCCCATTCCCGCCACTTGGAGGCATTACTCATGGGAACTACAGTTCGTCCAGCTTAAAGAGTAGAAAGTACAGATCTCAAAACTTAGACTAGTTGCAATCACAATAAGCTTAGCCATACCTTTTTTGTGTTGTTAGATCCCCAATCCACTCGAAACTAAGTCATATAAAACAGCATAAGTATAAGAACTACGCTATCTCCATAGACATTCCATACATTAAGCGCCATTTTTTTTGACGTCACAAATTCGTCCGTCCTACGTCACAACTCGTAGTTAAACTGGAGCCGCGCCCTCACACGGCAGCTCCTATTCGGGAACTTCCCTTCGCAAATTGACTGTTTTTGCTATGTCTTTATATTTCTTTTTCTGTGTACTGTGGGCTTACTTTGTTGTTACAGGTGGAATGAGCACCAATAGAGGACTCCAGCAAGCCAAATTTGAAGAATGAAGACCTGCCTGGGACGGAGATACAGCTCTGCACACTGGCTACTATTCAGAGTTATTTCGAAGCGGCCGAAAGAGCTACTGCGCTCATTTTTTTCCAGAGGTAGCCTGAGGGCTTCTTCGCAACATTACAGAGCCATATTTCTAATATCTATGTATTTTTTTTTTGTTAACAGTAAAATTTCATGCCGTTTTACTCGTGCGTTATTCTAAAAAAAACTCTCTGGAACTTTATTCTAAGGGGGGTATTTTACTTGTGCGCAAAATTTGGATTCAATTCAGTGATCCAGTTCCACGAAATATCAATTTTTATTTTCAAGTTGACAACTGAATCGCAATTTCACCCCGCCCCCCATAACGTTGAGCTCCGCAAACGCGCAATTTATGTGGTAAGATAATCAATTAACTTGTGACAGCTCTAAAAAGAGCCCATTTGTAAACAATAATAAGAAATACAAATGAGCCGCGATATGGCCGTTGAAACTTTGGAAATAGTTAGTCCCTCGAGCAAAAGTGATGGCGTATTCCCGATGTTGCTTGGAGTTGGTTGCTCATTAGTGGGAGGGGTAGTTCAGCACAAGATTTAGACTTGTAGGCGATAGGGCTGAAGAGTATAGCGGTAGCAATCCCGATGGAAAGAACTGAAGTGATGATGATGGAGTCTATACGCAGCGGAGTCTCAATACAAGGTTGGTGGAATTGTCGGAGCTGGTACCAGTCAGGGTGGAGTTGGTCATGGTTGAGACAGAGTTTTAAGCTGCTCCAATGGCTTCCCCTGCTATAATAGAAGGATGTTATTCTAAATGACTGTCTCAGACTAGTACACTATATACAAGTTATAGCTCAGAGACCGTTTGTGTCCACCTGCTTCGCGGTTTTTGGCGCCAAAGTTAATTGATTGTTTGCGTGGCAACATCCCCTGGTTTAGTTCACAAATGCGCAAGCGCAACACTCTGACGTCACTAATACGTTGTCGTTGAGGTAAGAGCTTCCGCAAACGTCACAACTTACACCGAAAATACTAACACTCTCACAAAAGCATTTTTATTTCCCTTAATTTTCAAGATAGGGGTTTCAAATTCATATGGATTAAAATACAACTATTTAGGTATTTTATATTAAATTCCCAAGACACTTACTTCAAAATTGCAAAATTACCAGCTTAAAGCATTTGGGGAGTTCAGTTTTTTATAAAAAATGAAATTAAAAATAAGTAAAATAGTATTAAAATATAAAAATTTGGTACAAATCAAATTAATGAGCCATAGATTCAGTCTGCAAAATCTTTAGACACTCGAATTTGATTTACTCTTTTTCTGGCTTAAAAACATCAAAAATATCCTCCATTTATAGGGTCACTTCTTCTATCTATTACCACAGTTGTGACCTCAAACCACAATTTTTTAAAGCATAATCAATTTCAATATATATTAATTTGTGTGTGTGTGAAGTTTCAGCTTCCTGACATCAATCTGACTGCACATGTATACATTTAAAGAACAATTAACAAAAAACAGAACTTTCTACTCTTTAAGCTGGACGCACTGTAAAAATTCTTGAAAGTTGGCTGGAATACCATACTGTAAAGAGACTAAGTTTAGTTAGAGCTAATGCATGGTTTAAAACTTACTAATAAAGGTCAATCATAAATGCTAGGGCAGACTCAGCACTGCTTGCTGCAACTTCTCCCGAAGTACTTGACTCCTCACACCTTTAGTCTTTAGACTTTTGAGGAAGCCCTCCTTGTCAGTGCTGTCTCTGACATGCTTCAAGTCTGTGAGTGTGATGCCTTGTGTGTCCAGCCTAGTAGCTTGTGCTGCTGTTATGCACTTGCCCAATCCCTTGGTAAGCACCATCTTACGAGTGTGAGCCCTCTTCTGCTGTACCCACTGTCTTAGCTGCATACTGGGATGGCGAATGTCCAATTGAGAAAGACAGCTAATAAGGGATGGGTGGGTCAGCACTTCCTCTAAGCCAAGGACATCTGGGAGGGCTCTATGTGCTCCTATATTTTTATTACTTATGTATTTGCACAAGGTAACTAGAAATTTTAATGGTACCTTCAAAATCCTTTCCTAAAATTTTATTGTACAGCTTGCCCACTGCCAAAGAATGTCCCTTCAGAAGCTCATGTCCATCCTTCTTCATCTACAATACAGGTAATATTATGTAATTATGTTATAGTGAGTAGCTATTAATTCTTTACCACACGTAAAAGAGGTAGTGGGTCACTAAAGTGAATGTTGTCTGTTTCAAAGATGGACAAAGAGATGTCTCGTCTTTCAGCCTCCGAAAATAGAATCGGGAAATCGTAGCTGAAGCCATTATGAGCAACTAACACTAAATTGTATAGAAATTTAATAAATGTAATCTACAAAGAGTTAATGGCTGTACCAGGGAAGTGGGTGATACTTGTGGCATCGCTGACCTCGGCTGTCACTGTACTTATCCACTGCAAAAACTGTGGCAGTACTGCTGAGAGTGGCTGCTCATTTCTGAGCATGGTCTGAGAAATGCCAGTCAGTCTAGTTACTATTTTAAACAAATAAGAATGTGATACTAGTATTGATTTAAATTTTATTTTCTTACCAGGTGCAGAAATGTGTCGGGTGGTTCGAACCAAACTCGAAAATGATGGTTGCTTCAGAGGAACTGGACATGCAACAACTTTTGCTGCTAAGTCTGTGATGTGGTCGCTGTAGATGCTCAACCCAGTTGCTTCACAATCATAGAAGATCAGAAGAGGATGATGATCGTCACATCCACTGTCAATTCTAACATCATCATCATCCTCTTCCAATTCTAGATGTTCCATTTCTGGGCTGGCCTCTACAGGGCCTTCCTCTGTACATTGGAGCTCCGTTGAAGTGGACTCTCCAAGGCCATCACCAGCATACTCACCGGCACTACATCCAGCTGTTCGTAGCCGTTCCATGAAAGCCTTCTCCTCCTCATATCGCTTCTTCTTGGCTTTCTTCTGTAAGTTCCTGGTTTCAAAATGGTGATTACAGTAAAAAAAACAAAAAAACTTTATAGCAGTGACCACAAATTTATTGTGAAATAACTATGCTAACCGTTTGTGGAGGTATTCTTTTGTTGACTTTTGGTGCCATTTTTTAGCCACTCTCGCTGCTCCTTTAAAATGGAAGAGACGGCATTGATGGGTATGTCCACTCCCATTTGCAAGAAGCAGAGAGCCTTCCAAATTGGTCCAAGATTCTGTTATTGTAATAAAAAAAAATGTTGTGGTTGTGTATTTTATTATTAGTAGTAGTAGTAATAGTAGTAGTAGTAGTATTGTTTATTATTAGTATTATTATCATTGTCGTTGTTATTGTTATTAATGTGTATTTTGGTTTGTTTGTGTGTTTGTTTATTTTTAGCTAACCTTATGGCATACTGCCATGTTGGTCTTGCACACATAGTGAGTATGTGACAAGTCAGTCCTCTTGTCACGGTAGACAAGTGCCAGACCATGGAAACCTTCAACAGTGTTGGTCGTCAGTCTCCCATGATCTGACACGTAGTCTTGGGGATACAAGGACATCTCCTGCAATAGGCTGGAAAACCCTGCCACTTGAGACTTGCAGGTAAAATGGTGCTGGGAAGTGTAGGGGCTTCCATCAGGATTCACCTAGTATTTGCATTAATGATATTTTTACACGTGTATGTTTTGTTTTTACTTTAGGATGGTAACACCAGGATGATGTATGCTGGTCATGGCAGTAATGAGCCAGAAAATTTTGGATGCCTTCAGTGAAGGCTTTCAAGGGGTTATCTGCCTCCTGGATTTTGTCTGAAGCAATCAGATTACCCAAAGCAGTCTTGCAGGAGTTCAATGTAGAGTCCGACATCCTTTTGCACCTAAAGTGATCTGCCTTGCACTACATACCATTGGATATAAAGTAAAAATAATATTAATTTATTTTTATTTTTAATATTATACCTCACACTTGTACTTCTTTATTTTTTCCAGGGCCTTGTGCATGTTCTTTGCACTGTGATTACTGCAGTAAGTAATCATTCCTTCCGGATAGTACTTACAGAAGATAGCATTGGTTGCAGAGTCCTTGTCACAGACAAGCTCCTTCACAGAAAACCCCGCCTTCTTTGCCTTGCCAAGAAGTTCGTCCAGCATATCTGGTTCTGCACCGGCTGACGTACCAGTCCAGTTGTGCCCTGGACCACGCTTGGTTCTGTGAGTGTACCAAGCTATCTTCCCAGTGGAATAGTCATGGAGTGTGGCGGAGGAGTTATTGGAGTAGTGGCCCCGAGTCAGGTAAAACCCATCAAAAGAAGCGATCCATCCCTTATCATCACCTCGCTCCATTACTTCCTTCCTTACCTGACCACAAGACCACTCAGCCAAGCCAGAGACAAACTCCTCCAGCCTCTTCACAATCCTATTCCACTGGGTACTAGAACAGGCTGGGAAGCCAAGCAAGCCTCCTACACGCTCATAGTCGGCATGCAAGTTACCCGTCATCAAAAATGATAACACTGGGTAGTGCTGCTGCCATGAACATGAGGAGTCACGAATCCTCATATGCTGGGGACATTCCAGGTGAATGCAGTTTGACGACACAGTGTCAGAGATTCTGTCCACTGGAAATCCAACCTGGTTGGCGGCAGTGACCAATTTGTCAACTATCTCGGCAGATTCCTGTAAAGAGGTTAGTTTAGTTCACCTTATTTTTCCTATTGTGTCAGGTGTTGTTTTTTTTTGTTGTTGTTATTTTCCTACTAAATTTACTCATCTGTTCAAAGTATGGAAATCTGGCATTTTCCATATTATTATTATTATTGTTGTTAATTACTATTATCATTTTATTGATAGTAGTTTATTATTGTTGTTATTTATTATTATTTTATTATTATTATTATTACTATTGTAGACTGACCAGTGACGAAGGTGGGTCTGGTATACCAGAACTGACCAGTGAGGAGTCTGGAACTTCACCAGTGGCACTAATGCCGTGAACAAAGTCCTGTACATTATGTATGTGTGTATAATACTTTATTTATTTATTTATTTATTTATTATTCTGACAAACCATATGTGGATCACCAGGGCTGCTGTCAGTGACGCCATCAGGATGGCCAGGAACAAAGTCACCCAGGTATTCCGGACTGGTAGAAACATAATCCTAAACATTTCCCCCTCCATAATTCTATATTTTTTTATTAATTTATTTTTTTGACAAACCATGTGCGGATTGTTTTGGGTGATTGATTCCTGAACATCATCAAGAAAATTCTAAAAAAATATTATTACTTCATTGTTCTTTTTTCCATTTGTTATTATTATATACAAACCAAGTGTGGATCAGCAGGACTGCCAGTGTCAGAATCCAGAAGATGTTCAGGACTGCCAAGGATGGAATCCTTATATATATATATATATATGTATGTATATATAGCAATTATTTATTATTATCATTTGACTACACTTGGTGGTACATCATTGTCACCTGGAGCAGCGGGAGTAGCCTCAGAGTCTGTGTATTCACAAAGCAATAACAACATACTCTAGGTGGGGTTGGAAAATGTACCTTCATGGCTGCAGAATCTTTTGATCTGGCATCTACCAGTTGCTTCCTGCGCTTCCTGGCAACACTAAACTTTTTGAGGTTTCTCTTGGAACCCATAGCAGCTGATTAGTTCAGATTTCCTTTTGTGGAAACAAGCAACCACACAGCTTCAGCACGCGGAAAACTAACTACGCACAATATACCTGTGCCCCTCGCGCATTATTTTCGTGGGGCGCATTTGATAATTGGCGAGCGAGCGTAGCCAGCGAGACACTTACAGGGGTAAAAATGAAAAAATCGGGGATGTTTGTTTGTATATATGTTTGGACGTACGTATGTCATTTTGTACTTTGACCCTCGCGTTTTTGTGTTAGTTATGTGGTCGACCCCGTCCCAAATTGCACTAAACAGAATCCTCTGGTTTATCGATCAGTACCCCTAGAAATTGAATTGTTTACCGTTTTGAATTATTTTGCGGGTGCAGTTAAAACTTGAAAACTTAAGGGACTTCCATTTCTATTCGAGTTAGTGGCGGTGGTAAGTCAATGCGCTCTTTGTCATGGTTATAAGCCGTGCGCAACAGTATTTACTTGAAAATACATTGTCCACTAGACTACCGCGAAGGTATGTCTGTGTAGGTGCATGTCCAGTTGTGTCAAAGCATTGTGTGTTACAACCACTAATATCACAAAGAAAACTTTTAAATAACGTGTATTGTTTTATGCTTCAATTCAAGCAGTTGCAGAGAGTTGTTACCATGGCACTGAAATCCCTTTACCGTGTATGCGAAATTTAAAAACTGGACCTCATTTTCAGTAGCTTCAGTGTTAGAAGTCAGAATCATTCATATAAAAATAGTATAGTCTTTAGGCTCGCTCGCCATTTGTGCTCAAGCGCATCACTAGTAGTCGTGGGCCTCGGCGCGGGAATTAATCGAGGTACGTTTTAAAGGCGGTGCGCGTTGCTATGTGCGGCCACCCTTAAGCGCGCGCGCGGGGAACTTTTTTCTTAAAAAAAACACGGCTTTTTAGGCTTGACCCCAGTTTATTCTGAAACTACAGCATTAAGCAAGCCTTACTTTATACTTAAGCTCCAAAGTGTGAGAAAATTCCTGCGAAAACGCTTGCTTTTCAAGAAACAAAAAGTTGATTCGACCAGTTACTATGGCATTGAAGACCCTTTACCAGATTAAATTCAAAATTTCGCCTTTTTTCCGGCTAAGTGCGGCTTGCTAGTTGTCGAGAGCCACCTGTAGTCAGTACAAAGAGAGCCATCACTACTTCTGAAAAGCGTATGTAAGCACATAAAGTATTAATGCTGAGGAAGCTACTACTACTCGAGGGATGCTGAGGTAAGTACGTAATTCCATACTGTTAGCTAAGTATGCAAAAATAACTCTGGCCTTTCTTTTTTGTAACTAAGAGCTTGTTGTCAACAGTGACTGGTAAATTCAAATAGTCAGAATGACTCAAATTTTGTACTACAAAAGTTGCCACTGCTCAAGAAAATGAGTTAAGAAAGTAATTTTGTATTTGTGTGCTAAAATTGATTGTCTTTTGTTTTTGTAGGTGAGAGCTTGTTGTCAAGAATTCAAGGTAATTCAGATGGTCAAATAAACTTCAATTTGATACTACAGAAGTTATCAATACTCAAGAATGAGGTAAGTAGTAATTCCATTTTGTTGGCTAAAATTACAAATAATAACACTGGTTTATTTTTTATCTTAGCTGAGAGCTTCTTCAAGAGTTACTGGTGATTGAGATTATCAGAATGGCAGATGTTTGATACTACAAAAGTTACCATTAATCAGGTAAGAGAGTGATTTTGTATTTGCTGAAATAAAAGGTTATAACTGCTATTATAGTGTTTGCATGAACTAAGCTAAAACATAGTAACAATACTTAATTTTATGTTACCTAACTATCAGGCTCGCTCGCCATTTGTGCTCAAGCACACCACTAGTTTATTTATTTATTTGTATATTATATGTTTGGACGTACGTATGTCATTTTGTACTTTGACCCTCGCGTTTTTGTGTTAGTTATGTGGTCGACCCCGTCCCAAATTGCACTAAACAGAATCCTCTGGTTTATCGATCAGTACCCGTATCACCCTAGAAATTGAATTGTTTACCGTTTTGAATTTTTTTGCGGGTGCAATTAAAACTTGAAAACTTAAGGGACTATTCGAGTTAGTGGCGGTGGTAAGTCAATGCTCTCTTTGTCATTGTTATAAGTCGTGCGCAACAGTATTTACTTGAAAATACATTGTCCACTAGACTACTGCGAAGGTAAGTCTGTGTAGGTGCATGTCCAGTTGTGTCAAAGCATTGTGTGTTACAACCACTACTTAGCTAAAGAATATCACAAAGAAAACTTTTAAATAACTTGTATTGTTTTGTTGTTGTTTTTTCCCTTCAATTCAAGCAGTTGCAGAGAGTTATTACTATGGCACTGAAATCCCTTTACCGTGTATGCGAAATTTAAAAACTGGACCTTATTTTCAATAGCTTCAGTGTTAGGTCAATAAAAATAGTATAGTCTTTTAGGCTCGCTCGCCATTTGTGCTCAAGCACACCACTAGTTGGCGAGCGAGCATTGCGAGCGAGACAGTATTAGGGGTGGATAATGCAAAATCGGGTATATGTTATATGTATGTATGTATGGATTGTACGTATGCCCTTTAAACGCGCGCGCAGGAAACTTTATTCTTCAAAAAACACGGCTTTTTAGGCTTGACCCCAGTTTATTCTGAAACTACAGCATTAAGCAAGCCTTACTTTATACTTAAGCTCCAAAGTGTGAGAAAATTCCTTCGAAAATGCTTGCTTTTCAAGAAACAAAAAGTTGATTCGACCGGTTACTATGACATTGAAAACCCTTTACCAGATTTAAATTCAAAAACTTCGCCTTTTTTCCGGCTAAGTGCGGCTTGTTAGTTGTGAAGAGCCACCTGTAGTCAGTACTAAGAGAGCTATCACTACTTCTGAAAAGCGTATGTAAGCACATAAAGTATTAAAGCTGAGGAAGCTACTACTACTCCGGGGATGCTGAGGTAAGTACGTAATTCCATATTTGTTAGCTAAATAAGCAAAAATAACTCTGGCCTTTCTTTTTTATAGCTAAGAGCTTGTTGTCAACAGTGACTGGTAAATTCAAATAGTCAGAATGACTCAAATTTGGTACTACAAAATTACCACCATGCTCAAGAAAATGAGATAAGAAAGTAATTTTGTATTTGTGTGCTAAAATTGATTGTCTTTTGTTTTTGTAGGTGAGAGCTTGTCAAGAATTCAAGGTAATTCAGATGGTCAAAGTAACTTCAATTTGATACTACAGAAGTTATCAATACTCAAGAATGAGGTAAGTAGTAATTCCATATTTGTTGGCTAAAATTACAAATAATAACCCTGGTTTATTTTTTATCGTAGCTGAGAGCTTGTTCAAGAGTTACTGGTGATTGAGATTATCAGATTGGTTGATGTTTGATACTACAAAAGTTACCATTAATCAGGTAAGAGAGTGATTTTGTATTTGTTTGCTGAAATCAAATGTCATAACTGCTATTATAGTGTTTGCATGAAGTAAGCTAAAAATAGTAACATTTTATGTTACCTAACTATCAGGCTCGCTCGCCATTTGTGCTCAAGCACACCACTAGTATATATGTATGTATGTATGGATGGTACGTATGCTCTTTAAACGCGCGAGCGGGGAACATTTTTCTCCTAAAACCACGGCTATTTAGGCTTGACTCCAGTTTATTCTAAAACTACAGCATTAAGCAAACCTTACTTTATACTTAAGCTCCAAAGTATGAGAAAATTCCTGCTAAAACGCTTGTTTTCAAGACACAAAAAGTTGATTCGACAGGTTACTATGGCATTGAAGACCCTTTTCCAGACTTAATTTCAAAACTTCGCCGTTTTATGGGGGGATACGAGAGTGCCGGTTGTTGGTTGTCAAGAGCCGTTGGTAGTCAGAATGCCGTAGTATTATTTCTATGGAAGCTACTACTTCTCGAGGGAAGCTGATATAAGTACGCAATTCTATATTTGTTTGCTAAATATGCAAAATTAACTCTGGCCTTTCTTTTTTGTAGCTAAGAGCTCGTCAACAGTGACTGGTAAATTCAAATAGTCAGATTGGCTCAAATTTGGTACTACAAAAGTTACCATTAATAAGGTAAGAGAGTGATTTTGTATTTGTTTGCTGAAATCAAATGTCATAACTGCTATTATAGTGTTTGCATGAAGTAAGCTAAAACATAGTAACATTTTATGTTACCTAACTATCAGGCTCGCTCGCCATTGGTGCTCAAGCACACCACTAGTTAATTTGTATATATGTTTGGACGTACGTATGTCATTTTGTACTTTGACCCTCGCGTTTTGTGTGTTAGTTATGTGGTCGACCCCGTCCCAAATTGCACTAAACAGAATCCTCTGGTTTATCGATCAGTACCCGTATCACCCTAGAAATTGAATTGTTTACCGTTTTGAATTCTTTTGCGGGTGCAGTTCAAACTTGAAAACTTAAGGGACTTCCATTTCTATTCGAGTTAGTGGCGGTGGTAAGTCAATGCGCTCTTTGTCATGGTTATAAGCTGTGCGCAACAGTATTTACTTGAAAATACATTGTCCACTAGACTACTGCAAGGTAAGTCTGTGTAGGTTCATGTCCAGTTGTGTCAAAGCATTGTGTGTTACAACCACTGCTTAGCTAAAGAATATCACAAAGAAAACTTTTAAATAACATGTATTGTTTTGTTGTTGTTTTTTTCCTTCAATTCAAGCAGTTACAGAGAGTTGTTACTATGGCACTGAAATCCCTTTACCTTGTATGCGAAATTTAAAAACTGGACCTTATTTTCAGTAGCTTCAGTTTTAAATCATTCATATAAAAATAGTATAGTCTTTAGGCTCGCTCGCCATTTGTGCTCAAGCACATCACTAGTTATGATGTATAGCTAAATGAATTAGTCCTAAATCTTGTACCACTTTTTAATCTTCGCCTTTTTTATATGAAATGCTTTGAAGCAATTAGATAGTGAATCTGTTGATCAAATTTTTAATACAAAAATGTATGTACACTTTTCATTTCACTTACATTACGTACTTAACACGTGCTTAGTTTGCCATAACAACTCGCTCACAAAAAACACTGAAATTACCCATTAATATAGTGACAGTATGAATATCTTGTCTAAATTATATAACTAAAACTTTAATGATTTTATATACTTTTGTAGGCAAAGAATCTGTGCCTTTATGTTTCTAAGAGTCATGAGTCTGGCACTCAACACTTGCGAAGAGTAGTAGTTGATTCCAAAGAAAAGAAAAGGATTCTGCAAATGTGTCATGGTGGTGTGGATGGGTATGCATTTTGGGAGAGATAAAACATACAATAAAGTAAGTTGCATTTTTGATTGGATAGATGCTCTGGGAAAGCATACATGCAAAGAGGTGCATCAGTTTCAGCTAAGTACATTCCTCATTTACCATGCTTGCAGCTGACTCAACTCAAATCGACAGAGTGTATGTATATATATATATATACAACCACAGCATAACTCAAATAGTTTACCTTCACAGGTGTCAGTGCTATCTACAGTGGTACCTTCACAGGTCTCAATGCTACCTTCAGCAATACCTTCACAAGTGTCAGTGGTACCTTCACAAGTGTCAGCGCTACCATCAGTGGTTCCTTCCCAGGTCTCAATGCTAGCTTCAGTGGTACCATCACAAGTGTCAGCGCTACCTTCAGTGGTACCTTCACAGGTCTCAATGCTAGCTTCAGTGGTACCATCACAAGTGTCAGCGCTACCTTCAGTGGTACCTTCACAGGTCTCAATGCTAGCTTCAGCGGTTCTTTCACAAGTGCCAGTGGTACCTTCAGTGGTACCTTCACAGGTCTCAATGCTACCTTCAGTGGTTCCTTCACAAGTCTCAATGCTAGCTTCAGTGGTACCTTCACAGGTGTCAGCGTCAGCGCTACCTTCAGTGGTACCTTCACAGGTGTCAACGCTACCTTCAGTGGTTCCTTTACAAGTGCCAGTGGTACCTTCAGTGGTTCCTTCACAAGTGTCAGTGCTACCTTCAGCAGTACCTTCACAGGTCTCAATGCTAGCTTCAGTGGTACATTCACGGGTGTCAGCGCTACCTTCAGTGGTACCTTCACAGGTGTCAGCGCTAGGTTCCTTCACAAGTGTCAATGCTACCTTCAGCAGTACCTTCACAGGTCTCAATGCTAGCTTCAGTAGTACCTTTATTGTCAACAAATGTTGAACAAGTTTATGCATCAACGAAGTCACTTTTACCTCATTTTACTTCATTCTATGAGTTTGACAAAATCACCAGTGACAATGTCATATACTTCATTTACCAATATTGTTTCTGTAGTTTCATCAGATGCACAAGTAAGTCGTATGTTTCTTCACAGTCGAATTTATTGAGTACTCAAACTAAGAGAAGCTGTAAATGCAAGACACGATGTGGGAGTCACAAATGTTCTTGCAAAAAGGCAGGCTATGTGTGTGGTCATTACTGTCATCCAGGTAGAGAATGTGTCAACATCACAAAATTACGAAGCATTGCTGTTGTTTCAGATCTCACGGACCAGACGAACCCTTCATTCACAGCTGACAGCACTTGGATAGTAGTTGAAGGTATTTCACTCACTATGGAAGACAAAATGATACTGGCATCGAACAAATGGCTCAGTGATAGTCATGGTAGTGCGGCTCAGTTTCTTTTGAAGAAATAGCATCCAAATATATCTGGCTTTGAACCTCCTACTTTGCAATACACGAGAACATTTTCTGTTCACAAAGGCAAGGATTTTATACAATGTTTACACGTGTTGACCAATCATTGGATCTTGATATTTTCTGTGGGATGTCCAGCAAATGTGATATTAGTGTATGACAGCATAAATACAAGATTATCAACTTCTAATAAAGCAATAGTTGCTGACCTCCTGCAATCTGAGCATCATATCACCATCAAATATGTTAAGACTCAGTATCAGAAAGGCTATCAGACTGTGGGCTATTTGCAATAGCGAATGCAGTTGCGATTTGCAATGGGTTGAGCCCAGAATACCTTAAATATGAACAAAATTCAATGAGGGGGCACTTGATGCAGGCGTTAAAGAACAAGTTTTTGTCTCCATTTCCTGCTGGCAAAGCTGACAGAAAAAACGTAATTCAAAAAGAAAAAATATATGTTTGTGGTAGCTGCAGAATGTTCGAAGATGAGCAAATGTTAGAGTGTGTCAAATGTGAAAAGAAATTTCATTTAAGATGTGTTACAGACAAAACATTTAAAGAACAAGAAGAATGGTATTGTACATCATGTTCTACAACTAAATATTCATATGGACAAATATCTGAAGAAGTTAAACTCCTGAAGGTATGAGGGTAAAAGCAGTGGTTATTATACAATGATTTATATAAAATCTTTTCATAGCCTCTAATGGTGGAAATAATGGCAGGGAAACGTCCATCCGCACATCATTTTGTCTATTACCATGGCACAGATAAGCAAAAGCAGAAGCTAAAGTATGCCAACAAATACGGACCAATAAAAGACTGGCCTAGTGATCAGGTAACCAATGAAGTGTGGTTAATTAATTAGATGCTATTTTGTGAGGCATTGTTATAGGTTTCGGCATTACTGAAACAAATTCTGACCACAGCACAGGATTTTGACAGTGAATGTACTTTTGCATATGCATTGGATGTATTGCTACCAGAAGTAAGATATTGAACTGCCAACATTAGCCATTGAATTATTCCAGCTATTAAATGTTAAATTTAGATGATGGTTTGTGTGAAGGCGAAAATTGAAAACTGTACTATTAAAGATGCTATTAACAATATGACAGCTTAAATTAATAGTGTTGTTATTAAAGTAGCGAGTAAGCATTCAATATTTTTTATTTGTTTACTTTATTACATTTATATAGCTAGCTATATAATACATTGATTAGTTTAGTTGTGCTAAATTATTATTTAACTTGCACTCTTTCTGTAACTACCTACTCTGTGCTTTTCTGGATGTCTGAGGCAAACTGCACAGGAAATAGTTTTGTTGTGAAGAATGTTGGGCTGAGTACTCATTACTTAGGTGCATAGCATTAGTAGCATGATACTACCATCCTTATTATTATTGAAAACATTAATGATGTGTCTTATATTATTTTGCTTCCATTTTAAAGATAATCTTGCAAGTTAGCCATGAAAATGTTATGTGAGGACTGCATAGATAGCTACTGAAAAGGAAGCTGGGGCTAATGAGTAGGATCTAACTTATTTTTTTCCATCCAATTTCTGCCCAATGGCTTGCTAATTCCTGTACATTGTGCCAATCTGTTCCTTATTCTATAGTTACAAGCTAAGTGTAAGGTAGATGATACTTGACTTGGATATAATCTCGCTTATAATTGTTGTGAATGGTCAATGTATGCAGTGATGATGTTATGATGTTTTTATTATCATCATTTTTTGTTTTGTATGACCTGCACATATTTCTCAACAAAAAAATTAACTTTGAGCGTGAACAGGAAGAAGACGATGTTTACATTATATACATAGCATTAGCATCCAATTCACAGAGTTCTTTTTCTAAGGTGATATTATGCAGGGGAAAATTTTTATATTAACCCTCATCACTGGCTGTGTAATTTAATAACCACCAAATTAAAAAAATACAACAACAACAACAAACGAACAAAAAAAAAACAGGACAGGTAAAAACAGGGCACATGTTAGTTGGGTTAAGTGTTAAAAACAGAAAAAATTTCTATTATTATACTTTGTTTTTTTTTGTTTTTGTTTTTGTTTTTTTTCCAGAAAAAACTAGTGATTATTATTATTTTTTTCTTCTGTAGCTATGATCATAAGCTTTTAGTGTAATGCACCCTATTGTCACACTGTATGTTTGCTTTATACTATATTCTCAGTGGTTTACTGCCATGAGTGCTAGGTGTTACACTACTGTTGAGGCATGTATCTCTTGTACTAGCTTTTCTCAGGAGAGACAGCATCGATATCTATCATTTCATTGCACGAGTTACTTATCGACAGCTACATATCAACATAGATTATTTATTCACATTGGTACTAGCATAATATTTTTTTTTTGGTATTTGTAATCACTAGTTAACACTTGTCATGTTCTATTGATTCACACTGAATGTTGAATATTTATGTCCATGTATGTGCAAATTTTACTTCTGGGCCACAAACAGTGAACAAATAAGAATGAACAGTGCTACACTTCTGTAGTAAAGCAATATTATCTGTAATAATTAGGCCAGTGACCAAGAATTAATAATTACTGATATTACTTTAGTATAGTAGTTCTTCAGAAAGGCCGTATTGCTCTGAATTGAAAAATATTAGGGGGCCAATGTTAAAGCTGCATTTGTCTCCCCTGAAACTAGTTCTTCCCCTTAAAGTTGTTATAACCATTATGAAGTCAAGGATAATGGATTACTATAATAACCCATACAATAATGTAGCAGACTATTAAACATGCAAGATAAGACACACCCATGACTTGACTTAATGTTAAGCATAGACAATCATTTGTGTTTTGCATTTTTATGGTGATTTTCAGCTTTTCTCATCTGTTATATTATGCTCATCATTCATGATTTCGAGTAGTAAAGTTTAGAATTACATTATAGTCAAGTAGATTCGGGGAAAAATTTTTAACTGCACTGTGACTCCTTATAGTCTATTAACCTTTTCAGAAGGGGTGCCAAAAAATCATCATGACTACTGTTTGACTAGGCATCAAACCAAACTAACTTTTAGTTAATGAATTTGTGATATGAGCGAAAAATTTTATTTTTGTGAATAATGTAATTTGCATGTATGATATTAAAATTTGCAATAATAAAATTTGAAAATCCTTGTGGTAGTTTTAGAAACCATGGATCGAAAGTGCCGTTATTTGTGGGGGTGGAGGTGATCTGAATTGTCGTGCAGCTAGCTTTCAAGACAATGGACAAGAAATTTATGCCAGTTTTTTAGAAGCTGTTAAAGACCAGAAATATATACCGAAGCTCACAGAGAGCCAAGAAAGATTGTACTATGGACAGATTCAGTAGCATTGTTAAGGCTAAAAGTTTTGTACAATGTGGACAACACATTTATAAAGCAAGATTGAAGCAGTGTTTACTTACCCATTATAGTCAGAGATGTTAGGAGCAATCTGATGGTAAAAGCCACCTTACTTGATTATATTTGGTGAAATAAGATGTCAAAATGTTAATAATTCTTCAAATGCAATATAATTTCAGCTAGCTGACATTTTTTTCATGACTTGATTTAATGATAAATACATACAATCACTTGTGAGTGTATTTTTATAATGACGATTGTACTTGATTTAGAAGACGTTTCACAAAAATCGTGTCCCTTGACTTGGACCAGGTAGCAGGAGAAGTAGAAGATTTACCCAGCACATGGCTTAACCGATTACTTCCGGAATTAATTACTGCCGCGGGGCGCCGTAAAACGGAATTCTTTTTTGGACGCGGTCGTGGTCGACCCTTCTAGAAGGAGTTACTTGAAAGCTACAGCAGCTAACTACAAATTATTATCTATTATCAATCTTACTTGGTTGTACTTTAACCACAAAGTCTCCAGGCTAGGCTACCTCAGTCCAAACAGTTGTAATAAAACCAAACTGAAGCTGCTTTTCTCTGGCCGCGTTTATGCGCCTATCGGAACTACCGGTTTTTAGTTCGTGGTCGCGTATACGCGCCTATCGGAACTAATCGGTTAAGGTAATATTTGTTAGTGATTTTGATATTTCCCTGAAACTGCAGCACTTTGTTTGACAATGTTCTTGATTGATAGTCTTGCAGCTACACTGTCCCTCCACATCCCTTTTCACACTTCACTGGAAGGTCATGCAACCATGACATGAACTGTGATGAAGGAGGATGAATTTTCTCACTACTTAGTATGTGATTACTACAGCATGAATCTGCTTGGACAGCCATGCAGCAGCTACTGAAACACTCTGTGTGCTTGCAGGATATCTACTGGCTGCAATACTACCAGGCAGTAAAGAATACAAAGCATCTTTGGCACTGTAGGTAACAACAAAAACTGTGACATATCATTATCCTGCAGTGGACTTGATAGTGTTATAGACTGAATGTATTTCATCACTGTTACTTTGTGTTTCACCTGCACGTCTTTCTCCACCTTTAGTTGTTTTGTTTTTTTTCATATTGCACACTCCACCCTTGTCCTTCGTTTGGAAATATAAGCACATATGTTAGAAAATTTCAATAAAATTGCATCAATTTTGGTCTGGTCAATATCTATTTATATTATATTTATTTTATTTTACATCATTTATTTGATTTCTTTACTTATAAGATAGAGATGAGATAATGAATAGTATGTTTGAGGTGGGGAAGGGGATGGGGAGAGAGAGGGGTGATTTGATTGAATATGGGATGATGAGGACTGCTGTATGGTTGTTCCAATGTTTCTGTGGGCCCTATAGTCTGTCATATTATTTACATGTATGGATAGTGAAGTTGATGTTTTTCCTATCCACAATATTATTACACCGACTTTGCAGATTTGATGTCTGAAACACTTCTTGACACAGAGTAAACCACCCACAAAGATGCTTATTTTAATCAATCTGACCACTTCGTGGTTGACCTTTGATGTATAGGCATCAAGGAAGATCCACACTGACTTTGAGAAGAGATTCATCATGGCAGAGGTGATGCAGCAGAGGTGATCATCAAATAGGAGTAGGAAGTTGGTAAAGTGTGGCAGCAGACAATATCACATCCTAGTGTTTCTCCTGTGATAGTCATAAGTGTCTCTCTTGTATACATGTTGGTCTCTTGAAATATCAGCAGCAACTGAACAGATAGTAAATGAGTTGTGGGTAAGATATGAATGTTATCAAGTTCTGACCCTTCATAAACACTAGATTGAAACTTTCTCACCTAAAGGGGTCTGGAAAAAGCAAAGAAAAAATGTGAAAAAAAATCTGATTGTCGTAGCTCAGTGGTTAGAGCACTGGTGGCTTAAGTCAGTGACCCTGGGTTCGAATGGAAATGCTGTAATTAAAATGGTGACACACTGACAAATTTGGATTAATTCAGGTCGAGAGAAACTTCAAACCAGAGCTGTTAGGTGCAATTCTATTCACAATTTCTTTCTCAGCCTTCTTTTACTCATTAAATTAGTTGTCTCTCTTTCACACCATTTTTTTAAACTATACAAGTTTTCATTCATTCTCATTCCAATGAACAACCCAAGCAGCCATGACCACTATTGCACATCACCTGAGGGGCCTTTGGCTCTACTTCACTGAGCTATAATCGCTATGGTATTTAATTAAATGACCCTTTACTTACTAATTCAGAGAAATAAAAGCTCCTTGGAGCTAAATAAGCTACATTATACATGTATTGACTGTGAGATAGTAAACCCTTTACCAACTTACACATTGCAGTCAAGGGCACCCTGGAATTACCCCCCAGAATTTTACGAATGTGGTTATGATTTATCATGGTATTCTGTGATTTTGTTGTTTGTATATGTGACAGTAGCTACTTGGGCAAAGGGACCAATTGCGTTAAAAATTGAAAAATAAATTATTTATACCACTTTGTAGAGCACTTCATATGGAGTATTTTGATACCAATATTATAGGAGCGACAATCTAACCAACTGGAGCACCTGAGCTAATTCGAGAAAACTGCAATCAAAATTTCTTGTTCAATTTCTGGCGGAGTTGACGTTGAATTCCTTAATCTAATCGGAAGTCCGTATTACGGATTACGTAATACATTTACTTTTGCTTGGAAAATGGTGGTGCTCAGCTGAACGGCAGTAAGTTATAGTTGGCATCACTTTCTTCTTATTTGGGGGAGGCCCTCAGTTCAGGTATGGCTTAAGTAGCTCTAGATGAGTATAGATATAGTTTTGCAGCCCGTTTTTGTACTTTTTTTTCATTTTCCAAGAGTTTGATAGTTATTGTAAGTCACGGCAACTATAAGACAGTCTGTGGGGGAATAGGTGGTCGGCTGAGGTGGCGGTTAAGCTTCCTCGGTCGTCAGCCAGATCCCGGAGGTACGCTGCCACCAGAATCCAGATAGCTGCTCTTGCGCCTCAAGTTATCCGGTCCCTTTATGGGGGGGGCTAGGGTCACCGGAGCTCGTGTACGCAATCGCTGATCCAAACACACGAAATCATCCACATCAGAAACATGACAAAAATTATACACGTAAGGGCATGTATGCACAACAACAAACAATGACAGCCAACTATGTTCTCAGTTCAGTTCCAACACTCTTTCCTCCTTCTTCATTTCCTCCACTTTCTTCTCGGAAGCCAGACCCACATCTCCCCCCCCCCCCCCCCCCCCCGCTAAGCTCAAACCCGCTGTTTGAAGCTGACAACCACCAGGGATGGACTCCGAGTCATCCCAGCTCTGGCGGCTTAGTCCATCGGCATTGCCGATCATGGCACCTGGTCTGTATTTGATAGACAGATCCATTCCTTGCAGCTTCAAGGCAAAACGCATCAAGCGTCTGTTGAGATGTTTGCTACTTAACAGAGACACACATGCACGGTGGTCAGTATAAACTGTTACCGTCCTTCCATACAGGTAGTACTCAAAGTACTTCACCGCTGACACGATGGCCAGGGTCTCCAACTCCGCCACAGAGTAATTCTTTTCCGCCCCTCTCAGCTGACGACTGAAGAAGGCCACTGGTAGATCCATCTCCCCTCTCACAACGTGAAGGCAAGCTCCAGTTCCCTCTCCGTGTACAAAAAAAATACATCATTATGCACAGGAATAAACAACACAATACGCTGACAGAACGACTCACGTAACCTGGTGAAGGAAGCAAACATCTCCTCCATCCACACCATCCTGGCTGGCGAAGACAGAGACACAGCCGGGGTAAGCACCGAAGACATCCCGGCGAAGCCATCTATAAACTTCCGGTAGTATGACATGCTCCCCAGAAAGGACCGAAGCTGCTTCTTGGTCACTGGCCTACGAAAGTCAGCCATTGCCCTCACCCTAGCTTCTGGAACTGCCACCTTACTACACCCCACCTGATGACCTAAATATTCCAAATACCTCCTGCCAAACTCACATTTGCTTCTCTTAATCCTCAACCCAGCCTTGCTCAAACATTCAATAACACTCTTTACGTCACTCAAGTGACTACACCAATCCTCACTGAACACAATGACATCGTCAATGTAATTTCTCAACATACTGCTCACAGGTTTCAAAACCTCCTCCACTGCAGATTGAAAAATTGCCGGGGCATTTTTTAAACCAAACGGCATTCTGCAATACATAAATTTGCCCATGGGGCACACAAACGATGTTAAAGGCATGCTGTCTTCCTCTACCTCAATCTGGTGGAATCCGGCTGTCAGGTCCAGCTTTGACAGACAGGAACTAGGCCCCACCTTCTCCAGGATCTCCGTCAGAGAAGGAAGCCAGAAACGACGCAGGGGTGTCCTAGTATTCAATTCCCAGTAGTCCACACACACTCTCAAACTCCCATCCTTCTTCCTCACCGGCACCACCGGACTCGCCCACACAGCATCGCTCTTCACTATCACGCCGCTATTCAACATGTTCTCAATCTCGCGTTCAACCTCATCTCTAATACCCACTGGCATTTGCCTAGGTGGCAAGTTAACCACATCAGCATCCTGTCTCAGCCGAATACAACATTTGCCCACAGTACACACACCAGGGACATCAGACAAATACTCTTCTACACTACACACCACACTCTGCAACTCATCTTCTCTATAACCCTCACACTTCTCGGAACTCAATACTGCTTTACTAGCATCCAAATCTTCAGAAATACCTTGCTCCTCTGCTATCACAGACACAGCATTCAGCCACACACTTCTCTCCTTGTACTCTTTGTGGGCTCCCAAGAGGGGAAGCCCACATGTGTGCAGAGGGGAATTCCCCTGGAAAGCAAGCAGAAGCAGGCACAGCCCTGCTAACATTAAACATTTTAGCAGTTAGTCGCACATTGCCCAGATGTGTCGATGTTTGTCATTGTGTGGTGTTGTGAGTCATGTATGAAAATGTTGTATGTGCCGTGTTCTGATTGGTTGTTTCAAATGTGTATGTGCCGTGTTCTGATTGGTTGTTTCATTGCCGTGGGTGGCTAAGTATAAAGCTGCCCACTATCAGAATTGTAAAGTAGTCTGTCTAATATCAAGTTATCTACAACACTACTTGTGCGCTCCGGCGTCAGGCAGATTCTGGTGGCAGCGAGCATAAGCTGTCCACTGATAAGTGCGCGACCCGATGTTCCTAGGAGCCTAGGGCCCACAGAATTGGTGGCAGCGGTGGGATCCAAGAAGGAGACGTCCCGACTGGATCCAACGAACCTTCAGCGAGTAGCCCGACAAGCACGAGTGCGGTTGGACGCTCATCTTGGCCTGAGGATCGAACGAATCAGGAGCAGAGACTCCACTACCCTTTTGTCCGAGGACGAGAGAAGAATTGCGACCCAGCTTCGGCTGCGGATCAGACCCAGCTCACCTTGTTGAGACAGGAGGGAGAGCTTCACCAACCTTCCGGCTAGCGGCTGATGGAGGACTGAAGTTGCGAGGAGAGACGAGGATCGGAGTCCCTGACGAGTCAGAGGAGCTTCGGCTGACCCTGAGAGATTGTGTTGTGAACTTGTTGTTCCGTGTGTGTTCTTTTTTTTTGTGATTTACCTATAACCGATTGAGGCGTGGTTGTTTCTAATATTTTTCAGTCACCGTCACATATTTCCCTTTAGTGTATTTAGGCACCGACGGAGGCAAGGTTCGCTTGCCTTCCATGACTGAACCCGGACACCCAGGGGGAAGGCGGAGGACCAAAAAGTTGCCCGCGGTGGACTCGGGTGGAACTACCTATCGTCCGTCGTGTTGCCCAGTTGTTTCTGAGAGATCGCCCTACCCTGTGCGGGCTGCTGAGGTCCAATACAAAGACGACTCAGACGAAGAGAAGGAAGAGGGACGGTTGGATGGTAGAGAAGGTGAGGAAAGAATGGCTAGGAGGCCAGAGGAGACGGATTTGGGTGCCGTGATGAGGTTGATGATTGAGAGAGATGAAAAGTGTGGAGAAAGGGACGAGGAAAGAAGGAGAGAAAGGGAAGAAGCGGAAGGGAGGAGAATAAGAGAGGAGACGGAGTGGAGAAGAGAGGAAGAAGAGCGGCGACTAGCCAGAAGAGAGGTAGAAGAGAAAGTTAAGGGTGCCCGCACACCGCCTACGCAATTTTTTGTTGATGGTTGCTATGCACGATTACTACTATTGTATACTTACAGGGGCTTCTCCACTACAACACAAGGACAAAGTACCTGCCGAAGGAGCCGCTCACTAATTTTAGAGCGAATCTGGAGGAAATATCGGGGCCTGGTTATAAAACTTTGGGGCACTTTTTTGGAGCGGTGCGGTAAGTTGGAGCTCCGCAATTTGGTGCACTACTAGCCGAGCCGATACTCTACTGCAAGACAGCGAGTTCTTATCCATTTCAATATTACTTAATGATATATTCGCAATTTTTTCTATTTATAAGATATTGAAAAATTCTCGCTGTAGTGCAGTTCATTTTTTTTTTGTTTACCCGTGTATAAAATTTTTGTGCCGTTCTCATTATTAGATTCCAAGAAAAACTGACCCAAAATTTGGAACTTTAATTCCACTCGCAATTCTTAAGAAATAGCCCCACCCCCATATCTCGTAATGTGAGTACGCGAGCAATTATTTTTTCAATTAGTTTGTATTGGTTCTAAAAAGAGCCCGCCTATATCAAGAGTAAACAAACATCAATACAACAATAACAAGAGAGTTAGAAGAGAGAGCAGTTTATTGGAGATAGCCAAAGGTGAAGGTATTAGATTTGCGCAGCTTGGGAAGTCTTCGCTCCACAGAAATCGAGCCTGGTGGATCCATCCACTTGAGTTCAGGAGCGCATAGTCCGGAGAACGGCTACTGGTGGAGAGGCAGCCTGGTGCAACTTGCTGCGTGAGCTCAGACGACGTATGGAGAGTTGCTGTAAACGAATAAAAGACAACAAGAAGCTAAACTAAAACACCACAACTTCGTAAAGTATACGTCTGCTACTAATGCGCGATTGTTTCTGCTCGCGTATTATCGAATGGTGGGGTATTGGCGGGGAATAAATTAATGTCCGGATCTACAGGCGGTGCGCGTTGCTATGTGCGGGCACCCTTAAGACTAGGAAGGAGTTATTGCAGGAGAAGTTGAAAGGATTAGGAGTGTATAAGGAAGAGAATGAGTTAGTGGCGTATTTGGACAAGTTTGAGCGGATTATGAGAGAGAGTGAAGTGAGTACGAGCGACTGGGCTGAGAGATTGTACCCCAGGTTGCCCGAACGGTTGTGCGAGAGAGTGGCCCAAGCCCGAGACAATGGGGTGAGTTACGACGGGGTCAGAAGAGTGCTGCTGAAGGCAGTGGGAGAGACCTCCATTATGTATGGCAATCAATTGTTTGAAGTGTCGAGTGAGTTATTTAAGAGTTTGAATGCGGGAGGCATAATGGAGTGGATAAAGAGGATTGCGTGTGGGGTGTGCCAGGGATGCACCAGTGTCGAGGATTGTGCGCCTGCTATAGGCTTAGCACTGTTGAGAAAGGTTTTGCCCCAGAGCGGGAAGGCCTTCTTAGAGTCTAAAAAGTGAAGGATTGGGATGAGTTGCGGGAGTCCGTTGAGGATTGGATGTCTGGGCGCCAGAAGGGAGATTTCTGGAAACCCTTAGGGGGAGGGCCCAGCGAGAGTAGCGGTAGACCCTTTCGTGGGAAGGAGGGTGGTTATGTGAAGGAGTACAATGCCCAGAGTAGGGGCGAGAGAGAGAGAGTCAGTGGTGCTATAGTATGTCCAAGTTGAGTTGGCCGCAAGAAAAACTTGAATAATAATACTTGCTATGGAGGTCCTGAGAGAACGTGCCAGAGTTTTATGTGCGAGTTTGAGATAGGAGGTTAAAGGAAAATGGAGAGAACCCTGATAGACGAGAGTAAGGTGCAGGGTGTTTCGTGTATTGTGCCATTTGTGGTCATGAACGCAGAGGAGGTCGCGGCCTATGCCGGTGCGATCCGTGAATATGAGTCGGCCAGAGTTGCCGAGGTTCAGGTGCTGACTAGGAGTATGGTCAGGGAGGAGAAGGAGTTAGACAAAAATGAGGAAAGTGTCAGGGTGAGAGATTTGTGTGGGGAGGTAGTTTCCGGGGGGAGCCGAGTGACTGACCCGTGGCGGGAAGCTAGTAGCCAGCCCGACCCCTTAAATAGGCCTGAAGAGAGGAGTAAGGTTGGGAAGGGACAGGGGGTGGATGAGGCAGGGCTTCGGCCCGATGCCGACGAACCCCAGGTGAAGGAGAGTCCTAAGCTGAGTGAGAGTGAGGGGCTAGAGGAGGGAAGTGCGACCCTCCTGGAGGAGTTGTCGTCGGGGCATCCGAGCGACGTTGAACTGCTTGGAGAAGCAGAGAGGATTGGACCTGTGAAAGAAGGGAAGAATAGAGAAGAGTTTGAGAAGGAAGTAAGAGAAGACGATAGTCTGAGAGAGTGGAGAGAATTAGCTGATAGAGCCGAGAGAGGATTTGCGTGGAAGAAGGGTATGCTTGTGAGGGGAATGTATGTTACGTGGGAAGAATACAGAGACATGCTGGTCTTGCCTAAAAGCTATAGGGATAGAGTGAAGGTGCTTGGGCATGACAAGAGTGGCCACCTGGGGGCGGAGAAAGTAGCTAAGATGGTGGGACGACACTTCGTCTGGCCCGGGATGGTTAGGGAGATTGCAGAGTACTGCAATAGCTGTAGATTGTGTCAAACTAGGAGCAAACATAGGCCCAGGAGAGCACCGAATGTAAGGCGACCCGTCCTGGCCGAGCCCTTTGAGAATGTAGCCATAGACTTAGTGGGTCCCCTGCCTAAGGGAAAGGGGGGACCGATATGTTCTAACGTATGTGTGTCTGGCGACTAAGTGGCCAGAAGCGGCGCCTCTGAGGAGCATCACTGCTAAGGCCGTAGTGCAAGGGTTGTGGTCCATTTTCTTGAGGACTTCGGTCCCAGAAAGAGTATTATCGGATCAGGGAAGCCAGTTTTGTGGGAGAGTTATGAAACAGCTCTGTGAGTGGTTAGGGATAGAGAGAGTCAGGACGTCCCCCTACCACCCTGAGACAAACTGGGCTGTGGAAAGAATGCATAGTACCATGAAGGGGATATTAGGGAAGTGCATTAGTGATGGATCAGATTGGATGGATCAATTGAACTTTGTTATGTATGTATTGAGGCAGATGCCTCACGCGGATTCGGGATACAGCCCATTTGATTTAGTGTATGGGTTTCGGGTAAGGACGCCCTTGGACGCCCTATACCATGGGTTGTATGAAGTAGATTCTGGGAAGTTGGATGTGTGTGAGTGGGTTATGAGAATGTCAGAGAGGTTAGAAAGCATCAGAGATAGTGCAGCGCTGAGAGTAGCGAGAAGCAAGGAGAGTCGCATGCAGTATGCGAATAGGGGAACGAAGTTGAGAGAGTTCAAAAAAGTGGATCTGGTTTTGTACCGGGTGCCGGGTATGACCTGTAAGTTGGCCGACTCTTGGGAGGGCCCTTACAAGGTGTTGGAAAGGAAAGGGGCGGTTAATTATAAGATTGGGAAGATTGATAAGGAAAAACATTCGAAGGTTGTGCATGTGAACTGCCTAAACGTGTACAGAGAGAGAGTGTCGATATAAAGGTTAGACGTAGTAGTTGAGGAACAGTATGATGTTGGTAGTGTGTTAAGCGGGGTGTGTGAAGGGTATAGTGAGAAGGAGATCAAGGATCTGTTGGGAGAGTTTAATGATGTGTTTTCTGATGCTCCAGGAAGCACAGATAGAGTGACGATGACAATAGATACGTTAGATTGTGAGCCGATTAGGCAGACGCCTTACTCGGTTCCATTGGGAATGAGAGAGAAAGTTCGGAGAGAGTTAGTATCGTTGGAGAAGCAGGAGATAATAGAGCGTTGCAGGAGTGAGTGGGCATCCCCGTTAGTTCCAGTTAAGAAGGCAGATGGGGGGTTGCGATTGTGTGTGGATTATCGAAAGTTGAATATGGAGACGGTGAAGGAGCCATACTACATCCCCTCGTTCTATGAGATGGTTGAGAAAGTGGGGTCTGGAAATGTGTTGTCTAAGGTGGACCTGGCCAAGGGGTTCCACCAGGTAATGGTTAAGGAGAAGGATAGGGACAAGACGGCGTTCGTCTGTCCCTTTGGAAAGTTCAGGTTTCGGCGTATGCCGTTTGGTTTGACGAATGCGCCATCAGTATTTCAACGTTTGATGGACGAAGTGTTCGTGGATTGTGAGGAGTTTGCCCGAGTATATATAGATGACATTTTGGTGGTGTCGAAGGATTGGAAGTCGCATTTGGGGCACTTGAGGGAATTGTTGGAGGTTTTGAGGCAAGCAGGACTGACGTGCAAGGAGACTAAGTGTTGTTTTGGGAAGAGGACTTTGGAGTTTCTGGGTCACCAGATTGATGGTGGACAGATCAGTGTGCCAGCAGCTAGGGTAGAGGCGATTAGGAACCATCCTCTCCCGAAATCTCGGAAACAGCTGCGTGCGTTCCTCGGATTGGTGGGTTTCTACCGGAGATTCATCCGCGGGTTCCATAGATGGTCCTCAGTCCTGATGCCTCACACGTCCACGGTGAAGTCTGGTAGGGTGAGTTGGACTAAGCCGATGTTGGAGGCATTTCATGGGTTGTGTGTTCAGTTATGTAATTCAGTGTGTTTGTGTGTACCGTGTACAAGTGACGTGTTTGTGTTAGAGAGCGACGCAAGCTCGACGGGGGTTGAAGCTGTTCTGTCGGTGTTGAGGGATGAAGACATGATGCCGGTGGCATTTTTCTCCAAGCAACTGAGGGGAGCTCAGCGGAATTATAGTGCCCAGGAACTGGAAGGTGTAGGGGTTTACGAAGCGATAAGGCATTTTGCCTACTTCTTGTACGGACGGAAGTTCACGGTGGTCACCGACCACAAAGGCCTGGTGAACCTGATGAGTGGGAAGCAAGATAACCGTAGGATCTACAATTGGTGTCTGAAGTTGACAGAATACGATTTTGAGATGGTGTATCGGGAAGGAAAACAGAGTGTGGTAGCGGATGATTTGAGCCGCTGTTTCGAGGAGCTGGGGAGCTGCGACAGCGTCGCCCGTCTTCTCGAGGAGGGGGGAGATGTGGGCTCCCAAGAGGGGAAGCCCACATGTGTGCAGAGGGGAAGTCCCCAGGAAAGCAAGCAGAAGCAGGCACAGCCCTGCTAACATTAAACATTTTAGCAGTTAGTCGCACATTGCCCAGATGGGTCGATGTTTGTCATTGTGTGGTGTTGTGAGTCATGTATGGAAATGTTGTATGTGCCGTGTTCTGATTGGTTGTTTCAAATGTGTATGTGCCGTGTTCTGATTGGTTGTTTCATTGCCGTGGGTGGCTAAGTATAAAGCTGCCCACTATCAGAATTGTAAAGTAGTCTGTCTAATATCAAGTTATCTACAACACTACTTGTGCGCTCCGGCGTCAGGCAGATTCTGGTGGCAGCGAGCATAAGCTGTCCACTGATAAGTGCGCGACCCGATGTTCCTAGGAGCCTAGGGCCCACACTCTTTAGTATTGTTCAAATGAACTATCCTCACAGAATGACCATCTCCCTTAGACACCCTGTAAGTGACTCTGGATACCTTATCAGTTACAGTGTATGGCCCCTCCCAGGATGCCTGCAATGAGGCATGTAATCCTGGGATACAAACAAGCAGCTTGGAGCCCACTTCCAAACTACGATCACTTCTATTCTTGTTAAACGATAGACATCTTTTGGCTGTGCTGTCACTCTCATGCACTACCGCCATATCATGCAAAAGCAAAAGCTTATCCTGTAGCTTTAGTACCCACTCCTCAACATCCACACACTCGTATGCTCTATCCACCCACCCTGAATACAAAATATCAAGGGGGCCCGTAACGTTTCTGCCGAACACTAACTGGTGTGGTGAGAAGCCTACATCACGGTTGGGCACTTGCCGGATAGCAAATAGTGCTAACGGCAAAAACTCTGACCAGTCTATTCCTTCCTCACAGGCCTTAGCAAGCATGGGCTTCAGCGTCCCGTGCATCCGCTCCACAACACCATTGCTTTGCGGGCGATATGGTGATGATGTGACAACTCTATCTATGCCCAACATCTCACAAACACAACTCATGAAACGACCCAAGAAGACAGTCCCTCTATCAGACAATACTTTCAAGGGTATACCCGTCCTTGATATCACATTCACAAAGCATTCAGCCACTTCATTAGCTGATGCTGTGCGCATTGGGCACGCCTCTGGCCACCTAGTAACCAGACAGACATAGGTGAACAGATATCTTACACCTTTCTTGGCTTTCGGCAGTGGCCCCACAATATCGATGGCCACCGACTCAAATGGAACACTAACTATCGGCCTCTCCACTAGCTTAGCTGCTCTATTGCCAGCTTTATTGATTCTGAGACACACATCACATGACTTAACATATGCTATAATGTCACTATGGATGCCCGGCCATGTAAATTTTGGCTGGAGCAATCTCCTCATTCCTCTAACCCCAGTATAGCCACATCTATCATGTGCCAACTCGAGAACTTTCTGTCTGCGAGCACCTGGTACTACAAGTCTATCCACACTAGCTCCTACATCATCCACAACACTATGAAATAACAACCCATCGAACCATTCATGCCTTTAGATGCCAACTCCCAACAAAAACTTGAATAACTTTAGAACGGAAGCAGCTACGCATCCGGGGTTTGCACCATTGGAAAGGAAAGACGTTATGTGCAGAACGGCTGACCCTCACCTTTGACCTCACGCAATGTCTTTGCGCGCGCTCTTGGTGCCAGCTTTTACCTTCGACCTCTGTGGAAGTTGTCCTTGGTGACCCTGCGAGTTGAAGTACAGTAGGTGGTGGTTGGTTGCTCGTTGTTGGCTAGGTTGCATTTTGTGCCACTGGTGAGTGATGATACGGAAAGGAGGACTACAACGGCAGGAATTCACTTATGCTGTGTGATAACAAGTAAGTGTACTAAATACTCTGATGTGTATAGAATAGATAGCTAATGAATTGCATGTAGAGCTATGGTGAATGACAGATTATTTGCAATGACAAAAAAAAACAGAGTTTTCTTTAAGCACCTCTCCCCTCCCCCTCTTGTAAAGCATGTAACTGTCTGAACTAATCATTTCTGCGGCCAATTCATTGTTGAAAGTGTGGGTTATCGAATACCATTTTATATTACTAGTGTGAGTACAATAGCATGGATAACCATGCTATTAGGGATCAATAACACTCGTAAAGCAATTGAAATTGTACTCGGAGAGTGCTATTTTGAATGCTTTATGAGTACTATTGATCCCTAATAGCACAGGTTACACGTGCTATCACTCGCTAATAGTAGGCCAGCTTTTTTTTTTATCATTTGCACTTGTAGCTACACTGTATCAGTCACTCACTATCTTCGTATTTCAGCATTAGCTTCCTCTGGAATTTCATGTTCAGCCTACAACTCATCCTAAAATGTTGAAAAAATTCCATCTAATATGGGTAGAGCTTCTGTGGTACACAATGACATTGTCTCCAACTAGAATCTCTCGAACTGTACGTTTTCAAGGTTAATGCTGCACGCATGCACACTTATCCATACTATTTCACTTAGCAGCTGTGGTATTTCACTTAGTTTCCGTGCTATTTCACTTAGTTACGCACTATTTCATTTCCCCGTGCGATTTCAATTGAACAGCTATTTTCCCCATACATTTTAATGGGCAATTTCGCACCGTACTATTAAATTTAGAAATTGTTAATTTGTTACCTACTGAAAACATTATGAAAGGTAATAATGAAGCACATTCAATAACTTAACATGAATAAAGTCAAAACATGTTCCTTTTTGGTTTTCTTATCTATATACATCTTCCATGTCATCGGCAGGTAAGATTTTTTGTGATTACAAGCATGACAGTAAATACTCAGCCACTGTACCTAATAAAATTCCTCCCCCCCCCCAACCTCCATAGTACTTAGTGAGATTGTGTTGTTGTTATTAACAGTGGTATACATGATGAAAGTGGCTAACGTTAAGGCTTAGTAGGAAAAATAAATAATACACACAAAAAAAAAAGAGAATGGGGGTAATATTTTATTCTAAGTCTTGGTACAGAATTACATCTTATAAAGTATATTGCACGATTAATTTAAAATATCGATTGCTGTCTAACTTAGATCCCCCCTGGGTGAAAAGCTGGAAGAGCCCTAATGATAGCAGGGATAATAAGGTGTATTGAACATGTCTACAATCAGTATCAATCATGAGATTCTCAGAAATGTATCTGAGAGTTGGCTAGAGATAAATTTATCGTAGTGACAGTGGTTAGTGTGCAGTAGTTCAATATGATGGGATTTCCTGGATAATATTGAATTATTCAATGAATGCAAATTTTTTTCCTTTATGCTGGTCCACCGAATTGAGGCTCATGTGAAATGTGCACTGTCCACACATGGGGATTTGCAACTGTTGCATTTTCTATATCTTCCGCTAAGTTTATCTAATTTAGGATAACGCATTTTTATTTATTATAAGATCTATCATTTAGATAGAGCTGAGATTTCTTCCCTGTGGCTCTATACCTCTCGAACTGTTTCTAACAATTTCTTGGGGGGATTAGCTTGCAGAATATGAGTTGAAATTTCATGATTGCATTTATTCACTTCAGTGTGTTTTCTTTTTCTATTGCTTTTCTTTGTAGTGGGATGGAGTGGGTGGAGCTGCTTTCGATGTCTCTGACTTAGACCAGCTGTGAATGATGGCTCAAGAAGTGTCAACATATGATCATGGAGTTACCTGACACTGCTGTAATGATGGCAAGTGAGTGTTCTCTAGAGTGTGTTTGTAATATAGGGAAGTATTGGTTCCAATAGGTCTACATTGCTAGAATGTATCACCAACACTCAGAGCAATTAGTGGCTCTGGCTAGCTTGTTGTGGTCACCTACGACACAAGTGTTTGTGTGACAATAAATATACATGTAAATGTGTATGTCAAGTTATGTAATCAGTATATGAGACCAGTACTATCGAAGATGTTGACAATCTTAGCCCGGGCACAATTACATTAGTCCTAATGGCCACTGTTCTCAGTGCTTGTAGCCTAAGCCTAGCAGCTACCTGTTACTGCCTTGCCAGAATTGACTGCTCATTAGTGGTAGTTTTTTTTTTTAATAGTAAGGGGCTGGAGATATACTTTCTGTACTCTAAATAGTTAGCTTTCTGTAGGTCAGGTTGGATATATAGGATCTACATCATCAAGCCACCACCTCATTGTGAAATCATCAGTACCCGGCTTATGACCTTTCATACACAATAGATACTTACAGATGTTATCAGCCGAAAACAGGAGTTCTATGGCTCGATAATACATGGGCATGCTGCCGGTCCATTTGCCTTGCTTAACTAGTGCAGTTAGGTTAAGAGTTGGACTCTAGTTCTGATGCTGTTACTCTACCCACAGTCGCTATCTTTAAATCACGAGAGCATGCTGCCAACCCTCGTTATGGTCAGGCATAGGCTTCGTTACAAGTGTGGGGTGCATGGCCGGCTCCCACTCTTCTTATTCTAACCTTCATGCAAACATTTATGATCATCATTGTCCATTGCATATTAGTAACTATCTGCAGTATAGTAATGGATCTGCAGTATTTAGTAATGGCCAGACCCTCTCACGGTATTGCCAAGATTGGCTCTGTCAAAGTGATCAGTTTTCTCGAAAGCATAGAAACTCCTGAATCAGTCAGGTGCATGCTGTAATTGAGATTCATGCTGATGTGAGTGTTACATGAGAAGGGAGGTGGAGAAAATAGGGGTTACATGATGAGAGAGATTAGAAAATGAACTAGTGCTGGATGTGTGTTAGGACTCATAAGCCACACTACACTATGGCCAGTGTGGCATTATATAGAGCATAGGTAGGAGGTTCTAGTGCATATTGTAGTTAGATTTTTACTAGAGGTGTGACGGTCCACCGGGGGCCCTTTAATAGTGTCTATGCAGGGCACGCTGCCCTTCACGCTATTGATACTGGACTTATTCTCACACTATCACATTCGCTGCCTGTCTCTATTTTCTTACTCTCAGGCTCACTGCCTGTGTATTCTTGCACTATCAGGCTCACGGCCGTCATTCTCAGGCTCGCTGCCTGTCTAGTCTTACGCTATCAGGCTCATATTCTCTCACTATCAGGCTTACTGCATGTCTACTCTCACTCGCAGGCTTGCTGTCATCTATTCTCTCACTCTCACTCAGGCTCGCTGCCTATCTATTCTCACTCCATCAGGCTCACTGCCTGTCTATTCTCTCACTATCAGGCTAACTGCTTATCTATTCTCTTGCGCTCACTCAGGCTTGCTGCCTATCTATTCTCACTCTCACTCAGGCTCGCTGCCTATCTATTCTCACTCTCACTCAGGCTCGCTGCCTATCTATTCTCACTCTCACTCAGGCTCGCTGCCTGTCTATTCTCACTCTCACTCAGGCTCGCTGCCTGTCTATTCTCACTCTCACTCAGGCTCGCTGCCTGTCTATTCTCACTCTCACTCAGGCTCGCTGCCTATCTATTCTCACTCTCACTCAGGCTCGCTGCCTATCTATTCTCACTCTCACTCAGCTCACTCAGGCTTGCTGCCTATCTATTCTCACTCTCACTCAGGCTCGCTGCCTATCTATTCTCACTCTCACTCAGGCTCGCTGCCTGTCTATTCTCACTCTCACTCAGGCTCGCTGCCTGTCTATTCTCACTCTCACTCAGGCTCGCTGCCTATCTATTCTCACTCTCACTCAGGCTCGCTGCCTGTCTATTCTCACACTATCAGGCTCACTTTCTATCTATTCTCACACTCATGTTACTGTCTATCTGTTTTCACACCCAATGCTGTTAAAGCATTCTTGCTCTTTAGCTCACCAATGTATTCGTGCGCACTCTCGGGCTCACTGCCTATCAATTCTCATTCTAGCCACCTATCTAGTCCCACATCCAGATATCTAGTTTCAACTATCAGGTTCACTACCTATCTCGCACTCAGTGTGCTGCCTTGCCCGCCACAGCCAGACTCACCACCAATGTATTGTCATGCTTGCGTAGTATTTGTTCTTTTTTTTTACCCATCCTCACACTCAGACTTGCTGCCAACTAGTTGCACATCGTCATACTCTATCTGTGCACTCTCTCACTGCCATCCGATCTTGAACTATCAGACTTGCCTACTTAATCTTGCACTGAGCCCCAGGGCCTATCTATTTTTGCATGCACTATCAGGCTTGCTGCCTATGTTTTCTCAAGCTTGCTGCCTAGGTATTCTCGGACTCACTTTCTATGTATTCTCAGGTTCGCTGCCTATGTATCTATTCATAGGCTTACTGCCTATCTTGTCTCAGGCTCACTACCTATGTATTCTCAGGCTTGCTGCCTATGTAGTCTCAGGCTCACTGCCTATGTATTCTCAGGCTCACTGCCTATGTATTCTCAGGCTCACTGCCTATGTATTCTCAGGTTCACTGCCTATCTATTCTCAGGCTCACTGCCTATCTATTCTCAGGCTCACTGCCTATGTATTCTCAGGCTCACTGCCTATGTATTCTCAGGCTCACTGCCTATCTATTCTCAGGCTCACTGCCTATCTATTCTCAGGCTCACTGCCTATGTATTCTCAGGCTCACTGCCTATGTAGTCTCAGGCTCACTGCCTATGTAGTCTCAGGCTCACTGCCTATCTATTCTCAGGCTCACTGCCTATGTATTCTCAGGCTCACTGCCTATGTATTCTCAGGCTCACTGCCTATGTATTCTCAGGCTCACTGCCTATGTATTCTCAGGTTCACTGCCTATGTATTCTTAGACTCACTGCCCATGTATTCTTAGACTCACTGCCCATGTATTCTCAGGCTCACTGCCCATGTATTCTCAGGCTCACTGCCTATGTATTCTCAGGCTCACTGCCTATGTATTCTCAGGCTCACTGCCTATGTATTCTCAGGCTCACTGCCTATGTATTCTTAGACTCACTGCCCATGTATTCTTAGACTCACTGCCCATGTATTCTCAGGTTCACTGCCTATGTATTCTCAGACTCACTGCCTATGTATTCTCAGACTCACTGCCCATGTATTCTCAGGTTCACTGCCTGCTGCCTCCACCAGGCACACCGACTGTTACTATTAATAGCTAATGCCAACTTTTGAAGTTCCATGTGAATAGGGATGTGGAGCAGATAATGCAACAGGGGAGGGATATTCTTAGTAGTTGTAATACACAATACTTTCACACAACTGACATACCTACGCAAGACTTAACCTTCGTGGTTAGTCTAGTGGAGCAATGAATTTTCAAGTAAACACTGTTGCATACGGCTTATAACTGACAAATAGCGTATTAACTTACCACCGCCACTAACTCAAATAGAAATGGAGCTCCCACAAGTTTTTGAGTTTTAACTGCACCCGCTAAAGAATTCAAATTGGTAAATAATTCGCTTTCTAGGGTGATACTGGTAATGATCGCTAAACCGGAGGATTCCTTTTAGTGAAGTTTGGGATGGGGTCGAACACGGAGCGAACACAAAAATATGCGAGGGTCAAAGTACAAATGACATACGTACGTCCACACATAATTACAAACAAACATCCTCAATTTTCAATTGTGTTACCCCTGAGAGTGTCTCACTCGAATTTATAGGAGTAAATCTTGGATTCACAAGCCACTTGTGTTACCCCTGAGAGTGTCTCACTCGAATTTATAGGAGTAAATCTTGGATTCACAAGCCACTTGACTATGGCAAGAGTGGTGTAGAGAGGAGTTATGGTATTGTTAGCATGTGAGGTTAGATTCTCCACCCGGTAGTGGTGTGACAGTCAGACAGACCACCTTCACTTGGTCAACTTTAAGTGGTGTGGTTGTATTATGTAATACTAGTACTGTACATGTAATGTAATAGAATGAATTCAGAATCTGCAATTGACAACTGTTTTAGAATGAATTGGTTTTAGAATTCATGGTGTGAAATTGACATGTTCTCTTATGCCTCCATTTCTATGTCTTGGACAAGCCAATTCTGCCAATAATGATGAAAAATAAAATACTTTTGCTGTTCTCAGATGTTGCTGCCACCATTCAGGGTTTCTTTGAACTCGTTCGACATAAATATCTTTGTTAGTTCGTATAACAAAATCACACCAGTTTCTATCAGTACAATAGAGTTGGCATTGGATTTGAAAATAATAGTCGTGCCTGACTTTGAGCTTCAATGTATCATTTTTTTTCTCCAAACAAAAACCAGAAGAACTACATGCGTCTGCTAATGAATTCTCACGATCACGATAAGGATTTTTAATTTCAATTATACCATGTGGATAGGTGTCATCAGGGTCATACACGAATCCATCTGGGCTAGCACCTAGCCATGGATTAGCAGTTGAAACTATGCATCCACACTTGGATACACATAACTTGTCGTGACCTCTCATTCTTTGAAAAGTAATGTATTCTTCAATACTCTCTGTTTCTTTGACCGTCGTGACCTCTCATTCTTTGAAAAGTAATGTATTCTTCAATACTCTCTGTTTCTTTTGCTGAGCCATATCGTGTTGCTGCGTTACCCCTGAAAGTGCTATAAAGCAATTCTTCTACTTTTTTGCTCTTTTTAGTTGTTTTTTTAATTTTTACAATGCTTCCTATTCTGGATGCAGTTACACGTAGTCGGCGCTCCAAGATCCACTGCTGATTATCAGCCTGATTTTTTGTTGCTAGCTCAATTTGAATTGCCTTTTCTTTGGTGACTGCTACCTTTGTATTATAGAAACCATGCATAAGCTCGACCAAATGATCTTCAGGAATGTCACTAGAAATGTCTTCAGGTGTAATTCCTTGATCATGCCTGTTATATGCTCTGCGAGCTGCTGTAGTATCATCTGTTCTTGCATACTTGCTCTTCCTTCTGCTCTCTTTCGCTTCCTCAGTTGCTTTCCTTTTACGATCTTTTCCTACTCTATTCATAGAACATTCTGCAACTTTTTCATACACTTTGTTAGGAGATGTTCCAGCCATTTGCTTCCACACCTTCGGACCCCAATCTTTTCCCAGATGTTGCTGTAGTCCTGCTCCCATGCACCTTCCTTCCCATGAGCCACTCTGAGACCTGTTTATTACTTTACCTCGTTCAAACTTTGTCCGAATGTGCATCCAGCACTCAGCCAAGTTGGTGGTACAATTCCCTAGAAGCTGATCTGCCTTTCCAACTAGCCTGCTGAGTGCAACTTGCACATCATGGAAAAGTTTAGGGTTAACTTCAATTGGTTCACTTCCACCCTGCCGCACCTCCTGCCGCACCTCCTGCTCTACTGTCGGGTCATCATCGGCCATGGTCTCTCTCCACAACTCTTCTTGATTGCTGGCAATCACTAAAATTAAATAATATAATAATTATATTTCTTCAATATTACAAATATTTTTATGAAGTCTATAAGGCAAAATTTTCTACTATGGAAAGTTAATAATAATTTTTTAAAAGTCATGTTTTGATAATATATAAGTCTCTAGAGCACAATAATACACAATAAATATATATTATTCATGTGATACAGGAGAATATCACGAGTCTGTTGGCTTAGTATTTACGCTCGTGCCTGCGGCACTCGCGTAAATACCGCCAATCAGACAAGTGATATTCTCGGGTATCCAATGGATAATAAATTTATTAGGTACTGCTCATGCGCGAATACCTTGAATACCTTGGTAACAAGAAATTTACCTAGGGGGACGTAATAACCCAACGTAATAACTATGAACACAGGTGATATGGAAAAATATTGCCCTAAGCCACATCCTGTTTACTTTAATGCATTTTCTATGTGGCAACAGTTATCAGGCTCTGTTCAGTACCTAATAAATCAAGGTTATCGAATATAAAACTAAGACTAATACAAATAAAAGCTACTCCATTCTGTAAAATAAGAAGTTAACAAGTTGTTCTTTTTAAACTGTTTCTCATTGACTATAAGTTTAATTGTTATTAATGTTATTATTATTATTAGTAGTAGTAGTAGTAGTTTCATAATTATAATAATAATTATTATTATTTACCTTCAAGATCCTCATCATTATTTATACACTCTCTGTCTCCAGATGATGCATTCGACTCAGACAGGTCACAATAAGTAGTTTGTGGTGCAGCATCACTGGTTAGGCCACAGGACACTGAATGAGTAGTAACTTTAGTACAAAAATCTGGGCTACAGTGAGTATGAATCCCAAAGCAATGTCTTGGGCCATTAATGAGATCCTTCTTCAAAAGTGAGAGTGCCTTCACTCTATCAGACTCTTTACTTCTCATTTTAATGGCGCATCGGGCTGCGCTGACTAGTCGCTTTCTCATTTTCAAGGTAAGTCCACCAATTCCTTCATAAGAATGCTTGTCCTTTACTAGCTGTTCCAGCGCTCCTCGATAGCATTTACAAATGTGGTTAGCACACTCAAGCTTTTGTATGTAATGTCCCCAGCCTGGTACGTTCTGGATGAGAGTTGGGTGGACGGAACTATCACCATCACCTATGAACTTTGTGAAACGGATACCATGCATTCGTTCAGCGTTTGTAAAACCCTCTAAAAGAATATCGGTTTCCATTTCCGATGAAGATGCATTCCAGTTTTTGTAACATGCATGCTGGTCTTGAGGAATATGCAACGTACAAGCCTGGCAGAACTTGTTACGGACTCCAATGTACAGCAATTTCCCGCAGAAGCTATTATTCTGTATTGCAATATCCCTCTCCATTCTTCCAGCTTCCACCATTGCCTCGTTTAGTGCACATCCCCACATCTCACCTATATCCCTTTCTGTTTTGGTAAAGCATTTTTTTGTCATGACTGGGATACCGGTGACACTCATCATCTCTTCCAGCCGGCTATGTCCACCACCAGTGATCATTTGACCCCACACTGCGGCTAGGTTACACTCCCATCTACAGAGTTAACATTAATTATTAGCTAATTGGTTTAAAATTATGTAACTGTAGCAAATAAATAAATACAGTGGAGCTACTATGTATTTAGCAAGTAAATTCCAGGTTAATATGAAGCATATTAACCAAAGGTGCGAACCCTGAGCACTATTAAACACTGCCTAGCTATTATAATATAATCTCCTTCCAAAGAACAAGTAATCTGTTAGCTATTAGAATGAAACACAGGGCCAAAAGCCCAAGTTTACAAGGGTAGTTTACAAACTGTGAACTTGAAGTTTGCAACGAGTTAACAAGTGTTCGAAGTTTACAAGAAGTTGCCAAAAAGTGTGCAAGTAGTTCACAATGGACGGCCTGCAAACTGCTTGTAAACTATTCAAGTGGAAGTTTACATAGTAGTTGACAAAGTGTTCTTTAACTCAGCTGTAAACTCAATTGTGTACGTCTTGTAACAAATTGGATAACTCGTTGTGAACTATGATGATTACTAAAGGAAAACTAATAAGATATATTTCATAAACCAATACAAATAACATGAATTAGTACAGAAGCCAATAAGTAAATGTATATATATATATATATATATTATATATAAATAGATTAATAAAAATTTTAATATCTAATAATGTAAAAACACAAATGTATAGATAAATAAGTAAATAATTAAGAAAATAAAGAAATATAAATAATTAAAAACCAAATAAATATAATATAAGTAAATAGCTAAATAAATAAGAATAATAAATAGATAAACGAATAAGTAAACAAGTATTTTAGTAAATAAGTGAGTAAGTAAATATAAACTGATAGACAAGCAAGCACACAAACAACTAAATAAATAATAAGTAAATAAATAAAACATTTAATAACTTGAAATTATTAGAGCCTTCACTAACAAAACTTTGGCAAAAATAAAGGAATGAATATGATGTCCTGATTTTATGATGGTCTATAAGATATGTTTTTTAATTTATATATATATCATTTATATTTATTTATGCTTTTATTTATTTATATATTTATTTTTTATGTTACTTATTTATGTCTCTATTTATTATGTATTTTTATTTATACATTTACTTTTTATTAGTATTAATTCTTTATTATTTTATTTATTTACTTATATTTGGTTTAGTGTTTGTTTATTTATTACTTGTTATTTGTTTAATGTAGTTTATTTATTTTTTTATTTATTTGATTATTTATTGTTTATTTAGTTTTATTTTATTGAGTGTTTATTATTAATTATATATAATTATATTATATTACTTTTATTTATTATTTCTTATTATTTATATTAATCTGATGTAAATATTTAATGATTATATATTATAATAATAATATTTATTATGTTATTTAATTTATTTACCTTAAATTTATTCCAACACACTTATTATTTCTAATTTACCCTCATATTACCAGAATAACTTGATGTAAATATTTACTTATATATTATATATAATATATATTTATTATTTATTTATTTATTTACTTAAATTTATTAATCACTTGCTTATTTGTCATTTTATTATTATTGTTAGATTTGTTATGGTGGAAATGTTTGTTAGTATGTTAATTAATAGTAACCAATACAAAATACCATGAAATAGGTACGGTGTCGCCAAAGGAATAGGTGCAACTGACAAAATTAGCGTTGTATTAAAAGTGACCCATACCAAATATCATGAAATAGGTACGGTGTCACCAAAGGAATAGGTGCGGTGTCACCAAAGGAATAGGTGCGGTGTCACCAAAGGAATAGGTGCAACTGACAAAATTGGCGATCCGTAACAAAAACGCGTTACTACAGTTTCTCTCTCGCGGAGCGAGAGAAGAGTGAATTGGCGGCAGAGAATATGAGGATGCCGGGAACTCGTCTTCACCACGCACTATATGTAAGCACGCAAATAGTTGGTAAGTTACGTCAGCTTGTATTTTGTACTCGTAATGATTACATTTGGAAGTGACTAAACTCTAGAGTGCTCCTAGACCCCTTTAGCAGCAGGGGTGACTTAATGATAATTTTAATGAAGATGGTATTACTACTTTCATGGGAATAACAATCAAAAGTTAATTGGTTATGGTAAGAATCGAGTACGTCTTGTGTAGTAAACCCTTTACCAACTACAATAAGTCTTAAATGCACTAAGCCATATGAGGAAACCAATGCTGCATGAAATAAGACTTAATTAAGTTGTAGAAATAGCTCAGTGCTATTAAAAGTAAGTTCGGGGTTGTTGCTGGTAGCCATTTTCGCTGTATTTTTATTCCTTTTCTTTTAGCTTTGAGAATATTGGTGCTGCTGCTACCTGCTTATCTAGTGAGGTACCATGGAAGTAGGAATTATAAAGAAAAGATAAAGGTAAGTAAGTCTGTCGTTAATCCAAGCAGTAATTTTAAGTGTTCATTAATGTTTGTATACCTATGCACCAAGTATTTCTAGTGCATGCACGCGCGTACTATTATTTCTAATCTGTGCGTGCACAAACTTGTATTTCTAGTGCATGCACGCACGTACTGGTATTTCTAGTGCATGCACGCACATACTGGTATTTCTAATCCGTGCATGCACGCACATACTGGTATTTCTAATCCGTGCATGCACAAACTTGTATTTCTAGTGCATGCACGCACGTACTGGTATTTCTAGTGCATGCACGCACGTACTGGTATTTCTAGTGCATGCACGCACGTACTGGTATTTCTAGTGCATGCACGTACTGGTATTTCTAATCTGTGCATGCACAAACTTGTATTTCTAGTGCATGCACACACGTACTGGTATTTCTAGTGCATGCACGTACATACTGGTATTTCTAGTGCATGCACGCATGTACTGGTATTTCTAGTGCATGCACGCACGTACTGGTATTTCTAGTGCATGCACGCACGTACTGGTATTTCTAGTGCATGCACGCACACTGGTATTTCTAGTGCATGCACGCACGTAGTGGTATTTCTAGTGCATGCACGTACGTACTGGTATTTCTAGTGCATGCACGCACATACTGGTATTTCTAGTGCATGCACGCACACTGGTATTTCTAGTGCATGCACGCACGTACTGGTATTTCTAGTGCATGCGCGCACGTACTGGTGCATGCACGTACGTACTGGTATTTCTAGTGCATGCACGCACGTACTGGTATTTCTAGTGCATGCACGCACGTACTGGTATTCTAGTGTGTTCTGGTATTGTAGTGTGTGCACGCACAAACTTGTATTTCTAGTGCGTGAACACACGCACTAGAAATACCAGTTTGCACGCACTAGTATTACCACTGTGTACACAAGTATTACCACTGTGTGCACACACACACTAGTATTACCACTGTGCACACACGGACTAGTATTACCACTGTGTGCACACGCACTAGTATTACCACTGTGCACACACGCACTAGTATTACCACTGTGCACACACACACTAGTATTACCACTGTGCACACACGGACTAGTATTACCACTGTGCACACACGCACTAGTATTACCACTGTGCACACACACACTAGTATTACCACTGTGCACACACGGACTAGTATTACCACTGTGCACACACGGACTAGTATTACCACTGTGTGCACGCACTAGTATTACCACTGTGCACACACGGACTAGTATTACCACTGTGCACACACACACTAGTATTACCACTGTGCACACACGGACTAGTATTACCACTGTGCACACACGCACTAGTATTACCACTGTGCACACACGCACTAGTATTACCACTGTGTGCACACGCACTAGTATTACCACTGTGCACACACGCACTAGTATTACCACTGTGCACACACGGACTAGTATTACCACTGTGCACACACAAACTAGTATTACCACTGTGCACACACGGACTAGTATTACCACTGTGTGCACACACGCACTAGTATTACCACTGTGCACACACGCACTAGTATTACCACTGTGCACACACGCACTAGTATTACCACTGTGCACACACGCACTAGTATTACCACTGTGCACACACGCACTAGTATTACCACTGTGCACACACACACTAGTATTACCACTGTGCACACACACACTAGTATTACCACTGTGCACACACGGACTAGTATTACCACTGTGCACACACGCACTAGTATTACCACTGTGCACACACGCACTAGTATTACCACTGTGTGCACGCACTAGTATTACCACTGTGCACACACGGACTAGTATTACCACTGTGCACACACGCACTAGTATTACCACTGTGCACACACGCACTAGTATTCCACTTGTGCAAACAGGCTAGTATTACCACTGTGCACACACGCACTAGATTACCATGGGCCACAAGCACTAGTATACCACTGTGGGAGCACTAGTATTACCACTGTGCACACACGGACTAGTATTACCACTGTGCACACACGGACTAGTATTACCACTGTGTGCACACACGCACTAGTATTACCACTGTGCACACACGGACTAGTATTACCACTGTGTGCACACACGCACTAGTATTACCACTGTGCACACACGGACTAGTATTACCACTGTGCACACACGCACTAGTATTACCACTGTGCACACACGGACTAGTATTACCACTGTGCACACACGGACTAGTATTACCACTGTGCACACACGGACTAGTATTACCACTGTGTGCACGCACTAGTATTACCACTGTGCACACACGCACTAGTATTACCACTGTGCACACACACACTAGTATTACCACTGTGCACACACGGACTAGTATTACCACTGTGCACACACGCACTAGTATTACCACTGTGCACACACGGACTAGTATTACCACTGTGCACACACGCACTAGTATTACCACTGTGCACACACGCACTAGTATTACCACTGTGTACACGCACGCACTAGTATTACCACTGTGTGCACACACGCACTAGTATTACCACTGTGCACACACACACTAGTATTACCACTGTGCACACACACACTAGTATTACCACTGTGCACACACGCACTAGTATTACCACTGTGTGCACACACACTAGTATTGCCACTGTCTGCACACACACTAGTATTGCCACTGTGTGCACACACACACTAGTATTAACACTCTGTGCACACACACACTAGTATTACCACTGTCAGGGTTTGATACAGGATTTTTTGCTAGGGGGGGGAAAGTCAAATAGCGACCTTATAGTTGTTGTTTTTTTGTCCTTAAGGTGAGGAAATTTAACTTATTTTATTATATTTATGCATTGATCAATTGATTACCTCTAATAAACAGCTTTGTTCATTTTGAAAGCTGAATAGCTCTGACATTAATTAAGCCAGACTCCTAATAGGCTATCCTTGTAGTTTGAATGGAGTAGGTGTATCATTTTATGGATCACCAGTTCCAGTTTGAAAGTTGCTTTTAGCACTGGTCATTGTGAAGCAGCTGACTGGTTGGTAAGGGTATATTTGTTGCTTTGGCAGACTGTAGAAGTTGCTGAGTAGTATCTAATGGATATCAGAAAGTATTTTAGGGAAAAGAGACCTTGTGGCTCCAAAGGAAGTGAATCCGAACCTTAAAAAAGTAAATGTGATAGCTATGAATCGGTGGAACACAAGGAACAGATTCGAGCAGTGCAGCAGCAGAGAGAGTGAGGAGGTGAGGGAGGGAGTGAGGAAGAGAGAAGAGGTGAGGAAAGAAGTGCAGCAGAGAGAAGAAGGGCCGCAGAGGGAAGAAGGGCAGCAGAGGGAAGAAGGGCAGCAGAGGGAAGAAGTGTAGCAGAGGGAAGAAGTACAGCAGAGAGAAGAAGTACAGCAGAGGGAAGAAGTACAGCAGAGGAAGAAGTGCAGCAGAGGGAAGAAGTACAGCAGAGGGAAGAAGTACAGCAGAGGAAGAAGTGCAGCAGAGGGAAGAAGTGCAGCAGAGGGAAGAAGTACAGCAGAGGAAGAAGTGCAGCAGAGGGAAGAAGTGCAGCAGAGGGAAGAAGTGCAGCAGATGGAAGAAGTGCAGCAGAGGGAAGGAGGGCAGCAGAGGGAAGAAGTGCAGCAGAGGGAAGGAGTGCAGCAGAGGGAAGAAGTGCAGCAGAGGGAAGAAGCACAACAAGGAGAACAGTCCACAAGCCGTAATATAAAGATGAACATTGGCGGAGGCAATCCCAAACTAAGCTCCAACCTAAAGCATTCAAAGGCTAGCCTGAAGAAATTGTACAAATCTAGGCTTACCTACAAGAAAAGTTGGGAGGAAAAGTATTTTTTGTATGTTTTAATAAGTATTATGTGAAAATCATGGGGGGGGGGGGGGGGGGAAATCCCAGGGTTCCCCCCCTCTGTATCAAACCCTGACTGTGTACACGCACTAGTATTACCACTCTGTGCACACACACACTAGTATTACCACTGTGTACACGCACTAGTATTACCACTGTGCACACACATACTAGTAATATCACTGTGCACATGCACTAGTAATACCACTGTGCGCACACACATACTAGTAATATCACTGTGCACACGCACTAGTAATATCACTGTGCACACGCACTAGTATTACCACTGTGTGCTCACACTAGTATTACCACTGTGTACACACACACACTACTGTGTACACGCATTAGTATTACCACTGTGCACACATATACTAGTAATATCACTGTGCACACGCACTAGTATTACCACTGTGCGCACACACATACTAGTAATATCACTGTGTACACGCACGCACTGAAATTACCACTGTGTGCACACACATACTGGTATTACAGTGTGCACACATTGTTTGTTCGTACTAGTGTTTGTTTGTTCTAGTGTTTGTTCATACTGGTGTTAGTTCATTATAGCTTTCTGCATTATTACTCCTTTTTCTCCGTTTCTTCTCTTTCGTGTTTTTCTAGGCAATGAATTCCCGGGATCAGCCTGTTATTGGGGTTCTTGCAGCTGTACAAGGATATTCTAGCTTGAATCTTGATACTGTTGGCATAGTAGCTACAGGTAAGTTGCAATTGTATGTATCATGACGTAATTATGATTAGTTAATAAGAACTTAAAATTAGTTGGCTCTGCTTTTTCGGCTTCTTTTGGGTGGGGGTGAGGATGGTGGAGAGGGAGAAGGAGATGTGGATGGTAAAAGTGTGGAGTCATGGTTGTGAGGTGTCTGAGTATGAGGTGGAGGACAGACAATGTCTTTACATGCATCCGGGACAAAGTCCCGGATTTTATCATGCAGGTACTTCTGCCTCTCCTGTGGCAGTCCTGGTGGCTCAATCACTTCAGGTAGCAGTTCAGGACGGGGCTTCCAGTCTTGATTGGGTACTAACAGTCTGGGGGTTGGTCTTCACTTCCTGGAGCCATGAATTCGCTAATGAGCTCCTCTAAGGCTTCACCCATCATGTCCAGGCCATCGCGGTGGCGGAGATTCAAAGCTCTGGCTAGGTTCCAGGTTTCACTCATGGTCTGTCTTTAGCTCTATCTAAACTGCACGTTCCTGAGCTGTATTTTCCTGCCTTCACGGCGCAGCATTTTGGCACGGAGTTTCACTCGCGCTAAAACTTGAGCTTAGCAACGATCCGGATACTCATTCTGCAGTAAGTTGATACGGAGACTTCTCGGGCTTATTCCTTCAGTTTCAGAGCGCGCCTGTCCTTCAAACTTGGTCAGTATCTATAAAAATGGTTATCATTCCATATATGCATTAAAAATATTTTGGTAAAAAATTGACAGAAACCATAAAATTGTTAATTGTCCAATTTGGTGCTTGCCGCGTTGTGCCCGATTTTCCTGTAGACGGTCACATATGTTAGTCTGCACCTAATTATAAATGTTTGATACACTTTATGTTATTCCTGGTCCATGATCAGTGTTTACTTGTTTGTTAAAATCTACGTTGCTATAGGATATTGAACTGTACCCCAGTTGTCTATTTCTCTGTCCAGTATTGCTATCAGTTGTCCTATAGGACTAAGGTCGGACCAATAGAAGAGTCCTACGGGATGTATGCCAAAATTAAATTAACCATTTCATTGTCCATAGTGCTATATGACACTTTTGGTTGGCCATTCTCTGTTACCCTCAGCACGCATGCATGAGATTTATAGCCTGCCATTTGTTTGTTTGTTTCCATCTGTTAAGGTCCTCATGACTTATTTCTTTCTATTGCTATTGTTCCCAGTTTTTGTATGCGAAGTAACTGTAGTGAAAGCTATAATAGTCTCTGGGAAGTTGGTGACAAAATCTGGCAGGCGCCATTTTCCACTTATCGCGAAATACATCCCTGGCTACATCCTTCCTCCCATCCGCCCCCTTGCTCTCCTCTGTTTTTTTATTTGAATGAGTAAACAAACTCTAGAATTGTAGTTCTAGTTACTTTTTTCCCCTTCATTGTTGTGAAGCAGTCTGCCATATTATTATTATTATTATTATTACCATCAACCTTATCATCCTTTTTATTAGGCAATTGCTGTGTCATAAAGCCATCTGAAGCAGCTGTGGCATCATCTAATTTGATCAATGAACTCGTTCCCAAATACTTAGACCCGGGTAAGTTCTATAATGCATAGACCAATGTTGGCATGTGGGTGGGGTATGTGGGCGTAGAATGTCGGTTACCCCCCCCCCCCATAATTTTGGGGCACTATCTCATGAAATGATTTCCCACGTGAACAATTTTTAACCACAAAAAAAAACATGCCTTTGGAGCCCCCTCCCCCCCTCCCCCTACCCATACTGAAACATCTTCCTTTACCACTGTTATGGTATTATAATGTGGTAGATCTGTATAGTTGATCAATTTTAATATAATGTTGTGTTGTTTTATTGTTGTTCATTTTCTTCTTCAAGTAGTGAGCTAAGTCACGTGTTAAATCAAAATTTATGCAATCATTAACCCTCAGCGCGCATGTGTGAGAGGGTTATAGTAGTCACGTTGTCTATCTGTTTGTCTGTCTGTCACGCTCTGATTTTGGAGATTACTAACAATTAACAGTTGGTGTAGGACAAAGCAGCTCATATTAGCATTAACCCCTCCAAACTTGAGGACCCGCACCCTCCACTCTCTGTGGCTTATTTAGCCACACGCTATCCTTTGTAGGAATAAAAAAAGTTCTCTCTCCCCCCAGAAAAAAAATCCTGTATGAAGCCCTGATGAAGAACCTCAATTATATGCTCGAAGTATCCAACATGCTCTTGACAGCAAATCAATATTAGTTGGGGAATAATATTGTACTGGACTGTTGTGATTGCCCTTGACTTGTAACTCAATTAGTAAGCAGGTAAATAGAAATAACGAGGGTTGATTTAACCAGATGATTGAATATTTGATCCTTTAGGTTTCCTTTGCAGTGAGAAAAAACTAGCAAGTTCTACCATTTCTGTAAGTAAGCTTTAATATGATTATGATTTAACCTTGTGATCCAATGCATTGAGTCTGAGTAGCAGATTTCACCCTTTGGTGATGTCAGAGCTATAGTTTAGCTTTGTTGGTTGATTAGAACTATTCCCGCTCGTATCGTGTTCACACATACACACTCACAAACGCACACACAAAATAATACATAAAGTATATTCATTATTATAACTAGCACTGACAATTATGCTTGTGGTTGGTCATTAGACAAGTTTTGCCTGCCAAGTGAGAGCAAAAATTATGCTTTGATGTTGTTGTTATTTTTTATCTAATTGTAAGCCATATATCATCTCACATATATACTTTGTTTGATCTGGTTTATAAATGCATTTACAGGTAGTTTTAACTTCACAAACTTGCTTGATTGTAGAGTTGGTAATTATCATGAAAACGTATTAGTAATGAGCTAACTGCAGCAATAGATTAATGGAATAAGAATGAAAATATTCAGCATGGAGTAGCTATATCACAGAATTTCATTAAGATATGTGTGACTACTATGAATTGACAATTATGTGATAGGTATTTTCTCTAATTAAAGCACTCCACATTTGTCATTCACATTTTAACTTTGCTTTTTGCTTACGAAAGTTTGAAGTATTTCAAGGGAGACAAAATGCCTTCAAGGGGGCGAGCACCCCCTGGCCCCCCTAAATGAACCCCTGAATACCCACATGCTAAATGTAATGACCCATTTTGTTCTGAAAGTGGGTATAGTAACTACCGAGTATAAGAATTTCTTAATCACACGAGCATTCAATATTCTCCCATATTGAACGCTGCATGATGAATACTCCAATGTGCCCATGTGTAGTTCTTGAAGCACAACCAATTTAAACCAGTATTACTTCGATGCACATGTCTTCCTCCCACTTTTCCCTCAACTCCCCTTCCCTCCCACCCCACTCCAGAAAGAGAAAATAAGATATATGATTTATGAGTCAATTTGATATGATTTTTCTGTTTTGATCCATTTGTAATTTACAGCATATTTCAACACTGCATCATGGAGAAGGGCAACTGTAATTGGAGAGGGGGGGGGGGGGAAGAACTCGGTTTGAAAGGGAAAATTTCAGTTTCCCCCTCCATCCTTCTGTATCAAACTCTGCTATATGAGAGTATTTATACTGATCAGTGCTTAATCAATCACATGCATGATTTTGCAACTCACTTTAGTCTAATTACTATAATTATTAGGTTTCTATATACAGTAGAACCTCACTGGGCAGCTGCTATGTACCTTGTGGTTAGGTAAAGTATCCCAACTAGCAAATTTGACAGCTGTTTTTGGATGGGGAGTTCAGCTGGCAGCACTATTTTGAATGCAGTTCAGCTTGCAGCACTTTTCTAAATATGGCATCCAAGGGAAAGCAAAACGTTGTAACACTTGAAAAGAAACTGGGCATTATTAAAACCGAACTCAGTCTCTAAAACAGACTAAATTATCATCATACTGTAACACTAGTACATAGTTATTATTTTAATCTATATAAGTAGTAATTGTGAAAAAAAAAATTGTGTATATTCTGAGATATGGGCAAATCTGAGATACGGGCACCCCTTGAAACCAAGGTGCCCGGATAAGAGAGGTTCTACTGTACTATATATGAAACCCAGACGACTATAAACACATGATTATCAGTTTTTTTTGTTCATTTGTTTGTTTAGTTATTTTAGATTTAGAGGATGTCAAGCGAAGTTTCTCTAGGAGAAGATGGCATGATAAGGTCATTCATTATGAAATATACAGAAAATGTCCTGTTCAGCTGTGCAATTGACGCCTACAAATGTCTTCTTTCTAGTCCGAGAACACTGCACTTCTAACTTTGACGACAGATAGCAGAAAGTCTGATCATAATGCTATTTTTAGTTGTAACATTAATTTATACATTCATCATGTTCATAATTTGTATCCTGAAAGAGAATATTGCACCTTCGTTTCATTGCACACTCACCTACTCCTTTTAATTTCTGAATTATTTCATGGCGTATTCATCATTTCATATAGTTTATGTATTTTGTTTTCTTAAAATTTGAGACTTTATTATTAAATGCTAGCTATTGAAATTAGTATTTCTGCTAAAAGTTGAAACTAGCATCAAAAGTATTGGACTTGTGTCATAAGCTTCATGTAAAATATTCTTGTGGTCTGTCTATGTCTGATGGCAAAGGTCAGAAGTTATATAACCTTGGTTTCATGGAACAGTGGTAGACATCAGAATGGAATAAAATTTCCCCTGATACTTTCATATCTGGTTTAAAAAAAAGCATGCTCTGAAAGCGGTCAAGTAGCAGTCCAAGCGATGAAGAAGTGTGCAAAGTAATAGATCCGATTAGCAAGCCTCCATTGTTATTTGTAACTAGTTATAGAAATGTCGTGCACACAGTTAGTCCCTCTACATTTATTACAGAATTTGAAAGAAAATTATTTTTAGCCACCAGAGAAAAGCAACTTAAATTGGTGTGTGTGTGTGTGTGTTGTTGTTGTTACAGTCAGGTTCAGTGATTCTAGACTTTCTTAGTTTTAGTTATTCATACTAAAAAAATATCTTGAATGCTTCTGAGGGAAGAAGTGCAGCAGAGGGAAGAAGGGCAACAGAGGGAAGAAGTGCAGCAGAGGGAAGAAGCACAACAAGGAGAACAGTCCACAAGCCGTAATATAAAGATGAACATTGGCGGAGGCAATCCCAAACTAAGCTTCGTTTTAGTTTTTTTTTTCCAAATTCTTCCTGAAGACTAGAGTTTTTAGTTTTTCTTCAATACCATGTAGAAGATTTAGTTAGTTATACTATCAATTGTCTTAGTTTTAGTTAATTTATGTTGCCTCTCAAATTCTGCAATAATGAGACTCCTTAAAGAAAGTTGTTCATGTAGTTTTTCCAAAGAACTTCAAAAATGGCATATTTCTGTGAAAACTTGGGTATTATTAATAAAGTATGGTATTTGTTGTGTAGTTTAGAGAATAGTTACTTGATGGGAATTAATATTTTCATTTAATAATGACATAATTCAAGGTGAATTGTTTACAATAAAAATTGCTTAGTTTTAGTTTTTGTTATCCACTCTAATGGTAGTTTTAGTTATTATTGAATTTACTGTCTTCTAAAATAATTAGTTTTAGTTTTTTCATGTTCTCTACAGCTTAGTTTTAGCTATTCTTACCAAAAGTAAAATACCCCAAAACTAAGAGGTTTGGGTTTTAGTTTTAGTTAGCTAACTAAAACAACATTGGTTAAAGTTACAGCAAGGAAATGTAGAAGTAGTCTTAGAGTGGGCATTTTCAAATTTGCTTCACTTGGGAAGCACCAAAAAATATCTTCTCTGTTGAGTGACTGGAAAACTTAGTTCACTTTAGTGCAACGTTTAGTGTCTATTACTTACACATACCATTATTATAAATCACTGCGTTGTTTGTATTATCTATTATCTAGTCCAGTTACAAAATTATGAATTTGTCAAGTCTCAGAGTAGCTATGTAGCTATATGGTTCTAGATCCACTGGTATAGCTAAACCATTCTGATGAAAATAGTTTTGTTCATCATGCCATTGAAGTATACAGATTGTGTATATTATCAGTAGTAACAGCAATATATTTTATTGCATATTAAAGTTTAATAGAAGCAATGCATTTTGCAAAAATAATGAAGTAGCTATTCCTACTGAGGGTCAGATAACTATTTGGCGTGATGTATGCTGCATTACTTGTCAGAAGATACCTGCAGGCCCGACACTCCTCAATTTAGTGACGGATTGATCCTTCTTTATCTAAAACACCCCCTAGCTTTCCTTATACGCTTTAAAACTTACCAATTCCCACAATGATGGATTTGTTATTGTTTTTACTTCTCTTGTAACTATAGCAACGGAAAGGTACCGCCCAACAAGATTAAAACAACGGTCGTCATTTGTTCAGATCTAGTGCCCACGCAGCGCATGTGGAAAGAAATAATGGTGGGAGAAGACTAAGAGGCGGTCTGTCATATTGATTAGGTAAGCTCAGGCGTTAGATACTGCATGACTTAATGTGGCGGTGGTGTAGGGTGGGTTAACGTGAAATAGCTATATTATATATATTCTATTTTGAATGAGTTGCGTAAGTGTTACTCGTGTAGGTTTAAACTAACATTTTAGTCAAGTTAAATTCAAGTGTTGTACATTAAGGCAGTCAATAGTCCAGGGTAACCTTACAAATATTCTGTGGAATACACAATTGAAGCCTGTTGTTGAATACTGGTGCTAGCCATTAGTATTTGTAATAGTCACAGGACAGATCAGCAGTGTTGGAAGATGTTTAGTAAAGGGGCGCTCCAAGGGCATGTTTTTTTGGGGGAGGATTGGGGGTTTAAAAGTGTGAATGTGAGAAACTTCCTTGTTAGATTATGCCCACAATTTTGGTAGCCCAAAGCCCCCCTTTCCTACGCCACTGCTGATATCAATCACGGTGGCGTTGTCCCTATAGCCTCCTCTACACACTGCCCAGATTGTGTCACAAATAATATTTTAGCTACTATATTCTATCGGTTGTTATGACCATGTGAATAAAACACTCAGGGTTACTGGACTGACTGGCAAGTTGAAGGTCTTGCCGTAGTTGACTTCAGACAAGCTGGCTCATAATCAACCTGCGAGGCAACAATTACTGGCAAGTGTTTGTTCTTGACAAAGTCCTCAGTATAGACTGAATCAAATAAGTCTCAAGTTGTGGTATATGTAGTCTCATTTGAGTGTTCAAAATATTTTATGATGATGCCCAGTGCATACCTGATTTAGGTGATATTTGTGACCTTCCGTTGTTGCTGTGTGGTGTGCAGGGTGGGGGAGGGGAGACAATGGACAAGATATGACCTTGGAATGGGAAGTAGTTTCATTAAAAGTCCAGGTGGAGGAGATGGGGCATGAGTGATATGCATCAGTTATTATTGAACAGGTGAAGGATGTGGACTCTTGTCACATGGTAATAGACACATGTATCAGCTGGTGATGTTTGTGTGTTCTATTGGAACTGTAGTTCCTTGAACTTTCTAAGCCTTAGGACAGAGAGCTTGTAGGCTGTGGTTTATGCTTTTATCACTTGAGTGATGTCCACCAGTTGTATTACTAATTCCTTTCATGATTAGTTCTCATGTAGCCACAAGATATTTGATGATAGACATTAGGAGCACTCTAGTTCTGCAACATTTACAATCAAGTTGCATAGCTTCTTAATATTATATTATTGTTATTGTTATTACTGTTATAAAAAATTTATTATAGTCAGGGATTTATCTAGAAATTTGTTTGGAAAGGGGTGGGAGGTGTTTGGTCATATCTGCCACCCTTAGGATATAAGACATAAAATATTTATAACTAGTACTCCACCTCATAGTGGCGCTTGATGTATTGCACAGTGAGAATGCAGTAGCATAAGTTTTTTTATTTTTATTCATTGTTATCATTCTCTACATCAGTTGCCCTCTCCTGCTCTCTTTTTTCCTGAACTATCTCAGCTTTTCTTATCCCCAACCTTTCCTTTTTTTCAGCTTTTTTCTCGAGGCATGGAGTCCATTCTCCTTTGTCTACCTCTCCTGCTTCTGCATCTCTATGTCCTTCTATCATGATTGTGGACTCTCCTTATACACAGTCCATACTCTCCTTATACACAGTTCATACTCTCCTTATACACAGTCCATACTCTCCCTATAAACATTCCATACTCTCCTTATACACAGTCCATACTCTCCCTATACACAGTCCATACTCTCCTTATACACAGTCCATACTCTCCCTATACCCAGTCCATACTCTCCTTATACACAGTCCATACTCTCCTTATGCACAGTTCATACTCTCCTTATGCACAGTTCATACTCTCCTTATACACAGTTCATACTCTCCCTATACCCAGTCCATACTCTCCTTATGCACAGTTCATACTCTCCTTATGCACAGTTCATACTCTCCTTATACACAGTCCATACTCTCCCTATACCCAGTCCATACTCTCCTTATGCACAGTTCATACTCTCCTTATGCACAGTTCATACTCTCCTTATACACAGTCCATATACTCTCCTTATACACAGTTCATACTCTCCTTATACACAGTCCATACTCTCCTTATACACAGTCCATACTCTCCCTATACACAGTCCATACTCTCCTTACACAGTCCATACTCTCCCTATACACAGTCCATACTCTCCCTATACACAGTCCATACTCTCCTTATACACAGTCCATACTCTCCTTACACAGTCCATACGCTCCCTATACACAGTCCATACTCTCCTTATACACAGTCCATACTCTCCTTATACAGTCCATACTCCCCAACCTTTCCTTTTTTTCAGCTTTTTTCTCGAGTCATGGAGTCCATTCTCCTTTGTCTACCTCTCCTGCTTCTGCATCTCTATGGCCTTCTATCATGATTGTGGACTTATGCTTTGTGAAATATTGCCTATTTTTTCGTATTTCCCCCTTCCTTCTTGAAACTTATGCTGCCTTTAATCACCTTCAACTGAATGGGATGACATAATCAAGATATGATGATGCTTTACCACACTGTTTAAGCTCACGAATTATTCATGAATACATACCGTTGGTCGTCGTCATTGTTACTGACACATGAGCATATTGTTCTTTAATCCTAGAGAGTAATTTGCATGACATCATGAGTTTGAGTGCTTTAATTTTGAGTACTGCCTAACTGCATACTGCACACAGATACTATTGAACTATGATAGGTGCTGGATTTGAATGTTTACTAGGGTATCATATTTAGATAGTTCCTTCAAAATTTTTGCTATAAGAGGTGCTCGGCCTTAATTACAATGTTTGTATAATTATTTAGTACACATTAATTTTGAAGAAATTCTTGAGAATTTTTAATTTATTTGATTGTTCAGGACTTTATACAACAAGAGAAGAAGATCACATGTGCAGTGGACTATGCAGTCGAGTAAAAGTGGCGTGCAAGGTTAGGTGGATTCTATATTAGGAAATAAATTTGAAGGGGAAATTAAATAGTGTATTTATTACAATATACCAGCAAGTACCCCAACACACAGTGGAGCTCGACATATTGAAGTTATTTTGCTCAGTTATCATTCTCTACTATCTATTAAGATTAATTAGTTTTCATCTCCTGCTCTCTTTTTTAAACTATTTCAGCTTTTCTTACCCCACCCTCACATTTCCTTTCTTAAGCTTTTTCTTCTTGAGTAATGGAGTCCCTTTTCCTTTGTCTAATTCTCCTGCTTCGGAATCTCTGTCCTACCATCATGATTGTGGCCTTACGCTGCGCGAAACTTTTGCCTTCTCTCTTTCATACTTTTGCCTTCCCTTAGTCTATTCCACCCACTTTTTAGTAACAATTAATCACTCTCTACTGAATGTGATGACTCTTTACCCATTGAGGTAAGGACGATGCTTGGCCAGACTGTTTAAGCTCATGGATTATTCATGAATACACACACACGGTCGTTGTCGTTCATCATTGTTATTTGGCACACAAGTGTATTATTCAGGGGTTCATTTAGAAATCAATTTAAGAGTGGACGAGGTTGAGTTTGTGCTATCTAAAGGGTGTCACAGCGTTCATGCAGAACTAAGATGAGAAAAGAGACGGGCATGATTTAAGCATTTCCCATCACCTTAAATATTCACTTTTTAACTTCGCATTTTGCTTACGAAATTTTAAGGGGGGGCAAGCGTCTCCCTTGCTCCCCCCCCTAAATGAACCCCTGTTATTATATAGATGTTAGTAAATTTTTCAAAATTTTAATGTAAATTTTTCAAAATTTTAATGAACAAGAGAGGTATTTGTGAAGTATTATATTATTTTAACCCACATGACTGAGGGTAGTCTTGTAATAGACTGAAAGAACGTGTGACGAACAGTTGATTGTAACTTTGAGCTGACATTTTGAAGCTGATTGAATCATTGATGTGTATCTTATACAGAATTATTTTGCTTGGGGTAAGAGACAGGTGCTGTGTGTTTACTTAGCCACACCACACCCTTTTTCTAAACATTCTATTGTGGTGCACATGCTTGTATGAGACTGTATATATGCATTGATCAATGTTTCTTGCATGATTTTATGATCGTAATATTCATAGAAGCTGTTCTATATTTTCCCCAATATTCGAGGCGGGGTTGGAGATCCTAGGTTTAACCCCCTCAGTATTCTATAGCTTAAGTTGTGCTGAAATAGCAGCTAGCATAAGGCAACTGTATGGGTGCACAATTTATGCTATTATCCAATTATTTGCATAGGCCGCAACAACTAGTGGAGTGAAATGACTTAAGATCTAAACTGCTGGAGATGTTAATGCATATGACATCAGAGGCGGAAGAAGCGGTGAAGGAATCTCATCAATGAAATATCCTTATTGGAAGTGGCAGTGTTAAAAGTATGTAAATGATTGGTTTGAGGGAACCACATCCGGGTTAATGTATAAGCTTAGGATTTTACTTTAACTTTTTCCTGCTTGTTATCTGATTAACCTTTACTTTTTTCTGCATGTGCCCTTACCATGATTCTGCTGGTTTCCCTTTACCATTTTCTGCTGGTTACCATGTTTCTGCTGGTTACCCTTTACCTACTAGTTTTGTGAATTCCCTGTATTGTGATACTCGTGCATAATTAAGAATAGGAGATTCCTAACAATGTATGTGTGGAATACCATGTGGAAACTTTTCTAAAAAACACCACAGTGTCCCTTTACCTTATTCCTGCTGGTTACCCATTACCTACTATATTATGCTGGGTAAAGCAAGAGTATGGACTGGGTAAAGGGAGAGTATGGACTGTGTATAAGGAGAGTATGGACTGTGTATAAGGAGAGTATGGACTGTGTATAAGGAGAGTATGGACTGTGTATAAGGAGAGTATGGACTGTGTATACGGAGAGTATGGACTGTGTATAAGGAGAGTATGGACTGTATACGGAGAGTATGGACTGTGTATAAGGAGAGTATGGACTGTGTATAAGGAGAGTATGGACTGTGTATACGGAGAGTATGGACTGTGTATAAGGAGAGTATGGACTGTGTATAAAGAGAGTATGGAATGTTTATACGGAGAGTATGGACTGGGTAAAGGGAGAGAGTGGACTGTATATAGGGAGAGTATGGACTGTGTAAGGAGAGTATGGACTGTGTATAAGGAGAGTATGGACTGTGTATAAGGAGAGTATGGACTGTGTATAAGGAGAGTATGGACTGTGTATAAGGAGAGTATGGACTGTGTATACGGAGAGTATGGACTGTGTATAAGGAGAGTATGGACTGTGTATAAGGAGAGTATGGACTGTGTATAAGGAGAGTATGGACTGTGTATAAGGAGAGTATGGACTGTGTATAAGGAGAGTATGGACTGTGTATAAGGAGAGTATGGACTGTGTATAAGGAGAATATGGAATGTTTATAGGGAGAGTATGGACTGTGTATATGGAGAGTATGGACTGTGTATAAGGAGAGTATGGACTGTGTATAAGGAGAGTATGGACTGCGTATAAGGAGAGTGGACTGGGTAAAGGGTGAGTGTGGACTGGGTTAGGGATAGTATGGACTGTGTATAAGGAGAGTATGGACTGTGTATAAGGAGAGTATGGACTGTGTATAAGGAGAGTATGGACTGGGTAAAGGGTGAGTGTGGACTGGGTAAAGGGATAGTATGGACTGAGTAAAGCGAGAGTGAACAGGGTAAAGGGAAAGGATGGACTGGGTAAAGCAAGAATATGGATTGGGTAAAGGGAGTATAGACTGAGTAGAGGGAGAGTATGGACTGTGTATAGGGAGAGTATGGACTGTGTATAGGGAGAGTAGGGACTGTGTATAGGGAGAGTATGGACTGTGTATAAGGAGAGTATAGACTGTGTATAGGGAGAGTATGGACTGTGTATAGGGAGAGTATGGACTGTATAAGGAGAGTATGGACTGTGTATAGGGAGAGTATGGACTGGGTAAAGGGATAGTATGGACTGGGTAAAGCAAGAATATGGATTGGGTAAAGGGAATATAGAATGAATAGAGGGAGAGTATGGACTGTGTATAAGGAGAGTATGGACTGTGTATAAGGAGAGTATGGACTGTGTATAAGGAGAGTATGGACTGTGTATAGGGAGAGTAGGGACTGTGTATAGGGAGAGTATGGACTGTGTATAGGGAGAGTAGGGACTGTGTATAGGGAGAGTATGGACTGGGTAAAGGGAAAGGATGGACTGGGTAAAGCAAGAATATGGATTGGGTAAAGGGAGTATAGACTGAGTAGAGGGAGACTATGGACTGTGTATAAGGAGAGTATAGACTGTGTATAGGGAGAGTATAGACTCTGTATAGGGAGAGTATGGACTGTGTATAAGGAGAGTATGGACTGTGTATAGGGAGAGTATGGACTGTGTATAGGGAGAGTATGGACTGTGTATAGGGAGAGTATGGACTGGGTATAGGGAGAGTAGGGACTGTGTATAGGGAGAGTATGGACTGGGTATAGGGAGAGTATGGACTGTGTATAGGGAGAGTATGGACTGGGTATAGGGAGAGTAGGGACTATGTATAGGGAGAGTATGGACTGGGTATAGGGAGAGTATGGACTGGGTATAGGGAGAGTAGGGACTGTGTATAGGGAGAGTATGGACTGGGTATAGGGAGAGTATGGACTGGGTATAGGGAGAGTATGGACTGAGTAAAGCGATAGTATGGACTGAGTAAAGCGAGAGTGAACAGGGTAAAGGGAAAGGATGGACTGGGTAAAGCAAGAATATGGATTGGGTAAAGGGAGTATAGACTGAGTAGAGGGAGAGTATGGACTGTGTATAGGGAGAGTAGGGACTGTGTATAGGGAGAGTATGGACTGTGTATAGGGAGAGTATGGACTGTGTATAAGGAGAGTATGGACTGTGTATAAGGAGTGGGTAAAGGGTGAGTGTGGACTGGGTAAGGGAGAGTATGGACTGGGTAAAGGGAGAGTATGGACTGGGTAAAGGGAGAGAGTGGACTGTATATAGGGAGAGTATGGACTGTGTAAGGAGAGTATGGACTGTGTATAAGGAGAGCATGGACTGTGTATAAGGAGAATATGGACTTTGTATAGGGAGAGTATGGACTGTGTATAAGGAGAGTATGGACTGTGTATAAGGAGAGTATGGACTGTATAAGGAGAGTATGGAATGTTTATAGGGAGGGTATGGACTGGGTAAAGGGAGAGAGTGGACTGTATATAGGGAGAGTATGGACTGTGTAAGGAGAGTATGGACTGTGTATAAGGAGAGTATGGACTGTGTATACGGAGAGTATGGACTGTGTATAAGGAGAGTATGGACTGTGTATAAGGAGAGTATGGACTGTGTATAAGGAGAGTATGGACTGTGTATGCGGAGAGTATGGACTGTGTATAAGGAGACTATGGACTGTGTATAAGGAGAGTATGGACTGTGTATAAGGAGAGTATGGACTGTGTATAAGGAGAGTATGGACTGGGTATAGGGAGAGTATGGACTGTGTATAGGGAGAGTATGGACTGTATATGGAGAGTAGGGACTGTGTATAAGGAGAGTATGGACTGTGTATACAGAGAGTATGGACTGTGTATAAGGAGAGTATGGACTGTGTATAAGGAGAGTATGGACTGTATAAGGAGAGCATGGACTTTGTATAAGGAGAGCATGGACTGTGTGTAAGGAGAGTATGGACTGTATAAGGAGAGTATGGACTGTGTATAGGGAGAGTTTGGACTGTGCAAAGGGAGAGTATGGACTGTGTAAAGAGAGAGAGTGGACTGGGAAAAGCGAAAGTGTGGACTGTGTGTAGCGAGAATATGGATTGGGTAAAGGGAGAGTGTGGACTGAGTAAAGGGAGAGTATGGACTGGATATAGTGAGACTGGATAAGGTAAAGCAAGAGTGTGGTAAAATGTGAGTATGCTCTATCATAGATTGTGAAAGGGATATACCTTTGAAGTGACCATGAATTGGGTAAAGTACAGTTACCATGAATTGGGTAAAGTACAGTGACCATGAATTGAGTAAACTACAAGAATCATGAATTGGGACAGTGACCATGAATTGGGTAAAGTACAGTGACCATGAATTGGATTAAGTACAGTAACCATGAATTGGGTAAAGTACAGTGACCATGAATTGAGTAAACTACAAGAATCATGAATTGGGACAGTGACCATGAATTGAGTAAAGTACAGTGACCATGAATTGGGTAGAGTACGGTGACCATGAATTGGGTAAAGTGCAGTGACCATGAATTGGGTAAACTACAAGAATCATGAATTGGGTAAAGTACAGTGACCATGAATTGGGTAAACTACAAGAATCATGAATTGGGTAAAGTACAGTGACCATGAATTGGGTAAACTACAGGGATCATGAATTGAGTAAAGTACAGTGACCATTAATTGGGTAAAGTACAAGGATCATGAATTGGGTAAAGTACAGTGACCATGAATTGCGTCAAGTATAGTGACCATCAATTAGTTAAAGTCCGGTGATAATGAATTGGGTAAAGTACAGTGATGAATTGGGTAAAGTACAGTGACCTTGAATTGGGTAGAGTGCAGTGACCATGAATTAGGTAAAGTACAGTGACCATGAATTGGGTAGAGTACAGTGACCATGAATTGGGTTGAGTACAGTGACCATGAATTGGGTAAACTACAAGAATCATGAATTGGGTAAAGTACAAGGATCATGAATTGCGTAAAGTACAGTGACCATGAATCGTGTCAAGTACAGTGACCATCAATTAGTTAAAGTACGGTGATAATGAATTGAGTAGAGTACAGTGATGAATTGGGTAAAGTACAGTGACCATGAATTGGGTAGAGTACAGTGACCATGAATTGGGTAAAGTACAGTGACCATTAATTGGGTAGAGTACAGTGACCATGAATTGGGTAGAGTACAGTGACCATGAATTGGGTAGAGTACAGTGACCATGAATTGGGTAGAGTACAGTGACCATGAATTGGGTAAAGTACAGTGACCATGAATTGGGTAAACTACAAGAATCATGAATTGGGTGAAGTACAGTGACCATGAATTGAATAGACTACAAGAATCATGAATTGGGTAAAGTACAGTGACCATGAATTGGGTAGAGTACAAGGATCATGAATTGGGTAAAGCACAGTGACCATGAATTGGGTTAAGTACAGTGACCATGAATTGGGTATAGTACAGTGACCATGAATTGAGGAATGTACAGTGACCATGAATTGGGTAAAGTACAAGGATCATGAATTGGGTAAAGTACAAGGATCATGAATTGGGTAAAGTACAGTGACAATGAATTAGGTAAAGTACAGTGACCATGAATTGAGTAAAGTACAGTGACCATGAATTGGGCAGAGTACAGTGACCATGAATTGGGTAGAGTACAGTGACCATGAATTAGGTAAAGTACAAGGATCATGAATTGGGTAAAGTACAAGAACCATGAATTGGGTAAAGTACAAGGATCATGAATTGGGTAAAGTACAGTGACCATGAATCGCGTCAAGTACAGTGACCATGAATCGCGTCAAATACAGTGATCATCAATTAGTTAAAGTACGGTGATAATGAATTGGGTAAAGTACAGTGATGAATTGGGTAAAGTACAGTGACCATGAATTGGGCAGAGTACAGTGACCATGAATTGGGTAAAGTACAGTGACCATGAATTGGGTAGAGCACAGTGACCATGAATTGGGTAAAGTACAGTGACCATGAATTGGGTAAAGTACAGTGACCATCAATTAGTTAAAGTACGGTGATAATGAATTGGGTAGAGTACAGTGACCATGAATTGGGTAGAGTACAGTGACCATGAATTGGGTAAACTACAGGGATCATGAATTGAGTAAAGTACAGTGACCATGAATTGGGTAGAGTACAAGGATCATGAAGTGGGTAAAGTACAGTGACCATGAATCGCGTCAAGTACAGTGACCATCAATTAGTTAAAGTACAGTGATAATGAATTGGGTAAAGTACAGTGATGAATTGGGTAAAGCACAGTGACAATGAATTGGGTAAAGTACAGTGACAATGGATTGGGTAAAGTACAGTGATGAATTGGGTAAAGTACAGTGATAATGAATTGGGTAAAGTACAGTGACAATGGATTGGGTAAAGTACAGTGATGAATTGGGTAAAGTACAGTGACCATGAATAGCGTCAAGTACAGTGACCATCAATTTGTTAAAGTACGGTGATAATGAATGGTCGAGTTCAGTGACCATGAATTGGGTTAGAATTAACTGTGACCATGATTGGTAAGTACAGTGACCATGAATTGGGTAGAGTACAGTGACCCTGAATGGGTACAGTCCAGTGACCAGAATTTGGGTAAGTCCAGTGACCATGAATTGGGTTAGAGTACAGTGACCATGAATTTGATAGAGTTCGTAGTTACAGATTTGGAGAGTACAAGGGATTAATGAATTGGGGGTACAGTACGTGCCATGAATTGGGTCATAGTACAGTGACCTATAATTGGGTAGAGTCAGTGACCATGAATTGGGTAAGTACAGTCCCATGAATTGGTAAAGTACAGTGACCATGATTGGGTAAAGTACAGTGACCATGAATTGGGTAAGTACAGTGACCATGATTGGGTTAAACTACAGAAATCATGATTGGGTAAAGTAACAGTGACCATGATTGGGTACATTTACAGTGACTTCATGAATCGCGTCATTACATGACATCATTAGTTTAAAGTATACGGTGATAAGAATTGGGTAAAGTACAGGATAATGGTAAAGCACGTGACATGAATTGGGTAAAGTAACAGTGACCATGGGAGAGCGTCAAGTACAGTACCCGAATGTTACGTACGGTGATAATGATTGGGTAAGTACAGTGACCATGAATTGGGTAGAGTACGGTGACCTGAATTGGTTAAGTACAGTGACCATGAATTGGGAGTACCACATGAAGTTGGGTAGTGACCATGAATTGGGTATAGTACAGTGACCATGAATTGGATAGAGTACAGTGACCATGAGTTGGGTAGAGTACAGGGATTATGAATTGGGTACAGTACAGTGACCATGAATTGGGTAGAGTACAGTGACCATGAATTGGGTAGAGTACAGTGACCATGAATTGGGTAAAGTACAGTGACCATGAATTGGGTAAAGTACAGTTACCATGAATTGGGTAAAGTACAAGAACCATGAAGTGGGTAAAGTACAGTGACCATGAATCGCGTCAAGTACAGTGACCATCATTTAGTTAAAGTACGGTGATAATGAATTGGGTAAAGTACAGTGATGAATTGGGTAAAGTACAGTGACCATGAATTGAATAAACTACAGGGATCATGAATTGAGTAAAGTACAGTGACCATGAATTGGGTAGAGTACAAGGATCATGAAGTGGGTAAAGTACAGTGACCATCAATTAGTTAACAGTGATAATGAATTGGGTAAAGTACAGTGATGAATTGGGTAAAGTACAGTGACAATGGATTGGGTAAAGTACAGTGCTGAATTGGGTAAAGTACAGTGACAATGGATTGGGTAAAGTACAGTGATAATGAATTGGGTAAAGTACAGTGACAATGAATTGGGTAAAGTACAGTGACAATGAATTGGGTAAAGTTCAGTGACCATGAATTGAGGCAAGTACAGTGACCAATTGAGGAAAGTACAGTGACAAGGAGTTGGGTAAAATACAGTGACCATGAATTGAAGAAAGTACAGTGACCATGAATTGGGTAAAGTACAGTGACAATGAGTTGGGTAAAGTACAGTGACCATGAATTGGGTAAAGTACAGTGACCATGAATTGGGTAAGTGGCCATGAATTGAGGAAAGTACAGTGACCATGAATTGGGTAAAGTACAGTGACAATGAGTTGGGTAAAGTACAGTGATAATGAATTGGGTAAAGTACAGTGATAATGAGTTGGGTAAAGTACAGTGATAATGAGTTGGGTAAAGTACAGTAACCATGAATTGGGTAAAGTACAGTGACCATGAATTGGGTAAGTGACCATGAATTGAGGAAAGTACAGTAGTGACCATGAATTGGGTAAAGTACAGTGACCATGAATTGGGTAAGTGACCATGAATTGAGGAAAGTACAGTGACCATAAATTGGGTAAAGTACAGTGACAATGAGTTGGGTAAAGTACAGTGACAATGAGTTGGGTAAAGTACAGTGATAATGAATTGGGTAAAGTACAGTGACCATGAATTGGGTAAGTGGCCATGAAGTATGGTTTGCCATCAATTTACTTAAGCATGGACTGAGTTAAGTTAGATTTGAGAAGGCATCAATTCAATTGAATTGGGTGTAGTACAGTTGATTTGCCATGGTTGGTCTATGCTGCACGAAAAATCTTTCAGGGTTCACCAATAATCATACTGTTTATATTGTGTATATTACACCACCAAAGAGAGTTCGACCTCAGTTAAACTCACCAATGTATTTGCTAAGTAACAGTTTTAAGATAACTTTATATTTGCTATATTAAAATGGTTTGGCCAAACATAGTATTTTCACTTATTTGAACTATATTTTAGCTATCCCCATTATCTATGTTTTTTTTGTTTGTTTTTCCAGGACAAAGTGGTGAAAGTGGAGATGGAAGTGGTAAGACACAGTTTTAATGTAGCCTATTATATATTTTGTCTATTTATCAATGATGTTGTTTGTGTATGTAGATGGAGTGACTGAATTATCTTTTGAAAAGAACGATTAAAAAGTTTAATTATAGATCATTCATTAACAATTAAATAATGTTACTATTAATTATTTAAATTATATTAATGACCATATTGATTTTTCCTAATATTTTTATATGGTTGTCAAAGTGGTTAACATAGATGTTTCTAAGAAATTAAATCAATTGCCAAGAAGTTTGCAGCCTTGTCAAATTGGTTGCCAAAAAGTTGCAGCCTTGTTAAAGAAGTTGCCAAAAGGTTACAGACTTGTCAAAAAGAAGTTGCCAAAAAGTTGCAGCCTTTGTCAAACTAGTTAGCCAAAAAGTTGCAGCCTTGTCAAAGTAGTTTGCCAAAAAGTTGCAGCCTTGTCAAAGTAGTTGCCAAGAAGTTACAGACTTGTCATGCAGGTTACCAAAACCATACAGACTTGTCCGCGTGATTAACAGCGAGTTTTCAGAGAAGTTTGCGAGGTTTGTTAACTAGCTTGTTAACTAGTGTTCGTTCCAGGCGTCAACAACGGAGTTCCAAAATTTGTTAACCGGCTCGGTAACTACGCGCGAACTAGTAGTTAACTAGCTAGTTTGCAATTTGTAAACTTCGCTTTTTGGCGCTGTGAAAATGGTACATGGAAACACTGTCTTCATAAGAGAAGCTTGACTAGCCAGAAACACTCGCCTGTATGCATTTTCAACACAAAACTTCACTTCTTTCAACTCCGTTAACTTCCCTGAGCATAAAGCGAACTACACTGCTGGCTACAGAAATCATTTGCTCACATGATTATGACGTGATGCTAGGGGGTGTTGCCCATAAAAGCTGGTACTTACACGGATTTGAAAGCTTCGCATTATATTATTTGAACTAATTAATTACTATTTATGGATGCACCAAGAATTATTTTAAATAGTATGTGTCAAAGACAGGATATTTTTAGAACTAAAAAGCAGAATTTTATCATTAAATGAAATATCTGGCCTACATTTTTACAGTCAAAACCAAAATTTACACTACGCTCACCTGCTGTAACCCTTGGGACCCTTCACTTTGGTGGATGTTTCGAATGCTATCACTTTTTCGCAAGATGAACATCTACTTTCCAGGATAGATGCAAGTCCATCTCTGCTTTCTCCACTAAGTATGATGAATCCCTCACATTCAGATGAATGCTTTGTCAAATCATAAATATATTCCTGAAGTTTACTAATATTATTAATGATTCTGCTACCTTCTATGGCCACCTTAGAAGTTTGAGCTTCAAGATCTACACCTGAAGGCTTTTCATTTATAGCCAGCTTGGTCTTCTTTACAACTCCTTTCCTCTTGTAGTACACATGCCTGTGAGAGCTATTTCTCTTGTTATTTTTATTCTTCTTATTCCCCATCTTCTACGGCTTCGAGCAGGCTAAGTTACAGCTGATGCGTGGGCTTTTTGGCGGGTCCGCGGTTGCTCCGCAGTTAATAACCTTGATACGCCAAGAGTGCATTTTTTTCTCGGCATTTCTGACCGAAAATACGCTGCTCTAGTACGGAATTCACAAGCTACTCCAATTAAAGGAGTAAGGAGCAGGGCGGCACGAAAGAATTTTTTTTAAATCGTTTACCAGACTCGCAGTATTACCGTTAGAAGTATCCCTGCTAGCCGCTCGCGTCACTGCTGGCACCTATAAAAGGTATTTTGAACTTTTTCTTGGCTGCTAGAGCTAGACTAACAACGTGTGGCTCTAAACATGTTATAATTTAGTTGCATAATACCTAGCAAGGGCGGTAGGAGCGCTATTATGAGAGTAAATTGCCGACTAGTTACCAGGAAAATATCAGATTATTAGGCCCTTTATTATCACTGGATCAAGTATATAGAGATGGGATTGTGCTTAAGTAGCCCTTAATATTTTATAACTAACTGAAAAATACAAATAAAAAAATTTGTTGATAAAATTAGGAGAAATAAAAAGTATGAATATTCATGAGTAAACTCCACCACGTAACCTTAACATAGCTGTCCAGGTCAGGCTGCCCTTCATTCAACATCTAATACTACTGCGTACTGCCCCTCACTGCTGTTAGGGCAAGCAGCCCTTCAGCTAATCACTAAGTGTGATACGTACACTCTGCCCTTGCTCAGGTCTTCTTACCTGGGCATGTGGTCCCTCACTTATTAACGACTGCTGGGGGCACTCTCCCCTTACTCGACAACCACTACCCAGGTTGTGTTCCTGGAGTCTACTTAGACTCCAGTGTGCAGTGAAAGCAGGTGAGATGGGAGTATACAGGACTCACCAGTCCTGGTTTACTGAAGCTGTGCCCACTCGGGTTACCCGAGATAGACATGGTGGCTGGAGTCATCCAGGTACCAGGCGCTGATCACAGCTCCAAGGTCAGTGGCACCACTCCCTTCTCCGAGGAACCAATATGTGGGGGGGCATTGGATGGCCACACCATCCCAAAGCCAGTGAGAGGGAGAAGGTTGGGGGTCAAGGGTAGTTCAGCAGTACTCTTGTCATAATGCTCAGTTCTCACTGTGTATGCTAGTCTGTACTTACTTTCACAGGTATACAGCCTACTACCATTGGTAAGAGAGCTGTCAACCCCCTTTCCTAACCTATCACTTATAGCCTTGGGGGTATAGGCCACCTCCTGCAGCCCTTTGGGGGGACTCCGGCAATGCAGGGCAATTAACGCTAATTGCCACTGACCTGCCGAGTCTCTCACCCCCAAGGCCACACAGAGGGGTGGGTCCAGGGTCATACCACTGCCTCAAGGAACATGCGCAGACATGACCATGGGCTCACATCAGCACAGACTGCCAATGTGTAGTTTAGGAGGATGACACCAGGCAACCATACCAATGAGGAGAATCAGTTCTTTTGTTAGTTAGTGGGAGAATGTGTGCATCAAAATATGAAAGAGATCATCAACTATTTTGTTAACTTTGCCATTCATTAATCTTGAGCTGATGGAAGCAAATTAATTTAATATTAGAATTCCACCATGTGTTAAAAATGTTACTGCAAACATGTCTTTCAATATTCATGCTTGTATCTATATCAGCAAGGCCAATCTTCCTAGCACATTGCCCATTTTGTGAAATAACATGTAATGTACGTGTATTTGAGTGACAAATAGTTTAGTTACGTGTATTACAAGTGCAACATATGTAGTATTCTTCGAAATATTTATGTAAAGATGGTTATGATGTTTTGTACTGCTTAGAAAAGTTTAGTAGAATCTTTTATAATCTATCTTTATTTTGCTCTCTGTTAAATTCTCAGGATTAAGCAAAACTATCTCAAATTGCAAGAAATTATTTGCTCACGTAATTACGACGTGACGATAGGGGGGCTTTTTCCACAACAGTTAGTACCCTATGTGAAGCCAACAGCTCCATGTTTTCTCATACTTTCATGTTTTCTCTGACTGCCAGAACAACTATAACATTACACTTTATTTCATCATTAGTATTCACGCATGCTCATTTGTTCTTATTTTCGTGTACCGTCGATGATTTGTTTTTTGTTTATATTTATCACCTCAACACTGTCATTGACTGTTCTTAACTGGAACTCTGACGTTACCATACCCACTAGTGGGTCTTCACTGCACTATAGTTACTCTGTTTCTGCTTAGTGTAGTGCGTGTATGCCAGGATCAATGTGATTTCTCGCATGAACACCTGCAAACAAAAAACAAAAACTTGCCCTTCGAGCCTACCCATACCGAATCATCTTCCTACACCACTGTTTGCATTTGCTCTTAAATTTACTACTTTTACATTTTTGTAACAAAAGGACTCCATCTGAATGCTTTCTGACTGGCAAGCAACACCCCTTTTTTGTAATTAGAGCAAAGTTTAGTGAAGCCATCCAACATTTTGATGCCATTTGTACAGGATTCCCCTGATAGATGCGAGCACAATGTTGCAATCATAAGTACTCTCTGTATCACATGCACATACATGAACAACTGTGGCATGTAAAATCATTGAGAAATGATAGTTTCAATTATTACAAATTGTGTATCAGCCCATGAGTAAATTGTAGAGCTTTTGCTGCTATGTCTGTACAAATTAAAATTTTTGTTGTGGGGCTCATCACACCTGGCTTCCTCGTGTACAAACTCATATATTGTATACACTTACATATACATAATGTGTACAGTATATAAAGTGCCATTGCGGTCTCTTTCACTCATCTTAGTAAGAGGTACTTTTCTTGTTTTTTTTTTACGTTCTTACATTCATAATGTATATTTAGTTTTCTAATTAAGCATTCCTATAAAGGTTATTATTGAGGCCTTTATCGAGTAGAGATAAGCAGTGTAACATCAACTGCTGTACTGTACTGTAGTGAAAACAGCATTGTGTTCCTGAAAGGAACACCAAAAATTGGTAACATGTGATTACTTTCCCTTCTTTGTTACAGGTTGGAGATGAAAGAGTGTCCAAGGAATTGCTGTGGACGTTTCCAGTGACAATTCAATCCTTGTTTGAAGGAAAATCTACTGGAATATTGAGGACAATTAAACCTATTACTGACACTGTCATAATCCAACTCTTTAAAAGCGTCTTCATACTGGAAATTTACAGTATTTTATTTTTATGGAATAGTTCATTAGTATTTTGTCAATGTTATACTAGCTTACGAGCAGTCTGCATTAATTTCAGAATAAAGTTGACTAACTAACATAGTACTCAAGGTTCCTTCAGTTAGTGACCTCTTAGTGCTGCCTTGAGTCGTCACGTTGATCGTACTGAAGTTGTATGTAACTAGTAATACAATGCTATGATTTATTCTAACAAAATTGGAGAAACATTCTATGAACAAATATGGGTGGGGAAGGGAGGCCGGGGGGGGGGGAGGAGATGCGGAGGAGGCGAGTGAGATGCATGGACCCAGGAAAAGTACTTGTATGCTGCTCTCACTGTCGCTACTAGATACTCTAGATACATACACATGTAGATTGCTCCATGAACTTTATGGAGTTGTGGTCTGTCGACTTAAGAATATGTGTCACATAGTATAACATTAGCTTCAACTTTTAGAATAAGCAGTCACGTCCAAAATTGAAGCCACACCCATTGATTGTTGTGTGAACAAGTAGCTATTATTATTAAAAAACTACAGTTGCAAAATATTGATGTGTACCCACAGCTATTTTTCCAAGTGATCATGTACTTCAGCATGATTGAGGTGGGTCTGTTGGCTCAGAAATGGGCAGCGCCGCAGCAATGGTCAGCCACGCAGAGATGGTGCCCCGAAGCAACGGTGGCAGCAATGGTCAATGGTCACATATCAAAACCTTTGTCAAATTTGCCATACAAAAATACAAGCATTGCCAGCTGTTTTTGAACAACTACATCCCACAGAAAGTGTATGAGCTATGACCATTTTCTTCGAATATTCTTACCATATATTTTTTCTTTGCATGAGGTAGCTCAATACTGACATACTTGTAATCTTCAGTCCCTGTGCTTCATGATGATACCAAACTCAACCACTGACCTTTCTTCTATACTACCGCTTTTTGCGTTTTTCTTCACCTCACTTAATGGATCGCTCATTAAAAATTCAACGGACTTGGTGCTTGCTCAGCAAACACTGCAAATAAACGGCTTACATCATCGAAAGTAAGGGATAACCCCTTTCAATACGGGTAGCACTAAAAAGAGCTAGTCTTCAGCTGTTTTTTGATACCCGTAGCGGTACAGTTGAGTTAGTTTTCACGGGTGTTTATTAAGCGTGTTTGCTTCTATATAGTATGGCTAGGGCTTATATGATTAACAAGTAAGTTGTTTTGTAGGTATTAATAGTTGTTTAGCAATGAAATGATTCCTATGTTAAAAATTGTTACATAATTCAAGTAGTTATTGACTTAAATATTTTCTTCTCTATTTAGCTATTATTTATGGAGCATTTCACACCCAGGAAAAACTGGAATTCCTTGTTTTGATTTGTCAGGAGACAAAAGTGCCTATGTATCTGCAGAATACTTTACAGCTACTGAATTACTTTATGAAAGAGTGATTATAAAGCTGTTTCAGCAGTATGATTTACCTATCCAAATAACAGATCCTATTCGGCATGCAATTAGATCAAAACTGTGGAGAATGGGTAAGGCTTTGTCTAAGCTTGGAGGTATTCAGCGCAAAAAGTTATTGGCTAGATGGAAGGATGGTCCCGATTCTACTTGGAAGTTTGAAGTTCTTGAAACTGAAGTGAACCTACAAGTATTGAAAATAAAGCGAAATGCAGAAACTCAATTAAATACTGAACTTACAAAAAGAAGAAGGCTGGAAAAAGAAGTAAAAAAGCTTGAAAAAACAACAAAAGAGCAATCAAAAGCCATCGCACAGCTGAGAACTGGGCACTCTAGCAATATGAGGGGATTGTCTTTAAAGTCATGGCCTCAGTGTAGTAGACAGCAGCAATACAATCGCCAACAAAGGCTTGCAGCAAAAGTACAAGGTGCTCTAAGTTTTTGTGAGGATGAAGGATTCGAACCACGTTTTGTAGAACTTAAAAATAAGGATACATACAAGTGTGATATACTGGATGTTACAAATGGTACCTATTCTGGCAAGGAAAATATTTCTCCTACACCTGTGAGTCCCCAGTCTGCTCTTTTCATAAAGGATAGATATTGCATATCTAACGAGGCATTCCATGAGCTCAGTGTAGTGTCTAATCTTCCTAGTTCTAACAGAGTAAAGAAACTGGCATATGAAATGAATTCCAAATTTGAAATTTGTGAAACCCCAAGTGGAACTGTTGGAGTACAGCAAAGTTTACAGAGCAGGCTGATTTTTTGTATATCTCAACTAGCTAAGCAATACAAGGCATCCGATAAACTACTTCCAGAAACTATTCGAATTAAACTTACTGGAGATGGTACTCAAATTGCTAGAGGTTTTACAGTTGTAAATTTTGCTTTCACTCTTTTGGATGATCGAGACTGTTGTTCAGCAAAAGGAAACCATACAATAGCAATTTTAAAAGTATCAGAAAATTATAATGATTTAGCAACTGCACTAAAAGATGTCATCGAAGAAGCTAGCAATTTAAATTCAGTGAGTGTTGATGGAAATATTTATCACTTACAATATTTTCTCGGAGGTGACTGGAAATTTCTAGCTCTTGTATGTGGTTTGGAATCAGCTACTTCAAATCATGCATGTATTTGGTGCAAGTGTCCCAAGGATAAAAGATGGGATATGAGCATGACTTGGTCATTGCTAGATCAAGAAAAGGGTGCAAGAACAATCGCTGAGATTAATGAAAAAGCAAAGCTTGCTAAATCAAACAAGAATCGCTTTAATTGTTGTAATTCACCATTATTTTCTTTTATACCACTACACCAGGTAGTTATTGATTCACTTCATTTGTTTTTGAGGATAGCAGATGTTCTGATAAATTTACTTATAAGGGATCTGCGTACATTGGATGCGACAAATCAAAACAAAAGAAATCTTGATGCCTATGTTGATGTGCTAAACAATTGTAAAATTCGATTCAGGTGGTTTACCGACAAAGAAACAAAAAAGTTGACATGGAGAGATTTGACTGGCCCTGAGAAAATGAGATTATTTAATGGCATTAATATTCCTGCAGCATTTCCCGACTTACAAAGTAAAGAGACACTGCAAAAGTTATGGAATGATTTCTTCAAGCTTATGGCATCACTTGGACATTCTAGTTGTCACAATGCAGTCGATTTTGAACAATCTGCTAAAGCCTGGGTTAAGCTTTTTACCTCTGTATACCAGAGTAAAGATGTAACACCTTACATGCATGCATTTGCAATGCATGTACATCAGTTCCTTAGCTTGCATGGAAATATAGTCACATTTTCACAACAGGGGCTTGAAAAGCTAAATGATATCACAACCATCCATTATCAGCACTCAACCAATCATCGAGAATCTGAAGCTCTTAAACAACTTTTGGAAAAAAGAAACCGCATAGAAGAATTGGAATATGAATACCAGAGAAGCAAACAAGTACAGAAGTGCAGTTTTTGTAAGTCTGCTGGTCACAACAAACGTACTTGCCCCACTATACATTAACAATGCAAAGTTTTGTATATATTTTCACCTTTGAGAGTCTGCTGGTCAATAAATAATGTACTTGCCCCACTATGCATTCTCATTTTTTTTAAATTAATTTTAACAAAGCAAAATTTTGGTATTATATAATAGTATAATAATGTTTTAAACAAAAATTTGTTTGTCTTTTCCAAATGTTGATCCTATGCCATATTTACATACAAAAGAAAATGATAAAGTGTGTCCAGTGTGTGTAATAGTTTTTGAAGGTGGCTGACTATCACTGCTAGGTGGGAAATATTCAACCAGGCTTCTGGATTTACGTAAATAGAAGCTCACTGTATCTAACTGTACATAACCATAGTCCCCATTGACGTTGAGTCCTCTGTAATGCCAGAAGCTGCCAAGGAAAGGGTCTAAGTCCTGGTAATGTTTTATTCCGTAGTGCTGAATGTTGCAGACCATCTTTGAAGGAATTCCAACAGTCTTAAGTCCACCATTAAATTGAATTAAGTCAAAGGGCATGCTTATCTTAATAATTGGTGATACTTTTTGACCACAGTTGAGAGCACACTTGATTTTCACACGTAAAGCATTGTAAATGCTATATGGCTGGTAGGGAGAAATAATAGAACTACCTTGCTGGTAGGGGGAAGTATCTGCATTTTCTTCATTTAAGCTTTCCAGTTCTCCTTCATAACGCCATTCATCCCATTCACTAGAGTATCCAACGTAATGTATTTTGACCATGGCTCTGTCTCCCTCAGACTTCTCCTCTTGTACGGTAACAGGGTACAGCTTAGTTTTTTGCTGGATGCGGTCAGATTTTGGAAGCTTTATAAAGCTTTCTTCCTTGTAATTAACTTCTTCTCTTTGCCTTTTTGCCCGTCGCAGCGCTATTGGTAGATCACTGGGTAGAGCGTCCTTGACCTCCATACTTATTTTTTGTACCACGCCCACATTATGACGTTAGCCCGTTTTTTTTTTATAATTCATTTACGTTGAATGATTTGACATTCCCGTAGGGTGGGTTTTGATATGAGCCATTTGCGCATGCGCGCGTTCTTAAGGTTCAAAGTTTGTTTGATCGGCCGCGCTCTATAGGTCAAAGGTGAGGGTCAGCCGTTCTGCACATAACGTCGTCCATTGGAAAGCTCGCGCTGAAGCGGTTAAAAATATTCCCTCAGTAAACGCCAAAACCGGAGAGAAAGTGCTATTCCAAAACTCAATACAAAAGTCTATGGGAATAGAAAACACCACAGGTTTCCCGCTCAAAACGCGCCCGCTTTTAGTCACGCGGACGTCTTCATTAAGAATTTTGTAAACAATGAGCGGCTTCTTCTCAGATTGCTGTGTTTCTAGCTTTATATCGCAATTAGCTTAGGTTGCGAGTGTGGAAACGGGATAGACGGAGTGTTCTGTTGTTACAGAGGGTACAGGACCACCTGATAGGATGTTGGTATGATTATTTGTCTACCTGTTCAATAACAAATGCCATATAGCCAATATATTTCAGTGATATAGCTACCATTTAGCTAGCTACTTGAAATACAGCCACTCTTACGCTGTTTTCCGTTAAATTGTGTGCTTGTCAAAGCCGTGTTTATGCCAATTCCTATTATAGATGCCGTTTATTGTAAGAATTAGGACCAACTCAGGCAGAACTCCACCTTCAACTCGGATCACAACTATATTTTGTATGTGTACTACTTAAATTCTATCATTTCATCAATTTTCATACAGTGCGTCCAGCTTAAAGAGTGAACTTTTTGAATTTATCATATAGAAACAAAATACAGCTTTTTGATATGCATGTACCTTATTGTTACTCCTCCAAATGTTGTTTCCAACTGCTACAAAATCACTTTAACTCATAGAAGGTAGAGAACCGCGCATCGCCCATAGACTGCAATACATTATTCGCCATTGTATTTGACGTCACATTTTCGTCTACGCGTCGTCATTAATCGTAACTAATCGTAATTGGTTTGTGCCGCGCAACGCTTTACCCACCAGTAATACGGGTATTCCCCTTTATAGTCTCAAACGGGCCAAACACGTGCGCAGTACCTCAGAGACAATTGTAAACAAAAAGCAGTCGTAGTTTGGTGACTTCGTTTCTACCCGTTCTGCTTGACATTCTGGTTCATTTTAGGCTCAGGACTTTGTTGCTATTCAAGGCTACTTAACAAGAGCAAGCTACAATGTGAGGTAGGTTTGTATCACGGGTTGCTTGTCCACTCAGATTTTCTTACCTGTTTAAATAGGGCCTATTTATTTAGAAACTCAGCCAATTTACTGTTTGCTGACCAAGATAATAAGATATACAATTCATCACAGACTCTATATGCCACTATTTATGGTTTAGCTGTCCATTACTCCTCATGTCTATATAGGTACAGTTCTCTATGGTTATGGTGATGCTATTTACCACCCTCCAAATTCAACTGCTGCTTGTATCTACCACAATTTCATGTCATCATAAAATTATGTAATAATATATTGTATAATGTCATTATAAAATTATATTAATTGTCAATTTTTTTTTGTATAATTTCAAAAAAGTTGAAATTTAACTAGATAGAAAATATAGTAAAATCATGAATAAAATGATATGAATGATTCAGTGTGAAGGACAAAGTAATACTGGAATGTGTGTGGCCATAGCTAAAGTGTAGGTGATGTGCTGGATTCTTCACATTACTGTTGAGTACTTCAGAAATTCGTCACACCAAGAAAGTAAGAATAGAGTTTAAATACACGCTTAAGCACACAACAATCAGACTTACTTGAGGAGGCGTTTAGCCGCGGTCCTGTGCTTCTTTCCTCTAAGCTTTGTAGCTCCAGATAACCCTCCGCAACCTTCAACCAGTTTTAGCGCACAACTAGAAGCTCGTACAAACTATAAACTACGAGTGATTAGTTATAACAGGGCAGCCAATGTCACTGAAAAGTGCGGTAAAATGGCGCCACCAGCTGGACCTATCGCAGCAATACGCATGCGCACATTTTATACGTCACGCTTACGTTGATCAGCCCGCGTATTGTTACCTCAAACGTCATCATTTGGAGACCCTTACCATAAAAATGTAAATTTAATGAAAAATTGGCCATAATTCAGTGATTATTAAAAATGAAGCTATCAAATTAATACACATAAATTGTATCATAATTTTATACCATAGAACAAATTTATAGAGATATAACCCAATAAATTCAAAAGTTTTTTCTTAAACACTTTTTTTCATAAAACGTTAAATATTGGACGTAAAAAATTTCACCAACTTACAAAATTTGGTTCAAATGAAAGATTAGGAGCTTAACTATCAGTGAACCAAGTTAGAAAGATAAGGACCAATAATTTCTCTTTTTTTTTCTTAAAAACTACCAAATTCACTGCCCAAAAGCTCTCAGTTGTATCACCTGTTACCACAAAACTAACCACAAAACCACAAAAATAATTTGAGTGCAGCTTTGTATGCCAATAATGTGTAACTTTTCCAAAATTTAGATATTGATCATGCATACTTCATATATTACAGCGGTCTTTGTGATAGCATCATAAATTTCAGAAAGTTCACTCTTTAAGCTGGACGCACTGTATACCTTATTATAAATAAATGAAAGAATTGATAATTTTATTTAACATGAAAGTCTAGTAACTTTAGCTACAAGTTTACAGTGCTGTACTGCTGAATCCTGTGAACATCAGAATATTTCTTTGGACACAGTAGGTAGAATCCACTGATTTTAATCCTGTCTCTTTGGAAGAACTCCCACCAGTTTGCGTTTTTTCCATCTGCTGTACATTATCTGCCCATAAGAAACATAAATATCATTGAAAACAGACGAGATGAGCTGTACAGCGCCCGAAAAACTCCATAAACTTCACTAAATTTCTTTCTTTCAATAGTTACAGTATTAATGAGCACCTGTGCTACCGCCCCTTTTTCACGTGCAACGTTGACGTTTGCGCACTTAATTGACTTGGATTCACATGACTAAATTGCTTCCAGTAAAGTACTAAATGCATTCCTCAATTACCGCGCTTGCGGTCGTGCCAACTCAACTTGGACATATAACAGGTAAAGGGCAACCCAGATCAACCGGTCCCTCAGATACATCAGACTCACCAACAACATTGTCATCAGACTCGCCAGCAACATTACTATCTGTCACTTTCTCTTTGCTCACAGATTGTGGTTGGTTCTTCTCCACAAAGGAGATAGATTAGCCACTTCCATGTCCTGCCGGTTGCGAGTCTCCAGTGTTCTATTTACGCTGGCTGTTGTTAAGAGTCAAGTTGTTCTTCAGAGTCCCTTTGTAGAGAGGTTCCACTGAATATTAAAAAAATGTATTGTCGGTGTTCACACTCTACTGTACATTTTTTATTTTACGTAAGTGGTCCGTTTTTCCCAAGTACTGTCACATATATCTAATATTTGGCGAGGTTCAGTTCAGTTAATTGAGGTCCTTCAATTGCAATACACATAAGTCTTCCAAGATTGATGTCACTAATTCTAAACCCGACACAATTTTTAATCTAATGGGAGTGATTTCAGCAAAGTGGGTGTGGTCAAACAAATATTTTGCTATGTGTGCCCCCTCCTTCCTAAACTCTTTCCCCCCAGAAAAAAATTCTGTATGAAACCCTGTATATCACATTATGAAATTTACCTGAGCACAATGTTCACTCTAAGTGGCTACCAATACATATGGAATTCCTTGTAGTATTTACTTTACTTGGCTAATAACTATAGTAAAAATAATGACTCTGAATGTCCAAATAATGAGCACATATTAAATGTAAATATTCATACCTTGTGCAAGTGCAGGATAATAATTGTGATGACAAGACTTGAACCATTAGCACATGAACAACCCACACATTCATCACTACTGCTCTCCTAGCTAGCTTCTGGATAGCATGCTAACTCTTCTACTTAGGTCATTTCTTTATATCACTATGAATCATGCCTACCTCAGTTTAGTCTGGTAAAGGTGTTGCTTTTTAGCTATGACTACGCCTTACCACATATCATGGTCGCACCTCATTAACTCGTAACAAGTAACTTTTATCAAAGAAATGCTTTGTGTCGGTAAGAGTCAAATAGTGTTTGGGACTATCAAGCTAGTTGAGGATTTGATCCCGGCGTAGTCTGTTGACGCAGCACAGCACCAAAGAGAAACAAAGTAATTAGTGCAGTGAGGACCTACTAGCGGGTATGGAAACGTCAGAGTTCCAGAAAGAAAGTCAATTCGATGACCTGACTCTGTCAGAAGAATTCTATACGAGAGAAAAGAGACAGAGGTTGTAAATCTCTCCTCGTTCTCCCGTTGACTGGATCCTCTGAATATAGGTTGTCCACTAGCTAAGAGACAGACTCGATATTTAATATTACCAAGTAGGTAGAAGAATATCACTTGAACAATAGGTGGTATGCACAGTAAGAGATAAAACTTGTAACTAAGGAATGACAGTGATCTAGGTGATATATATATAAAAAAAAAATGAAAGATCGACGATGCACGATGAGCGACGGTACACGAAAAAAGAATATGCATGAATAAATAATGTTAAAAATGAAATCAAACGTTAGTTGTTGAGACAGTTAAGGGTTCGATCCCGAACAAATAGTCAGTAAGGTGTGTAACTAAAATTGGTAAGGTGTGTCACTGAAGTCGGTAAGGTGTGAGACTAAGGTGTCACTGAAATTGGTAAAGAGTCACTGAAATTGGTAAGGTGAGGCACAGTAGTTGGTAAGAAGTGTCACAGTAGCTGGCAAGGAGTGTCACAGTAGCTGGCAAGGAGCTCCACAGTATTCGGTAAAGTGCACCACATTAGTTGGTAAGGAGCTTCACAGTAGTTGGTAAGGAGTGTCATAGTGGTAAGTAAGGGATGTCATAATCTGTAATCTGTAAGGTTGTATCACAGAAGTCAGTAAAGTATGTCTCTGGAGTTGGTAAAGTATGTCTGAGAAGTTGATAAGGTAAGATGTAAGGTGTGTCCAGTTGATAAAGTGAGTTTTACAATCTAATAAAAGTGTTTGCTGCTCACTCACCATAACAGTCCGGGCTCTAACTTCATCATAACCACAAGTGAAGAAATAAGTGCTTTATAACCATTAGTGATGATTTTGTGAAGGGCACTACATAACAAAAAACAAAAACAACTAGAAATAACAAAACGAATAAATGAAGGAATAAATAGATGAATATGTTTGAGCTTTATTCTCGGTGCAGTATTTGGCAGCTTCATCCTCTGGCATATCTGTTAACTGAATAAAGATTAAGAATAAAACTAATTGAACTTATAAATTATTAAATCTCAAAAAATGCTACCTGGCTAAATGAAACAAGTGAAAAATTAAGCAGAAAGACACAGCAACAAACCAACCCTTCCCCCCAAGGTACAACTGTTTTCCTACTTGTTGCTCAAAAACTCCACTGAATGGTATGATGGTAGCATTGAGACAACCCACTCCTTTATCTTTGGTAACCTGAAAATAACAACTGTAATAATAATAGCAATTTTTTCTCTATTTAACAGCCAGTATTGTTAATTATAACTTAACCTGACGTTATGACTTCTTGCCAAAGTCCTTTGAAATAATTATTTTAAAAAAATTGCTACTATTATGATTATTTCAGAGGACTTTGGCAAGAATTCGAAATGCGGGTTAAGTTATAATTAACTATAAATTATTGGCTGTTAAAAAGAGAAAAAAATTGCTCTTAAAATAATTATTTCAGGCTAGAATGACTGAATCATTGAAACTATAATAATAGCAACTACATAAAGTTACAAAACTATCATCATGAGATGCAAATAATCATGATTTTAATAATAGCATATAAAACCATGGTCGACCAGGTAAAACTGACTTTTACCACTTTTACCACATAAAGTCACTCCTTACCAGGTAAACTACCTTTTACCACAAACCCATACTTTACCATAGGTGTCCAACTCTCACCTCAGCAAGGTTCCAATATTCAAATCTGATATCAGTGCCTCCTATTGCACAACCCTTAGCCTTCACTAACATGTCCTACACAATCAACATTCAATGACAGGGAAAACTATGTATAATAAGGAAAAAAAATTGACAGTAAATAATATTTTTTTACATGGCCTCAAAACTTGAATTCTTACTCTATCTCTTTGCATGCTGAAAAAAAAAAGCTTTTATCAGACCCAAACTAACTTGGAATTTCTCAGGATCTATCAAATTGCTAAAGCTAGTCCATGAGAAAGAATTGAAAATAAAGCAACTTTAACGACTATGGCAAAACAACAAAGCAACAACAAAACAACAACTACACGCTAATAAGCAAACAAACAACAAATTAACAAAAGGTTTGTCTTATATACCAGCTCTAATTTGAGCTTCTTCCCCTCACTTCTGAGTACTGTCGCCTCCAAGGAAGTCTAACAACACAGAGACACAAAGATAATTCAACAACCAATGTTATACTATAGTTGCTGTGGTGACAGACATGGATTAAAAATGTTATTCTCATGTAAGATTACCACTGGTTTTGTATGCATTACCAGCATGTGCTGAGGACAGTTAGTAATGAGTATGCAGTGTCACTCACCTGTCCTTCGTGAGCACCCTTTACCAGTCCAGCAATGTCCACTGCATGCAGGTATCCTGGAATAGTGCTTGCAGGCTTCCAATGATCACAGAGCCAATTGTAACGAGAGTCTGGAACTGGGATGCGACGTAATGGAATCAAAACAACAGCAATACAAAAACAAATAAACAAACATAATGTCGCAGAAAAATAAACACAACCTAATCTGGATTATTTTGTACCCGTAAAGGTGCAAATTTTAGTAGGTATCACTTAAATGAATAACTAGTTTAAGCCTCACACAATAGACTACCAGCCATAGTAGCAATAGATAGTTAATAGCCCAACATTCACATAAATATGTATATTTATACCATAGAATTAGTAAAGGTGCACACTAACACAGGTATTCAAATACAACAATGAACCAACTCTTCAAGTAACTTATTTTCATTAGGATCTATGGTGCAGAAAGGGAAGTTCTCTGCTGGTGCAGAAGCTTTAGTGAGAACATTGAAGAAAGTAGACTTCCTGTGAAAGTACAATAATGTGAACGCTAGATATTGCCTGCACCTTCAGACTCTGAAGCATTTCTCTTCTTGGGAGGCATTCTACTGCTCTGTTTTGCTTTGCTGCTTTTTACCACCACTGACGAATGAAATTTGACAAGTAGACAAGTCTTGGATAATAATTATAATATGTCCAAGTTGAGTAGGCACGACCGCAAGCACGGTAATTCGGAAATGCATTTTGTACTTTACCAGAAGTAATTTAGTCATGTGAATCGATCAAGTCAATGAAGCGCGCAAACGTCTACGCTGCACGTGAAACAGGGGCGGTAAGCACAGGTGCGCATTAATATAAAAGCAGTCGATTCTACCTACTGTGTCCCAAGAAATATTCTGAAATAAAAGCAGTCGATTCTACCTACTGTGTCCCAAGAAATATTCGAAATTCATAAGATTCAGCAGTACAGAACTGTTAACTTGTACCTAAAGTTACTAGACTTTCTTGTTGAATAAAATTATCAATTGTTTCATTTATTTATAATAATATTATATGAAAATTGATGAAATGATAGAATTTAAGTAGTACATACAAAATATAGTTGTGATCGCAGTTGAAGGTGGAGTGCAGCCTGAGCTGGTCTTAATCCTTACAATAAAGGGCATATATAGTAGTGAATAAAAGGAATTGGCATAAACACGCACACAATTTAACCAATTTGAGGGGAAACAGCTTAAGTGTGGCTGCATCCATCTGGTGATCCTTTACCTTCTGCGACAACAAAACACTCCGTCCATTCTGTTTCCACACTCGCAACCAAAGCTAATCGCGATATAAAGCTAGAAACGAGAAGAAGCCGCTCATTGTTTACAAAATTTATAATGAAGACAGTCCAGGGATCAATTAAGCCGTACTGCGTGATTTTTAACCGCTTCCGCGAGCTAATGGTGCAAACCCCGGATGCGTGGCTGCTTCCGTTCTAAAGTTATTCAAGGCTAGGTGATATAAAACAAAATTACAAGTTTCAGAATCTGTTCACATGTCTGAAGTACATGTCTTCCTCCAACTAGCTACATACATCAATGATGTGACTTTGCCCTAGTCTCATTAGCCAGCAGTTCTCGGAGAATGTCTGGTAACTTTCTACAGGTTACAGTGAAGGCTGAAATGCTATTTGTTTGCTTTTGTGACATTGTAGATGCAATATCTACTAAACACATAATCACAAATAAAGTGCAGCACAGTAAATATACATTTCAGAGTTGAGTTAATGTGGTCAAAGAGACGTTTACATAATTGTGGTCACTTAATGGGTTGTCCCAACATTCAGGGGCAAGGCTACCTTCCCCCTGTGCCCGTCCCTTCATGTGCGGATAATGACCAGATAAAGAGATTAACTTTGACCTTAGAGGTGAGGTCATTATAATTTGGTAAGGCCTATTTCAGCAGATATATTTATGCAGATTAATGTGATTAACATTCAGCTATAGCAACAGGACAAAAGTGTGACATAATCTTACATATCATTGGCCAAGGACTATTCACAAGCATGAATGCCAAAGCATGTAACTTTTTAAAAGGAAACTACAAACTATCTACAGAAGCATTGGTTCCTGAACTGCAAGTCACCATTTCATCCATGAAGTCCTCATTTGCAATATGCACATCAGTAATGTCTACATCAGTAACATCCTCATCTTCAATATCCTCATTTACCATATACTCTGCACCAATTACTTTCTCATCCTCACTCTACATAATTAATAGTGCAAATCCAGTATGGGTCATTTATGTTGTACCAATGTACAGGTGATTTAATAGTATATAGCTAAGCTAAACTACATATAAACTACAGCTGACTCCTGAATCTTGAACTTGAGAATTAAAATGTTCCAGATGAGTTTATATGCACACAAGAGTGATAATAACAGTGGGTGTGGTGTAGTATTATATGTAAATATTTTGTCTCTCTCCTTTGGCCAGGCTAGGAGGCTTTGAGGTTTATGTTTTAACTCTCTAAGTATGTTTGATGGGTGCTACTCACTGAGACTCTGGTGTGGCTTAGAGAGATGGTTACTCCTTGTATTTCCACACTCCAGAACATGCTGCCCACAACCCAGTGATAACAATTTAATATCACCTTCACTCTGTGCCTAGCAACAGAGCTTACACATAAAACAAACACACTATGTTCAGATGTCACTATGTTTATTGTTTGCTACTCTCTCTCTCTCTCTCTATAGCAGTTGCAGCTTCATTGACCTCCATAATAATGCATGAAAAAATGAAGTAATGTTTACAAGCTAGACAAAATATGTGCAAAAAAATTCATGATCATACCATCACTAATTAACACTTGTCATATATGATAAAAATCCTAACTAAAAGGGAAGCAAAACTAAGGAGGTCAAGCATGGTGTATGAACTTAACCCAACGACATTTTTAAGTGTTTATGACACCAACACCCAGAAAAGTTTTTAGAGTTCACCTGGCTTGTTATGGCAGACAGAATACTTAGAAAGAGAAGTAGACCATACATTATAAAGAGCCTAATTTAGCAGTATAATTATGTTTTGGAATTGAAGAAAACTAAATTTAATGAAGAGGATGGAGATTATCTTGCCTTATAGCTCAAGATGTATTTGGTGAAGCTGGCTCATCTATTTCTTCAAGATCTTTAGTGAAACACTGTCGATATACAGATTTAGGAAACTACATCAAGAGAAATCTTAATTTTAGACCGAACAGAGTTTAATAATGGTTAATGATAGCAGGTGTAAAACATACAAAATTCAAAATGCATGGAGTACAACACTCTACTCTATTAAAAGTATCAAGATTGGGATGGTTTACTTGGCCAGAACTGGCATGTAGTTGAGATTTTCTATGTAATACTGAACACAACAGACGTTAATATACACACAGCATGTACATTGATAGAATATAGTCCATCTTTTTTATTCCCCCAAAATGCCAATGTTACATGTGGAGAACTTAATATTTATTAGGGGACTCGAGATTGAACACCATGCAAGTTTGAAAAAGACAACAATTATTATGTTTGTTTAGTTTGTCATTATTATGCAATCAATTCAATAAGAATTGAAATAAGGGGGTGGGGGAGGGAGCTATCTAGTCTCTAGATTAAAGGCTGGATAGCCACAATATAAGCTAATGATTTTACTGTACTATTTTAATACTTATTTATAAACATTTTGATATTTAAAACTACTATTAAATAAGACAAAACAGCTAAGATTTTAACTCACTACCAGTAACTTTAATTGTAACTAATTGTCATAGTGGTCATCCATTTACCTTACCATCAGTTTTTTTTAAATTTTCATACATGGTTTTTAAAACACCATTAAGCATAAATTTGTGTATATTATGTCAACACGTTTTATAAAAATAGTATAATAGGACAATTATTACATCAATATGAATTATGTATGCAATGAATAGTACAATCAAAACAAAATTTGCTAATTACTAATCATTTTCTTAATTGAGTCACAAGTATGATGTTGTGACCAGTTCTGTTGCTACCTATACAGGTGTTGACTTCTTTAGTGCGGCCAAATTTGCAGAGGTATTCGATACAACTAAGTTTGAGCAGTAATTGTTTTTATGCTGCAGTGTCTTGGTGGTTTGTACTTCTGAATATCCTTAGTGATTTCATCCATTCAAGGAGACAATGTTCCATATTTTTATAGAAATTCTGCCACATAACTCTGGCAAGAATATGGATATAAGGAGTAGTAGTTTTTGTTTGATATACAGATAAAAAAGTTAACAGCCCATATTTTAACATGAGTGCCACTTTTTATCAGGATGACTGATATCATAAAAATAAAACTGCAATAAGATTATAGTAGAACAGTCATTGAAGAAAATTTTATGTATTAAATTCTAGAAATACAAACAACATCTTGCTCACTTCAAGTGAGGTTGCCATAGCTACTAAATAACACAGCCCATGCTGCTATCGAACGTCAACTTTCATTGCTGTGCAGCTATCATCCACATATCTTTTCCAAAAGATAGGATGAGTAGAATTGTATGTAGTTAATGCTTTTTGTTCCACTTCTTCCATTACTAAGTTGGCTATAGTTACAGAGACAGGGGAACCCATTGCTGCTCCAAATTTATGCTGCATTTGTCCCTCCCCCTTAAAATTTATATGATCTTCATGGTTACATTTGTCACAAAAATTATTATCAATTTTTATGGAAATGAGAATTCCCACAGAAATTTCACAAAAGTTGATTTAACTTCTCTCTAGTTTAGTTGTAATAAAACTATCTATCATCATTATTGTAAAGAGGAAAATATTGAAAGCTGTTTATAACTTAAATGTGTCAGCAAAGGTAATACATTTACACTCTCTAGTATGTTTTGGTTAATTCAGGTAATATTTTAGACTGTGTTTCTTTAATATACAAAATATGCTATATTAGGATGTCACTACTGAATAAGCCAAGCTCTGTAGAGGCTGCTGACAAATGAAGCTGATGCATCTGAACTAGCCTGATTTAGCAACTGCTAGTCTTCCCAACCTGTTCATATTGGATCTGTAGTTTAACTATCCAGTTCTCCAACCTCGCTATCCACTTCTACAACCTCGCCATCCAGTTCTTTGACCATGCCCACCAATTCATTTAACTTGTCCACCAGAGTATCGAGTTCCCCGACTAATTCACCCACTATTTCATTGATATCACCAATCAATTCATCATCCTCACCCAACAGATTATCTACCATCTCCACTACTCCACTTTCAACACCCATGCCTACCAATCTGTCTTCGTCCATGCCCACAAATTCATCTTCCATCAGTCCATCCTGGTGTCTTACTGAAGGGACCTGATCTGTGTTTGCGTCAGTTAATTAAAGAAAAAAGCTATTTAATTTTAATGCTTCTTCTACCATCCCCCCACCCTCAGTTCCATCCATCATTACCATAGAAATTTTTTTCCCTTTGTGATCGTTTTGATTGGTCATATTAATCTGAATAGTATTCATAAAGGGTGGGCTTTGTGGGCATAAATAGTTTTGAATTACTTCATGGTCTACTATTATGGTTTCTGCTAATTAACAATATTTGTTATTTTTAATTCAACACTATTATTTGTGTCTAGTATCTGTCAACTACTGAACTAAGTGTGTCAACACTACATGAAGATGCCTTAATTACTGTCTGCTTCAGTGACTTTGGGATGCTGCTATATCAAATCATACAAGTTATATGTATATGTATATATTATTGTGCTAATAAGCGTGTTTGTCCAAAATATAGTTGTGATCCCAGTTGAAGGTGGAGTGCAGCCTGAGTTGGTCCTAATCCTTACAATAAAGGGCATCTATAGTAGTGAATAAAAGGAATTGGCATAAACACGGCTTTAACAAGCACACAATTTAACCAATTTAAGGGGAAACAGTATTACAAGTTGCTAGCTAAATGACAGCTATATCACTCTGAAATAATATATTGGTTATATAGCATTTGTTATTGAACAGGTATACAAATAATCTCACCAACATCCATCAGGTGGTCCTGTACCCTCTGCGACAACAAGACACTCCGTCTATTCCGTTTCCACACTCGCCACCAAAGCTAATCTCGATAAGCTTTCTAATGGTGCAAACCCCGGATGCGTAGCTGCTTCCGTTCTAGCTAAGTTATTCAAGTTTTTCTTGCGGCCAATTTTAGGCCTGGCGCGTTTTCCTGGAGAAGGTTATAATCCATGGCTAGGAGGCAAGGCTGGTCTAGATCTTTTAGAAGAGACTCGAAGTTACAGCAGTATTTCTTAGACCAGGTGGTGCCTACAGGGAAGACCCTTGGAACAGGTTCATATGGCTCAGTGCTAGAAGTAAGTGGACTGTTCTAACTTAGCAGCTAAAGGAGAGCTTGGAATAGCATGCCCTAGCTAGAAGTTTGCATTGGGGGGGAACGAGGGTAGGATTTTGAAAACACTTGAAAAGGCCACACCTACTTTTGTTTTCTTCATTTATTCTCTCTTTTTGTTGGGGGATCAAAGAGTGATGATCCTGTATCACCTGCCTATATACCTACTTTGTTCCAACATGTACAGAGTCCCACAAAAGGAAAGGCTGAGTCCCAGTTAGCTAGCTATAATAGAAGAAATGCCACAAAGAGACGAAGGTCGGATGCAATACATCAAGACAAAGCTACAGTGACTTTATTGGAACTTAGCAGCAACACTGAACCTGAAGGAAACATGGATATAGTACTACTTGTTGTGATGTGCAAGAAGATGTTGATTTGTGTAGGGATACTATTGCAGACATTGACGATTCTTAAACCTGCGTATCAAGTGTTAGTCAATCTACAGGCACTAGAAATTAATCTTTAGGAGTGATTGGTTTTGAATAATACTTTTCTAGAAGCTCTGGGAGTAATGCATATTAAAAAACTAGTTGCCTGCTCAACTACACATTTAATGAATGCTGGGTCAGCATGTATTCTTTCACAATCAGTTCGTACTCATGCCATACAACAAAGTTGCCATAGGTACTCCTGCATATCTCCATTTGTGCTTGTATCTGATAATAGTAGAGGTGATCTTTTTTTAGCTTGTAAGTGTCACTACATCTTTCCAAACAAAAACTTTGTCCATCACAAGGTTCCAAAAAAGATTTATCAGTACAAGAGTAAGGACATTTGGTTTCAACAACACCATTTCCACAACCTTCACAGTTCACAATGCCATCTGGGGATGCACCCATGTAAGGAAAAGATGTGGAAATTACCAGTTCATATTGAGAAAACTCTAATTTATTGTGTCTTCATTTAGCTATCTCAATATAGTTTTTTCTTGCACTCCTTTGTGCTCACAACCCCATAAAGTAGCTTTAGACTTAAAGTTGTGGCTTTCAGGGTAGCATATTGATTTAATGAGAGATTGAGATGGCTGCGTGATATCTGTGCGAATAGCTAGTTTTAACTGGAAGCAGTATTTCTGCCTGCTCTTTGTTGAAACCAAACTTTAGACTTAGCTTGCTCTCGAGTGCTTACTTCTACTGCCTTAACCTGCTTTAAAAATACCTTTTCAGATGGAAAAAATTCTCACATTGGAACAACATATCAGGGTATGATAGCTGGGCATGTGCAGATTCAAAATAGTCTGTTAAAGGCTTTGGTAGTGTACCCTTATCATATAATGATACATATGCATTACAGTAACCAGGACTAAGTGACAAGAGAGCTGGCTTTCCAGTTTGAGAAAGTTTCTTAAATAAATCTTCAAGTTCACTTGAAGAAGGTGTTAAGTTTTTTTCTGAAGCAGGTACTATTTTGCTACACTCAGCACTACATAATAAGCTTCTTGTCAGGAGCTGTGAAATTAATGTCAGTGATGGGAGTAAATGGCACAGTTTTATATGATGGTGGCAGCCAAGAGAAGGTACAGATGTTGCAGGAGAGAGATTTCCTTGCTATTTTATTGGCATTGAGTGTGAACGAAATTGCTGCTACATGAAAGCAAGATTCCAACAGACCAGCCATACAATCACAATGGACATACAGTACCACCCCTGTCTTTTCGACACCAACCCATGTTTAGCTGGGGAAGTAGATAGATATTTTTTGGGAATGTCTTACTCTTGCTGTTACTAGGCAGGTGTTCGCACGAGACTCAATACATAACACACGAATATTGTTTGAACCCAACCATCAACAAACTGTCTGTATCCCTCCACACTTTTATAAGATTTTATTTCTTCCAGAGTATAAAAGCTAAGAGTATTGATCAAGTAATTATAAATGTCAGGGTACTCAACTTCTGGCCAATCCTGCCATTCCAAACCCTCCAGTGCTTTTTCCATCGTAAGATAGGGTTCTGATGAAATATCACAAAGCATTCCTTATTTCTCTCTGTACCTTGATCTTGCTTTGATATCCATGCTTGAATAATATTCTGAGTAGACCACACATATTCTCACCAAAATGCCGCACCGCTTACTTTCTCTTACACTCAATGTATACACTCAATGGACACTCAAAATGGCACCGTATCGACCTTTGCTAGGATGACGTAATTTTTAACGAGGTAATCATGTAAGGTCTATTACTCAATTCTTACCTAACAAGTTTGCTAATTTTATGACTATTATCAATCATTGTAGTTTATACACACTATCAAATAATATTCTTTTTTTATACTGAAACTTAGCCTTGTTTAATTTATTTAACTTATACATGATGATATTTCAGGTAAAATATAGCAAGGTTTTGTGTGCGGCCAAGCGTATGCACGAGCTATTACTGGATCCTGGGAATGAAGGAGTTGGAGAGACTGTAGACAGATATCAACGAGAATGTCAACTCATGGCTGGTCTCCGACATCCTAACATAACACAGTTCCTTGGTCTGTGTTTCCTAGAGGGATCAGAGCTACCTCTACTGGTGATGGAGAGACTAGAAATGAGTGTGGACGACCTCCTGGAGTGTGCCCCTAATATTCCATTTGCAGTCAAGATTTCCATTCTTACAGACACAGGCAGCGGTTTAGTTTACTTGCATCGTCGAGGACCTCCTATAGTCCATAGAGACCTGACTGCGAGGAACATCCTCCTCACATTGTCTCTGACAGCTAAGATCACTGACATGGGAAACTCTCGCATGGTAACTTTAAAACCAACTCAACTAGCCCAAACACTCTCAAAGAATCCGGGGACTACTGTGTACATGCCACCAGAGGCTCTCAGCGAGAGCCACAGATATGGCCCATCTCTAGATGTGTTCTCATTCGGACATCTTGCCCTCTACATACTCACACAGGTAAAACTAACTTAAGTTTACTGAGTTGGTAATCCAGGAAATCTTTTAAAATGTAATTAAAAATTTTCTTGATATTATATATAGGATTTTGGCTGATATTTTGTTGTCATCAAGTAAAATACTTCACAAATGATCCTATTTATATTACTTACTAGCAATTGAGCATTAGTCAGATAGATATTGTATTACAGTAAAGTAAGAATAAGAATAATTTTAACAGCAAATTGCTATATTGTGAATTGTACAAAAAACAATTAATTTAAATTATTTATTAGATTTTTCCAGGACAGCTGTTATTGGCTACGCATTCAGATCCACATAATCCTGGTCGAGTTATTGGTCGCACTGAAGTAGAACGTCGTGAGGTGTACATGAAGAAGTTGGAGAATCTGTTATTGGAATCTCATCCTGTTCTAGTAGAGATGGTGACTAATTGCCTGCTCAATACTCCTGAAACAAGACCTACTGCTGAGCAACTACTGGAGACACTAACACCAGTACAGGATGCAATGGAGAACATACATGGAGGGAATCTGGGGAGGTCCATCAACACAGTCAATGTGTTACACATGAAGGAAACTAAAGAAAAGAATAAAAGAATAAAAGAACTCAAGGTAACATCGATATGCAATCTACAATCATTGGTCTACCAAATAGTTATTACAATAATTACATTACTCTATTTTTTCCAAATTAATTGTTCACACCAAACCTATATTAGATGAGTGTACATATTTGAACACGCATATCAAACAGCATAGCTTAGCTTTATGTATATATAAACTTTGACCCAAATTTTTGGTCATAATTAGTGGTCAAACTATTTAGTAATTGTACGTGATGTTGGTGGTTGATTGTATAATTAAAGCTTGAACTCCTCATTATTGCCATCAACATCTTAATGATATCATTGTCGTAGTGATCATGGAAATAAATACCATTCACCCTGAGATATTATTTACTTGTTACTTTAACCCTTTCACCGGCACAAGTGCCTATAGGCGCTCAAGGATGACGTAATGCGGGAAAAAATATTTTCCCTCTAAACGATAAACGCTAAAGCTTAGCTGCAGTGTCCAGAGCATGGCTAGTGTGTTGTTCTATTGCATGTATTTTTAGAATAGAAATAGCTACTACGTAACTAAGGTAGTCGGGCTAAAAATAAATTAAACGTTAGTTCGAAAAATTGCGATAAATTTGTCTGCAACTGAGTCGGTGGATCTCGTCTGCGACGACGTTTTCGACTGCGAACGTGGGAGGAAAGGGGTACAGGAGCTATATAGCTACCGCAGAGGTACTAATGTCGAGAATAGAGAGTTGGACTTGCTCGCTAAAGCTGTCATTTCATTACCGGTTGAGGAAACTACTAGTTTTCAACTTGAGAGCTACTAGAGCACTGTAGGTAGCGAACATACCAGCAGCAATGTCAGAGAGGATATGGAACTTGATATTCCAGGTAAGAAAAGCAGCTATTTGCGCAGTATTGGAGAAAAAAAGTAAGAAATAGTTTTCCCGGGAACATGGCGGTAAGTTTTATTATGCCCCAAAAGCTCTCCCAGGAATATGGCGCTAATTTGGTCACAGCTGTAAACTCTTTTCTTACAAACTCCCAGCAATGAGTACGGATTTGACTTAGCCACCTTTGCTCTCTGAATTACTTTGGACTTCCTATTCATTCAAAGGATGATGTCTCTACTTCTGCAAGGTCTGAATATTGAGATGATGGTAATACTGATTATGCTGAAAGCATGAAGAAAGATTGACAAAGTATTGAATGGATGAAAAAGGTAGAGTATGAGTAAGAATGTGGCTAGAGAGAGGAGTGAGTGTGTGCAGAGGACTGGAATTGTTAGTAAAATATTCTTGTATTCTTGATGTTCTTCTTCCCAGCTATTGCCCAGTAAACAGTTACGCCTCCCCTGGTGTCATTAGTGAGCAACAGCATTGCTGGCTGAGATACTGTCAATTATAACAGTAAAAAATATCTAATCACGCACAAACAATTGCTAATATTGCACTGGAAGCATACAGATCACTTTGTTATGATGCTATAGTTACATTGTGGTCCCAAAACCACTTTGTGGTTTGTTGCTAAGCAACCAAATTTGACCAAAAATGTTGAACAATACATGTACTTTCACGTGATATATGGTTGCTAGGTACTTTTTTGAACTCCTGATTTTATATTTATTTTTAAACATTATTCATATAGAAAAAATAATTAACTGAAGTTTATCTGCCGGTGAGAGGGTTAGAAGTAGTTATACTAAAATTTAATATCATAAACAGTAGCTTCACAACTCTAACAAAGCTATTGATTAAATAGGCAATTTTTTATGTTCTCTGTTTTTATTACCTTGTAAATAACTGTATTAGAATAGTTCAATTTTATACTATGTATTTATTATCAGTTTTAAATGTTTAATTATCGTTTAATGTTTTATATTATTAGATTTCTGAAAATAGATTAGAAATAGAAAATAGAGAATTGACAGAAGAAATTACAAAACTAGAAAGTGACAGAAAACTGATGGAGTCTGCAAAAAATACACAACTTATTGAAGAGAAACATCAATTGGAGAAAAGTATCATGCAAGTACAGGCAGAAAATAATCAACTGAAGACTGAGAACAATCAACTTAAGAACCAAATAGCAGCTGAAAACGTTCTGTTAGAATCTCATCACAAAGAAGAAAAGCTTCATCTAGAATTTCGCCACCAAAGAGAGAAACGAATTCTCCAATCTGAAGTGGAGCGACTAACAAAGGAACTGGAGCATATCACTACAGTGTCAACTAAAACAAAATTATTAGTAAGTATTTTGCATTTTTGTAAACTTTGTTTTCTAATATTTCATCCAGAGTACTGACTATCCTCAGTCTATATACTATTGATTGTAAGTAGTCTCGCATAGCCAGTTTCTTTACCAAACTGCTACGTGGTGAAAGGGTCTGGTGTTAAACCTTTAGATTCTGAAAACTAGTGGAATGAAATGTTTCATATGATATTCATAGTGTGCAGTCGGTTCAGTTGCTTACCAATAGCCTACACAATAATTTGAATGTATTCATTGGTTTCCAGTTGCACGAGCATTTAAAAGTTCCGGATTTCGTTCCGTAGTACGGATGTAAAATTGTAATTTCTTTACCGTTACATTCTGTACCGTTTTGACTAAACGACTGACACTGTATACTAAAATGGTAAAAAAACGGTTAAGCTTTTTCGTTGATCCACTAATATTTTCTGACTAGAAACTCTTCCATAGCTATATCAACAAGCTAAGGCTTGTATTACCCATTGAGCGCTATGGGGAATGTGCAAAAAAGCTCGTACAAAAATTTAACTTGCTTCAATAAAGCTGCAGACTTAAACTTCGATGGGCGTACAGCTACAACGAGGTTTGCAGTTTGTAGGTCTTCTGCTAGCTACTGATGGACTTTCAGTAGTAAAAAATCTAAGCCTCATATGCCCTAACATTGAGAAAACATCGATACTGAGTGGTAGTCAAGCTAACAATTCTCCGTGAGACAACTTCGAATAGGAGGGCTTCAAAATTTTTATATGTCAAAAGCTCCGCCAAATTCAGAACTTTATTTTGTCTCCTACTGTACTTACAGCAATTTCATTGGCCATGCAGGAATATTGTCGTCTGGTACAAATCATAGGTTTGACAACAGACCTTTCTTGTACAGCTGTTTGGTAAAGGGTTTGGCTACGCCACACTAAAGTGTATAATAAATTAATTATGTTCATATTGTAGTCTAGACATTGAGTTAAAGATTATAATGAGACACAATAAGATTGTCGAGAAACTTGCCTGCTCATGAAACCCTTTGCCATATCACACTCTGACTCATGTAATACAGTGCAACAGGCTTAAAGAGAAGAATTTTATTTTTCTCATCCATTTCAGAATGTTTTATTACTTTTTTCCAAAGTACAAGTTCTACTGGTTCCAAACTTGATACAGACATGAAGACATCTCTATGCATCACATATGTGGTTATAAAACTTTCCCACCACATCATGTACTTAATTTATAAGGTGTGAATTCACATGTATTTTTTTCACTTGAGTGTCAAATTGCTTTAAGCTGGCATTTTTTTAGATCCATGGAGTTAAGGTCTGTTATGAACTTATTTAAAAAACTAAATTTTGGAATGGGGGCTCTGCATATAGATTGACTTCCTATATTATATTTTGCTGAGTAATGTGATATGTTGCCAATTTTGGACAAATTTGGTAGGTTTCATAGTTTGGAGACTGCAATTCATACATATGAAGTATTTAATAGTTGAAAACTTATTTAATATTACTTATCTATGTCTCCACTAACTCGGTGCAAAAATTGGGAGCGGTTGCTTCATTTGTTGATAAGAAAAATAAGTTCTTGTACCAAGTGATTTCGAGAAAAGTGCGAATGTGGCCTAAAGAATGTTGCAGTTGTGACATCAGATACGCTGACTTTGCAATATTAGAAGAGATTGGCACCCTGTGGTGCTCATTACCCGCCAGATTTACTTTGTGGTGCAGTGCTGTACCTAGCTAAATGCTGTATCATGGGATCATGTCCATGGACAAGAACAATACAAATGGCTTGCATCATAAACATTTCCAGGTTTTTTTTTAGCGCAGAAAAACTTTAGGTGTTAAAAAGTTACGGCTCCTTAATACCTCTCACCTAACACGAAAATTTACTTAAGCTAGCACTTCCATGTCTGCAGCAGTTTTGATGTCATGTAGGCTCGTGAATAATTTGTGTTTCCTGCGGGGGGGGGGGGGGGGGGGGGGGGGGGGGGGGAGTGGGGAGGATTCCCCATCAAATGCAGTTAATTAACTACCGTAAGGATCACCATAAAGCAAGAAATAACTAAAAAGTATATAAAAGCTTGCCCATTAAGCTCGAAATCTAGCTGTCAGGCATGTGGAGGTGTCGTGCTGCTACATTCCTTCAGCTGCAATGTGGATTTTTGGAGATTTGCTGTCACTAAATTTGATTTTACTTTGCAACAATTGTAGCATTGGCTCCCAACCTTTACACCAAGTTAGTGGAGATATAGATTAGTAATATTTACCAAGTTTTCAACATTAAATCCTTCACATTTATGAATTTCAGTCTCCAAACGATGAAACTCACCAAATTTGTCCAAAGTGGGTGATATATCACACTACTGAGCAAAATATAAGAAGTCAATTTATATGCAGAGCCCTTCATTCCAAAATTTGGTCTTTTATGAACTAATTAAATTCATAACAAACCTTAACTTCATCGATCTAAAAAATGCCAGCTTAAAGCAATGTGACAATCAAGTGAAAAAATATATATTAATTTACACCTTATAAATTAAGTACACGATGTGGTGTGAAAATTTAAAACTACAAACGTGGTGACTACAGATGTCTTCATGTCTGTACCAAGTTTGGAACCAGTAAAACCTGTACTTGGGAGTATAATAGCAAAACATTAAGAAATGGAAAATGTGCAAATAACATAAGAATATCCATTACATAAAATATTAACAATATAGACATGACTAGTGTTATACAAATTTACTGCAGATAATGTATTTATTTATTATTTTAGATATTCCCACTAGAACTGGACTGGAGGCGTGGTCCTGACATGCCAATGGCTAGGAGTGGCTACATCCAATCAGTAGAGATAAATGATACAGTGTATGTTGGCGGAGGAGGGACTTATGTTGCCGGAGATGAGGAAGAGTACATAGTGATGGCCTACAACATACAATCCTGCCAATGGTATACTCTACCTCCATATAGTACCAGGGAGTTTGCTATGACTACCATCAACAACAAACTAGTTGTGGTGGGAGGAAGAAATAGAGACAACTCTGATAGCAGTGAGCTAGGAGAGTGGCAGCCTGACAGCAACCAGTGGACACACCCCTTACCTCCTATGTCTACACCTTGCCAGTTGCCTTCAGCTACGTCATATAAACATTGGCTGGTGGTGGCTGGTGGTCTCCATGGAGTTTGTTTACAAATTGTTGAGGTACTTGATGTATCCAACATGCAGTGGTCCACTGGACCATCTACACCAACACCATGGTACATGATGAAGTCTACTACAATAGCAGATACCTGGTACCTCATGGGGGGAGTGTGTGAGAAACGGTTGTGTGACAGTCCTGATGTCTATAGTGTATCTCTGGAGGCTCTTGTTTCACACTGCTCATCAGACAGTTCCAACATATGGAACAAACTACCTTCACTCAACTGTACACGATCTTGTCCACTCAACATTGGAGGATCTCTACTGGCAGTCGGTGGTAGGGACATGAAGAGAGGGAAGTCAGTGTCCACCATCCAGCGCTATGTCTCTAAGACTAATACCTGGGTACAGGCTGGACAACTACCACATGCAGTGTGTTACTTTACATGTATCGTGAAATCAGACAATATCCATGTTATGGGAGGATATGATGGGAATAGAAGACTAAAGAAACTGTTTACTTCTACTATTCACTAATAAATATCTACTGTTGTTTTGGTTGAAAATTTACATTTTAGTTATAGTTTTTTTGACAAAATATTTCAAGATTAATTTTAGTTTTAGTTTTTCACTAGCAAAGACTAACAATTATAGTTTTGGTTTTCCAATGTACTAATTTCAATTTTAGTTTTAAATTAATTTTAGTTTTTAGTTTTAGTTAACCAAAACTACACTAATGTATCTGTTTTTATGGAATTGTTTTTTAAACGCGGCGCGCGGGGAACGTTTTTCTTCTAAAAACACGGCTATTTAGGCTTCACTCCAGTTTATTCTGAAACTACAGAATTAAGCAAACCTTACTTTATACTTAAGCTCCAAAGTATGAGAAAATTCCTGCTAAAACGCTTGTTTTCAAGACACAAAAAGTTGATCCGACAGGTTATATGGCATTGCAGACCCTTTTCCAGACTTAATTTCAAAACTTCGCCGTTTTATGGGGGATACGGAGTGCGGGTTGTTGGTTGTCAAGAGCCGTTGGTAGTCAGAGTATTAATGCTAATGGAAGCTACTACTTCTCGAGGGAAGCTGAGATAAGTACGCAATTCCATATTTGTTAGCTAAATATGCAAAATTAACTCTGGCCTTTCTTTTTTGTATCTAAGAGCTAGTCAACAGTGACTGGTAAATTCAAATAGTCAGATTGGCTCAAATTTGGTACTACAAAAGTTACCACTGCTCAAGAAAATGAGGTAAAAAAGTAATTTTGTATTTGTGTGCTAAAATTGATTGTCTTTTGTTTTTGTAGGTGAGAGCTTGTTGTCAAGAATTCAAGGTAATTCAGATGGTCAAAGTAACTTCAATTTGATACTACAGAAGTTATCAATACTCAATGTAAGTAGTAATTCCATATTTGTTGGCTAAAATTACAAATAATAACACTGGTTTATTTTTTATCGTAGCTGAGAGCTTGTTCAAGAGTTACTGGTGATTGAGATTATCAGAATGGTTGATGTTTGATACTACAAAAGTTACCATTAATAAGGTAAGAGAGTGATTTTGTATTTTTTTGCTGAAATCAAATGTCATAACTGCTATTATAGTGTTTGCATGAAGTAAGCTAAAACATAGTAACATTTTATGTTACCTAACTATCAGGCTCGCTCGCCATTTGTGCTCAAGCACACCACTAGTTTATATATATGTTTGGACGTATGTATGTCATTTTGTACTTTGACCCTCTGTATTTTTGTGTTCGCTCGGCGTTCGACCCCGTCCCAAACTTCACTAAACAGAATCCTTTGGTTTAGCGACCATTACCCGTATCACCTTAGAAATTGAATTGTTTACCGCTTTGAATTGTTTTGCGGGTGCTGGGAGCTCCATTTCTATTCGAGTTAGTGGCGGTGGTAAGTTAATACACTATTTGTCACAGTTATAGCACTACTCAACAGCATTTACTTGACAATTCATTGTCCACTAGACGAACCACGAAGGTAAGTCTTTCGTAGGTATGTTCAGTTGTGTGAAAGTATTGTGCGTTACAACTACTATTAACCCTTTCGTTCCGGATCCCGCTTTAAAGCGGGGTGAGACCGGTTGGTTTCTCCGAATTTTTTAAAATAGTTACTTTATAGCTAGAACGTTCAGATTGCATACACAGATGCCCAATGCATTGGAAAAGCATCTAAAATAGCTTTCAGCCAGGACTGCTTCGATAGTACCTCACAGCAGTTGCTTTTATTTCTTCCTCGGCAAAAAAAACAAACATCGGTTCTCCATCGAATTTAAAAAAAAGTTACCTTCTTCACAGCAGCTTCATTTATGGATCCAGTCATCTCCAGAGCTTTGTAGAAGCAGCAAAAAATTGCTTGAGCTCAGTAGCCTTCCATAACACATTGAAACAACCGCTTCTTTGCCGACCAAGACTTTGCGGTTTGACTTACTGTCTTCTCCATTTTTTATAAAATCGCCAGTTCAACTGGGGACCTCCCTATTCCGTACAGTCTTAGGTAATGCTTATTACATCATAGGAAAAAAGTGAGCGTGTCGTGTGACCCCGGTAACTATGCAAAAAAATTTTTTTTCAAAGTCATTTTTTTTAAGATGGCGTCTAGAAGTTACAATGCGGTGCAAGTTTTAGACTTGCTTGATGCTGACTCTAGCCACTCAGGATCAAGGGGAGAGAAGGGAGACGACATCTAGGGCTATAGGAGGCCCTGTATCAGGGTTGGTGGACCAGACCCCGTCAACTCTGATACTGAAAATGGGAGTCAAGAAGATGATTGAGGTAAGCTTGTCTTTCTCTTGTCTTTCTCTTGAAAAATAGCAAGCTTCTGTTGTGGAAAGGACTCATTTATAGCTATATTGAGATAGAGTAAGCTGTTTAGCTATAATATAATTATATATATATATATATTATTGAGTTTTGAGATTTGAAAGTGGCTTGTGGTTTTTTGAACAATTTCAAATTTTCAAAAAAATTTAACATTTTTTTTAACCACATATACTACTAGGACCAGATGTGAATGCAGTCACCGACCCCGATTACGCAGATGAGGGGACAGGAGCAGATTCTTCCAGTGATGAAGGAGAGGATACCGGACCTGAGTCTTCCAATGATGAAACACGAATAGGCAGCAGGTTCCAGTGATAAAGAAGAGGAAGTGGCTCCTCCTGCTCCGAGTTCTGGACGTCCTCGCAGTCGGAGAAGGCGGGAATTGAAGAACAAGAGTCGGGTGGATGAGGTAGGGGGAGAGTGGAAGAAAGATGACAACACACCCATTGATATTCCATAATCTTTTGTGTAAAGGACCACAGACTTTGATATTTGTGGCTGCTCCCCCCCCCCCCCTCCCTGAACATCCCAAAAGTTGTAATATGTATTGTTATTGTCGTTGTCGTTGTCTGTGTTTTTGTGGTGTTGTAGTGGAGCTTCACACTCGATGTATATGTGTGTGCATGGAGTTGAAATGTTATTCTGGCACTTCCAGATCTAACCGGGGAGGGAACGAACTCGGGGGTGGGGGGGGGGGGTGGGGTCTTTTCTAATCGGGGCTACTATGCCCATGTAAGTTGAATTTCATGTATGTGTGTGTGTGTACACCAGTCAATTTATATTATACATTTATTTTTATGATCTGTATTCACCTGTATCTTCTTTTTTCTAGTGTGTGTGTGTGTGTATGTGTGTGTGTGCATTTGTGGAATGAGAGAGAGCATCTGTGGACAAACAGTATGTGGCGCTTCCGTATACAACCTGGGAGGGAACTCTGGATTTTTTTGAATCGTGACTACTATGCCCATGTAAGTTGAATTTCATGTGTGTGTACACCAGTCAATTTATGTATAATAAAATATACATTTATTTTTATGATCTGTATTCACCTGTAGCTTCTTTTTTCTTGTGTGTGTGTGTATGTGTGTGTGTGCATTTGTGGAAAGAGAGAGAGAGCAACCATGAACAAACTGTATGTGGCGTTTCCGGATCCAACCTGAGAGAGAACGAACTCGGTGGTCTTTTTCGGTCTGTGACATCATCCACGCCGGGTAAGTTGAATTTCATTTTTTCAACTTACTGATATTTGGGTGTCCAGCTAGGGCTGGGAGAGGGGGGGGGTTATGGTACAAGAATGTCAGTGAAAAGTAATGACGGGGGAGGGGGGGGGTTATGGTACAAGAATGTCAGTGAAAAGTAATGACGGGGGAAGGGGGGGTTATGGTACAAGAATGTCAGTGAAAAGTAATGACGGGGGAGGGGGGGGTTATGGTACAAGAATGTCAGTGAAAAGTAATGACGGGGGAGGGGGGGGCTCAATTCAGCGAGGCCAGCAGTTATGTTACAAATGTCATTGTTGTCTTGTGTTTTTTTGGTATTGTATGGAGGTTCCGGATCCTATGGGAGGGATCGTTCAGTCTGTGACACCATCCATGCCGGGTAAGTTGAATTCCACGTGTGTGCTTGTACTGCTTTTCATTTTCAAAGTACACTTTCTCAATACATGTTTCTCTCATGTACAGTGTGGAGTATACATAGCAGGTGTTCATACAGTGGGAGGCTAGCGCTAGGTTCCCCCCTAGAATTTTGGGAGTTGAATAGAAATGAACATTTAGGAAGCATTTATTTTTAGTCTGATATTGTATCCCATTATGTTCCTATCATAACTGAGCCTTTAGTGCATAGGACCGAACACTGATCATCAGTGTGAAGTATAGACTCGTATGCAAAGATGTGCATCAAAGTAGTGTAGGTTCCAAAAAATGGGTGTGGCGAAGTACACTCGGAGCCCCACCCCAAACAAAAATCCTGTATGAAACCGCATACAATAAATCATAAAGTTGCAATTATATAGGATCATGAATAATTTGTTGTTTGTATTACAAATATCTTTGTTGTTTGTGTTTTTGTGTATATGAAATTGTTTTGTAGTGGAGCTCGACGTCCGATGGCATACGTTCCTTGTGGACACTCATAGATGTCTCCTACATGATCACAATCAGCACCACACACAACAAACAACATATTTTATTGTTGAACTAATATAATATTGGTATATAATGCATCAAACAATATTATTTCTATTTTATTTTATTTTTTTATTGATGGGAAAAGTGGATTTTTTGGGGGGAAAATTTTTTTTTTTTTGAAATATTAGTAGATGGCTTAAATATTATTCAATTTTCTCAATCAAAAAATGAGGGGAATCCCAAACTCTTGGTCTATTTAGTGATATATGGTTGCTATGGGGTTTTCCCAGCCAGCATCGAGTTAAAAAAATAAAACGGCACTGCTCTATTCCGCGGTAGAAAATTAGATTATTCCACGCGCGTCAAAACAATTCAGGAACGAGAGGGTTAAGAATATCACAAAGAAAATTTTACACAACGTGACTTGATTTTGTTGCTTCTTTTTCAATTCAAACAGTTGAGGGGAGTGGTTACTATGGCATTGAATCCCCTTTACCGTATATGCGTAATTTAGCAACTCAACTTTATTTTAGTAGTTTGAGTAACAACAGTGTAGTTTAAAGCTCGCTCGCCATTTGTGCTCAAGCACACCACTAGTTGGCGAGCGAGCGTAGCGAGCGAGACAGTATTAGGGGTGGATAATGCAAAATCGGGTATAATATGTTATATATGTATGTATGGATGGATGGTACGTATGCTCTTTAAACGCGCGCGCGGGGAACGTTTTTAAGAAAAATTAGTAAGGAGAGAGGAGATAAGAAATGAAAAAGACAGGGCAAGGAGGAGGAGAGCTAAAACGAAACAGAAACAGGTAGCAAAGTAAAGAATCTTTCTTTTATAAAAGACATTAAATGTTCCTAATTTATTTATTAGACTATTCCTGAGGATTACTGTACCAATCAACTTTATACAGCTGTAGACTCAACTACTCTTGAAGACACTGAAAATGCAGCCACACCATCTGAACAAGAAGCGTACGAAGTAGCGATGCCCAGTAGACAAAACGTTAGAAACGCTCGGTCAAGAGCTTTGAGGGCGTTAGAAACTCCAGAAGAAAAATTAGTAAGGAGAGAGGAGATAAGAAATGAAAAAGACAGGGCAAGGAGGAGGAGAGCTAAAACGAAACAGAAACAGGTAGCAAAGTAAAGAATCTTTCTTTTATAAAAGACATTAAATGTTCCTAATTTATTTATTAGACTATTCCTGAGGATTACTGTACCAATCAACTTTATACAGCTGTAGACTCAACTACTCTTGAAGACACTGAAAATGCAGCCACACCATCTGAACAAGAAGCCAATATCCCCACTACTTTTTGTACTGCAAGAGGAAAAGGCATCTATCAGAGGACATTCATTCTCATATACACCCAAAGCAGCAAAAAAAGTTGCAGAACATATAACTCAAACAATTTCGATACCGCAAAGCCTTTCAGCTTATCAGCAACGAATGCAAGAGGTAAATATAAAATAAAATATATACTTCAATAAGTTAATACGAGACATATTTTCGTTTAGGAAACCATTATGCAGAGAGCAACGTCTACAACTAATGTCACAAAAACAGCAAGTCACACATTTGTTTGAAAGTGATAGTGAAAGAGATCACAGGCTCCACTGTTTGTCCACTAACCACCTGTTGAGAACAGCAAATGAATATTCATTACAAAATTCCTCTAGGTTAGAGCAGTTGTCTACTAACCAACAGCAGAGATTGGCTGATGAAACACCACTTCAACGGGAGACTAGATTCTCTCAAGTTAGGGGGAACAGGTCAAGACAACATCCCCAGGTTCCATTGCACCATATTATTCCAGCATTTGATGATCCTCAAGTTCACACAGCAATGCGTAATTTTCATGCTAAAATCTCATCGATTACTATCCCAGTCTGCATAACGTGTATGGAGAAGTTTCCAGGCACCAAAATGAAATTTAAGTCGTTGGAATGTTGTCGATGTAGCCGGGATAAACATATCCCTAAGCTCTATTCAGCTCAAAATAACATGCATCCTGGAAACATTCCTCCACAATTGCAGGTTAAATTTAATGTAAAACTATAAAAATTAACCTAACTCTATTATCAAACTATGTAGTCTAAGATCTACATCAATTTAACATACTCTGCTCTCCCACTGAATATGTTATAGTACCCAAACAAACTCTTTTATTTTTTATTTTTATTAAACCACAAAGTTTACATCAGCTATAACTGTAATGATGTATGACATTTTAAATTAAATAGCTGTATATTCTGTCTAAAACACCAGCCAATAACTTTGCTGGTAAAATAATTCATTATTCTTATATTATCAAAAATAATATAACATTTAAACTTTATTATATAAAGCAATACTATGTAGCTGATTGCGAATTACATTAATAAAATAAATAATAAAATAATTCATTACTCTTGTTTTACCACAAAAAGTATAACATTTAAACTTTATTATACATAGCCTAAATTTTATAGCCTTCATCATACAGCGGTATAGAATAGAACCACCAATGAATCTATATGAAACAACAGACAGACATAACATTAACAACATCAAAATAAATAACTATATCTATAGCTGCAATTACAGGGAACATGCATCGCTCGCTTCGCTATTTTGCACTATTCGAGCGCACCAAGGTCTAGAAATTGTTTTTGTTCTTGCATGGGCGTACGTGTGTACCCTTTCTCCTACGCGCTTGCGCGGGCCGGGTAACCTTCTTAGCAACATTTTGTTTTGTTTACCCGCCGTACGAAGTAGCGATGCCCTGTAGACAAAACGTTAGAAACGCTCGGTCAAGAGCTTTGAGGGCGTTAGAAACTCCTGAAGAAAAATTAGTAAGGAGAGCGATAAGAAATGAAAAAGACAGGGCAAGGAGGAGGAGAGCTAAAACGAAACAGAAACAGGTAGCAAAGTAAAAAATCTGACAGTATTTTGTAGCTACACCAAGCATGCATGGAATAGCTGCAATTACAGGGAACATGCATTGCTCGTTCAGCGAAGCGAGCGAAGCGAGCGGAGCTGACTCTCTAATGAGTTCGCGATATATATATATATTTAGGTCTAGAAATTGTTTTTGTTCTTGCGTGGGCGTACGTGTGTACCCTTTCTCCTACGCGCTTGCGCGGGCCGGGTAACCTTCTTAGCAACATTTTGTTTTGTTTACCCGGCGTACGAAGTAGCGATGCCCAGTAGACAAAACGTTAGAAACGCTCGGTCTAGAGCTTTGAGGGCGTTAGGAACTCCAGAAGAAAAAATAGTAAGGAGAGAGACAAGAAATGAAAAGGACAGGGCAAGGAGGAGGAGAGCTAAAACGAAACAGAAACAGGTAGCAAAGTAAAGAATCTTTCTTTTATAAAAGACATTAAATGTTCCTAATTTATTTATTAGACTATTCCTGAGGATTACTGTACCAATCAACTTTATACAGCTGTAGACTCAACTACTCTTGAAGACACTGAAAATGCAGCCACACCATCTGAACAAGAAGCCAATATCCCCACTACTTTTTGTACTGCAAGAGGAAAAGGCATCTATCAGAGGACATTCATTCTCATATACACCCAAAGCAGCAAAAAAAGTTGCAGAACATATAACTCAAACAATTTCGATACCGCAAAGCCTTTCAGCTTATCAGCAACGAATGCAAGAGGTAAATATAAAATAAAATATATACTTCAATAAGTTAATACGAGACATATTTTCGTTTAGGAAACCATTATGCAGAGAGCAACGTCTACAACTAATGTCACAAAAACAGCAAGTCACACATTTGTTTGAAAGTGATAGTGAAAGAGATCACAGGCTCCACTGTTTGTCCACTAACCACCTGTTGAGAACAGCAAATGAATATTCATTACAAAATTCCTCTAGGTTAGAGCAGTTGTCTACTAACCAACAGCAGAGATTGGCTGATGAAACACCACTTCAACGGGAGACTAGATTCTCTCAAGTTAGGGGGAACAGGTCAAGACAACATCCCCAGGTTCCATTGCACCATATTATTCCAGCATTTGATGATCCTCAAGTTCACACAGCAATGCGTAATTTTCATGCTAAAATCTCATCGATTACTATCCCAGTCTGCATAACGTGTATGGAGAAGTTTCCAGGCACCAAAATGAAATTTAAGTCGTTGGAATGTTGTCGATGTAGCCGGGATAAACATATCCCTAAGCTCTATTCAGCTCAAAATAACATGCATCCTGGAAACATTCCTCCACAATTGCAGGTTAAATTTAATGTAAAACTATAAAAATTAACCTAACTCTATTATCAAACTATGTAGTCTAAGATCTACATCAATTTAACATACTCTGCTCTCCCACTGAATATGTTATAGTACCCAAACAAACTCTTTTATTTTTTATTTTTATTAAACCACAAAGTTTACATCAGCTATAACTGTAATGATGTATGACATTTTAAATTAAATAGCTGTATATTCTGTCTAAAACACCAGCCAATAACTTTGCTGGTAAAACAATTCATTATTCTTATATTATCAAAAATAATATAACATTTAAACTTTATTATATAAAGCAATACTATGTAGCTGATTGCGAATTACATTAATAAAATAAATAATAAAATAATTCATTACTCTTGTTTTACCACAAAAAGTATAACATTTAAACTTTATTATACATAGCCTAAATTTTATAGCCTTCATCATACAGCGGTATAGAATAGAACCACCAATGAATCTATATGAAACAACAGACAGACATAACATTAACAACATCAAAATAAATAACTGTATCTATAGCTGCAATTACAGGGAACATGCATCGCTCGCTTCGCTATTTTGCGCTATTCGAGCGCACCACTAGTATGTTATATATGTATGTATGGATGGATGGTACGTATGCTCTTTAAACGCGCGCGCGGGGAACGTTTTTCTCCTTAAACACGGCTATTTATGCTTGATTCCAGTTTATTCTGAAACTACAGCATTAAGCAAACCTTACTTTATACTTAAGCTCCAAAGTATGAGAAAATTCCTGCTAAAACGCTTGTTTTCAAGACACATAATGTTGATTCGACAGGTTACTATGGCATTGAAGACCCTTTTCCAGACTTAATTTCAAAACTTCGCCGTTTTATGGGTGGATACGGAGTGCCGGTTGTTGGTTGTCAAGAGCCGTTGGTAGTCAGAATGCCGTAGTATTAATGCTATGGAAGCTACTACTTCTCGAGGGAAGCTAAGATAAGTACGCAATTCCATATTTGTTAGCTAAATATGCAAAATTAACTCTGGCCTTTCTTTTTTGTAGCTAAGAGCTTGTCAACAGTGACTGGTAAATTCAAATAGTCAGATTGGCTCAAATTTGGTACTACAAAAGTTACAACTGCTCAAGAAAATGAGGTAAAAAAGTAATTTTGTATTTGTGTGCTAAAATTGATTGTCTTTTGTTTTTGTAGGTGAGAGCTTGTTGTCAAAAATTCAAGGTAATTCAGATGGTCAAAGTAACTTCAATTTGATACTACAGAAGCTATCAATACTCAAGAATGATGTAAGTAGTAATTCCATATTTTGTTGGCTAAAATTACAAATAATAACACTGGTTTATTTTTTATCGTAGCTGAGAGCTTGTTCAAGAGTTACTGGTGATTGAGATTATCAGAATGGATGATGTTTGATACTACAAAAGTTACTATTAATAAGGTAAGAGAGTGATTTTGTATTTGCTTGCTGAAATCAAATGTCATAACTGCTATTACAAATAATTACACTGGTTTATTTTTTATCGTAGCTGAGAGCTTGTTCAAGAGTTACTGGTGATTGAGATTATCAGAATGGTTGATGTTTGATACTACAAAAGTTACCATTAGTTAGGTAAGAGAGTGATTTGGTATTTGTTTGCTGAAATCAAATGTCATAACTGCTATTATAGTGTTTGCATGAAGTAAGCTAAAAAAACATAGTAACATTTTATGTTACCTAACTATCAGGCTCGCTCGCCATTTGTGCTCAAGCACACCACTAGTTTAGATATATTATGTATGGACGTATGTATGTCATTTTGTACTTTGACCCTAGCGTTTTTGTGTTAGTTATGTGGTCGACCCCGTCCCAAATTGCACTAAACAGAAACCTCTGGTTTATCGATCAGTACCCGTATCACCCTAGAAATTGAATTGCTTACCGTTTTGAATTCTTTTGCGGGTGCAGTTAAAACTTGACAACTTAAAGGGACTTCCATTTCTATTCGAGTTAGTGGCGGTGGTAAGTCAATGCGCTCTTTGTCATGGTTATAAGCCGTGCGCACAGTATGGCTTGCTCCAAAAATAAAAAGTGGTGTGGTTGTTGCAAATATCACCTCAAACAATCCCCTATTCTGAATAGTTTGCTTTTACAGAAAAATGTATCTCCACTATCACTATTTCCATTGTAGATCTGTGTGGTGTAACCCCACCGCATTCTTCTAAACACTCATTTATTATTACTTCCTTAATTATATTCATTGTTTCGTTAATTTTTATTGCTAGCTATAGCTTTTACCGCACACCCAGCTTTTGTTGTACATCATAATATGAATGCACGATTCATTTTTTATCCCCCTTTTACCTGATTTTTGTCCCTTACACAATCACACTTTTTTTTTTATAATAGCCAAGTAAATCTGAATGGAATCAACAGGTTATGGTCCCAGGACACACATAAAGTGGAGGTTTATACTTGCTGTAGAAGGAGTTATTTTTAAAGAAACAGTGGACATTGAAAGTCTGGAGTGAACTACTTTGTTTAGGTATTATTGGTTTTAAGTATACGAAATTTTTGTTGACCGTGTACTGCGTAAGTTTAACACGGAAGAAAAGTGGTCGAAATTAGAAGGGTCTATCAACTGCATAACTTGGAAGTTTCAACTTCGCCATTTGTTAATGGCTGAAGGACTTTGGAAATTTGTGGATTGGTCTGCTACTGGCAGAAGGAACGGTAGAAGATGCTAGAGAGAAGTTCAAAGTTGAACACACAAGATCTTTTCCATTATTGTCATGTCAGTGTCGTCATCACTGTTATATCTTATCACTTCCTGTGAATTGCCCAAAGATGCTTGAGATACCCTCAAGAAACACTTTGAGCATGACAGTCTGGCAAACAAATTGATCCTTAAGAAGCAATACTTTCGCAATGAAATGAATGAGGGTACTCCCATCAGTGAACATTAATTTTAAAGAAAATGAGGATGTTAGCTAATAAACTTGTGTAGATAGGTGCTCCAATGTCTCAGGAAGATCAAGTAGATTATCTCCTTGGGAGCCTACCAGCCTCTTTTATGACTGTTGTAACTGATCTAGAAGCGAAAGGTTAGGGCATGACTGGATTTTGTTCAGGAGCTCTGGTGAAGCTGGTCACATACAGTATTTTTGTCAGAAAAGAAAAGGATAGTCACCACAATATTCAAGTAGCCTTCAAGATTCTTCACTATCCAATTGAAAATTCAGTAGGGTACTTTAAGCATTCTAAATGGCTACACAGCTCATCGTCACAGCAAATATAACAGCTTACTCCTGATTTTTCCATTTACTCGGAGTACTGAGAGTACTTTGTCACAGACCATCAAAGCATCACATTTGCATTTTTACAGAAGCTTTGTTGGCTTTCTGCTTTCCTTGGTGGTTAGACCTATACATCTTTTTCTTTCCAGATAAGAAATGATGTTAATGTCCAGTTTTCTTACAAAAATCAAACTCCAGAGAATTCTTTTGAACCTACTTGTCATTGCCTTTTCATGACATGATCTAGATCTATCATAATCCTTTGATTTTCTCTCCTCATGTAACAATGCTCTGCTTATTTGTCCATACAATCAATACTTGTCTCTAAAGTTGTCACCAACTCATTGAAAAACTCCGGCAAATTTGCCAATGGATTCACCACTCTAGCTTCCTCTCTTATAGGATATCCTATGACAGAAAGTCCCTCGCATATCACTGTCATAAATTTTATGTGCTTCTAGACTGATTCATCTTCTTTCAATCTCAGTGAATATAGCCTTCTCAAAGTTCCAATTTATTTGTCCATATATCCAAACTACAATAGGATCCTGGTTCTCCTAGTAGATACAGCAAAAAACATTTTTTAATTCAAGCTACTATGAAAATGTAACTGTAATCTCTAACTGTTTTTATGTTAATTTGAAATTTATCATTGGATATCATGATGTCCAAATGATAATACTATTTTAACCCATTAAATACACAGCCATACAATTATCTAGTTACAAAACATTCATCTTGCCAAATGGTATGCACGCATGTAGATACTAGAGCTTCTCAGTCTTTGTTCTATATGTAGTACACTTTAGTACTATTTAAAAAGTATTTACCTGACCATAGCTTCTCCCTAGAAGGTGTTTTAATATCATGACACCAGATAACTGCAACTCAGGTGTTCTCATTGATAATGATGTGCATACCCTGCAAAGTCTACCATACAACTAGTAGCTGAATTTACAATCTCTACATCCCTAGTAGTTTTTAGATGATTGATAAGTATAGTTGTAGGAATGATGAATTTACAGGGAGCAGGGGCAGATCCAGTGCTAGAGACAGGGAGGGGCCCAAATATATTTATGTCAAAACTCACAACATTTTAAAATTATTGATGATTGATTGTATACTGGACTTTTTTCAATGCAATTATGATTCGACATAAACACTATTAATTAGCCAGATTATTATTTGAACAACACTATAATAACAAAGAATTTCAAGTGCCATAAGCACATGCAGTATATAATGAGTATAGATATGTTATGAAGCCATTTACTTTGTGCAACTAGACATCCCTAAACTGTGTGAGGTTTCTTCACTTCACAAAGTTCTTTCAGTCAACACGTACCAACACACTCACCTTAGCTTCTCTGACTGTGTTTATATAATATGGTGGGCAATAATTCAGTTAGTGAATTCCACATGAGAATTGTGTTGCCTAGTAAAAGACTGAAACAAAATGCAAATATCACGAGGAGAGGAATATTGGCCCTGAGTCATAGGACAACACTAGCCATAAAGTTTTCACAAGAAATTATTATTCTGAGAATAATAAAGAAATGAGTAGTAATGTTATTATTGTCAACTATCATCCCATAAGCAATGAGCCATTTATTGTAACATACTCATCTTGATGAAAAAAATTGGTAAAACATGAATATCTCCTCCATGGACAGTTGAACACCGGCTTGTTGGAATTCCAAACAAGTATACAGGTATACTGAACATGTGACACCCCCACAAAATTACAAATCTTGTTATGAAATAAGTAGCTATGTAAGTTCGATAATTCAGCTCTAACATTACAAAATTTTGTCACCAAGCTGAATAACTCATTGAAACCTGGAAGCTGATTTAGATTTTTTGTTTGATACCAGTGCTCACCTCTCAATTAATTGATTCATTTTGTTCTGCTCATGCAAACTTTGAACTCAACTTTCAGGAAGACTGGATTCTTACTAATATTAGCTTCTCAAGAACATAGACAAGTGCTCTGGAAGGGGCATATTTTTTGCAAGTACACTGTACTTCAACAAGTTTTATTAGTATTAAAAGTAAAATCTACTATAATTGAAGCAGAAGTGACAAAAATTACTACAAAAATAGTAGGGAGTGGGCTCCATGTTCAACATGCTAAATGAAAACAATACCATTTTGTCATTGAAAAACTTCATACTAGCTTTGAGTTTTAGTGAAAATTGATTGATGGAAATTATGTGATTGTAAATGTTTAATTCTTTAGCTATGTTTGTCAATTCAATGTCACTGTAATTTTTTAGGCATTAATGGCATTATAATAGTAGTGATTTTAATCGGACCATTAATTGTTATTTCTTTACCCAGAATGCCAAAGACGTCTGATTTGAATTGAATTCAATTAAATCCTCAATTGGAATAGGTATTTACAAGGAATGATAAATGTGTGTGCTGTGTGCCCCCTGTGCTACCCAATCAATGCATCTGGGGGTCAGTGCCCCCTGACATGTATTTTTTAGCATCTTAGTCTTCAGTATTATTATAATTATTCTGGCTTCAAGATAGCGAGGTAGAAAACATAATGCTATTAAACCTAGTCAAGAAAATTCTAAGTGAGATTTTTTGTTGAATGAGCAGTAAGTTACATTGAACCCTGTTTTAATTAGTTTATTATTCAAATAAAGTGGTTACCTGAGTCAGTCATTCAGGTTTGACTAGAAGTGATCCAGATTATCACATGATGGGTCAATACTGTGCCAAGTACTCTTAAATTGAGTGGTTGGTTTAAACATGAATGTCCTTAAATAGTGGATAATTCGTAAATTAATTAATTTTTTTACCTTCAATATTTCTCATGAAAATTAGTGAAGTCTGAAGCATTAGGAATAGCCATATTCTCTTTCAAAGCAGTTTTTACACGTAAATTCTCTTCTACTCTATCCTCATTAGTGCTGCATCTTTCCTGCTCTGTTGAAGAGTGTTTTGGCTACATCATTTTTGTGTAGTAACGGATGATGGGAATCAAATGAAAGATACTTCTCTGTGTGGGTTGTTTTCCTGTAAACTTTGGTTGTCAAACTGCCATCACTATGGTACACAATTTCATTATCCAAGAATGACAGTTTACCATCAAACTCTCTTTCAACTGTGAAATGGATAGATGGTTTCAATAGAATTTCATTGAAGCAGAAAGTCATCAACCAAATCAACTTTCATTGCTGTGCAGCTATCATCCACATATCTTTTCCAAAAGATAGGACCACACTAATTAGTAGAAATGTATTGTAGTTAATGCTTTTTGTTCTATTACTAAGTTGGCTATAGTTACAGAGACAGGAGAACCCATTGCTGTTCCAAATTTCAGCTGCATTTGTCCCTCCCCGATACTGTTTCCCCCCTCCCCCCCCTGATAATTAGTGTGGTCTTCATGGTTACATTTGTCACAAAATGTGACCGTCAACAGGAAAATCGGGCACAACGCGGCCCCGACGAAAATTTTTTTTTGCACTTACACACTCCTCGGCAAGCAGATATTAAGCTCTCCAAGTTTTATCGCCGTAGCTTTAGCCATTCCCGTTATATATCACCTAACCGTTCCCTTTGTTAGGCTTATTGGCGAGCGAGCGTAGCGAGCGAGACACTTACAGGGGTAACACAATCGAAAATCGGGGATGTTTGTTTATTTATTTATTGGCGAGCGAGCGAAGCGAGCGAGACAGTATTAGGGGTGGATAATGCAAAATCGGGTATATGTTATATATATATATGTATGTATGTATGGATGGTACGTATGCTCTTTAAACGCGCGCGCGGGGAACTTTTTTCTCCTAAAAACACGGCTATTTAGGCTTGACTCCAGTTTATTCTGAAACTACAGCATTAAGCAAACCTTACTTTATACTTAAGCTCCAAAGTATGAGAAAATTCCTGCTAAAACGCTTGTTTTCAAGACACAAAAAGTTGATTCGACAGGTTACTATGGCATTGAAGACCCTTTTCCAGACTTAATTTCAAAACTTCGCCGTTTTATGGGGGGATACGGAGTGCCGGTTGTTGGTTGTCAAGAGCCGTTGGTAGTCAGAATGCCGTAGTATTAATGCTATGGAAGCTACTACTTCTCGAGGGAAGCTGAGATAAGTACGCAATTCCATATTTGTTAGCTAAATATGCAAAATTAACTCTGGCCTTTCTTTTTTGTAGCTAAGAGCTTGTCAACAGTGACTGGTAAATTCAAATAGTCAGATTGGCTCAAATTTGGTACTACAACTACAAAAGTACTACCACTGCTCAAGAAAATGAGGTAAGAAAGTAATTTTGTATTTGTGTGCTAAAATTGATTGTCTTTTGTTTTTGTAGGTGAGAGCTTGTTGTCAAGAATTCAAGGTAATTCAGATGGTCAAAGTAACTTCAATTTGATACTACAGAAGTTATCAATACTCAAGAATGATGTAAGTAGTAATTCCATATTTGTTGGCTAAAATTACAAATAATAACACTGGTTTATTTTTTATCGTAGCTGAGAGCTTGTTCAAGAGTTACTGGTGATTGAGATTATCAGAATGGTTGATGTTTGATACTACAAAGGTTACCATTAATAAGGTAAGAGAGTGATTTTGTATTTGTTTGCTGAAATCAAATGTCATAACTGCTATTATAGTGTTTGCATGAAGTAAGCTAAAACATAGTAACATTTTATGTTACCTAACTATCAGGCTCGCTCGCCATTTGTGCTCAAGCACACCACTAGTTTGTATATATGTTTGGACGTACGTATGTCATTTTGTACTTTGACCCTCCGTATTTTTGTGTTCGCTCAACGTTCGACCCCGTCCCAAACTTCACTAAACAGAATCCTCTGGTTTAGCGACCATTACCCGTATCACCTTAGAAATTGAATTGTTTACCGCTTTGAATTGTTTTGCGGGTGCAAAAACTTACTGGAGCTACATTTCTATTCGAGTTAGTGGGGGTGGTAAGCTAATACGCTATTTGTCACAGTTATAAGCCCTACTCAACAGCATTTATTTTAAAATTCATTGTCCACTAGACTAACCACGAAGGTAAGTCTTGCCTAGGTATGTTCAGTTGTGTGAAAGTATTGTGCTTACAATACTACTAATATCAAATCACTGAAGGAAGTAATTTTTGTGTTGGTACATCAAGTGAACAAGTGTATGTGAAGGTGCCGTGTGTTACAAGGACTGCTTAGCTGATGAAAAATCTTTACCTTTATTGACAGCTTAGGTTTTTGTATCTGACCTATCTGATTTTTTGCCTACACAGTTAAGTCTTGTGTACTTATTGAGTCCATTTTCTAACTGATAGCATTCAAATGGCAAATTTACATTTGGTCCTATATTGAAGAGAACCATTGTAGACTTGTTCAAGGTATGGCCACTTTTAAAACCATGGAGGGCGCTATGCCCATAACCACAAACTTCTGAGTTTTGAGCTAGCTAGATAGCCATCACATAACTCTTCATGATAATGCAAAGATTACACATTTTAAAGCATATATTATATGTTTATAATTGGTTAAAATATATATTTTAAGTGGTTAATATGGAGTTAAGATATATAAGTTAATATGGACAGTTAAGATAGTTATTTAAATACAATAGTGTATGTGCTCTTCTGCTGATGGTGGTATTGCTGCTGTCTACAAAAAAAAGTGCATCATATCATAACAGCTACAGGTTAAACCATGATGACTTACCTATTTCTTTTTCTTCTTCTTCTTTTTTTCTGTATTAAAATGAAGTAAATTATGAGAATTTTAATACTATATAGCTATCTACTCACTTTATTATTTAAAACTTTTTTTATTTCCTGAGCCACTGGGGGCTCAGGAATCTCTGTCTTTTGTCTTTGTCTTCCATTCTAACACAATTATATCACAACTGATACAATTCTTCTCCTAAATAATCTACTCACTTGTTCTGCCATAGGCTCCGGTTCCATTGTTAATTAAAGCAGGTGACAAATCTAACCGCTAAGTAGCTACTGATCATGCGCAAACTACACAAAACCCATGGTAGTCGCGCCGGGACCATTTCTCCCGCTTTTTACTCTTTGCACGTACTGCGCAGCTATTTTTCTGAGTTGTATAAAAACCAAATAAACTGAGCACCCGCGTTATTGCTACCTGGATACGAGATTCCTACAGCAATTGCGGTGTGGATTAGTCGAACTAAGGCTAAGTTCTATAATTTGTGTGGCTGTGTTTCATTTATTTTATTCTTATTTTATTTTACTTGTCAAGGTTTTGTGCTTTATAACTAATGGAGCTCGATAATCCCAACCTGAAAAAGGAAAGTGCGAATGAAAAACGGGCTCGCCTTGACAAAAGAAACCAGAGGGCACAAGAACTGAGGAGGGCTGAAACCGAACAAGAACGGCAAGCCCGTCTTAAAAAAAGAAATGAAAAGGACAGGGCTAAACGCAAAGCAGAAAGTCCTCTAGAAACTGAGCAAAGACAAAAAAATAGAAAAATTGATGAAACAAATGAATCTGAAGAGCACAAAGAAGTTAAATTAGAGCATAAGAGGAGCAAACTAGCACAAGAGTCCCTTGATAGAAGAGCTGCTAGATTAAATAAAATAAGAATTCAGCAAAAACATAGACGAGCAGTTGAGAGCCAAGAGAATCGATCTGCTAGGCTACAAAATATGAGGATTTTGCAAAAAGAACATTTAGCCAATGAAACCGGAGATGACAGAGCTGCTCGGCTGGAACGCCTGAGTGTTCTTAAAGATGAACGCTTAGCCAAGGAAACACAAGAAGAAAAAGCTGCTAGACTAAAGTATCAAAGCACTCTTCAGGAAAAAAAACTGGCTAAAGAAACATCAGATGAACAGGCTGCTCGACTGAAACTTCAGAACAATTTGCAGGAAAAAAAACTGGCTAAAGAAACTTCAGATGTACGGGCTGCTCGACTGAAACATCAGAGCAATTTGCAGGAAAAAAAACTAGCTAAAGAAACATCAGATGAACGGGCTGCTCGACTGAAACATCAGAACAATTTGCAGGAAAAAAAACTGGCTAAAGAAACATCAGATGAACGAGCTGTTCGACTGAAGCGTCAATGTGCTTATAAAGAAAATGCTTTGGCCAATGAAACTCCAGAACAAAAATCTGCTAGACTTCAAAACATGAGTGTCTATAAACGACAATTTGCTCAAGATGCAGTATTAAAAGTTATCAATGCTGAACATTTACATAATAATGAAACTGCTCCTCTAATTCATCAAGCCATTCTTAAAGATAAAGTTGTGAAAGAGAAGATGGACAAATTTCATCACGAAATGTCTTCAATCGAGTCAACAATATGTATTGTATGCTCAGAAAAATTTCCTGGCACTAAAATGGCATCACTGTCAACTACATGTATACGATGTTATCGAGACAAAGCAAACCCAAAACTTTATTCCTCTGAAAACAATATGAATCCTGGAGCAGTGCCCAATGAATTACAGGTTTGTGACATAAATTTGAATTTTCTATTGTATTACAGAACTAACCCGTTTGAAATCACTTTAATAATTAACATTGCATAATATAAATGCATCCTCACATTATACACATTTTATAGTTATTCCATCCATGTAACTGTAGCTATCTGAGTAAATTTAAATTACATTAAAGCAATAAAAGCATTCTAATAAGCTGTGAAGCATAATTATTAAATGTATATATTATATTGATCTATTGATATATAACTTAGTACCATAAAATAATGTTTATATGTTTATATTTATATTCAAAATTAATGGGTTGTCACAAGCAGAGGAAATGTTGATCTCGACTGTTATGCCACTAATGTCCATCTATCGACTACCCCATGGTCAGTATGGATACAAAGGCCATGTAATCAACCTGCCACAGGATGTCACTTCTTTTGCGTCCAGCCTTCCAAGAAACACAAAAAATCTTGATGTGTTGATCGTGAGGAAACATGGCTCAGATAATACTCACAAGGACTTTAGAGTGAGACGCTCAGTTGTCCTACATGCTCTCCTGTGGCTAAAACAGCACAACAAGTATTATCGTGATGTGACAATTGATATGGAAGAAGTTAAGCAGCTCCCTATTGATGGAAATCTTTCCAATATTACCACTATTGAAGATGCATCCATCAAAATTGAAGACAAAAGCCAGCAACAAGAGGAAAATGATGAAAGTAATCAAGAATTGGGATCCTTTGTTCCAATTACTGTGCAAAAGGGCACAGAAGAAGAGACTGTCAAGAAGTCCATAAATGAGCGACAAAAACCGCATCCAGACAATATAATTCCATGGCCGTCTCGAGGGGACACTCCAATAAACGAGTTTGTCACCGAAGGATACATCTCCTGTGCCTTCCCTACATTGTTTCCCACTGGTAATGGTGATTTTTTGGCTCCAAGACAGCGTACTGTAACGGTGGGGAATTACTTCAAGCATTTGATGCGTTATGAAGATGGCAGGTTTGCCAAACATCCTCGTTTTCGATATTTTGCTCTCAACACCGAAATGAGATGGCGTGCTCTCCAAACTGGTAATATTTACATAAAGCAACACCCAAAAGATGCACGTCTGTCTTTGGAAGACTTGAAGGAAATGATCAGTAGTGGAGGGAAAGAGCTCAGCAAGCGAGTACTACATTATGCCACCAGCTTACGTGGAACTAAGCAATTTTGGTTCAAGCAGCGAAGTAGGCTCATTTCCATGATTGACTGTCTCGGTATGCCCACTGTATTTTTCACTCATAGTGCCGCTGACAATCAGTGGCCTGAGCTGGCTCGTTTGATTGCTGAAAATCCAGATGAAAGTTCCAGCCGCAGCTCTGCAGTCAATAACAACCCGGCCATTGCTGATTGGTTCTTCTATGAACGAATTAGCAAGTTCATGAAAACATTTTATGTGGATGTTCTTGGAGCCACAGATTACTGGTTCAGATTCGAGTGGCAGCACAGGGGATCTCCTCATGTACATGGTGTAGCTTGGCTGCACAATGCACCAGACATTGAGAAACTATTGTCATCTGATGACAGTGCTGAATTGTTGGATGCTGCTGAGAGGATTACTGCATATGTTGATGGCCTGGTTAGCACAATGAACCCAGGAATTCCTGCTGTTGGGAACAACATAATCAATTCTATTCCCTTACCTAAGATTAAACCGCATGTGTGCAACCAACAATACCAAGGCATAAATAACTTGGAAATGGACCTGGTTGATTTAGTTGCTACTTGCCAACGGCACACAAGATGCTCAACATCATATTGCTTGAAGCGTAAGAGAGGCAAGCAGGAGTGCAGGTTCGGCTACCCCAAACCATTACAGCAAGTGACTACTATCACCACACAAGAAGGTGAACCTGTAGTGCTGACTTCCAGAAATGACAATTTGTTGAATGCCTACAACCCAGTACAATTGTCAGCTTGGAGAGCCAATGTTGATATGCAGTACATTGTGTCCAGAAACAAAGTCATCAAGTATGTGGCAAAATATGCTACCAAATCTGAGCCTCGTTCAAAAGGTCTGCAAGAAGTATACAGTACAATCATGAAAAGCATCAAAGAGGATGCCACACCACTCAAAGTAGTGCAAAAGCTATTAACAAGCACTATTGGAGAGAGAGATTTTTCTGCACAGGAGACATGTCATCTTCTTTTGATGCTGCCCTTGTTTAGAGCTTCTCGAGATTTCGTTGTTCTTAGTCTTGATGGTTCTCGACAGGTGACCGAAACATTTGAAGAAGACAAATCTGTGACTGTGGACTCCCAACTGGACCACTATTGTGCTCGTCCTGATGTCCCAGAGTTTAGAGAAGTGTCCCTGCTGAAATTTGTTCAGAAGTACAGAATCCCCAAGAAAATTGGCAGTGCACTGGTGCCAAGGAACAAAGATGTAATAGTGATACCACGTCCTTATTGCTCACCAGATCCACAAGGACCACAATATGAGCAATATTCAAAGCAGAAACTCATGCTTCACAAGCCTTTTGTTCAACTGGATGAGCTACTTGGAGGATGTGACACATATGCAGCTGCTTATGCTACTTTTCTTCAGTCTGGTAATGTGCCAAAATCTCTTGCTGATGATATTCATAGGCTAGAAATGGCACAGGCAGAAGATCAACAGACTGTTGATGAAGAGGTGACTATTATTTATATTTTCAAACAATTCATTTTTTATTCTTTTTTATGTATTCTTTTTGCAGGCATGTGATAACGATGACAATGATGATCAAAACAAGAACACTGTATTTGATTGGATGCAGCTCTGTTATCATCACACAGAATTTGAGCAAGTTGCTTCTACTTGTGAAGTCGACTGGTCTGCTGCTGGAAAAAAGTATGACAACTTGCAGGAAATGCCTTCCTTTATTGCACAGCACAAACAGCATTTTGTCTACTCTGCATATGAAACTGAGGCTGAAGCACAAAATTTGAAAGGAAAGCAGAGTGAAGCTTACCAAATAGTATTCAATCACTACCATGGCAAACTGTGTGGGTCACCTTTAAGGATGATCATCTCTGGCACAGCAGGAACTGGAAAGTCATATTTGATAAAGTGCTTGAAGAAATTGTTGGGCGATTGCCTTCGTGTGACAGCTCCAACTGGAGTGGCAGCTTACAATGTAGATGGCTATACGCTTCATTCGCTTCTCAGCATTCCTGTCACTGGAGACTTTAAGGACTTGGAGGGACAGCGTCTCAGTGCTCTTCAAGGATCACTTTGTGGCGTTAGGTACTTGATAATTGATGAAATGTCAATGGTTGGCCGAAAACTATTTGGTCAGGTAGACAGAAGACTTCGCCAGGCATTCCCTCAAAGGTATCTGTTTATTGTTACTCGTAACTCAACTGTGTTTCATGTTGTTTTTTTAATGAAAAAAATCTAGATCTCATGAGGTACTGGGTGGATGTTCCTGTCTACTGACTGGAGACTGGGGTCAACTACCACCAGTGATGGACTTGTCACTGTACACTACAGCAACAAAATCTGAACTGTCTGACCTTGGCAGTGCTAATTATCGTCTCTTTGATTGTGGCATTGTTTTGAATAAGTACTCAGGCAAGAAAGCCTAGACTTTAAAGAGTTACTCATGCGTCTCAGAAATGGTGAAATTACTTTGGATGACTGGAAAGTTCTGATGAAACAGACTCCAGCTGCAGTAGGAAATGCCAGCACATTTCAGGAAGCTCTACATCTTTTTCCAACTGCTGCAGCAGTGGCTGAGTACAATGTTGAAAAATTGCGAACAAATTCTCAGCCAGTAGCAAGAATTGAAGCCATCCATTCTGGTCCTAGAGCTAGCAGAATTCCTGCAAGTGATGCTGGTGAATTGGAACCAGTTATTTTTTTAGCATGCAAGGCACGTGTAATGCTGACTGCTAATCTGTGGGTTCAAGTTGGACTGGTTAATGGAGCACTTGGTACAGTTGTGTCAATTTGCTACGATGGTGCAGATCAATCACCACCAAGTTTACCAGTAGCAGTGACAGTAAAGTTTGATTTCTACACTGGTCCTACTCTGGCAGATAGCACTGTTCCAATAGTTCCACTACGCCGCACATGGTTGTCCTCTACCTACCCATGCTCGAGACTCCAGCTTCCCCTAAAATTGGCCTGGGCAGTTACAATTCACAAGTCCCAAGGTATGACATTAGACAAAGTTGTCATTGATGTGGGGAAGAAAGAATTCTCGGCTGGACTGACTTTTGTGGCATGCTCACGTGTGCGGCATGTAAAAGATCTGCTTTTCAATCCTCCGTTCGCTTTTCAACGTGTAGCACATCTAGCCAGCAGCAGACGTCATAAGGAAAGACTCAATGAAGACCTCAGATTAGAGAAACTCAGCAATAGTTTAGGCTCACAAACAACACTGTCAGTCAAGTCTGAGTCGTGCACAGATCACAGAATTAGCGAGGAGGCAGAAGAAGCAGAAACAGCAACAAATGTGCCCCATATTCCAATTCCATCATCAGGGGAAGCACATGATGCCTGCTGTAATGGAGACTGCAAAAATGTTATCGCTAATGAACCACCTCTTCCGGTCGAAAGAAAAAATAGTCTCACTGATGATGTTGTTGTCACTAGCGTTGACACCCATACTCACCAATTCCACTATAACCCTGTCAATGAAGAGTGGCAGCGTGCACAATGTGAAAGGCTTGGATTGCAGTACTGTGGACCAAATGGAGTCACTCCTGGTGATTCTAATGTCCCATTAACACGTCCGACCAATTTCAAGAGGATAGTTGGCGATGGAAATTGCCTATTTCGATCTTTTTCTTTGATTCTTACAGGATCGGAAGAGCAGCACTTAGCTATACGAGGTGCTATCGTACAGCACATGAGAACAATTGGGGATGCGATATGGCCACATCAGATTGCTCCTCTTCTGAGACAGATTCAAAATCTTGGAGAAGTGCACCTTGTTGGCTCAGTTTATACAGATGCAGAATGGGAGCTGGGAATTGAGCAGTATATTGCAGCAACCAGGATGAATCAAAACAGGGCATGGGGATCGGAGGTTGAAGTCATGGCATTGGCACACCTTCTGGATACCCCAATATACAGTTATGATACCGTGAGTGGTTGGAATCTATATATCCCAGGTATGGTGCATGGTACATTTAATTTCAGTCATACAGATACACATCAAATGGCTATGTATGTGCACCATGCTGTTAACCACTATGATGTGGTCAATTCAGTGCAGTAATTGGTTAAATTTGGCAAAATTTAATAGTGGTCACATCAAATGCATAGCGCACAGGCTTTGTAATTGTTGTCTTTCTTGCTGTAAAGCGGGAATTGTCTTTATGGTAGTAGTTTGAGTTGACTTTATTAGGAGACACCAAAATTAGCATTCTTGGACTCATGTACTGATTTCACAATGTGTGGGCGGTAATAATGTGGAGCCCTGAGCTCTTTGTGTGCCTCTGCAAAGACGACCTCCAGGAATGCATTTTTTGCTGGGATTTCCGGTGTTTCCTGAGCTCACTAACTGGGTGGCAGGGAGTCCCAGTAATCACAAAGTGTCGTCTATGTCCACACATTTCGGTACAGTTCGCCATCCAAACAGTCCTCAAATTATTTGTCCATTTAGAACCTAGCTTGTGTGCCAGTATAAATAACTGGGTATTTTAAGCTGGAGGTCCTAAGTTATTTTTCATCAACTATATTCAACTAAACGTCATATTTTATGCTCATCAAATTTATACTCAAGTTCTTAAAAATTTCAATGTCAAGTATTGAACTCAAGTCTTATAAATTTTGAATATTTTTATAGTCAAATTCTTATACTCGAGTGCTTCAAGTTTACACCTTAAAGAAAGATTTTTAACTGCAGCAAGCTGCTGACAAGTACACCTTATTTGCTTTAACTTTTAGTATTAACTTTCTTCTTTAAATATGAAGGAGGAAATAAATGGTTTTATCATGAACATAAATTTCATATGACTAGCACAAAATTTTAAGTTCTACTTTTTTAACAGTCCTGAAGCATTTTTTTGTATCACAAAATATATTATTAAACATTTTCACAAATAATAATAATTACATTCATTAAAATTTTCTAAAAAGGACCCAAAGTAAATATCAGTGCATTTGAAAATGTGACTACTATGGTCCCCTCTGAAATATTCGGAGGGGGGCAATCATCTGTCGAAGATGAGTACAGATGATTGTCCATATCTATCATATGTCACATCCAAAATTACCAACTTTTAAACAATAGTAAATAACACATATGCAATACATTCTTGGAATAGTGTACAGTATCAACTGACAGATTGTCTATCTGGTTTATACAAAACTTTGAAATGGTTGGTAACTTTGTATGTGTATGTATGGTTATGGTATGCTGATGAGCTCAAAAAAGAGCGAAACAATCATTTCCCCCCCTAAAATTATCATACAGTGTACTCATTTTAAATGGCATTTTCTCTAAGTGGCATTATTTCATTTTATTTTCAGCTGGGCCAGCTCGCTCGCCATTTGCGCTATTCGAGCGCACCACTAGTTTAATACAATTTTAAGAACTAAATTGATCTTTTTGCGACGTCTACGCATGCCGCGTTGTGCCCGATTTTCCCATAGACGGTCACAAATTATTATCAATTTTATGGAAATGAGAATTCCCACAGAAATTTCACAAATGTTGATTTAACTTCTCTCTAGTTTAGTCATAATAAAATTCTCTACCATCATTATTGTTAAGAGGAAATGAAAGCTGTTTATAATTTGAATGTATTAGCAAAGGTATTACAGTTACACTTTCTAGTTTATTTTGTATATTCAAGGAAGACAATCTTAATTATTAATATTTAAGATTGTCTTCCTTGAATATACAAAATATACTATAGTAGTGTCACTACTGAAGTCAACATGGGAGGAGGCCAAATTAATAAACACACCTCTATGTTTGAATATTGGTGTGATCATAACCGCACGGCCACATCCGTTCCAACGCCCCTGCTCAAAGTATGCCTGTTCATTCAGTTTGGAGTCATTGCTTTCTAATAGGAAGAAAAAATATTCCAAGAAGACTGCTACGTAAAGTTGTTTTGGTCCCTATAAGGCAAGCTCTGTAGAGGCTGCTGACAATGAAGGTGATGCATCTGAACTAGCCTGATTTAACAACTGCTAGTCTTCCCAACCTGTTCATTTTGGATCTGTAATATAACTGTAGAGATCACTTGTCATGGTGTAAAGCATCTAAAATAGTATGAGCATGGGGGAATATTGGGGGGGTCTGGAGCCCTTGAGAATTATTGGAGGGGCCATTGGCCCCCACCTCTCCTACTCCACTGTGAATGAAATATTTGTGGCCTGCTTCAAATTTGGAAGCTGATCAATACAAAATTTATGCATCGTAGAATTAAAAAAAAAAAAAAAAGAATATGACCTTCACTAAATGCCAAAGCATATAACACACTGTGTGTACATGTGAGCTAGGCGGTATTAAAGTAATTATTTGGTGAAAATAGATGTCAAATTGATAATAATTTTTGCAAAAGCGACTTAATTTCAGCTAGTTGGCACTTAAATAGGATACTTTGCAAGGTTTACGACAAGTTAAAAAAAATTCCAGCAAGTAATAGAACAAACTAGACAGTGACTCTCACAAGGTGTTTGCTGTACATTGTAACATATATTGAAAAAAAAACTCATCTCTTGTATATAACAATAGTATAAAATATAACTACTAACATGTAAATATGAATTATTTAACATGTCAAATAACAGCAACTAGTAACTTACCATATTTAGTCTGCAATGCATCTTGTACATCTACTTACTGTAACTTGTCTGGCTGGAATGGCTCCAGTGGCGAGATGATCTCTAGTGTAGAATGACCTATAAGCTAACCTCACTATAATTACCTGCAAATACTATTACTCACACAATAATACACACAACATCACTCACAAACTCCCTCCCTTACACATACAGACTACTCTCCCTTCAAATAGTAAATGATTTAAAAAAGTTTTTTTTACAAGTAATTAGAATCGATCTTGCCCCCTGCCCTCTCCTCTTGTACAAATTAACCAGTCAACTGTAATTCAATTTCCATGCTATGATTGTTTCATCCTTATTAGGAATCATCAGTATGTTATAATCGTTATTAAGTCATGGATGATGGATTACTATAATAATCCATACAATAATGTAGGAGACTATTACATACTAGACCAGACACACCCATGACTTGACTTAATGATAAACATAGGCAATCACTTGTGTTTGCATTTTTATGGTGATATCCAGTTTTTCTCATCTGTTATATGCTTATCATTCATGATGTCAAGTAGTAAAGTTTAGAACAATAGTAGATTTGGGTGAAATTTTTAAGGCATTGCTACTGACTGGACAAAAGCTTAATAGTAACAACTCATCATTTATAAACAACAATAACATATCACTATTAACATGTAAACATGCTTACTGTACACTCTAAGAGTAACTGAACAGCTCATCATTTAATAATAACAATAAAATAATAATAATCACTACTAACATGTAAATATGAATTTCTTTAACATGTCAGAAACACAACAACTAGTAACTTCCACATAGCTAACCTCACTATAATTACCTGCACAAATTATTCCTCACCCAATAACTCACACAAATATCACTCACAAATTCCCTCCCTCATACACACACAGACTACTCTCCCTTCAAAAATTAAATGAATAAAAGTTCATATGTAAAAATAAAAGTTTGTACTAAAATTTGAATCAATGTCTTAAAGAGAGCCCATTAGTAAACCTAATAATTATAAGAAACTAAACTAATGACCCCTGAGTTGGCTGCACCAACTTTAGAAATGGGGGGGTCCATATATAGCTGAAGTGGTGACACATTCCCAATGGTGCTTGTAGTTGGTTGTTAACTAGTAGGAACACAGGTATTTCAGCATGTGGTAGAAACAGAGTTGTTGTTGCAGCTCGAGAGACTAGTAGTTTGCTGCCATATATAACCAACCACCATGTGGGGTTGATGTATGAATAAAGGTGGTGAATAGGTATGCATGCTATTGCTGTGAATGGGTGTCAGGTAACTGGTTCTCATGTTCTGGATAACTTCCTGAATGAGTGTTTCCACATTACGAATGCTCTGATTTTTGTATGAGCATTGACAAATAGTTATAATCTACACTGGTGGTAAGTAATGCTTCAAGTCACTAACAATTTTCAATGGAGTGTGTAAGGATGACCCCAATATTCAAAAGTTGTAAAAAAATATTATTATAAATCTAGTTTTCATTCTTTTCTTTTAAGTTCAGTATGCTTGTCAAACAGGAGAAGAACAAAATACTTGAAACACAGCTTAACTGTTTTGCATTTTTAACTAATGAATGTGAAATTAGACTAAATCTTCAAAATTTGCAAGACTTCAATATTGTTTATTGTGAACTTCTATTCAGCCAAAGATACTATCATGCGATTTGAGGTTGTGAAGTTCCAAGAGAGGCACACTGCAAATGGGATGTAATGAACTGTGTCAGTCTAACAGGCATGAATTTATATAATGCAATACTTATGAAATAAGTCAGAGTGTAATGTAGTGAAATATTTCAAGAGCAGGCAATTTATTTTCATGATCCACAGGCTAGTGAAAGTTAAGCCCTGAGAGTGAAATATCTTGCCATATTACTCCGACAAGTATAATTCACACTATATCTTCACTGCACGAGGACTTACAATTCGAGCTCTGCACATACCAAGCTGATATTTTAGCAGCTTTTCTAACCTGGTTGGATAGGCTTTAACAGAGGAAGGCTGCTGTAAAAACCTTGAAATATTGTGAGCTAGGCCGGTTGTAACTACTAAAGTAATGCACTTGCGCAACACAGAGTGAAATAACACCTTGAAATAACATGACTTATTTCACGGTTGTGTACCTTGACGATATCTAGTGTGGAATAAATAAATAATATATAATGTTCTTGGAGTAAAAACTAAGCACACTGCAGAGAAACCTATATGAATCAGTTCATAGAAAGAGGAGAAATAGTGCAGCAATGTCATAGAAAAGAAGTTTTGTGATACATTGATTACTGAACAAATGGTGCGGATAAGACACACTTCGAAAAAAAAAATTATTTGATGCTGGTATGTGTGCCAGATGGCCATTTTAAAATTGCTGCACTCTAGAACTACAGGAAAAAATTACTGTTGCTACTTATAATTTTACAAAGGATTAGCTTGAAAAACACGCTACAAACATTTATCGTTGGGAGTCATTGATAGAATGAAGCTGCATATGATACAATAAGTAATAATGTAAATGTGATGGTTTGACATTATGAATTTCTGTTTACAACCAAAACATTTTCTTGATTAAAGTTTTTAATACACAGTCACATTTGAAATTGTAGGCAATGTGAGAAAACAAAATAAAACTTCAAGTTCTCGATAATTCATTGATTGAAAGTGAATAGCATCATGAAATCTGACTTCCAACAAAATATTAAGAATTCTATAACATGCAGAATGGTTTGATGTGATTGATAGCCATTAATGTCATTCAACCTAAAGTCAAGTGTTACAATAGCAAAATGCAAGTGGTGCTATTCACAAAGCGGTATTTCTATATCTTTCAAGAAAGCATACGCTTAGGCTAAATGACAAGTTATGGGTTAACTGCCAGTCAGTCGAGTCACACCCACATCAGCCTTTCATCATACTGGAACAGATTTTGTGCCCCACTAATGGATATACTCGCAATCGAACACTGGTGAATGTTTATGTTTGTGTATTTGTTTGTATAGTATCTAAAGCTTGTACACTTAGAAATGATAACTGATTTGACATCTGCGAGGCTTTCTTAGCTGCTCTTCCTCTTTTTATTGGACGATGAGGATGTCCTGAGACACCAGCTAATGGTTCTAACTTAAGGGTGTCCCAAAAGAGGTATGTGACTTTATACCTTCCTGAACTCTACTGCTACACAGACATAACCCACCATATCAAGTGGACACATTAGTTAACTATCCAGTTCTCCAACCTTGCTATCCACTTCTACCTCCCCATCCAGTTCTTTGACCATGCTCACCAATTCATTCACCTTGCCCACCAGAGCATCGAGCTCACCGACTAATTCACCCACTATTTCACAGACATTACCAATCATTTCACCATCCTCACTCAACGGATTATCTCCATCTCCACTACTCCACTTTTGACGCCCATGCCAACCAATCTGTCTTCGTCCATGCCCACAAAATTCATCTTCCGTCAGTTCATCCTGGTGTCTTACTGGAGGGACCTCATCTGTGTTTGCGAAAGTTAATTGAAAAAAAAGTGCTATTTAATTTTAATGTTTTTTCCACCCTCAGTTCCATCCATCATTACCACAGAAATTTTTTTTTTCTTTGCGATAGTTTTGATTGGTCAAATTAATCTAAATAGTATTCATAAAGGGTGGGCTTTGTGAGCATAAATAATTTTGAATTACTTCATGGTCTACTCTTATGGTTTCTCTATTTAACAATATTTGTTATTTTTAATACAACACTATATTATTTGTGTCTAGCATCTGTCAACTACTGGACTATGTGTGTCAACACTACATGAAGATGCCTTAACCCTTTCGTTCCCGAATTGTTTGGACGCGCACGGAAAAATCTAATCTTCTACCGCGGAATAGTGCATTACCGTTTTATTTTTTTAACTCGATGCTGGCTGGGAAAACCCCATAGCAACCATATATCACTAAATAGACCAAGAGTTTGGGATTCCCCTCATTTTTTGATTGAGAAAATTGAATAATATTTGGCGAGCGAGCGTAGCTAGCGAGACAGTATTAGGGGTGGATAATGCAAAATCGGGTATATGTTATATATATGTATGTATGTATGGATGGTACGTATGCTCTTTAAAGGCGCGCGCGGGGAACGTTTTTCTCCTAAAAACACGGCTATTTAGGCTTGACTCCAGTTTATTCTGAAACTACAGCATTAAGCAAACCTTACTTTATACTTAAGCTCCAAAGTATGAGAAAATTCCTGCTAAAACGCTTGTTTTCAAGACACAAAAAGTTGATTCGACAGTTACTATGGCATTGAAGACCCTTTTCCAGACTTAATTTCAAAACTTCGCCGTTTTATGGGGGGATACGGAGTGCCGATTGTAGGTTGTCAAGAGCCGTTGGTAGTCAGAATGCCGTAGTATTAATGCTATGGAAGCTGCTACTTCTCGAGGGAAGCTGAGATAAGTACGCAATTCCATATTTGTTAGCTAAATATGCAAAATTTACTCTGGCCTTTCTTTTTTTTGTAGCTAAGAGCTAGTCAACAGTGACTGGTAAATTCAAATAGTCAGATTGGCTCAAATTTGGTACTACAAAGTTACCACTGCTCAAGGAAATGAGGTAAGAAAGTAATTTTGTATTTGTGTGCTAAAATTGATTGTCTTTTGTTTTTGTAGGTGAGATCTTGTTGTCAAGAATTCAAGGTAATTCAGATGGTCAAAGTAACTTCAATTTGATACTACAGAAGTTATCAATACTCAAGAATGATGTAAGTAGTAATTCCATATTTGTTGGCTAAAATTACAAATAATAACACTGGTTTATTTTTTATCGTAGCTGAGAGCTTGTTTGATTGAGATTATCAGAATGGTTGATGTTTGATACTACAAAAGTTACCATTAATAATAAGGTAAGAGAGTGATTTTGTATTTGTTTGCTGAAATCAAATGTCATAACTGCTATTATAGTGTTTGCATGAAGCTAAAACATAGTAACATTCTATGTTACCTAACTATCAGGCTCGCTCGCCATTTGTGCTCAAGCACACCACTAGTTGGCGAGCGAGCGTAGCGAGCGAGACAGTATTAGGGGTGGATAATGCAAAATCGGGTATATGTTATATATATATGTATGTATGTATGGATGGTACGTATGCTCTTTAAACGCGCGCGCGGGGGACTTTTTTCTCCTAAAAACACGACTATTTAGGCTTGACTCCAGTTTATTCTGAAACTACAGCATTAAGCAAACCTTACTTTATACTTAAGCTCCAAAGTATGAGAAAATTCCTGCTAAAATGCTTGTTTTCAAGACACAAAAAGTTGATTCGACAGTTACTATGGCATTGAAGACCCTTTTCCAGACTTAATTTCAAAACTTCGCCGTTTTATGGGGGGATACGGAGTGCCGATTGTAGGTTGTCAAGAGCCGTTGGTAGTCAGAATGCCGTAGTATTAATGCTATGGAAGCTACTACTTCTCGAGGGAAGCTGAGATAAGTACGCAATTCCATATTTGTTAGCTAAATATGCAAAATTAACTCTGGCCTTTCTTTTTTGTAGCTAAGAGCTTGTAGTCAACAGTCACTGGTAAATTCAAATAGTCAGATTGGCTCAAATTTGGTACTACAAAAGTTACCACTGCTCAAGAAATGAGGTAAGAAAGTAATTTTGTATTTGTGTGCTAAAATTGATTGTCTTTTGTTTTTGTAGGTGAGAGCTTGTTGTCAAGAATTCAAGGTAATTCAGATGGTCAAAGTAACTTCAATTTGATACTACAGAAGTTATCAATACTCAAGAATGATGTAAGTAGTAATTCCATATTTGTTGGCTGAACTAACAAATAATAACACTGGTTTATTTTTTATCGTAGCTGAGAGCTTGTTCAAGAGTTACTGGTGATTGAGATTATCAGAATGGTTGATGTTTGATACTACAAAAGTTACCATTAATAAGGTTAGAGAGTGATTTTGTATTTGTTTGCTGAAATCAAATGTCATAACTGCTATTATAGTGTTTGCATGAAGTAAGCTAAAACTTAGTAACATTTTATGTTACCTAACTATCAGGCTCGCTCGCCATTTTTGTGCTCAAGCACACCACTAGTTTATATATATGTTTGGACGTACGTAAGGCATTTTTGTACTTTGACCCTCGCGTTTTTGTGTAAGTTCGGTGGTCGACCCCGTCCCAAACTTCACTAAACAGAATCCTCCGTTTATCGATCAGTACCCGTATCACCCTAAAAATTGAATTGTTTACTGTTTTGAATTCTTTTACGGGTGCAGTTAAAACGTGAAAACTTACGGGACTTCCATTTCTATTCGAGTTAGTAGCAGTGGTAAGTCAATGCGCTCTTTGGCATGGTTATAAGCCGTACGCAACATCATTTACTTGAAAATGCATTGTCCACTAGACTAACCCCGAAGGTAAGTCTTGTATAGGTGTGTCCAGTTGTGTCAAAGCATTGTGCTTTACAGCCACTATTTAGCTAAAGAATATCACAAAGAAAACGTTTAAATAGCGTGTATTGTTTTGTTGTTGTTGTTTTCCTTCAATTCAAACAGTTGCAGCGAGTTGTTACTATGGTACTGAAATCCCTTTACAGTGTATGCCTATTTTAAAAACTGGACCTTATTTTCAGTAGCTTCAGTGTTGGAAGTCAAAATTATTCATATAAAAATAGTATAGTCTTTAGGCTCGCTCGCCATTTGTGCTCAAGCACATCACTAGTTATGCCCTCTACTATTACTTTAAAAAAAAAAAAAATTTCCCAAAAAAAAATTCCACTTTTCTCATCAATAATAATGAAAAAAAAAATAGAAATAATATTGTTTGATGTACTTTATACCAATATTATATTAGTTCAACAATAAAATATGTTGTTTGTTGTGTTTGGTGGTGATTGTGATCATGTAGGAGACATCTATGAGTGTCCACAAGGAACATATGCCATCGGACGTCGAGCTCCACTACAAAACAATTTCATATACACAAAAACACAAACAACAAAGATATTTGTAATACAAACAACAAATTGTTCATGATCCTATATAATTGCAACTTTATGATGTATTGTATGGGGTTTCATACAGGATTTTTGTTTGGGAGGGGGGGGTGGGGCTCCGAGTGTACTTCGCCAGGTCCGGCATCTCCTTCATCACTGGAAGACTCTGCTCCTGTTGCCTCATCTGAGTCCTCTTCACAATCCCTCTTCACAATTGGGTCGATGACTGCATACACATCTGGTCCTAGTAGTACATTCTGGTAAAAAAATTAAATTTTTTTGAAAATTTGAAATTGATCAACAAACCACAACCCACTTTCAAATCTCAAAACTCAATGAAATATATATATATATATTATAGCTAAACAGCTTTCTCTATCTCAATATAGCTATAAATAAGTCCTTTCCACAACAGAAGCTTGCTAGTTTTCAAGAGAAAGACAAGAGAAAGACAAGCTTACATCGATCATCTTATTGACTTCCATTGTCAGTGTCAGAGTTGACGGGGTCTGGTCCCCAACCCTGATACAGGGCCTCCTATAGCCCTAGATGTCGTCTCCCTCTTCTCCGCTTGATCCTGGGTCGCTAGAGTCAGTATCAAGCAAGTCTAAAACTTCCACAGCACTGTAACTGGTAGACGCCATTTTTCCAAATTGACTTCGAAAAAAAATATTTTTTTGCATAGTAACCTGGATCACACGACACGCTCACTTTTTTCCTATGATGTAATTGGCGAGCGAGCGTAGCGAGCGAGACACTTACAGGGGTAAAAATGAAAAAATCTGGGATGTTTGTTTATTTGTTTATATATATGGACGTACGTATGTCATTTTGTACTTTGACCCTCTGTATTTTTGTGTTCGCTCCACGTACGACCCCGTCCCAAACTTCACTAAACAGAATCCTCCGGTTTAGCGACCATTACCACGTATCACCTTAGAAATTGAATTGTTTACGGCTTTGAATTGTTTTGCGGTGCAGTTAAAACTCAAAATCTTATGGGAGCTCCATTTCTATTCGAGTTAGTGGCGGTGGTAAGTTAATGCGCTATTTGTCACAGTTATAAGCCCTAACTGAACAGTATTTACTTAAAAATGCATTGTCCACTAGACGAACCACGAAGGTAAGTCTTGCGTAGGTATGTTCAGTTGTGTGAAAGTATTGTGCGTTACAACTACTATTAAGAATAAGAAAATTTTAAATAACGTGATTTGATTTTGTTGATTCTTTTTCAATTCAAACTGTTGCGGGAGCGGTTACTATGACATTGAAACCCCTTTACCTCATAGTAATGTACTTTATTTTAATAGCTTGAGTGTTAGTTATTAAAATTAAATTTAACAATAGTGTAGTTTAAGGCTCGCTCGCCATTTGTGCTCAAGCACACCACTAGTAAGCATTACCTAGGACTTTACGTAATGGGGAGGCCCCCAGTTGAACTGGCGATTTTATAAAAAAAAAAGAAGACAGTAAGTCAAACCGCAAAGTCGTGGTCGGCAAAGAAGCTATTGTTTCAATGCGTTATGGAAGGCTACTGGGCTCAAGCAATTTTTCGCTGCTTCTACAAAGCTCTGGAGATGACTGGATCCATAAATGAAGCTGCTGTGAAGAAGGTAACTTTTAAAAAAATTCGACGGAGAACCGATGTTTTTTTTTTTGCCGAGGAAGAAATAAACGCAACTGCTGTGAGGTACTGTCGAAGCAGCCCTGGCTGAAAGCTATTTTAGATGCTTCTCCAATGCATTGGGCACCTATGTATGCAATCTGAAGGTTCTAGCTATAAAGTAACTATTTTTAAAAATTCGGAGAAGCCAACCGGTCTTCACCCGCTTTTAAGCGGGATTGGGAACGAAAGGGTTAATAACTGTCTGCTTCAGTGACTTTGGGATTCTGCAATCAAATCAAACAAGTTATGTGTATGTATATATTATTGTGCTAATAAGCATGTTTGTAAAAAGGTCCATTATAATATATTAATTTCAATTAATACTACATCAAATATATATAGCCTGCTAATGGCAGTAGCAATCATATCTGACTGACAAAGCTAGCAATTTCCACCTTTTGTAAGCTCAGCCAGTTGCAATTTCCTCTTTGCAGATAATCTCTTAGGCATATCAACACCACAGCAATAAACACACAGAGTAAAAGTAAGCCAACGTGAGGACTATCCAAACCGATGAAATAACCACATGGAGTATCCAAACCGAGGGAAAACCACGTGGAGTATCTTAACTAAGTGAAAGCCCTTGACTAGGCCCGTGGTAAAATTATAATTTGCGACTTTCAACGGAAGAACCTGCCACATTTTAAAGCATCTTTAGTATGGGGGGGGAGGGGGTGGGAGGCTGGCACTCTTGAGAATTATTGGATGGGCCAATGATCCCAGCACATCCTACTCCACTGTAAATGAGACACTGGTGTCCTGCTTCAAATTAGGGAGCTGGTCAATACAAAATTTATGCATCGCAGAATTAAAAATAAATTGAAGACATCTTTTGCTAATTGCCAAAGCAATTACACTGAGAGTGCATGTGAGCTTGGCAGTTTTTAAAATACATATTTGATGAAGCTAGATGTCAAAATAATAATAATTCTCCAAAAGTGACATAATTTCAGCTAGCTGCCACTTTCCGTGACACGTGGTGTACATGTGGGACTTGTTACAAGTTAAAAATCTGGGACAGTCTTATGGTCATATTTTTTTCTCCACTGATTTATTGCTTCTTGAAGTGATAAATTATGGAGTAAAAAGTATCAATCAATAAAATTAGTATTGATAAAAAATTTGTGTTTGTTTGCTGGCTGGTTGTTGTAGCTCAGTGGCAGAGTGCTTGTGGATTATGCAAGCGGACCTAGGTTCGAATCCCAGGGGCAACAAAACATTTAATTTTATGTTGTTAATAAAAGCATGTGTAAGAGAGAGAATACGAATTGTTTTAACATGTTATAAATACATCTTTAGTCTGTAGTGTAACAGCGGAAGTGGGTGAGCCCGTAACTATAACGATTAAACAATTTATTATAGATATACGGAAGTTTAATAAATATTATTTTAGTATCCAATACAGTGTCATAGCTGAATCATATACTCAACAGGAAATGGAGCTAGAGATAACATCAACAGCTGGAACATTCAAATCTCCCAGAAGTAAAAAATTGAAATCATTTTGCTAACTGAATTTGTTCTATTGATCCTAAAAGGAATCCTAAAAATTGCAATTTAAATTTAAAAGGATTGTAAGAGGTCATGTTCGTTTTTGCAAAGGTGTTTAGATATATATGTCAAAGTATTGTTTGGAAGAATATTATAGTGATTGTTGAAAGGTGTAAAATGATATCTTGTAAATATTTTTTTTATTAATAAGCTGAATTATTGATCCAACTGAAGAGAATTTAAACTTTGAGTCCCTTTGCAAAAGAGATTGGTTGTAGGAATATCTGTGAAATTCTCATTAAGTATAAGCATGTGTCATCGAAATGCAAGTTTTTAAGATTTATACTTTGTAATCTTAAATTAAGATTTGTGTTTACCACAGAGTGTTACAAGAGCAAATGCTTACAAGTAGCTGGTAGATAATTTCATCTTTTCAGTTGATGGTTGTAAAGACAAATATTATGCAAATATTATTCACTACTATGTGCATAACTCTTTCTTCATTATTTCGTTATTCATGCTAATTATTGGACTGTCTTGTTTAGAAAATGGTGGATATATTATCTTACATGCTAATTCTGTAGGTTACTTTCAAAGGCATTTTACATTTTCTATCACATTGACATGACATCTGGAAATCACTTATCTTGGAAATTGAAGTGTTTTATTTGGTGTTATATCAACAAGTCAATTCTGGACATATTACGTATAGTTTGCAAACAACCTTTCAGTGTCCTTAAAATATCCTTACACTTAAAGTTGTAATTGCTCATTCAAACCAAACAAGCACTATTAGACCATAGCAGAAAACCTGTTTCTTATTATAGTATACCAATTAACTGCATCAACAACTTGTAATGTTTTCTGATATTAAAAAAAATCACCAGCAGAAATACGAAAAGGACAAACAAACTTAATTTTTTTGCCTCAAATTTCTTTTGTTCTTTTTAAATTAAATAATTTTGTATCATAGTTTCCAATCATCCCAATTTGGCAGGGATACTTGCAATTTTCCAATGGATGCCTAAAAGAGGTTCTGACAATATAGACAGGAACTTTTAGAAAATGCTTACTTAGCAAAAATGTCATGGTTATTATTTTGATCATTGCTAACAAAACTTGCCCTCCTATATGGGCACCAGAATTTGTTGAATTTAGTTAGATTTGTGTATTTACTTATATAGCAATGAGTTTGTCTTTCAGCAAAGGAGTTTAGCTGTATAAATGCTTAAAGCTATTATTGTTTTGGAAAATATTTTAGTGATATTTGTTAAAAGGTATGTATAAGGTGCTAAATTGATCTTATACCTACCCTTTAATAACTCCAACGGCAATTATTATAAAAAAATATGTACCCCTTAACAGCATAAATACAGAATTGGAGTGTTTGTTTGCGGGATGGTTGTCCTAGCTCAGGGGAATAGCGCTTGTGCATCAAACAAGTGGTCCTGGGTTCGATTCTCTGTGGCGACCAGATATTTTTAAATACATCTAATGAGTAAAATAAGGCTGAGAAAGAAATTGTTTTTATTATTATGATTATTGTAATTGTAGAATGAATCTTTGCAAGGTGTTGTTTCTTTGGACAGTCTGTAATTTTCACTTTTATTTTAATCCTGTAATAAATCTTTCTTATAAAAAACTAATTCATATTCACTACTTGCATGTAGAGTAGAGTTCTTTTAATAGAACTAATGCACATTTATCAAATCCGTTCAGTTTATTCAGGGTGTCAATCAATATTACCAAATCATGGGACCCTGATAACAAGTACAATACTAATACTGCATATGGAACTTCTGAGAATCAACCACTTCTCAAGTCCCAGCAACGACCAATCTCTGAGGCCCATAGGGTTCAAAATGAATACGTTCACCCTTGCAGCACCAACGACCACACCTAATTAAAAAAAAATATTGAGAGGTCGAGGTCACGCGTAAGTCAATTGTAGATCGGTAAATAGTGTACTCACACAACTTAAAGTAACCAAATTTGGAAGGGGAAAAGGCATTAGGTAAATGCTGGCTATCATCCTGAATGTTTGATGCTTTTAGCGGCAAATATATCCTGAGAGATTGTTCCCTAGTTCTAGGAAGTTATTCTAATGCTAAATTATGTTAAAGTAGCTAGCTAGTGGTAAAACTTCAGAACAAATCCATCCAAATATTTCCTTACCAGGGTGGACAATTGTGATACAGGAGTAGCTATGTTATCAGTAGCAGCAAGAAGAAAATTGAGACTTTAGAAGAAAAAAATTCTTAAAACAGGATAACATCGCTTTTTATTATGTAAATTTCACTAACAAATAAATATATAGTAAAAACAAACAAAAATAAAGAAGTTTATGACCAGTTAACATTTATTAAAGAACCTTTGAGAAAGGCCGACCTCTGAGAAAAGACCAATAGTTCCATCTACAATGAGATCACTGTGTGGAGGTTTTAATGTAATTCAATAATTCAACAGTCTAAAAATATTACTAATGACAAATTCCGTCCTGAAGCTGTTACTAGATGCTGCTTTTAACCTGCCTATCCGTGCCCCATCAATTGAAGAACCTCAGCCGCCAAACTTTCCATCTGCTAGTCGTTCAGAGGCGGAGACTAATACCGCTAGTCGGTGTAGTTTCATCGTAACCCTTCGCCACACGTGAAGGAGAAGGGTGGAGCACAGGTGTGTTTGGCTATGCAACAAGACTATATTTGGGCACGGACCTTGCCCTTTTTTGTTGCCTTCGTTTAGGATGTGGTACGAGCTCATTTTTGCTGGCTCCATAAAAATTTAGGAGCATTGAACAGATATCTGCAAATTCTATCGGAGGACGCAAAGCATGGCTAGAAGACCAGGATGGTCTCGAACCTTTAGAAAAGATTCCAAGTTACAACAGTATTTCTTAGACCAGGTTGTACCTACAGGAAAAACACTTGGAACAGGTTCATATGGCTCAGTGTTAGAAGTAAGTGGAGAGTTCTAATCCTACAAACACTATCAAAGATGTAATATTGGGAGTTTTTATCTCTTTAATAAAATTTTTAGCTTATGAATAACTATCTGTGTGTTGAAGAAACCATGTTACAATAAATGAGTTATTGCACTCCATTAAACAATCATACTGAACTTGTAAAACCTTATTCAAATGTAACACATTGCTATTTCAGGTAAAATATAGCAAGGTTTTGTGTGCTGCCAAGCGTATGCACGAAATATTACTGGATCCTGGGAATGAAGGAGTTGGAGAGACTGTAAACAGATATCAACGAGAATGTCAACTCATGGCAGGTCTCCGACATCCTAACATAACACAGTTCCTTGGTCTGTGTTTCCTTGAGGGATCAGAGCTACCTCTACTGGTGATGGAGAGACTAGAAATGAGTGTGGACGACCTCCTGGAGTGTGCCCCTAATATTCTATTTGCTGTCAAGATTTCCATTCTTACAGACACAGTCAGCGGTTTAGTTTACTTGCATAGTCGAGGACCTCCAATAGTCCACAGAGACCTGACTGCAAGGAACATCCTCCTCACATCATCTCTGACAGCTAAGATCACTGACATGGGAAACTCTCGCATGGTAACTTTAAAACCAACACAACTAGCCCAAACACTCTCAAAAAATCCGGGGACCACTGTGTATATGCCACCAGAGGCTCTCAGCGAGAGCCACAGATATGGTCCATCTCTAGATGTGTTCTCATTTGGACATCTTGCCCTCTACATACTCACACAGGTAAAACAAACTTGAGTATGCAATGTACACTACTAGTGCAAAGCTATTTAAAATTCAATTAATGTTTTCCTTAGTATTTTGTGTAAGTGTTTATCTTACATAGTGTTATATCAAATAAAGTTCACTAAAATATTAATCTGTGATAAAGTTATTGATCATTACTCAATATTATAATGTTTACTGAAGAATATATTCAATTTTAATAATGGTTAGATATTTCCAGGAGAGCTGCTATTGGCTACACGTTCAGATCCACACAATCCTGGTCGAGTTATTGGTCGCACTGAAGTAGAGCGTCGTGAGGTGTACATGAAGAAGTTGGAAGATCAGTTATTGAAGTCTCATCCTATTCTAGTAGAGATGGTGACTAATTGCCTGCACAATACTCCTCAAACAAGACCTACTGCTGAGCAACTACTGGAGACACTAACACCAGTACAGGATGCAATGGAGAACATACATGGAGGGAATCTGGGGAGGTTGATCAACATAGTCAATGTGTTGCACATGAAGGAAACTAAAGAAAAGAATAAAAAAATAAAAGAACTCGAGGTAAAGTTGTTATGTGGACCACAATCATTTGTTAAGTCTACCAAATAGTTATTATTATAATTGCATTCCTCTACCTTGTCCAAGTTAATTTGTCACACCGAACATTATTAGATGAGTACATATTTGAACATGCATATCAAACAGCATAGCTTAGCTATAGGTATGTATAAACTTTAACCCATTTTTTTTTTGGTCATAATATATGTGGTCAAACTATTTAGTAATTGTACGTGATGTTGGTGGCTGATTGTATGTTTGAAACGTGAACCCCTCACTATTGCCATCAACATCTTAATGATAATTATCATTGTCGTAGTGATCATGGAAATAAATAGCATTCAACCTGAGATATTGTTTACTTGTTAATTTAGAAATAGTTATACTAAAACTTAAATTTATTTCAATCGTAATCGGTAGCTTCTCAACTCTACAGAGCCATAATTTTTTGATGCTTTCATTTTTCATTTTGTCTGTGTTTGATGAGTTTAATAATATTTGCTTTCTCATATATTTTTCCATCATTTATTAGTTTTTAATGTTGTGTTATCGTTTGATGTATTTTATTAGATTTCTGAGAATAGACTAGAAACAGAAAATAGAGAATTGACCGAAGAAAACTCAAAGCTAGAAAGTGACAGAAATATGATGGAGTCTGCAAATACACAACTTACTGAAGAGAAACATCAACTGGAGACAAGTGTCATGCAAGTACAGGCAGAAAGCAATCAACAGAAGACTGAGATCAATCTACTGAGGAACCAGATAGCAGCTGAAAGCATTCAGTTAGAATTTCACAAAGCAGAAAAGCTTCATCAAGAATCTCGCCATCAAAGGGAGAAACAAATTCTCCAATCTGAAGTGGAGCGACTAACAAAGGAACTGGAGCGTATCATCACAGTGTCTATTAGCAAGAAATCATTGGTAAGTATTTTGCATTCATATAAAGTGTCTTCTTATATTTTATCAAGAGCACTGACTACTCTAGGTCTAATAAATTTTAATGGTAAAGTGTAAGATAAGTTAATTATGTCAATAGAGTTAAATGATTTAAGGGTGTCCGCACATAGCAACGCACACCAACTGTAGATCCGGACATTAATTTATTCCCGCCAATACCCCACTGTTTGATAATACGCAAGCAGAAACAATTGCGCAGTAGTAGCAGAAGTATACTGTGCGAAGTTGTGGTGTTTTTAATTTAGCTTCATGTTGTCTCACAGCTATTTACAGTAACACACTATATATTGTTTGAGCTCAAGCGGCAAGGTGCACCAGGCTGCCTCTCTTCCTGCAGCCGTTCTCTAGGCAACACGCACTTGAACTCAAGTGGATGGATCCAGCTGGCTCGATTTCTGAGGAGTGAAGATTTTGTGTCAGTTTTTGTTGGAATCTAATAATGAGAACGATGAAAAAATTTTACAGACGGGTAAACCTAAAAAATAATGAACTTCTCCACAACTTGGAAATTTTCAATCTCTTATAAAAAGAAAAAAATTAGCATAAATCATGAAGCAATATTGAAATGGAAAAGAACTTGTCTTTCTGTAGAGTATCGGTTCAGCTAGTAGTGCACCAAATTGCGGAGCTCCAACTTACAGCACCACTCCAGGAAAGTGCTACAAATTTTACAACAGGGCCCCGATATTTCCTCCAGATTCGCTCTAAAATTAGGGACACCTTCAGCAGGTACTTTGTCCATGTGTTGTAGTGGAGAAGCCCCTGTAAGTATACAATACATAGTAGTAATCGTGCATAGCAACCATCAACAAAAATTGCGTAGGCAGTGTGCAGCCATCCTTAATGATTATAAGAAGACACAGTAGAATTATTGTCAGCATTCTTTGGTCACTCTTTGGTTCTTTATAATTATATATATATATATATATTATGTATAATCTATGTTAGGTATATACACTATGTTTATTTTTATGTAAGTGACACTTCAATTGACTAGACTTATTAACCCTAGTACAAACTACTGATGATGAAGATGTTTAGTATAGAATAAACCATTATTACCGTCATAATATGACCAGATATTTCACTAGATATTAAAGTATATTTCATGTCTCTATGCTAATGTTAGACTTAACACCAGAACCTGTGGTCGTTTAATCATTCAATGTAATACCGCCCGAAACCCAATCCCAAGTACCCTCTGCTATCTATCTATTCACGTGAGGCCAGCTCTCTATTTGTACGTGAATCAATTAACTTTCCCACCAAAATCTACCAGTTACCTTGAACTAATTATATTTATAAATCGGGAATGAAAAATTTGTTTCTATATCCCAGGTAAATAGCTATGAAATAAACAAAACATAGGAATCATAGACTTTGTGTATGTGTAATTGTTATTATGTAAAATTGTCAGTAGTATGTAAATAGTAACCATGGCGACACTATTGTTTATTTATAATTATTAAATGAACACAGTATGCAAGTAACATACACAATATCCTCTGCACAAAATATTAACAATACAAACATTGGTAATGATATATAAATTTACTACAGATAATGTTTTTGTTTATTATTTAGACATTCCCACTAGAACTAGACTGGAGGCGTGGTCCTGACATGCCAGTGGCTATGGTTAACTACATTTAATCAGTACAGATAAATGATACAGTATATGTTGGAGGAGGATGGACTGACAGAGTTGAGGATGCCTACATAGTGATGGCCTACAACACAAAGTCCTGCCAGTGGCACACTCTACCTCCGTACAGTACCAGGTTGTTTGCTATGACTACCATTAACAACAAACTAGTTGTGGTGGGAGGAAGCAATAGAGACAATTCTGAAAGCAGTGAGCTAGGAGAGTGGCAGCCTGACAGCAACCAGTGGACACACCCCTTCCCTCCTATGTCTGCACCTCGCGGTGTGCCTACTGCTACTTCGTATAAACATTGGCTGGTGGTGGCCGGTGGTTTCCATGGAGTTTGTTTACAAACTGTTGAGGTACTTGATGTATCCAACATGCAGTGGTCCACTGGACCATCTACACCAACACCATGGAACGTGATGAAGTCTACTACAATAGGAGATACCTGGTACCTCATGGGGGGATGGTTTAAGGAACTGTTGCAGAGTAGTCCTGATGTCTATAGTGTATCTCTAGAGGCTCTTGTTTCACACTCCTCATCACACAGTTCCAACATATGGAACAAACTACCTTCACTCAACTTAACACAATCCTGTCCACTCAACATTGGAGGATCTCTACTGGCAGTCGGTGGTTGGGACAAGAAGTGTAAGAAGCCAGCGTCTACCATCCAGCGCTATGTCCCTGAGACTAATACCTGGGTCCAGGCTGGACAACTACCACATGCAGTTTTTAACTGTACCTGTATCATGACATCAGACAAGGTCCATGTTATGGGAGGATATGATGGGAATAGCAAACTTAAGAAACTGTTTGCTTCTACTATTCACTAATTAAATTTTTGTTTTTATGGAATTTTTGTACAAGTTAGCATTTTAATTTTAATAATGGTTTCCATGGTTACTGTTTATGTTTTCAAAATAATATAAAAAGTAAATTATTGTTATTGAATTATTGTTACAATGTATAACTGAGTAGCTAATAATATAATCACTGTAGTCATTTTTTAAAATTTCTTTCTGTTTTAATTAATAGTAAAAGTTGTTGTCATAATTATAGTTTTTACATTGAATACAATCATATATCATCATTAAACTAACACACACACATACAAGTATATTCATTACTAGGTGATCTTTATTCACCTCACTGCATTCAGTTTTTACTATGTGTTACTTTGAATGCACTTGTGTGGTTTCCTGTCATGTGAGGAGGCATTAGTGCGGGGGCGTATATCCCAACCTGCCTTCTAGGTCACAGGTGCTCACACAGAGGGTAAGTGGTGGAACTCAGAAGAGGCCCAACTGCCAGCTCTCAATGAGCTTATCCCATGCAGGGCTAATTATAAGGATGTGACAATTGTCCACCAAGTCCATAAATCCAGAGTCTGACTCAGTTATAGTATAAGCTAAGCTAAACTACCTATAAACTACAGCTGACTAATTATGAATTGAATCTTGAAATTGAGAATTAAACATTTCCAGATGAGTTTATATGCATACAAGAGTGATAAAATAACAGTGGGTATGGTGTAGTATTGTATGTACATATTTTGTCTCTCTCCTTTGGCCAGACTAGGAGGCTTATGGACATGTTCTAATCCATAATCTAATGTTTTTGTTGTTGTTTTTGTTGTTGTTTTTCATTTCTGTAAGTATACTGATTATAGCAAGAAATAATACCATTCATGGAACTCTGTTAATGTTTTAACTCTCTAAGTTTGTTTGATGGGTGCTGCTCACTGAGACTCTGGTGGGGCTTAGAGAGATGGTTACTCCTTGTATTTCCACACTCCAGGGCATGCTGCCCACAACCCAGTGATAACAGTTTAATATTGCCTTCACTCTGTGCCTAGCAACAGAGCTTACACATAAAACAAACAACACTATGTTCAGACGTCACTATGTTTATTGTTTGCTACTCTCTCTCTCTCTCTATAGCAGTTGCAGCTTCATTGACCTCCGAAATAATGCATGAAAAAATGAAGTAAATTTTACAAGCTAGACAAAATATGTGCAAAAAAATTCATGATCATACCATCACTAATTAACACTTGTCAATTATGATAAACATCCTAACTAAAAGGGAAGCAAAACTAAGGAGGTCAAGCATGGTATATGAACTTAACCACAACGACATTTTTAAGTGTTTATGACATCAACACCCAGAAGGATTTTTAGAGTTCAGCTGGCTTGTTATTGCAGACAGAAAGAATACTTAGAAAGAGAAGTAGACCATACATTATAAAGAGCCTAATTTAGCAGACATTATGTGTTGGAATTTAAGAAAACTAAAATTAATGAAGAGGATGGAGATTATCTTACCTTTTAGCTCAAGATGTATTTAGTGAAGCTGGCTACTCTATTTCTTAAAGATCTTTAGTGAAACACTGTCGATATACAGATTAAGGAAACTACATCAAGAGAAATGTTAATGGATCTAGAAAGCATTCTTCATCTGTTCATATTTGCATGCCTTAATTTAGACCGAATAGAGTTTAATAATGGTTAATGACAACAGGTGTAAATACATACAAAATTCATGGAATACAACACTCTACACTATTAAAAGTATCAAGATTTGGATGGTTTACTTGGCCAGAACTAGCATGTAGTTGAGATTTTCTATGTAATACTGAACACAACAGACGTTTATATACACACAGCATGTACATTGATAGAATACAGTCCATCTCATCTTCTATTCTCCCAAAATGCAAACGTTACATGGGAGAACTTAATATTTATTAAGGGACTCGAGATTGAACACCATGCAAGTTTGAAAAAGACAACAATATTATGTTTGTTTAGTTTGTCATTATTATGCAATCAATTTAATAAGAATTGAAATAAGGGGGGTGGGGGAGGGATCCTTCTAGTCTCTGGATTAAAGGCTGAATAGCCACAATAGTAGCTAATGATTTACTGTACTATTTTAATACTTATTTATAAACATTTTGATATTTAAAACTATTAAGTAAGACAAAACAGCTAAGATTTTAACTCACTACCAGTAACTTTAATTGTAACTAATTGTCATAGTAGTCATCCATTTACCTTACAATCAGTTTTTTTTATCTCATACATGGTTTTTAAAACACCATAAAGCATAAATTTGTGTATATGTCAACACATTTTATAAAATAGTATAACAGGACTATAATATTACATAGATATATGAATCATATTCTATACAATGAATAGTTCAATCCTAATAGAATATACTGATTACTAATTGTTTTCTTAATTGAGTCACAAGTATGATGTTGTGACCAGTTCTGTTGCAACCCATACAGGTGTTGACTTTTTTAGTGCGGCCAAATTTGCAGAGGTATTCCATACAACTAAGTTTGAGCAGTAATTGTTTTTATGCTGCAGTGTCTTGGTGATTTGTACTTCTGATTATTTTTAGTGATTTCATCCATTCAAGGAGACAATGTTCCATATTTTTATAGAAATTCTGCCACATAACTCTGGCAAGAATTATATAAACGTCTGTAGTGTTCAGTATTACATAGAAAATCTCAACTACATGCCAGTTCTGGCCAAGTAAACCATCCCAATCTTGATACTTTTAATAGAGTTGTACTCCATGAATTGTGAATTTTGTATGTTTTACACCTGCTATCATTAACCATTATTAAACTCTGTTCTGTCTAAATTAAGACATGCGAATATGAACAAATGGAGAATCCCCTCTAGATCCATTAAGGTTTCTCTTGATGTAGTTTCCTAAATCTGTATATCTACAGTGTTTCACTAAAGATCTTGAAGAAATAGATGAGCCAGCTAATTAACCAAATACATCTTGAGCTATAAGGCAAGATAATCTCCATGCTCTTCATTAAATTTAGTTTTCTTAAATTCCAAAACATATACTGCAAAATTAGGCTCTTTATAATGTATGGTCTACTTCTCTTTCTAAGTATTCTGTCTGCCATAAACTCTAAAAACTTCTCTAAGTGTTGGTATCATAAACATTTAAAAATGTCGTTGGGTTAAATACATACACCATGCTTGACCTCCTTAGTTTTGCTTCCCTTTTAGTTAAGATTTTTATCATATATGACAAGTGTTAATTAGTGATGGTATGATCATGAATTTTTTTGCACATATTTTGTCTAGCTTGTAGTGATTTCATCATTCAAGGAGACAATGTTCCATATTATTATAGAAATTCTGCCACATAACTCTGGCAAGAATATGGATATAAGGAGTAGTAGTTTTTGTTTGATATACAGACAACAAAGTTGACAACCCATATTTTAACATGAGTACCACTTTTTATCAGGATGACTGATATCATAAAAATAAAACTGTAACAAGATTATAGTAGAACAGTCATTGAAGAAAATTTTATGTATTAAATTCTAGAAATACAAACAACATCTTGATCACTTCAAGTGAGGTTGCCATAGCTACTAAATAACACAGCCCATGCTGCTATCGAACGTCAACTTTCATTGCTGTGTGCCGCTATCATCCACATATCTTTTCCAAAAGATAGGATGAGTAGAATTGTATGTAGTTAATGCTTTTTGTTCCACTTCTTCCATTATTAAGTTGGCTATAGTTACAGAGACAGGGGAACCCATTGCTGTTCCAAATTTCTGCTGCATTTGTCCCTCCTCCTGATAATTTATATGATATTAATGGTTACATTTGTCACAAAAATTATTATCAATTCTATGGAAATGAGAATTCCCACAGAAATTTCACAAATGTTGATTTAACTTCTCTCTAGTTTAGTTATAATAAAACTCTCTACCATCATAATTGTAAAGAGGAAATATTGAAAGCTGTTTATATCTTAAATGTGTTAGCAAAGGTAATGCAATTACACTCTCTAGTATGTTTTGGTTAATTCAGGTAATATTTTAGACTGTCTTCCTTTAATGTACAAAATATACTATATTAGGATGTCACTACTGAAGTCAACATGGGAGGAGTCCAAATTAATAAACACACCCCTATTTGTGAATATTGGTGTGACCATAACCACACGGCCACACCCGTTCCAATGCACCTGCTCAAAGTATGCCTGTTCATTCAGTTTGGAGTCATTGCTTTCTAATAAGAAGAAAAAATATTCCAAGAAGACTGTTACATAAAGTTGTTTTGGTCCTTAATAAGCCAAGCTCTGTAGAGGCTGCTGACAATGAAGGTGATGCATCTGAACTAGCCTGATTTAGCAACTGCTAGTCTTCCCAACCTGTTCATATTGGATCTGTAGTTTAACTATACACTTCTCCAACCTCACCATCCAGTTCTTTGACCATGCCCAGCCATTTCATTCACCTTGCCCACCAGAGTATCGAGCTCACCGACTAATTCACCCACTATTTCATTGATATCACCGATCATTTCACCATCCTCACCCAACAGATTATCTACCGTTCCACTACTCCATTTTGATGACCATGCCTAAATGGGCATCAAAGTAAGTTAAGTTAAATGAAACAAAAAATTTCTATTTAATTTTGATGCTTCTTCTACCATCCCCACACCCTCAGTTCCATCCATCATTACCACAAAATATTTTTTTCTTTGTGAGCATTTTGATAGGTCAAATTAATCTGAATATTTTTCATAAAGGATGCAGGCTTTTAAATTACATCATGGTCTACTGTTTTGGTTTCTGCTAATTTAACAATATTTGTTATTTTTAATACAACACTATTATTTGTGTCTAGCATCTGTCAACTACTGGACTATGTGTGTCAACACTACATGAAGATGCCTTAATTACTGTCTGCTTCAGTGACTTTGGGATGCTGCTATCAAATCATACAAGTTATATGTATATGTATATAATATTATTGTGCTATAAGTATGTTTGTAAAAAGGTCCATTATATATATATTAATTTCAATTAATACTACATCAAATATATATAGCCTGCATATGGCAATAGCTATCATAACTGACTGACAAAGCAATTTCCACCTTTTGGTAAGCTAAACCAGTTGCAATTTCCTCTTTACAGATAATCTCTTAGGCATATCAACATCACAGCAATAAACACACGGAGTAAAAGTAAGCCAACGTGGGGATTATCCAAACCGATGAAATAACCACACGGAGTATCCAAAACCATGAAAAACCACGTGGAGTATCCTAACCAAGGGAAAAGTCCTTGACTAGGCCCACGCTAAAATTATAATTTGCGACTTTCAAGCGGAAGAACCTGCCACATTTTAAAGCATCTGTAGTATGATATGAGCAAGGGAAAATAAATGGGGGGGGGGGGGTGGGGGCCTGGCACTCTTGAGAATTATTGGATGGGCCAATGGTCCCAGCACATCCTACTTCACTGTAAATGAGACACTGGTGGCAACACAAAATTTATGCATCGCAGAATTAAAAATAAATTAATTGAATACATCTTTTACTAATTGCCAAAGCAATTATGAGAGTGTATGTGAGCTAGGCAGTATTTAAAATACATATTTGATGAAACTAGATGTCAAAATGATAATAATTCTCCAAAAGTGACATAGTTTCAGCTAGCTGCCACTTTCCGTGACAAGTGGTGTACTACTATGTGGGACTTGTTACAACACTGTAAAAAAATTTTTTCAATATAACCAGTCACTTTTATTTTAACAGAAAATTAAATCTGTTATTTTTATTTTCCATATGTTATTATCAAATCAAAGTGTTAAATATACCTAATTTAGTTAAATTAACTATATTTTTTAGTTAATACAACTAAATTGTTACAAATGACTAATATATTGTTAATATAACTTTTTAATTTGTTAAGACTAAATTGTGAATTAAGTTAAATTTACATTACCATTAGTTAAAACAACCAGATTGTTAAAATTAACTAATTTATTGTTGAAGTAACTTTCTAGTTTGTTAGAACTAAATCAACTTTACAATAACATTAGGTAATATAACCACACTGTCTAGTATTTTGTTATCACAACTTTCTAGTTAGTTAATACTACTATTATTTTTAACAAAAATAATTCAATTTTATTACACATGAACTGAATAAGATTTTTTTCATTATTGTAATTGTAAATATAATTTTAATAAATAATTTGAAAATAATCTGGCTTTTAATGTTCAAATAATTTATCCTCATTGTACACGTAATAATTGAATAATAAAAAATACAATCCATTAATGATACATAAACATTACATACTAAATAACAATAAATTGTCTTGGCAAAATATACTTTTTATTGTTTCCTTGAGGAAATGATGTGCGAATAGGAAATGCTGGCACTTGCAAAAAGGACAGGTTTCTGGAATTGAAGTAGACATCATCTCTAAAACTGTTTGCATCAGCTTATTCCTCCTACACACACCGGCAAAGATGATTGCAGAATTCCAGAGCTAATCTTCTTGGGTAACTACCCCTGTAACTATAAACAGCGCGTGACTATCACGCCCCCTTCACCACAACTGTCGTCAGTCCACGTGGTTATCACTCGACCAAGCACAGATTGTCCTTGAAGGGTAAGAAAGGAGGTGCAAGCTCTGAAAGTGAATTTTAGCGCTGAAGTGTGAGGTTTATTAATGCGGAAAGTGTGAAGTTTACCAAAATCATGGACTTCTTGATGAAGTCGGTGGAAGAAGTAGGTACATATTTAGCGAATCACAACATTTCGGAAGCTCATGTGGATATTTTTCGAGGTAGGATTAGCTAGTAGTCTAACTGCTGCTTGAATCAAAAGTTTTAGCTGCTATCTACTTCTTGTAGTGAACTAAGTATGTGTTGCCTTACTGATAACACTGAGTTAGAAGAAATTTAGCTTTGTATATATTTATACTTAGAAAATGAAATTGATGGAGAGAGTTTTTTGGAATTAACAGAAAGTGATGTGCAGAAACTAGTGAAGCCACTTGGAGTAGTGAAAAAAATTTCTAAACTCATTAATTCCCTCCAGATTCAGGTAAAGTTAGCTATATGTATGTACTTTTTTTTTGTTTTTTTTTTAAAGTATAAGCAAATGAAAGATTGTAGTGGGGAAGAAGTGTAGTATTTTTCAACTAACTTTGGAACTGATACCTAAAGAAAATTTGTCAGAATACCTGGCATAGGTGTAGACTCGTCTCACTAGCCAGACCTTTTACCTAACCGCTTCGCTCTGGAACTTTGCTTGTACCCGTTTTGTTCACCTGGAATGCAATTAAATTTGGGCGCCTGTTCCGTGGTTTAGAATTTCAAAATGTTGAAGTTTTGAGGACTATTAGCAGAAGCTGGAGCCAGTAAGCATGGCTGAATGATCCGGTTTCTTTCTTGCGGAATGAGCCGAAGCCATTGGGTAAAGGGTGTGGCTAGCGAGACTAGGTGTAGACTAGAGGGTGATTAAAGGTGCTTAAGCACCACAAACTTTGGAGATGTGGTATGATATAAGGCGTCAAGAAACTTGATCTTTGATCATCACCGAATTATTATTTTTTAATCTACACCTTGGCTATGAGATTTTAGAAATGTTAACTTTGGTAACATGCCACTATACTTTGTGAGGGGTAATGCGAGAGGAGTAGCTAGAGAGGAAGACTGTATAAGGGATGCGAACTGGGGGAGAGGTTGGTTGAGTAAAGAGAACAAGTTTAGTCTCATATTAAAGCAAATATTTGCTTCACTGGTGAGTGTACTATGGTTGTAGTTCTTACTGTCTTTTTTTTTTTTCAAATTTTTTTCCTCCTTTAGTGCTAATGTTGAGTACATTAGTCAGTCATGATATGTGCTGGATAATGAAACTTAATTTGACAGTGTGTGTGTTTTCCTATGAGATTTTTTATACACTTGTTAATAAATTTAGCTGTAAATGGTGCTACTGTTTTATCACTCAGATGCAGATGCGTTTAACGGACTCCCAAATCCAAGATAACAGTAGATCTGTTTCTGATGATATGGATGGCACATCACCACAAATGCCACATGTAGCTTTATTACATGATTCAGATGGTGAGACTTCGGTTAGATCACAGCATAGCATAGAGACAGAATCAGTGTCTTCTGAGGATTCGGTTATGGTTATTCCAAGTATGTGGAGACCAAGTATAATGTCATGTATTAAAGAAAAAAAACTCACTATAGAAGCTCGTATTGAAATTGTGAGAGATCTTTGCACACATATGTATGGTCATATGAAGTCAGAAGTGGAAAAGCCTACTGCTATGTTTTGTCGTGAAGTTGCTCAGAAACTTGTGAAAAAATATCCATTCATGACTGATTCAGGAGGATTACTGGCTTGTGTAAGTAGTGCTTAGAACAGAGTAATAATAAGTAGTTTATTATTGGTTAGTATTAGTAACTGTTATTAATGGCAGGGTTTCATCCAAGGAGGGAGGCATGGGATGCTTCCCCTCCCCAAACCACCCAGCTTCCCCCTCAAAATTCCCAAATCCCCTCCCCCCCAAGAATATAAATGTCTATTTTTTTAATTTATTTATTTACATATTTTTTCAAAAGGAATAACAACATTACTTGCACCTGGTTATAAAGAAGTATGTTTAGAGTGTATATTAGAAGAATGTAGCTATGGCACATTATATGTACCCTTCTGTATCCCCTCACAAGAAAAATTCTGGATGAAACCCTGAATGAGGTGCTGACGACCTAGCATAACTGTGACATAAGTGGACCACTTTGCTATTTTCTACTTCTGATCTTTTTTTCCTCTCCCTCTTGCCTTTCGTGTCTTTCAAATACACATAGTACATAGCACTGCAGCACAGTTCTGTAAAAAAACAATTGCATGTTTTTGTAGGGTTCTTGGACACAAAAATTAATTGATAGAATTTATAACATTGAGAAGAAAAGAGGCGTTCCAGTACTGATGGTGAATCCTCCTTACCAGCTAAACATGGTCGTCCATCCAAAATTGCGAAAACAGGGTCACGTTACCCAGTAGTTCCTGATGCACCTACTATGGATGAGGACATAAATAGTAGAAACCACCAGGCTCTTTCCCTAGAGTGTAAACGAGAGAAGCCTCGCAAAGATTTAATAATGAAGTTGATGAAAGAAACATGTAAGATGTTGAATTTTTGTAATCTAGGGATTGTATATAGTTTTGACTGAATGATTGAAGCGTGTCTATTAGTGATGCGTGTGTTATCAGTTGTTGTTATTGTTTTTAATTAGTATAGTGGAATGGCAAAAATGGTTATATTAGGTGCAAATAATATTGCTTTACACATTCTTTTTGTTCTGAGTAGCTTGCTAATATTACTGTGCTCGTGTGCTTATATGCTGACGTATACATGCGTATGTAGTTTTTGTGTGAGTACAGGTACGTGTTTGTGTGCATTGAAAATGTGGCAGTTCTTATACCAGGCATGATAGAAACATTATAATTACTAAAGAAAATGCATCTGTTTTCTTGTAATTACTCTTTGTGCACTTTTTCTGAATAGATTAGGCAGGGCCGGAGCCTTAGGTCAGGTTTTAAGGTTTAACCACTCAATATTTTTGTTGCTCCAGCCCTATGCATGTATGTGTGTATGTATGTACATACATGTGTGTATGTATGCATGTATGTACATACATGTGTGTATGTATGTACATGTGTGTATGTGTGTGTGTACGGTATATATATATGTGACCGTCTACAGGATAACTGGGCACAACGCGGCGTGCGTAAATATCGAGAAATGATCGATCGATTTCTTTAAAATGTATTGTTTCAGGCCGACGGAAGGGAACGGTTAGGTCTATTATAGTGGGAACGACTTAAGCTATGACGATAAAACTTGGAGAGCTCAATATCTGGATGCCGACAACTCTGTAAGTGCAAAAAAAAAATTTTTCGAAGGGTGCCGCGTTGTGCCCGGTTTTCCTGTAGACGGTCACATATATATTTGACTAACTTATTACTGTTTATTGTTCAGTACTCTAATCCTCTATACATAGCATGGCATAATGTGAAAATGTAATACACAGGTTGCTAATATTAGCAAAGCTGTGAAAGCTGATGTATTTGTTTGGCGACCAAAGGATGCGTAACTGCATAGGTTGTGGTTCCATTTATTTTTTAATTTCTTGTGCAGATGTTTATCGTCGTCAATTTGTTTTAACTGAAGCCAAGTATGCTGGGGAAATAATTACAAAGTATCCTTGGATCAATTTACCTTACAATGTGAGTGCATTGCATCCAAATTGATATTATAGAATCAACATTTTTGTATTTTTTTGTAATAATTTAGTCTTTTCTCAGCTGAATAAATAAACATAATACATATTTTGAAATAATAGCAAAATATTTTTAAGTGAATTTGTCATTCCTGAAAATTTGGCAAAACATTTTTTGAAGATATATTTGGTAAGAAATATTGGAGCTGGAATAATCCTCTTCCTTTATGTCATTCAGTTTGCAAATTAAGGGATTGGTTTATTTTGAGAAAGTACAAGTACGTTAACAGAAATTCTTACCACTTGTCAAATTGGTTTCACTATTTCAAATTCCTTTGGTAATCTGACGTTTATCCTACTGATGACAATGTGGATGTGAGCCCCAAACACATTCGCTTTCTCTTTTTCTTTCTCTCTTTTCCCTGTTTTGTTTAACTTGGTCATTTTTAATATTCTTTTTGTTATTATTTCTCTTATTTGATCCTCTATCGTCACTGTATTTCTAACAAATAATTCTTCTGTTTCGGAAATACTTAGCATACTAATAATAGTTGGTGTTTATTAACTATGCTATATTATTAAAATCAATAATAATAATATATTATGGCGATATACTGCACCCAGTTAAGAATTAAAATTATGGTATAGATAATTGTTTTGCTTTTATTTTTTTTGTGTGGTAGATTGAAGTTGAATTTGAATTAATTCTAGGAAAAGAAAACCTCTTCTCCAATTTTAGTAACGAGTGGATTCATAAGTGGGTTCCCGCAATTTTGGAGTATTCCAGGAAAACAAAACGTAAAGAAGTAGTGAAACTTATGGATAATTTTGTTGACGATGGTGAGCATTTCTTTTATTGATTTTGTTGTGTTCTTTTTTTCTTATTTTATTTTATTTTATTTATTTATTTATTTTTTATTATTATTATTTTTCTGAGAAGCTTGATATACAGTGTGATATTGGTGGTACCTTGTAATTGCATCTTGTTTTTGACCATGGAAGGTGTCATATGTTTGTATTTTTTTAAAGACAATTTCTAACAGTGCAATATTGAACTCAATCATTTAATTAGTTTTTGTTATCATTTTAGGTGAAAATTGTCAGAAGGTTGCTTTGAAGGCGTTGTGTGCCCTATTTTGTTGCAAGAAAAATGACCCTGGCAAGAAAGCTAAAGGAGAGAATCCAATAGGCCTCATATTTAGTCAGCATTCTGTAAGTTTCTAGGAACGATAGCAATTAGTTAAAAGCTGGGTAGAAGAGAGGTTAAGTGTTTTACTTGTTGTCTCCCCAACCCACCCTCCCGTGTTTGGTTAAGCAGTATTATTGTATGAAAATGGTGGATTTTTAAATTGTGGCCCAATACAGGTTATCTTTTTGATAAACTACGACAGGGCCTGTTTCGTCTGGATGTCTTATGTAAAGTCCGGAGATAAAATGAGTAAATAAATAAATAAAATGACCTGAATTAACCTTTTGGGACAGAGTGAGTTACTGGCACTTTAAGAGTTGTGGGCACCTTTGTGGTCACAAGGCGCCTAGATAAGAATGGTTCTACTTATTTGAGAATTAATCCATGCCACATCGTAATATAGTTGAATATTATAGTTCAATTTTTTGGTAGTTTTAGTTTGCCTCGTACATTTAAACATTTTCTATGAATTAAATTTGGATTCCAGAATCACTATTAATAATTGTAGTTAATTTTGATAATTAATTTTAATGATTTATTCAGTAGTTAAAGTTCAGTAAAGTTATGACACCAACATTTTATTGAAGACTCATTAATATTATAGAGAACTGAAAGTCCAGAAGATTTGGCTAAGGCAGATCGTACCAAAAATTCGCCATGAATAGCTGAACTATGTGACAATTGTGAGTCTACTTTCTTCATCTTATTGGAACAGGATGTGCTTTGTTCCACATCAACATTCATCAAAGCTGTTTATTTGTGGTTTTCCTCCTATTACGTTTTCAATTTGAACTATGAAAAAAGTACAAGAGAAGTGTTCCTATTTTTCCAAGAATATTTGTTCTCGCAGCCAAAACAGGGAAGGAAATCTTCCACATATTTATCAATTTGTTCAGATCTTCAGAGAATGGTTTAATTTTTTGTTATTTTTGTTGGACTGAGTCATCTTTGTTCTTCCCCCATTTAAAACTTTTTTTCATGTATATTAGCCATTAGAAGTAGTCTATTATATTTCAACAAATTTAATACTGTTCTTTTACCAAAAGTATTAATTGTTTTAAGGTGTGTTGCTAATTTGAAGCTATCATTGATATTTTAAAATTTTACATTAGTTATTTTGATGATCACAATTTCATTTTAACAAATTTTGGTCTGGTTATTTCAACAATAAGTATTTGTTGTTTTGATGTTTTAACAATGAATATTTGTTATTTTGATGATCACAATTCCAGTGTAACACTTTTTGTTTGGTTATTATAACAGTAAGTATTTGTTGTTATGACGGCCATAATGTTAATTTGAAATATTAATTGCTGTTAATTTGAAGATAAGTATTCCAGTTTGACAGTTTTTGTTTGGTTATTATAACAGTAAATATTTGTTGTTTTGATAATCGCAATTCCAGTTTAACATGTTTTGGTTTGGTTATTATAACAGTAAATATTTGTTGTTATGATGGCCATAATGTTAATTTGAAATATATTTATTGCTGTTAATTTGAAGATAAGTATTCCAGTTTAACAGTTTTTGTTTGGTTATTATAACAGTAAATATTTGTTGTTTTGATAATTGCAATTCCAGTTTAACATGTTTTGGTTTGGTTATTATAACAGTAAATATTTGTTGTTATGACGGCCATAATGTTAATTTGAAATATATTTATTGCTGTTAATTTGAAGAGAAGTATTGCTGTTAATTTGAAGAGAAGTATTGCTGTTAATTTAACATGTTTATAATTGCTTTGTAATAAGAAAAAAAATGGTTACCTCAGTTGCAGTAGTTTTAACTTTTTTTTTTTTAGTTAAAGTAACTAAACACTTTTTACAGTGAAGTTAAAAATCTGGGACAGTCTTATAGTCATATTTTTATCTCCACTAATATATCGAGTAAAAATTTTCAATCAACAAAATTTGTTATTGAATAATAAATTTGTGTTTGTTTGTTGAGAGAGAGAGACTGTAATGCAAGCGGACCTAGGTTCAATTCCCAGGGGCAACAAAACATTTAAAAGCATGTGAAAGAGAGAGAGTACATAAATGTAAATATGAATTGTTTTAACATGTTATATATAAATACACATCTTTAGTCTGTAGTGTAACAGTGAAAGTGGGTGAGCCCATAGCTATAACGATTAAACAATACTGTCATAGCTGAATCATATCTTAAACAGGAAATGGAGCTAGACATTTGTTTGGGAAAACATTTTAGTGATATTTGTTAAAATGTTTGTATAAAATGCTAAATCTATCTTATACCTACCCTTTAATAACTCCAATGGCAATTATTAAAAAAAATATGTACCCCTTAATAGCATAAATACAGATTTGAAGTGTTTGTTTGCGGGATGATTGTCCTAGCTCAGGGGAATAGCGCTTGTGAGTTAAGCAAAATGGTCCTGGGTTTGATTCCCTGTGGAGACCAGATGTTTTTAATTGTTTATTGTTTAAAAAAGCCATTGAAAGAAAGAGAATACATCAAATGAGTAAAAGAAGGCTGAGAAATAAAATTATGATGTGATAAATTAGTGGAGTAAAAAAATTCAACGAATAAAAAGATTCTTTGAAAAATAATCTTTTGAAAAAGAGAATTTTTGTTGGTCTGTTGAGTGTGAGATTGTAACATAGCGGTACCCCTTAACAGTAAAAATACAGAATTGGAGTGTTTGCTTGCCAGCTTTGTCATAGCTCAGTGGCAGAGTGCTCATGCGTTAAGCAAGCAGTCCTGGGTTCAATTCCCGGTGGCGACCAAATATTTTCAATTCTGTATTTTAAAAAAAAGCCAGTGATAGAGAGGGAATACATCTAATGAGTAAAAGAAGGCTGAGAAAGAAATTATTTTATTATGATGATTATTGTAATTGTAGAATGAATCTTTGCAAGTGTTGTTTCTTTGAACAAACAATCTGCAATTTTCACTTTCATTTAAATCTTTCTTATAAAAAGTTAATTCATATACACTACTTGCATGTAGAGTGAGTTATTTTAATAGAACTAATGCACATTTATTAAGTGCATTCAGTTCATTCAGGGTGTAAACCAATATTACCAAATCATAGACCCTGATTACAGTGCATTTGGAACTTCTGAGAGAAGCAACCACTTCTTAAGTCCGAGCAACGACCAATCTCTGAGGCCCATACGGTTCAAAATGAATACGTTCACCCATGCAGCACCGAAGACAATACCTAACTAAAAAAAATATTGAGAGGTCGCGGTCACGCGTAAGTCAATTGTAGATCGGTAAAATAGCGTACTACGCACAACTTAAAGTAACCAAATTGGAAGGGGAGAAGGCATTAGCTAAATGCTGGCTATCATCCTGAATGTTTGAAGCTTTTAGCGGCAAATATATCTTGAGAGATTGTTCCCTGGTTCTGGGAAGTTGTACACAGTAAAAACTCGTATGTTACTTTAACATAAAAAATATGTCATATTGATGCATCATTTTTGACATGTTTTTTTGTGTTATTTTGACATATAATTTACATGTCATTTTAACATTTTTGTTTTTGTAACTATAACATATGTTAATGTTAAATTAACATTAACACTGTTTATAATAACATTTATTTCAGTTAATATAATGGTCAGTATGTTACTCCAATTAACATACATTATTGTTATTATAACAAATATTATGTGAGTATAACATTTAGTGGCTTTATAGCGAGTCTTCTTTTCTGTAAATAAAACATTGTTTAATGTTATTTTGACATAATTTTGTGGTTATTTTGACAAATGCTTGTTATTCAAAAAATTATATTTATTATAATAACATGAAGTTATGTCATTATAAGTTACAATCATTGTCAGTACAACAAACTGTGTCACTTTTGCTTATTCTTGTCAGGTCATTTTAACATTAAAATGTCATATATAAGTTAATCGACTGTCAAAACAAAAACAACTATTGTTATGTTAACGTAGTTTCAGGTCAAAGTAGCTAGCTAGTGGTAAAACTTCAGAACAAATCCATCCAAATATTTCCTTACCAGTGTGGACAATTGTGATACAGGAGTAGTTATGTTATCAGTAGCAGCAAGAAGAAAATTGTGACTTTAGAAGAAAAAATTCTTAAACAGGATAACGTTTTTCTTGTGCAAATTTCACTAACAAATAAATATAATTATATTAAAAACAAGCAAAAATGAAGTAGTTTATGACCAGTTAACACTTTGAGAAATGCCGACCTCTGAGAAAAGACCAAAAGTTCCATCTACAATGAGATCACTGTGTGGAGGTTTTAATGTAATTCAATAATTCAACAGTCTAAAAATATTACTAATGACAAATTCCGCCCTGAAGCGGTTACTAGATGCTGCTTTTAACCTGCCTATCCGTGCCCCATCAATTGAAGAACCTCAGCCGCCAAAGTTTCCATCTGCTTCGTTAAAGTCTGAGGCGAGACTAATACCGCTGGTCGGTGGTGTATGTTCATCGTAAGCCACACGTAGCGGGAGGAGGGTGGAGCACAGGTGTGTTTGGAAATGCAACAAGACTATATTTGGACATGCACCTTGCCCTCTTTTGTTGCCTTCGTTTAGGGTGTGGTACGAGCTCATTTATGCTGGCTCCATACAAATTTAGGAGCTGTGAACAGATATCTGGAAATTCTATCGGAGGACGCAAAGCATGGCTAGAAGACCAGGCTGGTCTCGAACCTTTAGAAAAGATTCTAAGTTACAACAGTATTTCTTAGACCAGGTTGTACCTACAGGAAAGACACTTGGAACAGGTTCATATGGCTCAGTGCTAGAAGTAAGTGGAGAGTTCTAATCCTACAAATACTATATTCAAAGATGTGATATTGGGAGTTTTTATTTCTTTAATAATAATTTTTAGCTTATAAATAACTATCTGAGTGTTGAAGAAACCATGTTACAATAAATGAGTTGTTGCACTCCATTGAACAATCATACTGAACTTGTGAGACCTTATTCAAATTGTTTCACATTGCTATTTCAGGTAAAATATAGCAAGGTTTTGTGTGCTGCCAAGCGTATGCATGAACTATTACTGGATCCTGGGAATGAAGGAGTTCGAGAGACTGTAGACAGATATCAACGAGAATGTCAACTCATGGCAGGTCTCAGACATCCTAACATAACACAGTTCCTTGGCCTGTGTTTCCTTGAGGGATCAGAGCTACCTCTACTGGTGATGGAGAGACTAGAAATGAGTGTGGATGGCCTCCTGGAGTGTGCCCCTAATATTCCATTTGCCGTCAAAATCTCCATTCTTACAGACACAGGCAGTGGTTTAGTTTACTTGCATAGTCGAGGACCTTCAATAGTCCACAGAGACCTGACTGCAAGGAACATCCTCCTCACATCATCTCTGACAGCTAAGATCACTGACATGGGAAACTCTCGCATGGTAACTTTAAAACCAACACAACTAGCCCAAACACTCTCAAAGAATCCGGGGACCACTGTGTACATGCCACCAGAGGCTCTCAGCGAGAGCCACAGATATGGCCCATCTCTAGATGTGTTCTCATTCGGACATCTTGCCCTCTACATACTCACACAGGTAAAGCAAACTTAAGTTTACTGAGTTATTGGTAATCCATAAGGAAATCTATTAAAATGTAATTAATTTTTTTCTTGATATTGTATATAGGTTTTTTGCTGACATTTTGTTGTCATCAAGTAAAATACTTTACAAATGATCCTATTTATATTACTTACTAGTAATTGAACATTAGTCAGATAGATATTGTATTACTTTAAAGTAAGCATAAGAATAATCTTGACAGCAAATTGCTATATTGTGAATTATACAAAAAAAAATTAATGTAAATTATTTATTAGATTTTTCCAGGAGAGCTGTTATTGGCTACGCATTCAGTTCCACACAATCCTGGTCGAGTTATTGGTCGCACTGAAGTAGAGCGTCGTGAGGTGTACATGAAGAAGTTGGAGGATCAGTTATTGAAGTCTCATCCTATTCTAGTAGAGATGGTGACTAATTGCTTGCACAATACTCCTCAAACAAGACCTACTGCTGAGCAACTACTGGAGACACTAACACCAGTACAGGATGCAATGGAGAACATACATGGAGGGAGTCTGGGGAGGTCCATCAACATAGTCAATGTGTTACACATGAAGGAAACTAAAGAAAAGAATAAAAGAATAAAAGAACTTGAGGTAACAGCCTCTGACTTGTGTTAACAAACTGTATTATTACAATATTTAACAAGATTAGGACTGGAAATTATAGTAATGGCCTCTAGAAAACAAAAAAAATACTTTCAATTTCATAGTCAATCAATAATGGTTTTTCTATCCCTCTAGTCTTAAGCAAATCTGATTTAGAATATTCAGGCACAATTTTTTACGCACATATTATATTAGGTAAATAAAAAAATAGTGTTTAGTCCATTTTAGGTCTAAGCTTTTTTTCTGCAAAAAGGTGTTATGATACAATGGCTAGCATTTTAATTCTGACATTTTCATCATTTTTGCCGCAATTGCACCAGGAAGGCATGTTTTTTTTATTGGATTGTTAATAACCTTGAGATTTATATCGATATTTGAAGTCAATAATTTGTTACATCTATCAAGCAGTTATAAAAATGATTACATTACTCTATTCTGTCCAGGTTAAGTTGCCACTTTAAACCTACAATAATGAAAAATATTAGAAAAGGAAGAGAATTGATTAGAGAAATTACAATTAATTATAGTTGATTATTATGTGATTATGTATTTGAACAACATATCAAGCAACAAGCTAGCTGTAATTTTTCAATTTTATAATCTTTAACCTACAAGTTTATATTTTGTTATAGCATTTGGTCAAACTATTTCCCGATTCTCCATGAGTTGTTTTAGTTGTTGAATTAAAACTAATTACCAAAAGGTGTTTTTTTACTGATTTATCATAAACTTACAATATAATTGTTTACTGGCTAATTTATTTAAATTGTCAACAGTCACTTTTCAATTCTGCAGAAATTATGTTATAAATTATAAGTTATGGTTGTATTATTAGATTTCTGAAAATAGATTAGAAACGGAAAATAAAGAATTGACTAAAGAAGTAACAATACTAGAAAGTGACAGAAAAAAGCTTGAATCTGCAAATATACAACTTATTGAAGAGAAACATCAATTGGAGACAAGTGTCATGCAAGTACAGGCAGAAAACAATCAACAGATGAATCAACTGGAGACTGAGAACAATCAACTGAAAACTAAAAACAATCAACTGAAGGCTGAGAACAATCAACTGATGAACCAGATAGCAGCTGAAAGAATTCAGTTAGAATCTCATCATGAAGAAGAAAAGCTTCATCTAGAATCTCACCATCAAAGAGAGAAACAAATTTTCCAATCAGAAGTGGAACGGCTAACAAAGGAACGGGAACGTATCAGCACAGTGTCTATCAAGAGTCTATTAGTAAGTAATTCTGCAACTTTATCAAAACGACTTATATATAACCCGTTTCTAATATTTTGAATGGTAAATATTCAGTACAGATGAATTAGTGATGTCAATGGATATTGAGATTAAAGGTTATAAGGAGACATTATATGATTGTCAGCTTTTGTTTTTTGTTATTTTTTGAAAAAGTATGATTATTCTAGGCTTCTTATTGTACCAAATATCATTTCTGTATTTATTATATTTTTTTTAAGTAAGAATGAATGAAAAATTTGTTTGTATATCTCAGAAATAGATGTCAAATAAACAAAACTTAATATCATAACATAACTCAGTGTGGAAGTTAATTTTATGTATGTATATAATGTGATAGCACTAGAGTAAAGAAAACAATTGCATTAAAATCTGACGTATGAGTTATTCGTATCATGTATAGAGCACTTTCTCTGGAGTCAGGGGAGTAGGAAGTCAGATCTAATTGATGCAGCCATTATAACCACACCCATTTTGTTTATTCAAGTAATGAGTTTTATTAATAGAAAAGACAAAACAATGGTTTTTCTATCAATATAACAGAGTTTAAGTCTATGCTCTGCGTATCTAATAAATTCAAATGCCACTGTAATCTCACCAAACAATTCAGTACGAGCCATAATTTATTATATTACAAAGCAAACTATTTTTATAACAATTAGTATGTTCATTATTTTAAATATTATTATGTTATATTATAGCTATTATGTAGAGTGTACATATCATAAACCTAATATTGTTACTTAGACAAGCAAACAACACAATGACAAAAAAAAATTAAAATTAATGATTCCTTCATACTTAGAACTTACAAATGCCTGCCATTTGTGGCAAATAGCTCAATGGGAAGTCACCTGGTAGTGCAAAACTGGCCTTTTTGCAGACCAACATTTTGGGAAGGATTTCTGAACTACGTTTGTTCCTCCAAAATATCGTACAGTAAACTAAAGACCAGGATTGTCTGGAGTTCCATAAATATCGTCCTAAATGTTCGATATTAGCTATCTAATCCTAACAGAAGTCATATCGACCACTCAATTTTGACGGCCATATTCGATAATGAGTCATGAATAGTTCAGGTAAAGAGTAGAAACATAATAGACATGCTCCTTTTTTTTTTAATTATTAGTGTGGCTATGGCCGCTTGGCCATACCCGTTTCAACGCTCCGGAAGTATTGTGATACTAAGATTACCGGCAGGAGTAGCATGTTTCATTAAATTTCCCACAGTAATCTCAACAACTGCTATAAAACCTTTGTATTTCAATTTTTTGTTGTTGCTAACATTAAACTCTGTAATATGGGAGCCCAGGAGGAACTCTGTCCAAGGCTGCTACTGGGTCCTCACATAACTAGAGAGTTGATGGACATTGCCACCAGACAGACATATGCTGATATCAGTTTCGAAGCTACTGGGATGATCGCTATTTCTGTCAGCTACCGGGGAAATCAGCATTTGGTGAATCTGCATGGGCTGAGGCTCCCCATAATATTATATCAATAATCGGCCCTACAACTGCATTACCAGGCAGAAGTGAATTTAGTTTGCAAGTCTGTGCAAGATACAAAATGAATGACTAATGTGTGTATGAAATTAAAGTGTTCATTTATTCTGTGAAGTTGTTGGCAGACCCACTGTAATCTAACAGGAAGTCTGCATTACCGACAACATACAACATTTACTTATGTCATGAATACTAGACAAAGCCACCTACTTTGTTGATGAAGGACGTGTTTATTCAGTTTAAAGCTGATGTTGCGAGCCTACTAAACAGGTGTAGTGTGCACAGCACTGGATGTGTTTTGAGAAAGTTGTGCACATTGTTTTTTCTTTTTGGTTTTGTTCCTTTTCCCAATAGGTAGATAGTCAACTGTTGTAACAATAGTACTAGTCTATTTGGCTAAGTTTACAATTAGACGTGCCTTAGCTAGGTGAGCAAGCCAGCTTATTATTGCCTGCCTGCGTAGGAACAAGTGAACTATGAATACTAGTATAAAGAAATTTTAAATCAATGAACCAATAATATATATCAAAATGGGCTATCAAAATGATGTTCTTCTCATGTTGCAGTGTGACACAAGTCCTCATCATCACTGATATCTGTGTCGGGACAGGGACTTGCTGATTCTTTCTAGAGTCGTCATAAAAATTATCTAAGGCAATAGAAAAGCTTCCTGGTCTGCAAAAATAATATATATCAAAATGGGCTATCAAAATGATGTTCTTCTCATGTTGCAGTGTGACACAAGTCCTCATCATCACTGATATCTGTGTCGGGACAGGGACTTGCTGATTCTTTCTAGAGTCCTCATAAAAATTATCTAAGGCAATAGAAAAGCTTCCTGGTCTGCAGATTCCTACATCACTACCTCATTAATAGTCTCATGAACTCACTCAGCTTTCGTGTTTGTTATGTCTATGGTTTTGCTGCACAGCTCTAATGCATAGGCCAGTTTTACTAGGCAAATTATTCAACTTCCATGGTGTCCCCTAGTTTAGGCAATTTGTTCTTGGGCAACACATTGAGCTCACCCACTAATTTCTATTTGAAGCAGGCTCAATTTTCTGTCACTTGAGAAAGGCAATAAGAAAGAGAAAAATGTGGCTGTGTTTAACTAGGTTGCTTAGACATTTAATAAAGGTGTTGCCATTCAAATTTGCTGTTCTTGAAGTCAAAGGATAGAAGATTATAGTGGGCAAAAAAATTTGCTGCTATTCAGACAAACAGGCCTTTAATTTATGATTGTACATAATTAGTCCCTTTTCTCAAGTATGTCATATATAATATATTATTTATATATGTGTGTATATTTTATACTCCAGTAAGTTTATAATTTACCTGCATGTCCCACAACATTCAAATCATACCAGAAAAAATCGAATTCAAATGAGTAAATCGATTTTACAGGTAAGTACCACCAACAAAAAAATTCTGTTTAGTGAGGTATGAGATGGGGTCAACCATCATAATTAACACAAAAATGTGAGGGTCAAAGTACAAAAATGACATATGTACATCCAAACATACAAAAGAAACAAACAAAAAATATCTCAAATTTTGCCCCTAGTATAGTGTCTCACTTGCTTCACTCACTCACCAACTATTTATTGTAAAATTCTAATCAAAATTTGCAAATAGCACATAAACAGTAACAATGGCAACACTATGATTTTTAATTTATAATATAGTGTCAAATAACATATACAATATGCTTTACATAAAATGTTAGCAATACGATGTAAATAATGTTTACAGATAATGTATTTGTATATTATTTAGACATTCCCACTAGAACTAGACTGGAGGCGTGGTCCTGACATGCCAGTGGCTATGAGTGACTACATCCAATCAGTAGAGATAAATGATACAGTGTATGTTGGAGGAGGATGGCCTGACAGAGATGAGGATGCCTACATAGTGATGGCCTACATCACACAGTCCTGCCAGTGGCACACTCTACCTCCATACAGTACCAAGTGGTTTGCTATGACTACCATCAACAACAAACTAGTTGTGGTCGGAGGAAGAAATAGAGACAACTCTGATAGCAGTGAGCTAGGAGAGTGGCAGCCTGACAGCAACCAGTGGACACACCCCTTCCCTCCAATGTCTACACCTCGCTGTTTTCCTTCAGCTACATCGTACAATAGTTGGCTGGTGGTGGCTGGTGGTTGCCATGGATTTTGTTTACAAGCAAGTGTTGAGGTACTTGATGTATCCAACATGCAGTGGTCCATTGGACCATCTACACCAACACCATTGTGGATGATGAAGTCTACTACAATAGCAGATACCTGGTACCTCATGGGGGGAAGGTATAAGGGTGTTGGTTGGATTCCTGATGTTTATAGTGTATTTTTGGCGGCACTTTCTTCACACTCCTCATCAGACAGTTCCAACATATGGAACAAACTACCTTCACTCAAGTCTACACTCTCTTGTCCTCTCAACATTGGAAAATCTTTACTGGCAGTCGGGGGTTGGCACATGAAGAATAAGAAGTCAATGTCCACCATCCAGCGCTATGTCCATGAGACTAATACCTGGGTCCAGGCTGGACAACTACCACATGCAGTATATAACTGTACCTGTATCATGACATCAGACAAGGTCCATGTTATGGGAGGACATGATGGGAATAGCAAACTTAAGGAACTGTTTAATTCTACTATTCACTAATAAATATCTTTGTTTTTTATGGATTTGTTTTGTACAAACTAGCTATTATAATTTTAATTTCAAATAATAGATGATAACACCAATGTGTGTATTCATGAATATTTCATGAGCTGATCAGAGTTAGTAGAGCATCATCATTACATTAATGGGAGAAATGTGTGACAAGAGGGAAAAAATGGGAGAATAAAAAGTATTATTGGGATTTGAACCTGCAACCTCCAATTGCAGAGTGCGGGCATTAACCATTGAACTGTAAGGATTTAATATTTTAGTTTAGTTTGAAGTACCTTATTAATTTATTGTATCCTATGAAAACTGAACACTTGGTGGATGAACTGGGTTGGGAGAAAGGTGTACACTTATAGTAGCTAACCATAATGGGCATAAGAGAAGCAGTAGATGCAAGGGACAAGCCCACAGATGTTGTGGTGAAATAATCATACCTTCAGAACAAACTCCACATAACGAACTTACACATCACTCATTTGCATTCATTTCCATTCAATTCACTAATTGTAACTTGAACACTGTAACTAATATGTTTATGTTATTTCTCTTCCCTCTATACAACACTTTATGTTTAATTAATGTTGTTTTGGTTGAACATATACATTTTAGTTGTAGTCATAGTTTTTTGACAAATTTTTTTTCAAGATTAATTTTAGTTTTAGTCTTTCACTAGCAAAGACTACAATTTTAGTTTTACCACCCAGAAACTAATAAACAGCTCGAGCGCTTCTGTACTTCATAAGATTATCGAAAACAAGCGAGACTTGACAATCTACTACATTCGCCATATGCCTCACTCTTGACATGATCTGACTCAGCATGAATTAGTGTTTGGTAAACTTCTAACATCATCGCAGCACTCAAAGCTTTCTGGACAGATCCCAAAGCAATCCCTCTTTTCCGACATACATCAGAACACAAGTGGCTCCTTAGCGCTTCACTCATTCTATTGTTGATCTGTGTGGTGTAGCCCCACCACATTCTTCTAAACACTCATTTATTATTACTTCCTTAATTATATTCATTGTTTCATTAATTTTATTGCTAGAGCTTCTCCTGCACACCCAGCTTTTGTTGTACATCATAATATGAATGCACGATTTATTTTTTATCCCCCTTTTACCTGATATTTGTTCCTTACACGATCACACATTTTTTTTTATAATAACCAAGTAAACCTGAATGGAATCAACAAGTTATGGGCCCAGGATGCACATAAAGTGGAAGTTTACTTGCTGTCCAAATCAAATCATATTGCATCACCAGTCGCAATTCCCACTCTATCATTTGACGGGATTACCAGAGACATTTTTATGACAATGCAAAAAGAAGATGAATCTTTAAAACCCTTATGGGAGTATGCCCACAATAATCAGAAGCATTTCTTCATCATGGATAGTATTCTAATGTGTCTCACTTCAATTCAAAATTCCATATCCCATGCCTTAGTAGAGCCTCAACAACTAAGAAAGAAATTTTTAGTAGCCGCCCATGAAGGCCTTGGTCATGGTGGAATCAACTCCACAAGAATGTTACTCAATAAACATTTTACATGGCCCAAGCTTTTGGATGATATCAGAGTTCACATCCAATCTTGTCCAAAGTGCATTTCACACAACAAATAGGAGGCCAAAAGGTGCCCATGCTGGAAGTTGAAATCATCACAAACAGGAATGAAAAGATTGCTATTGACATAGTAGGCCCTCTTCCACTATCAAAGAACAAATTGAGATATACATTCACTGCCTTGGAAATGGCAAGTGGCTACTCCTTTGCCATACCATTACCCAATTACACAGCAGCAACCACTGCAAAATCACTGTTATCCATCAGATCAAGGTAGCATTATTCTATCATCAACAGTCTCTTATCTCTACAACAAATTTTGTGTTCAAAGAATGAAAACCTCACCCTATAGACCTCAGAGCAATGGCAAGCTAGAGAGGTTCCCCAGCAATCTCAAAACTATGCTTTCAAAGTGCATTGAGAATAGGCTTGACTGGCCAGTTGCCATTGATCTAGTTCTCCATTTTTGTAGAAATATGCCACAGTCATGACATGGTTTCACACCCCATGAAATATTGTTTTTAAAACCTTCACCATACATCTTGTCAACACTTAAGTCTATTTGGTCAAACAGTTCACCACCAAACCTTAACCTGCCTCAGTTTATTGAGGATATGGACAACATTATCTCATGCCAGCTACAACATGTTAACAGCTCAGTAGCCAGTAAACAATGCCAATCAAGACTTAACAAGGAAGCAGTTCTTGCAGCAAATTTTAAAGTCAATGGATGTTGTGTACAAAAAGGATTCCTGGACTCAACAGATGCCTGGAAGTATCCTGGGATGGCCCATTTGTTGTGCATAAACTCATTCCACCTTTGAACTGTAGCATAAAGCCACAAGGTTCACCTAGAGCAAAACCAAAGACTATTCATATCTCACAACTCAAGAAATCACTCCCCATAAACAAAACACTCATCATTCCTGAGGAAAACTCCACTGACCTTGTCACTTGTTCTCACAATACACCAAAACCTATTTCTCTCACTGAATAACAAGTTAAGCTCTCCAAAGTTTTGGATCAATTCCCATCTGTATTAACTGAGAAACCTGGTCTCACAACTCTAACTTCTCATTCAATCACCCTTACATAACAAGTAACAGCACAGTTTGGTCACCAACATATTCTGTTCCCATAGCTCACCAAAAAGCCTTCAGAAATGAGATTGACAATTTGCTTGAACTGAACATCACAGAGCCATCAATCTCTAAATATAGCAGCCCACCCATGCCTGTCACATCAGACTATCATCAGCCAACCTCGCTGTTAAGAAGAGCAAATGCTCATGGTGTTTCTCTACTTTTGATTTCTTAGGATATCATGTGGGTGAAGACAGGATGTCAATTCTACAGGCAAAAGTTACTCAGATTTCTCAGTACGAGATCCCTATTACAAGAACCTCACTAAAGTCATTCTTATGATTAGTCACCTTCTATGCAAAATTCATTCCTGGTTTAGCAAATCATACCACTGTTCTCAATGGCCATTTGCCCAAAGACAACAAAACCAAAATCATTATCACTAATCAGTTTAGGTCTGCATTTGACAATATAATTTCAGCTATTGTAAATCATGCATCACTTATCATCCCAAAGGTTTCTGATCTTTTTTGCATCTTCACTGATGCATCAACTACTGGCATTGGAGGTACTTTATGTGTATATAAGAATTCAGTTTGGCAGCCTTGCAGTTTTTACAGCAGGCAACTATTAACTAGAGAAAGAAATTACTCAATCCTTGACCTGGAAGCACTAGCAGTACTTGCAACAGTGCATCACTTTCATTACTACCTGGCTGGCAACTATTTCAAGATTTTCACTGATCACAAGCCCTTGGTCCATATCTTTAGTGGTAACCCTCCAAGTGCTAGATTAATAAAATAAGGTGGAAGATCAAATTAGCTGAGTACAACTTTGATATTGTGCATATTTCTGGACATGCTAACAATGTAGCAGATGCTATGTCCAGACAGTTATGGACAGCCACTGAAGAATAAGACTCTGCTGCTGAAGGAGACCTCAATCTGGAAGAAGGGGGAGATGTGGTAAAGTACCACATTACAAGAGCACAGACATGAACACTATTAAACTATAATAAATAATATTGTTTATCAGTAGATCTTAACTCATTAGCATGTCTTACATCATCTGAACTTGTTAACACAGCACACACCTTGATTGCATACTACACACCTTTGAATTGCACCATAACATTCATTTCTGGGCATGAGCAGAACTCTCTTTATAGGAGCTGTTTTGTGCTGGTTTGTATTGTAAATTCTGCTGCTGATTCTTTATTACACAAAACTATCTAAGCAATTTGAACGTTGTAAGGAGAACCTCTGTAAAGCTTATAAAATAGCTTGGATCACTGGCACTAGTACAGGAACGGATGGCAGCCTACTCTACTCCCAGTTGCAGTTCTACCACATTCACCTCACCACATTCAGTTTTTACTAGAGTTAGTCGTTAGTGTGGGGGCATATTATCTCAACCTGCCTTCTAGGTTATAGGTGCACACACAGAGGGTAAGTGGTGGAATTCAGAAAGGAGGCCATATATATATCAACAGTAAAGTGTGAAGGACACGCTATAATTTTTACAGTGTACTTTAGGGTATTATTTCTTGCTAATATTAATCAGTATACTTACAGAAATGAAATATAAAACAAAGCAAATATCAACAACAAAAACAACAAAAACAACAACAATAATGGTGGTGTATGGATTAAAACATGTCCATAACCTTCACTTGGAAATATTTCCAGTACTCCATTTCATGACCTATGTACATGTCTGTGAAATTGTAAACATTGTGATTAAAACTTGTGAACATCTTGATAAAAAAAATAGAAGAAGAAATTTTTTACACTGCACATTGTGTATTTCTTTGCTGTTGTTGTTTAGGTCTCATTTGGGTCTTACTTTGGTTGTTACTCTTTGTAGCTCCATCACACCATTCATGGAACTCTGTTTATGTTTTAACTCTCTATGTTTGTTTGATGGGTGCTGCTCACTGAGACTCTGGTGGGGCTTAAAGAGATGGTTACTCCTTGTACTTCCACACTCCAGGGCATGCTGTGTGAGGTTTCTTCACTTCACAGAGTTCTTTCAGTCAACATGTACCAACACACTCACCTTAGCTTCTGTGACTGTGTTTATATTATGGTGGGCAATAATTCAGTTAGTTAATTCCACATGAGAATTGTGTTGTCTAGTAAAATACAGAACCAAAATGCAAATATCACAAGGAGAAGGATGCTGGCACCGAGGCACAAGACAACACTAGCCATAAAATTTTCACAAGTAATATTATTCTGAGAAGAATAAAAAAATGTGTAGAAATGTTATTATTGTTGACTGTCATCCCATAAGCTATTAGCCATTTTTTATAACTACTAATCTTTAATTAAAAAAAAAATTGGTAAAGCATGAATACCTCCTTTCTTGATAATTAAACACCAGCTTGCTGGAATTTCAAACAAGTAGACAGGGATACTGAACATTTGACACCCCACAAAATTACAAAATATGTTATGAAATAAGTATATAAGTTCGATAATTCATCTCTAACATTACAAACTTTGACATGTATACTACAACATCACCAAGCTGAATAACTTATAACCTGGAAGCTGATTTAGATTTTTTTGGTTTGATGCCAGTGCTCACCTCTCAATTTACTGATTTTGTTCTGCTCATACAAACATTGAAATCAACTTTCAGGAAGACTGATTCTTACTAAAATTAGCTTCTCAAGAACATGAACAAGTACTCTAGAAAGGGGCATATTTTTTGCAAGTACACTGTACTTGAGCAAGTTTTAATAGCATAAAGTAAAATCTACTAGTACTGAAGCAGGGGTGATAGAAGTTGCTGCAAAGTAGTGGGGAGTGTGGTCCACGTTCAACTCAGTGCCCCCTGACATGTATTTTTTTGCATCTTAGTCTTCAGTATTTTTATATTCTGGTTTCAAGATAGCGAGGTAGAAAACATAATGCTATTAAACCTAGTCAAGAAAATTCTAAGTGAGATTTTTTGTTGAGCAGTAGGTTACATTGAACCCTGTTTTAATTAGCTCATTATTCAAATAAAGTGGTTACCTGAGTCAGTCATTCAGGTTTGACTAGAAGTGAACATATCTCAAGATTATTACATATTGGGTCAACACTGTGCCAAGTACTCATAAATTGAGTGGTTGGTTTAAACATGAATGTCCTTAAATAGTGGATAATTCATAATTTTTAACTTTAATATTTCTCATAAATGAAAATTAGTATAGGTGAAGTCTGAAGCACTACCAGGCACCACAATTTTGGGGGCCCACATAGTATACAGTGGTGATTAGCTTACTGAACATCTAATTTTCTGGATATAGTAAATTTTCAATTTTATTTAGTATATGATTCAGTAGCTTTAACCCACCTTCTATGCAGTCATCACCTCTAATACTGCAAACTATTATTGCAGTTCTTCAAAAGGTTTTCGCAGCAAGCTTTTGACTCCATGTGGTATTATAAAGTTATAGTGAGTAGGCCTGTACTACTACTGTGCTGTGGTGGCTACATTCTTGCGGTTGGTAGTCACAGTGGTGTATTCTGTGGTGGTTGTCAACGCAGAAACCCTAAAAGCTGGATGATGGCGCAGACGAAACCCTTTTCCGTATTGGGCTTGACAGGAAGTGCAGAAACGGTATAAGGCCTTTGTTGTGAGTATAGATCTTACATAGTCCCTGAGAGGATGCTGAGTAGCTAAATGGCTAGAAGACTGGGCTGGTCTAGAACCTTTAGAACAGATTCAAAGTTACAACAGTATTTCTTAGACCAGGTGGTACCTACAGGGAAGACCCTTGGAACAGGTTCATATGGCTCAGTGCTAGAAGTAAGTTAAATGTTATAATAATTGAAAGCTAAAACGGCGGTCATGTTCTCAAACCTTTACCTTTAGTTTTGGTCAGTTAATAATAAAATTATTTGGACTATTCAAGCAAACAGTTGAAGGCACTAAACAGTGAATATCCATTTTTGTTACATAACACTGAACCTGTGAAGCACTTTTTGATTCGTTTCTAATCAATGATGTTATTTCAGGTAAGTTACAGCAAAGTTTTGTGTGCTGCCAAGTATATACACCCACTATTGCTGGATCCTGGTAATGAAGGAGTTGGAGAGACTGTAGACAGATATCAACGAGAATGTCAACTCATGGCAGGTCTACGACATCCTAACATAACACAGTTCCTTGGCCTGTGTTTCCTTAAGGGATCAGAGATACCTCTACTTGTGATGGAGAGACTAGAAATGAGTGTGGACGACCTCCTGGAGTGTGCCCCTAATATTCCATTTGCAGTCAAGATTTCCATTCTTACAGAAACAGGCAGCGGTTTAGTTTACTTGCATAGTCGAGGACCTCCAATAGTCCACAGAGACCTGACTGCGAGGAACATCCTCCTCACATCCTCTCTGACAGCTAAGATCACTGACATGGGAAACTCTCGTATGGTAACTTTAAAACCAACACAACTAGCCCAAACACTCTCAAAGAATCCAGGTACCACAGTGTACATGCCACCAGAAGCTCTCAGCGAGAGCCACAGATACGGCCCATCTCTAGATGTGTTCTCATTCGGACATCTTGCCCTCTACATACTCACACAGGTAAAACGAACTTGAGTATTCAATGTACACTATTAGTGCAAAGCTATTTTTTATTTAATTAATGTTTTTCTAAGTGTTCTGTGTAAGTGTTTGTCTTACGTAGTGTTGTATCAAATAAAAGTTCACTAATATTAATCTGTGATAAAGTTATTGATCATTACTCGATATTATAATGTTTATTGAAGAATATATATATTCAATTTTAATAATGGTTAGATATTTCCAGGAGAGCTGCTATTGGCTACACGTTCAGATCCACACAATCCTGGTCGAGTTATTGGTCGCACTGAGGTGGAACGTCGTGAGGTGTACATGAAGAAGTTGGAGGATCAGTTATTGAAGTCTCATCCTATTCTAGTAGAGATGGTGACTAATTGCCTGCACAATACTCCTCAAACAAGACCTACTGCTGAGCAACTACTGGAGACACTAATACCAGTACAGGATGCAATGAAGAACATACATGGAGGGAATCTGGGGAGGTCCATCAACATAGTCAATGTGCTACACATGAAGGAAACTAAAGAAAAGAATAAAAGAATAAAAGAACTCGAGGTAAAGTTGTTATGTGAACCACAATCATTTGTTAAATCTACCAAATAGTTATTACAATAATTACATTACTCTACCTTGTCTGAGATAATTTGTCACACCGAACCTATATTAGATGAGTGCATATTTGAGCACGCATATCAAACAACATAGCTTAGCTATGTATATATAAACTTTAACCCAATTTTTTTTTGGTCATAATATGTGATCAAAATATTTAGTAATTGTACGTGATGTTGGTGGTTGATTGTATGATTGAAACTTGAACTCCTCATTAATGCCATCAACATCTTAACCCTTAAGCTCGCAGCAATATAATTTTAAAGTGAAATTTTCTAAAATATTTTTAAGCGCAATCACTGGTGCTAGCACATTTTTACTAGCGCCATCATTTTCTCCGTATTTCAGAGTACGTAATGATTGCGTTTCCATTCGTCTAAATAGTATAAAAATATTTTATTGAAAAAGTTGAAAATCACCGACAAAGAAGGCAGCAGCTGTCGACTTTATCACTAATTTACAGGAAGATTCGTTGCATTTGGACTCCAGTGATAGCGAAATAGAGGAGCTAAGCCACAGTAAAAGGTATTTATTCAATAGTGAGCATGGTCATTCAGTGGTTAGTGTAAGTGGTGATTTGGAATGGAATGTAAATAAAATATCTAGTGATGAACAACAGTGTGAGTGTTTAGATGAAATTTAAATAAATCATAAAATTTGTCAATCATACATTTCTTCTTTTCTACAATTGTGATGAACTTCAACTAATTCTTTGGAAATAACGAGATACTTCTTTGATCACTTTTACTGCAAAGAAAGATAACAACATGACTATCAATAGTTAACATAGTAGCTACCTATTTCTAAATGTTACATACACTTATTATGTATCCAACTGAAGGAAAAACCATGCTCTTTCAAAGTATTGGTTTAAATTTTAGTTAAAGCTTTGTTGAGATAAATATTATAATATAAAAATAACCAGAAGTTTTTAAATTAAACAATTTAATTAGGGACAGTGGTAATATCTCCTCACGAGTTACAAAGATCATGAAAAAGTATGATTTTGTGAACCTACTGATATTTATGTTTTATTTTTTGGTTATGAACTTAGCTTGATATGACAGAAATAGTAAGCCTACCCATTTTAGCTGTTTGGAAAAACACTCTTAAGGATTAATGATATCATTGTCGTAGTGATCATGGAAATAAATACAATTCACCCTGAGATATTGTTTACTTGTTAATTTTGAAGTAGTTATAATATAACTTAAATTTATTTCAATCGTAATCAGCTTCTCAACTCTACAGAGCTATAATTTTTTGATGCTTTCATTTTTCATCTTCTCTGTGTTTGATGAGTTAATAATATTTGCTTTGTCACAATTCTTGCCATCATTTATTAGTTTTTAAGGGTGCCCTGCCACCGAAACCGAGGCCCGTAACCCAAATTGACTGTTTTTGCTATGTCTTTATATTTCTTTTTCTGTGTACCGTGGGCTTACTTTGTTGTTACAGATGGAATGAGCACCAATAGAGGACTCCAGCAAGCCAAATTTGAAGAATGAAGACCCGTCTGGGACGACGACACCGGCTACTATTCGGTGTTATTTCGATGTGGCCGAAAGAACTAGCGTGCTCATTTTTTTTCCAGAGGTAGCTAGCGGGCTTCTTCGCAACATTACAGAACCATATTTTCTAATATCTATTTTCTTTTTTTGTAAATAGTAAAATTTTCATGCCGTTTTACTCCTGCGTTATTCTAAAAAAATCTCTCTGTAACTTTATTCTAAGGGGGGTATGCTGCTTGTGCGCAAAATTTGGATTCAATTCAATGATACAATTCCACAAAATATCGATTTATATTTTCAAGTTCACTACCGATTCGCTATTTTACCCCGCCCCCCATAACGTTGAGCTCCCCGAACGCGCAATTTATTGGTAAGAGCATAATCAATTGACTTGTGGTAGCTCTAAAAAGAGCCCATTTGTAAACAAAAATAAATACAATAATGAGCCGTGAGATGGCCCTTGTAACTTTGCAAAAGGGTTAGTCCCCCGAGCAGAAGTGACGGCGTATTCCCAATGTTGCTTGGAGTTGGTTGCTCATTAGTGAGAGCGGGGTAGTTCAGCACAAATTTCAGACTTGTAGGTGATATGGCTGAAGAATATAGCGGTAGCAATCCCGACAGAAAGAACTGAAGTGATGATGACGGAGTCTATACGCAGCCAAGTCTGAATACAAGGTTGGTGGAATAGTAGGAGCTGGTACCAGTTAGGATGGAGTTGGTCACCGTTGAGACCGAGTTTTAAGCTGCTCCAATGGCTTCACAAGTACAGCCTCACTCCGTACCGGAAAGTATAATAGAAGGATGTTATTTGAGGTGACTGTTTCAGACTAGTACACTACAGTTACAAAGTTATAGCTCGGACCCGTTTGTCCTCCTGCTTCGCGGTAATTTGGCGCCAAAGTTAATTGATCCGCGTAGAAATTGAGAGCTGGCCATGCGTGAATAGATTGCATGCGAGGGTTGGGTTACGGGCGGTTCTGCGGTATTATACTGAATGATTAAACGACCACAGGTCCCGGTGGCAGGGCACCCTTAATATTGTGTTATTGTTTGATGTGTTTTATTAGATTTCTGAGAATAGATTAGAAACAGAAAATAAAGAATTGACCGAAGAGAATTCAAAACTAGAAAGTGACGGAAATATGATGGAGTCTGCAATTACACAACTTATTGAAGAGAAACATCAATTGGAGACAAGTGTCATGCAAGTACAGGCAGAAAACAATCAACTGAAGACTGAGATCAATCAACTGAAGACTGAGAATAATCAACTGAGGAACCAGATAGCAGCTGAAAGAATTCAGTTAGAATCTCACAAAGAAGAAAATCTTCATCAAGAATCTCGCCATCAAAGGGAGAAACAAATACTCCAATCTGAAGTGGAGCGACTAACAAAGGAACTGGAGCGTATCAATACAGGGTCTACTAGCAAGAAATTATTGGTAAGTATTTTGCATTCATATAAAGTGTCTTCTTATATTTTATCAAGAGCACTGACTACTCTAGGTCTAATGGTAAAGTGTAAGATAAGTTATGTCAATAAAGTTTAATGATTTAAGGGTGTCTGCACATAGCAATGCACACCACCTGTAGATCCGGACATTAATTTATTCCCGCCAATATCCCACTGTTCGATAATATGCGAGCAGAAATAATTGCGCAGTAGCAGCAGAAGTGTACTTTGCGAAGTTGTGGTGTTTTTAATTTAGCTTCATGTTGTCTCATAGCTATTTACAGTAACACACCATAGATTGTTTGAGCTTACGTGGCAAGGTGCACCAGGCTGTCTCTCTTCCTGCAGCACCTGAACTCAAGTGGATGGATCCAGTGGGCTCGATTTCTGAGGAGTGAAGATTTCCCAAGCTGCGCAGATCTAATAGATTTGCTCTAAAATTAGCGGCGCCTTCGGTAGGTACTTTGTTTTTGTGTTGTAGTGGAGAAGCCCATGTAAGTATACAATACATAGTAGTAATCGTGCATAGCAACCATAAAAAAAAATTGCGTAGGCGGTGTGCAGCCACCCTTAATGATTATAAGAAGACACAGTAGGATTGTCAGGATTCTTTAGTCATTCTTTGGTTATATATATATATATATTCTATAATAATATTTATTCTATGTTTGGTATCTACACTACGTTTATTTTTATGTAAGTGACACTTCTAATAACTAAACTTATTAACCCTAGTGCAAACCACTGATGATGAAGATATCTAGTATAGAATAAACCACTTATTACCATCATATGGCAAGATATTTCACTCTCAGGCTTTATTTTCAGTCATCTCTGGCTCCTAAAAATAAACTAGCCCGCTCTTGAAAAATTCACTAGCATGTTCTTGAAATATTTTGTGATATCACACTCAGACTCAAGTAATAAGTATTGTAGTGGAGCTACTGAACTTTGAACTCGCATCATTATAATTATCATTCATTACGTCATTGTCAATACGTCACTCCTCACTCACTCATTAGTCACGTGAATCTTGACTCTCATAGTCAGTGTCCATGTGTCATACTTGTCCTCGAAATAATATAACGATTTTACCTTTGATAAACATTTTGATTATCGACGTTGTTAGCGCTCGTAGCTACATTGGTGACCCCGACGACTTCATGACTGACGATAGCCCCGCTTCACCCTCCAGCTCCCGCTGTCACAGCAGTAACGCTGAAGTTGCCGCCTTTTTGGCCTACCGACCCCGAAGTCTGGTTCGCACAGGTACAGGCCCAGTTCACTACCAGGGGTATCTCCGCACAGAGAACGATGTTAGACTATATCGTTAGTTCCCTTAGCCCCGAATTCGCCATGGAAGTCAGAGACTTACTTCTGACCCTGCCCACCGACCATCCGTATGATACGTTGAAGACGCAATTAATTAAACGTACTGCTGCGTCGGAACAACGCAAGCCCCAACAGCTTATTAGCGGTGAGGAACACGGCGATAGGAAACCAACGCAACTCCTCCGGAGAATGCAACAGTTTATGGGGGACAAGTTAGCATCAGGAGCAGACTCAACCTCATTCCTTCGTGAGTTATTTCTCCAGTGACTCCCTGCCAATGTCAGGATGGTCCTAGCTTCTGCTGACTCAACAATTACACTTGACAAACTTGCAGAGATGGCAGATAAGATAATGGAGGTAGCTACTCCAGTTGTAGCTGCAGTAGGTCATGCTCATACTGAGAGTTCTGTGGAAGTCAAGCAACTAAGAAAGGAAGTGGCCCATCTCACCGATCTGGTTACAGCACTCACTACCTCCAACACACCTTCAGCCCGTCGTAGTCGCTCAAACTCTCGCCGATTCTGTAGTAGTCCCGCACCCAAGGATTTCATTCAGTCTGCTGACTCTCTCTGTTGGTATCATGCCAAGTTTGGGGAAGCAGCTCAGAAGTGTAAAGAACCATGCAACTGGGGAAACTCCACGGCCGGACCCTAGCGGCGACGGGGTTTCCCGACCTTATTCCCACTAGTCGCCTATTTTATGTTACGGACACACACACTGGTACACGATTCCTGGTGGATACTGGATCTGAAGTTAACGTCATTCCTCTCACCCTTTCCAAACGTAAATCTCCACCTGATAAACTCACCCTCATAGCAGTAAACAGCACTCCCATTACGACTTATGGCAAACAATCCTTAACTCTCAACTTGGGTCTTCGTCGTTCTTTTGCGTGGATCTTTATCATCACTGATGTGCAGAGGCACATTCTCGGAGCAGACTTTCTCCGGCACTTTGGGTTGTCGGTCGACATGAAGCACCGTCGGTTAAGTGATGCGGTTACCAACCTGCGCATCCAGGGCATCCTTTCCTCAGATTCGTCCCCCAGCCCTTCCATTGTACCCAAGACCCAAAACGACCCTTACCTTCAGCTCCTGGCAGAGTTTCCAGCATTAACTCCAGTTTGTACACTGAATACCCCTGTGAAGCATAAAGTTACTCACCATATTGAAACCACTGGACCTCCAGTTTCTTCTCGACCAAGAAGAATGGCCCCAGACCGTCTACGTGCAGCCAAGCAGGAATTCCAGCACATGATGGAATTAGGAATCATACGTCCTTCCTCTAGCGCCTGGGCATCTCCGTTGCATATGGTGCCCAAGAAGAACACTGGTGACTGGCGCCCTTGCGGAGACTACCGTGCTCTTAATAGAATAACAGTTCCTGATTGTTACCCCATCCCCCACATACATGATTTTTCAGCGTCACTTCATGGTGCTACCGTTTTCACTAAACTGGACTTGGTATGTGCCTATCATCAGATCCCAGTGGAACTAGATGACATACAGAAAACAGCCATCACTACTCCATTTGGCTTTTTTGAGTTCGTACGAATGACATTTGGTTTGCGGAACTCAGCCCAGACCTTCCAGAGATTTATCGACAATGTTTTTCGGGGACTGGACTTCAGCTACGCATACGTGGATGATGTTCTCATCGCCAGTGCTACTCCGGAGGAGCACCTTCATCACTTGCGCAGCGTACTCGAACGCCTCTCTTCACATGGTGTGGTCATCAACCCCAACAAGTGCGTTTTTGGTGCCTCAGAAATTTGTTTTCTTGGCCACTGCATCAATCAACATGGCATCTCTCCTTTGCTCGATAAGGTCCGGGTCATTCGCGATTTCCCACTACCCAAGTCTGATCAACAGCTACGGCAGTTCATGGGTCTCGTGAATTTTTATCACAGGTTCCTACCCCATGGTGCTGAACTTATGCACCCTCTCCACGAACTTCTTCCCAACCGCAAATCAACTTCTGCTACTCTCAACTGGTCTGAGGACGCAATTGCTGCCTTCAATGCCACTAAAGACGCTCTGGCAAATGCAACCCTCCTCTCCTATCCGAGACCTGATGCTCCTACCTCTGTGATGACGGATGCTTCAGATTTGGCTGTAGGCGCTGTGCTGCAACAATACAGCAACGGTACCTGGCATCCTATCTCGTTCTTTTCGAAAAAGATGAAACCGGCTGAAACGCGGTATAGTACCTTCGACAGGGAACTACTGGCTATCTACCTCGCAATCCGTCATTTTCGCCATTTCCTTGAAGGTCGTCACTTTCACGCTCTCCACACACGTCTTGATCGCCATTCTCCACGACAAGCTCGTCAGTTGGATTATATCTCTCAGTTCACCTCAGCCATTCATCACATTCAAGGATCACAGAACGTTGTGGCAGATGCTCTTTCACGCATCGAGATGAATGCAGTACTTTCAGGACAACCTCCTATAGTGGACAATGCAGCCATGGCTCAAGCACAAGTGACAGATACCTCTTCTCTGCGATACTTCTACTGGTACACAGCGATCCCTAGTGCCCCTTCAGTGGAGACAAACTGTATTTGACTCATTGCATGGGTTGTCCCACCCAGGTATTTGGGCAACACAACGTCTCATCACTGCTCGCTATGTGTTGCCTGGCATCAACGCAGATGTTCGAAGATGGACTCGCTCATGTGTCCAGTGTCAGCGTGCAAATGTCCACAGGCATTCAAGTGCTCCACTGTCTTCATGTCCGTCTGCCACTGCCCGCTTTGATGTTGTACACATCGACCTAGTTGGACCACTTCCGCCGTCACGAGGCTTCACTTACCTATTAACTTGTGTCGACCGGTTCACCAGATGGCCAGAAGCCATTCCCACCACTTCCATCACTGCTGAATCCGTGGCTCGCGCTTTTATTAGTGGATGGATTTCACGTTATGGAGTACCTTCTACCATAATTTCGGATCGTGGACGTCAATTTGAATCGAACTTGTGGGATTCCTTGATGTCACTGCTTGGCACGAAACGAGCTCGCACTACTGCCTACCACCCACAAGCTAACGGTATGGTTGAGCGCTTTCATCGCCAACTCAAGGTAGCATTGAAGACACAGACTGACGCTGCGCATTGGGTAGATGCACTTCCACTCGTGTTGCTTGGAATTCGAACTGCCTTCAAGAAGGATATATCTGCTACAGCTGCAGAAATGGTATACGGCACGTCCCTTCGACTTCCAGGTGAATTTTTCAGTCCTCCTTCCAATACAGCCCTCGATGATCCTTCAAATTTTATACATCAGTTGAAATCACACATGCAGCAAATCCGCCCATTGCCCCCTCCCCCAGAGATCTACCAGTTACGAGAATGAGAACTATTAATATTGGAATGAATAATTTGTTTGTATATCCCAGGTAAATAGCTATGAAATAACCAAAACATAGGAATCATAGACTTTGTTGATATGTGTAATTATTATTATGTAAAATTGTCAATAGCATGTATACAGTAACCGTGGCAACACTATGGTTTTTTATAATTTTTTAAATCAACACAGTGTGCAAGTAGCATAAGCAATATCCTTTACATAAAATATTAACAATATAGACACGAGTAATGACATACAAATTTACTACAGATAATGTATTTGTTTATTATTTAGACATTCCCATTAGAACTAGACTGGAGGCATGGTCCTGACATGCCAGTGGCTATGAGTTACTACATCCAATCAGTAGAGATAAATGATACAGTGTATGCTGGAGGAGGAGGGACTGACAGAGATGAGGATGAGTTCATAGTGATGGCCTACAACACACAGTCCTGCCAGTGGCACACTCTACCTCCGTACAGTACCACTAGGTTTGTTATAACTACCATCAACAACAAACTAGTTGTGGTGGGAGGAAGAAATAGAGAGGGCTCTGATAGCAGTGAGCTAGGAGAGTGGCAGCCTGACAGCAACCAGTGGACACACCCCTTCCCTCCTATGCCTACACCTCGCTGTGTTCCTTCAGTTACTTCATATAAACATTGGCTGGTGGTGGCTGGTGGTTACCATGGAGTTTGTTTACAAACTGTTGAGGTACTTGATGTATCCAACATGCAGTGGTCCACTGGACCATCTACACCAACACCATGGGGCAGCATGAAGTCTATTACAGTAGGAGATGCCTGGTACCACATGGGAGGAGTGTTTGGGGATCAGTGGCAGAGTGGTCCTGATGTCTATAGCGTATCTCTGGAGGCTCTTGTTTCACACTCCTCATCAGACAGTTCCAACATTTGGAACAAACTTATACTTTCACTCAACTGTGCATTCTCCTGTCCACTCAACATTGGAGGATCTCTACTGGCAGTCGGTGGATGGGACATGAAGAGTAGTGCGAAGTTATTGTCCACCATCCAGCGCTATGTCCCTGAGACTAATACCTGGGTCCAGGCTGGACAACTACCACATGCAGTATGTAACTGTACCTGTATCATGACATCAGACCAGGTCCATGTTATGGGAGGATATGATGGGAATAGCAAACTTAAGAAACTGTTTACTTCTCCTATTCACTAATTAATATCTTTTTTTTTTATGGAATTGTTTTGTACAAATTAGCTATTATAATTTTAATAATGGTTTCCATGGTTACTGTTTATATTTTTTCAAAATAATAAAAGTAAATAATTGTTATAGAATTATTGCAGAAGTTGATTACAATGTTTGCAGTGGGTGTAACTGAGTAGCTAATAATATATTACTCACTAGTAGCCATAATGTTTGTAAATGTCTCCATGTATTAATTTATAGTAACAGTTGTTGGCATATAGTTTTATTGTAAGTTTACTATGAGTTACATTGAATACAATCATTATATATCATTATTAAACTAACACACACACATACATGTATATTCATTACAAGGTGACCTGTATTCGCCTCACCACATTCAGTATTTACTACGAGTTACTTTGAATACACTTGTGTGGTTCCCTGTCATATGAGGAGTCGTTAGTGTGGGGGCGTATATCCCAACCTGCCTTCTAGGTCACAGGCGCTCACACAGAGGGTAAGTGGTGGAACTATAAGGGTGTGTCAATTGTCCATCAACTTCCAATTACTTTCTCATCCTCACTCTACATAATTAATAGTGCAAATTCAGTATGGGTCATTTATGTTGTACCAATGTACAGGTGCTGCAATAGTATATAATCTAAGCTAAACTACCTATAAACTACAGCTGGCTAATTATGAATTGAATCTTGAAAATGAGAATTAAAATGTTCCAGATGAGTTTATATGCATACAAGAGTGATAAAGTAACAGTGGGTGTGGTGTAGTAGTATATGTAAATATTTAGTCTCTCTCCTTTGGCCAGTCTAGGAAGCACGGACAACGCCTGTAGTTTGGATTGTATACTAACAGAAATGAAAACAACAACAACAACAACAATAATAACTGTGTTGTATGGATTATAATACATCCAGAACCTTCACTTGGAAATGTTTCCAGAGCTCCATGGTAGCATTTATAAGCAATATTAAAGTAATCTAAACTTGTGAAACACCTTGTTTAAAGAAGAATAACACTGCCACACATTGTGTATTTCTTTGCTGTTGTTGTTTAGGTCTCATTTGGGTCTTGCTTTGGTTGTTACTATTTATGGAACTCTGTTTTCTAAGTTTGTTTATGCTGCTCACTGAGACTCTGGTGGGGCTTAGAGAGATGGTTACTCCTTGTATTGCCACACTCCAGGGCATGCTGCCCACAACCCAGTGATAACAGTTTAATATTGCCTTCACTCTGTGCCTAGCAACATAGCTTACACATAACACAAGCAACACTATGTTTAGATGTCACTAAGTTAATTGTTTGCTACTCTCTCTATATAATATGTAGCTATAATTGTATTATTTTGACCGCTCTAGGATAATTAACCCTGGCCGTTGTTAAGAATTCGGGGGTGGCCATTCACCGGAGGCTATAAAACTATTGGAACTGTACTGTAAACGTTTTGTTCCACGAAAATCTACCGCTGTGGAGAGGCTGACCGTTCTTCGGGAGCCCGTTGTTGAGAGAATTCACTGTATATCATCACTACTAAACACTTGTCATGTTCTATTGATTCACACTGAATGTTGAATATTTATGTCCATGTATGTGCAAATTTTACTTCTGGGCTACAAACAGTGAACAAATAAGAATGAACAGTGCTACACTTCTGTAGTAAAGCCGATATTATTATCTGTAATAAATACTGATATCGCTTTACTATAGTAGTTCCTTTGAAAGGCAATATTGCTCTGATTTAAAAAAAATTAGGGGGCCGATGTTAAGGCTGCGTTTGTCTCCCCTGAAAACTAGTTTTTCCCCTTAAAATTAATATGATCTTCATGGTTACATTTGTCACAAAATTATTATCAACTTTGCGGAAATGAGAAATTCCACTGAAATTTCAAAAAAAAAGTTGATTAGACTCCTCTCAAGTTTGGCTACAATAAAACCCACTGCCATCATTATTGTAAAGAGGAAAATAGTGAAAGCTGTTAATGTGTTACCGAAGCAAAGGTAATGTATTAACACTCTTTTCTGTTTTTTCGTGAATTCAGGCAGTATTTTTGACTGTCAGCTTTTATACAAAATAACTTAGGATGTCACTACTGAGGTCAAAGGGTACATGTTCGTCAGTCTGGAGCCATAATTTTCTAATTGGAAGAAAAAAAGAAGGGAAGACTGCTGCTTAATAAGCCAAGCTCTGTAGAGGCTGACAATGAAGGTGATGCATCTGAACTAGCCTGATTTAACAACTGCTAGTCTTCCCAGCCTGTTCATATTGAATCTGTAATATAACTGTAGAGATCACTTGTCATGGTGTAAAGCTTCTAAAGTAGTATGAGCATGGGAGAATATTGGGGTGTGTGGCCCCCTTGAGAATTATTGTAGGGGCTATTGGCCCCCATTTCCTACTCCACTGTGAATGAAATATTGGTGGCCTGCTTCAAACTTGGAAGCTGATCAATACAAAATTTATGCAGCGTAGAACTAAAAAAGAAAAGAAAAGAAAATGACCTTTACTAAATGCCAAAGCAATCACACACTGTGAGTACATGTGAGCTAGGCGGTATTAAAGTTACATATTGGGTGAAAATAGATGTCAATAAAATGATAATAATTCTGCAAAAGCTGCAAAGCAAAATTTTAGCTTGTTGGCACTTAAATAGGATACTTTGCGAGGCTTGCGACAAGTTAAAAAACTGGGACAGTCTTAGAGATTCCAGCAAGCAATAGAAGAAACTAGACAGTGACTCTCACAAGGTGTTTACTGTACACATTCTAACAGTTATTGAAAAACTCATCTTTTATAAAAAACAATAATATAATAATATTATCACTATACTAACATGTAAATATGAATTGCTTAACATGTCAAAATACAACAACTAGTAACTTACATACTTTAGTCTGCAGTGTATCTTGTATGTCTACTTACTGTAACTTGGCTGGCAGGAATGACTCCAGTGGCAAGATGATCTCTTGAGTAGAATGACCTATAAGCTAGCATCACTATAATTACCTGCAAATACTATTACTCACACAATAATACACACAAACATCACTCACAAACTCCCTCTCTTACACACACACACACACACAATATTCTCCCTTCAAAAATTAAAATTAGTTAAAAAGTTTTTTTTTTACCAGTAATTAGAAATGATTGTGGGGCCGCCCTTCAAGGGGTTGGGTGATATCCCCAGAGAACAAGAGAGAAGAGTCAAGAGAAGAGAAAAGAAGAAGTCAGAGAACATTTGAGAACTAGAATTGTGTGTATCAGTAGTTGGATGTCATGTCATAATAGTGTATCAGTTGTTGTAGGTCAAGTCATGGTTTATTGTTTCAGTTGAGTTTTATGTCAGCCGTATCCAGTCGGTAAAGTACCTCCCGGATGCGGGTTCGTGAGTTAAGAATTAATCCTTTTAAAAGTTTATACGAGTGTCTGTCACGGATCAGCTTAGCTGTACCCTGGGCCTCGGTGAGCTACTGGACTCTGGTGGCAGTGACACCATCCCATCAGTTCGACGGGTCTCGATTCGTGAAGTGTCTGCGTTTCCAATTGAGCTTTCGGGATAACCCCCTTTCTGTCTGCCTACCGCGGAACGTACGGGGATTAAAACCCCAAGCAACCCCACAACGATCTTGCCCCCTGCCCACTCCTCTCGTACAAAATAACCCGTCAACTGGAATTCAATTTCCATGCTGTGATTGTTTCATCCTTATTAGGAATCATCAGTATGTTATAATCACTATGAAGTCATGGATGATGGATTACTATAATAAACCATACAATATGTAGCAGACTGTTACATACAAGATAAGACACACCCATGACTTGACTTAATGATAAACATAGACAATCACTTGTGTGTGCTTTTCTCATCTGTTATATACTCATTCTTCATGATGTCAAGTAGTAAAGTTTAGAACCATATAGTCAAGTTGATTTTGGGGGAAATTTTTAAGGTTTTGTTACTGACTGGACAAAACCTTACTATTCTGCACTGTGACTCCTTATAGTCTATTAAACCTTTTCAGAAGGGGTGCCAAAAAAATCATCATGACTACTGTTTTACTAGGCATCAAACCAAACTAACTTTTAGTCAATGAATTTACGATATGCGCGAATTTTTTACTTTCGCTAACAATGTATTTGCAGGTGTGAAATTAAAATCTGCGAAAATAAAATTTGTTGAAAGACCTTCAATGTTTACCAGCTAATGTAAAACTCAGTGATGATGGAAATACTGAAATCTTTATGACTAACAAAGCTAAGTGGCACAAGTCATGCCACCTAAAGTTTGCCTTTTACCCAGAGGGTGAAAAACCAAAGAAGTAAGAAAAGAGAACTGAACGATGAAGAGGGGCAGAAAATGTCTAAATGACAATAAACTGGAACTACCAGTGTGCAAAACTGCATATTTTGTTCTGATGTAGTTGGTAAACTTCATAACTGTTCCACTATGAATCTGGACCATGAGTTGAGAAGGATGGCAGAAGATAACTACAGGATATGTCCTTGCTGGCTAAAATTGGTGGGAGTGATTTAATAGCCATAGAGGCTAAGTATCACTTTAAATGCCTTTCAGCATACAGAAATAAATGCCGAAGCTCACAGAGAGCCAAGAAAGATTGTACTGTGGACAGATTCAGTAGCATTGTTTAGTCAAAAAATTTTGTACAATGTGGGCAACACATTTATAAAGCCAGATTGAAGCAGCATTTATTTACCCATTATAGTCAGAGATGTCAGGAGCAATCTGATGGTAAAGCCACCTTACTTGTTCTTATTGGATATGATTATATATTTGGTGAAATAAGATGTGAAAATGTCAGCAATTCTTCAAAAATGTGACATAGTTTCATCTAGCTGACATTTTTTCCGTGACAAATGGGATACTTTCCGGGACTTGCAAAACGTTTAAAATCTGGTACAGTCTTAGAGACTCCAGGATAAACTATACAGTGACTCTCACAAGGTGCTTACTGTACATACACTCTAACAGTTACTGAACAACTCATCATTTATAAACAACAATAATATATCACTATTAACGTGTAATAATGAATTACTTTAACACGTCAAAAAAAATCAACCAGTAACTTTCACATCTTTAGGCTGTAGTGCATCTTGTACGTTGGCTTACTGTAACTTTGCTGGCTGGAATGACTCCAGAGGCAAGATGATTACTAGAAAAGAATGTCCTATGTATAAGTCCTCACCCAAAAACTCATACAAATATCACTCACAAACTCACTTCCTTTACACACACAGACTACCCTCCCTTCAATAATTTAATGATAAAACTTTTAATATGTAAAAATAAAAGTTTGTACTATAATTTGAATCAATCTCTCCTGCCCCCAGTTCAGCTCCTCTACAAAATAAATTGTAATTATACTTCCATTTTGTGATTGTTTCATCCTTATTAGGAATCATCAGTATGTTATAATAGTTATTAAGTCAGAGATGATGGATTACTATAATAATCCATGCAATAATGTAGGAGACTATTACATACTAGACCAGACACACCCATGACTTGACTCAATGATAAACATAGACAATCACTTGTGTTTGCATTTTTATGGTGATGGTCAGCTTTTCTCATCTGTTATATGCTCATCAATTCATGATGTCGAGTAATAAAGTTCAGAACCTTAAGATTTAGAAGACGTTTCACTAGAAATCGTGCTCCCTTGACTTGGACCAGGTAGCAGGAGAAGTAGAAAACCTACCCAGCACATCACTTAAGGTGATTTTAGATGGTCAATTTGAAGTTTTCCTGAAAATGCCACGTTAACTTTGGCAATGTTTTTGATAGTCTTGCAGCTTCACTGTCCCTCCACATCCCTTCACAAGGTCATCAAACCATGACATGAACTGTGATGAAGGAGGATGAAATTTCTTGCTACTTAGTATGTGATTACTACAGCATGAATCTGCTTGGACAGCCATACAGCAGCAAGAGGAACACACTGTGTGCTTGCAAGATATGTACTGGCTGAAATACTACCAGGCAGTAAAGAATACAAAGCATCTTTGGCACTGTAGGTAGCAACAAAAACTGGTATCTCATTATCCTGCAGTGGATTTGGTGATGCTATAGACTGAATGTCATGCATCACTCATTCTTATGTTTCACCTGCAGGTCTTCCTCTGCCAATTGTTGTTGTTGTTGTTTTCAAATTGCACCCTCAACCCTTGGCTTTTGTTTGGAAATATAAGCACATATGTTGAATAGCCACGATAGAAGCTAATGATTTACTATACTATTTTAATACTTATTTATAAACATTTTGATATTTAAAACTATTAAGTGAGACAAAACAGCTAAGATTTTAACTCACTAACGGTAAATTTAATTGTAAGTAATTGTCATAGTGTGGTCATCCATTAACCTTACAATCGGTTTTTTTTTAAATTTCATACATGGTTTTTAAAACACCCTAAAGCATAAATTTGTGTATATATCAACACATTTTATAAAATAGTCTAATAGGACAATATTATTACATCAATATGAATTATGTATACAATGAATACTACAATACAAATAAAATTTGCTGATTACTAATTGTTTTCTTAATTGAGTCACAAGTATGATGTTGTGACCAGTTCTGTTGCAACCCATACAGGTGTTGACTTCTTTAGTGCGGCCAAATTTGCAGAGGTATTCGATACAACTAAGTCTGAGCAGTAATTGTTTTTATGCTGCAGTGTCTTGGTGGTTTGTACTTCTGAATATCCTTAGTGATTTCATCATTCAAGGAACAATATTCGATATTTTTATAGAAATTCTGCCACATAACTCTGGCAAGAATATGGATATATGGAGTAATAGTTTTTGTTTGATATAAAGATAAAAAAATTTGACAATCATTATTTTAACATGAGTGCCACTTTTTATCAGGATGACTGATATCATAAAGATAAAACTGTAAAATTATAGTAGAACAGTCATTTAAGAAAGTTTTATATACTAAATTCTAGAAATACAAACAACATACTTGCACACTTCAAGTGAGGTTGCCATAGCTAATGAACAACACAGCCTGTGCTGCTATCGAACACATGCATTAGCACTTTTTAGCACCTACTTTAGTTTTAGGCCACAGTCTGTCCAAAGTCAATGGAACCACCTGCAATAAAAATGTTTATGGCCACCACAAAACCAGGGTGGAAAACTAACTATCTGGTATGAGTGTGAAGAGCAGAGTATGTAGAATTTCAGATATGGCTGTAATTTTTTACACATAATTACAAAACTGCAATAAAGTAATTATAAATGTAGTGAACAAAAATTGAAAATAAAAATGTATGGCAGCTTCCGCGGAGTCTTCCCACTTTCTGCAGAGATAGGAGGGAAGATAATGAAAAGTAGTTAAAGAATCGTAACCTCTGGATATTTTTTCTACAATAAACAAAGAAAGCCAAATAAACTGCGTAAGGTAAATTTGAACAGTTAGCTATATACAAAATTAAACAGGATGTACGTTTAAGAGGGTGTGTACGTTTAGAAAAATTGTACTACTAGTTCCAAATAATTTATATTTTCACTAGTCATATAATATTTACAAAATGCACAAATGTTTCGACCATTTTACAATGGTCATCATCAGTGTGTGGATGATAATAATAGTCAAAAATAATGTCCTGAGTTACTTGTTGTTATGACAGAGCTATAACAAAATAAGTTGTCATGACAAATCTATAACAAGAAAGAAAGTCCTGACTACAAGCTAAATTCTTGTTAGGCATTTATATACTGGAGGCAATAAACCAGTATCCCTTCATTGGCGGTCCACTCATTCTTATTTGCCAATACTCTGAGAACATATCTTGTGCAGTTATGGCGGGTGATACACTATTTTAGTATTCTCCCAATCAATGCAGTGATGTTGCTGAATTGCATGTTGAGCAACTGCAGATAGGTTGGTGTCAAGCAATTTCAATGCTCGTTGGTGTTCTTTTAGAACCATTATATTTCTTAGTGTCCGGTATGGTCTGAAAACCGTTCTGATGTGACGGTGATGTAGAATTCTCTATATATTTTCTGACAGATATTTTACATACAGTAATACTACTGTCAATCTTGAAGTATCATCCTTCGTTATGTTATTTTTTGTGACTCTTGCCCGCTTAGCAATTTTCTTAATAAAGTGAATGGAATAGCCATATTCTCTTTCAAAGCGGATTTTACACACAAATTCTCTTCTACTCTATCCTCATTAATTTTGTGCTGCAGATCTTTCCTGCTCTGTTGAAGAGTGTGTAGTAACAGATGATGGGAGTCAAATGAAAGATACTTGTCTGTGTGGGTTGTTTTCCTATAAACTTTGGTTGTCAAACAGCCATCACTATGGTACACAATTTCATTATCCAAGAATGACAGTTCACCATCAAACTCTCTTTTAACTGTGAAATTGATAGATGGTTAGATAGAATTTAAGTGAAGCAGAAAGTCATCAACCAAGTCAACTTTCATTGCTGTGCAGCTATCATCCACATATCTTTTCCAAAAGATAGGATGAGTAGAATTGTATGTAGTTAATGCTTTTTGTTCCACTTCTTCCATTACTAAGTTGGCTATAGTTACAGAGACAGGGGAACCCATTGCTGCTCCAAATTCAGCTGCATTTGTCCCTCCCTGAAACTGTTTTTCCCCCTGAAAATTAGTATGATCTTCATGGTTACATTAGTCGCAAAATTATTATCAATTTTATAGAAATGAGAATTCCCACAGAAATTTCACAAATGTTGATTTAACTTCTCTGTAGTTTAGTTATAATAAAACTCTCTATCATCATTATTGTATAGAGGAAAATATTGAATGCTGTTTATAACTTAAATGTGTTAGCAACGGTAATACATTTACACTCTCTAGTATGTTTTGGTTAATTCAGGTAATATTTTAGATTGTGTTCCTTTAATATACAAAATATACTATATTAGGATGTCACTACTGAAGTCAACATGGAAGGAGGCCAAATTAATAAACACACCCCTATTTGTGAATATTGGTGTGACCATAACCACACGGCCTCACCCGTTCCAACGCTCCTGCTCAAAGTATGCCTGTTCATTCAGTTTGGAGTCATTGCTTTCTAATAGGAAGAAAAAATATTCCAAGAAGACTGCTACAAAAAGTTTTGGTCCCTATTAAGCCAAGCTCTGCAGAGGCTGCTTACAATGAAGGTGATACATCTGAACTAGCCTGATTTAGCAACTGCTAGTCTTCCCTACCTGTTCATATTGGATCTGTAGTTTAACTATACACTTCTCCAACCTTGCTATCCACTTCTCCAACCTCACCATCCAGTTCTTTGACCATGCCCAACCAATTCATTTAACTTGCCCACCAGAGTATCGAGCTCACCGACTAATTCACCCACTATTTCATTGATATCACAAATCATTTCACCATCTTCACCCAATGGATTATCTACCATCTCCACTACCCACTTTTGACGCCCATGTGTACCAATCTGACTTTGTCCATGCCCACAAATTCATTTTTCATCGGTCCATCCTGGTGTCTTGCTGGAGGGACCTCATCTGTGTTTGTGTAAGTTAATTGAAAAAAAAAGTGCTTTTTAATTTTAATGCTTCTTCTACCCTCCCCCCACCCTCAGTTCCATCGATCATTACCACAGAAATATTTTTCTTTGTGATCGTTTTGATTGGTCAAATTAATCTGAATATTATTAATATAGGGTGGGCTTTTAAATTACATCATGGTCTACTCTTTTGGTTTCTGCTAATTAACAATATTTGTTATTTTTAATACAACACTATTATTTGTGTCTAGCATCCGTCAACTACTGGACTATGTGTGTCAACACGATATTATTGTGCTATTAAGCATGTTTGTAGAAAGGTCAATATATTATATATATTAATTTCAATTAATACCACATCAAAACTATATAAGCAATTTTCACCATTTGGTAAGCTCAGCCAGTTGCAATTTCCACTTTGCAGATATTCTCTTAGGCATATCAACACCACAGCAATAAACACATAGAGTAACAGTGAGCCAATGTGGGGACTATCCAAATCGATGAAAAAACCACATGGAGTATCCAAAAACAGGGAAAACCACGTGGAGTATCCTAACCAAGGGGAAAGCCCTTAACTAAGCCCGGGGTAAAATTATAATTTGCAACTTTCAAGCAGGAGAGCGGTGTGCCACATGTGTGGGTGTTTTTTTTTGTGGAGTGATCAGGTGATATCACAGCACCTCACAACTGCTAGTCTTCCCAACCTGTTCATATTGGATCTGTAATATAACTGTAGAGATCACATTACATGGTGTAAAGCATCTAATGTAGTATGAGCATGGGAATATAGGGTGGAGGGGGGAGGGGCTGGCCTTCTTTAGAATCATTGGAGGGGCCATAGTTCCCAGCATATCCTACTTTATTGTAAGTGAAATACTGGTGCACTACCTCAAATTTAGAAGCTGGTCAATACAAAATGTATGCATTTCAAAACTTTAAAAATAAATTGAATACCAGTTTCACTAACTGGCAAAGCAATTACACTGTGAGTGTATGTGAGCAAATACATATTTGATGTAAATAGATGTCAAAATGATAATAATTCACCAAAAGCGACATAATTTCAGCTAGCTGACACTTTCCGTGACAAATGGGATAATATGTGGGACTTGTTACAAGTTAAAAATCTAAGACAGTCTTATAGTCATATTTTTTCTCCACTATTTTATCGCTTCTTGAAGTGATAAATTATAGAGTAAAAACTTTCAATCAATAAAATTTATTATTAAATAAAGAAAATTTGTGTTTGTTTGATGAGAGAGAGACTGTAGCATGCAGTATCCCTTAAGAGTATCTAAACAAAATTGGAGTGTTTGTTTGCTGGCTGGCGCTTGTGGATTATGCAAGTGGACGTAGGTTCGATTCCCAGGGGCAACAAACATAATTTTGTGTTGTTTAAAAAAAGCATGTGAAATAGAGAGAATACATACATGTAAGTATGAATTGTTTTAACGTGTTATAAATACACATCTTTAGTCTGTAGTGTAACAGCAGAAGTGGATGAGCCCGTGTAGCTATAACGATTTAACAAATTATTATAGATATACGGAAGTTTAATAAATATTATTTTAGTATCCAATACAGTGTTATAGCTGAATCATATACTCAACAGGAAAAGGAGCTAGAGATAACATCAACAGCTGGAACATTCAAATCTCCCAGAAGTAAAAAATTAAAATCATTTTGAAAACTGAAGCTGTTCTATTGATCCTAAAAGGAATCCGAAAAATTTGCAATTCAAATTTAAAATGATTGTAAGAGGTTATGTACGTTTTTGCAAAGGCGCTTAGATATATTATGTCAAAGTATTGTTTGGAAGAATATTTTAGTGATAATTGTTGAAAGGTGTAAAATGATATCTAGTAAAGATTTTTTTTTATTAATAAGCTGAATTATCTATAAATATGAATTGAGTTAGACTTCCAACTGAAGAGAATTTAAACTTTGAGTCATTTTGCAAAAGAGATTGGTTGTAGGACTATCTGTGAATTCTCATAAAGTATAAGCATTTGTCATCGAAATGCAAGTTTTAAAGATATATACTTTGTAATCTCAAATTAACATTTGTGTTTACCACAGAGTGTTACAAAGAACAAATGCTTACAAGTAGCTGGTAGATACTTTCATCTTTTTAGTTGATGGTTGTAAAGACAAATTATACAAATATTATTCATGACTATGTGCATAACTCTTTCTTCATTTTTTCATTATTCATGCTTAATATTGGACTGTCCTGTTTAGAAAATGGTGGATCTATTATCTTACATGCTTATTCTGTAGCTTACCTTCAATGGCATTTCAAATTTTCTATCACACTGACTTCACATCCGGAAATCACTTATCTTTGTAATTGAAGTGTTTAATTTGGTGTTATGTCAACAAGCCAATTCTGGACGTATTACGTATAGCAAGGCAACAACCATTCAGTGTCCTTAAAATTTCCTTACACTTAAAGTTGTAATTGCTCAAACAAGCACTATTAGACCATAGCAGAAAAATTCCTGTTTCTTATTATATGTAAACCAATTAATTGCATCAACACCTTGTAATGTTTTCTGATATAAAAAAAAATCACTAGCAGATGGCAATAAGGACAAACAAACTATAATTTTTTTGCCTCAAATTTCTTTTGTTCTTTTTAAATAAAATAATTTTGTAGCATAGTTTTCAATCATCCCAATTTGGCAGGGACACTTGCAATTATCCCATGATTGCCTAAAAGAGGCTCTGTCTATATAGACAGGTGCTTTTAGAAAATGCTTACTTAGCAAAAATGTCATGGTTATTATTTGATCATTGCTAGTACAAAACTTGCCCTCCTATATGGGCACCAGAATTTGTGGAATTTACTTACATTTGTTGAATTTACTTATATAGCAAGAGTTTGTCTTTCAGCAAAGAAGTTTAGCTGTATAAATGCTTAAAGCTGTCATTGTTTGGGAAAATATTTTAGTGATATTTGTTAAAAGGTGTGTATAAGATGCTCATTTATCCTATACCTACCCTTTAATAACTCCAATGGCAATTATTATAAAAAGTATGTACCCCTTAACTGAATAAATACAGAATTGGAGTGTTTGTTTGCTGTGTTGTGACAATAACAACACCAATGTTAAAATGTTGCGACAATAACAACACTAATATTTTAGCAACTGACTCTTTTAAGTTGTCAAAAGTTATATTCAAGTAACTAAGAAACGAAAGTGATGCACATCACATAAAGATTACGTAAAATGATCGACGATGATGAATGAGTGAACATGCGTACAAGAATGCTATAAGAATGAATAAAGTGAATGTATACAGTACCTAACAATACTCCCCCTCTAGTAACTCAAAGAACATATGAGGACAGATGATTAGGAAAATGTACTTGTCTTCCAGAGCGTGTTGTCGAAGATGAAGACGTAAGTGGTGGTAAATTCTTGATACCTGTTACTTCCTGTAGATATGAATCATCCAAATAAGCTGGTTTTTGTCTGTCTATCGCTACAGTATTCTTGCGACCACCGAAATCCAGAATAAAGTACTTCTCCTTGCGATCAATAACTTTAAATGGTCCATCATAAGGAGGTTGCAATTGCTTTCGTACTGCATCACATCGCACAAATACATGTGTACATGTAGATAACTCTTTGTGCACTGAAAAATTCTTTTGAAGTGGACACAAAATCAGTTGGATCTGGAGGAGCATTAACGTCACAGGAAAAAAATTGAGCAGGCAATCTCAATGTAGCTCCATAGACTAGTTCTGCTGTAGTTGCTGCCAAATTGTCTTTGATTGCAGAGCGAATGCCTAGCATAACCAATGGTAGAACATCTAACCAATGAGTACAGAGCTCCTGTGCTTTCAGAGAAGACTTCAGCTGTCTATGAAACCGTTCAATCATGCCATTGGTTTGAGGATTATAAGCAGTTGTTCGTGCTCTTTTGATACCCAGTAGTGACATTAAAGTGTTCCATAAATTTGATTCAAATTGTCTTCCTCGATCAGTAATTAAATTTGAAGGAACTCCAAAACTGGCTATCTAACCATGAAGAAAAGCTTGAGCCACTGATTCAGTTGTTATAGAGGTCATCGGTAATGCTTCTGCCCATCTGGTAAACACAAGTCAAGAGATATGAGTATCCTTTACAAAGAGGCAGAAGACCAACAATATCTACGTGAACAACATCATCTTGAATCAGGAACTGAGAAGGATGAATGTGGAGTCGTAGTATGCTTGTGAATTTTTGCTCGCTGGCATGAAATGCAAATCCTGGCCCATCTACGAACATCTGCATTAATTCCTGGCCAAACATAGCGAGTCGTAAGAAGCTTTTGCGCTGCTCGAATACCCGGATGAGATAAATCATGTAAGGAATTAAATACAACTCGTCTCCATTCTAATGGTACAATAGGTCTCTGATGTCCGGTTGAAACGTCACAATAGAGAGACAAATCTGAATTTGGAATAGAAATTGCTTCAATCACTGAAGTACACTGAGGTGAGGACTGAAGAGCTTTGAGATGTTTGTCAGTAAGTTGTGACTTAGCCATTGTAGGACCGTTACCGTTAACAAGGAGAACCGCCGCCTTTACAGTAGTAACACAAACTAGTCTAGCGGAATCCTCTAGGTTCGCCACCAGAGTCCGTAGTGTGGCCGTTATATCCCACAGGTACACCTAGGCTCTAAATATTACTTTAGGATTAAGTTTAATTTGAAGTCTAAGACACTGGTCTGGAACACAGCTAACAGAAATTAATAAAGACAGGCTGAAAAAAATACGAGACACGCTCAAATATAAAGTACTAATTCGAATCAACTGCGCATGTGCAGACTGACTCACATATAGTTGACCCTTTACCAAACAAACACACACAACACACAATAATTACATTACAACTGAATATGATAATGAAACAAAACAAGACACCTAAAGAAAATGAAGTCAATTCTTCAGTCCACTCTCTTCTGATCTCTTCTCTCTTCTCTTTGTGTCTTCCTTGACATCAGAGGGCGGCCCCACAGCCATAGCCTCAAAATCAACTACTGGAGGTTTGTTAGTCAACAAAGCATTGGTCTCAATGCGAGATAGGTGTCTGCTACAACATTTTTACATCCTTGAATGTGTCTAATCGTTGAAGTAAATTGAGCAATATAATCCAAATGCCTTGATTGTCGGGGAGAATAGCGATCTGATCGAGAGTGTAGAGCGAAAGTTATAGGTTTATGGTCAGTCAAAATGTGAAATGATCTTCCTTCAACGAAATGTCTGAAATGTTTGATGGCTAGATAGATTGCTAGCAGTTCTCTGTCAAAAGTACTGTAGCGACGCTCAGCTGGTTTCCATTCACCATTCACGCATTGCTGAAGCACTGCTCCAACAGCTACATCAGAAGCATCCGTAACAATATTTGTAGGTGCATCAGGAGTAGGATAACGACAGTAAACAAGCATTAGCTAGAGCGTCCTTTGTTTTCTGGAAAGCATCAGTCAAAGCATCTGTCCAATCCAATGTTTTTGCTTTTTTAGAGGTCGAATGATCTCTGCACAGTGAGGTATAAAACGATGATAAAAATTCGCTAAACCAATGAAGCGACGTAGTTGTCGAGGTGATTCAGGATTAGGAAAGTCATGAATGACTTGAACTTTCTGTGACAAAGGCCTAACACTATTTTTGACGATGTGATGTCCGAGAAAAGTTAGCTCACTTGCTCCAAAACAACACTTGTTTTGATTATAATGAAGCAAATCTCTCGAACACAGCTTTCAAATGTTGTATGTGCTCTTCAGAATTAGCACTAGCAATGAGGATATCATCTATGTAGCCATAAGCAAAAGGTAGACCGCGAAGAACTTGATCCATAAATCTCTGAAAAGTTTGTGCGGCATTCCTTAGGCCAAAAGGCATACGCACGAACTCAAACATTCCAAACGGAGTTGCTATAGCCGGCTTGTGTACATCCTCAGGAGCTACAGGGATTTGATGGTAAGCACGAACGAGGCCCAGTTTGGAAAATATAGTAGCACCTTGCAATGTTGCTGAAAAATCGTGGATGTGTGGTATAGGGTACTGATCGGGCACAGTAACACGATTGAGTGCACGGTAATCACCACAGGGCCTCCAATCTCCAGGATTTTTCTTGGGTAACCATATGTAGAGCTGAAGACCATGCACTTTTCGAGGGTTGAATAATACCAAGATGCATCATATGTTCGAATTCCTGTTTGGCGATTTTAAAACGTTTGGGAGCTAAACGTCGGGGGCGGGTAGAAACAGGAGGACCAGTTGTTTCAATGTGGTGTTGAATGTCGTGTATAATTGGAGTGTCCGTTGAACTCACTTGTGATAGCGAAGGAAATTATGCCAACAATTTCGAATACTGACAATCACTGCTCTTCGGAAAAATACTCGTCTGCGGTGATGAGTCAACTGACAGAATTCCTTGAATGTGCAATTGAGTTTGGTATCAACGAGCTGTTTCCGATTCACATCCACAAGTAATTCGTAATGACGAAGGAAATCTGCACCAAGTATAGCCTTTTGAACGTCAGCAATGATAAAAATCCATGGCAAAAATCTTCGTAACCCTAGATTAAAGGTTAATGATCGTTTACCGTAGGTACTGATTGGTGTGTCGTTCACAGCGAGAAGAGTTAGCTTGTCTGTTTTGTGTTTGCGATCTGAACTAGAAGGAGATAGCACGCTGACTTCTGACATTTCTCGGCCTTGTTCCCATACTTGGCGTGGTACCAGCAGAAGGATTCTGGGTCGGCAGTGGTAGAGGGTGCTGGACTATTCGCCCGACGAGACTTCGAACGACTCCGTTCTTGAGGTCATCCTGGCAGTAACTCTGGTGGTAGTGACGAGGAGTTTGATGACAGCAAGAATGACTTCAGTACTGATGGGTGTAGTGACTGCAGTAGTTACTAGATGGTCAAGAACTCTGACGAGAGAACCGAATTGATGATATTTTCTACTTGCATGCAGAGTGGAGTAATTTTAATATAGCTAATGCACATTTATTAAGTGCATTCAGTTCATTCAAGGTGTGAACCAATATTACCAAATCATGGGACCTAATAACAAGTACAATACATGTAGTGCATATGGAACTACTGAGAAGCAACCACTCCTTAAGTCCGAGCAACGATCAATCTCTGAGGCCCATACAGTTTAAAATTAATACGTTCACCCATGCAGCAGCAAAGACCACATCTAATTTAAAAAAAAAATATTGAGAGGTCGCGGTCACGCGTAAGTCAATTGTAGATCGGTAAATAGCGTACTTACACACAGCTTAGAGTAACTAAATTTGGAAGGGGAGAAGGCATTAGCTAAATGCTGGCCATCATCCTGAATGTTTGATGCTTTTAGCGGCAAATATATTGTTCCCTGGTTCTGGGAAGTTATTCTTATGCTAAAATACCATAGAGTAGCTAGTGGTAAAATTTCAGAACAAATCCATCCAAATATTTCCTTACCAGTGTGGACAATTGCGATACAGGAGTAGCTATGTTATCAGTAGCAGCAAGATAAAAATTGAGACTTTAGAAGAAAAAAATTCTTACAACAGGATAACATCGCTTATTTTATGCAAATTTCACTGACAAATAAATATAAATTAAAAACAAGCAAAAATGAAGAAGTTTATGACCATTTAACATTTATTAAAGAACATCTGAGAAAGGACTGACCTCTGAGAAAAGACGAAAAGGTCTACAATGGCTGTTACTAAGATGCTGATTTTACATCAATTGAAGGACCTCAGCCGCGGAACTTTCCATCTGCTGGTCGTTAAGTTTGAGGTGGAGACTAAACCGCCGGTAGGTGTATTTTCATCATAACACTTCGCCACACGTAGCGGGAGAAGGGTGGAGCACAGGTGGGTTTGGCTATACAACAAGACTATATTTGGACATCGACCTTGCCCTTTTTTGTTGCCTTCGTTTAGGGTGTGGTACAGCTCCTTTATGCTGGCTCCATAAAAATTTAGGAGCTGTGAACACTGATATCTGGAAATTCTATCGGAGGACGCAAAGCATGGCTAGAAAATCAGGCTGGTCTCGAACCTTTAGAAAAGATTCTAAGTTACAACAGTATTTCTTAGACCAGGTTGTACCTACAGGAAAGACACTTGGAACAGGTTCATATGGCTCAGTGTTAGAAGTAAGTGGAGAGTTCTAATCCTACAAACACTATTCAAAGATGTAATATTGGGAGTTTTTATTTCTTTAATATAATTTTTAGTTAATTAATAACTATCTGTGTGTTGAAGAAACCATGCTACAATAAATGAATTAGTGCACTCCATTGAACAATCATACTGAACTTGTAAAACCTTGTTCAATTTTTTTCACATGAAGAAACCATGTTACAATAAATGAGTTATTGCACTCCATTGAACAATCATACTGAATTTGTAAAACATTGTTTAGCTTATAACACATTGCTATTTCAGGTAAAATATAGCAAGGTTTTGTGTGCTGCCAAGCGTATGCACGAACTATTACTAGATCCTGGGAATGAAGGAGTTGGAGAGACTGTAAACAGATATCAACGAGAATGTCAAATCATGGCAGGTCTCCGACATCCTAACATAACACAGTTCCTTGGTCTGTGTTTCTTTGAAGGATCAGAGCTACCTCTACTGGTGATGGAGAAACTAGAAATGAGTGTGGACGACCTCCTGGAGTGTGCCCCTAATATTCCATTTGCAGTCAAGATTTCCATTCTTACAGACACAGGCAGCGGTTTAGTTTACTTGCATAGTCGAGGACCTCCAATAGTCCACAGAGACCTGACTGCAAGGAACATCCTCCTCACATGGTCTCTGACAGCTAAGATCACTGACATGGGAAATTCTCGCATGGTAACTTTAAAACCTGCTCAACTAGCCCAAACGCTCTCAAAGAATCCGGGGACCACTGTGTACATGCCACCAGAGGCTCTCAGCGAGAGCCACAGATACGGCCCACCTCTAGATGTGTTCTCATTCGGACATCTTGCCCTCTACATACTAACACAGGTAAAACACACTTGAGTATGCAATGTACACTATTAGTGCAAAGCTATTTAAAATTCAATTAATGTTTTTCTTAGTATTCTGTGTAAATGTTTGTCTTACGTAGTATTATATCAAATAAAACTTCACTAAAATATTAATCTGTGATAAAGTTATTGATCATTACTCAATATTATAATGTTTATTGAATAATATATTCAATTTATATAATGGTTAGATATTTCCAAGAGAGCTGCTATTGGCTACACGTTCAGATCCACACAATCCTGGTCGAGTTATTGGTCGCACTGAAGTAGAGCGTCGTGAGGTGTACATGAAGAAGTTGGAGGATCAGTTATTGAAGTCTCATCCTATTCTAGTAGAGATGGTGATTAGTTGCCTGCACAATACTCCTCAAACAAGACCTACTGCTGAGCAACTACTGGAGACACTAACACCAGTACAGGATGCAATGGAGAACATACATGGAGGGAATCTGGGGAGGTCCATCAACATAATCAATGTGTTACACATGAAGGAAACTAAAGAAAAGAATAAAAGAATTAAAGAACTCGAGGTAAAGTTGTTATGTGAACTACAATCATTGTTAAGTTACCAAATAGTTATTACAATAATTTCATTCTCTGTGTTTGATGAGTTTAATAATAATATATTTTTTGCCATCATTTATCAGTTTTCAATATTGTGTTATCGTTTGATGTTTTATATTAGATTTCTGAGAATAGATTAGAAACAGAAAATAAAGAATTGACCGAAGAAAATTCAAAACTAGAAAGTGACAGAAATATGATGGAGTCTGCAAATACACAACTTATTGAAGAGAAACATCAATTGGTGACAAATGTCATACAAGTACGGACAGAAAACAATCAACTGAAGACTGAGAACAATCAACTGAAGACTGAGAATAATCAACTGAGGGACCAGGTAGCAGCTGAAAGAATTCGGTTAGAATCTCATCACAAAGAAGTAAAGCTTCATCAAGAATCTCGCCATCAAAGGGATAAACAAATACTCCAATCTGAAGTGGAGCGACTAACAAAGGAACTGGAGCATATCACCACAGGTTCTATTAGTAAGAAATCATTGGTAAGTATTTTGCATTCATATAAAGTGTCTTCTTATATTTTATCAAGAGCACTGACTACTCTAGGTCTGATAAATTTTAATGGTAAAGTGTGAGATAATTTATTTATGTAAATAGAGTTTAATGATTTAAGGGTGTCTGCACATAGCAACACACACATCCTGTAGATCCAGACATTAATTTTTTCCCCACCATATCCCACTGTTTGATAATATGCGAGAAGAAACAATCAAGCAGTAGTTGCAGAAGTTTACTTTGCGAAGTTGTGGTGTTTTTAATTTATCTTCATGTTGTCTCATAGCTATTTACAGTAACACACCATACATTGTCTGAGCTTACGAGGTAAGGTGCACCAGGCTGCCTCTCTTCCTGCAGCCGTTCTCTGGGCTATGCCCTCTGAACTCAAGTGGGTGGATCCAGCGGGCTCGATTTCTGAGAAGTGAATATTTACCAAGCTGCACAGATCTAATACCTTCACCTCGGACTATCTCCAAGAAACTGCTCCCTTTTCTGACTCTCTTGTTATTGTTGTATTGATGTTTGTTTACTCTTGATATAGGCGGGTTCTTTTTAGAACCAATTGAAAAGCTCGCATACAAAGTAGTACAGGGCTTTTTTTTAAGAATTGTACGTGGAATTAAGTTTCAAATTTTGTGTCAGTTTTTGTTGGAATCTAATAATTAGAACGATGAAAAATTTTTACAGACTGGAAAACCTAAAAAATAGTGATCTGCTCCACAACTTGGAATTTTTCAATCACTTATTAAAAGAAAAAAATCAGCATAAATCATGAAGTAATATTGAAATGGAAAAGAACTCGTCTCTCTGTAGAGTATCAGCTCGGCTAGTAGTGCACCAAATTGCGGAGCTCCAACTTACCGAACCGCTCCAGGAAAGTGCTACAAATTTTACAACAGGGCCCCGATATTTCCTCCAGATTCGCTCTAAAATTAGTGAGTGGCGCCTTCGGCAGGTACTTTGTCCTTGTGTTGTAATGGAGAAGCCCCTGTAAGTATACAATAGTAGTAATCGTGCATAGCAACCATCAACAAAAATTGCGTAGGCAGTGTGCAGCCACCCTTAATTATTATAAGAAGACACAGTAGGATTGTCAGGATTCTTTGGTTACTCTTTGGTTCTTTATATATATATATTGACACTTCAAATAACTGAACTTATTAACCCTAATACAAACTACTCATGGTGAAGATATCTAGTATAGAATAAACCTCTTATTACCGTCATATGGCAAGATATTTCACTCTCATGCTTTATTTTCAGTCATCTCTGGCTCCTAAAAATAAACTAGCCCGCTCTTGAAATATTTTGCGATATCACACTCTTACTCATGTAATAAGTATTATTAATCTATTTTTTCCTAAAGTATACTTCATGCCTGTATGCTAATGTTAGACTTGCCACCAGAACCTGTGGTCGTTTAATCTTAATGTTTAATCATTCAATGTAATACCGCCCGAAACCCAATCCCAAGTTACCCTCCGCTATCTATCTATTCACGTGAGGCCAGATTTGTACGTAATCCATTAACTTTCCCACCAAAAATCTACCAGTTACCAAGAAGCATGAGAACTAATTATATTTATATATTGGGAATGAAAATTTTGTTTGTATATCACAAGTAAATAGCTATATATGAAAAAAACAAAAAACATAGGAATCATGGACTTTGTGTATTTAGTATTAAAATTGTCAGTAGCATGTAAACAGTAACCAGTGCAACACTATGGTTATTATAATTTTTTAATGAACACAGTGTGCAAGTAACATAAATAATATCCTTTACATAAAATATTAACAATATGGACTTGAGTAATATTATAAAAATTTACTACAGATAATGTATTTGTTTATTATTTAGACATTTCGACTAGAACTAGACTGGAGGCGTGGTCCTGACATGCCAGTGGCTATGAGTGACTACATCCAATTAGTGCAGATAAATGATACAGTGTATGTTGGAGGAGGAGGAGGGACTGGTAAGGATGCCTTCATAGTGATGGCCTATAACACACAGTCCTGCAAGTGGCACACTTTACCTCCATACCGTACCAGGGGGTTTGCTATGACTACCATCAACAACAAACTAGTTGTGGTGGGAGGAATGACTAGAGATGATTCTGATAGCAGTGAGCTGGGAGAGTGGAAGCCTGACAGCAACAAGTGGACACACCCCTTCCCTCCTATGTCTACACCACGCTGGTTGCCTTCAGTTACTTCATATAAACATTGGCTGGTGGTGGCTGGCGGTCGCCATGGAGTTTGTTTAAAAACTGTTGAGGTACTTGATGTATCCAACATGCAGTGGTCCACTGGACCATCTACACCAACACCATGGTGCAGCATGCAGTCTACTACAATAGGAGATGCCTGGTACCTCATGGGGGGATGGTGTGAGAAACTACTGCAGTATAGTCCTGATGTCTATAGTGTATCTCTGGAGGCTCTTGTTTCACACTCCTCATCAGACAGTTCCAACATATGGAACAAACTACCTTCACTCAACTGTATCTGGTCCTGTCCACTCAACATTGGAGGATCTCTACTGGCAGTCGGTGGTAGGAACATGAAGAGTAGGAAGCTAGTGTCCACCATCCAGTGCTATGTCCCTGAGACTAATACCTGGGTCCAGGCTGGACAACTACAACATGCAGTACGTAACTGTACCTGTATCATGACATCAGACAAGGTCCACGTTATGGGAGGATATGATGGGAATAGCATACTTAAGAAACTGTTTACTTCTACTATGCACTAATTATTGTCTTTGTTTTTTTGGAATTTTTTGTACAAGTTAGTTATTATAATTTTAATAATGGTTTCCATGGTTACTGTTTATATGTTTTCTAAATAATAAAAGTTAATAATTTATTGTTATTGACTTATTGAAGAAGTTAGTTACAATGTATGCAGTTGATGTAACTGAGTAGCTAATAGTATTATACAAAATAATAATATTAAATATACAGCCAACTGTAGCCATGTTTTGAAATTTCTCCATGTTTTAATTTATAGTAACAGTTGTTGTCATATAGTTTTTACTGTGTGCTTACTATGAGTTACAATGAATACAATCATTATATATCATCATTAAACTAACTCACACACGTACACGTATATTGATTACAAGGTGACCTTTATTCACCTCACTGCATTCAGTTTTTACTACGAGTTACATGTAATACACTTTTGTGGTTCCCTGTCACGTCAGAAGTAGTTAGTGAGGGGGCGTATATCCCAACCTGCCTCCTAGGTCACAGGTGCTTACACAGAGGGTAAGTGGTGGAACTCAGCAGAGACCCAACTGCCAGTTATCAAAGAGCTTATCCCATGCAGGGCTAATTATAGGGATGTGACAAGGCTAGGAGGCTCGAATAACATCTGTAGTTTGGATTACATTATACTTTGGGTATTATTTCTTGCTACAGTATAATCAGTATGCCCTGGAGTGTGGAAATACAAGGAGTAACCATCTCTCTAAGCCCCACCAGAGTCTCAGTGAGCAGCACCCATCAAACAAACAGACACGTACATAAGTCATGAAATGGAGTCCCATTCTAATCCAGTTATTGTTATTTTTGTTGTTGTTGTTGTTGTTTTTCATTTCTGTATGTATGCTGCCCACAACCCAGTGACAACAGTTTAATATTGCCTTCACTCTATGACTAGCAACAGAGCTTACACATAAAACAAACAACACTATGTTCAGATGTCACTATGTTTATTGTTGCTACTTTCTCTCTCTCTCTGTAGCAGCTTCATTGACCTCCAAAATAATGCAAGAAAAAAATGAAGTAAATTTTACAAGCTAGACAAAATATGTGCAAAAAATTCTAAGGCAGACAGAATACTTAAAAAGAGAAGTTACCAATTATAAAGAGCCTAGTTTAGCAGACATATATGTGTTGGAATTTAAGAAAACTTAATTTAATGAAGAGGATGGAGATTACCTTGCCTTATTGCTCAAGATGTATTTAGTGAAACTGACTCATCTATTTCTTCAAGATCTTAAGTGAAACACTGTCGATATACAGATTTAGGAAACTACATCAAGAGAAACCTTAATGGATCTAGAAGGAATTCTTCATCTGTTCATATTCGCATGCCTTAATTTCGGCAGAACAGAGTTTAATAATGGTTTATGATAGCAGGTGTAAGGATATAGAAAATTCATGGAGTACAACACTACACTATTAAAAGTATAAGATTGGGATGGTTTACTTGGCCAGAACTAGCATGTAGTGGAGATTTTCTATGTAATACTGAACACAACAGACGTTTATATATACACAACATGAACACCATGCAAGTTTGAAAAAGACAACAATATTATGTTTGTTTAGTTTGTCATTATTATGCAATCAATTCAATAAGAATTGAAATAAGGGGGTGGGGGAGGGAGCTTTCTAGTCTCTGAATTAAAGGCTGAATAGCCACAATATAAGCTAAAGATTTTAACTCACTACCAGTAACTTTAATTGTAACTAATTGTCATTAGTAATCCATTTACCTTACAATCAGTTTTTTTTTTAATTTCATACATGGTTTTTAAAACACCATAAAGCATAAATTTGCGTATATGTCAACACGTTTTATAAAATAGTGTAATAGTACAATTTACATCAATATGAATTATGAATACAATGAATAGTACAATCAAAATAGAATTTGCTGATTACTAATTGTTTTCTTAATTGAGTCACAAGTATGATGTTGTGACCAGTTCTGTTGCAACCCATACAGGTGTTGACTTCTTTAGTGCGGCCAAATTTGCAGAAGTATTCGATACAACTAAGTTTAAGCAGTAATTGTTTTTATGCTGCAGTGTCTTGGTGGCTTGTACTTCTGATTATCTTTAGTGATTTCATCATTCAAGGAGACAATGTTCCATATTTTTATAGAAATTCTACCACATAACTCTGGCAAGAATATGGATATAAGGAGTAGTAGTTTTTGTTTGATATACAGACAAAAAAGTTGACAACCCATATTTTAACATGAGTACCACTTTTTATCAGGATGACTGATATCATAAAGATAAAACTGTAAAAGATTATAATAGAACAGTCATTTAAGAAAGTTTTATGTACTAAATTCTAGAAATACAAACAACATACTTGCTCACTTCTCACTAATAGTTTTTGTTTGATATACAGATAAAAAAAATTTTTTAACATGAGTGCCACTTTTTATCAGGATGACTGATATCATAAAGATAAAGCTGTAAAATTATAGTAGAACAGTCATTTCAGAAAGTTTTATGTTCTAAATTCTAGAAATACAAACAACATACTTGCTCACTTCAAGTGAGGTTGCCATAGCTACTAAACAGCACAGCCCATGCTGCTATAGAACACAAGCATTAGCACCTCTTAGCACCTACTTTAATTTTAGGCCACAGTTTATCCAAAGTCAATGAAACCACCTGCAATGAAAATGTTTTTGGTACCACTAAACCAGGGTTGAAAATTAACTATCTGGTATGAGTGTGAAGAGCAGAGTATGTAGAGTTTCAGATACACTGTTAAAAATGGGGTGCATGGGAATCCCATTTTGAGGTGTCCAGGTAACACTGGCTGTACTACTCCTCCTCATGGGGTGTTTCCATTTCACCTAGAGGAAGAGTTCAGTTACACCCTTGTACACCCTTCATTATTGTGATACACCCATGTTCAAGGATCAAGTGTTCTACCACACCCCTATCAGAGCTCATAATGCACCAAATATGGTGTTATTGATACTCCACCAATGGGGTGTTGTGATACTCCCTTGAACTAGCTACTACAACACTCCAAATGGCGTTCACAATACTCACTTTATAGCCATATATTTTAGTGTATAAAATTTATTCCAGTAATCAGCAAATGCAATAAATATTGGTCCACGATGTGACATTGTATCTGTGTATGAAGATGCTCAGGAATTCTTCATACAGCCAGGATGATTAGAACTGTTCATCAGTCATGTCAGCAGTGATCTACAAACAGCAACAATAAACAACAACAAAACATAATGGTAATTGACTTTGGACCAGTGTTGGGTTAAGCCCTGTAAATAAGAACTTAAGTCCAAGCTCAAGTCTTTATAGATTTTTAGAGCTTAAGCTCAAGCCCATCAATTTCAAATCAGATTTAAGTCCAAGCTCAAGTCTTTATTTAAAGGCTTAAGTCCAAGTTCAAGTCTTTATTTAAAGGCTTAAGTCCAAGCTCAAGCTCTATTCAGAAGTTGAAATTCTTTATTATTGAAAGAATATTGAAAATTACATAATTCAATAAACAAAAAGGAAATGACTGAAAAAAGCTTGAGCTTAAGTCTAAGCTCAAGCTCTTGACTATTTTTATGAAATGGGCTTCAAGCCTCTTCATGCCCTTGACAAAGATGGGCTTTAGCTCAAAAAGGTTTAAGCTTAACTGGGCTTGACCCAACTGCTTCGGACATTCCACACCTTTTCCAAAATCTCAGCATGTCATATTATTTTCACAAGTAAATTTAATCTTTTTATTGTGAAAGAACATTGAAAATTACGTAATTCAATAAACAAAAAGGAAATGACTTTATTAATAAAAATTACTAATATTGGTTGTTGCTAATAGCCTATTAGGTAAAATTGGAAAGTGTTATTGTCTACTAATATTGATTATCTGCTTCCATTTAGAAAACAACTATCAATCAATTGAGCTTAAGCTCAAGCCCAATATTTTGTGATAGAGCTTAAGTCCAAGCTCAAGCTCATGACTATTTTTATGAAATGGGACACAAGCCTCTTCAAGCCCTTGACAAACCTGGGCTTATGCTCAAAAAGGTTTAAGCTTAACTGCACTTGACCCAACACTGCTTCGGACATTCCAAACCTTTTCCCTAATCTCAGCATGTCATATTCTTTTCACAAGTAAATTTAAATAAAATTCAAATAAAAATTTTATTGCACTTATATAAAAATGACGACAACAACAATAGTTATGTTTAGAAGACAGCAAGGACCCTACTTTGTTTATTATAATTACATGGACATAATAGCATTTGACACTCAGGTCATGTCCATTCCCACACTTTCTCTTGAAGTCTTTATGAAGTTCACTCACACTCTCATTTAACCTATTAGGGTCATATCAATGCTATATGATTGGAAACATTCTACTAAGTGTCTTTTGTATTGATACCCATTTGTGTACAAACTGACTGTTCAGTTACCTACCGGTCTCATTGCACACTTCGTGTAATAGCTAAGAATACACTAAAATATTTCTCTCTCCTCCCCACCATACACTCACACACAAAATGTTTGCATTCTCTCATATTATATCAAGCTTATGAGGATCAAGTAATCTTCAAATATAGCTTAAGCAAGGATCCTTTACCAATATAAAGTGCCCATGATACAGACCTTTATGAAGTGCCTGTGACCCTTTACCAATATAAAGTGCCCATGATACCGAACTTTATGAAGTGCCTGTGACCCTTTACCAATATAAAGTGCCCGCGATACAGACAGATTGACAGACTGACGACAGATTAACTGACGACAGATTGACTGACGACAGATTAACTGACGACAGATTAACAGACGATCGATTGACTGACGACAGATTAACTGACGACAGATTAACAGACGACCGATTGACTGACTGACAGATTGACTGACGACCTCTAGTCGCTGGTCACATGAGAACCTCATCACTGCCTCTAATCACTGGTCACATGAGAACCTCATCACTACCTCTAGTCTCTGGTCATATGAGAACCTCATCACTACCTCTAGTCACTGGTCCATAAGAACCCCATCACTACCTCTAGTCACTGGTCACATTAGAACCTCATCACTACCTCTAGTCACTGCATCACTACCTCTAGTCACTGGCCACATGTGAACCTCATTACTACCTCTAGTAACTGGTCACATGAGAACCTCATCATTACCTCAAGTCAATGGTCTCATGAGAACCCCATCACTACCTCTAGTCACTGGTCCATAAGAACACCATCACTACCTCTAGTCATTGGTCATACGAGAACCTCATCACATCCTCTAGTCACTGGTCACACGAGAACCTCATCACTATCTCTAGTCACTGGTTACATGAGAACCCCATCATTACCTCTAGTCACTGGTCCATAAGAACATCATCACTACCTTTAGTCACTGGGTCACATGAGAAACTCATCACTACCTCTAGTCACTGGTCACATGAGAATCTCATCACTACCTCTAGTCACTGGTCACATGAGAACCTCATCACTACATCTAGTCACTGGTCACATGAGAACTCCAGCACTACCTCTAGTCACTGGTCACATGAGAACATCATCACTACATCTAGTCACTGGTCACATGAGAACTCCAGCACTACCTCTAGTCACTGGTCACATGAGAACCTCATCACTACCTCTAGTCACTGGTCACATGAGAACCTCATCACTACATCTAGTCACTGGTCACATGAGAACCTCATCACTACATCTAGTCACTGGTCACATGAGAACTCCGGCACTACCTCTAGTGACTTGTCACATGAAAACCTCATCACTACCTCTAGTCACTGGTCACATGAGAACCTCATCACTCATGTACAGTAGAATGTCAGTTATCCAAACTTCAATTATCCGAACACTTCAGTTAACCGAACACCCAAAGTCTAATATTAGCACATGCAGACATGAAGAATTGCTTGACCACACCCCTTTATTAGTGTTTTCTATGGTGTTCAGTTATCAGAACAACTCTCGGTCCCAACGTGTTCAGATAACTGACATTCTACTGTATTGACTACAACTCCAAGCAACAATGATTTCCCACATAACTGCACAAAATACACACACAAATTTCAAAGTCCAGCAACACAGGACTGCACATGACATGACTGCACAAGATACACATCACACAGATTTCAATGCCCAGCAAACACCTACACATTCTACACCAACGTATGGTCAGTGGTGACAAGTTTTACCAACCACAAACCTATATGATGTACTTGTGGTGGTCAGACCAGCCATGCCTCAACCACAACATTCCAAACTTAGTCCATTCTCACTGGCTGGCCTCCATCAACTACTGCAAGCTAGAGCATCAGTGTATAAAGCACAGCTACAGTCAATCATCTCATTCCCCAATCATCAAAATCTAGTCAAATTCATAGAAATAAAATGAAATAAACACCATGGTGACCTAATGAAGTGGACGCATGGTGGCCTATAATGAAGTGGACACATGGTGTACCTAATGAAGTAGACACATGGTGGTCTAATGAAGTGGACACATGGTGACCTAATCAAGTGGACAAATGGTGACCTAATCAAGTGGACACATGGTGACCTAATGAAGTGGACACATGGTGACCTAATGAAGTTGACACCTGGTGACCTAATGAAGTGGACACATGGTGACCTAATGAAGTGGACACATGGTGACCTAATGAAGTGGACACATGGTGACCTAATGAAGTGGACACATGGTGACCTAATGAAGTGAACACATGGTGGCCTAATGAAGTGGACACCTGGTGACCTAATGAAGTGAACACATGGTGGCTTAACCCTTTCGTTCCCAAATTGTTTGGACGCGCGCGGAAAAAACTAATCTTCTACCGCGGAATAGTGCATTACCGTTTTATTTTTTTAACTCGATGCTGGCTGGGAAAACCCCATAGCAACCATATATCACTAAATAGACCAAGAGTTTGGGATTCCCCTCATTTTTTGATTGAGAAAATTGAATAATATTTAGGCCCCCTACTATTACTTAAAAAAAAAAAAAATTTCCCAAAAAAATTCCACTTTTCTCATCCATAATAAAAATAAAAAAAATAGAAATAATATTGTTTGATGTACTTTATACCAATATTTTATTAGTTCAACAATAAAATATGTTGTTTGTTGTGTTTGGTGGTGATTGTGATCATGTAGGAGACATCTATGAGTGTCCAATAGGAACATATGCCATCGGACGTCGAGCTCCACTACAAAACAATTTCATATACACAAAAACACAAACAACAAAGATATTTGTAATACAAACAACAAATTGTTCATGATCCTATATAATTGCAACTTTATGATGTATTGTATGGGGTTTCATACAGGATTTTTGTTTGGGAGTGGGGGGGTGGGGCTCCGAGTGTACTTCGCCAGGTCCGTCATCTTCTCCTTCATCACTGGAAGACTCTGCTCCTGTTGCCTCATCTGAGTCCTCTTCACAATCCCTCTTCACAATCGGGTCGGTGACTGCATACACATCTGGTCCTAGTAGTACATTCTGGCAAAAAAAATTAAATTTTTTTGAAAATTTGAAATTGATCAACAAACCACAACCCACTTTCAAATGTCAAAACTCAATGAAATATATATATATTATAGCTAAACAGCTTTCTCTATCTCAATATAGCTATAAATAAGTCCTTTCCACAACAGAAGCTTGCTAGTTTTCAAGAGAAAGACAAGAGAAAGACAAGCTTACATCGATCATCTTCTTGACTTCCATTGTCAGTGTCAGAGTTGACGGGGTCTGGTCCCCAACCCTGATACAGGGCCTCCTATAGCCCTAGATGTCGTCTCCCTCTTCTCCGCTTGATCCTGAGTCGCTAGAGTCAGTATCAAGCAAGTCTAAAACTTCCACAGCACTGTAACTGGTAGACGCCATTTTTCCAAATTGACTTTGAAAAAAAATTTTTTTTTGCATAGTTACCTGGATCACACGACACGCTCACTTTTTTCCTATGATGTAATAAGCATTACCTAAGACTCGACTGTACGTAATGGGGAGGCCCCCAGTTGAACTGGCGATTTTATAAAAAAAAAAGAAGACAGTAAGTCAAACCGCAAAGTCTTGGTCGGCAAAGAAGCGGTCGTTTCAATGTGTTATGGAAGGCTACTGGGCTCAAGCAATTTTTCGCTGCTTCTACAAAGCTCTGGAGATGACTGGATCCATAAATGAAGTTGCTGTGAAGAAGGTAACTTTTTTTAAAATTCGACGGAGAACCGATGTTGTTTTTTTTTGCCGAGGAAGAAATAAACGCAACTGCTGTGAGGTACTGTCGAAGCAGCCCTGACTGAAAGCTATTTTAGATGCTTCTCCAATGCATTGGGCACCTGTGTATGCAATCTGAAGGTTCTAGCTATAAAGTAACTATTTTTTTAAATTCGGAGAAGTCAACCGGTCTTCACCCGCTTTTAAGCGGGATTGGGAACGAAAGGGTTTTAATGAAGTGGACACCTGGTGACCTAATCAAGTGGACACATGGTGACCTAACTAGTGGACACATGGTGACCTAATCAAGTGGACACCATGGTGGCCTAATGAAGTGGACACCATGGTGACCTAATTCCTAACAACTCAATTTGAGGGACTTGACATATAGAAGCCCTGTCCTGAAGGACCTAAGAGATTTAAAGTCCCTCTGTCATGGTACAAGTAAACACCAGCTATGTTCTAAAGCTATATTGGAATCTATGAGCTGTAAGGATATAAAATCATGCATGTGCTGTTCAGTGTAAAGTATACACTTTAATTTGAATCAAAGTAACAGAAATCAAACCAATTTATGTGTGGTTAATTACACACAGTGTCTCCCACCGCCAGTGAAAAATCACGCACAAAACCCTGCATGACGGTCCTTCATAAATTAAGCCATCAAATGGACAATACGATGTCCATTTCATTAATAAAGTAAGGAAAAAATAAACAAACAAATAAAAAATAACAACAACAACAAAAAAAAAGACCAAAAACAACAACAATAAAACAAAACATAAATCAACAACTAAATGTATGTACAATTCAAGGAATTGAACTATCATGTATTGAGTTTAGGTCACTCACTAGATGGAAAGGACTCTGTGGCGTACACAGACAATCTGCCCACAGTCAAGCAATGGAGACTTTAAAGAAAGCTGATCAGCATGTTAGGCCCTTTAGACATGATATGGCTCCCTGGACAACAGCTCCATCCCTGTAAGACATATTATGCATGCATATGTTGGTAGCAGAGCCAATCATGGGGAAACTTTCACAGCACATCACACAATTAAACAAGCAGAGGCTTAGCTAGCTCACCTAAAGTGGGGGGGCTGATATCGCGCCAAAGCAATCACTACATTAAAGTTAATATAATGTAATGCACAATTATTTCACTATTGTAGTAAGTTAAACAAAAATAAAAAATTGCCAAAGTATTTTTTTCTTTCATCAAGTTTTTCAACAAATTCTTCAGCTATCAAAATTAAATCCAAGTTTTCTGTAAGCTCTTTGTGAGCATTTAAAAGTAAACAGTTATTTAAACATTTTTCTGTCTTACTTGAACGTAAGTAAGTATTTATTCTCTTCATAGTTGAAAATGTTCGTTCAGAGGTGGCAGAGGTTATCGAAATTGTACACATAAGACGAAGTAATTTATGTACATGTCCTTCAAAACTCCATTGTTCTTGTTCATTGCACTGCATATGGTGTCAACTGAAGTAACTAGCCTAACTTCAGGCAGTCCTTGCTTGATAATATCATGTAACAATGGAAGTTGCCTCCTCAAGTTTGAGAAATCAAGATCAGCAGAAAAACGTGACTTTTCAAGAATTTTTAACTCCTCATTAAAATTATTTTTATTTGCAGCTTTCAATAGTGTTTGTTCCATGGATAATGTCAGAGCAATGTGCTCTGTATCGAAGCGACTTGTGAGCTCACCATATAACAAATCACATGCTTCAAGTGGGGGGGCTTAGCCCCACTTATTATAAAAGTGGGGGGGCTCTAGCCCCCCCAGCCCCCCCTGTAGCTATGCCACTGAGTCAAGGCAATTAATAGGACATGTGCAGTTCTAATGAAGGCCCATCTGTATGTGGTACATAGTGGGTTGAGTATAGCTAGCTATATACTAAGAAAGGTCACTCCCAATGTAATGGTCAACATTAAATCATTGCGTTTGTAGCGTTAGCCTTGTGGGTACTCCTTGTTAGCTACTAGCTAGCCACCGTTCTGAACGGAGTAATACAGACGCTACTATTGTGGAGTCAGAGAATTATTATATTATTCTAGATAACGCACACTGCATGAGATGATACAAAAAGTAAAGATTGCGAAGTGACGTAATGATGATGTAATGTGTTGATAATGATATTCATAGAGTAGTTCACTACATTACTCTCCCGCCAGTGCTAACGTCATATAGTGCTCGAGATGTTTAGGGAATTTCACTCGATGACCAGCCCTAGTGACAGCTGGTGCAGGACGGTAAGTGTCTGTAGTGGAGTGTGAAGCTGTAGAGGATGAATCCACAGTGGACGAGGCTGGCTCGGCTGGTGGTCGAACCGTAGTGGACGTGGCTGGAGGTTGAGGATGTGCACCTATTTGCGCTGGGACCTCAGAGCGTTCAGCTGGTGTGGCTATGGGCATTGGATGTGAAGACTTTGGAGATGTTGAATCACAATGAGCTGGTTTCAAGCGATCAACTGAAATCGTGTCTGTTCGTCCCCTCATGTCGAGTTGGTAATATTTGTCAGTTCTGCGAATGACCTTGAAGGGACCGTCGTAGGGTGGCTGCAGGGGTTTCTTTACGGAGTCACGACGTACGAACACATGTGTGCAAGATTGCAACTTGGCTGGAAAATAGGTGGGCGTATGTCGAGGCTTGCGAGTAGTGGCAGGACTTGCAGTAGCCATGCAGGATCGAAGACGGTTGGCGAAGACTGTGGAGTCTGTGACCACTTCTGCAGGCTGAGGTGAGATGAATTCCCCTGGCACTCGGAGAGCACTGCCATAGACTAACTCTGCAGCTGTGCACTTGCTGTCTTCCTTTACTGCTGATCTGATGCCAAGCAACACCCAGGGAAGTGCATCGGTCCACTGGTCTTTGGGAATGTGACACTTTAGAGCGCCCTTCGATTGCCGGTGAAACCTCTCGATGAACCCATTGGCTTGAGGGTGATAGGCGGTTGTTCTGAGTCGATGAGAACCGAGTACTTTCATGAGGCTGCTCCACAGGGCGGACTGGAATTGACTGCCTCTGTCAGTGGTAACAGTGGTTGGAGTCCCAAATCTGGCTACCCATCCTTGTAAGAATGTGCGAGCGATTGTCTCCGCTCGAATATCTGGCAATGGCAGTGCTTTCGGCCACTAATTTGTAAATCGATCAATGACAGTTAGCAGATAGGAGTATCCATTTGAGTGTCGAAGTGGTCCAACGAGGTCAAGGTGGATGGAGCCGAATCGAGCGCTGGGTGGTGCGAAGGTGGACAAGGGAGCGGAGGTATGCCGATTGACTTTGCTGCGCTGACAGCGTAAACACTCTTTGGTCCACAGTCGGACGTCCCGGTTGATGTGTGGCCAAACGAATCTCTCTGTAATGAGATGCTGAGTTGCTCTGATGCCTGGATGAGACATCGAGTGCAAAGTGTCGAACACCAATCGGCACATGCCAGCTGGAATAAATGGTCTGGGCTTGTGGGTTGTAGTGTCACACAGGAGAGAAAGATCAGTCGTGCCATCCAAGGGTGTGCGTTGGAGCTGTAAGCGAGATGTCTCAGGATGACTCATTATGTGTTGCAGTTCCGGGTCTGTCTGTTGTTGGTGGGCCATATCATGAAAGTTGATGTTCTTCAATTCTGGTGGAATGACAGAATTCTCAGACATCCGGGACAGGGTGTCAGCTGGAATGTTAGCTACGCCTCTGATGTACCGGATATCAGTGGTGATTTGTGCGATGAAGTCTAGGTGCCTGGACTGTCTGGGGGAACGACAATTGTGGTGAGCTTGGAGAGAGTACGTGAGAGGTTTGTGGTCAGTCCGCACGAAAAATTCGCGACCTTCCATGAAGTGCATGAAGTACCGAATAGCCAGGTATATCGCCAAGAGCTCTCGATCAAAGGTGCTGTATCTGGTCTCTGCTGGCTGAAGTTTCTTTGAGAAGAAGGCAATAGGTGACCAGGCCCCGTCAATTAGCTGTTGCAGGACTGCACCGACTGCGAAATCTGACGCATCTGTGGCAATGGACGTCGGGGCGTCATGCTGTGGGTGGAACAACATGGTAGCATTGGCTAAACACTCCTTGCTGCTCTGAAATGCTAACTGAGTCGAAGGGGACCAAGCAACAGGAGCTTTAGGAGAAGCTTTTCCGATGAGCAGGTTTGTGAGAGGCAAAAGGAGCTTGGCGCAATTGGGAAGAAACCTTCGATAGAAGTTGAGCAATCCCAGGTACTCCCGTAATTGTCGATGCGTAGTCGGCTTGGGAAAATTGCAGATAGCTTGAACTTTGTCCGGCAGTGGACGGATACCATTGGAATCGACCACATGCCCCAAGAATGTGAGAGTAGGTACGCAAAAAATGCTCTTCTGGGCATTGATGACGATTCCGAATCGGCTGAGACGGTCGAAGACTTGCCGAAGGTGTACTACGTGGTCTGTTGAACTGCTGCTGGCAATTAGGAGGTCATCCACGTACACGTAGCAGAAGTCTAACCCGCGAAGTACTTCATCCATGAACCTCTGGAATGTTTGAGCCGCGTTTCTCAGTCCAAACGGCATCCAGACAAACTCAAAGAGACCGAAGGGTGTGCTTACTGCTGTCTTTGGAATGTCTTCCTCTGCCACGGGGATGTGATGATAGGCGCGAACTAAGTCCAACTTTGAGAAGACCGTGTTGCCCTGGAGAGATGAGGAAAAATTGTGTAGGTGTGAAATGGGGTATCTGTCAGGTGTTGTGACTTGGTTGAGATGCCGGTAGTCTCCGCATGGTCTCCAGTCCACCGATTTCTTTGGAACCATGTGCAGAGGTGACGCCCAAGGGCTCTTGGAAGGCCGGATGATGCCGAGGTCCAACATGTGCTGGAACTCCTTCTTGGCGGCGCATAACCATTCTGGTGAGAGACGTCTGGCTTTCATGGCTATGGGTGGACCTGTCGTGACTAAGGAGTGAGCGACGTTGTGCCTGACAGGCTGCTCACTAAAGTTGTGTGGTTGAGTGAGTTGAGGGTAGTCCGCCAGAAGTGCAGCGTATTCTGCAGACGAGTTAGGAGGTGGGATAGCGGGTTTGAGTGCAGCTGAGTTGGCTACAACACCTGAGATTGTAAGTTGTGTGGTGTTGTCTACCAGTCTCTTGTTGTTGAGGTCAACTGTTAGCTGAAAGTGATGCAGGAAATCTGCACCAAGGAGAGGTTTGTCCACATCTGCAATGACTAAGACCCAGGGTAGGGAACGACGAAGTCCAAGGTCCAAGGTGAGCGACTTCCTTCCGTAGGTGGAAATAGACGAACCATTGGCGGCTTGGAGGTTGAAGTCGAGTTGACGGTGCTTTCTGTCGATGGCAGAAGGAGGAACAACACTGACTGCTGCTCCGGTGTCAACGAGGAATGTAAGGTGATTGGTGGGGTCATGTATGTGCAAAAGACGACTTGTGCGATTGGTTCGGCCAGGGTTACTCGTCGTCGCTAGCGCCTGGCCACCTAGTTTGGGTACGAGCACGGTGAGTTGCACTTGCGAGCCTCATCACCAAATTTGCGATGATACCAACAGACTTGCTCCGCAGCTGAGGGTGAAGGGGTGGGTGAACAGTTCTGGCGACGTTTTGGAGATGCACTGTTAGCTCGAGTGAGAGCCTTCACTGAGGTCTGGAGTTTGGCGAGCTCTGACAGGATGCGGTCGAAGTCTGCCGCCGTAGGAAGGCGGGACTCTGTTGAGGTGATGGCAGTCACTGATTCAGGATGCTTGACCGGTGGGGGTGGGGTAGGTTGACTTACACTGGCTACTGGAGGACTTGCTACCTCCATGACATGATCAGCAAGTTCAGCCAAATTGTTAAGTGAAGTGTCACTAGGAGAAGCAGCCAAAACCATCCTGATATTGCTAGGAAGTCATTGTAAAAATAGTTCCTTGAGGAAGGTGCCATCGAGACCTATCCTATCTCCCAGGAGTTGTTGCATGTGCCTCAAAAGCTGAGTGGGCTTCCTATCTCCCAGCTCTTCCGTCTGAAAAAGCTGCTGGAGACGCCGTTCTTCCGACGCTGTGGTGCGTTTGATGAGCGTTTCCTTCAAAACAGTGTACGGATTGGCTTCCGTGGGGAGGAGCACCAAGTCCCGGATTTCGGTGGCCACGTCCGGCGTGAGCGACGATACAACATAGTCGAATCTAGCCTTCTAAGCCGTGAGTCTCTTGGTTGCGAAGGTTGCTTCGACCTGCGCGAATCAGACAGCAGGGTCTGCAGGCCAGAATGGAGGAAGCTTGATGTGGATGGCGGCAGCGGCTACTACTGGAGTGGCAGAATGAGCTGGAGAAGCGTCTTCCTCGGTAATGGTGAAGCGTCGAGGTCACCAATGTAGCGTTAGCCTTGTGGGTACTCCTTGTTAGCTACTAGCTAGCCACCGTTCTGAACGAAGTAATACAGACGCTACTATTGTGGAGTCAGAGAATTGTTATATTATTCTAGATAACGCACACTGCATGAGGTGATACAAAAAGTAAAGATTGCGAAGTGACGTAATGATGATGTAATGTGTTGATAATGATATTCATAGAGTAGTTCACTACACGTTTCGGCTAGTCCTGTATGTGATGGTTATATTGGCCGTAAATTATATTACCTTAGCTTGTTAGAATTTGCACAGACATTGTCACTTCCAGGATGACAAATACTGAGCTAGGATAAATGGAGGCACACAGCAAGCCTTCTCTACTCAGAGGCTTAGCTAGCTCACCTAAAGTGGGGGGGCTGATATCGCACCAAAGCAATCACTACATTAAAGTTTAGCCCCACTTATTATAAAAGTGGGGGGGCTCTAGCCCCCCCAGCCCCCCCTGTGGCTATGCCACTGTACTAGCTGCCACCACTGTTTTTTTTTCCAGAGGATACATCTGAAACATGGAAAAAAATTTATGAAGGTTGAATGCATTATAGCCAGTTAAAATGAACTTGGGCCAACTTGAGCTTATTATATGAATAAAGACTGTAGAAATTGTCTGGTTATCTAGACCATTATTCAACCACTTTCAAAGCAAGCAAATGTGGAAAGGGTCATCGGCTGGTATAGTACTAAATCAACTCTATTGATTATTATTATTCAGTGGAGCGAGCAAAGCTGTATACTAACGAGTTGGGATATATATCTATGTATTCATTTCAAACTTGCGTATGAATAAGTGGACCCTTTTTGTAACCTCAGGCATACGTGTACCCTTTTCTGCTCAGGCACCTGTACACACTATGAAGTACCATGGCAATCTTTATCAACATTTTACTAAGGATATTTCTTGAACCCGATAAAAATGATAAGTAAAAAAAGAAACAGCAAGGGAGGCTAAAAATGCCAAAACAGCCGATACGAAGAGAGGGAGAAAAAAAAAAAAAAAAGCTGCAGCAACAACCACACATATGGGTAGAAATATTTGTCTCTACACTTCACAAACACTTCCGTTACTGAATATGAAGAATCATTTGATCCTGATGCTCTCCTGTGCTGTGTAAGAAAATTAATTAAATTAATCCTGCTTCTCTGCCTCTCTTATATCCATTATGGTTAGCTACTGTAGATGAACACTTTCCCAAAGGAACTCCAAGCTGTTGAGTCCTGACAGTTTAATGGTTTTCGTGTGCACTCTGCAATTGACAATTGCAAATTCTAGAGTTGCACCGATAGAAGATTTTACCGATAACCGATATTGTATCTACAATTGAGGCCGATACCGATAACAGATAGTTGAATGCCATTGAAATTTCAAAATTTAATTTTTACATAATTAGAAATATAATGGTACTAGTTTAGAGTCTTCAGTGCCAGGAACAAAGTAGTGACAAATTGGTGACCTCTTTTTAGATGTCGTAGTTAAGTTTATTTGTCTTTACGCAATCTAAAAGCTAGTAGAACTCATCTGTTCAGTGTCCACGCAGCGCGTACAAAAATTTTTCTATCGGTTAATTATATCGGTACGGCGGGTAGTGTTGACGACCGATACCGAAAAGGTAGGCCAATAAACGATAGACCGATAGATTATCAGTGCATCTCTAGCAAAATCAAACACCAAGGAGGTCACCTTTTCCCTCCCACTTCCCCCTTGTCAAACGGTTTCCCCCATTCAGTAAAGGATGATGCTTTACCAACTCTAATCACAGCATGAATTATTCATGAATACACACACCGTTGGTCACTATTGTTGTCGTTACAGACACACAAGTGTATTACTGTGGGTCGCACGCACTCAGTCTCAGAGGAGATACCAACTTTACTCATGTGCTGGTGGGGCGAGGTATGCTGCCACCAGAGTCCTCCTCCCCGGCCTAATATTGACTTATAGAGTTTTAAATCTATCGTCTAAAAAGTAAGGCACGAGGTAGAACTAAAATGTCTGACGGATGATACAGGTATATATATGACTGTAAAGGCCACGCCTATTATGACGGGCTATGACACACGAAAGATAGAGACTTCCTGCACTGCAGCTTTACGTTCACACTGCAGCGCAGGAACACACAAACATACGAACGATCAACACTAATTAACAAATGAATGACTTGCACAAACAACTAACTGGCTAAATACCAAAAATATGACTGTGTGTGTGCATGACTAGTTCTGTTCTGTTGGAGGCGTGGTATCCTGCCACGCCTCATCACTTTCTGTCGGCCCGACCCACAATTACTATATAGATTATTATTATATAAATTGTACACGTTTACCACATGAAGCTGCACAAAAGTGGGGCTGATGGCAAATATCCTTCCATTCATTGTAGGAGACCTGGATCCAGAAGGAGAATCTTACTGATGTAACTATTCACGAACAGCTCCAGGAGAATGATGTACAGACTATATATAAAACATCAATTTCAATCAATTATCCACGAGAAAAAAAAAAGTAACTTCATAATTATTATTCCTTACTAGCTTAAAATTATATACCTTTGTTCTAAAAGCAACAGCTCAGGCCAACCAGCACTTTCATACTTGTTTCAACTCTAGTGTTATTAGTACCACTCATACAGGAGCAAATTTTAAGCATTCTGAGAATTGCGATGAAAAAATCAACGGTTAACAAAAATTTAAACAATATTTTAAAAGTTGAGTCTTGGTTAGAAACTTCACCTATTTTATAGAGGGGTCTGACATATCATACATACGTACACACACATACACACACGTGCGTGACGGTCTGTCTGTATGCATGCATTGTGTATGTATGTATGTATGTATGTATGTATTACGTATAAACACATTTCCACATGTTAAATTTCCACTAGTAAAACTCAAGAGTACCTTTCTCGTTCTCTCGCTACTTCCTAACAGACACCTTTGGGATACCACTGCAGTTCTAGACTATGAGATATGAAGCCAAACCTTATGGAATGAAATGTCTATCATTAAATTGAGTTAAAAGAAGGGTCCAAAGAGTGGGAGCTGGCGGACAACTTGAGGATGCTAGGGAAGGTCTAGTACAAAAGAATAGCCAAGTGAAGGTGCACGGTAAGGTCATAAGGTAAGAGACAGCATCAGCAGATGAGCAGTGCAATGAGACTGTCACTAACAATGCATGTATAGACAGCAAAGTGCGAGTAGTGGTTGATACAAGATGTTGGTGAAGTAAGCGTCAGAAATAAGTAGAGACAGCCAAAGCAGCCAGGGAATGCACAACTACAAGTTTACCCTACCTATGCCCACCCTGTAACAAGTGATAGGAGAATATCAGTAAGTCTTCAACCTTTTGGTTGGACATAAATCCAGTGTGGTAGACTCAATGCAGGTGAACCTACATCGTGCTCCAAAACAAAAACAAAAAACCAAACAAACAAACAAAAAACTGGAAAGATTAGTACCTAGACAATAAAAGAGGCAGGGCCACCAACATTATCACTATTAGGGATGAGGCCTGGTTATGTTCACACCCGTTATCAACTTACTTCTGACGCTTACTTCACCAACATCTTGTATTGACTGGCCTTGATACATCAGCAGCATGTTTGCTAACCTGCAAAATAAGCCAATGGGAAATACCATCACTAATGGACAAGATAATACAGTTATGGTCCTGCTGTATTAAAAATACATGGATATAATAGCTAAACAATTCCATTCAATTTTTATAGTTGTGATGCCATTCCATTTAGCTACTCTAGTCTAGCCATTTGGTGAGCGAATTTTTTTAAGTTCACTGATATTATTATGAGTAAGTGACAAGTAGTACTCTTTAGACACTTGCTAAACTACTATGATTAATGATAGGATTAGATGGAGGGACCAACGTACAAGCCTAATGCAGCTGTCTCGTGAAAGCACTGAAGATGACTCTAAGATATATATATTATGTATCAAGTTTACATAGTAAACAACCAGTTTCCATTTTTTGTCTGACTTACATACTAGGAACCGCCATAATGAAAAGTTAGTCTCATGTACCCAATCCCTTTACCAACCGCTAATCACGTATAGATGTCCTAGGTTGGTAAAGGGTCTTGCCCAGCGTGCCTAAAAGTATGTGGTGGGTATTAGGCCAGATTTCAAACAGTCAGAAGACCCCTTTCCCCCCTCCTTTTTTTGCGTTGAGCTACCGGGGCGGTTACGGGGCTACTAGCTAGATTACTGAACTTAGTCTTGGTAGCAACACTGTGGCACAACAGTGAGTAAAGCCTACACAAACCAAAAGCAGTTGATTTAAATTCTAAGCTTACAGCTTCTTACCCAATGCATAGATGATCCTTGTGTCTTACAAAGTTTGTTTCGAGTTCATGTTCAAGGGTTTTTCTACGCACCTGTGCTAATCAATTAATGGGGTAAAGGGATTTACAACTACTTCATCTTAAATGGCTTCTCAAAGTGGTTCGGTCAAGTGTCACCTTTTCAATGGTAAGTTGATTTGTGCAAAGACAAATGCTTTTTTTACTTTCTTGAATTGTGTTGACACTTTTACCATATTAAGATGTAAGCTACATAGTAGTAATGCAATCTCAGGTTTTCTTTAATTGTCTTCTATTTTTCTTAAAGCCAAGACTATCCCTGGGCAGATGAAACCAATGAAACTCATTACTTAATTAAAGGTTAATGTCATCTATAATTATAATAATTATTAGAAATAACTACATATGCATATTTAGCTGTCTTGTTCTCAAACTTAGCTACCAAGCATGCCTTGAAATTCATCATTAGAACTTTAAGCTCTTCAGCTTCCTTGTTGTTAGTGCTGTGAATAAAACATTAAAATTTAGTAAAGCTAGCCACTATGAATATAGCTTGCACAATGACACATAAAGTGTGCTTTATCGAATCTTGCCCACTAATTGTGAACCACATAAGACCAGCATAATGTGTCAAAATTATATGCACATAATTGTAAACATTCAATAATAATTTTCATCAACACATTGGCCAAAGTTGTAGTCAGCAACTAGCTAATTGTTACCAACTGTGTTGGTTTTTGAACACTTCTTAAAGTAGCAAGTCTGTATGGGAGTATTGATAGACCCCACAGAAGTGTAGTAAAGTCATTATAACTTATAGGGGTGTCATGCTACACTCCACAGTGTTACCAAACACTTAAGAGCATAGCACAACACCTCACAATACAGAAGTGTTACACTATGGCCCATTAAAGGTGTAGTGAAACACCCCATTTTTTACAGTGTATGGCTGTAATTTTTTACACATAATTACAAAACTGCAATAAAGTAATTATAAATGGAGTGAACAAAAATTGAAAAGAAAAATGTATGGCAACTTCCGCGGAGTCTTCCCACTTTCAGCAGAGATATGAGGGAAGATAATGAAAAGTAGTTAAAGAATCGTAACCTCTGGATATTTTTCTATAATAAACAAAGAAAGCCAAATAAGCTGCATAATCTAATTTTGAAGAGTTAGTTATATACAAAATTAAACAGGATGTACGTTTAAGAGGGTGTGTATGTTTAAAAACAATTGTACTACTACTAGTTCCATATACTTTGTATTTTCACTAGTCATAAAAATATTTACAAAATGCACAACCGTTTCGATTATTTTACGATGGTCATCATCAGTGTGTGGATGATAATAATAGTCAAAAATAATGTCCTGAGGAACTTGTTGTTATGACAGAGCTATAACAAAGTCAATGGAACCACCTGCAATAAAAATGTTTATGGCACCCAGGGTTTCATCTATGATTTTTGGTTTGGGAGGGCCATAAAAAAAATCTCTCCATCACCACTATGTGGTCAAATTGTGCACCAATTAGAAACTGTGTACCAATTAGAAATCATCAAACACTAATACATGTATTAGTGTTTGATGATTTCTAATACATGTATTAGTGTTTGATGATTTCTAATTGGTACACAGTTTCTAATTGGTGCACAATTTGACCACATAGTGGTGATGGAGAGATTTCTAATCAGAAGACCTAGGTCAGATAGTCCTGATGAACCTCACAAGTTACTCCAAGTCCTAAGAGGCCTAATAATGATCGTGGCAGTGTTAATAAATCTTATAGAGCAGCAGTGACATAAAAAGGGGGTCTCTGGGAGCTGGAGCCCCCACAAAATTTTGGGACACTATCCCATGAGGTGAATTCTCACATGCACAATTTTTACTATATAAAAAAACATGCCTATGGAGCCCATGGCCCCACAGTTTGTTTGATGGGTGCTGCTCACTGAGACTCTGGTGGGGCTTAGAGAGATGGTTACTCCTTGTATTTCCACACTTCAGGGCATGCTGTCCACAACCCAGTGATAACAGTTTAGTATTGCCTTCATTCTGTGCCACACATACAACAAAAAATGATATGTTCAGATGTCACTATGTTTATTGTTTGCCTAATCTCTACTGGGACTCAATTACTCTTCAGGATGTGCAGGAAAGTGTTTCGGTGGGTGTGCGTGTGACTGTGCGATGTAATTGTGGTCAGCTGCTACATCATCAGCTACCACACTGGTTTCACAGTTTTGGAACTAAATATTCAGAACTAACTTTAGACACACGTGGTATCACTTTGAGCATGCGCACACACCTCTTTCCTTTTTTTATGTTTCACTATGTGGCAGCGGTGGTCTAGCTACCCTCTGGAGAAAAGATTGAGACCCCACTCATTGCCATCGAAACTGAAGTTCAAGAAATTTTTATGTGTTTGGTAATAACTGTATCATTTGTGAACATTTGAACACTGGAATTATTATTATTTGTTTGGTACTATATCATATTGTATCATATTTTTCTTTCTCTGTACTTATTGTTTATTTGTATTTTCTCTTTTTCCTTGTACAGGTCCCTAGTTCTTTGGACTCAGCTGAATAGGACCTGGTGCCTACGCCCCCAAAGCAGACGACAGCTAAACGTCAGAGACACTCTTCAGATTCCTTCTACGAAGTGCCGAGCAGTCAGCATAGCTACCCTCTGAGATCGTGAGACTACGATCAGAGTGTGGTTCGACAGTTTGAGAGCACTTCCAATCCTCCAACTTTGGGTTCTACCATCGATTCAGGTGAAGAATCTTCTTCCTAAACTCTGAATCAAGTGGAAATGACTGAACCAGAGGAGCCCACATTAGCTGGTGTCATGACCATGATGGCAACCATGCTCAAGAGAGTTGAAGAATGAGATGTTGTAAGGGAGGCCGAGGTTAGAGTAGAGAGGAGAGAAAGGCAGGCAGAGAGAAATATTGAGAAGTTACCAGCTATGGCAGAAGGTGCAGATTTGGAGCTGTATATACAGAGTTTTGAGAATGACCTCGCCCAGGCTGGCATTTGTCGTGAAAAGTGGAAGTCTTACTTTACTTCCAGGCTTCCTCCATTTTTGAACGATCATATTGGAGACTTGCAGGCTGATCACACCACAACTTATGATCAAATCAAGGATAGGCTGCTTACAAGAGTCGGTCAAACTAGCTTACAGGCAGGTCAACAGCTTTTTTAATTACGCTCATCTGACATTCGTGGGAAGTCATCGTCACAGTTGATACAGCTGGTGGAGAGAGTCATTATGAGAGCAGTAAGAGGTGCTAAGTCGGTATCAGATGTCGTGGATAAGCTTTGCATTGCGAAGATTCGATCTTTGTTGACTTCAGAGGGCCAACAACACCTTGATAGTTGGCGGATTAATACCAAGGAAGACCTACGGTCTGCTCTCCATTCCTGGGAAACTACACGTGGCTACATTGTTAGAGAGGAACGGTCATTGTGGAACCCACAATTTGGTCAGCAAAGAAGACTGGTTTGCTACAAGTGCCAGAAACCTGGCCACAGTGCAACTGATTGCCTCTCAACTCAGTCAGTTCTTCTGACTTGCACAAATCTGATGGATTTGTGCCTACATGCTATACATGTGGTGTTGTGGGTCACAAAAGCCCAGACTGTCCGTCAAAAACTTCCAATGGCTCTAAGAGAGTGGAGGTGAAGAAGGAGCCTGAGAATGCTGCCAAGTCGAAGAAGAACTCTTTCAAACAAGCTGAGGTCAGCGTGCTCTACAACGGACTTATGGCCAATCACTACCCTTCCTGCTAGATACTGGAGCTCAACTGTCGGTTGTCCCAAAGGAATTAGTGCCTCCAGCAGCAAGGACAGGCAAGAAGGTATGCCTGAAGGGCTATAAGGGCAGGGTAGATGAGGCCGAGTTGGCTAGTATTTCATTGTGTGTTGGAAAACGTGTTTGGAAGGGTGAGGCAGCTTTAGTAAATGGGTCTGATTTACATGGGAAAGGTATTTTAGCAGTAGATATTACTGACCATGAGGCATGGTAAATCATGTCTGAATTTAGGGAGAGTACTTTACAAGTGAATGTGGTGGAAACTAGGCATCAAGCGAGGGAAAGAGAGTGTGGAACAGAGCGATAAAGTGTGTATGGAAGAAGAGAATGCTGGTAGTAATACTTTGGATTTATTTGAGGGTGGCAAGGATGAGGTGGTTTCAGCAAGTGAGGCAGATGAGTTGCGCTTAGCAGATGAGAAGGTGGTCTTGGAAGATGTAGCGGGAGAAAGTGATAAGGCTTCGGAAGTGGGAGTAGAGGCAGATGCTCTAGATTATGCTTGTGTTTTGAAAGGGAGTGATCGTGTGAAATTTGTGGAGGAGGTTAAGAATGACTCAAGTCTTACACCGTTGAAGGACTTAGCAGACAGGAATGCTAGAGGGTATTACTGGGATGATGGTGTACTCATACAGAGACATAGTGATGTGGCTTTTGGTGTGATTGAAAATATTATTGTACCTAAATCTAGACGCAGTGATCTTATTCACTTAGCCCATGATAATACTGGCCACTTAGGATATAAAAAGGTGATTAGAATTATAAAACAAAACTTTGTTTGGCCTCTAATGAACCGGGACATTAAGACTTACTGTGAATCATGTGAGATTTGTCTTAAGAATAATAAGGGGGGACAGAGGAAAACAGTGATGGTAGAAAGACCAGTTCTGTCTCATCCCTTTGAGCAGATTGCTCTTGATTTATAGTTGGGCCTCTACCTAAAGGAAAGGGTGGGGCTAGATTTATACTTACTGCAGCCTGTATGGCCACACACTGGCCTGAGGCCATAGCCCTGTAATCAATAACTTCTAAGTCAGTAGCTGAATCAGTCATTGACATTTTTAGCCGCATGGGTTTACCACAACAAATTTGACTGATAGGGGAACCCAATTCACTGGTGCATTGGCTATACAGTTAACTTCTTTGATGGGTATTGAAAAATTACATACAACAGCCTACCACCCACAGACTAACGGAGTGCTAGAAAGACTCCATGCCACCCTCGAAGCTATGTTAGGGAAGGCGAGAGCACTAGGTTTGGATTGGGTCGGACAAATCCCATTTGTTTTATTTGCTCTTAGAGAAGCCCCAAACAGAACCACCACTGGGTTCAGTCCATTCAAGTTAGTCTATGGACAGCATGTCCGAACACCTCTTGATGTCATCTATGAAGGATGGAGAGGTAAAGTTGGGAAAGGTTTGGGATTGGGAGCTTGGACTGAAGATTTGTGCAACAGATTTGAAGTGAATTGGTTGAGAGTGCAAAGAGGACAGTTTACTATGATAAAGGGAAAAGTGAGCGTGTTTTATGTGAGGGAGAGAAAGTTTTGTGTCGAATACCTGGGATGGTAGCTAAACTAGACTAAACGATTCCTGGGATGGACCTTATTATTGTGAAAAAGAAACTTAGTGCTGTTAATTATTAGTTAATTAAAGGTTAATGGAAGGAAGAGGAGTAAGAACGTTCATGTGAATATGACCAAGAAGTTTAGAGAGAGTTATGTGATGGGTGTGATGAGAAGGAATTGTTTGAAGTGCGTAGTGATTACAAGTCGGTTATGAGTGAAATACCGGCGGAAACATGTTACTAAGATGAAAATAGAGGTTGAAGATGGAACTAAGGTTATCTCTCAAAGACCTTATAGAGTGCCAGATAGGCTCAAAGATGGTGTGAAAAGAGAAATTGACCTTCTTCTAGAGTTGAATATAATTGAGCCATCTGAGAGTGCTTCGGTCTCTCCTTGTGTGTCTATAGTTAAGTCTGATGGGAAAGTGCGTCTATGCGTAGATTACCGAAGGCTAAATGCTAGAACACCCCAAGTACAGCAATACATTCCTTCTTTGAATGATGTCTTGGAGAGAGCAGGTGGTGCTAAGGTATTGTCAAAGCTTGACCTATCGAAGGGGTTTTACCAGGTCCAGATGGAAGACGTTTCAAAAGATCTGACTACCTTTGTGTCCCCTTGAAAGTTTAGATTTAGGCGTATGTCCTTTGGCTTGCGCAATGCACCAGCCACTTTCCAGAACTTGATGGAAAAAGTGCTTGAGAATTGAAGAGAGTTTGCTTCTGTGTATAAAGATGACGTGCTTGTATATTCAGACAATTGGAAAAACCATATCCTCACATGAAGGAAACTACACAAGTGTATTCAAAGTAACTCGTAGTAAAAACTGAATGTGGTGAGGTGAATGTGGTAGAACTGCAACTGGGAGTAGAGTAGGCTGCCACCAGTTCCTGTACTAGTGTGATCCAAGCTATTTAATAAGCTTTACAGAGGTTCTCCTTACAACGTTCAAATTGCTTAGATAGTTTTGTGTAATTAAGAATCAGCAGCAGAATTTACAATACAAACCAGGCAGCACAAAACAGCTCCTATAAAGAGAGTTTTGCACATGCCCAGAAATGAATGATTATATGGTGATGCAATCAAGGTGTGTGCTGTGTTAACAAGTTCAGATGATGTAGGACATGCTAAAGAGTTAAGATCTACTGATAAATAATATTATTATTAATATTAAATAGTTAACTAGTATTCATGTCTGTGTTTTTGTAATGTGGTATTTTACCACATCTCCCCCTTCTTCCGATTGAGGTCTCCTTCAGCAGCAGAGCCTTCTTCTTCAGTGGCTGTCCATAACTGTCTGGACATAGCATCTGCTACATTGTTAGCATGTCCAGAAATATGCACAATATCAAAGTTGTACTCAGCTATTGATCTTCCACCTTATTAATCTAGCACTTGGAGGGTTACCACTAAAGATATGGACCAAGTGCTTGTGATCAGTAAAAATCTTGAAATAGTTGCCAGCCAGGTAGTAATGAAAGTGATGCACTGTTGCAAGCACTGCTAATGCTTCCAGGTCAAGGATTGAGTAATTTCTTACTCTAGGTAATAGTTGCCTGCTGTAGAAAGTGCAAGGCTGCCAAACTGAATTCTTATATACACATAAAGTACCTCCAATGCCAGTAGTTGATGTATCAGTGAAGATGCAAAAAAGATCAGAAACCTTTGGGATGATAAGTGATGCATGATTTACAAGAGCTGAAATTATATTGTCAAATGCAGACCTAAACTGATTAGTGATAATGAATTTGGTTTTGTTGTCTTTGGACAAATGGCCAATGAGAACAGTGGTATGGTCTGCTAAACCAGGGATGAATTTTGCATAGAAGGTGACTAATCCTAAGAATGACTTAGTGAGGTTCTTAGTAACTCTTGCCTGTGGAATTGACATCCTGTCTTCACCCACATGATATCCTAAGAAATTAAAGGTAGAGAAACACCATGAGCATTTGCTATTCTTAACAACGAGGTTGGCTGATGATGGTTAGTCTGATGAGAACGGATGCAATGTGATTGATATGGTCATCAAAGCTTTATGACAATGTCATCAATATAGGGGAGTGAATAATGTATGCATATAAACTCATCTGGTACATTTTAATTCTAATTTTCAAGATTCAATTCATAATTAGTCAGCTGTAGTTTATAGGTAGTTTAGCTTAGCTTATACTATAACTGAGTTAGACTTGACTGGATTTATGGACTTGGTGGACAATTGTCACATCCTTATAATTAGCCGTGTATGGGATAAACTCTTTCAGAGCAGACAGATGGGCCTCTTCTGAGTTCCATCACTTACCCTCTGTGTGAGCGCCTGTGACCTAGAAGGCAGGTTGGGATAAACGCTCCCACACTAACGACTCCTCACATGACAGGGAACCACACAAGTGTATTCAAAGTGACTTGTAGTAAAACCTGAATGTGGTGAGGTGAATAAAGGTCAACTTGTAATAAATATACATGTTTATAATTATGTGTGTTAGTTTAATGATGATAGTGATTGATAATGGTCATCAAAGCTTGATATCCTCCGATAACATGATTGTATTCAATGTAACTCATAGTAAGCTCACATTAAAAACTATATGCCAACAACTGTTACTATAAATTAAAACATGGAGAAATTTTAAAACATGGCTGGAATATATTATTAGCTACTCAGTTACACACACTGCATACACTGTAGCCAACTTCTGCAATAATTTAATAACGATTATTTACTTTCTATTATTTTGAAAACATATTAACAGTAACCATGGAAACCATTATTAAAATTATAATAGCTAACTTGTACACAAAATTCCATAAAAACAAAGATATTATTAGTGAATAGTAGAAGTTAACAGTTTCCTAAGTTTGCTATTCCCATCATATCCTCCCATAACATGGACCTTGTCTGATGTCATGATACAGGTACAGGCATATACTGCATTATGGTAGTTGTCCAGCCTGGACCCAGGTATTAGTCTCAGGTACGTAGCACTGGATAATGGACACTGACTTCCTACTCTTCATGTTCCAACCACCGACTGCCAGTAGAGATCCTCCCATGTTGAGTGGACAGGATCGTGTACAGTTGAGTGAAGGTAGTTTATTCCATATGTTGGAGCTGTCTGATGAGGAGTGTGAAACAAGAGCCTCCAGAGATACACTATAGACATCAGGACTATCAAGCGCATCGCCCACATCCTCACACACTCCCCCCATGAGGTACCAGGTGTCTCCTATTGTAATAGACTTTATCATCACCCATGGTGATGGTGTAGATGGTCCAGTGGACCACTGCATGTTGGATACATCAAGTACCTCAACAGTTTGTAAACGAACACTATGGCGACCACCAGCCACCACCAGCCAACATTTATATGAAGTAGCTGAATGCAACCGGCGAGGTGTAGGCATAGGAGGGAAGGGGTGTGTCCACAGGTTGCAGTCAGACTGCCACTCTCCTAGCTCACTGCTCTCAGAGTGATCTCTATTTCTTCCACCCACCACAACTAGTTTGTTGTTGATGGTAGTCATAGTAAACCACCTGGTACTGTATGGAGGTAGAATGTGCCACTGGCAGGACTGTGTGTTGTAGGACATCACTATGTACTTATCCTCATCTCCGTCAGTGAATCCTCCTCCAACATACACTGTATCATTTATCTCTACTGATTGGATGTATCCACTCATAGCCACTGGCGTGTCAGGACCACGCCTCCAGTCTAGTTCTAGTGGGAATGTCTAAATAATAAACAAATATATTATCTGTAGTAAATTTGTATAATATTACTCAAGTCAATATTGTTAATACTTTATGTAAAGGATATTGTTTATAGTACTTGCACACTGTGTTCATTAAAAAATTATAAAAAACCCATAGCATTGCCATGGTTACTGTTTACATACTGCTGACAATTTTACATAATAACAATTACACATACACAAAGTCTACACTGTTAAAAATGAAGCGTTATAATAACACTTTTGAAGTGTAAATCAAGAGTGTAAAACCTTGCAGTGTTATAGTAACACTGAGGCCAGTGTTAATTCTAAGTGTAAACACTGCAGCATTCCAGTAACACTGAAATAAGTGTAATTGTGAAAATTGGTGTAAATGACCACATTTTTTGTTTCTTTAGCATTTATTTACCTGATAACATTCAAGCCATTATCATTAACTGCATGGTTGTACTTTATTAAAATCAAGTTAAATTGTACAATGAGCTAAATATTTCATACTGTATTTTTATTTAATTTTAGCTAATATACTGATACATTCATAGAAGTTTATAAACAAGCAGTAAGGGAACTTGCTGCAATAGCTATCTATCTAAATTCTACAATTGACAGTAACTTTGTTGGCTACTTATTTGCATATAGCTAAGCATGGGGCAGGAAATAGAAGAAATCTAGCCATTGCTCCACGCAATGTCTAATTTAATGCATTATTTAAATCCCCGCAGAAGACCGTCTTGCTGTACAAACTTTGGCAAAAAATTTCTGAGAATTTGTTTACTATTTGAGTGCTTACTGAATGCGCGGTATGGTTTTTATTATTGCGATGCGCACAAGCACCCGCTTTTTACCGGAGAGCGTTTATTAGAATATTCCAGGCCCTCCTTATCCTGCAGAAGAGTTTTATGGATATGGTGTTTTTAAGTGCAGATCGTGCCTTGGATCTTTCAGAGAAATGGTAAGTTAAAATATGTGTTTATTATTGGAAACAATAGAGTGTTTTGGCTAATGTAAGTGACGCATTTGAATAGAGTTAGCCGTTTAAGTTGAGTTTGAGCACGGAAGAGGTAATTTCTTCTTTATGATTAATGAATTTAGCAGGTAGCTAGTTCAGTACTTTTTCCGACTATATCTGAGAGTTATCTCAAAAATTATTTACCCACTCTTTTTATTTATTTTTTTCACATGTAATTTTAGGCTACAAAAAAAGTGCTGCTGTGAAAATCTAGAGATGCTTTTGGAGACTAACAAAGTAAGAATGTACAGGTTAACACAAAATTATTACAGTTGTTAGTTCAGCAGTTGATTATAAACCATTCATTTACCCTCAGTTTGCTATTTTTTCTTCTTTCCCCAAATATTTCCCCCAAATTAAACATGCCACAAGATTAGTTCCTGTTATAGTTTGTGTTCTCATGCTGTCCAGACTATTCAAAAGCATTATCATGCTATATAGAGTGATAATAGTAAAAAATGTATTTGTATTTGTAGACGAACACATTTGTTTTGCTTCTTTTTCTATTTCTATGTATTTTTGTGTTTAGAATAGCGTGTTTAGTTGTGTTATGTTTGTGTATATGTGACCGTCTATGGGAAAATCGGGCACTAAGGCGTGGCAGCAATGATTCCGTATTCTACCGCACTCTCCGCATACTATAGGTTTTTACCGCGCACATTGTGTAGAAACATCAACAAGGAGTTATTCTCTCAACAACACTGCTGGTGGAAAAAAGGTTAGCGAGCTTGTCTTTCTTGTTCTAAGAGGATAGTTAGTTAGTATCTTGCTATGCTGAAGACTGGGAGGTGATGTTTTAGCTAGCTAGTTTCCTATTCTCGTTGTAGTTGTAGGTAGTCCTTATAATACTTGTTCTTTTTTTTTTTTTTTTCCTCTCTTTCTTTTTAGCTTTGATGATGCTAGTGCTGCAATATGCTATGACAACAGGGGATCTGGTGTTCCTGAAATGTGAAGAAAGGTAATTGTTAACTAGTTAGATTGTCTACTTTTTGTTGCTGTAGTTGCTAGTAACCTTTTTTTTTTCCTTTCCATTTCCTAGATTTCATGGTGCTTGGGCTGCTGCTATCTGTACTGAGGTTCTGGTGTTCTTGATTGAAGAAGAGAATAATGGTAAGTCTCTAGGCATGCACTACTGTTATCATTGTACATACACGTACTAATACTAACACTGCATTCACGAAGTAGTACTGCACACGAAGTGCTAACACTGTGCACACATACATAGTGCTAACACTCTGCACGCACGTAATACTATGCACGCACATAGTACTAACACTGTGCACACACATAGTGCTAGCACTGTGCACGCACATAGTACTAACACTGTGCATGCACGTAGTACTATTACTGTGCACACACATAGTGCTAGCACTGTGCACACACATAGTACTAACACTGCACACACATAGTGCTAACACTGCACGCACATAGTACTATTACTGTGCACAGCACGCACATAGTGCTAACACTGTGCACACATGTAGTGCTAACACTGTGCATGCACGTAGTGCTAAAACTGTGCACGTAGTACTATTTCTGTGCACGCACATAGTGCTAGCACTGTGCATGCACGTAGTGCTATTACTGTGCACGCACATAGTACTAACACTGTGCACGCACATAGTGCTAGCACTGTGCATGCACGTAGTACTATTACTGTGCACGCACATAGTACTATTACTGTGCACACACATAGTGCTAACACCAAATACTGTGCACGCACATAGTGCTAACACTGTGCACACATGTAGTGCTAACACTGTGCATGCACGTAGTGCTAAAACTGTGCACGTAGTACTATTTCTGTGCACGCACATAGTGCTAGCACTGTGCATGCACGTAGTGCTATTACTGTGCACGCACATAGTACTAACACTGTGCACGCACATAGTGCTAGCACTGTGCATGCACGTAGTACTATTACTGTGCACGCACATAGTACTATTACTGTGCACACACATAGTGCTAACACCAAATACTGTGCACGCACATAGTGCAAACACTACACGCATATAGTACTAACACTGTGCACACACATAGTGCCAGCACTGTGCACACACATAGTGCCAGCACTGTGCACACACATAGTACTAACTAGTGCTAACACTGTGCATGCACGTAGTACTAACACTGCACGCACATAGTACTAACACTGTGCATGCACGTAGTACTAACACTGTGCACGCACATAGTACTAACACTGTGCATGCACGTAGTACTATTACTGTGCACGCACATAGTACTAACACTGTGCACACACATAGTGCTAGCACTGTGCATGCACGTAGTACTAACACTGTGCACGCACATAGTACTAACACTGTGCATGCACGTAGTACTAGCACTGTGCACACACATAGTGCTAGCACTGTGCATGCACGTAGTAATATTACTGTGCACGCACATAGTGCTAGCACTGTGCACACACACAGTACTAACACTATGCACTCACATAGTGCTAACACTGTGCATGCACATAGTACTATTACTGTGCATGCACGTAGTACTAACACTGTGCACGCACATAGTACTAACACTGTGCATGCACGTAGTACTATTTCTGTGCACGCACATAGTACTAACACTGTGCATGCACGTAGTACTAACACTGTGCACGCACATAGTGCTAACACTGTGCATGCACGTAGTACTATTACTGTGCACGCACATAGTGCTAGCACTGTGTACACACATAGTACTAACACTGTGCACGCACATGTGCTAATACTGTGCACTCACATAGTGCTAACACTGTGCATGCACGTAGTACTATTACTGTGCACACACATAGTACTAACACTGTGCATGCACGTAGTACTAACACTGTGCACGCACATAGTGCTAACACTGTGCATGCACGTAGTACTATTACTGTGCACGCACATAGTGCTAGCACTGTGCACACACATAGTACTAACACTGTGCACGCACATGTGCTAATACTGTGCATGCACGTAGTACTATTACTGTGCACACACATAGTGCTAACACTGTGCACGCACATAGTACTAACACTGCACGCACATAGTACTAACACTGTGCATGCACGTAGTACTAACACTGTGCACACACATAGTGCTATCACTGTGCATGCACATAGTACTAACACTGTGCACGCACATAGTACTAACACTGCACGCACATAGTGCTAGCACTGTGCATGCACGTAGTAATATTACTGTGCACGCACATAGTGCTAGCACTGTGCACGTACATAGTACTAACACTGTGCATGCACGTAGTACTATTACTGTGCACGCACATAGTGCTAGCACTGTGCACACACATAGTACTAACACTGTGCATGCACGTAGTACTAACACTGTGCACGCACATAGTACTAACACTGTGCATGCACGTAGTACTAGCACTGTGCACACACATAGTGCTAGCACTGTGCATGCACGTAGTAATATTACTGTGCACGCACATAGTGCTAGCACTGTGCACGCACATAGTACTAACACTGTACATGCACGTAGTACTAACACTGTGCACGCACATAGTACTAACACTGCATGCACGTAGTACTAGCACTGTGCACACACATAGTACTAACACTGTGCACGCACATAGTACTAACACTGTGCATGCACGTAGTACTAACACTGTGCACGCACGTAGTTCTAACACTGTGCATGCACGTAGTACTATTACTGTGCACGCACATAGTACTATTACTGTGCACACACATAGTGCTAACACCAAATACTGTGCACGCACATAGTGCAAACACTACACGCACATAGTATTAACACTGTGCACACACATAGTGCTAGCACTGTGCACACACATAGTACTAACACTGTGCATGCACGTATTACTGTGCACGCACATAGTACTAACACTGTGCATGCACGTAGTACTAACACTGTGCATGCACATAGTGCTAACACTGTGCATGCACGTAGTACTATTTCTGTGCACGCACATAGTGCTAACACTGTGCACGCACATAGTACTAACACTGTGCACGCACATAGTACTAGCACTGTGCACACACATAGTACTAACACTGTGCACGCACATGTGCTAATACTGTGCATGCACGTAGTACTATTACTGTGCACACACATAGTGCTAACACTGTGCACGCACATAGTACTAACACTGTGCACGCACATAGTACTAACACTGTGCATGCACGTAGTACTAACACTGTGCACACACATAGTGCTAGCACTGTGCATGCACGTAGTACTATTACTATGCCCACACATAGTGCTAACACTGTGCACGCACATAGTACTAACACTGTGCACACACATAGTGCTAGCACTGTGCACACACATAGTACTAGCACTGTGCTAACACCAAACACTGTGCACGCACATAGTGCTAACACCATGCATGCACATAGTGATTACACCGTACTAGAGTCATTCTTATTAGTGTTATCAAGTACTAGAGTCATTCTTATTAGTGTTATCACGTACTAGATTTATTTGTATTAGTGTCAGCACATACTAGTGTCTGTCAGTTGTAGTATGTTCGATTAAGTTAGTTTTTGCTAGTTTGATTGTAGTAGCTGTTGTTGTAAGGAAATTACGATACTCGATGAAATAATTTACTAATCAGGTGATCTTTGGAGGTACGGGCGAAGTCCTTGAGGCCAAATTATTTCTTCACTGGTGGGCGTGTCACATGATGTCACTTCCAGTTTCACTTCCTGTTGTTAAATTTTGTCCTTCGAGGCTATCTGAGTGGTTCTGAGGTGGGCTTGTGGTTTTTCATTAGTATGTACACGTACTAGAGTCATTCTTTTTAGTGCCCACATGTACTAGAGTTATTCCTTTTAGTGCTCGCATGTACTAGAGTCATTCTTATTAGTGCCCACATGCACTAGAGTCATTTTTATTGGTGTTCGCACTAATAGTTTTATTTATCTTGGTAATGTCTGTTTTTACTATTGTCCACTAGAGTATTTTTTTTTTTGTGGTTTTAGCTGAGTTGGGATAATTATATTGCGTATTCAATGTAAATAGATAGATTTTGATAACACTGGACATAAGAACAAAGTAAAGGTGTGTATTACTTGTATAGATGATACATAATTTAAAAGAGATGACTAAAAATAAAAAAATAAAAATTAATAATTGATGTCTGTACTTCTAATTCTTTTAGAATGGCGTGACGAAACTGGTTGGTGATGGTGAAGGAGTTGGTGACTGTGAAGGAGTTGGTGACTGTGACGGGCTAAAACGGGCTAAAAACTGGTCTAACTGCTCAGTTGAGGTAAGTCGTTTCGTCCTTGCTGGTGATGGCTTTCTTGACCTCTTCCTTTCCTTTACACAGATGATGCTGTTCCGTCGGCAGGCAACGGACACAGTATCGGAAGGGGAAAGAAAAGTGGGGTCGGAATGGGGTGGTGACAAGAAAACAGATGAGTACACAGGATGCAATGATGAAGGCTCGATGTCTGGTACAGAGCAGTCCAAAGAATCCAGAGGATCATAGAGGTCATCTTCGTCTTCAAACAGTGGAGTAGCAGAGCCTGACTCTGCTGATGAGACATCCCTAGAAGCTTTATAAGAAGTTGTTTTGTTTTGTTCTTTTATCAAAAAAATTATTTAAATTTAAATTTATTACCTTCATAATAGTTGGTAAAATGGCCATCAAGTTCTTCATCACCTAAAAAAAAAAAAGGAAAAAAAGATGATGAACTGATGAGGGTTATAGTTAACTGTAATAAGTGACTTACAGTCAGAAAGCGGGTCCTCACTTCCTGGAGCCATGGCTTCAGCGTCAGCTCCACCCATCATGTCCAGACCATCACGGTGGCTGAGGTTTAATGCTCTAGCAAGATTCTTGGCTTCACTCATGATAGCCACTGTACTTACTACTAAACTGAGAGCTGTAGTTTCCTGCCATTGACGGCGGCATTTACCGCGGATTGGGCCACTTGCCGCATTGTGCTTGATTTTCCCGTAGAGGGTCATACTTTGGATAGTGTGTTAAGTTGCATTTGTGAGCGTGTTTAGAATTGAGTGTTTAGCTGAGTCTGGGTGTGTGTTTAGAATAGTGTGTTTACTAGCATTATGAATGTGTTTGTATATTGCTTATTGATGTATGTTATATTTTTATGTGTCATGCAGGTATATTTATCTTGAACATGATGGATCATAAATGGAGTGCATATCATGATATTTCATCTACTCATGTTGAAAGGACAGCTTTAAAACTGTTTAGCTACTTTATTCAATCTATTTTTATATATTCATTGTCAATCATTTATTTATCAAAAAATTTTGAGGTTATGGGAATGAGGTGTGGTCATTATTTATTAGCAGTGCCATTGAAACATGTTACTTAGTGTTTGTAATAAGCTTGCAGAAGGTGTTAACACAACTCTGCTAAAGATGTTGTCCAGACACCTCTCGGAGTGTTATATTATAACCCTCTGTGCAGTGTTCAGGAAACATGGGTGGGGCATAAATTCCTCCCTCTCGTGGGAACGCTCCTTGCAGTGTTACTGGAACACTTCATTTTTAACAGTGTATGATTCCTATGTTTTGTTTATTTCATAGCTATTTACCTGGGATATACAAACAAATTTTTCATTCCAATTTATGAATATAATTAGTTCTCATGCTTCACGGTAACTGGTAGATTTTTGGTGGGAAAGTCAATGGATTCACGTACAAATAGAGAGCTGGCCTCGCGTGAATAGATAGATAGCGGAGGGTAACTTGGGATTTGGGTTTCGGGCGGTATTACATTGAATAATTAAATGACCACAGGTTCTGGTGGCAAGTCTAACATTAGCATACAGGCATGAAGTATACGTTAGGAAAAATAGATATAATAATACTTATTAACTGAGTCAGAGTGTGATATTGCAAAATATTTCAAGAGCAGGCTAGTTTTTATATAGGAGCCAGAGATGACTTAAAATAAAACCTGAGAGGGAAATATCTTGCCATATGACAGTAATATGTGGTTTATTTTATACTAGATTTCTTCATCATCAGTAGTTGGTACTAGGTTTAATACGTTTAGTTATTTGAAGTGTCAGTTACATAAAAATAAACATAGTGTAGATACCCAACGTAGAATATATATTATAAAGAACCAAAGAGTAACCAAAGAATCTTGACAATCCTACTGTTTCTTCTTAAATCATTAAGGGTGGCTGCACACTGCCTACACAATATTTGTATACCTACAGGGGCTTCTCTCCACTACAACACAAGGACAAAGTACCTGCCAAAGGCGCCACTCTCACTAATTTTAGAGCGAATCTGGAGAAAATATCGGGGCCCTGTTATAAAATTGTAGCACTTTCCTGGAGTGGTTCAGTAAGTTGGAGCTCCACAATTTGGTGCACTACTAGCCGATCCGATACTCAACTGCAAGACAAGTTCTTTTCCATTTCAATACTTTATGATTTATTCTCATTTTATTCTTTTTGTAAGAGATTGAAAATTTCAAGTTGTGGAGCAGTACATTATTTTTAGGTTTACCCATCTGTAAAAGAATTTTCTTCGTACTCATTATTAGATTCCAAGAAAAACTGACACAAAATTTGGAACTTTAATTCCACTTGCAATTCTTTAAAAAAAGCCCTGCAACTTTGTCTCATACTACTTGGTACGCGAGCTATTTTTTTTCAATTGGTTCTAAAAAGAGCCCGCCTATATCAAGAGTAAAAAAAACATCAATACAACAGTAACAAGAGAGTCAGAAGAGAGCAGTTTCTTGGAGATAGTCCGAGGTGAAGGTATTTGACCTGCGCAGCTTGGGAAATCTTCACTCCTCCGAAGTCAAGCCAGCTGGATCCATCCACTTGAGTTCAGAGTCACATAGCCCAGAGAACGGCTGCAGGAAGAGAGGCAACCTGGTGCACCTTGCCGTGTGAGCTCAGACAATGTATGGTGTGTTATTGTAAATTGCAGACGACATATGGAGCGCAGTGTTGTGGTAATTGCAATTGGTAATTGTAATTAGCTGTACCATCTGCAGTAATTGTAATTGTAATTGTAATTGCATACCTGTAATTGGCAAGTAGTTGGGGTCAAAGACCACTTTGGTAAAGGGTTAGTTCTAAAGCACATGGATGAATTAAAACAAAATTACAAACTTTGTGTGCCCTATTACATAACCACTTATCCTGAGGAGGCGATGTTATGTAATTGTATGTAATTGCTAACAGATTTGTTGTAATTAGTTCTTAAAGATGTATTTGGTAATTGAAATTGTAATTGAGGAGCAAAAAGTTTAAGTAATTGTAATTGTAATTGATTACTTTACTCCTGTAACTGCCACAACCCTGAGAGCATTGCTGTAAATGGCTATGAGACAACATGAAGCTAAATTAAAAACACCACAACTTCGCATAGTATACTTCTGCTACTCCTGCGCGATTGTTTCTGCTCACATATTATCGAACAGTGGGGTATTGGCGGGGAATAAATTAATGTCACGATCTACAGGTGGTGTGCATTGCTATGTGCAGACACCCTTAAATCATTGAACTATTGACAAAACTAACTTATTTTACACTTTACCATTAAAATATATTAGACCTAGAGTAGTCAGTGCTCTTGATGAAATATAAGAAAACATTTTATATGAATGCAAAACTTACCAATGATTTCTTACTAATAGACCCAGTATTAATACGCTCCAGTTCCTTTGTTAGTCGCTCCACTTCAGATTGGAGAATTTGTTTCTCTCTTTGATGGCGAGATTCCATATGAAGCTTTTCTTCTTTGTGATGTGATTCTAACCCAATTCTTTCAGCTGCTATCTGATTCCTCAGTTGATTGTTGTCCGCCTGTACTTGCATGACATTTGTCTCCAATTGATGTTTCTCTTCAATAAGTTGTGTATTTGCAGACTCCATCATATTTCTGTCACTTTCTAGTTTTGAATTTTCTTCGCTCAATTCTTTATTATCTGTTTCTAATCTATTCTCAGAAACCTAATAAAACACATCAAACGATAACACGATATTAAAGATTGATGAATGATGGCAAATGAACTACTGATTACGATTGAAATAAAATTAAGTTTTATTATAACTACATCAAAATTAACAAGTAAACAATATCTCAGGGTGAATGGTATTTATTTCCATGATCACTACAACAATGATATCATTAAGATGTTGATGGCAATAATGAGGAGTTCAAGTTTCAATCATACAATCAACCACCAATATCACGTACAATTACTAAATAGTTTGATCACATATTATATTACGACAAAAAAATTGGATTAAAGTTTACAAATATAGCTAAGCTATGCTGTTTGATATGCGTGTTCAAATATGTACTCATATAGGTTTGGTTACCTCGAGTTCTTTTATTCTTTTATTCTTTTCTTTAGTTTCCTTCATGTGTAACACATTGACTATGTTGATGAACCTCCCCAGATTCCCTCCATGTAAGTTCTCCATTGCATCCTGTACTGGTGTCAGTGTCTCCAGTAGTTGCTCAGCAGTAGGTCTTGTTTGAGGAGTATTGTGCAGGCAATTAGTCACCATCTCTACTAGAATAGGATGAGACTTCAATAACTGATCCTCCAACTTCTTCATGTACACCTCACGACGCTCTACTTCAGTGCGACCAATAACTCGACCAGGATTGTGTGGATCTGAACGTGTAGCCAATAGCAGCTTTCCTGGAAAAATCTAATCAATTATTGAAATTAATCAATTGATTACCATTATTAAAATTGAATATATTCTTCAATATACATGATAATAATGGGTAATGATCAATAACTTTATCACAGAATAATATTTTAGTGAACTTTTATTATATATAACAACGTAAGACAAACTCTTAATAGAATACTAATAAAAATATTAATTGAATTATATATAGCTTTGCACTAATATTGTACATTTCATACTCAAGTTAGTTTTACCTGTGTCAGTATGTAGAGGGCAAGATGTCCGAATGAGAACACATCTAGAGATGGGCCATATCTGTGGCTCTCGCTGAGAGCCTCTGGTGGCATGTACACAGTGGTCCCCGGATTCTTTGAGAGTGTTTGGGCTAGTTGAGCCGGTTTTAAAATTACCATGCGGGAGTTTCCCATGTCAGTGATCTTAGCTGTCAGAGACGATGTGAGAAGGATGTTCCTCGCAGTCAGGTCTCTGTGGACTATTGGAGGTCCTCGACTATGCAAGTAAACTAAACCTCTGCCTGTGTCTGTAAGAATGGAAATCTTGACTGCAAATGGAATATTAAGGGCACACTCCAGGAGGTCATCCACACTCAGAATAAGCATGTAAGATTATAGATCCACCATTTTCTAAACAGGACAGTCCAATATTAAGCATGAATAATGAAATAATGAAGAAAGAGTTATGCACATAGTTGTGAATAATATATTTGTATAATTTGTCTTTAGAACCATCGACTAAAAAGATGAAATTATCTACCAGCTACTTGTAAGCATTTGTTCTTGTAACACTCTGTGATAAACACAAATTTTAATTTAAGATTGCAAAGTATGAATCTTAAAAACTTGCATTCGATGACACATCCTTATACTTGATGAGAATTTCACAGATAGCCTTACAACCAATTTCCTTTGCCAAAGGACTCAAAGTTTAAATTCTCTTCAGTTGGAGGTCTAACTCAATACATATTCATAGATAATAAAAAAAATCTTTACAATATATTATTTTACACCTTTCGACAATTATCACTGAAATATTCTTCTAAACAATACTTTGACATATGTATCTAAACGCCTTTGCACAAAAAAAACATAACCTGTTATAATCCTTTTAAATTAAATTGCAATTTTTTGGATTCCTTTTAGGATCAATAGAACAACTTCAGTTAACAAAATGATTATAATTTTTTTACATCTAGGAGATTTGATACCAATATTCACAAATAGGGGTGTGTTTATTAATTTGGCCTCCTCCCATGTTGACTTCAGTAGTAACATCCTAATATAGTATATTTTAGGAAGACAATCTACAATATTACCTGGATTAAACATAACATACTAGAGAGTGTAAATGTATTACCTTTGCTAACACATTTAAGTTATAAACAGATTTCAATATTTTCCTCTTTACAATAATTATGGTAGATAGTTTTAATATAACTAAACTAGAGAGAAGTTAAATAACCTTTGGTGAAATTTCTGTGGGAATTCTCATTTCCATAAAATTGATAATAATTTTTTTGACAAATGTAGCCATGAAGATCTTACTAATTTTCAGGGGAAAAAAACAGTTTCAGGGAGGGACAAATGCAGATGAAATTTGGAACAGCAATGGGTTTCCCTGTCTCTGTAACTATAGCCAACTTAGTAATGGAAGAAGTGGAACAAAAAGCATTAACTACATACAATTCTACTCATCCTATCTTTTGGAAAAGATATGTGGATGATATCTGCACAGCAATGAAAGTTGACCTGGTTCATGACTTTCTGCTTCACTGAAATTCTATCCAACCATCTATCAATTTCACAGTTGAAAGAGAGTTTGATGGTAAACTGTCATTCTTTTATGAAATTGTGTACCATAGTGATGGCTGTTTGATAACCAAAGTTTACAGGAAACCAACCCACACAGACAAGTATCTTTCATTTGACTCCCATCATCCGTTACAACACAAAAATGCTGTTGCCAAAACACTCTTCAACAGAGCAGGAAAGATCTGCAGCACTAATGAGGATAGAGTAGAAGAGAATTTACTTGTAAATTCCGCTTTGAAAGAGAATATGGCTATTCCGTTCACTTCATTAAGAGGATTGCTAAGCAAGCAAAAGTCACAAAAAAAAACATAACGAAGGATGATACTTCAAACTGTATGTAAAATATCTGTCAGATAATATAAAGATAATTCTATATCGCTTTCACATAGCGGACACTAAAAAATATATTGGTTCATACAAAGGACAGACTTCAATCTATTAAAAAAACAGTGGTGCATCAAATAGCATGTAAGACTTGTACAATGGTTTATATAGGCCTAACTGGACAGACGCTAGAACATAGACTAAAAGAACATCAACAAGCATTGAAATTTGCTAGACACCAACCCATCAGCAGTTGCTCAACATGCAATTCAGTAACATCACCGCATTGATTGGGAGAATGCTAAAATAGTAGATCACCCGCAATAACTGCACAAGAGATGTTCTCAGAGTCTTGGCAAATAAGAATGAGTGGACCATCAATGAACAGGGATGCTGGCTTATTGCCTCCAGTATATAAATGCTTAACAAGAATGTAGCTTGTAGCCAGGACTTCCTTTTTTGTTATAGCTCTGTCATAACAACAAGTTCCTCAGGACTTTATTTTTGACTATTATTATCATCCATACACTGATGTTGACCATTGTAAAATGGTCGAAACGTTTGTGCATTTTGTAAATATTATATGACTAGTGATAATACAAAGTATATGGAACTAGTAGCACAATTGTTTCTAAACGTACACACCCTCTTAAACGTACATCCTGTCTAATTGAGTATATAACTAACTCTTCAGACTTACCTTATGCAGTTTATTTGGCTCTCTTTGTTTACTATAGAAAAAATATCTAGAGGTTACGATTCTTTAACTACTATTCATTATCTTCCCTCCTATCTCCGCTGAAAGTGGGAAGACTCCGGGGAAGCTGCCATACAACTATTTTTTTAATTATTGTTCACTCCATTTATAATTACTTTATTGCAGTTTTGTAATTATGTGTAAAAAATTACAGCCATATTTGAACTCTACATACTCTGCTCTTCACACTAATACCAGATAGTTAATTTTCCACCCCTGTTTAGTGGTCCAGGGTTTCATCTAGTGGGGGTGCAGGGGGGGAAACTTCCCCCCCAAAGTCCTCAACTTCCCCCCCCCCCCCAAATTCCTCTACTCTCTCCCCAAAAGAAAATATTCAGATAGATGATGTCATCTTAAAATAATTGTGAGTGGAAAAAAATTGTGAGTGTGTGCAAACGTTTAAATGGCAAGTCTGCGCTTTTTCTGGTTCTTCCAGTGTTCTACTATTGTTTCTAGCTCTCTATAACTTATTTTGTCAGGACCTTCAATGCAAACTCGCATAGCTTGATCAAGAGTTTCTTCACTGAGCCTGCTTCTCAACGTTGTCTTTACAAGCTTCATGTCACTAAAGCTTCTTTCTACAGTTGCTGTGGTAACTGGAAGTACCACACAGAGAGAAGCCAAACGTTCAAGGTACGGAAAGCCAGCTTTCAGTGTGTGATTTGTTAAAAGATCAGATAAAACATCAGAACATGAAGATTCTCTATAGTTCGTGAACAGTATCCGCCGAAAGATTTTCCATTCTGCCACAGTCTGTTGTTCATCTATATCAGGTGCTGATAACTTCATCTGTCAAAAAATAACACTTTGTGGTGTACCATAAAAGTTGGTCAATATTTGCAGCTTGTTTTCACCATAAAGAGGAAGAGATTCAGTTTTTTGTAAGTGGGACGGATTAAATATTGCAAAAGCAGAAAAAATATCTGATGATTTCAACCGGCTAGTAATATGGTCAATTACACTTTGGATGTAGGGACGGTAAACCTTAGCAGTAAAATTATCTTCATCAACTTGATTAACAACAATATTCCAATTTCCAAGTGCTGCTTGATCTGAAAAAACTACTGTGTGGTCTTTGAACCAAGTACTAGAGCCAGGGTGCTCTTTAAGTTCAATAAGCCTGGCTAGTGTACACTTAACCAGTACTGGAACAGTAGCTAGAAGCTCTTTAGCTTGAAGGCTTCCCTGAAATTTGGCAACGATATGTAGCACATCACATAGCATATAAAAACATGCTAAAAATTTGTAGGTGCACATTAGCTTCACAATGCCGTAAGCCTCAGCATCTCCACTTCCCTCATAAATGGCTTCAAAGGTGGTAACTATTGCTGGTAATGTTTGTCGCACCGCACGAACACATCGTTCTTGAGCTAGCCAACGTGTGTCACTAGGCTTGAGCATTTTCAGCTCAGGAGTATGTAGTACTGCCTCAATTTCTGTTAGTTTCTCAGCCTTCTTAGGGGAGTAATGGAATGCTTTCCAAATAGTGAGTAGAGTCCCCAACATTCTTTTGACCTCAGTATGCTCACTGGAAGCATGAATAGCTGCTAACTGCAGCCTGTGATAAGTGCAGTGAACAAACAAAGCACTTGGACAAAAATGTCGTATTCTCACTTGTACACCAGTATTATTTCCTGACATTGTGTTCGTACCATCAAATCCCAAACCACGTAATTTAATCAAAGGAATCCCATTATCACTTAGAAACTGAAGTAGATACTGTATGATAGCCTCAGCATGAACTTCATGGGCATTGACGATCCCCAAGAAATGTTCTACTGCCCTACCATTCTCTAACCATCTTGCACAAATTGACAATTCTTCCTTAGAAGCTATGTCTGTACTTTCATCAGCCATTAAAGAAAAGTATGGACTAGATTTCAACTGATCAAGAATTTGTTCTTTGATGAAATGGCTAATACTTTTAAGTAGCTCAGGTACTGTAATCTTGGACATGTAAGTTGCATTAGCTGGACATAAATTCAGGTGTGATTCAAGTTGACTATTGCCATTGTCAATCAATGAGTGACAGCAATGAGGCTCTCAAAAGTGGTTGTGTGTGGAATACGATTTCGAACTAAAAAATAAACAGACCTAATCAATTGTTTTATCAATTCACGATTTTTTCTCTTTCTTTCACTAGTAGCAGCAACTATTAGCTCATTAATCCCCCTCCCTTGTATCCTTGCAGATTCAGCCATTGCCTGTGCTTCAGCAGATGCCAGGTGCCAGCTTTGCTCCAGTTGTTAATGGGACGTGTAACCCACGCACCTCGTGCCTGCACTGGTGGCTTGCCATATTTTTGACATACTGCACAAAGCATATCCCCTTCAAGCTCATTGTATACCATCCTCTTCCACTTCACTTCCAATCTGGATTATATTTCATTCTCTATAGCAGCTGCAGCCACACACATAATTTTATCCGTTAAATTGTTTGATTGATTTTATTGACCTTCAATATAATGCATGAAAAAAAAAGAAGTAAAAGGAGGGGCCCAATTAAATTCACAAAATTTTTAAGTTATTGATGATTGATTGTACTGGATTTTTTTCAATGCAATTATGATGTGACATAAACATACCAATTAGCCAGCTTATTATTTGAACAACACTACATAATATACAGAATTTCATGTACCATGTGTATTAACCACATACATTGTATAATGGGTATAAATAAGTTTTGAAGCCATTTTTACTATGTGCAACTAGATATCCCTAAACTGTGTGAGGTTTCTTCACTTCACAGAGTTCTTTCAGTCAACATGTACCAACACACTCACCTCAGCTTCTGTAACTGTGTTTACATATGGTGGGCAATAATTCAGTTAGTTAATTCCAAATGAGAATTGTGTTGTCATTGAAAAACTCTATACTAACTAAGCGAAGTAGCCTGGAGTTTAAAGTTAAAATGAAAATTGAATGAAGGAAATTATGTGATTGTAAAAGTTTAAAATAGGCATAGTTCAATTCAATTATTCCAAAAGTTCCTTTTTCTTTCATTATTAGCAACGTTCGTCAATTCAATGTCACTAATTGTTATTTTTTTGCCCAAAAAGCCAAAGATATTTGCTTTGCCATAAAGACAGCTAAAAATACAATGAAGTTCTATAGTATGTTTTCATATTGCGATAAGCTGCTTTATTTTCTATTGTTTTGCAAATTTAATTGAATTCAATTAAATCCTCAATTGCAATAGGCATTTACAAGGAATAATAGATATGCATGCAATGTGCCCCCCTGTGCCGCTCAATCTATGCATCTGGGGGTGAGTGCCCCCTGACATGTATTTTTTAGCATCTTAGTCTTTAGCATTATTATATTCTGGTTTCAAGATAGCGAGGTAGAAAACAATGCTATTAAACGTAGTCAAGAAAATTCGAAGTGAGATTTTTTGTTATATGAGCAGTAAGTTACATTGAACCCTGTCTTAATTAGTTCATTCAAATAAAGGGGTTACCAGAGTCAGTTATCAGGTTTGACTAGAAGAAATAGTAAATTTTCAATTATATTTAGTACATGATTCCGTAGCTTTGACCCAGTCATCACCTTCTACGCAGTCATCACCTCTAACCTGGCCTATTCGTGCGAATTATTTCTGCAGTTCTTCAAAAAGTTTTCGCAGCAAGCTTTTGACTCCATGTGGTATTATCAAGTTAAAGTGAGTAGGCATGTATTAATATGTACTGTGCTGTGGGGGTTACATTCTTGTGGTTGGTAGTCACAGTGGTGTATTTTGTGGTGGTTGTCAATGCAGAAGCACTAAAAGCTGGATGATAGTGCAGACGAAACCCTTTTCCGTATTGGGCTTGGCAGGAAGTGCAGAATCGGTATAAAGCCTTTTTGTGAGTGTAGATCTTACATAGTCCCTGAGAGGATGCTGAGTAGCTAAATGGCTAGAAGACTGGGCTGGTCTAGGACCTTTAGAACAGATTCAAAGTTACAACACAGTATTTCTTAGACCAGGTGGTACCAACAGGGAAGACCCTTGGAACAGGTTCATATGGCTCAGTGCTAGAAGTAAGTTAAATGTTATAATAATAGAAAGCTAAAACGGCGGTCATGTTCTCAAACTTTTAACCTTTAGTTTTGGTCAGTTAATAATAAAAATATTTGGACTATTTAAGCAAACAGTTGAATGCTCTGACATGCAGTCAATATCCATTTTGTTACATAACACTGAATCTGTGAAGCAATTTTTGATTCATTTCTGAAGGTTTTGTGTGCTGCCAAGCGTATGCACGAACTACTACTGGATCCTGGGAATGAAGGAGTTGGAGAGACTGTAGATAGATATCAACGAGAATGTCAGCTCATGGCAGGTCTCAGACATCCTAACATAACACAGTTCCTTGGTCTGTGTTTCCTTGAGGGATCAGAGCTACCTCTACTGGTGATGGAGAGACTAGAAATGTGTGTGGACGACCTCCTGGAGTGTGCCCCTAATATTCCATTTGCAGTCAAGATTTCCATTCTTACAGACACAGGCAGCGGTTTAGTTTACTTGCATAGTCGAGGACCTCCCATAGTTCACCGTGACCTGACTGCAAGGAACATCCTCCTCACATCGTCTCTGACAGCTAAGATCACTGACATGGGAAACTCTCGCATGGTAACTTTAAAACCAACTCAACTATCCGAAACACTCTCAAAGAATCCGGGGACCACTGTGTACATGCCACCAGAGGCTCTCAGCGAGAGCCACAGATATGGCCCATCTCTAGATGTGTTCTCATTCGGACATCTTGCCCTCTACATACTCACACAGGTAAAACTAACTTGAGTATGCAATGTACACTATTAGTGCAAAGCTATAATATATAATTCAATTAATATTTTTTCTTATTATTTGTAAGTGTTTGTCATACATAGTGTTTACTCAATATTATAATGTTTATTGAAGAATATACTCAATTTTAATAATGGTTAGGTATGATTGAATTGAATTTGTTTTCATTATTGCCATCATCATCTTAATGATATCATTGTCATAAAGATCCTAAAAATAAATACCATTCACCCTGAGATATTGTTGACTTGTTAATTTAGAAGTAGTTAAACTAAAATTTAAATATGTTTCAATCATAATCAGTTGCTTCTCAACTCTACAGAGCTATAATTTTTTGATGCTTTCATTTTTCAGTTTCTCTCTGTTTGATGAGTTTAATAATATTTACTTTGTCATATTTTTTGCCATCATTTATCAGTTTTTAATATTGTGTTATTGTTTGATGTGTTTTATTAGATTTCTGAGAATAGATTAGAAAAAGAAAATAAAGAATCGACCGAATTAAATTCACATCTTATTGAAGAGAAACATCAATTGGAGACAAGTGTCATGCAAGTACAGGCAGAAAACAATCAACAGAAGACTGAGATCAATCAACTTAGGAACCAGATAGCAGCTGAAAGAATTCAATTAGAATCTCACAAAGAAAATCTTCATCTAGAATCTCGCCATCAAAGAGAGAAACAAATTCTCCAATCAGAAGTGGAGTGACTAACAAGGGAACTGGAGCATATCACCACAGTGTCTATTAGTAAGAAATTATTGGTAAGTATTTTGCATTCATATAAAGTGTCTTCTTATATTTTATCAAGAGCACTGACTACTCTAGGTCTAGTAAATTTTAATGGTAAAGTGTAAGATAAATTAATTATGTCAATAGAGTTTAATGATTTAAGGGTGTCTGCACATAGCAATGCATACCACCTGTAGATCTGGACTTTAATTTATTCCCCGCCAATACCCCACTGTTTGATAATACACAAGCAGAAACAATCTCGCAGTAGTCGCAGAAGTATACATTACGAAGTTGTGTTGTCTTTAGTTTAGCTTCATGTTGTCTCATAGCCATTTATAGTAACACACCATATATTGTCTGAGCTCATGTGGTAAGGTGCACCAGGCAGCCTCTCTTCCTGCAGCCTTTCTCTTGGCTATGTGCACCTGAACTCAAGTGGATCGATCCAGCGGGCTCGATTTCTGAGGAGTGAAGATTTCCCAAGCTGCGCAGATCTAATACCTTCACCTCGGACTATCTCCAAAAAACTTCTCTCTCTTCTGACTCTCTTGTTATTGTTGTATTAATGTTTGTTTACTCTTGATATAGGCGGGCTCTTTTTAGAACCAATAAAAATAGCTCGCGTACAAAGTAGTACAAGACAAGGGAGCAAGAATTAAGAATTGTATGTGGAATTAAAGTTTCAAATTTTGTGTCAGTTTTCAATCTCTTATACAACAAAGAAAAAAATTAGCAAAAAAAGAAAAAAAATAGCATAAACTTACCGCACTGCTCCAGGAAAGTGCTACAAATTTTACAACAGGGCCCCGATATTTGCTCCAGATTCGCTCTAAAATTAGTGACACCTTCTGCAGGTACTTTGTTCTTGTGTTGTAGTGGAGAATCCCCTGTAAGTATAAAATGCATAGTAGTAATCGTGCACAGCAACCATCAACAAAAATTGCGTAGGCGGTGTACAGCCACCCTTAATGATTATAAGAAGACACTGTAGGAATGTCAGGATTCTTTTGTTACTCTTTGGTGCTTTATAATATATTCTATGTTTTGTATCTACACTATGTTTATTTTTATGTAAGTGACACTTCAAATAACTAAACTTATGAACCCTAGTACAAACTACTGATGATGAAGATATCTAGTATAGAATAAACCTCTTTTTACTATCATATGGCTAGATATTTCACTCTCAGGCTTTATTTTCAGTCATCTTTGGCTCCTAAAAATAAACCAGCCTGTTCTTGAAATATTTTGTAATATCACTCTGAATCATGTAATATGTATTATTTATCTATTTTTTCCTAAAGTATACTTCATGCCTCTATGCTAATGTTAGACTTGCCACCAGAACCTGTGGTCGTTTTATCATTCAATGTAATACCGCCCGAAACCCAATCCCAAGTTACCCTTCGCTATCTATCTATTCACGCGAGGTCAGCTCTCTATTTGTACGCGAATAAATTAACTCTTCCACCAAAAATCTATGAGTTACCACGAACTAATTGTATATTTATATATTGGGAGTGAAAAATTTGTTTGTATGGTTTTACAGCTATGAAATAAACAAAACATAGGAATAATAGACTTTGTGTATGTGTAAATGTTATTATGTATTTAGTTTTAAAAGTGTCAGTATTATGTAACAGTAACCATGGCAACACTGTAGCTTTTTATAATTTTTAATGAACACAGTGTGCAAGTAACATAAACAATATCCTTTACATACAATATTAACAATATAGACATGAGTAATGATATATAAATTTACTACGGATAATGTATTGTTTATTATTTAGACATTCCCACTAGAACTAGACTGGAGGCGTGGTCCTGACATGCCAGTGGCTATGAATGGATACATCCAATCAGTACAGATAAATAATACAGTGTATGTTGGAGGAGGAAGGACTGACAGAGATGAGGATGACTACATAGTGATGGCCTACAACACACAGTCCTGCCAGTGGCACATTCTACCTCCATGCAGTACCAGGTGGTTTGCCATGACTACCATCAACAAAAAACTAGTTGTGGTAGGAGGAATGAATAGAGATCGCTCTGATAGCAGTGAGCTAGGAGAGTGGCAGTCTGACAGCAACAAGTGGACGCACCCCTTCCCTCCTATGTCTACACCTTGCTATGGGCCTTCAGCTATTTCATATCAACATTGGCTGGTTGTGGCTGGTGGTCGCCATGGAGTTCGTTTACAAACTGTTGAGGTACTTGATGTATCCAACATGCAGTGGTCCACTGGACCATCTACACCAACACCATGGGTGAGGATGATGTCTACTACAATAGGAGATACCTGGTACCTCATGGGGGGAAGGTGTGAGAAACTGCAGCAGTATAGTCCTGATGTCTATAGTGTATCTGTGGAGGCTCTTGTTGTTTCACACTCCTCATCAGACAGTTCCAACATATGGAACAAACTACCATTACTCAACTGTATAGATTCCTGTCCACTCAACATTGGAGGATCTCTACTGGCAGTTGGTGGTGAGGACATGAAGAGTGTGAAGCCAGTGTCCACCATCCAGTGCTATGTCCCTGAGACTAATACCTGGGTCCAGGCTGGACAACTACCACATGCAGTACGTTACTGTATCTGTATCATGACATCAGACAAGGTCCATGTTATGGGAGGACATGATGGGAATAGCAGACTTAAGAAATTGTTTACTTCTACTATTCACTAATTAATATCTTTGTTTCTATGGAATTATTTTGTACAAGTTAGCTATTATAATTTTAATAATGATGCATGGTTACTGTTTTTGTTTTCAAAATATTAAAGGAGTAAATAATTTTATTATTGAATAATTTCAGAAGTTAAGTTACAATGCATGCAGTGGGTGTAACTGAGTAGCTAATAACGTAATACTCACTATAGCTACATGTTTTTTTTAATGTTTTAATTTTAATGTTTAAGTAACAGTAGTTGTCATATAGTTTTTACTGTGAATTTACAATCACTATATCATTAAACTAACAAACACATATACATGTTTATTCATTAAAGGTGACCTTTATTCACCTCACAACATTCAGTTTTAGGACGAGTTACTTTGATTACACTTGTGTGGTTCCCTGTCTTGTGAGGAGTCGTTAGTGTGGGGGCATATATCCCAACCTCTAGGTCATAGGTGTTCACATAGAGGGTGGTGGAACTCAGAAAAGAGGCCCAACTGCCAGCTCTCAAAGAGCTTATCCCATGCAGGGCTAATTATAGGGATGTGACAATTGTCCACCAAGTCCAAATCCAGTCTAGTCTAACTCAGATATAGTATAAGCTAAGCTAAACTACCTATAAACTATACAGCTGACTTATTAATAATGGAATCTTGGAACATGAGAAACGTACCAGATGAGTTTATATGCATACAAGAGTGATAAAACAGCAGTGGGTGTGGTGTAGTATTATGGCCAGGGTAGTAGGACACGGATAACACCAGTAGTTCAGATTACTTTATACACTGTAAACCAAAAGGTGTGTAGTTCACACCAAATTAAGCGTGAATCACTTGTTCACACTAAAATATGGTGTGAATTGCACACGTCGTCATTATGGTGTGAAGTACACGTCAAATTAAGTGTGAGTTCACTCCAAATTCAGTGTGAATTTATACATATATATTATAGCTGAATTACTGTAAGTTGGGTTGATTCTAATATTATATTTATATATCAACAGTAAAGTGTGAAGGACACGCTATAATTTTTACAGTGTACTTTGGGGTATTATTTCTTGCTAATATTAATCAGTATACTTACAGAAATGAAATATAAAACAAAGCAAATATCAACAACAAAAACAACAAAAACAACAACAATAATGGTGATTAAAACATGTCCATAACCTTCACTTGGAAATATTTCCAGTACTCCATTTCATGACCTTCTGTGAAATTGTAAACATTGTGATTAAAACTTGTGAAACATCTTGATAAAAAGAATAGAAGAAGAAATTTTTTACACTGCACATTGTGTATTTCTTTGCTGTTGTTGTTTAGGTCTCATTTGGGTCTTACTTTGGTTGTTACTCTTTGTAACTCCATCATACCACTCATGGAACTCTGTTTATGCTTTAACTGTCTAAGTTTGTTTGATGGGTGCTGCTCACTGAGACTCTGGTGGGGCTTAGAGAGATGGTTACTCCTTGTATTTCCACAGTCCAGGGCATGCTGCCCACAACCCAGTGATAACAGTTTAATATTGCCTTCATTCTGTGCCACACATACAACCAAAAAAATGCTATGTTCAGATGTCACTATATTTAATGTTTGCCTAATCTCTACTGGGACTCAATACTCTTCAGGATGTGTAGGAAAATGTTTCGGTAATGGGTTCCAGAGGCATGTTTTCCTATATAGTAAAAATTGTGCATGTCAGAAATCGCCTCATGGGATAGTGTCCCTAAATTTTGTGGGGGCTCCAGCTCCCAGAGACCCCCCTTTTAATGTCACTGCTCTCTCTCTATAGCAGCTGCAGCCACACATATACTTTTATCCGTTAAATTGTTTTATTGACCTTCAATATAATGCATGAAAAAAAGAAATAAAGGGAGTGGCCCAATTAAATTCACAAAATTTTTGAGTTATTGATGATTTATTGTACTGAATTGTTTTCAATGCAATTATGATGTGACATAAACATACCAATTAGCCAGCTTATTATTTGAACAACACTACATAAAATACAGAACTTCATGTACCATGTGTATTAAGCACATACAGTGTAAGTTTTGAAGCCATTTTTACTTTGTGCAACTAGATAACCCTAAACTGTGTGAGGTTTCTTCACTTCACAGAGTTCTTTCAGTCAACATGTACCAACACACTCACCTTAGCTTCTGTGACAGTGTTTATATAATGGTGGGCAATAATTTAGTTAATTAATTCCACATGAGAATTGTGTTGTCTAGTAAAATACAGAACCAAAATGTAAATATCACAAGGAGAAGGATGCTGGCACTGAGTCACAGGACAACACTAGCCATAAAATTTTCACAAGTAATATATTCTGAGAAGAATAAAAAAATGTGTAGAAATGTTATTATTGCTGACTGTCATCCCATAAGCTATTAGCCATTTTTTATAACTACTCATCTTAATTTAAAAAAAATTTGGTAAAGCATGAATACCTCCTCCCTTGACAATTAAACACCAGCTTGCTGGAATCCAAACAAGTAGACAGGGATACTGAACATTTGACACCCCACAAAATTACAAAATATGTTATGAAATAAGTATATAAGTTCGATAATTCATCTCTAACATTACAAACTTTGACATGTATACTACAACATCACCAAGCTGAATAACTCATAACCTGGAAGCTGATTTAGATTTTTTTGGTTTGATGCCAGTGCTCATCTCTCAATTTACTAATTTTGTTCTGCTCATACAAACATTGAAATCAACTTTCAGTAAGACTGATTCTTACTAAAATTAGCTTCTCAAGAACATGGACAAGTACTCTAGAAAGGGGCATATTGTTTGCAAGTACACTGTACTTGAACAAGTTTTAATAGCATTAACAGTAAAATCTACTAGTACTGAAGCAGGGGTGATAGAAGTTACTGCAAAGTAGTGGGGAGTGGGGTCCACGTTCAACTTGCTAATTTACTCTAATAAAAACCATTCTTCTCATTGAAAAACTTTATACTAACTAAGTGAAGTAGCTAAGAGTTTAAAGTTACAGTGAAAACTGAATGATGGAAATTATGTGATTGTAAAAGTTTAAAATAGGTTAGTTTAATTCAATTATTTCAAAAGTTCCTTTTTCTTTCATTATTAACAACGTTTGTCAATTCAATGTCACTGTAATTTTTTTTACACATTAATGGAATTATAATAGTAGTGAATTTATTAAGACATTAATTGTTGTTGTTTTTTGCCCAAAAAGCCTCTATGGCATAAAGACAGCTGTAAATACAATGGAGTTCTATAGTAAGTTCCCATATTGTTATAAGCTGCTTTATTTTCTATTGTTTTGCAAATTGAATTGAATTCAATTAAATACTCAATTGCAATAGGCATTTACAAGGAATGATAGATGTGCATGCAATGTGCCCCCCTGTGCCGCTCAATCTATGCATCTGGGGGTCAGTGCCCCCTGACATGTATTTTTTAGCATCTTAGTCTTCAGTATTATTATATTCTGGTTTCAAGATAGCGAGGTAGAAAACATAATGCTATTTATTAAACCTAGTCAAGAAAATTCTAAGTGAGATTTTTTGTTGAATGAGCAGTAGGTTACATTGAACCCTGATTTAAATAGCTCATTATTCAAATAAAGTGGTTACCTGAGTCAGTCATTCAGGTTTGACTAGAAGTGAACATATCTCAAGATTATTACATAGTGGGTCAACACTGTGCCAAGTACTCATAAATTGAGTGGTTGGTTTAAACATGAATGTAGTCTGAAGCATTACCAGGCACCACAATTTTGGGAGCCCACATAGTAAACAGTGGTGAGTGGCTTATTGAACATCTAATTTTCTGGAAATAGTAAATTTTCAATTTTATTTAGTACATGATTCCGTAGCTTTGACCCACCTTCTACGCAGTCATCACCTCTTACCGCAAACTATTATTGCAGTTCTTCAAAAGGTTTTCGCAGCAAGCTTTTGACTCCATGTGGTATTATCAAGTTATAGTGAGTAGGCCTGTACTACTACTGTGCTGTGGTGGTTACATTCTTGTGGTAGGTAGTCACAGTGGTGTATTCTGTGGTGGTTGTCAACGCAGAAACCCTAAAAGCTGGATGATGGCGCAGACGAAACCCTTTTCCGTATTGGGCTTGACAGGAAGTGCAGAATCGGTATAAGGCCTTTGTTGTGAGTGTAGATCTTACATAGTCCCTGAGAGGATGCTGAGTAGCTAAATGGCTAGAAGACTGGGCTGGTCTAGGACCTTTAGAACAGATTCAAAGTTACAACAGTATTTCTTAGACCAGGTGGTACCTACAGGGAAGACCCTTGGAACAGGTTCATATGGCTCAGTGCTAGAAGTAAGTTAAGTGTTGCAAATTGAAAGCTAAAAAGGTGGTAATGTTCTCAAACCTTTAACCTTTAGTTTAGGTCAATTAATGGTAAAATATTTGGACTATTTAAGCAAACAGTTGAATGCACTAACAGTGAATACCCATTTTCGTTACATAACACTGAACCTGTGAAGCACTTTTTTATTCGTTTCTAATCAATGATGTTATTTCAGGTAAGTTACAGCAAAGTTTTGTGTGCTGCCAAGTGTATACACCAACTATTGCTGGATCCTGGTAATGAAGAAGTTGGAGAGACTGTAGACAGATATCAACGAGAATGTCAACTCATGGCAGGTCTACGACATCCTAACATAATACAGTTCCTTGGCCTGTGTTTCATTGAGGGATCAGAGCTACCTCTACTTGTGATGGAGAGACTAGAAATGAGTGTGGACGACCTCCTAGAGTGTGCCCCGAATATTCCATTTGCAGTCAAGATTTCCATTCTTACAGACACAGGCAGCGGTTTAGTTTACTTGCATAGTCGAAGGCCTCCCATAGTTCACAGAGACCTGACTGCGAGGAACATCCTCCTCACATGGTCTCTGACAGCTAAGATCACTGACATGGGAAACTCTCGCATGGTAACTATAAAACCAACTCAACTATCCGAAACACTCTCAAAGAATCCGGGGACCATTGTGTACATGCCACCAGAGGCTCTCAGCGAGAGCCACAGATACGGCCCATCTCTAGATGTGTTCTCATTCGGACATCTTGCCCTCTATATACTGACACAGGTTGAATATGCAACATACACTATTAGTGCAAAGCTATTGAAATTTCAATTAAAGATTTTTGTTATACAATTTGTAAGAGTTTAGCTTACATTGAGTTATATCAAGCAAAGAATTCACCAATTAATAAGTTTTTGTCTTGATGCTATCGCATTTTCACATTAGTTAGATAGGTGTTGTGTCATAATCCTGATAGTGTGCTTAAAAATAATCTAGAGGAGTTATTGTTATAACGTTTATGGCCTTTTACACCAGTATCAATTCAATTTTAATAATTTTATTAGATATTTCCAGAAGAGCTTCTATTGGCTACACGTTCAGATCCACACAATCCTGGTCGAGTTATTGGTCGCACTGAAGTAGAGCGCCGTGAGGTGTACATGGAAAAATTGGAAAATCGGTTATTGAAATCCCATCCTATTCTAGTAGAGATGGTGACTAATTGCCTGCACAATACTCCTCAAACAAGACCTACTGCTGAGCAACTACTGGCGACACTAATACCAGTACATGATGCAATGGAGAACATACATGGAGGGAACCTAGGGAGGTCTTTCAACATAGTCAATTTGTTAAAATTGAAGGGAACCAAAGAAAAGGATAAAAGAATTAAGAAACTTGAGGTATGGTAGTATTGTGTAAATTTATTTAATTGTAATAAGGTCATCATAATAGTGATGAACATTTTACTGATTTATCTAGTCTTAGCTATATTATTATTATTATTATTAAGCCGGGTATCCAGATAAAAGTTCGTAGTCAAAAGGAACATATTATTATGTTAATCTGTATAGAATGTGCAGGTATAACTGAGACAAAAATTTACTCTGATGTTAGTCCTGAAGTTTTTAAGTTAAGGATTTCATCTTTTTGTAGTTGTAGGTGTAAAACTAGATATATAGAGCAACATGAAGTAGAACTAAAAAGGTAGCTTTTCGTTATTGAGAAATTTTATTAAGTTTTATTAGTAAACTAACTAAAATAGCTGTGAATTCTAGTTTATTTGTTTATTTTTTTAACTAGCTGACCAAATTACCTGAACTTTTTAATGGGCAGGAATAAACAGGCATAAATGGGTCTTGCTCTAAAGTGGAACTTACTTAATGCTGAATTATAAAAAAAACAACTGCTGGTAAGCCTCTCACAGTGAAATTTGATAACTTTTTTTTACTCTTTCCTTCATTTCAGGCTTGATAATATCCTAGCAACTTGACAGCCTTACTGATAGCTGCTTACTTCATAGCAGCTCTTTCTGAGCTTCCTGTAGCATGACCCCAGCTCACACACATAGCTTCTCAGCCATTCTTGAATTGCCTATTTAGGACTGTTCAGCATATTGACTTTGACCAAACCTGTAGGCCCTAATTGTAATAATGTAGATCTGGCTGTATTGGTGCAAGCATTAGCAGTTTTTAGTTAATACTGATATCTAATCGATATGGGTTGTTGGAGCGAGCAAGCAAGACAGTGAAGCAAGTAAGGACAAATAACACAAAACAGTAAACAATTAATTAGCACTTCATTCATTTGATAAACATACATTCACACTTCGTTCACACACACTCACACATTATCTTCATGTAAACACCCCCCTCCCCCTTAGACACCCCCCTTCAGCTCTGTCCAGTTCAGTTGTTGTAGCTGCAGTTATGGATCAATTCACTCTGCTTCAACTGGAACCTTACTTCATTGCGACACATCTCTTCTTTGCATATTGTAACTACTCGACTTTCTATTCATTTACTTAAGGTAGTGTCATCATCTCATTCTTCATTACAATATAATTACAAAACCTATCAACTTTGATTGTCTGAAGTATTATCTGACTTCATTCTAGACAAGCATATAGCGAAACACTAGCGCAGGAAGTGACATTCCCAGTGCAGTGCTCGGTTCATTCAAGGGCGAGTTGTGTTGAGGATACTGAGCAACCAGTCGCTACGCTTAATTGCGCACTAGACGATTCGTGGGTGTATGATAGATACCTATTATGATATTGGCATATCAACACGACTATAGTCATGAGTACAATAAGTAAGTAGGCAATCATTAACCCTCAGCATGCATGCGCATGAGGGGTGTAATAGTCTGTTTGTCATTCATTCATTCATTCACTCCGTCAACAGCAGATCTCGAAAATGGCAGACTTTTGGAACTACGACTACATGACGATTAATAAGTCCTTTTTATTTGTCACTTTTTTTTATTTCGGCTTAGTTTTTGAAAAAATGAGAGAAAAAGCAGACTATGGTGAGTGCTGCTATACGGCCACGCCCATTCAATTGTTTAGCTGCCATTTAGAATCACGCATGCTCATGTGAGCATACAAATTTTACCGTGCCCAGTTTAGATTTGTTTCTTGCGTTCTGTAATTTTCCAGTGCTTAACTTCTTTTCTCCAGTATTGGGAAGACACTGCTGTTAAAGGTGTGCTTCTTTAATCAACTGTAAGTATGCCTATTCTCCAAAAAAATTGCCCTAAGTGTTTGTGTAGCATGCATGTTACAAAGTCGAAATGTTCTTGTGGTTATTTTTTTCCCCTACCAACACAAGGTTAATACCAAAGCCAAAGAAAGCCATGAAGTCCTCACAAAGTTGTAATAACCGTATGGCTGACTATCAAGCTCATAAAACAGCTTTAGAAAAGTCACAGGTGTGTTTAAGGGCTGTCATAAACGTTTACACCCATAAAAATAGCCCTGAAATGCCTGAAAAATCCCAGAAATGCAAGCAGGTCATTTTAAAATGCCCTAGCTAGAAACGTTAAAATTCATAAATAAACAAAACTCTGTTATGAGCTGAAAATTTAAGAACTAGGTTATTCAACAATGGTGACTTTTTTTTGCATTATTTCAACTAACGCTGAGGGTTTGCACTCCTAGTGCTCTAGTTTTGATATTTTTTCAATATTATACGTGATTTATTTCTTATAATTTTGCATTTTATGAAACTATTCCTTTTACTGTTCACTTATGAAAAATTGATACAATTTTTTAAAAGTTAAGTTTTCTGACAAAATCCAGACTATGAGCCAGGGGGGCTCTGCCCCTCCTTATGTTTGGAGAGTGCTCTGTCGGGCAGAGAGTGGAGGTCGCATATGGTAGCCTGCATGTACAACCACAAAGATTTAGTCAACATGTATTTTAATAGAGAAATTGGTACAAGTAAAATGAGTAGTGCTCACGCACCTCCCACCCCCTCCCACAATCTGGATTCTATACCAAATTGCTATACGCAGAGAAAGGGTGTGGTGTCAGGCTTACAACCTTTATGTACTCGTAGAGTGCAATTTATTGGTTAAAGATATTCATAGTCTGGGATTGGTCCAGCGGCTTACCAATTAATTATTATATTGTCCTCCCAGTGCATGGGTGTTTAAACCTCAAATAATTTTGTAATATGCTTACAGTGATTTCATTGGTCATGCAGGAATGTTGACATCTGGAACCGGCTTGATACCTAGTCCCTTCCCCCCCCCCCCCCCCCCCAAACTAGCTGAGCCAGACCCTCTCCCTGCCTTGCAGGCCATGATCAATTTTGTCACGTGCCACATAGACTACTTTAAGTAGATTATACATAGAGTTATATTTGTTAGCCCCCCATTCAAAACAATCTTCTTACACCAGGGAACAGTAACAAACATTTTTTCTTAATGTGAAACATGCTGCTTATTTGAAAGAGCCATATTTTGGGCCTTTGTTTGTGTTTACTTGCAGTAAGAATTAAATCATAGATTTTGTGCAAAATTTCTTTGCTTCATTTCCAATTTATGCTTGCTTTTTATACTAGCCATTTTCATAAATAGCATTGATATAAGAATGTAATGTAAGCATTTTGTGTTATATCATTCAGATTTCTGAAAGTAGACTAAAGGCAGAAAATAAAGAATTGAAAGAAGAAATTACAAAACTAAAATATGACATTAAAGTACTCAACTCAGCAAATGCAAATATTATTGAAGAGCATCTTCAGTTGGAAACAAATGTTGTGCAAGTACAGGCAGAAATAAAGACCGAAAACAATCAACAAGAGGCTGAGATCAATCAAGTGACAAACCAGATAGCAGCTGAAAAAATTCAGTTACCATCTCATCACAAAGAAGAAAAAGTTCATCTAGAATCTCACCATCAAAGAGAGAAACAATTTCTTCAATCTGAAGTGGAATGCGACTAACAGAAGAACTGGAGCATATCACCACATTGTCTATACACAAGAAATTAGTAGTGAGCATGAATAATACTTGCTTATGAACATTTTATATTAAGCAACTTTGTTAATTTCTTTTATAACAAACATTTTGTGGAATTATAACAACTGTTCTTTCAAATTCCAATTTCACACAAATTTAATACTGTTAGGCTGTAAATGGTGCTTGAAGAAGTATAATAACAGGCTGTAGTATCTATAAATAAGTCATCAAACTATAAATAAATTTTTGGTCTATGTAAAAGCAACATAATTTGACGAGTGTTAAAGTTAATGTGAAAGTTTTATATTGTTGGTATGCATATAATACAATTTATAAGTGATTTGCTATTATGATTTAATTATTAGTGAACTTTTCCATAGCAGTTTAACCATGACTACACTACAAATTGTTTTGTATGGTGTATTAATACATCAATAATATTTACTTGGAAATATTAACCATCTGGACATTTGTGTTATTAGAGTTTTGCTGCAGATAATGTATTTGTTTATTAATTAGACATTCCCACTAGAACTAGACTGGAGATGTGGTCCTGACATGCCAGTTGCTATGGATGCATACCTCCAATCAGTACAGATAAATGATACAGTGTATGTTGGCGGAGGAGGGACTGATTGAGATGAAGATGACTACATAGTGATGGCATACAACACACAGTCCTGCCAGTGGCACACTCTCCATACAGTATACCAGGGGATTTTCTATGACTACCGTCAACAACAATCTAGTTGTGGTGGGAGAAATAAATAGAGAGGACTCTGATAGCAGTGAGCTAGGAGAGTGGCAGCCTGACAGCAACCAGTGGACACACCCCTTCCCTCCTATGTCTACACCTCGCTGTGTGCCTTCAGCTACTTCACATAAACATTGGCTGGTGGTGGCTGGTGGTTACCATGGAGTTTGTTTACAAACTGTTGAGGTACTTGATGTATCCAACATGCAGTGGTCCACTGGACCATCTACACCAACACCATCGAGCGTTATGAAGTCTACTACAATAGTAGATACCTTGGACCTCATGGGGGGATGGTGTGAGAAACTGCTGCAGTATAGTTCTGATGTCTATAGTGTATCTCTGGAGGCTCTTGTTGGTACACCCTGACAAAAAGCTAGTGAGACTATTTAAATTAATTTGTTATTTCTCAGACAAGTTCATATAAAGTAAGAGATAATGGCAAAATGAATATTAAGTATTACTCATGGTTGGGGCTGACGGATTACCATGCCAATGATTCTTGTTTCCACCTGCTCTATGAGGGCGAGTTGATAGGTTCCTTGTAGCAGTCCGGTGTAACTCTGACCATTTAGTCGCACCCTCGGAAATTGACTACCAATTAAGTTCTTAGCTATTACACAAAGATTATAATTACAAACTAAAAGAAACACATCAAGGGGAGAACAAGGACAAAAAGAAATAGTTGAAGACAAGATATCTTTCACAAAAGAAATAAAGAAAAATGGCTTACGGAATTCAAGCACAAAAAGAGAGATATGAAGACAACAGAACAAACTGAGGTTGAAAGTGCACACAGAAAAAGGAAAAACTGAACCTAACTAGAAGTGTGTGTGAACGAAACATATAATAGTAGCAGGGTAAATGTGAGGGGAGGAGTTTGTGTCAATCAATCAAATAGTGCCATGAAGGAAGCATAATATAGTCTTTGTTGGGTGAGTGGGATTGAAAAGCTAATTGCATCATAAAGATATATGACTGTGCATAGGTGCAAATGAGTGTGGTGTATGGTGTGTTCCCAACAGTTCAAAGTTTGGCAGGGCCTATATACTCATAACTCTAAGTAGCTAAATATTAGAATTCAAAACCGGACAATGAAGAATAAAAACATTTTAACTGAAAGTTTACTGGTTTTATAGCTGTAGCTATTTACTAGTCAAGAGCAACATCATATTTGTATGTATCCAAGCCATAGACACATCCAGTCTTTTTAAATTGCTACTTGTGCTAACTTTCACAGAGAGACTTAGGAAGGGTGGGCCAGGAAAAAAATATGACAAGTTTGAGAATGTTGCACCCATATAGTTATGCTGAGCTTTTCTTCACTGACAAAGCAAAGAATCCTGGGTACTCAGAAAACGGCCTCGAATGCCAAACCTTCATCCACCATGCATTTTCCTTAGGCCACTAAGGTCAGATAAATTGTTTCTCATCAAGAGTGGCTTCAATATAAGAATGTGGGCAGGAGGTTAATAAATAATATTATTCATTTGATACAGGAGAATATCACGAGTCTGTTGGTTTAGTATTTACGCGAGTGCCGCAGGCACGAGCGTAAATACCGCCAATCAGACGAGTGATATTCTCGGGTATCCAATGGATAATAAATTTATTAGGTACTGCTCATGGCAATACCTTGGTAACAAGAAATTTACCTAGGGGGACGTAATAACCCAACGTAATAACTATGAACACAGGTGATATGGAAAAATATTGCCCTAAGCCACATCCTGTTTAGTTTAATGCATTTTCTATGTGGCAACAGTTATCAGGCTCTGTTCAGTACCTAATAACTCAACAATAATATTGATAAAATAGATATCACTTTTTATTAGGTACTGAACAGAGCCTGATAACTGTTGCCACATAGAAAATGCATTAAACTAAACAGGATGTGGCTTAGGGCAATATTTTTCCATATCACCTGTGTTCATAGTTATTACGTTGGGTTATTACGTCCCCCTAGGTAAATTTCTTGTTACCAAGGTATTGCCATGAGCAGTACCTAATAAATTTATTATCCATTGGATACCCGAGAATATCACTCGTCTGATTGGCGGTATTTACGCTCGTGCCTGCGGCACTCGCGTAAATACTAAGCCAACAGACTCGTGATATTCTCCTGTATCAAATGAATAATATTATATATAAACAATGATATGTCAGGAAAAGAACACTGTGGTCTAGCTATTTGTTGATTGTTGGCAATAAGCTACACTGAATTTAATGAGCATAAAATGTACACTTGGGGTTCCACTGAACAATTCCGCCTGCACAGTAAACAGACATAGAAGGATCATATCCTGCTGAGTAGTATAGCTTCTCCAGAGAGTTAAAGCATTATAATAATCACATGCATCATAGTGTAATAAACACATGAGATCAAACCATCATCAAACTCAAAACAGTGCATTGTCATTCCTCCCTACTGCAACCTGTAGCCTAGAATATTCTAGTCTGTGATCTAAAACAAGCTAGCTTAATGAAATTGCTATAGTATATTCCCTAGCTATTTATTACATGCTGAAAAGTTTAGATAATTCAAATTTTTTCTCGTTTCTAAGAAGTCTCAAAATAAGCCCTAGTGGCATATGTTAATAGTTTGCTGCTCATACAACAGCTCACCAATATGGCGCTCAGCATAACCATCGCACCGTAATTCAATACATAGAAGGGTTTTTGGGTGTAACAATAATGAGGTAATGAAATTTTTTTGAGGAAATTAATTTTCGAATCAGGCGGGTGATGAGAAGGGCCTTATTTCCCACTTTCGCATACATCAAAGTTTAATTCCTACCGCCGCAGCGGTTACTGCTGCCGCATTAATGATATTTTGTTCGATAATCTGACCATAGCACATTATACCTATTAGATTCTGGGGGTAAAAAACCGATAAGGTACCGCAGTGTCATGGGGCTACGCAGAAGCCTAAACCCTTTAGCTACCAATGTTCTGTAGCAAGTTCAGTATTATATTTTTTAGGTATACTCGACTTGAGGGGTGAAAATAAAGAAAAACTTTATCCTTGTAATAAAATGTTGTCCTAAATTATCCAACAATTGATTATGAGACTACGACGCCACTTCTAGAGTTTTTACTTCTATTTTTAACGTGGAATTTAAATTCTCCTCTAGCCAGAGGAGAATTGATGGCCAGCAACAAGGAAGTTTTATTGTTATGTCTTTCCCAGGCTTATGAATCTCTTTGTTAAAACATTAGCAGTGGGACTTTGTTGGCAAGTTAGACACAATAGAAATGAACGACTATGGGGAAGGTGTTTACACCAGTGAGAGTACCAGGAATGCTAACATACTAAAGAGAAAAGTACTACTAGGGGTGATTGGTACTATCGTTGTCACTGCATTTGTGTGCTCTGTGATTTCCACTCTTATAACTGTAGTTATAGCATTGACTGTTAGAGACAAAACTATTGAGATATGGGCAATTGGATTGACTTGGGGTGTCCTTTTCTTTGGTGTCATAGCAGTGGTTACAATAGTTGCCTTACCTGTATGTAGGTCACAAATCAAGGACAATACGTAAACATAAAAAATAATCGCACATGGACTTCTGCAATTTTCATTTTTGTTTGTTTTCATTAATTAGCTATGTCCTGTTGTACTTTTATAAAAACGTGTTGACTCATACATGAATTTATTTTTTATGTGTTTTAAAAACCATGTACGAATAAAAATACTGATTAGAGCTTGATTAGCCACATAAATGGATGACCACCATTATGACAATAAGCTACAATTGAAAGTTTTAGGTATAAGTGAGTTGCAACCTTAGTGTTTCATCTTACTTAGCTATAGTTTAAAGTATCAAATATGCTTTCTAAATAATAATATAGTATTAAAATATTACAGTGAATCCTTAGCTTCTACTGTGCCTTCTCAGCCATTAATACAGAGGCAAGAAAGTTCCCCCCACCCCCCTTATTTCAATATATCAATTCAACTTGAAGTTCTGTGTAGTATCTATAATGCTTTAATCCTGCACTGTCAATTATTTTTGATAGTTTTTTATGCTTAAATCAATGCAATCACATTGGAGTTCTTTATCACAATAATATACACTTAGTATGTTGATCTTCGTACCGCCATTTGAGCTACCTGTAGCTAATGTCTAATGTCCAATGATAACATTTTTACTTTGGTAGACTGTCATACAACCTTGCAAAATGGTATAGAGATTCTGGCAATACAGGCAATATTATGTAATCTACTAAGTGGCTGAGAAAAGGGGAGGGGGAAGTGAGGGCTTCAGCCCCTCCAAATATGGCTGTGGATGGGTTTAGCCCCTAAAATTATGCTCAATAATATGCATGCACATAGCACAATTGCCACTTCTTAGTGATATATTCTCAAAAAAGGAACACCTTTTGTTAAATATGTTTGTGAAGTGATGAACAACAATGACGTTTTCAAGCAAATGTTGCCTGAAGTTCATCAGCTGATTCACTTGTGCAAAGCTATTTCTATTAGCTGCTTCCTCCACTTCTGAGAGTTCATTTTCTGCCCTCAAATAACTCTACATTATTTACGTTCTTCCATGACAGAAAACCGCTTGAACAATTATTTAATGTTGTATTTACACAAGGACTATACCATCAACTTGATTTAGCTAACTACAGTAACCAAAGAATTGTGGATAAGTGAGACAGAAATAAATATTTTGGACATTATTAAGCTTCTTTTATGCAGTGCAACATTTATTATAGTACTGTGTTTTGCAATGTTAGCAAAATAAAAACAAAGACATTTAGCCCCCCCCCCCCCCCCCAAAAAAAAAAATTTGCACGTGAGCTAATATAATTTCTTGCGGTCCCCGGGGACGGAGTCGCTGGAAGTTGAGTTTTGCGTTGAAAATATACATGCGGTGAGTGTCTCCGTCCAGTTTAGCTTCTTTTTCAATGCTTGAGCTATATTGATGCCTCATTATAATAGCCAGTAATTTTTTTTTGGGCTGAGATTAGCTATATTGTAATAGCTAGCTAGATAGTGTATAGTAGCGCTGAGGGTTGCACCTTTTGGTGCTTCATTTTACTAGTTTTTGTGGGCAGCCATACCACTATAATTGCTATCTAGTCACAATACATTCATCTTGTCAAATGGTATAAACACATGTAGCTACATAGAGCTTCTGAATAGAATACAGGCAGTCTTTGTGCTACAATAATGTAATGTACTTTAGTGTTTAGCTATGTGAAATGTGTCCTCCTGACAGATCTCTTTAAATTGCCAGCACAGTCAGCTGGATATATTATCTTGTAATGGCTTATATAGTTATAGAGAAATGAACAGTTTAAGTAGTATCTGGGCTTTTTCAATGCAGAATATAATAATTATATATATATATATATATATATATAATATAATATTACGTGTGTATATAATATATAGCTACTATGGGTATAGATTTGTATTGAAGCCATTTGCTTCTTGCAACGGATATCCATAAACAATGTGAGGTTTCTTCACTTCCATGAGTTCTTTCAGTCCTAGCTCCACACCTTCTGAATGGAACAGAGTCATATTCCTACATTAGTAATCTACTGTATCTATAGTCCTAAACACTACCAATTAGCTCTTATTATTAGTTAATACTACATTAAAGGAATATCAACCATCATGTGCGTTAAACACAGTGTATGTTTATATATATTTGTTTTTAAGCCAAGTGCTTCCTCAAATTATCTCTAAACAATGTGAGGTTTCTTCACTTCACTGAATTCTTTCAGTCAACATGCATCAGCACACACCTTAGCTTCCCTGACTAGGTTTATATAAAGTGGGTAGTAATTCAGTTGGTTTAGTCCTACAAGAGAATTGTGTTGTCTAGTTTAAAAAAACATTACGTCTATAGCTACTCTGTTTACTATCTGCCAGAATATCTTACAAACAACAGCTATTGGGGTGGAATTAATTGTCATAAGAATAGAGTAATAAACAAACTATCTCAAAAATAGTTTTTTTTTTAGTACTTACATAATCCAATACTTCAATTGAACCAAAAGTAAACAATCAAAGCATACTACAAATTATAAATGGGTAGCTATAAGCTAAACACAGAAACTAGCTAACTATGACATTAAGATCAGGGGTCAAATAGTGAGTTACGTTTCTTCCATAAAACTCCTGCGACGATAGCAGAAGAAACTATTGTGGTAGGGAGGAAAACAGCAACCCACACGACGGCCAGCACTGCCGTTTCCACCGCTTTGTCTCTCACCTGGAGCACAACCACAGCGGTTACGATGACGCTAACCACGGCGCAAATGAACGCAATGAAAAAGACAGCGACAATGGAGATCAAGCAGTACTTCTTTCTGATGGTGGGATCAGTTGTACTCCACCCATTACACATAGTGTCGAACAAAATCACCTCCTAAAATTTGTTTTAATAGTGCCAAAATACTTCAATCCCAATTCTCTCCAGCACTAGCTTGATGACGTAATCATATATGCTGTTGAAAAATGTTATTTTTCTTTTTATACTTACTTTATATTTTGTATAACTATTAGTTTTAGTGAGTTATTTATGAAAGTGTGGTGGGAAAATGGGAAAATATAGTTATAAAACAATGGAAAATATAACTCTTGTTATGGTTGACAGTACATAAGAAGTTTAGGAATTCTATCAGTTTACATTGGTATGTAAATACTACAGGAGCAGTATCAGGTATCAATGAAGTGTAATCTTGACCACACCTTGAAAATAGAACTGGCCTACCTCTTGACTTCAACTGTATGTTTAGTTAGTTCAGTACCGACAAGGCCATTTTGAAACTGAAAAACATTATGTCCACAGCTTTGTTATTGTAAACACAGTTCTATGATATCCCCTGATAATTGCAATCCAAACAAGCACTCTGTCATAAAGGTAAGAGTGGAACACATCTTTGCTTAATGGAGACATTGAGGAAAGAGTGTTGCAGGATGTTTTGTGCAATTTAGCTTTATCATTTTCCTTGCTGTGCATGTCCTATACACATGGTTTTGACTACCTAAATTCTCTTGATGATTGCTGAAACAGTAATAGGAAATAGCTATAAGGCATATTTTAAGTATTAAAAAATATACATTTTAGCTAGCGACATGCTTCGATACTATTTCTTTGGACAAGTTTTTGACGATTTGGTGACGAATATTAGCCAGATAATCAATGAAATAATAGCATAAAAAGCTTTACACTAAAATTTAACTTGTAATAGTATAGCAGATAGGAAATTTTTCAGGCAATAAAAATGTAATGCATGCCAGCCTAAATGGCTATTGTGATCCCATGCTCACAAGCAAAGTTTTCTAAGACAGTGGAAGTTCAGAAGTGTCTTGAAGTTAGCTATGCTCCATTTAGTCAGTTAATGTACTCTCTACTTTATGTTGGAGGTATTGAGAGTAATCCAATTAGATATGGTACAGAACCTGCTGCTCGTCTACTTATCCTCTAACAAGTGGTCTTATAGCTAATAAGAATTAGGTTTGAGTGAGTTGCTGTCTCAATAAACCATTAGAGCCTGCCGGATTATGCTTGAAATTTTAGAACTATTCTTATTCTAAAAAAAAAGAGTTATTATTCCAAAAGAATTCATAAATATTATTATAAAAATTTTCGTATTATTTTCTTATTACTCTAACTAGAAATAAGTGAACTTGTGATGATTGCAGTATAGCTAGCTGTATAGAGTTGGTAAACTAATCAGTTTCTTACTGAATTACTCAATATGAAGGATTGTATATAGCTTGCTAATCTTTCAGTGAAAACCTTGAATATCCCCCCAAAAAATGTTCAATGAATGAAAAACAACAACAAAACATGTTCTGCTGCATCTGAAAAAGTTTAATTGTGAGCCTTACCAAACATTTGGGATTCATTGTGGATTAGCTACAGTATTAAAGAATTTAATATACTTGGCGGTTGATCCAAAGTCTCTTCCCTTCACATTCATAGGTCGGCTGATAATAATATACACATTTTTTTGTCAATTCTAATGCAGTATGATTATTGAGTTGCTCAAGAAGAGAATCATTTTAGCTTATTTCTCGCTTGCTGACTCTGAGCCAGACTGACAGCTCTCCCAGTATTCTTTATAATTAAGGATTGTATGAACTAATTATTCTCAATTTTCCATTATTATTATTATAGCATTATTCCACTATGCTATTACATGTCTATTATTTCAGAAAAAATGCTAGCATAGTGTGGCAGGGCCTATGAACTTCAAACACTCAGAATTAGATCTATAGGTTACACCACTGCATTTATGTAGCAAAGAAAAAAGTAAAGATTTATGCATGCATGTATGTATAAATGTATACATGTATGGTACTTTACAATTATCACTTCTGACCCTTCATAAAAGCTAGATTGAAACTTTCTCACAAGGGGTACGGTACTTGGATCGGTCTGACTTAGTGAGACCCTTTACCTAACCACTACGCGTAGTTGTTTGGTAAAGGGTTTAGCTACAGACTCTATGAACTTGGATTTATTAGAATGGCAACAATACTAATGCAGTATTGTTGAATTTATTAAATCTTGTAGAAGAACGGCCTAGTGATTTGGGTATTGTCAAACACAAGAGGTAGTTCTTACAGCAAAAAGGTTTGAAACTCTTCCAGTCAATGTTTATCTGCCGCCAGCATTCGCGCACAAATTCCTGACTGTTGGATCGTTGTTTTTCAAAGGTTTAAATCTGCAGCAGTGGTTCTTTTATCTGGATCATTTCCACACACTCTAACTCAAGAATATTAGGTACAGGGTCTCTCATGCAGCAGATTTCTGTGGACACGCCTACTTTAGTTACCATGGCAATATTTTTCACACTTGACGACCTTTGTTTTGCAGGTTTCTGCAGCAGCAGTTTTGCAGAAGTAGAGGCTATGTTAAATGATGTTGTAGTTTTGCCGTAGTTACGCTCTTGGCTTCAAAGCAATGGAAATTCAGGTTAGTAAAGTAATTCCCAAGTAATTTTCAGATATAGTAGGGGCCCGGTTCTGTTGCAGAATGTTTAGCTCGTAACTGTATACCAGCTAAATATGTTTGTTTGTAGCTAGTATTATTCTCACATTTTTGTTTCAATGTTTAGCTCGTAACTGTATACCAGCTAAATATGTTTGTTTGTAGCTAGTATTATTCTCACATTTTTGTTTCAATGTCTATAGTCCCAGCATAAGAAAAGTGTTAAGAGCAAGGATGCCCTAGCTGTGTTACCAACATTGCCTTTGGTAAGTTATAATTATTGGTTTGCTACTTGAAGTTAAAAAACAGGCTTCTGTTTTTTAATAGCTATATTGGGTATGATTTATTTACCTGCTTCAGCTATGCCATGCAGTAAAGCATGTTTATTTCTTTAACAAACCAGATAATAGTAGTATGGAACAAGGTTATGCTTTGTTGAGATTTTCATTCGTTGTACACTTAATAGCAGATTTCCTCTAGCTATGTATGGACCCTCATAATATATCCAATCAGTCGTGGCCACAAATAAGGAGTGCCAAGGGCTAAACCTCAAGAGCTTACGAGACACAAATCATTAAGTGTTTTTTTTTCCCATCTTTCCTAATTTTACACTATCAACTAGACTAAGGGCATGTGTTGCAAATGTTATTAATCATACATGCATGTGTTCATAGTAATTATGTATTGTTATAGCATCGCTCCAAGCCGTCCTGGCAAGTTGCTAAGCCGGACTTCAGATACCAGTCCCGACCTCCCCCGGTGATTCCAGGCAGCCAGCATATCCCATCGCTGTCAGGACCCAGCAGGGATGGACGCTTGCCACCTCTAGCCCTGCCCACTGATTACCAGCACGGTGGAATAGGTAAGGAGTAATAACACTGGAGACTAGAGTGTACAGCAATGGGTTGTATACATTTTTTTAATTTTTCATTATCATTATTATTATTATTATTTTTATTATTATTATTATTATTATTATTATTATTTATTTTATGCACATACTCAATATGCTTGTTAGTCAATTTATTTGTCTACCTGATTGTGATTTTTTTAATTAAGAAAATAACATCATACATGTATGTCTTTTGAATGACATCGTGAAAGGCACTTTTACATTATATGTACATATTTGTTGTATTTGATCATTCTCAAGCTTTACTAACTGGTTTGCTCACACACATACACTAAATCAACTATTTTATATGTAAAATTTGTACGTTAGCTGGGCAGCGTCATCAGCGCAGTCACACCTGGGACCCCACCCCTCCGCCCACTAAGCGACCGATGCAGGCGCCGTACCAGGTCGGAAGTCGTCGTCGACTGCTGCACGACCCACAGGCGACGCCTATGGCAGCGTCAGTGGGAGGAACTTCGCAGCATCACAGATCTCACACGACAGCAGGTACCACCCAGCCTCGCAAGGACAGGGAGGAGTTCAGGAAGGCACTTGTCAACCTCATCATGTGAGCATGTAGTGGGGTAGAGATGATATCTGATTAGCTGGAGTGGGACCGGGAGGAGGGGGTGTGGTCAGGAGAGAATGTGATTGGATTTGAGGAGCAGGAGTCATATTAATTAGTTTTTCCAATGAAGTTTGGCCGTAGTCTTTTTATACAGGCTTTGAAAAGATATAATATTGGTGAACTGGGATGTGTAAATAGAAGAAAGGGTTTGATATGTACTCTATGTGATCTAGTAATGGCAGAATATAATTAAACGAGCAATAGAGTAACTTTACATGAACAACAATTCTATCTTAAAATTAAATCCAAAAGCCTTAACATATGCTGTCATTCAATTTTACATAGCTGTATTTGCACACTGGTGTAAGTGCATGTATGTGTATGCATGTATGTGTTTGTGAGGGTGCGTTTGTGCATGTATGTGTGTGTGTGTGTGTTCAGGCAAAGTGAGAAAAGTGAAGATGATGCTATGGAGGCAGAAGATGAAACAGCTCCGTCTTCGGCTGAGAAGAATATTTTGGTATGAGAAATAAACTTATTTATTAAACGGATATGACAGTACATTATGAATCTATCAACACATTTTTATTTTGGTATATAGGAGAACTTACTTGTCTGTTTATTTCTCAAGAAAAAGCATGTAGGGTGGTGTTTGACCACACCCCTAACCAATAGAATATAATTATGGCTTTAGAATTATGTGCAATATTAGGTCAGTCGGAAACATTACCGGAGTGTAGAATAATTATTCTCTTAACAGTAGGGTGCTACTAATTAACCTGTTGGACTTGCCATTTATTTATATTGTATATATCTTTTTCAGGAAATTTAGCAAATTTAATCTCAAACTCTATAATTACATATCACACACCAATGTCACTGTGTTTGTTTAGCGGTACTTGTACTACATCAACAACGGTATCGACACCGAGCATGTTGCTCCACTGGAGGACTCGTGGCTGGAGCACGTGCTACTGCTCATTCCCAAGGGACTCAAGAACGTCTTCCGAGCTAGTGTAGAGAAGTTGTCAGATGAGATGAGGGAGGACTACTTGCTGAGTGTCAAGAAAGCCATTGGTGAGGATGAACAAGCCAACAAGTTATTGGATTTTGTGCGCATCTTTTTCTGAGCGTTATTTTTACCACTACAAATTTTGTTTTGCTCTAGTTACTAACTTCTAACCTATGTCGATTCAATAATTGTGACATGGTATTTACTGTATTACTGCAGTAGGAGACAAAATAAAGTTCCGGATTCTGTTCCGTAGTACGGCCGTAAAATGGTAGTCTTTTTACTGTAGTTTTTACCGTTTTAAATCATGACATGATAAAAGGCGTTAGTCATTAAAATTTTTTAATAATTTCATGACATTTTGATTGGAACAAATTATTAGTGTGTTTTTTTTGTTTTGTTTTTTAAATATGGCCTGAAGCCCTTTTTCGTTTTGTTTTGCGTACTTGTAATATTTTATATTTTATTTCCCAATAAAAAAAAATAAAAAGTTGCAGCCAAACTTGGTAAAGTGCAATCTGTCTAAATATGCCTATGTTATTTTCTCATAAGACTGGCTTGGAAACTTTCATTTTTTCCATACCCTTATCTAATTCCAGCATTTCACTCAGTGCATTCAAGAATGGCCAATCATCTTTTACATTTGATATATTTCAATTTTCCCTCCAGTTGACTTTGTGTTGAAAGACCCCCGTTTGAAGGACAGAGACTCCACATCCAGGAAGTCTGCAGCCATGTTGGAGCTAGACGTGGTGCCCAAGCCATGGGCCAAGTCCTACTGGCAGTCCAAGGGAGCAATATCTCGATCCCTGCACTTGACCAGCCCAATACTCCGCCAGGTGCTGCACTCCTGGTACAAGAACTACAGTGGCCTCAGGCTCATCAAGAGTTCCTCTCTCTATTCCGTCACAGATGTGCTGGAGCTGTCCGTGTTCCAAGGGATAGTCGGACGCCATGTGGAGGAGGCAAAGAACACTTTACTGAAGAAGTAAATTTAAATTCTTATGATTAACAAATATATTTCAATGGAGAATGCAAATTTTTAGGGTAATGATGAGGAGGATCACTTTTATTAATTCGTTCATTGATTATGGGTTATATTATTTAATTAATACCCTGTCGAGTAATTAGGATTTACTAGTAGCAATATCATACGCCATTCTTCTTCTAAACATGTTTCCCCCCCCCCCCCCCCTCTCTCTCTCTCTCTCTCTCTCTGACTTCTTATCCCAGACTTATCTTGCTTGGAACATAAGCAACTATATTGGAGTTTGCATATGTACATACTTGAACCAACAAAATTGATGTTTTTTGATTGGCAAAAGAGAGTTATTTAGCTCACGTGACATTAGTGTTTTGAAGCACACCGGGTTCTTGTTAAAGTGTCGCCAAGTAGCAATGTTGTAACTTTCATACAGTGTCACTTAACGTGAGTTTCTTGGTGTCACTAGATGGTTTGCAGAAGTCCAGAATATATTTTTCCATGGGAATGAGAAGAAGCCCATACCACTGCAAGATCTGGACAGTGTGTTTAATTGTGCTGCGACTCTCATGTCCAGTCTACTGCGAGAACTTGCCCTCAACTCTATCAAGGACTACTTACAAGTCTTCTGTCCAGCACAGGTACAGTATAGGTCACAATAGGATAGATCTCGTAGGGCGTGAGAGATAATTACATTCCAATTTTTTAATACAGATTTAACTACTATTAAATATTGGAGGAATTTTTTTTATTGTCTTTTAAAATTACACTATTTTGGCTAAAAGTCAACATTTCATACTAGCGAAATTTTAAAAATCTTTATTCCTTTAAATCATCAGATCTTCTGTGTATTGCATAAGTATGTGTATATGTTACTGTTACAAATTGTGTGACACAAGAGATAGGTTTGATTAAGTGTATGTTATGTATCTATAGTACTACTATAGTATTAAACTAATTTATATTTAATTTTTTATCATTAATTTTAAATTACTATTATTTTGGCTAGAAAAAAATAGCTGTACTTAATACTCGCAAAAAAAATTAAAAAAACTTCCTTCAAATTACCTCTTGTTTCCTTGCACCAGTGTTAGCTTGAAATGATATAGTACCCTGAAGTGACTAATATTTAACTTCAGCCTGCACTTTCAATTGACTAGCATTATAATACGTGCGTACATGACACTATCTGTTTTTCTGGCGTGATTGTTTTATTGTGTTATCAGAATGAGGAGGTGCGAGGCAGGTTCCAGGGTCTGGTACTGAATGTGGTACTGAACGGTACCAGCATAGACTTTGAACCCTCCTACACGGGCGTCGAGGTGGTGGTTCTGAATGCCTTTGACAAGATCCTGGATGCAGTGTCCTCCATTCCCAGAGTGGAGACCAAGCTTTATCCTTCCGATTCCAAGGCTGCAGCCAAGAGCAAGTTGAAGCCTGTGATAGCTGAGGAGATACTGGAGGGAGCTAAAGCACAGGTAAGGGGTTGTTGTGGGTATTTAGCAAGGGGGGTGGGGCATGTCAGGGTGATTGGAGGGCAGGGGAGGGAAAGCTCAGACTGGTTTACTGCACTCTAAATTTACACCAAAGTTACCAGGTAAAGGGAAATGAAGCTGAAATTAAGGGGGGAAGCTGTGAAGTTTGGAAAGAAGCTTCCCCCCCCCCCCCCCCCCCCCCTCCCTCCCCCCCTCCCTCCCCCAGCTACGTAGATAGAATCCCATATGTATTTATTAATTCAGATTGAATGCAAATGCATGGGAGATATTGGTATAGATATGTGTGTGTGTATTATCATTCATTTGGTGTATTTTTGTATGTATTGACTAGTGGTCATGAATTTGTTTTTATGAACAGATTGGTACATTGTTAGCAATGAATATCTGTGGTTGGGTACACAACAGCAATGAATATCATTAACCGACTGCATATGTGTAATATACACTGATGATGGGGTTGTAGGAGGCATGGTCATAAGTCAAAACTGCATGCTCACTTGTCTCTCCCCTAGCTACCCAAACAGTACTGACAGCTGTAGCTAATTAGGTCTTACAGCTTATGTGAAGCTTGTGGTTGCCCTCACCCCCATTCTTCAATGTATATAGCCTTTGGTCACCTTTTTGGTAGCTGGAGAAGTGTTTTGTTTGGTATGTGATGGCAAGTTGTGGCAGAGCTCAGGATGGGGTAAAACTTTATTTAAGGATTTCTTGAAAATTCTGTGTGGTTCTGGGCACATGTTACAGTATGGCAGAGTTACATACTAGCAGAGTAATATGCCAGTTACATAGTTAAAACTAACCTTGTGCGAGGTGTGGAACATAATTCAGCTAAATTATATAATATCATTGTCAGCATCTCATTAATAATGTGGTATAGAAGTTATAAGTTTACTGATTAGGAAATACCCCTTTAGTATGGGATATGGCACAACCGTTTGGCTCCAATACTGCTTTTAGATACTGCCTGTTTAAAAATAAATAAATAAATAAATAAATAAAGATATCCTAACTCCTAATTAATAGAGACTTGCATTCTAGTAGTACGTAGGATAAAATGTAATGAACTAAGCAAAAAAATGCAACTCAACTATAAACACTATCTCCACCCCACCACACACACCCCTCCATCCCACCCCACCCAACCTGGCCCCTCCACCCACTCCATCCCACCGCCATAAGTGTGCCGCCAGAACTGCGGCTTGTGACCATGTATAATACATCTGAGTTAGGGATATTGACCACCTTAAGTGAGTAAGAATGCATTGACCATTATGACCACATTGTATTCGTGTTCTGTACTTCTGGACATCTTCATTGTAAAAATATGTCAGAATGGAATGAAAGTTTAGGAAATGGTCTGTAAAAGGATAAACTACTTGAGAGTTTTAATCTAATGTGGACATGATTGCTTTGACAAACAAGATAGAAATAAATACACTTAATTAGTCAATATGACTTCTACATACATGTAAGTGTGAAAACTATGGGAATGATCAATTAGTTGCATGAAATGTGAAACTATTGTACCTAATCTTGACATCGGCCGTGGTGAACTTGAGTCAATTTATTAGGAGTTCTCTTCTATCTAAGCTACTTGCTGACCTGTGTAGTTAGTTATATACTCCTATATGGCACTGAAGTTGTAGTATATACAAGAGTGTCTATATTTGTCACTACTACTAACAGTAGTTTTCTCCAGCTAACAATAGTGTCTTTGCATAAGAGGTAGTGATTGGTACACAGAGCTGAAGTACAGTAGTGTGTATGTTCTGTGTTTGTCTTCTGGAATTTCTGAAATGGCTCAAAACTTTCTTTGGCTGTTGGCACATTTTGCAATTTTCCTGACCTTCTGGGCAGTGTCTTTGAGTGAGGATATCATCAAAGTATCTCCAGACTGTAGCCAACAAAATTTGGAAGAGTTTGGGAACAATGACAGCAGAACTATTCAAGAGGAGTGTTTCGAACTCGATCAAGTGCTCAGTGGAAGTTTTGAGTTGAATAACTCGATAGTTATTTTGTGCAGGGGCGTACACACTTTCAGTTCTGCTCAAGCAATTGTGAATGTAACTAACTTGGCATTTGAGGGAGAGTTGAAAGATGAAGTAATTATTGAATGTGCAGAAGGCTATGGTCTTGCTTTCCTGAACTCTGCTGACCTCCGAATTGCCAACATAACATTCAACCGATGTGGATTAACAGGCTCTGGGCTCTATTCTGCTGTGAACTTTTTGCGGCAGTTTGTGGAGTTGGACTTCTACGTACCGCCTGTGCTGAAGATTGGTGTACTAGTTGGCATGTGCAAGAACTTAGTGCTGAGCAACGTGGTTGTAGCAAACACGAGTGGAATTGGTATGGTCGGTATTAACATTTTGGGACAGTCTGAAATATTAAGCTCGAAATTTGTACGTAATAGGAGTCCTAATTGTACGAAATATAATATAATTCCGTTAGAATTATTTCGTAGGGACTATGACATCTACCGGCAAATTGGAGGAGGGTTATATTTGCTTTACCAGGACTTACACGAAGTGTCTACGGATCATGGTGTGAATTTATCAATAATTGACAGCGAGTTTGTTAGAAATACGGATAGCGGATATTCTGGCTATGTGAATATTAACTATCAATATTTTAGCCACACAAAAAAGCTAAATTACATATTGGGTGCCGGAGGTGGACTGTCTGTTTATGCGGTGCAGCATAATTACCCGTTACATGTCAACGTAATTCGCACCATTTTTTCCAAAAATGTTGCTATATATGGCTCAGCTGTCCATATAGGACTATTTACACATTCCCTTTTCTGCAAAATCACTTTCTCCAAATGTAATTTTATCTACAATGGCTACTCACAAGCTGTGGGCGGGGCTGGAATTGCAGCTTTCTTAAATCTGTACGAAGATTTCAATCAACACGAAGAAAATGAAGAAAATCTCAGATGTCGTTTGTGCAAAGTGATCAATGTGCTGGATTCTAACTTCACAAGGAACAAAGCAGCCGGGCAAGGAGGGGGCGTGCTAGTATACTCGGTGGCTAATTTTGGACTCACCAACTACACTCTCGATCAGTATAATAACATCATGTCCTTAAGGAGGTGCAAGTTCCTAAACAACAGAGCCAAATTAGGAGCTGCATTATACGCTTCCCAGAGAGTAAGTCACGGTTTGGACGGCTTATTTGGAATCGAGGTAGAGGATGTGCGTATGCTTAATAACTCCATCAATGTGGAGAGAGTTCTCAAAGCCAAACGTGTCAGCAATAATTTGGCCGCTATTGTAGATTTGCGGAGCGTTAATTTAGTTTTAGTCAGGGGAAGTTTAACCATTGAAAATAGTGACGCCAGTGCATTGTCTATATATTCCAGTACAGTTTTAATGCAGGATAACACCGTGCTTAATTTGAGAAATAATCACGGGAGTCGTGGTGGCGGACTCTTCCTGATCGGCTACAGTCCCACTATTCTGGTATCCCATAATTGCTCACTTAATTTTATAGGAAATAGGGCCAGTGCTAGAGGAGGAGCGATCTATGTCGTCAATTCTTTCAGTGAACTTGATAACTTGTATCCACTCAATGCGGGAGATTGTTTCTTGTTTGGTAGCGGTGTATATCTGGACGCGTATAGTGATGGTAGTATTTTTGGTGCCGGCAATACTTTTAATTTCGCTGACAATGAGGCTCCGTATGGCAGCATAATTTACGGCTCGTCCTTGCGTGTCTGCCCTTGGACTGTTCAGTTTAAAGCTGATAATTTGTTTTTGGAGATCAGCGATCAGGAGTCCACATTTGTATTCTCTGAACCGCCAACTACCACCAAACAAGTAAGTTCTGAGCCATCGTCTGTTATAATTTCGTCAGATTTCAAGCAAGTTGAAGTTTCACCCGGACAATCGACTAATATTTCGTTGAACGTAACCGATGCATTCAAAACTGAAGTAGATGCGGTGCTTGTGATAGATTATTTCAGTGTGACAGGAGATAATTTTAGTATAAGTGATTTTGATTTCATTTATAAAAAGGCTGATGATTACTATATCACAGTGCCAATGCCGAAAATTCGAGACCGAGAACTTACTGTTACGGTTTATACGGAGTCTAATTTGGTCGGAGATAGTTTTGACGTCAAGATTAATGACTGCCCGTTTGGCTTTGTCTTTAACTCGACTGAAGATCCATTTGGGATTTGTGAGTGCGGTTATGAAAATATCCCTTATGTTCAATGCAACAGTGAAAATTACTTGATTACCGTTGTGGGAGATGCTTGGCTCGGATGTATGAGTGAAAACTGTAGTGATTTTGGGGACCTCGTAGTTAAAGCTTGCACTTTCGGCTATTGTAATTTAGAAGATGTTCCATTCGTAGATAACAACACTAATAATCAGTGTTTTAATGGATCCTATCGAGGCGGAGTTATGTGTGGCCAGTGTAAGCCGGGATACAGCATTACGTATGGATCGGTATGCAGACGTTGCGATTTTCACGATGTTTTAAAGCAACTTTTTTTATGGCTTGTGACTGTATTTGCTTTATTCTTTGGCATCAGCGTGATAAAGATCACTGTTGACAAAGAATGGTTCAATATCGTGTTTTTTTACAGTACAATTGTTTTTCCTTATAACTTCCTTAGCAATAGAAGGATAGATTATCTTACTAGAGCATTGTATGTGGCACGCATCTGGAATCAAGAGCGATACTCTAACGACTGTGTTTTCCAGGATCTCACTGCGTTGCATAGAAGCACCATTACTTTGTTATATTCTGTAGTCTTTTGGGTGATTCTGATTATATTCTCCGTTATCTGTCGCTACTCTTCTTTCATGAGCAAGCACTTCTCACCTGCTAAAACAATGATGACGTTTGCATATAGCGGCTATGCTTCGATATTTCTACTTTGCTTTGAAATTCTGGCTCCCTTAACACTCACCAGCATTAACACTTTAGTATTCGATGTTCGTTGGGCACTAGATCCAAATATACGATATTTCAGGGACCCTCTTCATTGTGTGCTAACCATCATGGCTGTACTCATCTCTGTCTTTTACCTGATTATGGGGGTCATATTTTTGCTTTTTCCGACTCAAATGTACAAGTATCTCAAACGGTTTTACCCTTTCCTGGATATCATTTGGGCTCCGTTTAAAACCAAATATAGATTCTGGGCTTCCATCCGACTGCTCTTCAGCATTTTCATAGGGGCCTTGGCAAAATATAGTTCCAATTTTACTATTTCTATTCCAATATCAATTGCTTGTATTGCAGTATTTTTATACATTCAATCTACGATACAACCTTTCAAGTCACGTCTGGCGAATATTTTGGACAATCTATTGCTGTGCATTGCTCATGGCATGCATATCATTGCCTTCATGTTGTACATAGATAAAGACGAAGCCTTGGAAAGGAGGCTTTCTTGGCTTGCAGTAGTTTTACTCATCGTTTCGTATGCAGTTTGTTTTTTGTCATTTCTGTGGTACTGGAGAAATGACATTAAATTTATATGGAACAAAGTGGTCAAGGTTGTTAAGAAGTTGTTTTGTCTGTACAAAGCAAAGCCAGTAGCGAAGAATATGATAGAAGTAGCTGCAGCCGTACCAACGCACAACACGTTGAGCTTCAGACGCAATGCAGTTGCCGATTACTCCAAGTATAGAGAATCGATTTTATCAGATTGATAAAAACTACAATTTTTGTGTTCATTTTTAGTATGTTTATTACCACTTTCTGTCAATTGGTTTGTTATTTCATGATTTTTTTGTCAGCCTATTTTACTCATTAGATGTATACGCTCTCTTTCACATCATTGTTGTTTCTTCAATACAAAAGTTGATTTCATGACACACTGAAATTGAATACATCAAAGCCTAAGGGCTTGTTTTATTCTTTCTCAATTATTTATACCATTCCAAAAATAATGTTACAAGTACATTTAGAGATTGAAGGCAAAGCATATACAAATGTGAAAAACAGCAGCAAGAATCAGACATAACACAAAAAAAAAGAATTTGTCAACAGATCAATGACCCAAACCTTAAACTTTTCATCTGAAGTGTTATCTTGCTGTATCTGCCTTCAGTCAGTGTATTGCTAGTTCCTACTGACACATCTGGCTGTGGATTATGGCTGGGGGGGAGAAGGGGTGGGGGGGGGGGGGGGGGGGGAGGGGAGTGTAGAAGTATTTTTTTTATAAAACCCCCTGTCAATGTTAATCAAAGTACATTCAGGCCATTGTTATGCCGTGCAAACTTCAATGTTAATGCGTCTTAGCCAAGCTGATGTGCATAATCAATTAATTAACTTTAAGTAGTCTCCATGACTGTATTGTGGGGGGCAACTCCGCCTTGAAGAGCTGAGAGTTTGAATTTAATGATGCTTTACTGTTAATTTTCACTCCTATAGCCCACGAGTTATAGTTTGGTTGGCCGAGGAAACTACAAGCTAATTAGCTGGGGTTCATACAAACATCCTCATAAAATCCAACCATTAAAATATTCTCACATACATTGGAACTTTGAACAATTCATGATGGAATCAATTAGTTAATCAATTATAGTGTATGTAATTAAAAATAAAACGTTCTAAAATTTAATTTAGTAACCTCTCAATGAATAGGTTCGGCATGTACTTCAAGAGGCAATGAAACCACCTCAAGAATATCTCGGAAATTTTGACAAATACGCAACCATAGTCTCGAAAAAGGTAATACATATATTATATATAAATGTATTAAGTACAGCGCTGATCACTAAGTATACTGGTTAACACATCTGTATCCCCAGGCTGAATTGGAAGTGAATGAGTTTCTAAATGAGGAGCATACCTTCCAGGAGTACATGACCTTAGTGAGGACTTACAAAGACATCATGGATGACCTGCAGTACGACCAACCCAGAGTGAGGAAATCTCATCTCTCTCTCTCTCTCTCTCTCTCTATATATATATATAATTATATATATTATATTAACGAGTCTGGTGGGTTTGGAACAATTAAGTTTGATTTGCTGAGAGTATTGCTAATTTTTTAAAAATAGAGCTGCATATAAAGCTTTTTAAATCAGCATATTTCTGCATACATTATTAAGTAATTAAGATTTTGATTACAAGGGTGGGCATATTATTAGTGCTATGTATGTAGTTGAGTAGAGACTATTAATTTAAAGTGTGTAATAATAGGAAAAATACTCAGTACAACCAGTACCTGGAATCATGTTTGTTAGACAGAATCTGAAGTTTTAACTAAAGCCTCATCCAGAATTGTACGTATTTCTCATCATGTCACTGCGCCTTGTACTGCAGCTGGTTCCTCTAGGCTTATTTGAGCTCCACTGTGGTGAAGTGATTCGCTCTCTTTTCAAGAGAACTGAGAACATTAAAGATCTTCTCATCACCAGGATGGTCATGGACAACCAGAAGATGAATCAAGAGTAAGACTATACAGTAATATGCCAGGAATATGCATTGCAAGTTGATACATATATCTGGTGTTCTTGTTAGTGTACGATAGCACAATAGCTAAAGTGGAATTCTATGTGTGAGATTTTTAAATCGGGTGTTTGACCAAACTGTTGCTGACACACAAGTGTGTTATTATACAAGGTAGATCCATGTGACCAAACACTGATCAGTGTGAAGTGTTATACACTCTCATATAGGCATGTGCATCAGAGTGTGAATTGGGTGTGGCTAATAATTTCCCACTCTCAGCGAAAAGTCCTGTATGACACACTGAATATTTACAAGTTATTTAAAAAAAAATTACGATTTTAGAAAGATAAAAATATGTTGATAGAATCATAATGTACTGTGATATTCGTTTAATAAATACGTTTATTTCTCATACCAAAATATTCTTCTCAGCCGAGGACGGAGCTGTTTCATCTTCTGTCTCCATAGCATCATCTTACAATTTAAAGATAAGGAGTGATGTCTGATAAATATAGTCTTGCAAGTTATGGCTAGAGTTGTACTTTCTTGCAATTCCTTGTTTTTCTTCTTGTGACTGTACCATTATCTTCGTATATACTTGTGAAATGTACTTCAGGTTGAGGAAGGAGTACGAGGTGATATCGGACAAGGCCTTGACCACACCCACAAACACCCAGCACTTGATGGAACTCAAGGAGTTTGTCAGCAAAGCACAGGAGACTGACTTGCCTCTGTTACAGGAGAGGATGACACAAGCTGGGTCAAGGTGCGTGAGCCACTTCACACCAGTTCACACCAGTGAAAGTATGTGGGGTGATCGAGACACAATTAAAAAAAAAAATTTCAGAAAAATAATGTCACTCACTGTGCTTTGCAATAAAGGTTAAAATTCTGGGGGGTGAAGTATATTTTTATTGTGACAAAAAGTTTAGGACTTTAAAGAATTTCAATGTACATATATGTGTGCTCATCAATGATTACTTAATAAGACATGAAGCATATGTGCTTCTCAAGGGTACTTGAAACATGAAGGTGTGAGTTTTATTTTCCATCTAATAATGATAAACTGTAAAAGACATGACGTTGGGTTGGGGTTTCGTTCATTACAGACTGGAGTTCCTGGCAGAATTTACTTCCTTGACTCAAGCAGACATGAAACTTCAGGCTGAAACATTTGGTTGGATAGCACGCATGCCGCCTATTCTAGAAGACCATGTCACCATTATTGATAACAGCAGAAAGGAGGCTGAAGAAGGGTTGAAAGTAAGTGCTTAATAAATCAAATGATCATCATTAGCAGCATTGACTTGATTGTTGGACAATTGTATAGATTCTATTTTTTACCTTCCATCTTTCTTTTGTCTAGTTCCGCAGGCAAAAGTTTATTCAGGAGCTTGAAAGCTACGAGCGACAGATCGATGAGTTGAAAACTCTGGGGGATCTTCAGGAAGTGAACAGATACAACAAGAAGGCAGATGCCCTGAGGGTGAGGCTGGAAGAGGCCTCTGAAAAGATCGAAGGCTTCAACCTTGAGGAAGATGCTTTTGACTGGGACCGCTCTCAGTACCCCATGAAGGCTAAGCTGGTGAAAGTTCTTGACCCTTATCTAAACTTGTACAAGACTATAGTGGACTTCCAGAACAAATACAAGTGAGAAAAGTGTTCCACATTTAAATCAGGAATATGCAAACATAGGATTTAATCCTACTGCTCTGTGGTTAAAATATTTCTCTTGATTATGCAACAACTTACTGCTATATAAGAACTATATTTTTGTCCCTAGCGGATGACTGAATAGCCTCTAATGTTGTTTTAGAAGAAAAGTTTGGACCAAGCGAAATGTACTCTAAATTGCCTTTGTTGAGAGAGAAACCGTGTGCACTGATTACTCCTCTTCCACATTAACTTAGTATTATTGGTTTTGTAATCTTCCTTTCTTTGTATTCACGTAACCTTATCATCCTCTTCTCATTGTTTCCTCCTTCTACTGCTACTAACTTATGTCCTGGTCAGCACGTGGATGACCGGGCCAATGTCTGGTGTGGATCCAGACCAAGTGGATGCTGACTCTGGCATGTTCTGGCGTACACTCTACAAACTGGAGAAAAACTTTAGTGATATGCCCGAACCATTCAAGATGGCACAAAAGGCAAGTTACATACGTAGAGTGTGTATATATGCTTATCATCCTTAATGGAATCAATTATCTCTAATGAATATAATTATATTGAAGCACTTAAGCCTCAAATCTTATTTTTACTAAAAACATTGCAAATATGTTTTAAGGGACATGCCAATACGATTGACTTAGTCACTTAATTGGTTTTGTTGTTGTTGTCGTCATCATTTGACTAACTTTGTATTTACGACAGTGTATCACGCCTGTTTTTCTCATCCTTGTACTCCTTGTCATTATAATATACGAGTAATCCAAACATAATAAGAGTGCATTGTTCAATTTGCTATTGTTCAATTTACTCACACCGTTAGCCCTCACACTGTTCAACTTCTATACTGTATGACAGAGCTGGTTTTTATTGTTTACTGATAGGTGAAAGGTCGCGTAGAAGGTTTCAAGGAGCATCTTCCCCTCATCGCAGCTCTCTTCAACCCTGGCCTCCGGGACAGACACTGGGAGAAGATGAGCAGCATTGCCAACCAGGACCTCAGGCCTACCGAGGTATGTATAAGTATACCAATGGTGTAAGTGTAAATTGGTTATGGTATGCTTTTGTGGTAGCGTGTGTATTTTTTAATTTTATAATAAATTTATTTCTATATTATTAATTTTTCCTATCCTCTAAAGCAACTCCAGAGGTATCCTAACTGAGTGAACTGAGTATGCCGCCCCTATCATTAAATATCACTTCACCATTTCATTTGTGTATGGCACTGGTAGGATTCCAACCTTCAGCGCTACATAGAGATGAATCTGGAGAGCTACTTGGAGCAGTTTGAGGCCATCAGTGAAGGAGCCAGCAAGGAATACTCTCTGGAGAAGGCCATGGAGAAGATGATCTCTGAATGGGATGATGTAAGTACATACAGTAGGACTTTCCCCCGACTTTACGTTGAAAAAAGTCACTAACCTTAGACGACTTTTAACCGACTTTCCGCTATGCACCGTGAAATTTTATCAGTCCACTTAATAATAACCTGAAGTAAGTATTAGTGTGTATGTAGGTGGAAAGTTCTGTATTAGTAGTGTCTGACACTAGCTTGTTGGTGCACTATGCTATGCCTAAATACACTATATTACAAGTTGTATATTATGTATGTATGTACATATATGCATGGTATAAGATACCTTGTAAGGAATAAACAAGTGAATAATATTTACATATATATGTGACCGTCTACAGGAAAACCGGGCACAACGCGGCACCCTTTCGAAAAAATTTTTTTTGCACTTACAGAGTTGTCGGCGTCCAGATATTGAGCTCTCCAAGTTTTATCGTTGTAGCTTAAGTCGTTCCTACTATAATAGACCTAACCGTTCTCTTCCGTCGGCTTGAAACAATACATTTTTAAGAAATCGATCGATCTTTTCTAGATATTTACGCACGCCGCGTTGTGCCCGGTTTTCCTGTATATGGTCACAATACATACAAGTGTATAATTATGTATACATCAATCACTTTTGCTTCATTGACATTATTATATTAGAGTTGCACTGGAATGTTTGATATGGTTATGCTATTAGACAGTGACTATGCAGCCAGTCAATAACTATCTCATTGGACACTTAGGTTCAAATAAATTGCAATACGTACTTGTAAAGCTTTCTGGGAATACAATTTATTCTACACTAATTGAATCTTCATCTGTGTGTACATGTGTGTGTGCGTGTGTTTCTGTAGATGGAGTTTGTAATGATATCCTATCGTGAGACAGGGACAAAGATCCTCTCCTCCATTGATGACATCCAGAACCTACTGGATGATCACATTGTGAAGACCCAGACCATGATGGGTTCCTCGTTCATCCGACCATTTGAGAAGGAAATGAAGTGAGTTTATTAATTTCGTTAGTTTAGTACAGTCAGGACTAGCTCAGTAAATAACGTTTTGACCCCTAAGGGTTAACTACTGCAGTACTATGAAAAAAAAATTGTTAAAAATTAATGATAGGTTAAGCCAGTCCGTAGTGAATTGTATCTTTCTTGTGGATTTTATACATACATGTACAATACATGTAATGGATGCATATGTGCATGCAGTCTGTTATTATTCTAATGAGACACACCTACACCTATTTGTTTGTACTCAGAGAGTGGGAGGCTAAGCTACTGCTAGTGCAGGAGATAATTGACGACTGGTTGAAGGTGCAGGCCACGTGGCTCTATTTGGAGCCCATCTTCTCCTCCCCGGACATTATGGCTCAGATGCCTGAAGAAGGCAGGAGGTTCACGCAGGTGGACAAGAATTGGAGGGACATCATGAAGGCTGCTGACACTGTAAGCATTGTATTACTATTGTAATAATGATTCTATCCTCCCTAATACAAACGTACAGCTCCTGTGCAGAACCACTGACTACCACTAGCTTAAGTACATGTACAGTGTATTGTGATCATTTTAATTGCTTCATATTGGCTTCACTTTTAATGCGTTATGTATCTAATTAAGTATTGTGGGTACATGTATATAGATAGTAAACAACAATAATAACAACAACAACAACAACAATAATAATGATAATAATAATAAATTAATAATAATAATAATTAATAATAATGATAATAATAATAATAATAACAATAATTATAATATTGTCAGTCAAGCTTATAATTTATGTGTTGTAAACCAAGAGGACTGTTATTGATAAACTGCTAAGTTGTATGCACCAAGTTCATCATCAGTGGGTGAAGTGGTAAAATCTTATACACACTTTAATGGCAGTGATATAAGTGATATAATTATGGTGGTGTATTATTCTGTTAACTTGCAGGATCACCACTGTCTGGTAGTGATCACCATAGACAAGATGTTGGAGAGACTCAAGAAATCTAACGAACTTTTAGAACTCATCCTCAAAGGTCTCAATGAGTACCTTGAGAAAAAGAGACTTTATTTCCCCAGATTCTTCTTCTTGTCCAATGATGAAATGCTGGAGATACTTTCTGAAACTAAAGATCCAACTCGGTACGTTTGATGAGGCAGACAATTTTTTTATTTTTTTATTTCTGGTATGTGCGGGAGTTTTTATATTTACTTGCACTTTTTTTTTTATTTTTCAATTGAACAAAATTAAAGACTACATTATGTACTTTGGTCTCTATACTCACATATACAACATGCATGCAGTGACACTCCAACTCACACATGCACTATATAGACAGGAGTATTACCTACATGTATAGAAATCTATGGTACAGTATTTTTTGGCACCAGTATTATACAGGATAACTGACACTGTATTGAATTGGCTCAGTTAGTCATTGATTAATTTAAAATAATTTGGATATTTATAATTAAATTTTGTAAACCGTAAGCATTACATCATATTAGTTTCAAATGTGTAAGTTTGTGTTGTGCGTGCATGTGTGTGTGTGTGCATGAATGTGTGTGTGTGCATGAATGTGTGTGTGTGTGCGTGTACAGAGTGCAGCCTCATCTGAAGAAGTGTTTTGAGGGTATAGCTAACCTGGTGTTCACAGATGACCTGGACATCACACACATGAAGAGCAGCGAGGGGGAGGTGGTCCCTCTCACAGAGAATGTCTCAACTTCCAAGGCCAGAGGACAGGTGGAGAAATGGCTGTTGGAACTGGAAGGGTTTATGGTCAAGTCTCTACACAAGGTATGGAGTACACATGTGTGTAGGGCAAAGAGGAAGGGAAGGAGGATGAAGAACTTAAACAAGTTTGTAGTGTAGTGTGATTTAGGTCTTCATTTAAGGTGGTATCGAAGGGAACTTTCCCCCTCCCTAGAAAAGCTTTCACTCCCCCTCTAATTTCTTTAGTGACATTTTGACTTTGCAGCATGAAAGCCGCCTAACTTTGCATGTTTTTGTGTACTAAAGAGTCTGTTATACAACATAATGTGTCTGTATTGTACCTCTCATTGCCACTCAAAAAATCAAAGAAAGTTGTTGTTTTTTGTGTCCTAGATTCGTTTTCTGTATAAAGCCCTGTAGTTTGCATTCTCAATGGAGACAAGCTTCCAGGCAATGTTTTTGTTTTTATTATAGCTTGTTATTAAGTTTTGCCCCTTTTTCAGGTTATCTTGGATTCAATGGCAGCATACGCAGTGACCGAGCGGTCCAAGTGGGTTGTGGCATGGCCAGGACAAGCTGTCCTCTGTGTGTCTCAGAAGTACTGGACCACTCTAGTCCACGAGTCCATCCGCAAAGGACCTGAAGTAAGAGAAACATAAAGTTATATTTATTGTGCAGTACATGTGTGGTGAAAACTAATGTTTGTTCTTAAACTACATATGTAACTTAAACTTGAGCTAATGTCATGGTTATGTGTGAATTGTGCAGAAATTCAATACTAAGTACACTTTCATTTCTTCTCCATCAGGCTCTGCAGACATACCTGGAGCAGAACAACTCTCAGATCTCTGACATCGTCACTAAAGTACGAGGCAAGCTCAACAAGCAGAACCGCACCACGCTGGGTGCTCTCATCGTGCTGGATGTCCACTCCAGGGATGTTCTAACCAAACTAGTCAAGGATGGTGAGTTCATTGTAGTCAATGTATATAATGTAACTGTGTCAGAGTGCATTATGAATGACACATTGAAGCAGAGGATGTGTGCGTTATACTTCTCTTACAATAATGGTAAACTTCAATGCTAAGCACAACACAGATAAAGCACGGGGATTTTTTTAACGCTAGAAAATGGTTTTGTTTCCCCCCCCCCCCCACCCCCGCCCCCACAGTGACATTTACCACACAAAATTTTCATCTCATAGAAGTAAGACTTCCCCCCCCCCCCTACACCCCCGTGAAATTTCTTTAAAAAAAAAAAAAGAGTCCATTCAAGTTTTGTCCTAAAAATATAAAATATACCCTGAATCAGTTTTTATTTACAGTAGGTGACGCTATTACAATAGACATGGTTGCCACTGAGTTGAAAAAATGGTGAAAAACTTACAGCTTAAAGTGTGCATCATTTGTGTTTTGTGCAATATACTTAATCAAGTGGATGATAGTGGTATTACTAAATTTCATTTTTTCAGTGTTTACAGTATGTATATTTTTGTATGTATTGTATGTACGTCGATGGGATATTCAATTAGGCTTATTATAATTTGTGTAATTGTCCAGGTGTAAGTACAGAGGACGACTTTGAGTGGCTAAGTCAGATGAGGTACTATCTGGAGGAAGACAACATCATCACACGCATGATCAACTCCCAGCTGGCTTACGGTTACGAGTATCTCGGCAACTCGTCTAGATTGGTCATCACTCCACTGACCGATCGATGCTACAGAACTCTATTTGGAGCACTGCACCTCCATTTGGGCGGAGCTCCGGAAGGACCAGCTGGTACAGGGAAGACGGAAACTGTCAAGGATCTAGCTAAAGCTGTGGCAAAGCAGGTAAAGGGATGAAACTGGACATTTGGTGAGAAAGATAATGCAAACTGAGATACATACTAGGAGAGGTACAGAAAATTTGAGCAATTTTCCCAGTGTATAAATGTATGTGTGTGTGTTTCCATCTGCCTCCCACCAGTCCACCCAGCTGTGATTAGGTACATGTACCTGACATTTGCTGGGGTGCAAATTCAAGGTCTTTCCTCATGAAACAGCAATGGTCCAGGTAGGACTTCGGGTGCCCACACCACTTGCTGTGAGAAAAAGCCTGTTCTCCTGCGTGTTCCTAGCCCGGCTCCAGGAGCTTTGCTTGCACGGCTTCCTGCTTAGTGCACAGGCATCCTGGCTCTGCCAGGTGCACATCACCGCTAGCGGTTGCAAGATAATTTTTTGTGTGTGTGTGTGATTCATGTGGCATGTGTATTGTGAATTTGATTAATTATTTCTGTCATTTATGTATCAATTAGTGTGTAGTGTTCAACTGTTCTGATGGATTGGATTATATCGCCCTGGGTAAATTCTTCAAAGGCCTGGCTTCCTGTGGGGCGTGGTCTTGCTTTGACGAGTTCAACCGTATTGACCTAGAAGTGTTGTCCGTGGTGGCTCAGCAGATCATGACTATCCAGCAAGGTATCAACTCCGGGGCATCAGTACTGCTGTTTGAAGGCACGGAGATCAAACTGGATCCTACCTGCTCCGTGTTCATCACCATGAACCCTGGATACGCAGGTCGGAATGGGATGGGGTTGTTTGTAATTCATAATTGCTTTCATTGCATTCTCAGTGATCTTAAATTTAAAGAAATTTGGATTAAAGAGGAAAAAAAATGCTATTACTAGTTACTAACTAACTCAGCCCTCAAACTTCCAATTTTCTTTTGACTTTGCAATTGCTTTGAGATTACATATAATCTTGTTAATGGTTTGTGAATACACCTTGGCGTTACATTTCAGTATTGTATTTATGCTCATCAAACAATTATTCTAGACATAAATAATAACAAATAATTCCCTCAATTTGAAATGTTTAGATCTGAAATAAATATTTGTAACATTATGTTGTTTTGTGGGATTCAAAGTACACTTGTATGTCTTATTATATCCTGGAAGTTGCACTAAGCATAAGTGGTATGCTTTTAAAACCCGTAGGATTACAGAATGGCACACAAACACAAACTGTGCTGGCCTCTAGCAATCAATAGGTTTTAGATGTAATTGTTATACTTGTGTATGTTGTAGGACGTTCTGAACTTCCTGACAATCTCAAAGCCCTTTTTCGACCAGTGGCCATGATGGTACCTGACTACGCCATGATTGCCGAGATTGTTCTGTACTCCTGCGGCTTTGTAAACGCCCGTCCTCTATCAGTCAAGATTGTGGCCACCTACAGACTGTGCTCGGAGCAGCTCTCTTCCCAGCACCACTACGATTATGGGATGAGAGCCGTCAAATCTGTATTGACGGCTGCCGGGAACTTGAAGCTGAAGTACCCGGAAGAGAATGAGGATATCCTCATGCTCCGATCCATCACTGATGTCAACCTGCCCAAGTTTTTGTCCCACGATCTTCCCCTCTTTGCCGGTATCACGTCTGACCTTTTCCCGGGTGTGAAGCTTCCTGAGCCTGATTACACCACTCTTCTCCCTGCCATCAAGGAGATTTGTGTGCGGATGAACTTGCAGGCTCCCAAAGTGTTTGTGGAGAAGGTTTTGCAAATTTACGAGATGATGGTCGTTCGTCATGGATTCATGATTGTTGGGGAGCCTTTTGGCGGGAAAACTAGTGCTTACAGAGTCCTGGCTAATGCTCTCATTGAAATCAATGAAAAGGTAACAAATTTCAAGTAATGATTGTTCTTCTGTCAGTTCATAGTAGTCTGGCATACATACACATTGAATGTACACACAATCATTGTACACTATGCCAGTAGCTAGTCTCTCTCTCCTCCTGTCTAGCAGCAACAAAATAATGAAGTATGCAAATAAATGAGTGAATATGAACACAGAAATACATTAAAAACTAAATTAAGTGAACAATTTTACAGATAAATTAATGCTAATTAGGTAAATATGGATGTGTAATTAAATAAATAAATTGCAATTCAAAGTGTATCAATATGTTAGTATAATATCATAGAGGTTCATTGCTATGAGTATCAACCTCAATGAGTATATATTAGCTTAACATAGCATCGTTTAATTGTTAAAGAACGTTTCGGTCCATGGACCTTCTTCAGCTTTTAATGCAAATGAATGAAAGGACACATACAATAGTACATTTCTCATCCTTAACTAATAACTTCAACTTTTCATATCCAAGTCATCATCTTTTTTATTCTTCCATCGTCCTTGTCTGTGTACGCAGGAGTTGGGTGATGAGCAGAAGGTTGTAATTACAGTTCTCAACCCAAAGTCCATCACTATGGGTCAGCTGTACGGGTCATTCGACCCAGTCTCCCACGAGTGGTCTGATGGTATATTGGCCGTGTCCTATCGAGCGTTTGCTTCCTCCCAGACTCCAGACAGGAAGTGGCTCATATTTGATGGACCTGTGGATGCTATCTGGATAGAGAACATGAATACAGTATTGGATGACAACAAGAAGGTCAGCGTTTGGAGGTGGAGCTACATGGTTGTGGTTTATTTTTAGAATAAATGATCTAAGAATTACTTCAAATAATAGTGCATTCTTACTATAACTAGTTAAGTAAAGCCAAAGAGCTTGCCGTCTTTTTTTCCATAAAGTCTTAGACAAGCAAAAAGCTACAATAATACTGGCCACGAGTGTCACTCTTTCCCAGAAAATTCTGGTTACATTACATAATTGTTAGAAATGACCCGTGCACGAAAATTACTTGTAAAACTTAAAACGAAATTTCTCAGTTTAATTCTTATGATGAAGCTACAGCGTGATTCCCTTAGTATTTGTATAGCCTACTGAGACTCTCCAAGCTAAAGAATAGTTGGTGAACAACTGCTAAATAGCTGCAATAATTAGAATTTTTGTCATAAGGTCGTTTTTTCCATTCCTTAAAAAAAAAATAGTGGTTGTCCGACACACTACATTTAATATTGCTTGAGTAGTTGCAAGATGCAATGCTTGCTGTAAATACTCTAATATTTAATTTATCTCACTATTACCATTATTTTAACATGTTCTTTATGTTAATTTCTATCCAGTCTAAGACTAGTTTGCTTTCAGTGTGTAGATAAGTTGTGTATGTCACCAAACTCTGAAGTATTGCATAGATGTAAAAATGTACATACAATTATCGTCCACTGCTGTATGATTATATGTGTATATGTGTATGTATGTATGTGTGCAATTATGTATGTATGTATGTACTTCACACAGCAAGGATACAGAAGTTGTGTTTGATGTTTGTTTTTTATTTTGTTTCAGCTGTGCTTGATGAGTGGTGAGATTATCCAATTGGCCAATACCACTAACCTCATTTTTGAGCCCATGGATCTTGAAGTGGCCAGCCCGGCAACAGTGTCTCGCTGTGGAATGATCTACATGGAGCCTTCCATGTTGGGATGGCAACCGCTCATGGAGTCTTGGATTAGCACTCTCCCGGCAAACATTACTGATGCGAACAAGGACCTCATCAGAGAATTGTATACTAGAATGGTGCCTTGTTGTCTCAACTTCGTCAGGAAAGGAGGCTTTAAGGTGCGATTATTACGTAAAACAACAAAAACTAAAGCTTCTAAGGGAAAAAAAGTATCCAATAAACTTACCACCAACTTATCAAAAAAAAATTTCTAATTATTTTGTTCCAGGATACAATTATGACCAGTTCTTGATTGAACGAATTGCGTTGAGTAATATGGTTAAATTGTCTAATGACGCAAGAATAAGATTAAATATAGTTGAACAATGTGATTATATTTGGTGGAATTTTCTATTGTTCTATATATCCAGCTATTTTATTGTTGTTGATTTTACACAGATTAATATTGGCTTCAACAAAATGCATGCTGCAGTAGGATATTGACACCGTTTCATTCTGTGATCCATATATATTGTTAATAATTACAGGAGCTGTCCCCAACTAATGACACTAACCTGACCAGATCCCTCATGAACTTGCATGAGTCCCAGCTGGATGAGTTCCAAGATGCACAGAAGTTTGGTCAGATGTCTGAAGATCAAGTAGATTCCTGGCTGATGGTGAGAACTTATATAGCTTTAGAAATGATTTAACACTTATACATACTATGGTGTATCAGTCATAGTATACGTATACCACATCAATTTTAACTATTTCATTTTTCTTATCACTTAGGGAACATTTCTGTTTGCCGTGGTGTGGTCCATTGGTGGCACATTTGATATCAAGGGAAGAGTAGTATTTGACCTCATACTCAGAGAAATTATCCGAGGACCACTGCTGGAGAAAACCAAGTCAGTGTTAACAATGTGACATGACAATATGGCAATCTTCATCATCATCATCATCATCATCATCATCATAGTCATAGTCATAGTCATCAACATCATCATAGTCATCAACATCAGTACCATCGTCATCATCATTATCATCGTCGTCATCATCATCATTATTATCAGTATCATCATCATCGTCATCCTCATCATAATCATCATCATAATCATCAACATCACAATCAATATCGTCATCATCAATATCATCCTCATCATATTTTATTATTATCGTTGTTATTATTAAATTATTATTATGATCATCATAATCATCATCATTGTTGTTGTCATATTATTTGTATTACTACTATTTTGCTATTGTAATTATTCAGTATTTTTTAATTTTTTGCAGAACGGATTATCACATTTATGAGTCTTGTCCAGCACCTAAAAAAGATTTCCCAGTTCCATTCCCTGAGGAAGGAATGGTCTATGACTACAAATTTGTAAGAGAAGGTCTTGGTCAGTGGTTGAAGTGGGAGGATGAGTTGGAGAATGTAGCAGCTATCCCAGCTGATGCCCAATTTAACAACATTATTATTCCGACGGTAGACACTGTGCGCTACACTTACCTCATGGACATATTAGTCAGGCACGGCAAGCCTTGTCTTTTTGTTGGGCCTACTGGTACAGGGAAATCAGTTTATATTCAGGTAAGTACACGCACATTGTTCTTCTTTTTTATTAACTTTTGTTTTTGTATTGTTTGATTTTTTAGGACTTCATTCTCAACAAACTTCCAAAAGATACTTATAAACCAGTTCAGATCAATTTTTCAGCTCAGACGAGTGCCAATCAAACTCAGAATATTATTTTATCTAAGCTGGATAAGAGAAGAAAAGGTCTCTTTGGTCCACCTATGGGTTGGAAAACGGTAACTCTTATTAGTGTATTGATGTAACAGACTATCAATTAGCTTGCCACTCTTGATGATGTAATAACTTTTTTTAAATATCGAGTTGGAAAATGGCAACTCTTAGTGGTGTACGAATAACATAACAAATGAAGGCCGTGGTGTTCGTGTGGCCGTGATCGTCTAGAGGTTAGGACATTACGTTGTGGCCGTAATAACCCAGGTTCGAATCCTGGTCACGGCATTTTTTTTTTATCTTTTTATTTTTTATTTTATTTTATTATTTTTTTTTCCCCCTTCTTTTTTTATTCCTCTGGTTTTTTTTTTTAATTCAGCCATGATCATCTAAAAAGTTGGGACATTGCATTGTGTAGGTTGGCATATTCATTCAGCTTTTTTTTTTTTAACTTTTTTTCTATGCTTTGCAATTTTCCTTCTTTTTTTTTTTTTAATAATGTTTCTACCTTTTTTCCTTAGTTTTTTTCCCTCTTAAATTTTTTCCCTCTTAATTTTTTGCCCTTTACATTTCCTTTTTCAGCTCTTTCCCATCATTTTCTCCCCTCAGCTTTCCCTTCTCCTCCCCTACTTTTTTAATTAAATTCATTAACTTTGTTCTTTTTATGTAATATTCATGATCATATGAAATATTCATGGTCAGCTTCTATAAATTATATTGTACACATTTACTACAGGTTGTATTTGTTGATGACTTGAACATGCCATCCAGAGAAGAGTATGGTGCCCAACCTCCTATTGAGTTACTTCGTCAGTGGTTGGATCATTGGAACTGGTATGACCTCAAGGAAAACACAAAGGTATTATTAATTAGCACAAGTAAATATACCATCTCAAGTGTTTTTTCTCTTTCCTGTATCTCTAAATTGGCCATAAATGTAACTTACCTTTATCAAAAAAAATTTTTTTTTTTTTTTTTTTTTTTTACAATTAGGTCAACCTAGTAGATATCTTACTTATAGCAGCTATGGGTCCGCCAGGTGGAGGTCGAAATCCAGTGACCCCACGCTTCCTTCGCCACTTCAACACAATATCCATCAATGAGTTTAATGACACTACAATGTCCCTCATCTTCAGCCGCATCATGAACTGGCACTTTTCCCAGGGATTCGGCGCTGATTACAAGGCTGTTGGGGAGTGCATAGTGTCTGCCACAACTTCTGTATACAAGAATGCAATGTCCAACTTGCTGCCTACGCCAGCCAAATCTCACTATCTGTTCAATCTCAGGGACTTTGGGCGTGTCATTCAAGGTTTGTTATGTTAGATTTGGGCTGCCCGCTATTGCTTTAATATTTGTTGTTTCTGCTGCATCATTTCTGATTTTGTAAATAGAATGTTGTTGTTGTTTTATGTGTGTGTGTTTGTTGTGATAGACCTTTACAGCTGAGAGGCAATTGAATCTTTCTTTCGTGTTGATCAGTCAGAAAGTTTTTCAATTGTTCTATGTCATCAATAGGTTGTTGTTTTAAAGCTCATCTACTATATAAGAAAGTAGCACAACTTAGCAATTACTAAAATAATATAGACTTCTATAATTGCTTATGTTTACCTTGGGATTTTTTTAAAATTGCCACCCAAGGCATGCGTGCACGCTTGTACACACATTTACACATACGTACACACACATATATGTGTACGCACATTCACAAATAAATACACTCACATACGTGTAAACATACGCATACACATACATACTTTTTCATTTGTAACTAAGGTCACCTACAATTTTTTTTATGCAGGAGTCATGTTATGTAACTCCACCATCGTCTCCAGTACGGATCAGCTCAAGAAACTGTGGGTGCACGAGGTCATGCGTGTCTACTACGATCGTCTAGTGGATGACTCTGATCGCTCCTGGCTCATCAACTATCTCAAAGAAGTCGTGAAGGAAAAATTCGACTCTGACTTTGACAAACTCTTTGAGCAGTTAGATGTGAATAAAGATGGAGTTGTGGAAGAAGATGACTTGCGGAGTCTTATATTCTGTGACTTTGTGGATCCCAAGAATGACCAGAAGCCGTACATGGAGGTTGAGGAAGTGGACAAGCTGAGACTAGTGGTGGAGAACTATCTGGATGAGTACAATAACATCAGTAAGAAGCCTATGAACCTCGTCATGTTCAGGTGAGGAATGGATTGGAGAAGAGCAGGACTAGTGTGTGTATGTATATGTGGAGATATTTGCTCATGTAATACATATGAAATATTGTATGCACATGGTTTGTATTGTGGTGTATATCAACCCGTACAACATTGGTTAGCCTCGAAAGTTGCGGTATAATCTAGTGTATTTTGAGACTAAAACTGAAATATAACTAGGGGCTAAATGTGACATATAATTATGTAATGCTTAGTCAGTTGCATCTTAGCACTGTATTTATGATGTTAAGTTTAGCACCTTGTACTGTCAGATATTCACTCTCTGTGTGTACACCTTCCACTCTAATATTACAATGCCCAGCAATGATTGGGTTGTTTTTTTCTTCATATAATTGTCACAGTAGCATAATAATTGGCGAGCGAGCGTAGCGAGCGAGACACTTACAGGGGTAACACAATCGAAAATCGGGGATGTTTATTTATTTATTTATTTGTATATATGTTTGGACGTACGTATGTCATTTTGTACTTTGACCCTCGCGTTTTTGTGTTAGTTAGGTGGTCGACCCCGTCCCAAATTGCACTAAACAGAATCCTCTGGTTTATCGATCAGTACCCGTATCACCCTAGAAATTGAATTGTTTACCGTTTTGAATTCCTTTGTGGGTGCAGTTCAAACTTGACAACTTAAGGGACTTCCATTTCTATTCGAGTTAGTGGCGGTGGTAAGTCAATGCGCTCTTTGTAAGCCGTGCGCACAGTATTTACCTGAAAATACATTGTCCACTAGACTACTGCAAAGGTAAGTCTGTGTAGGTGCATGTCCAGCTGTGTCAAAGCATTGTGTGTTACAACCACTACTTAGCTAAAGAATATCATAAAGAAAACTTTTAAATAACGTGTATTGTTTTGTTGTTGTTGTTTTTTTCCTTCAATTCAAGCAGTGGCAGAGGGTTGTTACTATGGCACTGAAATCCCTTTACCCTGTATGCTAAATTTAAAAACTGTACCTTATCAGTAGCTTCAGTATTAGAAGTCAAAATCATTCATATAAAAATAGTATAGTCTTTAGGCTCGCTCGCCATTTGTGCTCAAGCACACCACTAGTATAATACCAATTAATCTTCCCTATTGTTAACCTTCAATTGTATGTATTATACACTAGTGAGTAAGGTATTATCAAACCTATTCGTTTCTGTGTTGTATTAAGTATCACCTGTTCATGATAATACTTGTGTTTCATGATTTCATATTTTTATCTTGTATATTTTTCAACTGCAGGTTTGCCATTGAGCATGTTAGTCGTATCAGTCGCATAATCAAACAGCCTCGTAGCCACGCCCTCCTGGTGGGTGTTGGAGGGAGTGGCAGACAGTCTCTGACCAGACTGGCAGCATACATGGCAGACTATGAGATGTTCCAGGTCAGATTTGCATACAGAAAACACCTTTTAAATAAAATTAAATAGTAATTTAGTTCATTGATAAGTTTTTTCAATTAACTCTGATTTTGCCTTTTGCTCTATAGCCAAATCCAATATTCTTAATGCCATATTAGTCTACTTAGCAATCTCTATAGCTGTGTACTTCACTGAGTGTGTTTGCCACTTGAACACATAAGTATGTATGCTCAAATGGCAAACACACTCAGTGAAATCTCGCTACATATGTAATACATACATATGTGGTGAGATTTTATTCGCATATAAAACAAAAAAATTGGTTGATGAACTAGAAACTGATAACTTGTATTTATGCTACTCTAATCATTGAATTCTATATTCTGAGCTAGCCTGTCTGTATTAGTGTACATATAAATAATATTATCAGCTGTTACATGTAATTACCTAGTGATTCCATTGATATTCTGTCACATCTTTAGGTGGAGATAGGGAAAGGCTACACATCAGTGGAGTGGAGAGAAGATCTCAAGAAGATCTTGCGCAAAGGCTCGGAAGGCTCACCAGCTGTGTTCTTGTTTACGGACACTCAGATCAAGGAAGAGAACTTCCTGGAGGACATCAGTAATCTGCTCAATTCTGGAGAAGTTCCCAATATGTTTGCCATCGATGAGAAGAATGAAATCTGCTCCAAGATGAGGCAGATAGACAAGTAAGTGTGTCAGGAGATTCAGTGAGCCGGTGAAGAGAATAGGGTTGAAATTTAATATTGTCTTTTTTTCTTTTCTTTTTTTTACCAAAGGTTCAATTTATTTAAGAGGACACCTTTTAAAATAAATAAAACAATAATTTAGTTCATTGATAAGTTCTTTCAATTAACTCTTATTTTACTTTTTGCTCTATAGGGTTGAAATTTAACGATCTTTTTTTTTTTTTTTTAACCAAGTGAGAGGCCAATTGATTTATATACATTCCAGGTGAAATACAACCTCACTCAATTACTCCTAATGAAATATTTTGATGTATAGGGAATAACCTTTTTGTTGTTGTTGTAAATTAGCTTATGAGACAAAAACACTAGGTTTTTTTTTTTTTTTAATTTTCATATTTACTTATTTTATCCTACATATAAGCTTTTAACAAATTAGTGTCGGAGATAGCACTCTGTGCTGTGAAAGCTTATCTATATTATTATCTCTCTCAGCCATGTGGAGTATTACTAAAGTTTAGGTTGCTATAACAATACATGCTTTGCTATGGTACACTGCATGTTTAACACAGAGGTAGGGAGAAGAGCAAGCAGACAGACGGCACTCCTCTGGCCCTCTTCAACATGTTCATTGAGCGTGTGCGAGACCAGATCCACATTGTGTTGGCCATGAGCCCCATTGGAGACGCCCTTCGAACCCGGCTGCGTAAATTTCCTTCCTTAGTGAATTGTTGTACCATCGACTGGTTCCAGAGTTGGCCGGATGATGCCCTCACTATTGTCGCCCGTAGGTTCCTGGACGATGTGGAAATGGACGACAAAGTGAAGGAGAACTGTGTGGACATGTGCAAAGATTTCCATCAGACGACTAGAAACCTCTCAACGAAATTTCTGAACGATTTGCAGCGCCATAATTACGTCACTCCGACCTCTTATTTGGAGCTTATCTCAACTTACAAAACTCTGCTAGCGAAGAAGCGTAACGAGGTTATAAAGTTGAAGCGTCGTTACGAGACTGGTTTGGAGAAGCTGGACTCTGCCAGTGCACAAGTAGCTGGCATGCAGGAACAGTTGGAAGAACTGCAGCCTCAATTGGAGAAATCTAGCATAGAGGTAAAGTGAACTAGGAATCTGTGGGGATCATTCTGCAGAATGCATGTCATTTTACATGTGCACTGTTTAGAAATTTTAAGATTTCTGTATACATTTTTATTTTCTTATTACAGCTATTTTGTTCATTTGATATGCTATAAATTTATGAGCTGATTTACTATAGTAATCAGTAACTGCAGGTTTGCTCCTTAACAACTAATTGACAAATTCTTTCCTATCTTTAAGTGAGGGATTATCTAATAGATCATAAAGCATGGATAAGTAATATAATATTCAGGGAATAAGTCCTATGAATTATAACTATAGCTACATGCCCACATACATCTACTTCATACGTACATATGTACGTAGCTTTACCATTAGTTAGACGATCACGAATGTGTGTGTGTGTGTGTGTGTGCAGGTGTCTAAGATGATGGTGGTGATAGAGAAGGAGTCCAAGGAAGTAGCAGACAAAGAGATGGTAGTGAAGGCGGATGAGGAGGTGGCTAACAAGCAGGCTATGGCTGCCAAGGCAATCAAGGACGAGTGTGACTCTGAGCTGGCGGAGGCCATACCGATACTGGAAGCTGCCATTAGTGCCCTCAATACACTTACTCCTGCTGTATGTTTGTGTGTGTGAGAGAGAGAGAGAGAGAGATCACAGTTGTCAGCCATCATCTTATTCAAGTCTCTCTCTATTTTCTTTCCTATCCTATTGTTGTCAGGGGAGGATCCAGCGGAGGGGGCCGAGGGGGCCAGTCCCGCCCCCTCTCCAACCAAATAAAAAAAAAATATGAGGATGAATGTACCAATACAGGACAATACTGTTTACAGGCTAACTTGGTCTCTTCACTCATACATTAATATTCAGATCATGTGAAATCAATTATTAATTATATTAAAAATTTTGTGAGTTTTGACCTAAATATATTTGGGCCCCAACCTGTCATTAGCGCTAGATCTGCCCCTGGTTGTTGTTGTTATTGTTTTTTGTTTTTTTTTGTTTTTTTTTGTCTTTCCTTATTATTCTAACACATTCAAGCCCATAATAACAGAAATACTAAGCTTGTCTGCATTTAAGGGGAGAGGGGCAAATGGGGACATATGCCCCACCTAGAATAGACTTCTCCCCCAGATCCTACAGTAATGGGTATATAAGTACCTCATATTTTATCTCATGTCACATGTACAGGACATCACCATCATAAAGACGTCCAAGAACCCTCCAGCAGGTGTGAAGTTGGTCATGGAAGCTGTCTGCATCTTAAAGAAGGTGAAGCCCGACAGAATCCCTGACCCGTCTGGGTCTGGTAAGATGATTGAGGATTTCTGGGGTCCATCCAAGAGGATGGTTGGAGACATGAAGTTTCTCCAGTCACTGAAGGAGTATGATAAGGTAAGGAGTGATAGAATAGAAGGGACATTGGTTCATTAAGAGAAGATTGTGTGAAATTTGGGAGGAATAGCTGGTGTTTATCAATCTGGAGGGTTTAGTTTTGTTATATAGAATTAAGAATAGTGATAATAGTAATAGTAATAATAATAGTAGTAGTAATAATAATAATGATGATGATGATAATAATAATAGTAATACTAATAATTATTATAATAATAAGTATAATAAGTATAATAATAATAATAACAAAGGTGTAAACCTTTAGTGCTACTGTGCACTAGCCAAAATCATCTCAGACTAAATGAATAATTTATTGTGTATTCTAATCAGGTATCAATATAGCTCAAGCAATTAAACGGTACTTATAAATATCGTCTACATAAAAGAAGAAGCTACCAAAATTCACATAAATATTATACAAGCACAATAAATGGTTTTAAATTGTCGTTCCGAGTAAGGTAAGACCTAAATCTACAAATTGTCAGTAATTTCCAAATTCAGAGCGTAACAGACAAACAAACAGACAGACAGGATGACAACTATAACCCTCTTGCACATGTGCGCAGAGGGTTAATAGCAACCATGATAGCAGTAATAATGATAATAGTAATCAGTTTTTTAATGATAATAAGTTTTAACAATTGTTATTAGTAGTGGTTGGTGTAATACAGTAATGATGATGGTGATAACAATAATAATAATAATGATAATAATAATAATAATAAAATAAGATTATTATTAATAATAAGAATAATAAGTTGTATTTTTAGAATTATTGTATTATTTATGTATTTGTATTCAGGATAACGTCAATCCTTCAGTGATAGCCACTATTCGCACCAAGTATGTCACCAACCCAGAGTTCGACCCCGCCAAGATTAAAAATGCCTCAACAGCTGCTGAGGGATTGTGTCGATGGGTTTGTGCCATCGAAAAATATGAGAAGTAAATTACATATGCTGCCTTAGTTCATTGTCTTCATGTTGAAGGACATCATGCAATATATGCTTGTTGAATATTGTTAATTTTAAAGTATCAACTCTTATTTTTTATTTGAATAATCTTTTTGTTTCCTTTTTTTTTTTTTTTTTTTTTTTACATCACTTTGTTAATTTTTTATTCAGAGTTGCTCGTGTTGTGGCTCCAAAGAAAGCCAAGCTGAAGGAAGCAGAAGGAGACCTGGCAAAGGCCATGGGGGAGCTGGCAAAGAAGAGGGCAGATCTAAAGGAGGTACAAGACAAGCTAGCTGCATTGCAGGCTAGTTTTGAGGAGAACACAGCCAAGAAGATGAAACTGGAGAGTGATGTAGACATATGCTCTAAAAAGCTGAACAGGTAAGTAAAGGAACACGATAGTCTTATAAGCATAATAATTTTTTATGGATACTAAGAAATGAAAGGAAACTTTAGAAAGGTTTATTGTTTAAAAATTGGAATGGGTCAGGTTGTAGCTAATCGAAAGCTGAATGACGTGTGCCAAACTAGTGTATTTTTATAAATAAAGAAACGTGTTCATTGTCCTAAAATTCTAACACCATTCTCATCCATCTCTCTCTCTCTTATTGTGGTTGATGTAGAGCTGTGGAGGACTAGGAGGAGAGAAAGACAGGTGGGGTAAGGCTGCATTAGACCTGGCTGAGCAGTATGACAATTTGACTGGAGACATTTTGGTGTCTTCTGGACTTGTGGCCTATCTGGGAGCTTTCACTTCCTCTTTTAGATAGGTTGGTCAAGTTTAATTGATACACATGGACATATAGAGTACCACCTATAATTCATTTTATTAGGTACAACTATATTGCATATTACAATGTACACTATAATATATTATATGTACAATACAGAAAGCATTGTGAATAAACTCACATTTGTACATATGTTAATTTGAAGTATTTAGTAAGGATTATGTGATCTCTACGATACTTAAATATGTTTTTATATTTATATTTAATTACTGACAAAAAAATGCTATAACAAAATATTAGAACTGAATTAGCTCACAATACATTTAATTAGACGATGCAGAAATAAGGTGGTACATATTGTGAAATATTTAAAGGTTAATAATAGCAAATTTTCTCGTTTTAACAGTAATATTGTTAAATAAAAAATTTAAGTTTTAATTAGCAATATTGGCTGTTAAAACGAGAAAATTTGCAAAAAATTTAAGCCGAGAATGACTGAATTATTTAAAGGTTGCATTTGTTATAATTTGACAGGAACAAATTGAACTGGAGGAAGAAGTGTCAGGAATGTGGAGTTCCCTGTTCCAACGAGTTCTCTCTGAGCACCACACTTGGAGAACAGGTCAAGATCAGATAGTGGAACATTGCAGGACTGCCCAATGACAGCTTTTCTATTGACAATGGAATTGTCATCAGGTAATGAATTCAAGACAATGATATTGTAATGCCAAGAAAGTGTGGCTGAATAGTTTATGTTACTTTATGTGCATTTATGTACACATATAAAACTTCACGAGGAATACTTGCATATAGAAATACATGCATTTGCACTTCACAAAATTATAACTAAGAGTTTAGAAAGTAAGGGATGTACCATGTATGCATGTATTGTTGTATGTATACTATAATAATAATAACTTTTTGTAATTATTATTATTATTATTATTATTATTATTATTATCATTATTATTATTATTATTATCATTATTATTATCATTATTATTATTATTATTATTACTGACATAATTATTATTCCTAGCAATGCTCGTCGATGGCCTCTAATGATTGACCCTCAGGGTCAAGCCAACAAGTGGATCAAAAACATGGAAAAGGCCAACAACCTGCACATCATTAAACTCACAGACTCTGACTTTGTCCGCACTCTGGAGAACTGCATTCAGTTTGGCACGCCTGTCCTGCTCGAAAACATTGGAGAAGAACTCGACCCCATTCTGGAGCCCCTCCTCTTGAAGCAAACCTTCAAGCAAGGGGGTAGTATTTGCATCAAGCTGGGAGACAGCACGATGGAGTACTCCAAGGACTTCAGGTTTTACATAACCACTAAACTCAGAAACCCTCACTATCTGCCAGAGACGGCAGTCAAAGTGACTTTGTTGAACTTTATGATCACCATGGAAGGCTTGCAGGACCAGTTGCTGGGAATCGTGGTGGCTAGAGAAAGACCTGAGCTGGAGGAGGAGAAGAATCAGCTCATACTGCAGGCAAGTCTGAAGTTTATTTTTCTATGCATTACATAAAGAGTAATGATTATGTGTGCACTCAGGTTGGTCATTATTTCTTTATGATTTGAATTCTGTGTTTGTTTATAGTCTGCTGAGAATAAGAAGCAGCTGAAGGACATTGAGGATAAGATCCTGGAGGTGTTGTCTAGTTCTGAGGGTAATATCCTTGAGGATGAAACAGCTATTGAAATATTGTCTTCATCCAAGAAACTGGCCAATGAAATAGAAGAAAAACAGGTGCTAATCATTATGATGCATGTCTTTATACTTCCAATTTTTTAACCTTGGTTGTTGTTATTGTTACTGCTATTATTATTGTTATTGTTATTATTATTGTTGTTAATATTATTATTGTTATTATTATTAAATTATTATTCTTATTATCAATATTATTATTATTGTTATTATTATTATTATTGTTGTTGTTGTTATTATTATTTGTTTATAGGCCATTGCTGATGAGACAGAGAAGAAGATTGACATAGCTCGACTTGGCTACAAGCCTATTGCCATCCATTCTGCAGTGCTGTTCTTCTCTATCACTGACTTGGCCAATATTGAGCCCATGTACCAGTATTCTCTCACATGGTGATTACAATAAGTTTGGCACAGCTATTGAAGTTACTAATCATATAAAAAACATTAGATATCCAGCTTAAATCATAATTATCATTAATGTTGGATTTTAAGCATCCTCTCTTTTTTTAAAAGCATCTGTTAGTGCTCCGTGCCTCTCGTCAACTGCTGATAGACGTTAGGCCCCACTTTTAGGATACTATTCATTGCTTAAGCGTTCATATTTTACAAAGCACCCACATTCTTACCGTTAGGAGCTATATGCAGGGATGCTTAACCTGCATCTACGGTATACTTTTTTTGCAATAAAATTCCCTACATTCCATATACATGTATGCGTATTATTTACTTACGAAATTTATTATGGTTTATTACATTGACTTACGTTGTATACAGGTTTGTGAATCTATTTGTGTTGTCTATTGATAATGCTGAACAATCAGACAATCTGGAGGCCAGGCTGGGGGCACTCAAGGCTCACTTTACCTACTCCCTCTACTGCAATGTGTGCAGATCTCTATTTGAAAAAGATAAGGCATGATACTTATATATATATAGATATATTGGTCTTTAATCACTGCATTATTTAGAACTTGCTATACTTGCATTAGAGTACCCTGCACATTCTTATACTGTATTATGTATTCCTGTTAATATTTTTGTATTACAATTATTTTTTAGTTCGTTTACTATCCGTAATTAATTCACCGTACCTTATTCTCTACAGCTTTTGTTCTCTTTTGTTCTGTGCTCTGATCTCCTGAAGTATCATAAAGAAGTGGAGGAGGATGACTGGAGGTTTCTACTGACAGGAGGCATTGGTCTAGACTATCCTCACTCCAACCCAGCCACATGGCTGCCTCAGAAATCTTGGGATGAGCTGTGCAGACTGGATGACCTACACGTGTGAGTTGTGTCTCTAACTTATTATCCCTCAGTCCACATGTGTGACAAGATTATTATAGTCGTCCTGTCTGTGTGTGCGTGTGTCTTTCTGTCACACTCTGATTTTGGAGATTATGGAAATTAACCATTGATTATATACATAGGAACTTTCCCAGAATAACGATTTTAGTCTTTATTTGTGCTTCTTTTTTTTTTTTTTTTTTTTTGGCCGATTTTTTTAGATAGCACAAAGCAGTAGGTACTGTACATTATGCGTGAGTATCCCTTGCAAATTTCATTGCAAGAGCTATATTATTGTATTTTCTTCTTTTGGTCTGAGAATTGATTTTGTAATAGCTTGCTAGCTATTGTACAGTGGTGCTGAGACCTTTTTCTTTTTCAAAAAAATAAGATTTTATATTATTGTTATTATTATTGTTCTAAGAACAGCTTAGAAGAAATTTGACTTCCATCGCATTCTATTTGGGTCAAGAAATGTAACAATATTTATTTCCCTTCTTTCAGGTTTAAAGGTATCCGTAACCATTTCAAGAGCAATGTGAAGGGATGGAATAAGTACTATGACAGTCTGGATCCTCATGTGGAGCCAATGCCTGGAGAGTGGGACAAGAAACTGGCCATGCTCCAGAAAATACTAGTGCTCAGATGTCTCAGACCAGATAAAGTGAGTTCTGTGTAAGAAATAGATTAATTCAGTGATTCTCAGCATAGAGATGGAAATGGATTGAATTGAACATGTAGTGAGGAGATTTCTAATGATAATTGTTTACACGATATTGTATTTGCATAGGAGTATAAATACGTGACTGGATGGTTTGAAATTATTTTTTGTGCACTTTAATGCATATTGTAGAAATAATTAATAGACTGTAGTCGGCCACCATTTGCTAGTCAGAGGTAGCATTGTCGAATAAGACTTAATACAGTTCTAATGATTTTGTTGATATGATCAAATCATTCAATTAATTTCATCAGTGCAAACATTTTAATAATCACTAGACTGAAATGCAATGAGTCTGGGTGGGGTTATTTATAGAAATCTGTCAGACATAGAAATGTAAGGACTTGAAAATCAGTAAACAATTATTATAATTAGTTCAACTTAGACAACACCACAGGCCAACCATGACACTGCTTGTAGTTTTATGTATAGTGTATTTGTGCTGTGCTATGTATGTATTTAGGTTATTCCAGCAGTCCAAGATTTTGTAGTTGCCAAGTCTGGTCGTAAATTTATAGAGCCTCCTCCCTTCAACCTGCCAAACACGTTTGACGACTCCAACTGTTGTGCCCCTCTTATCTTTGTCCTCTCTCCTGGTGGAGATCCTATGAATGCACTACTCAAGTTTGCAGATGACCAAGTGAGAACTTGAATTCTCTGATAGTTTGATAGTGAATTTAGTTTGTGATGCCATTTTATGCAATGTTAGCTACCAATATTTTCAGTGTTATTCTTTTGGCGTAAAGGTCACTTGGTTACATGATTAATTTGCACAGGAAACAGTATGTATTTCTGTTCTAGTAACACTGAACTCTGGTAGAACAGAATCTACATAAATAACTATATTAGTGAAAGTAAACAAACAAACAGGTAAATTAATATAAACATTAACAGCATGAAACAAAAGTTACAGTAGGAGTCAAAAAAAAGTTCCGAATTCCGTTCCGTAGAACGGCCGTCGCACGATTAAATAACGGGGGGAAAACGGTACGCCGTTTGTTAAAAAACGGCCGTTCCGTTCGACCGCGTTACCGTTTTAATCTTTCTCGTTCACCATATGTCTATATAAATATAAAAAAATCGTTTATCCAATAAAACGTTCCGATTATTTTGTTTATAGGCTCCAGAGGCACAGCTTTTCGGGTTAAAAAAAATTGAAGCCGTCGAAGTTGTCTCGCGGAGAATTGTTAGTTTGACCACCGCACAGTATCGACGTTTTCTCGAAGTTAGGGCCTTCTCCGGCTTAGATTTTTTCTACTGGAGGTCCATCAGTAGCTAACAGAAGATCTACGAAGTGCGGACCTCGTTATAGCTTTGTGCCCATCGGAATTTCGTTCTGCAACTTTATTGAAGCAAGTTAAAATTTTGTACGAGCTTTTTTTCACTATCCACGTAGCGTTTAATGGTCGATATAAGGCCTTAGCTTGCTGATATAACTATAGAAGAGTTTCTAGCTAGAAAATATCTGTGAATCGACGGAAATGCTTCACCGTTTTTTACCGTTTTAGTTAACGGTGTCGGCCGTTTAGTCAAAACGGTACGAAACGCAACGATAAAAACTACGGTTTAAAACTACTATTTTACGGCCGTACTACGGATCGGAATTCGGAACTTTTATTTGTCTCCTACTGTACATTCTAATCTCCAGTAAAGTAAACTATTTAGGGTAGTTCCTGCCAACACCTCTTTGTTATTTCCGATACAACTTGTGAATTCCATATTGCATTCCTCATATGCAACGTGATTATAGCTGTGGGTTCATGCAGTATTGGAGCTAAGTTTGCTTTTCATGATCCAATCAGCACTTTCCCTGTTTATGTGTAATTTAGGGTTTTGGAGGTGCCAAGTTGAGCTCTCTGTCCCTGGGTCAAGGCCAGGGTTTCATAGCTCTGAGGATGATAGAGTCTGGCAAGAAGGAAGGCACTTGGGTGGTGTTACAGAACTGCCATCTGGCAGTTTCCTGGATGCCCATACTGGAGAAAGTGTGTGAAGAGTTCAACCCAGACACAACTCACCCGGACTTCAGACTGTGGCTGACATCTTACCCCTCACCTCATTTCCCAGTGTCCGTCCTTCAGAATGGTGTAAAGATGACCAACGAACCACCCAAGGGCATGAGAGCTAATATTATCAGATCATATTTGAATGATCCCATATCTGATACAGAGTTTTTCAGTGAATGCAAGAAGCCAGTGAGTATGGCATTACAATTGAAGTTAAAATTTTGATTGTTTGCTGAATAAAACAGTATGCTAAGACATTGGTAAAAATTGTTGTTTTTAGTTAGCTTTATTATATTCATATATTCTATATAGCGAGAGTGGAAGCGTCTGCTGTTTGGACTCTGTTTCTTTCATGCCCTGGTTCAAGAAAGGAGGAAGTTTGGGCCACTTGGATGGAACATTGCATACGAGTTTAATGAGACAGATCTCAGAATCAGTGTCAGACAGCTGCAAATGTTCCTCAACCAATATGATGTAAGCTAATATTATGAGACTAAGGAAGTACTAGTGTAAGCAAATGTCTGAACTATAGTGTCCTCTTATAGGCAAATTCTACAAGTACTTCCTGCAATTCTCATAGAATGTGAACATACAATAATCGTACTCTTTTAATTTTATCTGAATGGTAGTTGAGCAGATAATCCTTGCTTATTAAATTAACTGCAATTTTTTTTTAATAATAAACGTCTAATTTTTTAAATATTTGTCAATTTAGCATGTACCGTTTGCTGCTCTGCGGTACTTGACTGGCCAGTGTAACTATGGTGGTAGAGTGACAGATGACTGGGACAGGAGGACTCTACTCACTATACTCAACAAGTTCTTCTGTAATGACATACTTGATCAAGACAAGTATGTCTTCTCTACCAGTGGGACTTACCACTGCCCTCTAGATGGAGAGGTAAGGATTATCAATGGAACATTCTTATAATAATAATAATAACAACAAATTATTATTATTATTATTATTATAACTGTAATCATTGAAGTCATATTAGCAATTTAATTGAACACAACATAACATTGTGACTGATTAACTTCCCTTTAGCATGAGAGTTACTTGGAGTATGTTCGTTCCTTACCCATCATCCCCCATCCTGAGGTGTTTGGCATGAATGCTAATGCAGACATCACTAAGGATCAGCAGGAGACCAATCAACTCTTCGACAGTATCTTATTAACCCAAGTAAGTACATATACCAAAATAATTCAATAATATAGTATTATACTACATGTTTCTGTGTTGTTGAATTTGTGTAATAATATGTGACAGTCTATGGGAAAAGGGGGCTCTTCACGCAAAAATTGAAATTGAGATATAGGCTCCAGAAGAAAGTCAGAGGAAAAATTCTTTCTTTCTCCTATTTTTGTTTTTTTGCAGAGTTAGTTTTAGTGACCCTTACTCTAAGTCTACGCCAAATTTCAAATGCCGAAACAACTTAAAAGACCCCAAGCATGCCGTGGAAAGACAAGCTACTTTTTATTCTCTCTCGTTCTCGAAGTACAATAAACGGGGAATGGGCGGAGTTTCAAACAAGCAGCTGAAAAAAAAACGGCATAGCTTTGAGAATAGTGCATGCAATCTACAGCTTACCTCTGGTTGAAAGTTTACCACTACATGGAGTAGAGTAGCCAAGGATTCCGACAAGACAGGCTGTGAGACGCTCTGAAAGCTAAAAAGAACTGCACGCAAACTTCGTTAGTCGCCGTTAAAAAGCGGTTGTACGATTTAATTGCGTATGCGGAGTATGTCATTAAGTATACGGAAACATTAATTATACCGGAAGTGGAAATTCAATTTATGTTTTCTCGATTTCTAGTTCAATTGCTTTGCTGAATACAGCCCAGTTCAACTGTCGAAGGTTTTACCCTCCAGTATTTTAGCACTAAGTTGAGATAAATTGTAGCTTTTTATTAGCATAAAAAACTCAATTTTTTTGGTTTGAGTGAAGTGCCCCCTTTTCCCATAGACTGTCACATATGTAAAATCTATTTCATAGGAAAGATAAGTGTACAAAATTAATGTTGTTTTGTTTTATTCTTGGCAGGCACGAACTTCATCAGGTGGAGGAAAGTCTAATGATGAAATATTGGAGGAAGTAGCTGCAGATATTCTGAATAAATTACCTAAGGACTTTGACACTGAAGAGGCATTCAGGAAATACCCTACCACTTATTCACAGGTACTGAGACAACCACAATTAATGCATTGTCCTGATTCATTGTCCAGGGTGTACTTGCTTATGGAAGAAATGACAGGTTGTTATATGTGATTTTTTTTATTCTTTCACATTGTAGACTTATTTATTGTATTATATATTACATGTATTTAGAGCATGAACACAGTGTTGGTTCAGGAGATGGTACGATTTAATCGCCTCACAGTAACGGTTAGGGCATCTCTCTCCAATATCCGTAAGGCCATCAAGGGTCTAGTTGTCATGTCCCAAGAGTTGGAAGAGGTTGCTGACTCCATGCTCAAAGGCAAGATACCTGGGCTGTGGATGAAGAAATCTTACCCATCGCTCAAGCCTCTGGGCTCTTATGTCAATGATTTGCTTGCCAGAATCAAATTCCTACAGGATTGGTTAATGCATGGACCTCCCATTGTGTTTTGGATATCTGGATTCTACTTTACACAGGCTTTTCTAACAGGTGACTATGCTGGGAAATTATTTTTTTTAAAGCTGGCAATTCCATATCTTTCAATTAAATGCGTGTTTATTGACATTATCTCAAAAAAAATTTCAGACATTACAACTTCCAATATTCCAATGTGTGAGATAAATGTTATTTTGACAGATTCTTTATCTACACTGTGTAAAACAACTTAAAAACAGTCTTCTTCAGCTATACACTACAATTTTTCGAGTGGACGACCTATAACTTTCTTATGTATTCTGTACGTGTTGATTTAACTAATGACCTCAATATATGAATAGTTTTGTGTACCAATGAGCCTGTACAATATTATGGTTCATTGGTTCAATTTAGTGTCAAAAAACAACAACAACAAACTATTAGCTATAGCAAAAATATGTCAAGCTTTATCATATATCCGAGACATATATACCAACTGTATGCCATGTTCCACTCAGAATTATGCAAGGAAGTATCAGATTCCTATTGATCTCCTGGGATTTGACTATGAGGTACTGGAGGACAAGGAATACTCTGAACCCCCTGAAGATTGTATGTAGTTTTTGTCTTTGTATATGCTTGTGTGTCAACAACGATGATGATGGTAACCAATGACCGATAGCGGTGTGTATTTATGAATAATTCATGAGCTTAAACAGTTTTGGTAAAGTGTCGTTTTTACTTGAATGGGTAAAGATTGTTATATTCCATTTAATTGTACTAAATGTGGGCGTAATTGGCAAGGGAAGGCAGCATAGGTTTCAGAAAGGAAGGCCCACATGAGAGTACAATTTTTACCGCTCACAGATTCAGTGCTGATTGTATATCTTATGTTAGGAAATCTCTGTTGCTAGAGGTGTGATTCTAAGAGCGTGTTCCAAGTGATAGTGTAATGTGCATGTCATTAAGTTCAAAATGTTCCTGTAGTTACCAGACATGGACTTCAGTGGTTGCTGAAAACCCATCTCAGGAAAGACTGAAGTTTTACACACTAAGCCGTTGCTGGCATAATAATACAGCTAGCTGGATATATTAAACTTAAGGGACAACAAAACAAAATTATTCTTATGTAATATAAGCTGAAAATTTAAGAACTTATTATTCTACAGTAGTGACTTTGTTAGCACATTAACTTACTTGCACTCACGGTTTGCTCTCTTAGTGCTCTAGTTATTATCAGTATCATTATTATATTATTGTTGCTGTTATTTTATATTTGTTATTATTATTGTCTGGTGATTTTCATCAGGTGTATTCGTAAAGGGGTTGTTTTTGGATGGAGCCAAGTTGGACAGAAAGACTAAGTTACTTGGAGAGTCTGACCCAAAGATACTTACAGATGCCATGCCTGTGGTAAGACATGTACACCCACAATCTGGAAATACTAGCTAATAATTTCACCATCAACAAGAAACAGTAAGAATTCATAACACCCATTGTATTAATATAACTAGACAAAGTATTTATGTCCATTGCTTTGCTTTTAGAATCAGATACAGTAGTTCCGCTGTATAATTATTTGAAATAATGCTTCAGGAATATTGTTGTTTACATTGTCCCACCCAAAGACTATAGCCTTTTAAAGTAGCTAAATCATTGTTAAGTGAAGTTTGAATTCCATATCACAACATCATGGTTTCTGCGGGAAAAGTATTCAGCCATGAAGACCGTGAAAAAAGAAGTAAGGATTAGACTCCAGCGTTGTTGCTTTTTTGAGTACCTAAATAGTAGTGTTATTTTAGCTTACTAAAACTAAGACCAAAACCCCTTAGTTTAGGGTTATTTTACTTTTGGTAAAAATAACTAAAATTAAGCAGTAGAAAACATGAAAAAACTGAAACTAAGTATTTTAGAAGATAGTAAATTGATAATAACTAAAACTACCAGTAGAATGGATGACAAAAACTAAAACTAAGCAATTTTTATTGTAAACATTCACCTTGAATTGTGTTATTATTAAATGAAGGTATAAATTGCCACCAAGTAATTATTCTTTAAATATGTGACCGGTTTTGGGAAAATCGGCCTAAACGCGGCATCTAAAGTTTTCTAATTTATTCTACCCTTAGGCTGCACGGGGCCTTGGGATGCCGTTCTTCCTAATTTGGAAGCTGTAGCACAAGCCGTCTTCGCCCTACGTACTACAACACTTCAGTATTTTTGCTAAACTTATTATTGCTGATTTCGAAAAAAAACGCCGGATAAAGGCGTTGCTAAGGTCAGGGGACGTGTCTTGCGTCCGTATACTATTACTGCGTGTCTCCGGGACACTATGGAATAAACCGGTTACAGGCGGATTGAAAGAAGTCTAAAAGGTTTAATGCTGAGCTCCTTAAGAAACTATGATGGCGAGAATTGCGTGAGTACGTGAATTATGTAGAATAGTAAGTGAATTAGTTAGCTACAGTTTTTTGCCCGCTGTTAGTGAAAAGCCCGCCAATAATTTCTTAGCAACTCTCCGTACACGAGTCCAACCGGCTAGTGTTTCTAGCCTTCTAGTGTGAGTTCTAGAGCACGCCAAAACTTACAACTGCGTCATAAGCTAGAGCTAACTAGTGTCTATCAATTTCTGCCATAAAAATTTTTTTCGAAAAAAATCGACCCGGGATACTGAAAAAAATTGTTTGCCGCGTTTAGGCCGATTTTCCCAAAACCGGTCACATATATCATTCTTCTTTTATCAAACCTAAGATTTTTCTGACCCAAATGAACACACCATGGAAATTCAATTCATGCTGTATCAATTAGTTAAGGTTCTGGTATAGGGTCGCCTCATGAATATTCATAAGCTATTTAAAACCTTATTTTTGTATCATTCATTCTCTATTTTCTTCTGTAATTCCCAAGAAATAAAATTTATTATGAAAATGAGATGATGAAATGACTATAAAATGTTACAAAATATAAATGGGATGAAAAAACTGCAACCAAGTCTGGAGGGTCTAGGCGGACAATAGAACCAATAGCGGCAGGCCAAGCTTCAGTTTACCAGTTTCTCCAGGCAGGTATGTACTTACTTGAGGGCCTCTCGAAGAGATTCTAACCGTAGGAGTCCAGGAACTAAACTAAAGCTGGTCCTGTACGTTATCGCGATCGCACTCAGTCGACTAACTGGAGCCATAACTTCCAAAGCAAACACTCTTCAAGGCGAAACTTTTCGAGAGGCCCTCCCCCTACCTTCGGGTAATTGGAATATACCTTGGCTGGACTGTATTTAGTGTGTCAGGCAACTAAAAAGTCCTCCAAAGCTAACCCAGTATAACTAATCGTCAGAAAACCCGGGAAAATTACCGCAACCGCGGGAAATCGCCCACGCATCAGCTGTAGAAGCCACGCGGTGCACGTTACCTGACAGGTATAGTAAACTTACAGTAGTAGCCTGGAGAAGTAATGGGTAACAAAAAGAATGGGAGGAATAAGAAGTACTGCATGCACAAAAGCAGGAGAGCCTATGTCAAGAAGAAACTTCCCATGAGAAGGCCTGTAGAGAAGAAGGTTCTGCAGGAAAGAAGCGGTGGTGAAGCAAACTCTCCTCCAGGTTTGGTGATACAGGGTAGTAGACTGGCAAACATAGACAAGGTCAATGAGTATGCTAATCAAGTGGCCAGACATGCTGCTAGTTGTGAAGGTTCCATGGAACTGAAGAGGGAGAGTAGAAATGGTCTAGCATCTGTTTTCACTGGAGAGTGTTCCACTTGCGAGCACACTGTTACGCTGGAGACATCAAAGAAAGTGAAAGGTCCAAAAGGTTATAACAGGTAAGCAAAATAAGTTTGCAGAAATTTTTTTTGAAATTTATTGTATAACATACCCATAAAGAATTGTTTATTATTATTATAGTTATTATTATAATGACAAGGTGCGGTCAAAGAAATAGTATGTACTCATAGTCCTATATATTAGATACACGTTAGAAAAGTTGATTTTGTGTTCTTGTAGTTTTAAAGTTGGTTTTCCTCCCTATTTATAGCGTAAGATTTAGAAATTCAAACACACACACTTTTGACCAACCAAGTCAATTACAATTGACATAAGTAATGTGGTAGAAACTAGGATAATCTGCTTATGATGTAATTGCTATGGGAGCACAGTGTATTGTTAGAGCCGACTTCTTGTACTATCCGATTTTTTTTTCTTTTGACACCACTTCCACCTCATTTCTTCTTTCTCCTAATACTTCAGATATTTCATTTCTCTGCCTTTCCCTGCACGTTCATGTCCATTGGAAAAATCTACAATGAAATAGTGGTATTAAAAATTTCTACAGTTACTAATACTCTAGCATTTTTAATTAATTTTTTTATGATATTGAGCTATGATCGACGAGCGGTAAGCATGTATTCAGGATTTGTTAATTTGGGGTTTAAATGCTTGATCAGCATGCATTCCTCTCCTAACAAAGTCTACTCCAGTGCAGCCAGTCGATCTTCTGTGAGAGTAGATGCTGACAGGGAAAGGAAAGCAAAAGACCAAGTGAAGGAGAAACGACGACGGAGTAAATACCAACGAATCGACGATTCCGTGGCAGCTCGTAGTGCATACAGCAGACACGATGGAGGCATTTCACCTGGTCAAGTTGATGATGACATTCCCTCAGATGTATTGGAAGCACTGAAGAGAGGGTATTATGACACGCGGGTGGTGGTAACTGGTGAAGAAGCTAGAAACATTGAAGAAGCTACGAGAGGTCAGAGTACTTGTGATGAATGGATGAAAGAGCGAAGGAAGCGACTGACAGCATCCAATGTGGGAAGTGTAGCAAAGATGAGGAAGACGACCAAACGCAGCAAGAAAGTCCAAACTCTGCTCTACAGTACTTTTCGAGGCAACAAGGCAACGCAATACGGTGCAGACAATGAAGACAAGGTTCGACAGCAGTATGTTGCTGACTTGGTGGCAGATGGCAATAATCTGGAACTGCGAGAATGTGGCATCTTCATTTCCAAATCTACCCCATGGCTAGCAGCGAGTCCTGATGGTGTGATCTATGACAGGTCAAATAACACTAGTGTTGTGGGTCTACTCGAAATCAAGTGCCCATACAGTGCCAGAGACATCAGTATTGATGAAGCTGCTAAGACCTCCTCATTCTGCCTTGCGGACAATGACATGCACAAACTCAAACACTGCCATGATTACTATTATCAGGTTCAGTGTCAGCTGTACTGTGTTGACTGTGAGTGGTGCGACTTCGTGGTGAAGACTGGCAAGGACATACACACACAGCGGATTTACAGGGACAGGAAGTGGTGGGAACAAGAGATGGGGAAGTTAGAACAATTTTATTTCGATTCTTTGTTGGCTGAACTAGCAGCCCCACGTTTCAAGAAAAGTGGCATAGGAGAACCTAGTTCACAATAACTTATTTGTTTGTTTTTGTTTTGTTTTTTGCATTCGTATCAACTACTGTGTACACAAAGTTTTAAAATGTCTCAACACAATAATTCCCACTGCTGTGCTTGCTTTTATTCCTAGAGGTGCACAGCCACAAGTTGTTAGCACTAAAGTGCGAATTGGCCACTGAAAACTTTAATTAGAAAATGCGTGGGTGAAACACTATACCGGAACCTTAATAAATGTATTGTTCATGATAGATATGGGTGAAGCCAGTAAAGAGAGATGACATTCCGGAACAGATGACATACACTGCCCCTATGTACAAGACCAGTGACAGAAGAGGAACTTTGTCCACTACTGGTCACTCCACTAACTTTGTTATAGCCACCAAACTACCAACTGACAAGCCAGAAAAACACTGGATAGAAAGGGGTGTGGCTCTACTCTGTCAGCTGGATGATTAATGTTCTTGTATGTGGATGTTTGCAACAGTATCGCTTATTTTAAACTGTAATTTTCATGCATGCTGCTAGATTTCAGCCATACACAGCTAGTTAGATCAGTACTTGTGTCAATGATATTGTATTCATGTATTAAAATATTTTTTTTAATTATAAGCCTCATTTAAATAGAAGGAAAAAAAAGACTAATTTGGTGGGTTTGCAAACTAATTGAATCAAAAGTAGTATCTTCCACAACCACATAGCAGGAAGAGTCACACAAACACAAGATGTGTTTGTGTGTATCTATGCAGCCTGCTATCTTCTATTGACTATTTCATCATTTTGTGTGTTGCAATGTGTGCATTTCTCAACTCAGATATTGGTCATGAATTCTGACATCATCCAGTCGTTAACTTATCACATTTTTGCCACGATGCAACTCTTATTGTTGAATGTTTCACCAAAACAGTTGATGTTGTTGGACCCTTTGTAAATTCTAAATGTGGATACCGGTACTTTCTTACTGCAATTGACTTTGCAATAATAGTTTTGTTTTTGCTTATCCAATGAGGTATATATATATATCTAAAGAAATGGCTATGAACTTGCTAAAATTGTTTTCTTTTACTGGCCACCTTCTGCCATGTTACCTGATCAGGGATCTAATTTTCTGTCTCGAGTTCTGTCACAACTATACGTAAATTTTGCTATTTGTCGTGTGCAAACTTCTTATCACCCTGAGAGTAACAGTCAACTTGAAAGGCTCCATTCAACCCTCAAAAAGTGGTACAAGGAATAACCATCTCTAGCAAGCATGATTAACAATTTGTTTTAGACCTTGTTTTGTACTTCCTGAGAAAGTTGCCTCAATCCCATGGGTAATATCCCTTTTGAGTCATGCATTCATTGAGTCAATTCATCACAACATGTCAACAACCATTCATTCCTTGAAGTCTAAAATGAATGGTGCCAACTCCAATAAAAGGGTCGAAATATTATAGTCAGACAGGCAAAAATTTTGATTCTATATAATTATTATGAAGTGGGAGGATTAGTTATGTTTGTTGTCAGTTGGGAGGGTCCATAGCTATGAGATTGTTTTGAAATTGAATGATGTCAAATATAAAATTGTTTCTTGTAAAGGAAAATCCCATCCCAATGTTATTCATTTGAAGCATAATTAAAGAAGTTTCACGATAGTAACGATAGTAATAACAATTCTATTCATCATTATTGTGATGATGGTTGATGGTGATGACTTTGTTGATGTGCCATTCGTGCCAGATTCATTGAAAGGTGTTCAGCTACCTAAGCCCCAATGTAAAAACTAGACACGTTCTCTGAATTTGCCAAACAGTTTTTTTCTAATAAACCAAGTCTGACTTCAACTAACTACCTTTAATATTCGCGTTACCACTGATGTTGCAGTGTGGGGTCAGTCATATACTATACCCAAAGCTCTTGAGCCTTCCGATTGCGTGGAATAGCCTTCTTATACCTGTCCTGTAAAAGGATGGAAGTATACGTTTAGTGGGTGACTATAGCAAGCTGAATGAGGTCACAGTGCCTATTTTGTTTGTGATGCTATCACTGAGGAAGTATGTGCAAAACTTGGTTAGGCTAAAATTTTGTCCACTGCTTTGCCAACCATGTTTTACTCATCAGTAAAACATTAGTAAATAATGATTCACTTCAGTTTTACCGGTGTTGTACTTAATAGAATATCCTAGTAAAACATGCAGTAAACTCTAAAACCGGAACACTTGAGCACGAATGTTGTACACATGTTTTACCACCTCTACACTGTCCAGTAAAACATGAGGTAAAAAGTATTCCCAGTACACCATGAGGTAAAACATCCAGTACACTTCAAATGCTCCAGCAGTTTATAAGATATTGATGTCGACTGTATTGTGTGACCTTGAATCATTTTCTACGCCATGTTGATGATATGGTTATTTTTTGAGAAAGTTGGGAAACTAATCTTTCCACTTGAGACTGTCCTTATTCGACTCAAAGAAAATATTGAACTCTAAAGTCTGAGAAGTGAGGACTTCAGCAAGAAGTTAAATGTTGGGTTAAGTTGAATGAAAATGTTGGCCATTAGAACAAGAAACTAATGCTATTAGTATTTCAGCAAAGAATGGATTAAATAATTTAAGACTATCGTTATTATGACAATTGTTATTACTATGGAACTGCTAATTCATTGCCACGCTAATTGGTGATCACAAAAAAGTTAAGGTGTAAAAAATAAATTAATTATTTTATTTGGCATGTAAATAAAGCATATTCTCAAAATATACACTGACTGAAAAGAGTCCATTAACAACCATAACAAAATGCTTAAACTGTGTTGATAATTAGAATTAACAAAGAATTGACAAGACTGTAGAGGTTATCAAGTTATCAACAACTGATAACACACTAATTTACTATTTGTTATGGTTGTCAATGGACACTTTCATGCAGTGATAAAACTCTCAAACATCTATAGCTAATACACTAAATGAAGCCTAGTTACTTGTTACAACATTTATTCTATTAGTTATTACAAGTAATTTTTTAAAATTTAATTATTTGTATAATAGTCATACACACATTAAATGAGAGATGTAAACAGTAGCCATGGCAACAGCTTTCATTGTAAAATGCTATTAGTGAATAGTAGAAGTAAACAGTTTCTTAAGTCTGCTATTCCCATATCCTCCCATAACATGGACCTTGTCTGATGCTATGATACTGGTACAGTTATGTACTGTATGTGGTAGTTGTCCAGCCTGGACCCAGGTATTAGTCTCAGGGACATAGCGCTGGATGGTAGACACTGACTTCCCACTCTTCATGTCCCAACCACCGACTGCCAGTAGAGATCCTCCAATGTTGAGTGGACAAGAGAATGTACAGTTGAGTGAAGGTAGTTTGTTCCATATGTTGGAACTGTCTAATGAGGAGTGTGAAACAAGAGCCTCCAGAGATACACTATAGACATCGGGACTACTCTGCCACAGATTCCCACTTCCCCCCATGAGGTACCAGGTATATGCTATTGTAGTAGACTTCATCCCTACCCATGGTGTTGGTGTAGATTGTCCAGTGGACCACTGCATGTTGGATACATCAAGTACCTCAACACTAGCATGTAAACAAACTCCATGGCAACCACCAGCCACCACCAGCCAATGTTTATATGAAGTAACTGAAGGCCAATAGCGAGGTGTAGACATAGGAGGGAAGGGGTGTGTCCACTGGTTGCTGTCAGGCTGCCACTCTCCTAGCTCACTGCTATCAGAGTTGACTATATTTCTTCCTCCCACCACAACTAGTTTGTTGTTGATGGTAGTCATAGCAAACTCCCTGGTACCGTATTGAGGTAGAGTGTGCCACTGGCAGGACTGAGTGTTGTAGGCCATCATTATGTAGGCATCCTCAACTCTGTCAGTCAGTCCTCCTCCAACATACACTGTATCATTTATCTGCACTGATTGGATGTATGCACTCATAGCCACTGGCATGTCAGGACCACGCCTCCGGTCTAGTTCTAGTGGGAATGTCTAAATAATAACAAATACATTATCTGTAGTAAATGTGTATGTCATTACTCATGTCTATAGTATTAATATTTAATGTAGAGGATATTGTTTACGTCACACTTTGTTCATTAAATTAAAAATCTTACTGTTGCCATGGTTACTGTTTACATGCTATTGACAAAATTGATACTGATCACATTATAATTAATTTGATAATAATGTGACTGGTTTTGGGAAAATCGGCCTAAACGCGACATCTGAAGTTGTCTATTGTATTCTACCTGTATGGGGCCTTGGGATGTGCTCCAAATTTGAATATTATTGATATTCACCCTATGCACTACAACACTTCAGTTTTGTTATAAACATATTATTTCTGATTTCGAAAAACAACAACAAAAAAACGCTGCATAAAGGAGTTGCTAAGGCCAGAGGTCAAATGTCAAGGTCAAGTCAATGTAAAAATACTGCTGACTATATGAAATTATAGATAACTTTTCTTTCTTGCCTAATTTTACAAAACACACGGAAATTACTTACCGGAGATTTATGTGTGAATAATTTATTTTCTGACGTTTTGGAATTTTTTAAATCTCGACGGAGTTGCTCCACTTCCAATTGGATTTCACCTTTCTCTTGCTGATGAAGAGCCTTTAATCGAATGTTCTCAGCTGCCAATTGTTGGCTTGAGGAATTCAGTTCATGTTTCTCAACTTTAAGTTGATTGTTCTCCTTCTTATACTCTGCCTTCAATTGATCCTTCTCAGCCTTCAATTGATCTTTCTCGGTCTTCAGTTGATTGTTTTCAACTTGCAAGTTGTTGATGACAACTTCTAGTTGCTCTTTTTCTTCAAGAATTCTTGAATTGGCATTAATTAAACTTGTTCTATCTGCTGATATTTCCATTTCCAGTTTCTAAAATAATGAAGTATGAATAATGTCATTGGTTTAATTCTCCTTAACATATAACCTGATAGATAATAGATGTTTAAAATGGGCCGAACAGCACTGAATCAATTACCACCACTTCACACAACTAATTTCAACACCATGGTCCTATGTGTGTCACAATGATTTATTTCAGATTCAGGTCAAGGGTTGCATAAAGTGGGGAATGTGTTAATTAAATAAGGACTGAAATATGTGATAGTTATAATGCAGTAAATTGCAATGTCTGACTAACAGATATTTTATATATAAAGTAAAATGCTATGCCTGCAAATGCAATAACATAGGAATGCACTTGCTGTTCAGTGAATAACTCATGGTATAGTTTCTAAAGAGATAGGCTACTCAACCCATTCACCAGCACAAGTGCCATATGGTGTCAATTGATCAATCAACAATTCTCTGATTTTAAATAATATATAGATTTCAAGTTTAACATTTAATTTTTTGGTTTTTAAATTGCTGTGATGTAGCACTTTCGGTAATAAAAAATCATCATCAGTAGTTTCTTATTATTAGAATATTTTTAAACTAATGGCAGCTAAAACTTACATTTGAGAAATTAAATTAACTACAATATACTAGTTTTATTATAATTTTAATTCTGAAACACTTGCTAGCTATATTCCCTTCACATCACTGTGTATTGCCACTCTTAAATGATAGAGAAATGTGACTAATTTCTAATTTCATAAAAAAATTATTGATCGCTCGTAGACATCATATCAATTGAGTGTTTCAGGCTTAAGAATATATAAATACCTCCAAATCTTTGATTCTTTTGTCCTTTTCTTTCAATTCTTTAACATGAAGTACATGAGTCACGTTCACTAATGTTCCTCCATAGAATAAAGTCAACTCCTTCTTTATAGGCTGCAGTCTTCCTAGTAGCTGCTCTGCAGTAGGTCTTGTTTGAGGATCATTGTGCAGGCAATTAGTCACCATCTCTACTAGGATAGGATGAGATTCCAACAACTGATTCTCCAACTTCTTCATGTACACCTCACGACGCTCTACTTCAGTGCGACCAATAACTCGACCAGGATTGTGTGGATCCACTTGTGTTGCTGATAGCAAATCTCCTGGAAATATCTATTGAAAGAAAGTGTTTTTTTCTCAACAATTGGACCGTGACAGATTGTCCTACAAACTCATCCACTTTGTCGGCACATGCATACATATAATTGTTGTCAATAGTCACTGTTTACCATTGTCATAGTAGTTATGCTATATGTAAGTTAGGTGTTTATTGTTATTGTCTCTAATACTATCCTCTCACAGTCATTGACAACAATGCTGAAGTAAACTACACCATGGGCTGCAAGAAATTAGTTGCTCGAGTGATTAAGTAGGGGGCATTACCCACAAAAGATGGTACCTATGAGGAGGTGAAAGCTTCGCATTTTCTCAACAATAAACCCAATAAAAAAAAAGTAGAACATCAAAGGGTCATATTTTCGTTCTGAGATAGTTCATTCCAAAATCAACAGTTAATTTTCAGTAATCTCCAAAATCAGAGCATGACAGACAGACAGACAGACAGACAAACTGACAGGATGACTACTATAACCTTCTCGCGCATGCACACTGAGGGTTAAAAACTAGTGGGTAATGATGAATCATAGCAGAATGATAATAAAGTGGATAAAAAGAATCTTCGGAAAAGAGAGTAAGACTGTAGCATAGCAGTATCTCTTAATACACACAAAAATAGAAAACTTTGTAGCCCATTCGCTGTCATCACTGATGACACAGGTAAAATACTTATAAATTTTTTACCATAACTTCAAAATACTTTATCAAATCTTAATCTAGGGCTGATCACATCATACATAAATATTTTCATTTAAAAAATCTTACAGTAGGGATTGTTAGATTGGCAGTTAATGGGTAAGGCATTGGTGATTACTCTAGGAAACCCATCATTCCAAAAGTTAGAATTCAATATTTCCAGTTTTTTTTCAAGATTAAAAAATAACATTTCCAACTAGTTGTGCTTGTGTACCTGTAAAAATAACATACCTGTGTCAGCATATATAGAGCAAGATGTCCGAAGGAGAACATGTCAAGAGATGGTCCATATCTGTGAGTCTCAGTGAGGGCCTCTGGTGGCATGTACACTAAGGTCCCTGGAAGTTTAGACATGGTTTGAGCTAGTCGAGCTGGCCTCAGATCCAGTATACGAGAATTCCCCATGTCTGTGATCTTGGCTGTCAGATATGAGGTGAGTAGAACATTTCTTGCTGTTAGGTCTCTGTGGACTATTGGTGATGGCCTACCATGTAGGTACACTAGTCCACTGCATGTGTCAGTGAAAATGGAGACCTTTACTGGAAGTGGAATATTAGGGGCACACTCCAGGAGGTCATCCACACTCATTTCTAGTCTCTCCATCACCAGTAGAGGTAGCTCTGATCCCTCAAGGAAACACAGACCAAGGAACTGTGTTATGTTAGGATGTCGGAGACCTGCCATGAGTTGACATTCTCGTTGATATTTCTCGATAGTATTTCGAACTCCCTCATTTAAAGGGTCCAATAAAAGGTCATGCATGCGTTTGGCTGCACAGGAGACCTTGTTGTATTCCACCTGCAATAAACAGTAATACTGTGTTTCAAAATGAAGCTATTGTAATATAACATAGAGTAAGAATAATCAAATTAAAATTAAAAAGATCACGTTGGTTAGATATGAAGTGTAGAAAATACAAAGCTTTCCTAAAGATCATGTGACTTGCATAATTTGCCAAACACTTATTTTAACTACATAATGATGATTATCAATAATTTTGCCTCAACTTAAAACCAACTATGGTCAATGTTCGACGGGTGTAACTTTCTCAAACTTAAGATTGAAGGAAAAGGTGAATATTGGGGCCTCAATAAGGCTTAATAAGGTCAACCAGTGCCAAACTATATCCTGTTAGGAACAAATAATATACAACACATAAACATTACACAGACCAGTGAGGTGACATAGACCCGAGATACACATGGGTATGAATGTGATTAACACTTACAGCCTCAAACAAGTGAATATTACACAGTGTCTGCAAATTACTAGGTATGTTTGTATAATGAGGAATGGGATGAACAGGCACAGTACTTATTCACAGCTGGTGCATGGAGTATAGACTGTAGTTTATGGTTTTGGCTAATGACATTCATAAGAGATAATTATATTCATAGTGGCGTGATGGCCAGAAAGGAAGACTGGAAGTGGATCTCATCTCAAGAAATACCCCCATCACCATTTTGGACTTCACGGCAGTTCTGCACATCTACCGCCGTAGTTTAGAAGCCAATATTTTGTATATCATTTTCTGACCCTTGCGTGTATGCCATAATGTTGAGTTTTTGTTGAATTCTATTTTACTTATCTATTTACTTACCTTACCATGTGAACTATTGCTTGATAATTTCTATAAAATTCCGTATATTAAAAATATCTCAATGTTATAAGGTCGACCCCTTCTGGCCCTTAATCCTGGCAAAGTTTGAACCATAGCAGTTCGTCCATTCCTGAGCAGTACCCAAGAGAAAAATCTGGATCCATTTCTTTAGAGCACGAGGATTTTCAATTACAAGTTGACTCCCGCCCCACCCTAACTCTACGCAAATAGTTGTGGGTGATAGAGGTGTTCTGACCTTTAGTGGCCAGTAAAGCAGAGATGTAGTTGGAAAATTTCCAACAGTATATAGCAATAACTTCTGCTTTGTTTCTCTCTCTTTACTGGTTGTGAGAAATCTTACCAAGTAACAGTTTTGTTCTTACTCTAAAATCCAATATCCAATAGTCAAGTCACTAAAGAATACAATGTAATGCTCTATCCATACTAGACGTCAGGCACAACAGAGCATTTAGCATGGAGGGTACTTTGGAAGTGCGACAAACTTAACCGTTGGTTTCTCGATCCTAATCATCCTTGGAAATCTGATTGCTCCTTGAATTCCTTTGTCCAAAGTCAAGTCACAAAGAGAATACAACACAAGCATTATGCTGGCATGTCCAGTAAACAAGTATACATAAAATTGTTGAGTGTTGCTAAACAATAGAACAAATAAACTTATTTAACTAAAAAATTATTCGCAGCTAGCATTCAAATTTAAATTTCAGACAGATCAGCTCGCTCGCCAATTGTGCTCAAGCACATCACTAGTTATTAACCCTTTCACCGGTATAACCGCCATATGGCGGTCGAGGTACCCATCGACACAAAAAGAATTATAAAAAATGAACCGCTCACGCTATTGACTTGTTTTAAACACCAAAATAGAGCTAAAGCTTAGCTTGATTGCATATTGGCGAGCGAGCGTAGCGAGCGAGACACTTACAGGGGTAACACAATCGAAAATCGGGGATGTTTATTTATTTATTTATTTATTTATATATATGTATGGACGTATGTATGTCATTTTGTTCTTTGACCCTCGCGTTTTTGTGTTAGTTATGTGGTCGACCCCGTCCCAAATTGCACTAAACAGAATCCTCTGGTTTATCGATCAGTACCCGTATCACCCTAGAAATTGAATTGTTTACCGTTTTGAATTCTTTTGCGGGTGCAGTTCAAACTTGAAAACTTAAGGGACTTCCATTTCTATTCGAGTTAGTGGCGGTGGTAAGTCAATGCGCTCTTTGTCATGGTTATAAGCGGTGCGCAACAGTATTTACTTGAAAATACATTGTCCATTAGACTACTGCGAAGGTAAGTCTGTGTAGGTGCATGTCCAGTTGTGTCAAAGCATTGTGTGTTACAACCACTACTTAGCTAAAGAATATCACAAAGAAAACTTTTAAATAACGTGTATTGTTTTGTTTTGTTTTTTGTTTTCCTTCCAAGCAGTTGCAGAGAGTTGTTACTATGGCACTGAAATCCCTTTACCTTGTATGCTAAATTAAAAAACTGGACCTTATTTTCAGTAGCTTCAGTGTTAGAAGTCAAAATCATCCATATAAAAATAGTATAGTCTTTAGGCTCTCTCGCCATTTGTGCTCAAGCACATCACTAGTTAACGCGCAGGTATACGGTAACTAAGGAAACCGTGACGTAGTATTCCGTCGAATTTTATTAGCCTAATCAGCAGTAGCGTGGCTTCGCGCGGACGGTGTTATTAGTTTGTTGTTCGACGATTAGTTCGTTGTTCGACGGTGAGTTTGGATTATATAAATCGGAGAACGATGAAGGGAACTTGCAAGAGTGCAGTACAGATATTTTTGCTTTCATTGGATCGCCAACAGTTACTTCTAGGAAGTGGAAGCTTTAGAAGATGCTGTGCATTCTTCTGATGATAGCACTAGCAATGGATCTGAATCTTCAGATGCTGAAGGTGAGTCATAAACACTGGGAATGTCTTAGATAGCTGTGCTTAGCAATGCAATGATAGTTAGTTCTAGGTTTAGCTAATAGAGCATAGTAAGCTAGGTTATGCAGTTTACATATTAGCTGCAATGATAGCAACAAACACTGATTCAACACTAGCTAATGATAGCTATCACAGCTAACTCAATATTAGAGAGATCAATGTGTGATTTAGAAGTACATTTTATCAAGAAGAATGTTCAGGCAAAAAACATAAGTAATTCAAATAATTTTTATGTTTGCAATTTGTAGTTGTAAACAATACAAGTGAAGATGAAATATCTTCGAATTCAAGTGGACGTGCAAGCAGTTTAGATGAAATCAGTTGTCATGACGTGGACGTGGACGAGGTAGACATGAATGTTCTTCTATTTGAAAGAAAAGAAATACATCTCGTCCTGGAAACCGCCACGAATCTCGTATTCAATGCTCCTTTTGCAAGGTCCATTTATGTGTTGCACCTGAACGTAACTGTTTTTTGAAGTATCATACTGTTACAGATTTTTTATTATAAGCAACATTTTTGTAAAACTTTAGATATTTTATTATAAATATATAATTCAATCATCTAGATGTAAATGTAATTGTATAATCAACATATTATCACTTTTATATTAAAATAATTCAGTAAATATTATGAAACGTTAATTAAATTTTTGTGGTTTGTTGCTAGGCAACATATATGTGGTTTTTCAAAATCCCTAACTATTATGCTACATGAATATATATGGTTGCTAGGTACTTTTTTCAATGTTTAATTTGTTAAATCTATTGACATATTTTCTTTTTAAAAATCTACCGGTGAAAGGGTTAATTATCTCCTTAGCTAAGACACACAAACATAGCTTGCAAACTTTCTTCCCAATTTCTGGCAATAGAAAAATATTTCTGGCTTACTTCCTCTACAGAGCCATACGATCCACGTCCTAGGGTCTTCCCTGTAGTTACAACTTTATCCAAGAAATACTGCTGCAAATGAGGATCACTCCTAAAGCTTCTGGACCACCCGCGAGAACCGCCTGTAGCCATTGTTCAGTTAATCGTCAAAATACCACGCCCTCAACAGTATCGCACTCGCCAAAATATCACGCCCTCCACAGTACCGCACTCGCCAAATTACCACGCCTTACAATGCCTTTTAAGAGTGCGATCATGTCAAGTAGTTCCCTATTCTGCAGCTGTAGAGAAATTAGTGTCAATCTCCTTTGTTTGAAGGGGCCAAATTGGCACTCTGTAAAAACGTGCATGCAATACTTTGAGCTCGAAACCATAGCAACTATTTTATTGCCATTTCTACGTAGCTAATGCCCCACCCTATCGGCTCATTTTCCTTTTCGAAAAAATTTGGTTAATAGTCGGGACTCATCATTGGTTTGTGCTTCCAGCGTTCAACCGAATTAAGGGGATAGAAGTCTTCAGGCTTTTTCAAACAGGCACTTATAGAGTTGATTGAAACTAGACTACTGGAGGAGCCCATCACCTACAAATTAGAAGCATCAGTCATTGAATGGGAACAGATTAGAAGACCTATGTTGGCCAGTTGTGGATAGGAAATGGTATGTATGTTGTAGTCAATACCATTATTATTCCATGTGCAGCACCAAAAATAAAAATATTCATATCAGGAAATGGAAATAATTACTGACCTTCAACATTTCTTAAAAATTGGAGCTAACAAAATCAGACTGGTGTACAATTAAACGACCCAAAGTTGGGACAAAAGTAGGTACTCTATACCCAAAAGATTGCTGGATATTGCTTTTGCTGTTCTGCTGTTCACCTTGGCTGAACAATGTGATAAGGTCAAGGGTCACCATGTTCATTATATTTAACTAAGCACCTCAATAAGATATACAAATATGAATTGGTTTATATATGGAACAAGGAAGAAAATGACATCACTGAGGGAAATGTGGTTCTATCATAAGAGCGGTTCTGTAATTGGAATGGGTACAGTAATCATGCCTACTTGTTGATATTCTCAATGTCATGCTCTCTGTGGAGATTCTATAAATAAGCTAACCACCTTCCAAAGTACACTCTGTTAAAAAGAATCTATTGTACCAGAGCTCTAGTAGTTATAGCATTGCATTGTATTTCTAAGTGACTGGACTATTAGGTAATGAATTTTCAAGTATTAAATATTTTATGTAAGGCACATAGCTATGACAAATGGTGCATGGCAAATGGTGCATGAGCATTTTAACATATCACCACCACCACCACTAAAAGAGTAGAATATTAATTCCGCTAAGTTTGTAAGACTTAACTACAAACGTCTTTCCTATTCTTTCTCCACAGCTCTCTGTTGTTGTTGTTTTCCAGGCATTGTTTCGAAATTGTTTCACACATATTTGTTGTGGGTTGCCCATACAACTAACATTAACTGTGAGTTCCCAGTCCTCTAGTACTAGCTACAACAGTGAAGATATCTAGGGTTGAATAAACTACTTATTTCACTCATCATGTGATATGGCTAGATATTTCACTCTCAGGCTTTATTTTCACTCTCCTCTGGTAATAAAAAAGTATTAATATTTTAAAATTCGGGGATTTAGGTTCGATTAAAAGTTTGAAAATTAAGAAATTTAACGATTGCACTAACGTACAAATTATGGAAATGAGAACGGTCACTTGCCCAATGTAATTACTGGTTTCTTTTTTATATTTTTTCGTGTTCTGCTTTTGCAATCCTAATTTTTTATTCTAAGTTGGCACTGTAATCATTATACATATATATATATATATATAATTATGTATATACACGAGAAGTTTTATTGATTGCAAGACAAAGCACGATATACACGAGAAGTTTTATTGATTGCAAGACAAAGCACCTGGGATTTACCATAATTTTTCAGTTAGCACAAGAAAAAATAAAACAGCACCGTGAAACATTTAGATGGATGGCTTTGGTGAGACAGTTTGTTAGTATTTGGTGTAGTAAAGAAAAAGAGTGCAGTAAAGAAAAACCAGATTAAGGGTTGGGACCTTCTATGAATAGTGTGTGATTGATGAGCTTTAGGGTCTCAAGACATTTTTGGGATATGTTGTATGTAGCTGTACTGAAGATTATCTTCAAGGCTTTTTCCATAGGCACAAAGTACTTAGTTCCAAATATTGCACATCTTATAGCAGAGCTTGAGTTGAACTAGGGTTTCATGTAAAATTTGAGTGGGAGTGATGAACAATTACAAAACTATGCTTTAATGTTATTGCAATTGTCATTGTGTTATCAACCCTCAGCGTGCATGACTGCGAGGGTTATAGTAATCACCCCGTCTGTCTGTCACACTCTGATTTTGTAGATTACTGGCAATTAACCATTGATTTAGGTACTATGAACTTACTCAGAACGATGATTTAAGACCCCTTATAGTGATACTTTAATTTCAAGCTGAGTTATGAGAAAATATGAAACCTCAGCTCTGTGTATGTCTTAGCTTTTGTGGGTTATGCCCCCTATTATTGTTACATCATAATCACGTGAGCATTTAATTAATTGGCAGTTTGCTATATGCTCCTGTGAAGTTAGCAGAGTTGTCTCCTATGAAGACATAGCTATACCATTATCATTGCTTGAGATATATTGATGCCTGATTAGAGTATTCAATAAATTATTCTTTCAATCTGAGATTATTTTGCAATAGCTAACTTGTTTAAGTAGCGCTGAGGGTTTGTACTATTGGTGCTTTATTTAAATTGGCTATTCTTTGGGATGCATATAGGGAAAGACAGAGTGAACTTTGTAAAATGATTTTATGATATTTTATACCCCGTAAGTGTATTTTCTGCATATTCATGTTCTTTATATTTGACTTGTTTATTTATTAATTTTTTAGTGTTTGTTTGTTTGTTTTTTGTTATGTTTTTGTATGTGTGATGGCTGTCAATTCCAATTACTGTTTACCTATGGTGAGTGTCTATCACTTCTACTGAATTTTTACAGGTTCATAATAGTTAATTTACTCAAGCAATAATTATGAACTTTTATCTGAAATTATAGTAACTGTGTTGGCAATTCAATGCAATTCTCCCTACATAAACTCCGTGGCCTTGTTTATCATATTCTAATCTCCTTCTGAATGTCCAAGTGTAAAAGGAGTATCCCGGCATGCCCTTTGACCTCCAGCTCCTTGTATTCCAATTCAAAGAAGTAGCTGCACAAAGAGAATAGCTCACTCTTCTTTATTTTTACGAGTGGTAGTAGAATCAGTCTAGCTTCTATCATTGCTGTGTGTGTGTGTGTGTGTGTGTCTGTGCCACAGTATGTGTTGATAGAAGATGACCTCTCAGGATAGCATCTAGCAGTGCTCCAACAATATGCTGTATATCCTATGCAGATGAATTCAGCTGCATCACTGATAAACGATACTCTTCTTATTTATTTCTATATAGCCAACTTTTCCTTATGGTTCCCCCCCCCCCTCCATCCGTTATGGTGCTAATAACTTTTTTTTATATATGGGATATTATCCTTGTTCTTGTTTTGTTTTTTGTTTGTTTGTTTTTGTTTGTTTTTTCTTTTGTACTCTTTTAAGTTTTTGGAATTCATTCTACAGAGTTTTCAGGAAAGTTGGTCACAAAACTGGCAGCAGCTATTTTCCACTTGTCGTGAAATAAGTCTTCGGTTACGACCTTTCATTCACAAACTCTGAATGACTTTGAATTTGTGGGTGTGTTGACTACAATTTTAGTTTACTTTTTCATTTATGCCAAGAGAGAGTTTTTAGTAAAATACTTAGAGCTGATTGCATCGGAAGCCATAGAAACCGTTAAACAGTATCTTTCTAAATAATACACCTAATGGGTCATTATGCATAATTCCGAATAATACCAGCTTATCTCATTGTTCAGGCAGAAAGTATATAAGAAGTAAACAGGACTTGGATGAAGTGTGTAGATGTGACAGGAGCCAGAGATTGGATGGTGATGGAGAACACATCAAGCATTTTCTTAACCCAAAGTTCAATAGATCATCTGAACTTATTGTATGTTGTTTTATGTCAAATAATTTACAAACAACTTCAAATCACATTCATTGATTTGGGGATGAAGCAGTATAACGTGCAAAGTTGTGCAGCGACTTGTTAAACCCAGGTTGTAAGACTGAGTTCTATTCTGCAGTAAATTAAAGCTAGGCTGTCCAATAGAATTAAACGTTAGCTATCACAAACCCCAACAGAACTCCCTATCATTTTCTTCTAATTATAATATTACTCTGAATGCACACCACAGTTATGTACGGGAATGATGGTGATTGTGGAATGCACAACAATGTTCAAGATAAGTAGGGACCGTCAAACATCACACAACATACACAACTCAGGAGCAGAGAGAGAGCTCATATCTCGTGAGGGTGAACCTGTACATTCATGAAACCCCAGGTTATGCACAATATACATTTAGAATGTAACAGTCACTTGGATATACACTTTTATTGAACCCTCTCAATCTGAGTGGAATAGCCTTTTTATACCTGTCCTGGAAAAGGATGGAATGTATGTTTGATGTGTGACTATAGCAAGCTGAACGAGGTCACAGTGCCTATCCCGTTATTGCAAAACTTGGTAAGGCTAAAATCCTTTCCAAGCTGGACTTGATGAAAGGATTTCATTAGGTTCCTGTAAAGCCTGACTCCAGAAATTACACTACTTTTTCAACTATTATTGGCAATCACCAGTATAAACAGATGCTGTTCAGAGTTAGAAATGCTCCAGCAGTTTTTTAGTTATTGATGTAGACTGTATTGTGTGACCTTGAATCTTTTTCTACACCATTATGTTGATGATGTGGTTATTTTTTAAGATAGTTGGGAAACTAATCTATAGATAGTCCATTTGAGAACTGTCCTTATTCGGCTCAAAGAAAATAATTGAACTCTAAAGTCGGAGAAGTGGTATGTAGGGCTGTACGACATTTGAATAACTTGGGTTTGTGGTTGGTAATGGTCAATTGTCAATCCAGAGAGTTATATGGAAGAGTTCACGAATAATATTACCGACCAACAATTCAATCTCAACTTCTTTCATTCTTAGGATTATTAAATTGTCGTAAATTTATTCATCATTTTTATTATTTCTGTAGCTCCTTCACATGTATGACAAAACCTTCACAACCTAAGCAATTGTGCAGGATGACAAAAACTGTGCATTCTTTTCATTCTGTTATTGTTAGTATTTCAATGGATTTACTGTTTAGGTTGAACTACGCGATGTGATAATGATATCTCTGAAGTGTTGTGTGATGCCTCCACTCGTGGTTGGGGAGGTGCTCTTTGTGTCTTGAGGGAAGATGTGTGGATGTTAGCAACTTTTTGTAGCAGACAGCTCCAGCTTTGAGCGAACAGATACTGTATCGCTAAGTTAAAAACCCTCGCTATGCACACTTCAATTAAAAGATTTGCCTAAAATCATGTTGGACAGCAGTTCAAAGTCCAGACGAACCATGAGGCCCTTGTCTCATTCTTCATCTCAAGCCAACACAACAATCGCATGCAGCTGGCTGACAATTGATTTGTCATCTTGTCCACTTGAGAACTGTCTCTATGAAAGTGGCTTAAAGAAAATAATCCAACTGTAAATTCTGAGAAGTGTATGTGGAGCTGTATGACATTTGAATACCTTGTGTTTGTGGTTTTGTAATGGTCGATTTCAATCCATTGAGTTGTATGGAACAGTGTGTTGTGTTGCAATAATCAGTTGACAGTTTATAATTTTAAAACCATAAAAGCAGTTTTCCTAGATGTATTAGACAATATGAACTGAAGTTCTCCTCAAGAGAGCCAGGACTTCAGCAAGAAGTTAAATGTCGGGTTAAGTTGAATGAAAATGTTGGCCATTAGAACTAGAAACTACTGTTATTAGTATTTCAGCCAAGAATGATTGAGACTATTGTTATTATATGACAATTGTTATTACTATGGTACTGCTAATTCATTAATATGCCATGCTAATAACTGATGATCACAAAAAAATGAATGTGTAAAAAATAGACAAATTATTTATTTAGCATGTGAATAAATCACTTTCTCAAAATATACACTGCCTGAAAAGAGCCCATTAACAACCATAACAAAATCCTTAAACTGTGTTTGATAAATAGAATTGACAAGACTGTAGAGGTTATCAAGCTATAGTTATCAACTGATTATACACTAATTTACTATTTTGTTTTGGTTGTCAATGGACACTTTCATGCAGTGATAGATCCTCTCAAATATCTATAGCTAATACACTAAATGAAGCCTATAATACATTTATTCTATTAGATAACAAGTTATTACAAATAATTTTTAAAATTTAATTATCTGTATAATAGTCATACACACATTAAATTTGAGATTTAAACAGTAGCCATGGCAACAGCTTTCATTGTAAAATGCTATTAGCTAATAGTAGAAGTAAACAGTTTCTTAAGTTTGCTATTCCCATCATATCCTCCCATAACATGGACCTTGTCTGATGTCATGATACAGGTACAGGAACACACTGCATGTGGTAGTTGTCCAGCCTGGACCCAGGTATTAGTCTCAGGGACATAGCGCTGGATGGTGGACACTGGCTTCTTACTCTTCATGTCCCCACCACCGACTGCCAGTAGAGTTCCTCCAATGTTGGGTGGACAAGAATCTGTACAGTTGAGTGAAGGTATTTTGTTCCATATGTTGGAACTGTCTGATGAGGAGTGTGAAACAAGAGCCTCCAGAGATACACTATAGACATCAGGACTCCAACACACACCCTGACATACTCCCCCCATGAGGTACCAGGTATCTCCTATTGTAGTAGACATCATCCTCACCCATGGTGTTGGTGTAGATGGTCTAGTGGACCACTGCATGTTGGATACATCAAGTACCTCAACACTAGCTTGTAAACAGTCTCCATGGTAACCACCAGCCACCACCAGCCAATGTTTATATGAAGTAGCTGAAGGCCAATAGCGAGGTGTAGACATAGGAGGGAAGGAGTGTGTCCACTGGTTGCTGTCAGGCTGCCACTCTCCTAGCTCTATCAGAGCCCTTTCTATTGCTTCCTCCCACCACAACTAGTTTGTTGTTGATGGTAGTCATAGCAAACTTCCTGGCACTGTATGCAGGTAGAGTGTGCCACTGGCAGGACTGTGTGTTGTAGGCCATCACTATGTAGGCATCGTCACCTCTGCCAGTCCCTCCTCCAACATACACTGTATCATTTATCTCTGCTGATTGGATGTACACACTCATAGCCACTGGCATGTCTGGACCACGCCTCCAGTCTAGTTCTAGTGGGAATGTCTAAATAATAAACAAATACATTATCTTTAGTAAATTTGTATAACATTACTCATGTCTATAATATTGTTAATATTTTGTGTAGATATTGTTACGTCACACTTTGTTCATTAAATTAAAAAATCTTAATGTTGCCATGGTTACTGTTTACATCTTATTGACAAAATTGATACTGATTACATTATAATTAATTTGATAATAATGTGACTGGTTTTGGGAAAATCTGCCTAAACGCGACATCTATTGTATTCTACCCGTACGTTGCACGGGACCTTGGGATGCCGTCCTCCAAATTTGAATATTCGCCCTACAACACATCAGTATTTGTTAAACGTATTATTTCTGATTTCGAAAAACAACAACAAAAAATGCTGCATAAAGGAGTTGCTAAGGCCAGGGGTCAAATGTCAAGGTGAAGTCAATGTAAAAATACTACTGACTATATGAAATTTTAGATAACTTTTCTTTCTTGCCTAATTTTACAAAACACACAAAATACTTACCGGAGATTTATGTGTGAATAATTTATTCTCTGATGTTGTGGAATTTTTTACATCTCGGCGGAGTTGCTCCACTTCCAATTGGATTTCACCATTCTCTTGCTGATGAAGAGTCTTTAATCGAATGTTCTCAGCTGCCAATTGTTGGCTTGAGAAATTCAGTTCACGTTTCTCAACTTTAAGTTGATTGTTCTCTGCCTTCAACTGATCTTTCTCTTCCCTCAATTGATAGTTCAATTCCCTGTATTGATCTTTCTTTGCCTTCAATTGATCTTTCTCGGTCTTCAGTTGATTGTTTTTAACTTGCAAGTGGTTGATGACAACTTCTAGTTGCTCTTTTTCTTCAAGAATTCTTAAATTGGCATTAATTAAACTTGTTCTATCTGCTGATATTTCCATTTCCTGTTTCTAAAATAATGAAGCATGAATGTTAACAATGGTTTAGTTCTCTTTAATATATAACCTGCAAGATAATATGTTTAAAATGGGCCGAACAGCACTGAATCAATTAATTATCACTACTTAAAACAATGTATTTCAACTCAATGATCCTTATTGTGTTTCAATGATTTATTTCAGATTCAGTTCAAGGGTTGCATAATTTGGAGAGTGTCTTAATTAAATAATGACTGAAATATGTGATAGTTATAATGCAGTAAATTGCAATGTCTGACTAACAGATATTTTAAATACAAAGTAAAATGCTATGCCTGCAAATGCAATAACATAGGAATGCACTTGCTGTTCAGTGAATAACTCATGGTATAGTTTCCAAAGAGATAAGCTACTCAACCCATTCACCGGCACAAGTGCCATATTATAATTATGTATATACACGAGAAGTATTATTGATTGCAAGACAAAGCACCTGGGATTTACCATAATTTTTCAGTTAGCACGAGAAAAAATAAAACAGCATCGTGAAACATTTAGATGGATGGCTTTGGTGAGACAGTTTGTTAGTATTTGGTGAAGTAAAGAAAAAGAGTGCAATAAAAAAAAGCCAGATTAAGGGTTGGGACCTTCTATGAATAGTGTGTGATTGGATGAGCTTTAGGGTCTCAAGACATTTTTGGGATATGTTGTATGTAGCTGTACTGAAGATTATCTTCAAGGCTTTTTCCATAGGCACAAAGTACTTAGTTCCAAATATTGCACATCTTATAGCAGAGCTTGAGTTGAACTAGGGTTTCATGTAAAATTTAAGTGGGAATGATGAACAGTTACAAGACTATGCTTTAATGTTACTGCAATTGTCATTGTGTTATCAACCCTCAGCGTGCATGACTGCGAGGGTTATAGTAGTCATCCCGTCTGTCTGTCACACTCTGATTTTGTAGATTACTGGCAATTAACCATTGATTTAGGTACTATGAACTTACTCAGAACGATGATTTAAGACCCCTTATAGTGATACTTTAATTTCAAGCTGAGTTATGAGAAAATATGAAACCTCAGCTCTGTGTATGTCTTATAAGACATACACAGCTATAGCTTTTGTGGGTTATGCCCCCTATTATTGTTACATCATAATTACGTGAGCAGTTAATTAATTGGCAGTTTGCTTTATGCTCCTGTGAAGTTAGCAGAGTTGTCTCTTATGAAGACATAGCTATACCCTGATTAGAGTATTCAATAAAATTATTCTTTCAATCTGAGATTATTTTGCAATAGCTAACTTGTTTAAGTAGCGCTGAGGGTTTGTACTATTGGTGCTTTATTTAAATTGGCTATTCTTTGGGATGCATAGGGGAAGATAGAGTGAACTTTGTACAATGATTTTGTGATATTTTTCTGCATATTCATGTTCTTTATATTTGACTTGTTTCTTTATTATTTTTTTAGTGTTGTTTGTTTGTTTTTTGTTATGTTTTTGTGTGTGTGATGGCTGTCAATTCCAATTACTGTTTACCTATGGTGAGTGTCTATCACTTCTACTGAATTTTTACAGGTTCATGGTTATAAAATAGTTAATTTACTCAAGCAATAATTATGAACTTTTATCTGAAATTATAGTAACTGTGTTGGCAATTCAATGCAATTCTCCCTACATAAACTCCGTGGCCTTGTTTATCATATTCTAATCTCCTTCTGAATGTCCAAGTGTAAAAGGAGTATCCCGGCATGCCCTTTGACCACTAGCTCCTTGTATTTCAATTCAAAGAAGTAGCTGCACAAAGAGAATAGCTCACTCTTCTTTATTTTTACGAGTGGAATAGTAGAATCAGTCTAGCTTCTATCATTGCCGTGTGTGTGTGTGTGTGTGTGTCTGTGCCACAGTATGTGTTGATAGAAGATGACCTCTCAGGATAGCATCTAGCAGTGCTCCAACAATATGCTGTATATCCTATGCAGATGAATTCAGCTGCATCACTGATAAACGATACTCTTCTTATTTATTTCTATATAGCCAACTTTTCCTTATGGTTCCCCCCCCCCCTCCATCCGTTATGGTGCTAATAACTTTTTTTTATATATGGGATATTATCCTTGTTCTTGTTTTGTTTTTTGTTTGTTTGTTTTTGTTTGTTTTTTCTTTTGTACTCTTTTAAGTTTTTGGAATTCATTCTACAGAGTTTTCAGGAAAGTTGGTCACAAAACTGGCAGCAGCTATTTTCCACTTGTCGTGAAATAAGTCTTCGGTTACGACCTTTCATTCACAAACTCTGAATGACTTTGAATTTGTGGGTGTGTTGACTACAATTTTAGTTTACTTTTTCATTTATGCCAAGAGAGAGTTTTTAGTAAAATACTTAGAGCTGATTGCATCGGAAGCCATAGAAACCGTTAAACAGTATCTTTCTAAATATTACACCTAATGGGTCATTATGCATAATTCCGAATAATACCAGCTTATCTCATTGTTCAGGCAGAAAGTATATAAGAAGTAAACAGGACTTGGATGAAGTGTGTAGATGTGACAGGAGCCAGAGATTGGATGGTGATGGAGAACACATCAAGCATTTTCTTAACCCAAAGTTTAATAGATCATCTGAACTTATTGTATGTTGTTTTATGTCAAATAATTTACAAACAACTTCAAATTGCATTCATGTTTTGGGGATGAAGCAGTTGAACGTACAAAGTCATGCTGCGACTTGTTAAGCCCAGGTTGTAAGGCTGAGTTCATCCTGCAGTAAATTAAGGCTAGGCTGTCCAATAGAATTAAATGTTAGCTATCACAGGCCAACAGAACTCCCTACACTTTTCTTCTCAATAATAATAATAATAATACTCTGAATGCACACCACAGTTATGTACAGGAATGATGGTGATTGTGGAATGCACAACAATGTTCAAGATAAGTAGGGACCGTCAAGCATACACATAACATCAACTCAGGAGCAGAGGAAGAGCTCAACTCCCGTGAGGGTGAACCTGTACATTCATGAAACCCCAGGTTATGCACAATAACATTTAGAATGTAACAGTCACTTGGATATACACTGCTGTACATTAGATAGAGTTCTTGCATTGTGTATACCTAGTTATACACTAATATGTATGTATGGTATTTGCATGGTTACGTTTATGATCCAGAAGTCTCCCTCCAGAATGAAAGGGAGCTTAGGCCAATTATTCCTAAAGTTCTATTGCCACAGGCTAGAGAATGTTAGGAGTTAAGTGAACACGTTTCTCAAACTTTTACTTCTCTGCATGTGCAGTCACACAGTAAACTCCCAGTAGTAGCTTGACTCTAGTTGTACCTCAACTCTGCAGAAAGTGGAATAGGCATCTGAACAAGGAATGGAGCAACCAAACTGCCAGAGTGCCTGGATACTTTCCTTTCCTAATTTAGGCCTGGGGGGTAGCTTAAGTGAATTCCAGTGGTCATAGTTGTCAGCCCATTGTATATTTATTGTTTTGAGGAAGTGTTTTGAACTCAATTATCTAGCCGATTCTTATTTAAAAGCTGTAACTAGTATTATTTCCTCTTGTTCAGTTTTTTCTACTTGACCTCGTGAAGGTCGAGCCTTTGTTTTTACCTCTGAACCTAAAACTGATCATGATCGGGTGTTTGCTTACTGGCAATCCAATGGCAAAACTCAGAATAGTATAGACCTTATCGAAATTATCATCATGAACTTGAGCATGTACCTGCAGAAATTTTTCACAGCGGACTTAAATTTCCTTACAGCAATTCATACAACAGTGAGTATGCTTTGATTGGCTGTTACTTATGTAATAAATATCATAGATTAGATGTATTCTCTCTCTTTCACAAGCTTTTTGAATACAGAACTAAAATATTTGGTCGCCACCAAATATGTTAATCCTGTATTGTTTAAAAAGCTTTGTGAAAGAGAGAGTACGTCTAAAGAGTAAAAGGACACTGTTAAAGATGAGGAGTTAGAGTAACTCCTTGGGGGAGTAATTTTGGGGAGTAAATCAGTACAGGAGTTAGTGGAACTCCATGGATGGTAGTTAAGATATTTTAATGATATTCATGAGTCTAGTAAATCCCAACGCAAATTTTAAGATACTATATCTAACATAAAGCCAGTGTTCACTTGTGATATCACAAAGTGAACACTGAAACACGTAAGTTAACTGATAAGCTAATGGTAAGTATCACAAGGAAGAGGGATATTAATGAAGCATGGGATCAAGAAATATCCTTCTTGTTTACTTTAGTTCACAGTAGAATTGGTAACCTTCAGTGTTTTTCATATTTCTTTATCAGTCTATGCTCCACATAGAAATGTTATTACTCCCCATAAGAGTTGCCGTGACCATCCAAGGGGAGTTTAATTTGCCCAGTTACCTGAACTCCTCATTTTTAACAGTACAGGCTGAGAAAGAAATTGTGAAATTTCCAATTTGCAAATATTCAGTCCCACAGCATGTTATTGACTCGAGCTCAGACTTGTGCACTAGCTGTTGAAGACAGCAAGTGTAATGCCCAGCAACAAACTGATGAAGGTCAATCAATTTCTTTGTCTGATATTGATTCCTTTCAATCTGATGATGAACCATCAGACGAAAATGTTCCTGTCTTTGCTTTTGAGTCTGCTACAGTTCCTAATGATGATATTTGCTTGACAGCTTCTTGTGAATTTCAAGCTAATGTGACTTCTGAGTGTAGTTCCTCTATTGATAACTCTGAATCTCACTGCTCTATTTTAGCTGCTCTTGACAATGTTAATGATTGCACTTCTCAAGGTGCCATCACAAATGCTAACATCTCTGATAACTCTCCGGCTAGTGCTTCCTTGAATAATGGTTCTATTCCTGTAATCAACTTTGACGGAATTACAACGCAACTTAATTTGTATGCAAACTGAGTATGAGTCAATTGGAAGTGGGCACAGAACAATGAATAAAAAAGTTTTTGATTGAGGGAGTTCTCATGTGTCTGATACCACAAATCGTTGAGTTTCCCATGCAGTTGTTGTACCCAAATAACTCAGGGAGAAAGTTTTACACTCATGACCTATTAGGCCATTTTGGCATTGGTACCATGAGGGCCTTGATTAATGGCAATTTCACATAGACAGGCCTGTATGAAGATGTAAAGATATATGTGGGTTCCTGAAATGCATGCTAGAAGTTTTCAAAGGCATTTTGCCTCATTCCTCCAGAGATTATTGTTGAATGTTTCAACAAAAATAAAGTTGATGTTGTTGGACCCTTAGTAAAGTCTAAATGTGGATACAGGTTCATTCTTACTGCAATTGACCTCGCAATTAGTTTTGTTTTTTCTTATCCAATGAGGGTATATACAATTGTGCATTAGTTGATAAAAGCACCAAATTTTGTATACATATTTATTAATACATTATACACAGATTTGGATATTGGGCCATTAAATTTTTCGTAATTTTCGCAATTTTCGCCTTGGGTGGGCATCTTTCAAAATTACACTATAATAATAATAGTGTAGTTCCTTGGTAGAGCCCAAAAACTACAGAAACTGCAGAGGTTATGAAAAGGTCATAAAGGTTACAAAGGTCACAAAGGTCACAAAGGCCAAAGGTCATGTGACAGCTGAACCATGTGCTGAAATGAGTGCCATCCTCTTGAGGCCTGGTAAGTTTGAAAAGGGTAATAAGCCTCCAGAGATTATTGTTGAACATTTCGACAAAATTACAGTTGATGTTGGTGGACCTTTAGTAAAGCCTAAATGTGGATACAGGTTCATTTTTACTGCAATTGACCTCGTATCCAAAATTTTGATTCTTTGAAGTGGGAGAATTAATTATGTTTGAAGTCAGTTCGGACGGTCCATATAAGATTGTTATGAAATTGAATGATGTCATTATAAAACAGTTTCTTGTAAGGGAAAGTCACATCCCAAGGTTATTGTTTAAACCATAATAATATAGAAATTTCACAAGAGTAACAATTCTATTTATCATAATTGTAACAATGGTTGATAGAGAATACTCTGTTGATGTGCTATTTGTGCTAGATTCCTTGAAAAGTCCTAAGCTACCTTACCCCCAGCATCAAATACTTGACACATTGTTCTCTGAATTTGCGGAAAATTTTTTTTTTCAAATAAACCAGGTCTAACTTCAAGTACTACTTCAATAGTTTAATATACCGTACCAGTTTAATATTGTGTTACCACTGATGTTCAAATGAGGGGTCCATCATATGCTATACCCAAAGCTCTTGAGCCTTCCGATTGCTTGTATTATTGGACCTTGATTTTATTGAACCATCTCAATCTGAGTTGAATAGCTTTCTTATACCTGTCCTGGAAAAGGATGGAATGTATGTTTAGTTTGTGACTATTTATCCCGTTTGTGATGCTATATACTGAGGAAGTATTTGCAAAACTTGGTAAGGCTAAAATCCTTTAGTTAGTGGATTGAAAATGTTTTATCATCACAATTATTATGAGATTAACCCTGAGAGACATCTCCAACCCAGAAAGTGCAAAACTTGGTAAGGCTAAAATCCTTTCCAAGCAGGACTTGATGAAAGGATTTCATCAGATTCCTGTAAACCCTGACTCCAGAAATTACACTACTTTTTCAACTATTATTGGCAATCACCAGTATAAACAGATGCTGTTCAGAGTTAGAAATGCTCCAGCAGTTTTTTAGTTATTGATGTAGACTGTATTGTGTGACCTTGAATCATTTTCTACACCATAATAATATGTTGATGATGTGGTTATTTTTTAAGTAGTTAGCTATTTTTAATAATAATCACCAGAATAACTTGAATAGATAGATAATTAATTACAACCAAGTATATCAAAATACTGATAAATGTACGAAGATCCTCATATACAGCTATAACAAAAAAAAAGTGTTTAAATAAGCTAGTCAATACTAATAGTGGAATTGTCAATGGACAACATCACAACACAAGGGCAATGTTGATGGAAGTTTTTATATAATCTGGTCTATTTGTAAATTTCTTTATCTGTATGATCTTCATAAATTTGCCCAGTAAATAGCTATTCATTCTTTTATTAAACACAAATTAGTGCACTCTATTGAGGCAAGTGCCATGCTCTCTACACAAGTTCCCCACAAACTAGTACTTAAATTAAGACATCACTGAGCAAAGGTCTATCGTGAGTGCCATACAGTATGTAAGCCAATTATTGAACAAGTTACCACCCCAATAATTTTGTAAGTTTACCCATCCTCCTCTTTTTAAGAAAGCCTGCAGCAGATTCAATATGAATGATCCCCGGTCAGGCAATTTTCCTTGTCAGTAAATCACTACGTGAATAGTTTCTAAATTTTGGACTGGACCTGACTGACGAACCCGATTTATACGGCGCAGACCTACCAGTAAACTCATCTTTCTAGACAAGAGAGCACTATCTACCATGTGTTGCATTATATCAAGCTATTTATACAACATTAGATACTATAGTTACTAGCCAATCTATCTTTCTTGATATTTAAAATAATATTTATGAGTGAAATTCAAGCTTTAATCCAACTTTTCTGGCACCAAAATAGTTTAAGCATAATTATATTTGCAACATTGGCCTAGTAAGATGATTTGGAATAGGGTAGGTGCTCCCACTGGACTTTAGCTAACCACACCCATTAAATATTTATTAAATTCAGTTTAAATCACCGCATGGTTGATGATGTTGTCAGATGCTGATCATTAACTCCAAACAACTAGCAGTGTGCTTCAGCACAAATGAAAACCATGCTAGTCAAACACAATATAATATTATTTTCAGAATCTGCTGCAGGCTTTCTTAGAAGTCAGGAGGACGGGTAAACTTTCAAAATTATTGGGATGGTAACTTGTTCAATAATTTGCTTACATACTGTATGGCACTCATGATAGACCTTTGCTCAGTGATATCAATTTAGTACAAGTCTGTGGGGAACTCATGTGAAGAGCTCGGCACTTGCCCCAATAGAGTGCACCACCAAACTAATTGAAGCATATATTATTTTCAGCAAGGGCCTAGTAAAATGATTTGGAATAGGGGGAGGTGCCCACACAGGACTTGAGCTAACCACACCCATTTTTAACATTCAGTTTAAATCACTGCATGGTTGATGATGTTGTCAGATGCTGATCATTAACTCCAAACAACTAGCAGTGTGCTTCAGCACAAATGAAAACAATGCTAGTCAAACATATGATATTATCCTTAAAATTTATGATCAATAAACTAAGGATGATGGAAGTCTGAATTTCATCTCATAGCATAAGCTTGTTGTTTCTCATGTCTAGTTTCTCTGAAGCCTGAGTGTAGTCTATAACACCATACCAAAGTTGAAAAAAGCCTAGAATATTATTGCAGTTTTACAGTTGCTCACTATGTGATGTTGATTGACAACGTAAACAAAGTATGAGCATATTCAGTCTGCTCTGTGAATAGCCTCCTCATACAATTAGGCATTCCAGGTAACACTATTAATTAGCTATACATAATATCACAATCTCGATTGATATTGTCTCGCTTGCTTTGTTTAAAAAAGTCCCTCACCCCATACCATGGTGGTTGCAGTCAAGGGTGGGGTGGAGTGGGAGGGGATCAGGGGACTAGGGAGGCGTTAGCTCACCAATCTTAGCAAACGTAACTATTTAGATTAAATTATTAACAAATAATGAGAATTTAAATGGTTGAAATATCATTTTTTAAGCTTATTACACTAATCAGAAAAAAGTATTATTTTGAAGTACAAAGAAACAATACAAGTTTTAGTAGCGATGGTGTTGATTCTCTTCAATACCATTTCTGCTTCATGTAAAATAGCTTTTTGCGATCACCGCTACTAAATATTTATAGTCACTATGACATCCACTTCACCTTAAATTTATCAAGCAAACAACTTCCACTCTCCCCATTCCTTCTCTGGCTGAAGGATGGAATACACTCATGCCAAAGAAATTTATATTATATTATAGATATATATTATTTATAATTGTATAATAGCTATATAATTTTAATACTGGAAAACTTAATTGATTGAATTAAAAGTATTGGCAGAAGATCAGTGTTGTATATTTTGAAAACAAGTTGTCTCATATTATCACAGGTATTCTCATGGAGTATGGCTATGTATAATTGTGTAACTTTTCCATCTGGATTCATTTAGTGTCCTATCTTGCAACATTCATGCAGTATTGGTGCTAACTTTGTGTTGGAAATGCAATTGAACAGTAATTACTGAACGAAAGCACATGAACAAGTGAGTGCACGCACTCCTGTGGGGAGAAGGACCAGGATGCCAACTTAACAAGGCGCACGCGTAATACACCAGACGCAGCCGATGGCCCGCAAGAGCTTTCAGCCTTGCCCGATGCACGCAAAAGAGCGCTACCGCCAGCAAGATGTCTTTTACTGTTTGTCAGAGGTTAGCAACATCATAATCATAAAGTAGTACAACTTATAAAGGATGAATGTGTGATAGACAAGAGTGGTTTGATCCATGAATATCATTATTACACATTGTGAGGTAAAGGGTGAACTTGAGTTCGTAATAGCATTGTTCTTATAACTCTGCAGTTGGTCTGGAGTCCCAGACATCCTCCCGGGGGGCCGGAGTGGATGGGGCGTCTGTAGAGTGTTGTCCATCATCAGAGACGAAAGGAATCGTTCTGTTTGCTGCTCTAGTGTAAGTCTGTCCCCTGCATCTGAGCTGTACTGTTCTCACTTGTCCATCTGTCCCAGGAAAGATTTTCGTGATCACTGCCAGAGGCCATTCTCTGACTCTCAGCGTTTCGTCTTTAAGAAAGACTACTTCCCCTACTGACAGGCTTCGAGTTGGTCTTGTCCACTTGGCTCTTTGGGCACAGGAGGCTAGATAAGTTTGTAGCCATTGTTCCCAGAACTCTGCTGTTAGTCTTGAGACGAGATTCCATCTTCTTAAGCTCGAGATTTTGCCTGAGGGTGGCTGAGAAGTAGGTGCTGCCCGGAGCGGTCGTCCAACAAGGAAGTGACCAGCCGTCAGGAAGCCTTCCTCTTCTATGTCTCCTGACTTCAGTGGTACCAGTGGTCTGGAGTTAAGGACAGCTTCGATTTCAGTGAGCAGTGTATAAAGCTCGTCAAAGCGTAGTGGGTGAGGCTTGATATTCTTTCTTAACAGAGTCTTCATCGATTTGACTGCTGCTTCCCAGAGTCCACCGAAATGTGGAGCTCTGGGTGGTATGTGGTGCCATTCGATTCCGTGAGAGGAGGCAAAACTTGTGATCCCATCTCGAACTTCTCTTGATTCTATGAGTCTCTGAAGTTCGCGGATTTCCTCCCGGGCGCCAACGAAGTTTGTGCCGTTGTCTGAAAACATGGCCGAGGGGCAACCTCTTCTGGCCACGAACCTCTTGAATGTGGCCAAGAAGTCCTCGGTGGAGAGAGAGGCACACAGTTCCAGATGGATAGCTTTGGTAGCTAAGCACACAAACACAGACACATAAGTTTTGAGCAAGACTGGCTTACGGGTGTATCCTTGCTTGATGAGTAGAGGTCCAGCGAAGTCCACTCCAGTCTTGTCGAAGGGAGGGGCTGGAGTAGTCCTCGAAGCGGGCAGCAAACCCATCTGACAAGACAAGGGCTTGGCATACGCCCGCTGGCATTGTGGGCAAGTCCGGCTGATCTTCTTGAGCAGGTTGTGAAGACCAGGGATGACATACGAAGAACCCAGAATAGAAGTCAAGGCGGTAGGTCCGGCATGACTGTATGTACGATGTAGTGTCGAGACTAGTAGCTTAGTGAACGGGCACTTGGAAGAGAGAGGTATCAGTAGCTTGGGTTGAGAAGTATCCTTGGAGTCTCTAACTCTGCTGGAGACCAGTAAGTGACCGGTGTCTGCTAACTGGAGCAGGTAACGTCGAAGAGGATGTCCCTTGGGAATCTGCTTCTTATCCTTGATTGCAGAGAAGACTTCAGGAAACGATTCTCGTTGAGAGAGCATCTGTTCCACAAATCTACTGCAAAGGCTTTTCTGACATTGTTTTCTGCTGTCAACTTGGGTTGGATCAGCAGACATGGAACTTCTAGCTTGACGGTGTTGTTCTTAGCAAACTTGGAGCTAGGCCATTGCTGGGGTGAGAGTTTGAGCCACGGGGGTCCTTTCCACCACAGCTGGGAGAGAATAAGATCCTTGGCATGGAGACCTCTACTGGCTAGGTCCGCCGGGTTATCGTGGGTGCTGACATGTCTCCAGTGGCTGTGAGGCAGAAGAGTTGAGATGGCATGCACTCTGTTAGCCACAAAGCGCTCTAAGGTCGATGGATCCTTGGCGAGCCAGTGAAGGACAATCTCGCTGTCAGACCATGCGTATAGTCCAGAGGTTGAAATGTCCAAGACGTCGGCGGTCTTGACAATTAACTTGGTCAGCAGATGAGCTGCTAGGAGCTCGGCTTTGGGAATCGTGACTGGTTTCAGCGGAAGAACTCTGGCCTTAGCAACTACCAAAGTAACCGTGGTGAGGTTATCAGAGTGAACTCTCCTGAGGTAGACTACAGCGCCATAGGCTACGGAAGAGGCATCCGAAAAACCGTGGAGGGCTTGGTAGATTACAGGATTGTCTACGTCTGAAAACCGTCTGGGAATGCTGAAATTGGTGATAGATGGAAGGTTGTCTAACCATAGGTTCCATCTATCTTGATGTTCTTGAGGTACTACTTCGTCCCAAGAGAGTGACAACTGCCAAAGGTCTTGCAAAAGAATCCTGGCTATGATGACTGCTGGAGCAAATAGACCTAGGACATCGAAGACTGAGGCAGTGCCGGAGGCGATGATGCGCTTGGTGATGGGTTCTTGATGTGGAAGTCGAACTGGAGTCGAAACGTGCAGGGTGTCCGTCTGTACGTCCCAATGAACTCCTAAAGCTTTGGGAGCTTGATTTGGAGCTTGGAGTGACAGAGGACAAGCTTCCCTTAGGTCTTCTGGAATTTGTTTGAGAAGATCAGTGGAGTTGGATCTCCACTTCCTGAGGCTCATACCTGCTTCTTGAAGCAGGCCGCAGAGTTGGACTCGTAGGGCGTGTGCTGAATCCACCGAGTCGGCTCCTGAAAGATAGTCGTCCACGTAAAAGTCTTTGAGAATCGCTTGAGCTGCTTTTGGGTGAGAACTTTCCGCGGACTTAGCTAAGGTACGTAGTACTTGAGTAGCAAGGTACGGTGACGGCTTCACTCCGAAGGTTAGTCTCAGCATCCTGCAGTCAGCTAGAGAACCATCTTCCTGTCGAAGAATGAAGCGGTGTAGGTTCCTTTCCGAGGAGTCGAGCATGACTTCACGGAACATTTTAGAAATGTCAGCAGACATTCCGATCTTGAAACGTCTGAAGCGTATGATGACATCTGGCAAAGGCGGGTATAGGTTGGGTCCTGTGAGCAGAGTGTCATTAAGGGAAAAACCAGATGTAGTCTTGGCAGAGGCGTCGAAGACAGGTCTGATCTTGGTGGTTGTGGAGGTCTCCTTGAAGACTCCATGAACCGGCAAATAGTAGTGTGGTTTGAGCCTTAGCTCATTCCATGGAATCACTTCAGCATGTCCTAAAGAGACGTACTCTCTCAATTCCTTGTTGAAGGCGTCCAGTTTCCCCTTTGTCTTGAGGGACTTCTCATTTGAGATGAGGCGTTTGAAGGCTTGAGGTCTGGAGTCACCGAGTGGCGGAGGTTGCTTGGGTCTGGGCAAGACGACTGCGAATCGACCCTCGATCCTGGAGTGTGTCTTCTCAAAGTCTCGTATGACTTCGTCCGCTTCTGGTGAAAGGTTGGGTGCTTCTGGAACTTGATCCAGCTGCCATAGTTTCGCAAGATCCTCCTGAAGGTCGTCTGGAGCGGCTGTGGTCATAAAGGCGAGTGGTTCTTCGTCACTGGAGAGAGGTCCGGCGATGCTCCATCCAAAAGGGGTATTGATTATTTTGAGACCATCGAACTTGAGTGAACCTTCATAGATACAGCTATCCAAGTCCATGTTGCCGATGTAGAGGTCGATAGGACCGCCTAGTTCTGGATCAGCAAGTGGTAGACTCTTGAGTGAGGGTAGTTTGAGAATGTGATCCTTGTGAGAAGGAGACTTGATGGGTTTCATCTTCGGCACGACGGAGAAGACGATCGGCTTGGAGACAAAGGACATATCTTCTGAGTACAATTGAGTTGATACACAAAACTTGCTGTGTCCTTCGCTGAAACTTCCTCCCAGAGACATTCGCTGTGGATTGCGAGGGAGTTTGAGAGTGGAGGCTAATGATTCCGACATCATGGAGACGCCTGCTCCACTGTCAAGAACAGCTCTAGCTCTGGCTTTCCTTCCACCGTGGTGGAGAGAGACAACTATGGTGTTGGGGAATGAAGGCTTGGCCTGTGGGATGGACGAGTCCACATCGGTTGTGGAGGCGGCGATGGATCTGGAGTCTACAGATGTCTCGTCGGGCTTGTCCTTATGTAGTAGTGAGTGGTGCTTTAGGTGACAAGTCTTGCATGTGAACTTGGATGGACACGACTTGCAACCATGACCTTCTGCAAGACAGTTGATGCAGAGACGTTTTTCCCTGATCACTTTGTTGCGCTTGTCGACGTCGTAGCCGATGAAGGTCGGGCAACGGAGGAGACTGTGACGTTCCTCGCATATGCTGCATTTGAAGGCAGGCTTGGGTCTTGGTGACTTTGAAGGCTGAGGTATAGTGTAGGTAGGACGAGCGACCTGAGGAGGTGCTGTAGAGACAGACATCGGTGGGTCTGAGGCTGAGGTTTGGAGTAATCTGGCGGAGATGTACTTTCTCAACTCATCCATGCTTGGCTTGATGCCGTTGTGGACCACATGCTGATCCCACTCCGCTTTCAGCTTGGGAGTAAACATCATGGTAGCCGAGTACATAAGGTAGCTGGAAAGAGAGTCGCCCACATAGTGTTTAAGGGCGTCCGCGCCCTTGAAGAACTGTTGAACGAGACGTTGAAGTCCAGCGTAGTCAGAAGTGAAGAAGTCGGGCTTCGACACTTGCTTGATAAGAATCGGCACGATCGTCTGAGGTCGACCGAAACGTTGACATAGTAGTTCCATTAGCTCATCGAGGGAGGCTTCCTCTGGTGCGTTAGTTACCTCCATCTTGGCCTCTGGTGAGATGAGAGACTCTACAAGCAGGCACCTTTTGTCCAGCTCACTAAAACCGCCGGCTCTGGTCCGGATGGCTGTGGTGAATAAGTTGCTGAAGTGGCGCCATTGCAGGGGATCTCCATCAAACTTTGGTAGTTGAACGTTAATAGGAGCGGCCTTGGGCCTTGAGATGGATTCAGTAGTCGTGGTGGGTGCAACCGATGGTGTGGGTTCCTTCGAAAGAGCCTTTTCTAACTCCAAGTTGAGGTTGGTGATGGCTTCTCTCAAAGTCTTGATGATCGAGGGGATGGCTTCGTCGTCGGAGTAGCCGTGAGATTGATGACTGAAATCTTTGACTCCTTTCCTGAACTCGGCGAATGCTTTGATGAAGTGAGGCTTGCTGGGCTCTTTCAGCGCTTGTAGAGCTTCAAGGTCCGACAGCAAGTCCATCCCTGCACCCCATAGTTCGGTCTTGGTGAAGAGATCACCTAGGGTTTCTATCAGTTCGGAATGGATTGCTTCATGTTTGTCGCGTTCGGTTTGTTCGACTCGAAGGAGGTCATCGTCGACGGCGGCGAGGTCTTCCATCTGATCATGTAGAGCTTCATGAGCTTCTATTTCCCTTTCCAGAGTTTTCTTCAAGCGGTTGAGTTCCGAGAGGCGTATGTCACTGTATCTTTTCTCAGCCACCTCGTTTATGGCGTGTTGAATTCGAGTGACTTGTCCTCGTCGGTGTGCTCTCTTGCGTCGAAGTCGCTCATACTGAAGACTGTTTTCCTCATTCATGTCGATGGATGAATCGAGAAGAAAGGCGAGTAGCTGCAGTAGGTCGAAAAAGGGATGGAGAAGTAGCTCGTGTAAAATCCGTTGAGATGTTAATTGGTGTTTGAAGTTGTAGCACAAGGTTGTTGTTGACAGCAAAAGCAGGGCTGCAGGTTGTTTTTAAGGCGATACTTTCTTGATGGAGTAGTTCCGGAGAAGACGGTTCTTTGGTAGCTTCAGTCGTGTGGGCTGACGTTCAAAGTGATGAAGTCGAGGTTCCACAATGGAAGGAAGGACCTTAGATTCGTCGTGGCGTTAGTAGTGTAGGTCGATAATCCGGCTCGAAGGACCATGAACGAAAGCACATGAACAAGTGAGTGCACGCACTCCCGTGGGGAGAAGGACCAGGATGCCAACTTAACAAGGCGCACGCGTAATACACCAGACGCAGCCGATGGCCCGCAAGAGCTTTCAGCCTTGCCCGATGCACGCAAAAGAGCGCTACCGCCAGCAAGATGTCTTTTACTGTTTGTCAGAGGTTAGCAACATCATAATCATAAAGTAGTACAACTTATAAAGGATGAATGTGTGATAGACAAGAGTGGTTTGATCCATGAATATCATTATTACACATTGTGAGGTAAAGGGTGAACTTGAGTTCGTAATAGCATTGTTCTTATAACTCTGCAGTTGGTCTGGAGTCCCAGACAATTACTATACGCTTATTCATGTCATTGAACTGTATTCATTTGATTATTTGGTCATTTTCTGTTTTATTTCCGTCATCACTCTTTTGTCTTTGATTTGTAAGGAGGTCCTGCATAGCCTGCCTTTATTCTTTTGTCCCTTTATTTTGTGAAGAGGCCCTGTGCTGCCTTTCTTTATAAGTACTGTATCATTCAGTTATTGTTGCTGTCAGATTGAGATTCAGACCATTATTTATAGTCGCTATTATGATTCTGTCCAACAGTTTAATCGTTAGTGTTTGCATTAGCTAGTGTAGCTCTACTGTGTACAACTACTCGTGCCAATACTTTGCATCTTTTCTCCAACCAGTGCCTTCCTTATTCATGTGTAATTTAGGGTTTTGGGGGTACATATAGTTGAGCTCTCTGTCCGTGGGTCAAAGCCAGGATCCCATAGCTCTGAGGATCATAGAGTCTGGCAAGAAGGAAGGCACTTGGGTGGTGTTACAGAACTGCCATCTGGCAGTTTCCTGGATTCCCATACTGGAGAAAGTGTGTGAAGAGTTCAACCCAGACACAACTCACCCTGACTTCAGACTTTGGCTGACGTCTTACCCCTCACCTCATTTCCCAGTATCCGTCTTTCAGAATGATGTAAAGATGACCAACGAACCACCCAAGGGAATGCGAGGGAATATTATCAGATCATATTTGAATGCAAGAAGCCAGTGAGTATGGCATTACAATTGAAGTAATTTTTTTGATTGTTTGCTGAATAAAACAGTATGCGAAAGACAATAGAGTGAACTGAGTATTAATTGTAATATTTAAAGGAAGCACATGCAGTATTTTTATGTGATTACTTATCTTCAACTAATCGTTTTAATTGATACAGATTCAAATTAATGTGTCTGATTGCTTGAGACAGATCTTCAGACCAAATAGCTATTTGTAAAATGACCATAAAAATTGTTGTGTTTATTTAGCTTTATTATATTCATATATTCTGTATAGCGAGAGTGGAAGCGTCTGCTGTTTGGACTCTGTTTCTTTCATGCCCTGGTTCAAGAAAGGAGGAAGTTTGGGCCTCTGGGATGGAAGTTTGGGCCTCTGGGATGGAACATTCCATACATGTTCAATGAGACGGATCTCAGAATCAGTGTCAGAGAGCTGCAAATGTTCCTCAACCAATATGACGTAAGCTATAAATAATATAATGAGACTAAGGAAGTACTAGTGTAAGAAAATGTCTGAAATATAGTGTCCACTTATAGGAATAATTCTACAAGTATTTCCTGCACTTCTCATAGAATGTTAATATACAGTAGTCTTACACTGTTAATTTATCTGAATGGCAATCTAGTTTTGTTGAGCAGAAAATCCCAGCTTATTAAATTAACTGCAATTTTTTAAATAATAAACGTATATTTTTTAATATTTGTTAATTTCGCATGTACCATTTGCTGCTCTGCGGTACTAGACTGGCCAGTGTAACTATGGTGGTAGAGTGACAGATGACTGGGACAGCAGGATTCTACTCACTATACTCAACAAGTTCTTCTGTAATGACATACTTGATCAAGACAAGTGTGTTTTCTCTACCAGTGGGACTTACTACTGCCCTCTAGATGGAGAGGTAAGGATCATCATTGGAAAGTCATTTGAACATCATTATTATGATTATTCATTATTATTATTATTGTTGCTGTTGTTAATTTTATATAATATATAAAAATAACAACAGCAACAACAATAATATTATTATTATTATTATTATTATTATATTTTAACTGTCAACATGAAATCATAATAGCAGTTTAATTGAACACGGTATAACATTGTGATTGATTAACTTCCCTTTAGCATGGGAGTTACTTGGAGTATGCTTGTTCCTTACCCATCATCCCCCATCCTGAGGTGTTTGGCATGAATGCTAATGCAGACATCACTAAGGATCAGCAGGAGACCAATCAACTCTTTGACAGTATCTTATTAACCCAAGTAAGTATACCAAAATAATTCAATAATATAGTATTATACTACATGTTTCTGTGTTGTTGAATTTGTGTAATAATATGTAAAATCTATTTCATAGGTAAGATAAGTGTACAAAATTAATTTTGTTTTGTTTTATCCTTGGCAGGCACGAACTTCATTGGGTGGAGGAAAGTCTAATGATGAAATATTGGAGGAAGTAGCTGCAGATATTCTGAATAAATTACCTAAGGACTTTGACACTGAAGAGGCACTCAGAAAATACCCTACCACTTATTCACAGGTACTGAGACAACCACAATTAATGCATTGTCCTGATTCATTGTCCAGGGTGTACTTGCTTATGGAAGAAATGACAGGCTGTTATATGTGAATTTTTTTTATTCTTTCACATTGTAGACTTATTTATTGTACTATATTACATGTATTTAGAGCATGAACACAGTGTTGGTTCAGGAGATGGTACGATTCAACCGCCTCACAGTAACGGTTAGGGCATCTCTCTCCAATATCCGTAAGGCCATCAAGGGTCTAGTTGTCATGTCCCAAGAGTTGGAAGAGGTTGCTGACTCCATGCTCAAAGGCAAGATCCCTGGGCTGTGGATGAAGAAATCTTACCCATCACTCAAGCCTCTGGGCTCTTATGTCAATGATTTGCTTGCCAGACTCAAATTCCTACAAGATTGGTTAATGCATGGACCTCCCATTGTGTTTTGGATATCTGGATTCTACTTTACACAGGCTTTTCTAACAGGTGACTATGCTGGGAAATTATTTTTTTTAAAGCTGGCAATTCCATATCTTTCAATTAAATGCGTGTTTATTGACATTATCTCAAAAAAAATTTCAGACATTACAACTTCCAATATTCCAATGTGTGAGATAAATATTATTTTGACTGATTCTTTATCTACACTGTGTAAAACAACTTAAAAACAGTCTTCTTCAGCTATACACTACAATTTTTTCGAGTGGACGACCTATAACTTTCTTATGTATTCTGTATGTGTTGATTTAACTAATGACCTCAATATATGAATAGTTTTGTGTACCAATGAGCCTGTATAATATTATGGTTCATTGTTTTAATCTATTGTCAAAAAACAACAACAAACTATTAGCTATAATAGCAAGAATATGTCAAGCTTTTATCATATAATAATCTGAGACATATATACCAACTGTATGCCATAGGTTCCACTCAGAATTATGCCAGGAAGTATCAGATTCCTATTGATCTCCTGGGATTTGACTATGAGGTACTGGAAGACAAGGAATACTCTGAACCCCCTGAAGATGGTATGTAGTTTTTGTCTTTATATATGCTTGTGTGTCAACAACGATGATGTTGGTAACCAATGACCGATAGCGGTGTGTATTTATGAATAATTCATGAGCTTAAACGGTTTTGGTAAAGTGTCGTTTTTACTTGAATGGGTAAAGAATTGTTACATTCAGTTTAATTGTACTAAATGTGGGTGTAATTGGCAAGGAAAGGCAGCATAGGTTTCAGAAAGGTAGGCCCACATGAGAGTACAATTTTTACCGCTCACAGATCCAGTGCTGATCTTATATCTTATGTTAGGAAATCTCTGTTGCTAGATGTGTGATTCTAAGAGCGTGTTCCAAGTGATAGTGTAATGTGCATGTCATAAAGTCCAAATGTTCCTGAAGTTACCAGACATGGACTTCAGTGGTTGCTGAAAACCGACTGAAGTTGTACACACTAAGCCTTTGCTGGCATAATAATACAGCTAGCTGGATACATTAAGCTTAAAGGGACAACAAAACAAAATTATTCTTATATATAAGCTGAAAATTTAAGAACTTATTATTCTACAGTAGTGACTTTGTTAGCACATTAACTTACTTGCACTCACGGTTTGCTCTCTTAGTGCTCTAGTTATTATCAGTATCATTATTATATTATTGTTGTTGTTATTTTATATTTGTTATTATTATTGTCTGGTGATTTTCATCAGGTGTCTTCGTAAAGGGATTGTTTTTGGATGGAGCCAAGTGGGACAGAAAGACTAAGTTACTTGGAGAGTCTGACCCAAAGATACTCACAGATGCCATGCCCGTGGTAAGACATGTACTCCCACAATCTGGAAATACTAGCTAATAATTTTATCATCAACAAGAAACAGTAAGAATTCATAACACCCATTGTATTAATACAACTAGACAAAGTCTTTATGTCCATTGCTTTGCTTTTAGAATCAGATACAGTATTTCCACTGTATAATTGTTTGAAATAATGCTTCAGGAATATTGTTGTTTACATTGTCACACCCAAAGACTATAGCCTTTTAAAGTAGCTAAATCATTGTTAAGTGAAGTTGGAATTCCATATCACAACATCCTGGTTTCTGCGGGAAAAGTATTCAGCCATGAAGACCGTGAAAAAAGAAGTAAGGATTAGACTCCAGCGTTGTTGCTTTTTTGAGTACCTAAATAGTAGTGTTATTTAGTTTACTAAAACTAAGACCAAAACCCCTTAGTTTAGGGTTATTTTACTATTGGTAAAAATAACTAAAATTAAGCAGTAGAAAACGTGAAAAAACTGAAACTAAATATTTTAGAAGATAGTAAATTGATAATAACTAAAACTACCAGTAGAATGGATGACAAAAACTAAAATTGTAAACATTCACCTTGAATGTGTTATTATTAAATAAAGGTATAAATTGCCACCAAGTAATTATTCTTTAAATATGTGACCGGTTTTGGGAAAATCGGCCTAAACGCGGCATCTAAAGTTTTCTAATTTATTCTACCAGTAGGCTGCACGGGACCTTGGGATGCCGTTCTTCCTAATTTGGAAGCTGTAGCACAAGCTGTCTTCGCCCTTGCGTAGGGTTGCTAAGAAATTATTGGCGGGCTTTTCACTAACAGCGTGGAAAAAACTGTAGCTAACTAATTCACTTACTATTCTACATAATTCACGTACTCACGCAATTCTCGCCATCATAGTTTCTTAAGGAGCCCTGCATTAAGCCTTTTAGACTTCTTTCAATCCGCCTGTAACCAGTTTATTCCATAGTGTCCGGCGTTTTTTTTCGAAATCAGCAATAATAAGTTTAGCAAAAATACTGAAGTGTTGTAGTGCGTAGTGCTAAACTTATTATTGCTGATTTCGAAAAAAACACCGGATAAAGGCGTTGCTAAGGTCAGGGGGCGTGTCTTGTGTCCGTATACTATTACTGCGTGTCTCCAGGACACTATGGAATAAACCGGTTACAGGCGGATTGAAAGAAGTCTAAAAGGCTTAATGCAGGGCTCCTTAAGAAACTATGATGGCGAGAATTGCGTGAGTACGTGAATTATGTAGAATAGTAAGTGAATTAGTTAGCTACAGTTTTTTCCACGCTGTTAGTGAAAAGCCCGCCAATAATTTCTTAGCAACTCTCCGTACACGAGTCCAACCGGCTTTCTAGCCTCCTAGTATGAGTTCTAGAGCACGCCAGAGCTTACAACTGCGTCATAAGCTAGAGCTAACTGGTGTCTATCCATTTCTGCCATAAAAATTTTTTCGAAAAAAATCGACCCGGGATACTGAAAAAAATTGTTTGCCCCGTTTAGGCCGATTTTCCCTAAACCGGTCACATATATCATACTTCTTTTATAAAACCTAAGATTTTTCTGACCCAAATGAACGGACCATGCAAATTCAATTCATGCAGTATTAATTAGTTAATAAATGTATTGTTCATGATAGATATGGGTGAAGCCAGTAAAGAGAGATGACATTCCGGAACAGATGACATACACTGCCCCTATGTACAAGACCAGTGACAGAAGAGGAACTTTGTCCACTACTGGTCACTCCACTAACTTTGTTATAGCCACCAAACTACCAACTGACAAGCCTGAGAAACACTGGATAGAAAGGGGTGTGGCTCTACTTTGTCAGCTGGATGATTAATGTTCTTGTTTGTGGACGTTTGCAACAGTATCACTTACTTTAAACTGTAATTTTCATGCATGCTGCTAGATTTCAGCAATACACAGCTATTTAGATTAGTATTTGTGTCAATGATATTGTATTCATGTATAAAAACAAATTTAAATTATAAGCCTCATTTAAATAGAAGGAAAAAAAGACTTATTTTGTGGGTTTGCAAACTAATTGAATCAAAAGTAGTATCTTCCACAACCAGATAGCAGGATGAGTCACACAAACACAAGATGTGTAGTGTGTATCTACGCAGCCTGCTATCTTCTATTGACTATTTCAACATTTTGTGTGTTGGGATGTGTGCATTTCTCAACCTCAGATATTGGTCATGAATTCTGACATCATCCAGTAGTTAACTTATCACATTTTTGCCACGATGCAACTCTTATTGTTGAATGTTACACCAAAACAGTTGATGTTGTTGGACCCTTAGTAGCTAAATTCTAAACGTGGATACAGGTTCTTTCTTACTGCAATAGACTTTGCAAATAGTTTTGTTTTTGCTTATCCAGTGATATATATATATATATATATATATTATAATATCTAAAGAAATGGCTATGAACTTGCTAAAATTGTTTTCTTTTACTGGCCCACCTTCTGCCATGTTATCTGATCAGGGATCTAATTTTCTGTCTCGAGTTCTGTCACAACTATACGAAAGTTTTGCTATTTGTCATGTGTGAACTTCTCCGTATCACCCTGAGAGTAACAGTCAACTTGAAAGGCTTCATTCAACCCTCAAAAAGTGGTACAAGGAATAACCATCTCTAGCAAGCATGATTAGCAATTAGTTTTAGACCTTGTTTTGTACTTCCTGAGAAAGTTCCCTCAATCCAGGCATGGTCACACCCCTTTTGAGTTGGTATTTATGAAACCCACTCCACATATTCTTTCCACATTAAAATCATACTGGATTCATCCTGACAATGTTCCTGTAAATACTCATGCATTCATTGAGTCACTTCATCACAACATGTCAACAACCACTTATTCCTTGAAGTCTAAAATGAATGGTGCCAACTCCAATATAAAAGGATCGAAATACAGTCAGACAGACAAAAAAGTTTGATTCTATTTAATATGAAGTGGGCCGAGGATTAGTTATGTTTGTTGTCAGTTGGGAGGGCCCATAGCTATGAGATTGTTATGAAATTGAATGATGTCAAATATAAAATTGTTTCTTGTAAAGGAAAATCCCATCCCAAGGTTATTCATTTGAACCATAATTAAAGAAGTTTCACGATAGTAATAACAATTCTATTCATCATTATTGTGATGATGGTGATGGTGATGGTGATGGTGATGACTCTGTTGATGTGCCATTTGTGCCAGATTCATTGAAAGGTATTAAGCTACCTGAGCCCCAATGTAAAAACTAGACACGCTGTTCTCTGAATTTGCCAAACAGTTTTTCTCTAATAACTAACTTCAACTAGCTACCTTTAATATTCGCGTTACCACTGATGTTGCAGTGTGGGGGTCCATCATATGCTATACCTAAAGCACTTGAGACTTCCAATTGCTTGTTTTATTGGACCTAGATTTTATTGAACCATCTCAGTCTGAGTGGAATAGCATTCTTATACCTGTCCTGTAAAAGGATGGAAGTATACGTTTAGTTGGTGACTATTGCAAGCTGAATGAGGTCACAGTGTCTATCCCGTTTGTGATGCTATATTATACTGAGGAAGTATGTACAAAACTTGGTAAGGCTATATAAAATCCTTTCCAAGCTGGACTTGATGAAAGGATTTCATTAGGTTCCTGTAAACCCTGACTCCAGAAATTACACTACTTTTTCAACTATTATTGGCAAGTACCAATATAAACGGATGCTGTTCAGAGTTAGAAATGATCCAGCAGTTTTTCAGTTATTGATGTAGACTGTATTGTGTGACCTTGAATCATTTTCTTCACCATATATGTTGATGATGTGGTTATTTTTTAAGATAGTTGGGAAACTAATCTAGTCCATTTGAGAACTGTCCTTATTGGGCTCAAAGAAAATAATTGAACTCTAAAGTCTGAGAATTGGTATGTAGGGCTGCACGACATTTGAATTTCACATAGGTTTGTGGTTGGTAATGGTCGATTGTCAATCCAGAGAGTTGTATGGAGGAGTTCAAGAATATTACCCGGTCAACAATTCAATCTCAACTTCTTTCATTCTTAGGATTATTAAATTACCATAAATATTCCTAATCTTTCATTATTTCTGTAGTTCCCTCACATGTATGACAAAACCTTCACAACCTAAGCAATTGTGCAGAATGGCAGAAACTGAGCATTCTTTTCATTCTAATTGATAGCATTTTTATGTATTTACTGTTTTGGTTGTACTACACGATGTAGTAATGATATCTCTGAAGTGTTGGGTGCCTCCACCCGTCGTTGAGTTGTGTCTTTAGGGAAGATGTGTGGTTGCCAGCAACTATTTGAAGCAGACAGCTCCAGCCTTGAGCGACCAGATACTGTATCGCTGAGTTAAAAACCCTCGCTATGCACACTTCCATTAAGAAATTTGCCTAAAAATCATGTTGGATGGCAGTTCAAAGTCCAGGTGAACCATAAGGTCCTTGTCTCATTCTTCATCTCAAGCCAACTCAACAATCGCTTGCAGCTGGCTGACTATTGACTTTTCATCTAGTCCATTTGAGAACTGTCCTTATATATTTGGCTTAAAGAAAATAATCGAGCTGTAAATTCTGAGAAGTGTATGTGGAGCTGTACATCATTTGAGTTTGTGGTTTTGTAATGGTCGATTGTCAATCAATAGAGTTGTATGGAACTGTGTGTTGTGTTGCAATAATCAGTTGACGGTTTATAATTTTTTAAATATAAAAGCAGTTTTCCTAGTTGTAATAGACAAAATGAATAAGTTCTCCTCAAGATAGCCAGGACTTCAGCAAGAAGTTAAAATGTCGGGTTAAGTTGAATGAAAATGTTGGCCATTAGAACTAGAAACTACTGTTATTAGTATTTCAGCCAAGAATGATTGAATAATTTAAGACTATTGTTATTATGATAATTGTTATTACTATGGTACTGCTAATTCATTAATTGCCACGCTAATTGGTGATCACAAAAAAATTAATGTGTAAAAAATAGATTAATTTTTTATTTAGCATGTGGATAAATCACTTTCTCAAAATATACACTTGCCTGAAAAGAGTCCATTAACAACCATAACAAACTCCGTAAACTGTGTTGATAATTAGAATTGACAAAGAATTGACAAGACTGCAGAGGTTATCAAGCTATAGTTATCAACTGATTATACACTAATTTACTATTTTGTTATGGTTGTCAATGGACACTTTCATGCAGTGATAGAACTCTCAAACATCTATAGCTAATACACTAAATGAAGCCTAGTAACTTGTTAAAATATTTATTCTATTAGACTACAAGTTATTACAAATAATTTAAAAAAACAATAAGTATCTGTATGATAGTCATATACACATTACGTTATAGATGTAAACAGTAGCCATGGCAACAGCTTTCATTGTAAAATGCTATTAGTTAATAGTAGAAGTAAACAGTTTCTTAAGTCTGCTATTCCAACCATATCCCCCCATAACATGGACCTTGTCTGATGTCATGATACAGGTACAGTTAAATACCGCATGTGGTAGTTGTCCAGCCTGGACCCAGGTATTAGTCTCAGGGACATAGCGCTGGATGGTGGACACTGACTTCTCACTCTTCATGACCCAACCACCGACTGCCAGTAGAGATCCTCCAATGTTGAGTGGACAGGATTGTGAACAGTTGAGTGAAGGTAGTTTGTTCCATATGTTGGAACTGTCTGATGAGGAGTGTGAAACAAGAACCTCCAGAGATACGCTATAGACATCAGGACTGTCATGCAGCAGTCCCTCACATGCTCCCACCATGAGGTACCAGGTGTCTCCTATTGTAGTAGACAGCATCCTCACCCATGGTGTTGGTGTAGATGGTCCAGTGGACCACTGCATGTTGGATATATCAAGTACCTCAACAGTTTGTAAACAAACTCCATGGTAACCACCAGCCACCACCAGCCAATGTTTATATGAAGTAGCTGAAGGCCACAAGCGAGGTGTAGACATAGGAGGGAAGGGGTGTGTCCACTGGCTGCTGTCAGGCTGCCACTCTCCTAGCTCACTGCTATAAGAGTCATCTCTATTGCTTCCTCCCACCACAACTAGATTGTTGTTGATGGTAGTCATAGCAAACCCCATGGTACTGTATGGAGGTAGAGTGTGCCACTAGCAGGACTGAGTGTTGTAGGCCATCACTATGTAGTCATTCTCACCTCTGCCAGTCCATCCTCCTCCAACATACACTGTATCATTTATCTGTACTGATTGGAAGTAGTCACTCATAGCCACTGGCATGTCAGGACCACGCCTCCAGTCTAGATCTAGTGGGAATGTCTAAATAATAAACAAATATATTATCTGTAGTAAATTTGTATATCATTACTCATGTCTATATTGATGTAAAGGATATTGTTGTTACACTTTGTTCATTAAATAAAAAATCTTACTGTTGCCATGGTTACTGTTTACATGCTATTGACAAAATTGACACTGATTACATTATAATTAATTTGATAATAATGTGACTGGTTTTGGGAAAGTAGGCCTAAACGCGACATCTAAAGTTTTCTATTTTATTCTACCAGTAAAATTGGAAGCTGTAGCACAAGCCATCTTCACCCTATGCACTACAACACTTCAGTATTTGTTCTGAACTTGTTATTTCTGATTTCAAAACAAAAAACACCACTTAGAGGAGTTGCTAAGGCCAGGGGTCAAATATCATGGTCAAGTCAATGTTTAAATACTGCTGACTTTATGAAATTATAGATAACTTTTCTTTCTTGCCTAATTTTTCAAAACACACTGAAAATACTTACCGGAGATTTATGTGTGAATATTATATTCTCTGATGTTGTGGAATTTTTTAAATCTCGGCGGAGTTGCTCCACTTCCAATTGGATTTCACCTTTCTCTTGCTGATGAAGAGCCTTTAATCGAATGTTCTCAGCTGCCAATTGTTGGTTTGAGGAATTCAGTTCATGTTTCTCAACTTTAAGTTGATTGTTCTCTGCTTTATGCTGATCCTTTTCTGCCTTTAATTGTTCCTTCTCGGTCTTCAGTTGATTGTTTTCGACTTGCAAGTCATTGATGACAACTTCTAGTTGCTCTTTTTCTTCAAGAATCTTGAATTGGCATTAATTAAACTTGTTTTATCTGCTGATATTTCCATTTCCAGTTTCTAAAATAATGAAGTATGAATAATGTCATTGGTTTAATTCTCTTTAACATATAACCTGATAGATAATAGATGTTTAAAATGGGCCGAACTGCACTGAATCAATTACTACCACTTCACACAACTAATTTCAACACCATGGTCCTATGTGTGTCACAATGATTTATTTCAGATTCAGGTCAAGGGTTGCATAATTTGGAGAGTGTGTTAATTAAATAATGACTGAAATATGTGATAGTTATAATGCAGTAAATTGCAATGTCTGACTAACAGATATTTTATATACAAAGTAAAATGCTATGCCTGCAAATGCAATAACATAGGAATGCACTTGCCAGTGAATAACTCATGGTATAGTTTCTAAAGAGATAGGCTACTCAACCCATTCTCCAGCACAAGTGCCATATGGTGTCGATTGATCAGTCAACAATTTTTTGATTTTAAATTAATAGATTATCAAGTTTAACATTTTTATTTTTTGTTTTTACATTGCTGTGATGTAGCACTTTCTGTAATAAAATTTGAAATGAAAGCGTCAGTAGTTTCTTATTATTAGAATATTTTTTAACTATGGCAGCTAAAACTTACATTTGAGAAATTAAATAACTACAATATACTAGTTCTATTCTAATTATAATTCTGAAATACTTGCTAGCTATATTCCCTTCACATCACTGTGCATTGTCACTCTTAAATGATAGAGAAATGTGACCAATTTCTAACTCCATTAAACATCATATCAATTGAGTCTTTCAGGCTTAAGAATATATACATACCTCCAAATCTTTGATTCTTTTGTCCTTTTCCTTCAATTCTTTAACATGAAGTACATGAGTCACGTTCACTAATGTTCCTCCATAGAATAAAGTCATCTCCTTCTTTATAGGCTGTAGTCTTCCTAGTAGCTGCTCTGCAGTAGGTCTTGTTTGAGGATCATTGTTTAAGCAATAAGTCACCATCTCTACTAGAATAGGATGAGATTCCAACAACTGATTGTCCAACTTCTTCATGTACACCTCACGACGCTCTACTTCAGTGCGACCAATAACTCGACCAGGATTGTGTGGATCCACTTGTGTTGCTGATAGCAAATCTCCTGGAAAGATCTATTGAAAGAAATAGTGTCGATATTTAGCACTTAAACATTAAAATACACCCATACTTCTAACAATACACCCATAACTCAACAAGCATGTTTCTGATGTTTATACATGCAGCAACACACATCACTTGAAGAACACTAACCAGTGCATATCGTCATTAAATGTAATCTGAGAAGTTTTGTTTTTGTAGTTTTACTTGCTGGCATATGTGACCGGATTTGTGAAAACCCGGCTAAACACGGCATCTAAAGTTTTCTAATTTATTCTACCAGTAGGCTGCACGGGGCCTTGGGATGTCTTCCTCCTAATTTGGAAGCTGTAGCACAAGCCGTCTTTGCCCTATGCACTACAACACTTCAGTCTTTTTGCTAAACTTATTATTACTGATTTCGAAAAAACGCCGGGTAAAGGCGTTGCTAAGGTCAGGGGGCGTGCCTTGTGTCCGTATACTATTACTGCGTGTCTCCGGGAACACTATGGAATAAACCGGTTAAAGGCGGATGGAAAGAAGTCTTCTAAAAGGCTTAATGCAGGGCTCCTTGAGAAACTATGATGGCGAGAATTGCGTGAGTACGTGAATTATGTAGAATAGTAAGTGAATTAGTTAGCTACAGTTTTCTCCCGGCTGTTAGTGAAAAGCCCGCCAATAATTTCTTAGCAACTCTCCGTACACGAGTCCAACTGGCTAGTGTTTCTAGCCTCCTAGTGTGAGTTCTAGAGCACGCCAGAGCTGACAATTGCGTCTTAAGCTAGAGCTAACTGGTGTCTATCCATTTCTGCCATAAAAATTTTTTCGAAAAAAATCGACCCGTAAGGCTTTACCCGGTGATACTGAAAAAAATTGTTTGCCGCGTTTAGGCGGATTTTCCCAAATCCGGTCACATATGTATGATTGATTCTCATTACAATCCATGTCAGCTAATTGGCTAAATTTTTTTCTCAACAATTGAACCATGACAAATTTTCGTACAAACTCATCCACTTTGTAGGCACATGCATACATATAATTGTTGTCAATAGTCACTGTTTACCATTGTCATAGTAGTTATGCTACATATAAGTTAGGTGTTTATTGTTATTGTTTCTAATACTATCCTCTCACACTCATTGACAACAATGCTGAAGTAAACTACACCATGGGCTGCAAGATATTAGTTGCTCGAGTGATTAAGACATGACGCTAGGGGGCATTACCCACAAAAGATGGTACCTATGAGGAGGTGAAAGCTTCGTGTTTTCCCAACAATAAACCCAAAATAAAAAAAAAGTAGCACACCTAAGGGTCATATTTTCGTTCTGAGAAAGTTCATACCTACATCAACAGTTAATTTTCAGTAATCTCCAAAATAAGTGCATGACAGACAGACAGACAAACTGACAGGATGAGTACTATAACCTTCTTGTGCATGCACACTGAAGGTTAACAACTAGTGGGCAATGATGAATCATAGCAGAATGATAATAAAGTGGATAAAAAGAATCTTTGGGGAAAAAAGTAAGACTGTAGCATAGTAGTATCTCTTACTACACACAAAAATAGAAAACTTTGTAGCCCATTCGCTGTCATCCTTGATGACAGAAATAAAATATTCACAAAATTTTTACCATTACTTCAAAATACTTTATCAATTAATAATCTAGGGCTCATCACATGATACATACATTTTTTCATTAAAAAAATCTTACAGTAGGGATTGTTAGGTTGACAATTGATGGGTAAGGCATTGGTGATTACTCTAGGAAACCCATCATTCGAAAAGTTAGAACTCAGTAATTTTAGTTTTTTTTTCAACAGCAAAAAAAAATAAAAAAATAATAACAATAATATTCCTAGTTGTGCATAGGTGCCTTTTACTTAACTCTAGAAAGAACTAAGTACATTAACATACCTGTGTCAACACGTATAGAGCAAGATGTCCGAAGGAGAACATGTCAAGAGATGGTCCATATCTGTGAGTCTCAGTGAGGGCCTCTGGTGGCATGTACACTAAGGTCCCTGGAAGTTTAGACATGGTTTGAGCTAGTCGAGCTGGCCTCAGATCCAGTATACGAGAATTCCCCATGTCTGTGATCTTGGCTGTCAGAGATGAGGTGAGTAGAACATTTCTTGCTGTTAGGTCTCTGTGGACTATTGGTGAATGCCTACCATGTAGGTACACTAGTCCACTGCATGTGTCGGTGAGAATGGAGACCTTGACTGGAAGTGGAATATTAGGGGCACACTCCAGGAGGTCATCCACACTCATTTCTAGTCTCTCCATCACCAGTAGAGGTAGCTCTGATCCCTCAAGGAAACACAGACCAAGGAACTGTGTTATGTTAGGATGTCGGAGACCTGCCATGAGTTGACATTCTCGTTGATATTTCTCAATAGTATTTCGAACTCCCTCATTTAAAGGGTCCAATAAAAGGTCATGCATGCGTTTGGCTGCACAGGAGACCTTGTTGTATTCCACCTGCAATTAACAGTAATATTGTGTTTCACATTGAAGCTATCGTAATATAGAGTAAGAATACAATGTACAACTAAAAATATTACGTTGGCTAGATATGAAGTGTAGAAAATACAAAGCTTTCCTAAAGATCATGTGACTTGCATTATTTATTTGGCAAGCAGTTATTTTAACCACATAATGATTATTATCAATATTTTTGCCTCAACTTAAAACCAACTATGGTCAATGTTCGATGGGTGTAACTTTCTCAAACTTAAGATTGAAGGAAAAGGTGAATATTGGGGCCTCAATATGGCTTAATAAGGTCAACCAGTGCCAAACTATATCCTGTTAGGAACAAACAATATACAACACACAAACATTACACAGACCAGTGAGGTGACATAGACCCTGAGATACACATGGGTATGAATATGATTAACACTTACAGCCTCAAACGAGTGAATTTTTCACAGTGTCTGCAACTTACTAGGGACGTTTGTATAATGAGGAAAGGGATGAACAGGAATTCACAGCTGGTGCATGGAGTATAGACGGTAGTTTATGGTTTTGGCTAATGGCATTCATAAGAGATAATTATACTCATAGTGGCGTGATGGCTTGTCAATACATCCAAATAAGGTCTAGAACAATGAGTAAGGTACACATCATTTTCAAGCCAAAGGCCTTCAGAGACTTGAATTTAACTATTCATATTCACTCGTCATTTTCTTGTTTACATGATTCAGTTACTTTTATTTATGCAGGCAGCAAGTACTACTAGGAGAAAGCACCTACCAGGAAGGAAGACTAGAAGTGGATCTCATCTCAAGAAATGCCCCCATCACCATTTTGGACTTCACGGCAGTTCTGCACATCTACCGCCGTAGTTTAGATGTCAATATTTTGTATATCATTTTCTTACCCTTGCGTGTATGCCATAATGTTGAGTTTTTGTTGAATTCTATTTTACTTATCTATTTACTCACCTTACCATGTGAACTATTGCTTGATAATTTCTATAAATTTCCGTATATTAAAAATATCTCAATGTTATAAGGTTGACCCCTTCTGGCCCTTAATCCTGGCAAAGTTTGAACCATAGCAGTTCGTCCATTCCTGAGCAGTACCCAAGAGAAAAATCTGGATCTTATAAGTTGACTCCCGCCCCAGCTTAACTCTACGCAAATAGTTGTGGGTGAGGCGCAGCTGCATTTCACCGGGCACTAATTTGTTAACATGAGACTATTCAGCTGGAGTGCACTATAAAGGAACTCAGGTGTTGCTATGTGCCAGCACTCTTAAGTTGTTGTAGCTTTAGCTGCTAGACTACTGGGCTGTGACAAGTTAAAACATTAGCTGGTAGCGGTGATCTGACCTTTAGTGGCCAGTAAAGCAGAGATGTAGGAAAATTTCCAACAGGATATAGATAGAGCATTACATTGTATTCTTTTAGTGACTTGACTATTGGATATTGGATTTTAGAGTAAGAACAAAACTGTTACTTGGTAGTGAATTACTGTTAGCAAATTACTAATGGCCAATATTGCATTGGCTTGGGTAAGATTTCTCACAACCAGTAAAGGGAGAGAAACAAAGCAGAAGTTATTGCTATACTAGACATCAGGCACAACAGAGCATTTAGCATGGAGGGTACTTTGGAAGTGCGACAAACTTAACCGTTGGTTTCTCGATCCTAATCATCCTTGGAAATCTGATTGCTCCTTGAATTCCTTTGTCCAAAGTCAAGTCACAAAGAGAATACAACACAAGTATTATGCTGGCATGTCCAGTACACAAGTATACATAAAATTGTTGAGTGTTGCTAAACAATAGCACAAATAAACTCATTTAACTAACAAATTATTCGCAGCTAGTATTCAAATTTAAATTTCAGAAAGACCAGCTCACTCGCTATTTGTGCTCAAGCACATCACTAGTTATTAATTATCTCCTTAGCTAGTAAGACACACAAACATAGCTTGCAAACTTTCTTCCCAATTTCTGGCAATAGAAAAATATTTCTGGCTTACTTCCTCTACAGAGCCATACGATCCACGTCCTAGGGTCTTCCCTGTAGTTACAACTTTATCCAAGAAATACTGCTGCAAATGAGGATCACTCCTAAAGCTTCTGGACCACCCGCGAGAACCGCCTGTAGCCATTGTTCAGTTAATCGTCAAAATACCACGCCCTCAACAGTATCGCACTCGCCAAAATATCACGCCCTCCACAGTCACCCGGTTCAGGTACTTATCCCCTTATTCAGTAAGGGAAATTAGTGGCACTCGCCGCTTAGTTTGAAGGGGCCAAATTGGCACCCGTACAAACGCGCATGCACAGAGAAACCAAGACTTTGAGCTGGAAACCAAGACTGAGCTGGAAACCATAGCAACTGTTAACTAAAAACTATTGCCATTTCTACATAATGCCCCACCATAGCGGCTCATTTTCTTTTTCTAAATAATACCTGCCAAATAGTCGTTGCTAGTCATTGGTTTGCGCTTCTAGGGTCCAGCCAGAAGGGTACAGGAGTCTTCCGATAGGCACTAGAGATGATTGAAACAAGTCTATTGGAGGAGTCCACCACCTGGAAGCTTCAGTCATTGACCAATGTTGGGCCAGTTGTGGATAGGAAATGGTATGTATGTTATAGTCAATACAATATTATTCCATGTACAGCACCAAAAAACTATTTTCTGACCTTCAACAGTTCTTTAAAATAATTGGGTGGAACTAACAAAATCAGACTGGTGTACAATTAAACCCAGAGGTGTAGGAAGTAGTGGTGGGCGATACCGAGTAGTTGGTATCGATACTTTTCCAGAGAAAAGTGTCCGGTATCGATACCAGATAACAGATTTCGATACCAAATATTACTATTAGCCCTGCCCAGACAGAATATCGACCTTTACCGACATCTCATTGTGGCCAACATTAACACTTGGTAAAGGTGGTTAATTTAATGTGGTTAATTTTATGTGGTTAATCTCTAGCGGTTCCTTCCAGAGCTGAATAGAAATAAATAATCAAAATAACGAACTTTTTCATCCGTAGTAGTTGCTTTGCTTACCATTTTTTTGACAATTCATCTAAATTCAAAAGAATAATTTAATTAATTAGTGCGCATGCATGGTATCGATATAGGTATCGTACCAGGTTCGAAAGTACTTGGTATCGATATCGAAAACATAAATCCGGTATCGCCCACCACTAGTAGGAAGCCAAATCAGATTGATGCAGCCACTTAACCACACCCACTTAACCACACCCTCTTGTCAGTGACTGAGACAGTTTTGAAGTTTAATGAACCAAGTCAAATTAATAACTTTTTAATGTAATTATATAGTCTATATTGTATAGCTAACATAGCCACTTGGACATAAAAGCAAACAACCATTTAAAATTAGAACTTACAAATGCCTGGTCTGACTTTAGCAGTCTTTGCTTTTGTTTATTTTAAAAAATTAAGCGTATTTAGCAACAAAAAAAAACTACGTCTGCAGACTTCTTATAGTGCTAAATGGCCACTTCTCAAAATCAAACCAACGACCTCTGAACTACGTTTGTTTTTCCAAAAGATAGCTCGAAAAAATAAAGGAGGACAAGGCAGGAGCGGAATTTCGGGAATATCTTCCAAAATGGTCGGTATTGGCTGTTTACTCCCCGCAGAAGACATTGCCACAACGACCACTAGAGTCATTATGAGCCCCGCCCCTTTTTATCAAAATAGTGGTGTGGCCATGACTGCGTGGCCGCACCCATTCTGACGTCCCTGAAACCCAAAGTTGGGACAAAAGTGGGTACAACTCCATACCTGCAAGATTGCTGAATATCCCATTTGCTGTTGTTAGCTAACGTGTAGAAAAAATTTACGGTTAACTGTTTATGTCTGGAAGTGGTAAGTCATACTGCTGTTCACCATGGCCGAACAGTCTGATAAGGTCAAGGGTCAACATGCTCATTCTATTTAACTGAGCACCACAAAAAGATATATAAATATTATATAGAACATTATATAAATAGAACAAGGAAGAAAATTCCATCACTGAAATATGGTTCTATCATGAGAGCGATGCTGTAATTGGAATGGGTACAGTAATCATACCTACTTTTGAAATTCTCACTGTCGAGCTCTCTATCAATAAATAAAAAGATACCTGGTGGCACATGCTCACTGTTTAATATATCCCAATATAAGAAAGCTTTACATGTCCGAATAAAACCAGAAAACCTCAGGTTTAGTGAAGACATCAGTTTAGAGCTTCAGTTTGCTGGCTGTCTGTCCAAGTTGTCATGCAGGATTTACACAATAAGCATGCGCCACTAATTATCTTGCTGTTTATGTATGTGTGTATAGTTAAGTTATTGAATATACTAATGATTTGCTTAGCACAAATGGCAAGCGAGCTGGTCCGGCTGAAATGAATGCTAGATTCTCATATTCATTTGTTAGTTAACTGTTGTTGTTGTTTTTGTTTAAATTATTAATTTGTGCTATTCTTTAGCAACATGCCACACTTTTATACACACATACATATTTGTTCACTGCGTATACCAGCACAAGACTTACATTGTATTCTCTTCGCGACTTGACAAACGATTTTCAAGGGGTAAGCAATCAAGATTCCTAGGATGATATGGGTAAGAATTGCTAAACCAAAGGATTTTATTTAAGCTAACCACCTTTCCAGCTCCATTCAAAATGCTCTATTGTACCAGAGCTCTAGTAGTTATAGCATTACATTGTATTCTCTGAGTGACTGGACTACTTGGCAGTGAATTTTCAAGAACAAATCTGTTACATAAGACACATAGCTGTGGCAAACGGTGCATGAACAAAGATATTTTACCACCACCACTAAAAAATTAACTCTGCTAAGTTTGTAAATCTAACTGCGAACGTCTCTGGTAGGTAGCTGTAAAACCCAAAAAGTGTTGAACTTGACCGGTTGCTATAACTTCAAGGGTAATGTGCTCGGCAATACAGGTGAAATAAACCTAAAAATATCATTGTGAAGATATGTAGGGTGGAACAAACACACACACACACACACACACACACACACACACACACACACACACACACACACACTAGAAGTTTCATTGATTGTATACCAAATCACCTGGAATTTACCATGATTTTTCAATTAGCACAAGAAAAACTAAAACAGCATCATGAAACATTTAGAGGGACGGCTTTGGTGAGACAGTTTGTTAGTGATTAGAAGTAATAAAGAAAAAGAGTACAGTATAGAAAACCCAGAGTAAGGGTTGGGATCTTTTATGAATAGTGTGCTACTGGATGAGCTTCAGGATCTCGCGACATTTTTGGAATAGTATATTGTATGTAGAAACAATATTTGGAACCTAGTATTTGGACACAAAATACTAGGTTCCAAATATTGCACACCATTAGCATAGCTTTAGTTGAACTAGGGTTTCATGTAAGATTTTATTATTTGGTCAGGCTTGAAGAATGATTCACAAGATTATGCTTTAATGTTACTGCAATTGTCATTATGCTATCATCCCTCAGCGTGCATGACCGTGAGGGTTATATAGTAGTCATCCTGTCTGTCTGTCACACTCTGATTTTGGAAATTACTGACAATTAATCATTGATTTAGGTGTGAACTTACTCAGAACGACTATTTAAACCTCTCATTGTGACACTTTTTTTTTTATTTCAAGCTGATTTTTGAGAAAATGTGAAGCTTTCAGCTCCATGTAGCTACATAGGTACTAACTTTTGTGGGTAATGCTCCCTATCATTGTGTCACGTGAGCAATTAATTTATTATGGCCAGCAGTAGCTACTTTATTCTGCTTGGAAGCTCGCGAAGTTGTCTCTTATGAAGATTGCATTTACATGTACCGTTTTCATTGCTCGAGCTATATTGATGCTTGATTAATAGTCAAAATTATTCTTTTGGTCTGAGATTATTTTTTGTAACACCTAGCTATTTTAAGTAGCGCTGAGAGGTCGCACCTTTGGTGCTTTATTTTAAATGGCTATTCTTTGGGAAGGAGACTTTGCATGGGATAAGATTGAGTGAACTTTGTAAAAAGATGTTTGATACCCCGTAAGTGTATTTCCAGCATGTATGGCTTTTACATATTTGACTTCTTTTTTTTTCTTTGTTTATTGTGTTTGTGTTTGTTTGTTTGATTCTGTTTTGGCATGCAATGATGGCTATCAATTCAAATTACTGTTTACTGATAGTGAATGTTTATCACTTATCATGAATTTTTTTACAGGTTCATGGTTGTTTAAAAAAAATCTGTTTATTTACTCAACCAATTTTTTTTAAACTTTTTTTCCTGAAATTGTGGTAACTGTACAACCATAATGTTATTGTTGTAGCCATTTATAATTCAATGCAATTCTCCATACATGAACTCTGTAGCCTTGTTTACCACTTTCTGAACTCCTTCTGAAGGTCCAAGTATTAAGGGAGAGTCCCCGACATGCCCTTTGACCTCTAGCTCCTTGTTTTAAAATTCAAAAAAGTAGCTGTGCAAAGAGAATAGCTCACTATTCTTTATTTGTATAAGTAGTATACATAGTAGAATCAGTCTACTCCTATTACTGCAGTGTGTGTGTGTGTGTGTGTACCACCACAGTATGTGTTGATTGAAGATGACCCCTCAGTAGTATCTAGCAGTACTCCAACACAGTACGCTGTGATATCATGCAGTTGAATTCAGCAAACAAAACTCTCCTTTTTCCTCTCTTTATATCCCTTTTTTTTTTGTTATGATTTTTTCCCCCTTTTGTTATGGTGCTCATAACTTTTTATTACTTACGTGACATTGTGCCTTATTCTTCTTTTCTTTTTTCTTTTTTGTTTGTTTGTTTGTTTTTACACAAACTCTACGTTTAAATGAATGACTTTGGATTTTTCAGGAGTGTGAAATACAGTTTTTATCATTTTTAATTTAGTTTTTGTGGTTGTTTTTTGGGGGGTTTTTTTTGTATGTTTCTTTTATATTTTTTTTTGGTGCATCCGGTTCCAGTACTTTACTAAACTGCTAACTTTATGCCAAGAGATTTCTTTTAGTTGAAATACTTAGAGCGACTGCATCAGAAGCCATAACTGTTAAATAGTATCTTTCTAAATATACGCCACCTAATGGCTCATTATGCATAATTCTAATTAGTACCAGCTTATCTCATTGTTCGGTTTTGCTTCCAGCATTAACACTGACAAATGAACTGAATGAGAGAACTGAAATATTGAACTGCTAAAATTAACTTATAGGAAAAAATTAACTTGTAAAAATCAATGGGTAAACAAAAAGCTGACAACCAAATGAACGAGTAAGTATGAAGTAAAAATGTGCCATGTCAATGACTTTTACAGAGTTGAACAACTGCATTTGTTAAAGTTGAAAGTTTTTCTGAACTTTGAAAGCTCCACCCACTCTGTCGTTGTGAAGTAGTAGAAATAAATAATGACATCAATAATAATAATAAAATTGTCAAACAAAACAAATAAATTAATAATAGATAAATAAATAAATACTAAGGATTAGCTCCCAGGACAGGGCCACAGTTTACTCGCTGCACAGCCACTGAGAGATGCTGGAAAAGATGGTCTCTAGCCCGTAGGTCTCACTCACTACGAAAGAAAAGAAAACAAAAAACAAAACTAACTTATTCCAGTGTAATCTATTTACAATATTTATTGTGTTAATGATTTACCAGTTTTTTTTGTTTTTGGTTTTATGTTTGCATTTGCAGCTAGATTTTTATTTTCATATTTTATTTTTGTAAAAAAATTTATCCCCAGAAACTTGAGAGACCAGCACATTATGTGGAAGTATACAGAAGTAAACAGGACTTGGATAAAGAGTGTAGATGTGACGGGAGCCAGAGGTCCGATGGCGACGGAGAACACATCAAGCATTGTCTTAACCCAAACTTCAATAGATCATCAGAACTTATTTATTGTATTTTTTATGCCAAGTAAACAACTTAAAATTACATTCATTGTTTCGGGGTTGGTTCAGTTGCGACTTGTCAAGTCCAGGTTGTTAGCTACCACAGACCCAACAGAACTCTCTACACTTTTCTTTTTCAATAATAATACTTTGAATGCACACCACAGTTATATAGCTACAGGAATGAGGGTGATAGTGGAATACAACAATGTTCAAGATAAGTGGGGACTGTCAAACATACACTCAACACACACAACACAGCAGAGGGAGAGCTCAACTCTTGTGAGGGTGAAGCTGAACATTCATGAAAGCCCAGGTTATACACAAGAATTATACATTTGGAGTGTAAAAGTCACTTGGATATACACTGTTGTACATTATATAGAGTTCCTGAGTATACCATTGTCTATATCTTTAGTTATTCCTACTATGTATGTATGGTTTCATTCATGATCCAGACGACTCCATGGAGCTCTCCAGAATGAGAGGGAGCTTAGGCCTATTATTCCTATAGTTTCTATTGCCACAGGCTAGAAAACTTTAGGAGCTATGAGCATGTTTCTCACAATCACTTCTCTGCAATGTGCAGTCAGTAAACTCGCAGTAGTAGCTTGACTCCAGTTGTATCTTGAAAGTGACATAGGAATCTGAACAAAGGGTTGGAATAACCAAACTGCTGAGGTGCTTGTGTTCATACAGTTGTTTACCTCAGAAGGCAAGGTGGTATTTTATTAGCTAGTACATAGTTATGAATGTATTAGTCAAATTAAAAAATTATCATCATCATAATAGTATACAATGATATAATAACAACACAATGTGAATAAAATAATTAATAAAACTTTCAGTTGATAAAACATGATGTATTACTGATGAGGTAAGTCCTGCATGTAAACTAGTATTCAGTGGGTCCCAGTCCCTGTGCATAAAAAATGTGAATAGTGATGATATCATAATGATGAGGCTAAGTGTGTTAGTAGCTGATTGGACTGGAAAAATCTTAACTTAGTGTTGAACACATTAATACACACATTGGTTTTAAAAATAGCTATTGATTGCCACACACAAAATGTTCAGATGGACTACGTGCATGAGCTTTTACAGCTGAATTGGTGTACAATGCTAATCACTTCCTCTTAGTTTTAGATTCTATGCTAGTCTGGGAGGTTATTTTGAGTTGTGTATAATAATAGTGGATCTGTAATGCCACAAGGAAGTGATGAAAAGGGAGTGTCAGTATGTGGAATCTATTCATTGCAGCTCATGAGAATGCCTATGGTGGAACTCTGTACTTAAAATGCCTATATTGGTTCCGAACATTTATCATTCAAAGCAATGTTTGTCTTTTTTGTGGTCAGTTTAGATGTTTTGTTTTTGCTTGATGCATGGAAAGCATTTTATTTACGTTTGTCATTACACTAAATATATCGCACTAGTGTAATGCACACAATGTAGCTACTCCTATATAATGGTCCATAGCTACAGCTCCACATGGCGCATGTACATTGGTATATTCTAGATAAAGTTCCAGAAGTATAGCTACCATCTGCATATCATTAGTTGGTGCACAGCTACATATTATGTCTCACACATCCACATGTGGTGCCACACAGCCAGCTCCTGTTGGAAGTTGTATTGGTGTCCAGGCAGGTTGCATCCAAGACATGTAAACAACCAGACCACCAAGGCACAGGAGTCATTCCATGACTGAAGGCTAGGTAGCTAGCTACAACCATAGGCTAAGTGATGATGCGTAATAGCACATGTCATGTATCTCAGAGTAAAGACTGAGTAGGAACATTGAAATTGTTCATTCATAATTGTCACAAAAACTTGAATAAAATATAAATCAGTTTTGACAAGTTTAGTAAATGACAATGCTTGACGTGCTGTCTTTCACCCAATCTCTGGATTCTGTTGGACGTACACTCTTCATCAAAGTCCTTTACTTCTCTTATTCTGCTACATAATGTGCCGGCCTCTCAAATTTCTGTTAGATGAAAGAAAAAATAATAAATAAAACTATCATTCTAATTCTGTGAAAACAAGAGTTTGATAGCAAACAAAGAAACTTAAGTATCACAATTGTGGGGATGGATGCTGAAGGGGTTAAGCTATCCACACCCAAGTTAGTAGTACTGCCACCAGGATCCTTAGTTACCCACACTGTACCGCACACTGCTCTCAAGCTATAACTAGACCCTCAGACAGAGTAAGTCACACTGCAGGTGTGCTTAATGTACATCAGGTTTAATTGGATCTGAATGAAACCATGGGTGGCTCATTTTTATACATTCGCCTCCCACGGGTGAAACACAATTAGAAAATATGCAATGAGTGTGTGTGACACGCCCGGTCATACTCAGATTAAAAGTGCACAAAAGCGGAACACTGACATAGATACATACGTATGTCATTTTTGTACTTTGACCCTGGCATTTTTGTGTTAGTTTGGTGGTCGACCCCGCCCCAAACTGCACTAAATGGAATTCTCTGGTTTATCGATCATTACCCGTATCATCCTAGAAATTCAATGTTCTGCGGGTGCAGTTAAAACTTAAATGCGCTATTTGTTGTAATAAGCCCTACGTAACAGTATGAAAATTATTTTGCCTTAGACTAACCACAAAGGTAGCTAAGTCTTGTGTAGGTATGTCCAGTGGTGTGAAAGTGTTGTGCATTAGAGCTACTACCTAACTAAAGAACTTAAGGGTGGCCGCACACCGCCCACGCAATTTTTACCGGTTGGTTGCTAAGCACGATCTGCTACTTTCTTTATTTGCAGGGCTACTCTATTATACTAGAAGGATAAAGTACCTGCCGAAGATACTGCACACCGACTTTGGAGTGAATCTGAAGGAAATATCATGGCCCCGATGTAAAACTTTGAAACAACTTTTTGGAGCGGTGCGGCAAGTTGGAGCTCCAGAATTTTGTACGCCGCTAGCCAAGACGATACTCTAGGGCAAGACAACGATTTTTTTTTCATTTCAATATTACTTTATGATTTATTTACATTTTTTTCCTTTTATAAGATTTTGAAAAATTCAAATTGTGGTGCCCTTCTTTTTTTTGTGTTCTACACGTGTGCAAAAAATATAGTCGTTCTCATTATTTGATTAACTGATTCAAAATTGGATACTTCTATTCCACTCGTAATTCTTAAGAAATAGCCCCACCCCCATATCTCGTACTACGAGGCGCGAGCAATTTTTTTTTCAATTAGTTTGTATTGGTTCTAAAAAGAGCCCTCCTATATCAAGAGTAAACAAACATCAATACAACAATAACAAGAGAGTCAGAAGAGAGAGCAGTTTATTGGAGATAGCCATAGGTGAAGGTATTAGATCAGCGCAGCTTGGGAAGTCTTCGCTCCGCAGAAATCGAGCCTGGTATATCCATCCGCTTGAGTTCAGGTGCGCAGAGTCCGAAGAACGGCTACAGGAGGAGAGGCAGCCTGGTGCACCTTGCTGCGTGAGCTCAGACGACGTATGGAGAGTTGCTGTAAACGGATATGAGACAACAAGAACCTAAACTAAAACACCACAACCTCGTAAAGTATACTTCTGCTACTACTGCGCGATAGTTTCTGCTCGCGTATTTTCTAATGGTGGGGTATTGGCGGGGAATAAATGAATGTCCAGATCTACAGGCATTGCGCGTTGCTATGTGCGGCCAACCTTAACAAAGAAAACATTAGAATAACGTGATTTGTTTCTTTTTTTTTTATTCAAACAGTTGTGGTGAGTGGTTGCTATGGCATTGAAACCCCCTTCACTGCATACATGTCTCGACTATTTTTTTTAGTAGCTTGAGTGTTAGAAGTTAAAATCAATCATTTAACAATAGTGTAGTTTTAGGCTTGCTTGCCATTTGTGCTCAGGCACACCACTAGTTATTATTATTATTGGCAAGTGAGCAAAGCAAGTGAAACATTTTTATAGGCAATGGAATGGAGATTTTACGATATTTATTTACATGTTTGCTTATTTATTATAGTATGTGCAACTCCAATTTTCACCTGTACCTCTACTTGCGTAAGTTAGGTAAAGCTCTGCATGGGGGATATCTAGGATATACATGTACTAGTAGTTATTTCTGCACTTTGAATTTTACTTCAAAGAGTGTATAGTGACTATGAGACCCACTGTATGGCTGCACTACTATTCTAGCGCTATACATGCGAGTACATATGGACCATTTCAACTTATACAGCTTAACAAAGCATAGTGGACTATAGGCAAGAGCAGCTGAAAAAATATTAATTGTGGTACATTTAAATGGCAAGTGCACTTTGACTTCAGTGTGCCACTTATTAGTAGCTGGAAGAATTCCAGGGATCAAAACTGGCAGAGAACTATGAGATGCTGCATACTGGTCTGGAATGGAACAAAGGTACATACGTCTTAAAAGTACACGTACCTCTACATTTAGGACATGATTGTAAAGTATTAGTTCCAAATGGCACATGTATTACTGTAAGTAACAACAATGGTGTATGCATTTTTGGGGGGTCGTCTGCTGACATTTCACATAATTAATATATTTTGTTCTCTTAAATCAACGCTTTAACTTTGTATGTGTATAATTCATGAATAATTTATCAGCCGAGCTAGGTTGGTAAAGAGTTATCAATAATGGGTTGGTAAAACATTGTCAATGACGATGGTGGGTCAGCGAAAAAAGCGACAAAGACGACAGTGTGAGTATTCATGAATAATCATTAACACTTTCACCAGTGTAACCACCATATGGCAGTCGAACTACTGGCAGTCACAAAAAATCATTAAAACTGAACCGCCGAAGCTATTGACTTCATTCAAGCATTAAAATAGCTAAAGCTTTGCCTTTGTATTTATATTTAGAATTTAACCTGACCTTTCGACATCTCATCAAGATACTTTTCAGGAACAAGAACTCCGTATGATCATGAAAAACACAAAACAAAAACAAAAAACAACAACAAAAAAACCAAAAAAAACTGCAAGATAATTGGTTGTATATATTTCTATAATAATTACACCTGCAGGACAATTTGCACACACCATAGAAACCCAGCATACTGGAAACTAATGCGTCTATAAAACTTCAGGTTTTCTAGTAATAATTGGGATATGTAAAGCTTCCTCATAATTATAAGGATGTATTAAACAGTGAACACGTGCCACTATCCTGCCATTTATTTATAAAATCTTCACAGAGAACTTGACCCTTGTGACCCCAGAGGACTTCAACAAGAAGTTTGTGGATAAAATGTAGTAGAACTTCAGTTATCCGAACTTCAATTATCTGAACATTTCATCTCCATTTCAGTTAACAGAACCCCCTAAATTTAATAGTAGCACATACAGACATGATTGCTTGACCACACCCCAACATTAGTGCTGCTTTATAATGCATTTGAATGGTGTTCAGTTATCTGAAAACTCCAGATATCTGAACACCTCTCAGTCCCTAACGTGTTCAAATAACTGAAGTTCTACTGTATGAATTTATTGGCTGTTAACAGCACAGAAAACTGTAGGCCAATATTAATGCATGACTATACTGTAGGATGTAGCAAGAAAGAGATGGAATCTGATTACATACATACCATTTACTTCCACAACTGGCCCAACATCTGTCTTCTAATCCATTCCCCTCCAATGGTTGAAGCTTCCAATTAGTAGGTGATGGGCTCCTCCAATAGTCTTGTTTCATTCACCTCCAAGTTCCTGAGGAAACTACTCATTTTCTCGGCCTTTCAGTTAGTGAGCTTCCAGCTAGAAACGTTAACCAAAGATGAGCCACAGGCAGGTATTATTTAGAATTACCTGGTGGGGCATTATGTAGAAATGGCAATAGTTTTAACAGTTGCTATGGTTTCTAGCTCAAAGTCTTGGTTTCTCTGTGCATGCGCGTTTGTACCGGGTGCCAATTTGGCCCCTTCAAACTAAGCGGCGAGTGCCACTAATTTCCCTTACTGAATAAGGGGCCGGGTGCCACTTACGCACTCGCCAAATTACCACGCCTTACAATGCCTTTTAAGAGTGCGATCATGTCAAGTAGTTTTCCCTATTCTGCAGCTATAGAGAAATTAGTGTCAATCTCCTTTGTTTGAAGGGGCCAAATTGGCACTCTGTAAAAACGTGCATGCAATACTTTGAGCCTGAAACCATAGCAACTATTTTATTGCCATTTCTACGTAGCTAATGTCCCACCCTATCGGCTCCTTTTCGAAAAAATCTGCTTAATAGTCGGGACTCATCATTAGTTTGTGCTTCCAGCGTTCAACCGAAGGGGATAGAAGTCTTCGGGCTTTTCAAACAGGCACTTATAGAGTTGATTGAAACTAGACAACTGGACGAGCCCATCACCTACAAATTAGAAGCATCAGTCATTGAATGGGAACAGATTAGAAGACCTATGTTGGCCAGTTGTGGATAGGAAATGGTATGTATGTTGTAGTCAATACCATTATTATTCCATGTGCAGCACCAAAAATTAAAATATTCATATCAGGAAATGGAAATAATTACTGACCTTCAACATTTCTTAAAAATTGGAGCTAACAAAATATGACTGGTGTACAATTAAATGACCCAAAGTTGGGACAAAAGTAGGTACTCTATACCCAAAAGATTGCTGGATATTTCTTTTGCTGTTCTGCTGTTCACCTTGGCTGAACAATGTGATAAGGTCAAGGTCACCATGTTCATTATATTTAACTAAGCACCTCAATAAGATATACAAATATTAATTGGTATATATATGGAACAAGGAAGAAAATGACATCACTGAAATGTGGTTTTATCATAAGAGCGGTTCTGTAATTGGAATGGGTACAGTAATCATGCCTACTTGTTGAAATTTTCAATGTCGTGCTCTCTGTGGAGATTCTATAATATGCTAACCACCTTCCTAAGTACACTCTGTTAAAAAATTGTACCAGAGCTCTAATAGTTATAGCATTGCATTGTATGTTCTAAGTGACTGGATTATTAGGTAATGAACTTTCAAGTATTAAATATTTTATGTAAGGCACATAGCTATGACAAATGGTGCATGGCAAATGGTGCATGAGCATTTTAACTTATCACCACCACCACCACTAAAAGAGTAGAATATTAATTCCGCTAAGTTTGTAAGACTTAACTATGAACGTCTCTCCTATTCTTTCTCCACAGCTCTCTGTTGTTGTTGTTTTCCAGTCATTGTTTCGAAATTGTTTGAAAATTAAGAAATTTAACAATTGCACTAACGTACAAATTATGGAAATGAGAAAGGTCACTTTCCCAATGTAATTACTAGTTTCTTTTTTATATTTTTTCGTGTTCTGCTTTTGCAATCCTAATTTTTTATTCTAAGTTGGCACTGTAATCATTATACATATTATATATAATATATATATAATTGTATGTATATACACGAGAAGTTTTATTGATTGCAAGACAAAGCACCTGGGATTTACCATAATTTTTCAGTTAGCACAAGAAAAAATAAAACAGCATCGTGAAACATTTAGATGGATGGCTTTGGTGAGACAGTTTGTTAGTATTTGGTGTAGTAAAGAAAACGAGTGCAGTAAAGAAAAACCAGATTAAGGGTTGGGGCCTTTTATGAATAGTGTGCGATTGGATGAGCTTTAGGGTCTCAAGACACTTTTGGAATATGTTGTATGTAGCTGTACTGAAGATTATCTTCAAGGCATTTTCCATAGGCACAAAGGACTTAGTTCCAAATATTGCACATCTTATAGCAGAGCTTGAGTTGAACTAGGGTTTCATGTAAAATTTGAGTGGGAGTGATGAACAGTTACAAGACTATGCTTTAATGTTACTGCAATTGTCATTGTGTTATCAACCCTCAGCGTGCATGACTGCGAGGCAATTTAAAGCTGAGTTATGAGGAAATATGAAACTTCAGCTCTGTGTATGTCTTAGCTTTTGTGGGTTATGCCCCCTATTATTGTTACATCATAATCACGTGAGCATGTAATTAATTGGCAGCTTGCTTTATGCTCCTGTGAAGTTAGCAGAGTTGTCTCTTATGAAGACATAGCTATACCATTATCATTGCTTGAGATATATTGATGCCTGATTAGAGTATTCAATTAATTATTCTTTTACTCTTCTTATTTCTCTCTATATAGCCAACTTTTCCTTATGGTTCCCCCCCCCCCCCTATTCGTTATGGTGCTAATAACTTTTTTTTATATATGGGATATTATTTCCTTGTTCTTGTTTTGTTTTTTGTTTATTTGTTTTTGTTTGTTTTTTCTTTTGTACTCTTTTAAGTTTCTGGAATTTATTCTACAGAGTTTTCAGGAATGTTGGTCACAAAACTGGCAGCAGTTATTTTCCACTTGTCGTGAAATAAGTCTTCGGTTACGACCATTCATTCACAAACTCTGAATGACTTTGAATTTGTGGGTGTGTTGACTACAATTTTAGTTTACTTTTTCATTTATGCCAAGAGAGAGTTTTTAGTAAAATACTTAGAGCTGATTGCATCGGAAGCCATAGAAACCGTTAAACAGTATCTTTCTAAATATTACACCTAATGGGTCATTATGCATAATTCCGAATAATACCAGCTCATCTCATTGTTCAGGCAGAAAGTATATAAGAAGTAAACAGGACTTGGATGAAGTGTGTAGATGTGACAGGAACCAGAGATTGGATGGTGATGGAGAACACATCAAGCATTTTCTTAACCCAAAGTTCAATAGATCATCTGAACTTATTGTATGTTGTTTTATGTCAAATAATATACAAACAACTTCAAATTGCATTCATGTTTTGGGGTTGAAGCAGTTGAACGTACAAAGTCATGCAGCGACTTGTTAAGCCGAGGTTGTAAGGCTGAGTTCTATCCTGCAGTAAAATAAAGCTAGCAAACGTTAGCTGTCACAGACCCCAACAGAACTCCCTACACTTTTCTTCTAATAATAATAATACTCTGAATGCACACCACAGTTATGTACAGGAATGAGTGTGATTGTGGAATGCACAACAATGTTCAAGATAAGTGGGGACTGTCAGACATACACATAACATACACAACTCGGGAGCAGAGAGAGAGCTCATATCTCGTGAGGGTGAACTTGAACATTCATGAAACCCCAGGTTATGCACAATATACATTTAGAATGTAACAGTCACTTGGATATACACTGCTGTACATTAGATAGAGTTCCTGAGTATACCATTGTGTATACATTTAGTTATATACTGATATGTATGTATGTTATTTGCATGGATACGTTTATGATCCAGATGTCTCCCTCCAGAATGAGAGAAAGTTTAGGCCAATTATTCCAAATTTCCATTGCCACAGGCTAGAGAAGTTTAGGAGTTAAGTGAACATGTTTCTCAAACTTTTACTTCTCTGCATGTGCAGTCACACAGTAAACTCCAGCAGTAGCTTGACTCCAGTTTTACCTTAACTCTGCAAAAAGTGGCATAGGCATCTGGACAATAAATGGAGCAACCAAACTACCAGAGTACCTACTTTCTTTTCCTGTTTTAGGCCTGGGGGGTAATTCAAGCAACCCAGTGGTCACAGTTGTCAGCTCATCGTATATTTATTGTATTGAGAAAGTGTTTTGAACTCTATTATCTAGTAAGCTATATTCTGATTTAAAAGCTGTTAAACTAGTATTATTTCCTCTTGTTCAGTTCTTTTGACTTTACCTCGTGAAGGTTGAGCCTTTGTTTTTACCTCTGAACCTAAAATTGCTCACAATTGAGTGTTCGCTTACTGGCAATCCAATGTGTATAGACCGTATCGAAATTATCATTATGAACTTGAGCACTTACCTGCAGAAAATGTTCACAACAGACGATAATTACTTTTCAGCAATTCATACAACAGTGAGTATGCTTAGATTGGCAAAGTACAAAAGAATTGCAAAAGGCGACTAAAAAATGAGTAAAATTGACAAAGGAAGAGGGTTTCAATGATATTGTATTCATGTATTAAAATATTTTTTAAATTATAAGCCTCATTTAAATAGAAGGAAAAAAAGACGTATTTGGTGGTTTGCATACTAATTGAATCAAAAGTAGTATCTTCCACAACCACATAGCAGGATAAGTTACACAAACACAAGATGTGTTGGTGTGTATCTACGCAGCCTGCTATCTTCTATTGACTATTTCATCATTAGTGTGTTGCGATGTGTGCATTTCTCACCTCAGATATTGGTCATGAATTCTGACATCATCCAGTCGTTAACTTATCACATTTTTGCCACGATGCAACTCTTATTGTTGAATGTTTCACCAAAACAGTTGATGTTGTTGGACCCCTAGTAAATTCTAAACGTGGATACAGGTTCTTTCTTACTGCAATTAACTTTGCAATAATAGTTTTGTTTTTGCTTATCCAATGTGGTATATATATATATATCTAAAGAAATGGCTATGAACTTGCTAAAATTGTTTTCTTTTACTGGCCCACCTTCTGCCATGTTATCTGATCAGGGATCTAATTATCTGTCTCGAGTTCTGCCTCAAATATACGTAAATTTTGCTATTTGTCATGTGCAAACTTCTCCTTATCACCCTGAGAGTAACAGTCAACTTGAAAGGCTCCATTCAACCCTCAAAAAGTGGTACAAGGAATAACCATCTCTAGCAAGCATGATTAGCAATTAGTATTAGACCTTGTTTTGTACTTCCTGAGAAAGTTGCCTCAATCCCATGGGTAACATCCCTTTTGAGTCATGCATTCATTGAGTCAATTCATCACAACATGTCAACAACCATTCATTCCTTGAAGTCTAAAATGAATGGTGCCAACTCCAATAAAAGGGTCGAAATTATTATAGTCAGACAGGCAAAAATTTTGACTCTATTTAATTATTATGAAGTGGGAGGATTAGTTATGTTTGTTGTCAGTTGGGAGGGTCCATAACTATGAGATTTTTATGAAATTGAATGATGTCAAATATAAAATTGTTTCTTGTAAAGGAAAATCCCATCCCAAAGTTATTCATTTGAACCATAATTAAAGAAGTTTCACGATAGTAACGATAGTAGTAACAATTCTATTCATCATTATTGTGATGATGGTTGATGGTACGTGATGACGCTGTTGATGTGCCATATCTGCCAGATTCATTGAAAGGTATTAAGCTACCTGAGCCCCAATGTAAAAACTAGACACGTTCTCTGAATTTGCCAAACAGTTTTTTTCTAATAAACCAGGTCTAACTTCAACTAACTACCTTTAATATTCGCGTTACCACTGATGTTGCAGTGTGGGGTCAGTCATAATGCTATACCCAAAGCTCTTGAGCCTTCCGATTGCTTGTATTATATTGGTCCTTGATTTTATTGAACCATTTTAGTCTGAGTGGAATAGCCTTCTTATACCTGTCCTGTAAACGGATGGAAGTATACATTTAGTGGGTGACTATAGCAAGCTGAATGAGGTCACAGTGCCTATTTTGTTTGTGATGCTATCTACTGAGGAAGTATGTGCAAAACTTGGTTAGGCTAAAATTTTGTCCACTGCTTTGCCAACCATGTTTCACTCATCAGTAAAACTTTAGTAAACTAATGATTCACTTCAGTTTTACCTGTGTTGTACTGGACAGTAAATCCTAGTAAAACATTAGTAAACTCTAAAACCGAAACACTTGAGCACGAATGTTGTACACATGTTTTACTACCTCTACACTGTCCAGTAAAACATGAGGTAAACTATAAGTATTCCAGTACACCTATGAGGTAAAATATTCAGTACACTTCAAATGCTCCAGCAGTTTATAAGATATTGATGTAGACTGTATTGTGTGACCTTGAATCATTTTCTACATCCTATGTTGATGATGTGGTTATTTTTTAAGATAGTTGGGAAACTAATCTAGTCCATTTGAGAACTATCCTTATTCGACTCAAAGAAAAATATTGAACTCTAAAGTCTGAGAAGTGGTATGTAAGGCTGTGCGACATTAGAATTGCTTGGGTTTGTGGTTGGTAATGGTCGATTGTCAATCCAGAGAGTTTTATGGAAGAGTTCAAGATATTACCTGACCAACAACTCAATCTCAACTTCGTTCATTCTTAGGATTATTAAATTAGTATCATAAATATATTCCTCAATTTTTTATTATTTCTGTAGCTCTCTCACATGTATGACAAAACCTTCACAACCTAAGCAATTGTGCAGGATGACAGAAACTGAGCATTCTATTCATTCTGTTATTGTTAGCATTTTTATGTATTTACTGTTTTGGTTGTACTGATGTGATAATGATATCTCTGAAGTGTTGAGTGATACCTCCACTCGTGGTTGGGGAAGAGCTTTTTGTTTCTTTAGGGAAGATATGCAGATGCCAGCAACTTTTTGTAGCAGACAGCTCCAGCCTTGAGACCAGATACTGTATCGCTGAGTTAAAAACCGTTGTTATGCTCACTTCCATTAAGAATTTTGCCTAAAATCATGTTGAATGGCAGTTCAAAATCCAGACGAACCATAAGGCCCCTTGCCTCATTCTTCATCTCAGCCAACTCACCAATTGCTTGTAGCTGGCCGACTATTGACTTCTCATCTTGTCCATTTGAACTGTCTTTATATATTTGGCTTAAAGAAATAAATCGAACTGTAAATTCTGAGAAGTGTATGTGGAGCTGTATGACATTTGTGATTGTGGTTTTGTAATGGTCGATTGTCAATCCAGAGAGTTGTATGGAACAGTGTGTTGTGTTGCAATAATCAGTTGACAGTTTATAATTTTAAAACTACAAAAGCAGTTTTCCTAGTTGTATTAGACAATATGAACTGAAGTTCTCCTCAAGAGAGCCAGGACTTCAGCAAGAAGTTAAATGTCAGGTTAAGTTGAATGAAAATGTTGGCCATTAGAGCAAGAAACTAATGCTATTAGTATTTCAGCAAAGAATGATTGAATAATTTAAGACTATTGTTATCATAACAATTGTTATTACTATGGAACTGCTAATTCATTGCCACGCTAATTGGTGATCACAAAAAAGTTAAGGTGTAAAAAATAAATTAATTATTTTATTTGGCAAGTGAATAAAGCATATTCTCAAAATATACACTACCTGAAAAGAGTCCATTAACAACCATAACAAAATGCTTAAACTGTGTTGATAATTAGAATTGACAAAGAATTGACAAGACTATAGAGGTTATCAAGCTATAGTCATCAACTGATTATACACTAATTTACGATTTTGTTATGGTTGTCAATGGACACTTTCATGAAGTGACAGAACTCTCAAACATCTATAGCTAATACACTAAATGAAGCCTAGTTACTTGTTAAAACATTTATTCTATTAGACTACAAGTTATTACAAATAATTTTTTAAAATTTAATTATCTGTATAATAGTCATACACACATTAAATGAGAGATGTAAACAGTAGCCATGGCAACAGCTTTCATTGTAAAATGCTATTAGTGAATAGTGAAAGTAAACAGTTTCTTAAGTTTGCTATTCCCATCAGATCCTCCCATAACATGAACCTTGTCTGATGTCATGATACAGGTACAGGTATATATTGCATGTGGTAGTTGTCCAGCCTGGACCCAGGTATTAGTCTCAGGAACATAGCGCTGGATGGTGGACACTGGCTTCTTACTCTTCATGTCCACACCACCGACTGCCAGTAGAGATCCTCCAATGTTGAGTGGACAGGAGAATGTACAGTTGAGTGAAGGTAGTTTGTTCCACATGTTGGAACTGTCTGATGAGGAGTGTGAAACAAGAGCCTCCAGAGATACACTATAGACATCAGGACTGTAATGCGACAGTTTCTCACATGCTCCCCCCATGAGGTACCAGGCATCTGCTATTGTAGTAGACTTCATCTTGTACCATGGTGTTGGTGTAGATGGTCCAGTGGACCACTGCATGTTGGATACATCAAGTACCTCAACAGTTTGTAAACAAGCTCCATGGCAACCACCAGCCACCACCAGCCAATGTTTATATGAAGTAGCTGAAGGCCCCCAGCGAGGTGTAGACATAGGAGGGAAGGGGTGTGTCCACTGGTTGCTGTCAGGCTGCCACTCTCCTAGCTCACTGCTATAAGAGTCATCTCTATTTCTTCCTCCCACCACAACTAGTTTGTTGTTGATGGTAGTCATAGCAAACTCACAGGTAATGTATGGAGGTAGAGTGTGCCACTGGCAGGACTGTATGTTGTAGGCCATCATCACTATGTGGCCATCCTCATCTCTGTCAGCATATCCTCCTCCAACATACACTGTATCATTTATCTGTACTGATTGGATGTATGCACTCATAGCCACTGGCATGTCAGGACCACGCCTCCAGTCTAGTTCTAATGGGAATGTCTAAATAATAAACAAATACATTATCTGTAGTAAAGTTTTATAATATTACTCAAGTCCATATTGTTAATATTTTATGTAGAGGATATTGTTTATGTTACTTGCACACTGTGTTCATTAAAAATAATAAAACCATAGTGTTGCCATGGTTACTGTTTACATGCTATTGACAAAATCTAAAGTTTTCAATTTTATTACACAAGTAGTTTGCAAGGGGCCTTGGGAGGCAGTCCTCCTAATTTGAAGCTGTAGCACAAGCCATCTTCACCCTACGCACTACAACTCTTCAGTATTTGTTCTAAACTTATTAGTTCTAATTTCGAAAAAAAAAACGCCGCATAAAGGAGTTGCTAAGGCCAGGGGTCAAATGTAAAGGTCAAGTCAATGTAAAAAAATACTGCTGACTATATGAAATTATAGATAACTTTTCTTTCTTGCCTAATTTTACAAAACACACAGAAAATACTTACCGGAAATTTATGTGTGGATAATTTATTCTCTGACGTTGTGGCATTTTTTAAATCACGGCGGAGTTGCTCCATTTCCATTAGGAGCTCACCTTTGTCTTGCTGATGAAGAGCATTTAATCGAATGTTCTGAGTTGCTAATTGTTGGCTTGAGGAATTCAGTTCTTGTTTCTCAACCTTTAGTTGATTGTTCTCTTCCTTATACTCTGCCCTCATTTGATCTTTTTCTTCCCCCAATTGATAGCTCAATGCCCTGTATTGGTCTTTTTCTGCTTTCAAATGATCCTTCTCTCTCTTCAATTGATTTTTCTCGGTCTTCAGTTGATTGTTTTCAACTTGCAAGTCATTGATGACAACTTCTAGTTGCTCTTTTTCTTCAAGAATTCTTGAATTGGCATTAATTAAACTTGTTCTATCTGCTGATATTTCCATTTCCAGTTTCTATAATAATAAAAAATGAATATTATTGTCATTGGTTTATTTCTCTTTAATATATGTGACAGTCTATGGGAAAAGTGGGCACTTCATGCAAACCAAAAAAATTGGAGTTTTTTATGCTAATAAAAAGCTACAATTAATCTCAACTTAGTGCTAAAATACTGGAGGGTAAAACCTTCGACGCACAGAGAAATGGGCAGCTGAACTGGGCTGTATTCAGCAAGCAATTGAACTAGAAATCGAGAAAACATAAATTGAATTTCCACTTCCGGTATAATTAATGTTTTTGTATACTTAACGACGTACTCCACATACGCAATTAAATCGTACAGCCGCTTTTTAACGGCAACGAACGAAGTTTGCGTAGAGTTCTTTTTAGCTTTCAGAGCGTCTCACAGCCTGTCTTGTCGGAATCCTTGGCTACTCTACTCCATGTAGTGGTAAACTTTCAACCAGAGGTAAGCTGTAGATTGCATGCACTATTCTCAAAGCTATGCCGTTTTTTTTTTTAGCTGCTTGTTTGAAACTCCGCCCATTTCCCATTTGTTGTACTTCGAGAACGAGAGAGAATAAAATGTAGCTTGTCTCTTTCCACGGCACGCTTGGGGTCTTTTAAGTTGTTTCGGCATTTGAAATTTGGCGTAGACTTAGAGTAAGGGTCACTAAGACTAATTCTGCAAAAATCAAAAATAGGAGAAAGAAAGAATTTTTTCTATGACTTACTTCTGGAGCCTATATCTCAATTTCAATTTTTGCGCGAAGTGCCCCCTTTTCCCATAGACTGTCACATATTACCAGTGAGATAATAGATGTTTAAAATGGGCAGAACAGCACTGAATCAATGTTATTATCACCACTACACACAACCATGGTCCTAAGTGAGTCACAATGATTATTTCAGATTCAGCTCCAATACCATTGAGTGTGACTAATACATGAGTATATGTAACATGAGAATATGTATGTGTTTCTTTTGGGTATTCCCATACAAAATCTAAGCAACTCTTTTCTGCTGGTCAGCTCATAAAACTGGTATAGTCCCTGCATTCGATCAATAGTTTAACCATAGTTTCACTAGTACAGGGTAAAGTCACTTAGACACAATAAATATTGAATAATTTTTTATATAATGACGAGCATAATGAGCAAGAAATCTGAAAACAATTCATCAAAATAAATTTGAATTTTGTTTTAGACTAGAAAATTTAGCCTGCTTTCACCTTCTTGTTGGTAAAATATATATAAAGTAAACACTAAATTCGAAAGCTGAATCCGAAGAACACAAACTTAAGAATTACAATTTACCAGTTCTATTCTGAAATACTCACTAGCTATATTCACTGTGCATTGCTGTGTAATACCACTCTTAAATAATAGGGGAATGTGACTACTGCTCATTGACAGCAATTACTGAATCTATAAAGCTATATGCATACATACCTCCAAATCTCTGATTCTTTTGTCCTTTTCTTTTGATTCTTTAACATGAAGTACATGAGTCACATTTGGTAATGTTCCTCCATAAAATAAAGTCAACTCCTTCTTTATAGGCTGTAGTCTTCCTAGTAACTGCTCTGCAGTAGGTCTTGTTTGAGGATCATTGTGCAGGCAATTAGACACCATCTCTACTAGAATAGGATGAGATTTCAACAATTGATTCTCCAACTTCTTCATGTACACCTCACGACGCTCTACTTCAGTGCGACCAATAACTCGACCAGTATTTTGCGGATCCACTTGTGTTGCTGATAGCAAATCTCCTGGAAATATCTATTGAAAGAAATAGTGTCGATATTTAGCACTTAAACATTAAAATACACCCATATTAACAGTACACCCATAACTCTACAAGCAGGTTTCTGATGTTTATACATGCAGCAACACAAATCACTTGAAGAACACTAATCAGTGCATATCGTCATTAAATGTGATCTGAGAAGTTTGTTTTTGTAGTTTTACTTGATGGCATATGTATGATTGATTCTCTTTACAATCCATGTCAGCTAATTGGCTAAAAAAATTTTCTCAACAATTGAACCCATGACAAATTTTCTTACAAACTCATCCACTTTGTAGGCACATGCACACATATAATTATATAATTGTTGTCAATAGTTACTGTATACCATTGTCATAGTAGTTATGCTACATATAAGTTAGGTGTTTATTGTTATTGTTTCTAATACTATCCTCTCACACTCATTGACAACAATGCTGAAGTAAACTACACCATGGGCTGCAAGAAACTAGTTGTTCGAGTGATTAAGACATGACGCTAGGGGGCATTACCCACAAAAGATGGTACCTACAAGGTGAAAGCTTCGCGTTTTCTCAACAATAAACCCAAAATAAAAAAAGTAGCACACTTAAGGGTCATATTTTCGTGCTGAGAAAGTTCATACCTACATTAACAGTTAATTTTCAGTAATCTCCAAAGTCAGAGCATGACAGACAGACAGACAAACTGACAGGATGACTACTACTAGAGGGTAGAAGGTAAAAAAGAGGGTAAAAACTAGAGGGCAATGATGAATCACAGCAGAATGATAATAAAGTGGATAGCAGTATCTCTTACTACACACAAAAAAATAGAAAACTTTGTAGCCCATTCGCTGTCATCACTGATGACAGAGGTAAAATACTTACAAATTTTTTTACCATTACTTCAAAATACTTGTCAAATCTTTATCTAGCGCTGATCACATCATACATACATTTTTTTCATTAAAAAATCTTACAGTAGGGATTGTTAGGTTGACAATTAATGGGTAAGGCATTGGTGATTACTCTAGGAAACCCATCATTCGAAAAGTTAGAACTCAGTAATTTTAGTTGTTGCTTTTCAACAGTAAAAAAAAACAAAAAAAAATAACAATAATATTCCCAACTAGTTGTGCATAGGTGCCTGTTACTTAACTCTAGTAAGAACAAAGTACATTAACATACCTGTATTAGCACATATAGAGCAAGATGTCCGAAGGAGAACATGTCAAGAGATGGTCCATATCTGTGAGTCTCAGTGAGGGCCTCTGGTGGCATGTACACTAAGGTCCCTGGAAGTTTAGACATGGTTTGAGCCAGTCGAGCTGGCCTCAGATCCAGTATACGAGAATTCCCCATGTCTGTGATCTTGGCTGTCAGAGATGAGGTGAGTAGAACATTTCTTGCTGTTAGGTCTCTGTGGACTATTGGTGAAGGCCTACCATGTAGGTACACTAGTCCACTGCATGTGTCGGTGAGAATGGAGACCTTTACTGGAAGTGGAATATTAGGGGCACACTCCAGGAGGTCGTCCACACTCATTTCTAGTCTCTCCATCACAAGTAGAGGTAGTTCTGATCCCTCAAGGAAACACAGACCAAGGAACTGTGTTATGTTAGGATGTCGGAGACCTGCCATGAGTTGACATTCTTGTTGATATTTCACAACAGTATTTTGAACTCCCTCATTTAAAGGGTCCATCAACAATTCATGCATACATTTTGCTGCACAGGAGACTTTGTTGTATTCCACCTGCAATACACAGTTTCATATAGAAATTTATAATCACAACTAAGTGTTGAAGGAAAAAAAAACAATATACATTTATTATATATATACTTTACTCTCAGGCTTTATTTTCACTCGGAATTGGCTCATGACAAATTTGCCTACTCGCAGTATTAACTAGTCATACTAAGAGTTATTTTCAAGATTATCAGAACTTCTATTTATTGCACAGCAGAGCAGAATTTGCTTTATTTTTTTATATGTAAAGATCATTTCACCTGATGTCTCAATTTGCGCGGGAAACTTAAAACTTTAAAGTGTTATTGAAATAGTGATATTTTTCTTCTGCTGTTGAAAGTATATACTTAGAAATTTGATGTGGAGCTTCTTTGGGATCTCAAACAAAGCAAGCATGCTTATAAGATAGCTAATTATTGAAAGCTGATAATCTTTAGAGTGTTTTTTTTTTTACTGGAAGTTGAAATAGTAGGGGGGTGGGGATGAACTTAAAACAGAGAGAGCTACAGCACTCTTTGATAATTATATATAATATATTGTACAAACAAAAAGTAGGTCAAGTTGGTATGATATAAGGACTTTGTCTGGTATAGCCAGACCTTTTAACTACCACTTTGCCGAGAAAGAGTCTGATACAATGCAATAGAGTTGCCTGTTCAATGTAAAGTGGGGGAAATCACATTCGACTTATACCGTGGCTATAAATTATATGAGTCAGCTGAACAGCATAATGGTGAGTAAGCAGAACAAGTGCCTCTTTGCATTTGACCAGACTCTTTCCTCACAAAGTGGTATGTAAAGAGTGTGGCTACCCCAGAATAAGTTTACATCGTCTAAACCAGAGATCATGTTACTTATCTTCTTACAGCAGCAAAACATAACTCACTACCATTTGTATTATTGCTCTAACACTCACTGAGTTTGCTAAACTGAGACATTATTCATACAACCACCAAGTTGTAAGGAATGTGGGGGTCTATTACACATGAAGATAAACACTACACACCTAGTTTTTCCTTGGTAGGTTACAAAATGTATTGTAGTAAATTTGTAGTCTATGTTTCACTTGCAGGGATCCAACCCAGTGAAAAGAGTTTGCACTATGGAAAAGTATTGGCAGCTTGCTGAAGCCATTATTAACTTACCACAAGCCCTACAGTAGAAACTAAAAGGGTCAAAATAAAGTTTACAACCACTCTGAGCATGTCAAAAGCTGGCAGAATCTTTCTTCTTCGCTGTAAAGCATAACAAAGAATTCCTAGAAGCATTAAAAAAAGGAGTTGGCTGTAGCTATGAAGCAAAGGTAGCTATTAGTGAAGAAATAAGATGCTCCTTATTTCAGATAAAGGTCTCGATAAGCTTTGCCAATCTTTCTCAGCCTACTCCCTTCTCTCTCCTAGTATAATTCTCTTTAAAGAGCCATAGCATTTCCCTCAAATAATTCTGTAAAGCTTTATAGCTAATTTATAATTTAACTAGTCACTCCAACCTATAATTTTTTTTACATCTTGATGACTTACTTCTACAACAGAGCCGTAAGATCCAACACCGAGGGTCTTTTCTGTAGGTACAATTTTATCCAAGATGTAGTGCTGCAAATGAGGATCCTCCCTAAAGTTTCTGGACCGTCCACGGAATCCTCTCGGTCTTGCCGCCATTGTTTAGAACCTGTAGCGGATGCTAAAATACGACGCACATACTCTAATACGGACCTTTTATTACATCGCGGTCCAACTGTCACATGACTAGAAAATGCTCGTGTAGCATTGGTTGGGCGAGCGAGCGAAGTTCTGGAATGCGCGCGCTAGCTGAGTTAACAATAACAGAATTACCTGAATAAACTTAGAAAGCAGTGGCAAAGAAGCGCAGTTTGACAAAGACTTCACAATTGTTTCAAGAAGAGAGTAGCTATAAACGTTTTGGTTGAAACAGAGTTGGGTCACCTAACTGAGCTTTATTTGTTGCAGTAGTCCGTTGTCTTTGCTGTAAGTGTGGGTAATTGGTTTGGAAGAGTTAGCTATACACAGTAAAAGAACCTAGCTAGAATACCTGGAAGAAAAAAAATAATAATTTTTGGCTGTCAATACTAAATTTATAGATAAAGGTCCTCCTAGTGTTTTAACTAGCAAGTTGCAGCTGACCTGAAACTCAGACAGTCAGCAATTTGAAAGAATTCATGATGATGGTCTTCTAAGTATCATAGTATTTGAATGTGAGTGTGCTTTGATTTTAAACAAGTTAAAAATTTTGCTTTGGAACCTTGTTCATTAAGTTGATAGAGCGGAAGACTTTGTACTTGAGGAAATATAGGATATTGCTTCACTAAGCCACTAATAAAGACCTTTCAGTTTTATTTGATCTAGCTATAGCTAATGCCATTAAAATAAAACTTAAAAATGAACATAACACTGCCCAATAAATATAACTATTTTGAACTGTTTACATCAATTCTATTCTAGCTAAAAAAAAGTTTGCTTTAGAACCTGGTCCATTAAGTTGATAGAGTGGAAAACTTTGTACAATAGAATCAAAAGCAGATTCTTCAATATGCACAAACGCAGACACATTAGCCATGGCATAGAACCCAGAATCATATTCACCAGCCTGAATTTGTGTGTCCATTTACATGCTTTCCAACATATTGATACATGCTTATTGTATGTAGCACTAGCTGTTGAAGGCGGACATTCAATAGTGGATACAGTTAGCCAGTGTCCATTCCGATAATTTATAATTTAAACAAATTCAACTGACTCCACATTAAATGATAAAGCCACTCCACAAATTATATCTTGAAATACCGTAATTTCTAAGCACTGATTCTTACGGAGCTGCTGATGAGATCATCATTTAGCCAACCAAAGAGTGGACTTACATTGGTTGTGTTTTTTCATCTTATTTGTACTCTCATGACATCATTTTAGGAGTAGTTCCCTAGCTTAAATTGAAAAACTAGTCTCTTTTGTCTCTTTTAGTCTTTGTAGTCTTTTTAGTCTCACGCTTTAGTCTATTCTAGTCTCTTTAGTCTGTTCAGTCTCTTTTGTCTCATATATAATCTCTCCTAGTCTCTTTAGTCTCTTCTAGTCTCTATAGTCCCATCTAGTATTTTCAGTCTCTTCTAGTCTATTTATTCTTTACTAGTCTCTTTAGCTCTTCTAGTTTCTTTAGTCTCTTCTAGTCTCTTTAGTCTCTTTATTCTCTTCTTGTCTCTTTAGCCTCTTCGTCTCTTTATTCTCTTCTTGTCTCTTTAGTCTCTTCTAGTCTCTTTAGTCTCTTTATTCTCTTCTTGTCTCCTTAGTATCTTCTAGTCTCTTTAGTCTCTCTAATCTCTTTAGTTAGTCTCTGCAGTCTCTTCAAGTCTCTTTAGCTCTTCTAGTTTCTTTAGTCTCTTCTAGTCTCTTTAGTCTCTTTATTCTCATCAGTCTCTTTAGTCTCTCTAGTCTTTATAGTCAGTCTCTTTAGTCTTCATAGTCAGTCTCTTTAGTCTCTTCTAGTCTCTTTAGTCTCTCTAGTCTTTATGGTCAGTCTCTTTAGTTTCTTCTAGTCTCTATATTCTCTTTTAGTCTCTTTAGTTCTTCTAGTTTCTTTAGTCTCTTCTAGTCTCTTTAGCTCTTCTAGTTTCTTTAGTCTCTTCTAGTCTCTTCTAGTCTCTTTAGCTCTTCTAGTTTCTTTAATCTCTTCTAGTTTCTTTAGTCTCTTCTAGTCTCTTCTAGTCTCTTTAGCTCTTCTAGTTTCTTTAATCTCTTCTAGTTTCTTTAGTCTCTTCTAGTCTCTTCTAGTCTCTTTAGCTCTTCTAGTTTCTTTAATCTCTTCCAGTCTCTTTAGTCTCTATATTCTCTTCTAGTCTCTTTAGTCTCTCTAGTCTCTTTAGTCAATCACTTTATTCTCTTCTAGTCTCTTTATTCTCTATATTCTCTTCTAGTCTCTTTAGTCTCTCTAGTCTCTTTAGTCAATCACTTTATTCTCTTCTAGTCTCTTTATTCTCTTCTAGTCTCTTTAGTCTCTTCTAGTCTTTTCTAGTCTCTTCTAGTCTCTTCTAGTCTCTTTAGTCTCTTCTAGTCTTTTCTAGTCTCTTCTAGTCTCTTCTAGTCTCTTTAGTCTCTCTAGTCTCTTTAGTCAATCACTTTATTCTCTTTTATTCTCTTTAGTCTCTCTCTAGCCTCTTTAGTCTCTTCTATAGTCTCTTTATTCTCTTCAGTCTTTTTCTCTCCTAGTTTCTTTAGTCTGTTCTTGTGTCTTGTAATCTCTTGTTGTGTCTTGGAGTATTTAGAATATAGTTGATTTCATTTTCTAGTCCTTTGCAGTCCTATTGTATTTTCTTTTTTAATAAAGTTGTTACAGTCACTTGTATGCTGTTATACTATCTTACAGTAATTCTATAGCTAGTGTCTTTACACACAGATTAATGTGCATGCATTTATTCACATGAAACTGGATAGTTTGTATCATTTATGATGTTTCAAATAAAGTTGGGGCGGCAACCACTATGGAGAGGGTTGTATAGGGCCCTCACTCTTGATCCCACTACAAGAGGAGTAGCTATGATTTTAGAAGTCTAATAATAGACTTATCACTTACGTTAACTTCAAACTTCTTGCATAATAACTGGCTGAAGGGTAGAGAGAGCTATATTATGAGGTTAATGAGAGAGTTGAATGAAAGGAGATGATTAGTTAGTGAATGAAAGCTGTGACTACATTGATATATAGAAGTAACCTCACACACACTGGGGAGTGCATAGAGTGTATATGAAATGAGGGTCAAAATAAAACATTAATACATGCAATCACACATATACATGCTATGAGTCCAGCTCTAGTTCATAACAAAGTTCCTGGATTGCCTTGGCAACCACTTTAGTGAGGGCTGGCCTGAACATATGTTAAATATTATAGTGCTTCTGAGATACTACTTGAATATCATAATGAGCAGATCCGTTATTTTGATATGAAGTCATCAATGACACATTGCAAAGAATAACAACTATAACTTAATATCAAATTTTTCTTGTTCTAACAGCCACACTTTTAATTAAAACTTAACCCGACGTTTCAACTTCTTGCCGAAGTCCTCTTCAGGGATCATGAGGTCGAACTCTCCATGGTGATATAATAACACAATGTAAGCAGCAAGATTTCTGGAGGGTATGCTTACTGTTTATGCTTACTGTTTATTGTATCCTGGAGGGTGATTTGCATGCAGCATGGACAGCCAGCATCCTGAAAGCTCTAAACCTATGTCTCTGTTAAACTTGTTGTTGTCAGGTGTCATCTGTATGTGTAGAGCTTCCTAGATCTTCAACTCACGATTCTTACTGGCTCTGTCTACAACACTCTTACCTCTTCCCATTTAATGGTGTGATGCTGTTGCCAAGCATGTTCAGCAAAGGCTTAAACCTTTCATCACCTCTCTTCCAAGCATCTTGATGTTCTTTCACTCTATGCTCAAACCTTCTAGATTTTTCACCTATGTATACTTTACCACAACTGCAGGGTATACTATACACTATGGATGACTCGGTGGTAAAGGGTATAGTATCTTTGACTTTAGTAAGATGTGATCTTAGAGTCTTACCCAACTGAAATGCTGTTTTGATGTCAAAGTCTCTACACACATGGCTGCTCCATCTACTTAAATTAGAACTCTTACCAATGGTTTGAGGTTACCTCTGTTTAATAACTACAATAAATGCACATTTCTAGAGTAAATATCAACCTCAAACCATTGGGAGGAGTTCTAATTCATTTCAGGTCAGGGTCAGATGAATACTGGAGACTGGAGGGACCACAGTAAACTGACAGCTCAAGGGCCAAATGCACATGCACACAGGTAACAATAATGACTGACATGAATACTATATAATATATTTATCAAACCAGTTACAAAATTAATGTTGTTTTGTTTTATCCTTGGCAGGCACGAACTTCATCGGGTGGAGGAAAGTCTAATGATGAAATATTGGAGGAAGTAGCTGCAGATATTCTGAATAAATTACCTAAGGACTTTGACACTGAAGAGGCACTCAGGAAATACCCTACCACTTATTCACAGGTACTGAGACAACCACAATTAATGCATTGTCCTGATTCATTGTCCAGGGTGTACCTGATTATGGAAGAAATGACAGGCTGTTATAGGTGAACTTATTTTATTCTTTCACATTGTAGACTTATTTATTGTATTATATTACATGTATTTAGAGCATGAACACAGTGTTGGTTCAGGAGATGGTACGATTTAATTGCCTCACAGTAACGGTTAGGTCATCTCTCTCCAATATCAGTAAAGCCATCAAGGGTCTAGTTGTCATGTCCCAAGAGTTGGAAGAGGTTGCTGACTCCATGCTCAAAGGCAAGATCCCTATTAGGGCCTGAGGGCGGTAGTTCACGATGCACAGAGCCGCCTATGTCTGCGCAACAGTACATAGCCTAACAAATATTTAACGTAGCTACATTTTCATCAATGCCGTTGGAGGGACATTATAAACTCAATGGGGTCACTATCTAATTGTGTCTTTCTCTGGAAGGACCTGACCTGAGTGATCAAGCAAAAAACTACACCAGTTATAAAACTGTGCAGTGCGGTTGGATTATGCTGGCGCTTATGAGGGATTCTTCTTCAATTAATCATCAGCCATGTTATCACAGTTCCTAGCTTTCAAATTTTGCTTAATAATATAGCTAATGCAAGAAGTTAACTAAACAATTAGTTAAATGCATTTAAGAGTTAACTAACAACATTTGGACCCTTCAGTAAACCATGAGTAAAACAAAGGTGTACCTGTAAAACTACATTAAAACATGGTACAATGTTTTACTTAAGGTTTCCTGTCAAGTAAAACTGAGCATGTTTTACTAAATGAGTAAACTATGCAGTAAATCTTTAGTGTAATAGTTTCCTCAATTTAGTAAAACAAGCACCTTCAAGCAGTGCTTATTTTTTGTTTTGATTAAAACATAAATTTAGTTTATAATTTTATTCCAGAGCTCAATGACTTTTAGTTTTAGTTATTGTTATCCTATGTGAAATTTAGTTCGGTCTAGTTTACTAAAATGTTTTGGTGTAACTAAAATTAATTTTAGTTTTAGTTTTAGACTTGGCAATAGCTTTCATTGTAAAATGCTTTCAAATATTTTCTAGTGTGGGTTAAATTGTCAGTATCGGGTTGTTGAGATCTTATACTGGGTAGCTATCACCAGAATCTTCTTCGGGAAGAGTCTCAGCGTAGAGGGGATTGTGGTTGAGAGCCGTCCTTGTTCCTCTAAGCTAAGTCACCCAGGGTGCAGTGATGCAACCAGCTTTACAGTTAAATATATTTATTAAACTAGCTTATAGTTACAAAACTTAGAAGACTGGCCCAGGCAGCGCTGGGTAGCCACTATACTAAACCTGCCAGCAAGCCTGGTGTGAAGGTGTGATACAGCATTAACATGAGAATAGACAGGAGGGAAAGAGCAAGTTAAATTGGCTCATGAGAACTAACAGACATGAATGTATAATGTTAGTGTTCATATTACTAATGTATGTTAGCAGTGTGTGGAGGATGTTGAGGGTAGGTCTCCACCACAACTAGTGAATAATTGAAGTAAACAATTTCATAAGTTTGATATTCCCATTATATCCTCCCATAACATGGACCTTGTCTGATGTCATGATACAGGTATAGTCATATACTGGATGTGGTAGCTGTCCAGCCAGTACCCAGCTATTCGTCTGAGGGACATAGCGCTGGAAGGTGGACACTGGCTTTTCACTCTTCATGTCCCTACCACCGACTGCTAGTAGAGATCCTCCAATGTTCAGTGGAGAGGAGAATGTACAGTTGAGTGAAGGTAGTTTGTTCCATATGTTGGAACTGTCTGATGAAGAGTATGAAACAAGAGCCTCCAGAGATACACTATAGATATCAGGACTCCAACCCACATCTTCACACACTCCCCCCATGAGGTACCAGGTATCTCCTATTGTAGTAGACTGCATCATCCTCCATGGTGTTGGTGTAGATTGTCGATTGGACCACTGCATGTTGGATACATCAAGTACATCAACACTAGCCTGTAAACCAACATCATGGTAACCACCAGCCACCACCAGCCAATGTTTATATGAAGTTGCTGAAGGCAACCAGCGAGGTGTTGACATAGGAGGGAAGGGGTGTGTCCACTGGTTGCTGTCAGGCTGCCACTCTCCTAGCTCACTGCTATCAAAGCCATCCCTATTCATTCCTCCCACCACAACTAGTTTGCTGTTGACGGTAGCCATAGCAAACCCCCTGGTACTGTATGGAGGTAGAATGTGCCACTTGCAGGACTGTTTGTTGTAGGCCATCACTATGTAGGCATCCTCATCTCTGTCAGTCCATCCTCCTCCAACATACACTGTATCATTTATCTCTACTGATTGAATGTATCCAGTCATAGCCACTGGCATGTCAGGACCACACCTCCAGTCTAGTTCTAGTGGGAATGTCTAAATAAAAAACAAATACATTATCTGTAATAAATTTCTATAACATCACGCATGTCTAAATTGTTAATATTTTAATTTAATGATATTGTTTATGTTACTTGCATACTATGTACTTTAAATAAAATCATACTGTTGCCATTTACATCACCATGCAAAAAATATGTTATACTTATGTGAAACCACGTATGTATAACAAAGTTATACTAGTAGTATACATACCCTATGTAATCTTGATGTTTACTTGTGGAGTATAACAGAAGTATACTCTACTTTAGACAGCCAAATGTTTTAACCTGGTGTGTATACTAAATGATGCTCAAGTTCAATGTTTTATCCTGGTGTGTATACTAAATGATGCTCAAGTTCAATGTTTTAACCTGGTGTGTATACTAAATGATGCTCAAGTCCAATATTTTCCCCTGACGTGTATAGCAATTAAATGATGCTGTTCATTATCACTTTGTTTTAATTAATTCATTAAGTACTGAGAGTGTTCCTGTTAGCTCTCTGCTAACTTTAAATAGCTTAATTATAATAATGTAAGATATTCCAATGCAAATACTAGTATCTTTTGAGATTACCATACACAAGAAGAGACTTAAAAAGCTTTATGAACCTAAACTAATTTAATGTTTGTTGCTTACTATTTGCTTTACCAAGCAAAGTGTACAAACACAGTAGACTAAGTAACACCTGAGGTATACTAGGCATATACTGGAGTTTACTGAAGTGGTAAGTTCACAGATAGTATATCACTACTATTTGGAGTTTATAAATGTAAAATGCAGGATGTAGCTATACACTGTCATGTATATGGCTATATATAATACATACATTTGTTTATTTTCGTTCTCATTTATTTATTCTCATTCATTCATTCTCATTTAATCCTTTATTTAATTGCTTCACAGCTTATGCATGGCGCATTAAATAAATTAAACAAGCAATTTTTTCAAGTATATAAATCAAAACTCAGAATGTAGTTCGATACACAGATAATAAGCATTATAACAATAATAGTAATAATAATAATAATAATAATAATAATAATAATTCAATTAAAAGGCAATGGGTGAGTTGGCACAACTAAAAACGTCTAGTAGTACATGGTTCAGAGACACGCATCTGTCTAGTGCCATAAGAAGGGCAAGAATTGATGGGCCTGTATCTCCCTAGCACTCAACTTCATTAAAATTGACATACCTAGTAATTACTGTAACAATAATAAATAATTTGGTTGATCACATAAAAAAAGGACCTCCACACTGATAGCTAGCTATAGCTATTTTATTTTTACTTTTTTGAAATTTTCCCAATGAGTTAGCCAGAGGATAAACTTGTGACCCAGCTATGAAGTTTAACTGAACAGATTACTTCTCATCTATTTGAAGGTTTATTTTCAACTACACAGTAACTTCGTACCCCGAAAACCCTTTACCATTAGAGTAATAGAGTAAAAACCCTTTACCATAAGAGTATTAGTAAAGACTGGAAATGGTCGTCCAAATCATTGTCAAAGGTTGCATGCTGTAATGATTAGTTGGGGAAAGACCTTTTACCAATCCTGATATGCTACCCGCGGGGAAACGATCAGGGATGGTAAAGGGTTCGGCTCCGCCAGATTGTTATACCAATGTGTTATGGACTGGACTAGAGTGGAACTTGCGCTATGGTGTACACGGGCTTCAAGTCTAGGTGAGTAGTTTCGTGGCCTGAAAGCTGAATTCTCTTTTGCCAGATATACTGTAAATCTCTGAATTTGCTGTCTGTAGTCACTATAGGTGTCATTTTAATTTTAGCTACACAGCAAACATCATAAAACTAATTTTTTAGTTCTTGTGTGAGAAGATGTAGATGCATGTTGGAGTTAGAATGTTAACAGCCTAAATTTCATAGGCTCCAACTGTCCCAGAATCTGCAGGACAGACTTGAATTTTTACCTTAGTCCTAGGTCCTCATTTATAAAGTATGACATTGCTCACCTTCACTACTAAGAGCAAGTAAACAACGGCATGATTACTTTTTTCATCCGGTATAAGGTCACATTCCATCTACGGTTTCATTTTGTCCTGCAAAAAAATTACAGATCAACATCCAAGTTTGAAGCAGGCCACCAATATTTCATTGATTTTCAATTCTAAGCAATACAATGGCTACAGCAACGGCATCATCACTGCTGCAGTAATCTTCTCAATTACAGAAAATTCACTATACCAGTTTTAGCTACAACCAGATTGCTACAAGAAAGTACTTGCACAGCTAGAAATTTGCATGTAATAATTTAGAAAAAAAAACAGGGTGGGTGGGGACGAGGGGAATTGATTTGTTATGATTTTTTTTTTTTCAAATTGTATGTATCTCTTTGGCCATGGCAGTGAATTATTCAGTACTCATCAACAAACTCTGTGCTCAAAGATGCTACCATTATAAATCACAGCTGCAGTAAAAGCTTAAGCACTAGAGTTAACTTTTGTCTATGGTGTCATTCTAATTAATGCTTTCTGGAATACCATTGTGACAATGATTTGTTGTGTTTTAACTGAAAATCAGAATCAGTGCGTGACTTAACATTTGTATTTTTTTTTTTTGGTTGATGTGGTGGCGAGGATAGCAACTTTCAGTGTAACAGTGTGCAATGTATCTTTTGCCAGGTAAAGGGTTCGGCTCCGCCAGACTGTTATACCAATGTGTTATAGGACTGAACTAGAGTGGAAGCTTGCGCTATGGTCATGTACGCGGGCTTCAAAGTCTATGTAAGTAGTGTCCTGAAAACTGAATTCTCTTTTGCCAGATACACTGTAAATCTCTGAACTTGCTGTCAGTAGTAACTAAAGGTGTCATTTTAATTTACACAGCAAACATCATAAAACTGTGTTTAAGTCGTGTTTCTTGTCCTCAAATTTTATCCTATAAGAATGAATGATGCTAAGCAAATGTTACCTGAGTTATAATAAAGTCAGTGTTTGAAGACAGTGGATTCCCAGTTGTTATTTTTTTCTTTGCACACTCAAAACTTTTATTTCTTTGTGAGAAAATGTAGTTGCATGTTGGAATGTTAACAGCCTAAATTTCATAGGCTCCAACTGTCCCAGAATCTGCGGGACAGACTCGAATTTTTACCTTTGTCCTAGGTCCACATTTATAAAGTACGACTTTGCCAGCATTAATGCCTATCTAGGCAACTGGGTATTTTCAGGCACTTTTGATGACCATTACCAATTCTGGAATAGCATGGCACGATTACAAGTAGTTTGGCTGTCCATGTCTTACGAGTCACTATAAGTCTTAAACGAAGAGGTCGCATATTATGGCGGTGTAGCTGGGGACATGTTTCGCTATAAGTGAAAAGTGGCTGACACGCCCCCTTGTGTTAAAATATAGGTGTGGCCATTGCCGTACCTGTTCCGACTCCCCTGTGATATGTGACTCGAGTAACTCGCCGTCATTTGGCTAATATTATAGTCCTGTAATCATTATGAGTGCATACATATTACACCCTGAGTATACTTGTCTCTGCCCACTTTTATCTTATAATACCACGCACTGTATCCATGTGTGTCCGTGCGATGCATACTCTATAACCAATTGAACATGTCAATCTTTACTGGCATTCACAACCTGTTGGTACTCATTCCTATTGTAGTATTATGATTTAGTACAATACATTCTAGTAAAGATGTAATTTGCAATAGATTATAAGTAATTATACACTACTGGCTATTCAATTCCATTTAGTGCACACTATGTGCACTTGAAGTTATATAGAGTGAAACTTATAGTTTAAAAATTTGGACTTTTATCACTAATTTCTTTACACATTCAGAATATATTTTGAAATTGTGTGTACATATACACGCACACACACACATCTGCACATACATGTGTGATGAGTATACTGTCAACGTGTATACCCATTTTGTGCTGTAATGGGCTTCCTGTATCACCTAGGTGAATAATGATTTGGTGTAAGAAGATAGGAGTGGTTTGAGCATGTAGGTGATGAAGTGTGTGTGCATGTGTTCTATAGTGTTCATGTGGTTCACAAAAGTATCATTTCCTCCATTGTACAACTTATATTTATTGGATTAGCCACACCCATACGTAAGTACATATAATCAGGGCTTCATACAGAGGTAGGGGCGCCCTGGGATCTCCCCCCAGGTTGAGTTTCCCCCCCTCCCCCTCCCCCTCCCCCCAGGTTGAGTTTCCCCCTCTCCCCCTCCCCCTCCCCCCAGGTGGAGTTTCCCCCTCTCCCCTCCCACCTCTGTGGTTTTGATTTATAATGGTATTCTGTGGTTTTGTTGTTTATATATTATATCTAATATTTGGTAAAAGTTTACTTCAGTTAATTTTCTAGACTTGAGACAATTTTTAATCAAATGGGTCTGGTTTCAGCAAAAGTGGGTGTGTTCAAATAAACGTGTGGCCCTCCTTTCTAAACTCTTCCCCTCCCCCCAGAAAAATATCCTGTATGAAACCATATGCCCATGTTTACTAAGCTGGTCTTCGTCCCATCTAGTTTTTAACCCTTGGCGCACATGCATGGTAGGGTTGCACTACTTAATTTGTCTGTTAGTCTGTCTGTCAGTCTTTCTGTCACACAACAACAGATCTCAAAGACAGTGGCCTTCCAAAGATTGAAGAAGGTATCATGATGTTGTACTAGGAAGTTTAAGTCGCTTTATCAGATTACCAACTAAAGTACATTATGATTGGTTTTTGGGAAAACTGGGCAAAAAGTGTGCATTTCACAGGCCATTATACATACTCAGTGTGGATTATTACAGTTGGCCATTGGATATTTGCTGCCCAAGAGTGCTTGATATCCAACCAAACAATAACTGGTCAGCTATTCAGCCGGCCAAAGAGATCAGATCTGGTTTTAATCATGCATTTTGAGGGTGTGCTTTTCTGGCATATCAGTTAGCAGTTTTTACCTCCTTTGCCATTGCTTCAAAGTTCAATGCTAACAACTATGGTTCAATCCTGGCATGGACACTTTTTTCCTCCATTTTTTATTTTTTTTAATTTTTATTATTTTTTTAATTATTATTATTATTATTTATTTTTTATTTTTTTTTTTTATGAACTGGGCATTCTTCTTTTCTTTTGTCCCTTTTAATTTGCGCTCTGGCTTCTAGTTTTAGTTTATGATTTTTTTTGCTTAATCATTTTCCCCATTACATTGATGCACCTCACTCAAACTCAGTTCTAAATTATAGTTAGATCCAGTGTCCATGTTCAATAATTGAATATCCTACACTTGTCTCACACTCAATTAACTTACTGCTGCCTAACTCTCAGCTATTTGGCCCAGGCAGTAACAACAGACACAAAATCCAAATGAAAATAAGTCAGCCTGCTCATGAAATGTGGATGATAACTATACATCAAAACTACTAGCTTAACTAGCATATTATTTTCTAGGTTAATGTGACAATCTTTACAAAAATTTTTGTAACTGTTCCTATCAGTCCACTGTTAATTGCATTTGCTGAGTTATTGTGTATCAACTGTAGCAGACGTAAAAAAAAAAAAGCTGTAGCACTCGCAACCGGTGCTCACCTGTTAAATAACCAAAACCTCGCTTGGTTTCAATCAAACTGTCGATCTCATGTCATCACCAAGGTAGGTGGTCTCAATGATCAAAGATCACCTTTATTCTAAATATTAATAGATGGATATTTTTAGTGTAACAGGTGTTCTAGTACATATCTGAGTATTTATAATTGTGATGTCAAAATTTTATGATCCACCAAAAGTATATATACAAACTTTTTATTCTGTGTGTGTGTGTGTGTGTGTGTGTGTGTGTGTGTGTGTGTGTGTGTGTGCTGGTGCAAAGGCAAGCTCATGGTCCAAGATGATGGAGGGACAGGACGCGAGAGAGTAGATGTGGTATATGACCGCACAGGACAGGAGTAGCTAGAGGGGAAAGTGAACAGCAGGGCTGGAGAACGAGGCAAAGAGAGGGCTGGAGAAGGAAGAGCAGAGGAGGAAGACTGCTGCTCAACTATATAGATGTACATGTGCCCATAAAAAGCCACTCTTGCTAACGGATCTTCCAGACCAAAGATGAACTCCCCCCCCTCAAGATGACTGGAAAAGACGCCATGAACATTCCAGCTTAACTTGTTAATTTACACCTGTTGTCATGCATTCTATCATATCCCACTTCATTTGTACACTTCTTTTTGAACTCACAATCATCAATTTGGTTTCATGTCATTAATTTGATTTCTACTATACTGAGACTTTGATTACGCTATGGCGGTTGCTATAACTTTATCAAGTGTAAAGAAGAGCACTGAAGTGCAGCCCCAGCGAAATTCTAGTAATAATAACATACCCTACGCTGCGACCTGTGAAGGGACCATATAGGTTTAGAATAGTTCAACTCCTAGATTCCTCCACTTTATTGGAAACACTAACTCAACTCATTTAAAATTCAGTTGTAACATACGTGCAGGTGAGAGATTTATTAAGTTATAATACTGATCTCTTGGAATGAGATGTATGAATAATAGATAGTGCGGGTGACAGTGGGACTTCGTCTAGGGACCTCAATATGTGGACCACACCAATGCCAGCACTGCTCAGTAATAGTTAAAGTGAAGGAAGACATCAACGTCAACCGCACTGAATGACATCGTGAAGCGGGCTCTGTCATCAGCCAAGATCCCGTCTCGACTGGAGCCGCCTGGTCAGGTCAGATGGCAGGAGACCAGATGGTGTGACCCTGGCACCTTGGAAAACAGGTCGTTTGCTGGTATGGGACGCGACTTGCCCAGACACCTTCGCACCATCCTATAGAACTGATGCTACCCCAGCACCAGGGAGAGTGGCAGCCGCAGCAGAGGAGAGAAAATAAAATAAATATAGTAGCCTTCCACTTAGCCATTTCTTTTCTCCACTTGCAATCGAGACCATGGGAGTGCTGGACCCCAAGTCGATGGCCTTGGTAAGGGATCTGGGTAGACGGATCAGGCAGGAGACAAAGGAACCTCGTTCAACTGACTATCTCCTGCAGCGTCTCTCGATTGCGATTCAGCGAGGGAACTCCGTATCAGTATACGGAGGCATCACAACCTGACTTCATTTTATTTCTTTATTATTATTTTATTTTATTTTTATTTTATTTAACAGTTTTATTATAATAAGTTACAATTATTAATTATCATCAGCATCATTATAATTATGAGATATCATAATAATAATAGTAATTTTTGCTTGTTATAGCTATTGCTGTTTTGTCTCAGGACAACCTGTTGAAATATACTGTTGTATACTGCCTTATAATGGCTAAGAGTTTCATAACCGGGCATGTGATTCAAGAAGAAAAAAATGACCTGACTCTGAAAAACACCTAACACACATGAATGTATCCATTATTAATAACATAATAGTATACAAAGACCAACCTACTTTCTTTAGGAGTCATGCTCGGGCATGTAGCCTTTAGTGTGGTGTAACTGTGGATACAGCACAATTTGCATCATAGCATAAGTTTAGTTTGGAGAAGTGACATGGTGTTCAAGGTGACCTTCATATCTATCATTTTTTGAAAGTAACATCTTAGGTAATGCAATTAAAAGTACTGCTTGTCATGTGAGTAGCAAATGTTTTAGTTGAACTCACGATCACTTGAGGCATGCAGAATAGTCAACTCAGAAGTCTGGTCAGTAGAGCTATAAAACTTTCACTATATCAATCACTAAAAACTATATCAAACAAACTTGTAACTTTATTTAAGAAGCTAACATGAGTAACAGTTATCAATAATAAATAATAATAATAATAATAATAATAATAATAACCATTTTTAAATTATTAAAAAATCCAAGGATAGATAGGCACAAACCAATGCGGCTGTGGCATTCCCAGCTGAACTGCCACTGAGAGTTTCTGAAGGAAGAGCTAGTACCACATAAGTTGCCAGAGACACATCTGCCTAATGCTCCCCCACCCCCCTGGACTTCTTGTCTTATGCAAAAGCAGCCACACAACATGCATATCTGGTGACATGACTCCTGTAAGGGTGTCTGGACAGGTGGCATCATTCTATACAAAAGGTTTTCCAGCACTCCATGGCACTAGAGTCATGCAATCCGGTCATTTACCATCGGATCTGGAAAGCCAGGAGGTTTCAATCTGGAGGGGACTTTAGCTGCTGACAGAGCGAGGTGGATGATATCATTGTCTGCCTACACTGAACTTGCAGCTCAGCCCATGAGTCTCAAGAGGAAACATTTGCATGAATATTTATACAGATAATCAACTGAATGTTGACAGGTTTATCAGAACACTTTAAAGATGCTTAATCTTGAGAGAGGGCATCTCACAGTTTCCCCCACCCCCCCCCCCCTAAAATAACTGACGAGCTTAATACTGTCCCACTTACGAAAATCAGTGAACTTTCCGATTGTTTTTTTAAGTAACTGTAACTATAGCAACAGTCCACGCCTTCTGAAATTGGCCATGCTACCGTGTGCGCTCTAGATGGAGTTAGCTAGTGTCCGGTGAATATGAAAGAGACTGCGATAGCAACGCTAGAAGAAGGTTAGAGGTTGTTGTTTTTTTTTGGGGGGGGGGGGAGTTTGAAACTGCGTACATACTAGCTCTTGTGAGACTAGTGACTGTACGAGCATTAGTGTTACTTTGGCTCTTGCTAATAATAGTAAAATTTGGTACCCTGAGCTTTCTTTATTATTTGATTAGGTGATGTAGCTAAGAGATTAGTAGTGTTTAGTTTTCTAGTTGCACTTACGTTTAATTATGTGTATCGTGTGTGTGGTCTCATTTTATAGGACCACACACACACAACATGAAATGTTTCTTAAAAATAGTAATTTAGGACACTAAGTGGAACCTATCTATCTATCCCACTCAAGAGATATTGAAGTGTAGTAGAGCTTAAGGATGCTAAAGTAAACTTTAATATTTTGTTTTGCATTATTTCTAACGGAACCAGGGTTAAATGATCAGGTAGAATTTAGACTGTAATAGAAGCTTTGAAAAAATTAAGATCACAGAAATATCTGATGATTTACTCCATGTAGCGACTGAATTATTGACTAGCCAGTTAAACATTAGTAATAAGAATAACTATTTTTATTTAGTTTTGCCAGATACCAAGATGGTCTTATTCTACCGTGTATCTGCTATAAGTATTAAGAAAAGAAGAAAAATGAAGGAAAAAAAAACACTTGCAAGCTGCTGTAAGTATGGAAGCCTGTATTGTAGTGTAGACTTCCGATTTTTTTTTAATTTTGTGATTGTGTATTACATAACTTTGAAATATTCTTTAGGAATAGTGTTTACAATTTTTGATATAGATCACTTTTATTCTTCACAAGTTGTAGCCACTCACCTTCCTTTAGATGCATGTCTTCATTTGTGCAATGGACCACGTTTTATAGCTGGCCTGGTAGTGTACTAAATTATAGTGTGAATTGAAACCACATTTCTTGTTTCTCATCAACTATATTGGAAATTGCGATAATGTAGTTGACCTATAGGAAAAATATTGAAATGGTATATAACAAGTATGAGGTAGTAGGGGTGTGGTTAAAGCAGTGGGCTTGACCTGCATAATAAATTTTGAAGTGGCTGTATCACCCAGGAAGGTGCAGATGAGAAACAAGTTTGTTTGGCCTAAAAATAAACCAAGACTTCATTCCATAGGTCTGTTGTCAAGTTCACGTTTTATTATTATTTTTTTGGTACACTGATGTTTTTACACCTTCATTGTGCATTGTGTGTATGCATTGTGTTCACGGCTGTTTTCTAGCAGGCACTTAGCGGTTAATTGTTTCACTTCCGCGTATATACGGTACAGCCTCATGAATATTATAATTAGCATGCCGGTTGTGCAAGAAATAAGCCTCTTCTTTCCAGTCGCATTTCTTCAATCTTTCATTCCAATTGTAACCTCAGAGGTCACAGGATTATTCCCCAGTGGTTATAAACCCATTCCTATTCCATTGCGCATGTTAAAAAACAATATCCAGCAACCACACATTGACCTTTTTCATTACCACGGTGGTTTTGATTGAGGGTGATAGTGGACTAGGTTTCTCCAGCGAGGTTTTACTCAAGACAGGAAGTGCTTCAGTAATTTTCTCAAAGGTAAAACATTTCATTATACATTAAATAAACTAGATAAGAGAATAACAAAATGGTAATTATTTTCCCCCCCCCAAAAATACACCATGAAATGTATGCACTAGTAATGGAATTCCATCTTGAGCAGCTTCAGAAACACTGCAGAATTTGTGGCAATAGATTGTCCAAATCCAAGGGCAGCCGGCAACCAGTTTACTGCTGCGCTGACTTCAGTGAAGACCTTGCCACTTGTATTGGAATTAGGAGTGTGCCTGAGGATGATGGTGTTCTATTGCCTCCTAAATTTTGCAACAATTGTTTCATGAAACTGCGTAGGGTGAAAAAGGCCAAGGAATCAGGTACTCCATCACATCAGATTCAACCAATGGAATGGACATCACACACTGATGACTGCACAGTAAGAGAGTATGAACAATAATACTTCACCTTTCTAATAAAAAATATAATATTAATAAACAATTAATAAACTAACTGAAATTCCATAGTAACCTATCAATGGTTATCTTATCTTTGCAAACCATTTGAATTGGGCCCATATTAAAAATAGAATTGTAAAATACTAATTACCTTAAAAATGAAATAATAATAATAAAACACCCAGCAGTTAATTTAGTTATTTATTCTTCAACCCATTACTACCAGAAATTTAAAATGTATAGATTTGTCTACACTTCCAACAACTATCTAAAGGTGGTGGACACAATAAAAAGGCTCAAAAAAATAGGGGCCGCCCGAAAGGAGAATCTCCTAGAAGTGTGACTGAGTATGTCAACTCAATCGATACAATACGATTGCCCCTGGAAGATCCTTACCCCAGCTACATATGTTCGTCCTTGTCAGGAAAACTCACCTGCCCCATCTGCCTATCCCTCCTGAATAGACCGGTTCAGCTCTCATGTGATAGAGTTATTTGTGCCTCCTGCTGCTGCCAAGCAATTCAGGCATTGTATTCCTTGGCATGCCCTTGCTGCTATGACCACCTGCTAAGTTCTTCGACAATTTCTCAACCCTCAACATTTCTCCTCTCTGTGTTAAATGACCTACACATTACATGTGTTAGAAAGTGCGGCAAGTCAGTGAAGATACGACACTATCAAGAACATCTTGCAGGGAACTGCAGAAGTCATTATGAGGATCTTAACTCACCTTCTAAAGTGACTCTGCGAGATGTTCTTGATAAGCCATCTTCATCTCCTGCGACCTCGGCTGAGATGATGGCAACACATCATTTAGTGCGCCGAGTGTTATGCCAAGAAGATAGCAGTTCTGGTGCATCAGGCATCATCACAGTCCCTACTGGTGGTCAAGTTAGTAATTAAATACTAATAGCAAAAACAAGTGATTATAAAATGATGTATTGTATAGCCTATTACCTTAGTCAAGGTACGAGGGTGCAGAGTTCAATCTGGAGATGCCAGCAAGCGGACTCTTGAGAGAAGGACAGAAGTTTTGAGTGTTGTCCGGGAGTTTAGTAGTGGTGGTGACAGCACATCACAGCTCACTGCTGAGATTAAGCAGCTCTCCAAGTGTGAAAGAGAGGAACTGGTCAAGGCAGCCAATCTTCCAGTTGTTGCCATCCCTGCTAATCATGCCCTTGCCATGAAAGCGAACCTCAGTATACCTTGGAACAAATTTAGGATACTCAGGAGGTGAACAATATCATCTACAAAAATAAAGTTAACTAATAATATTGCATTTAGGTGGTTTTCTTCTTTCAATATCTCCATTGCGAGTGAGCAGCAACAGAGAAAACTGGCCAAAGGGAACATGAGTGACAATTTGGTGGCTGAAAGAGGTGCTTTCACCTTTAGTACAGGCCATGGCGAAGAGATCCGGGAAGTACCTTTTGTGTACTCACCTAATCTCATGATTGCCATTGCTGAATTGGTGGACAAGCATAATAGGTACTAGAATCACACAAAATAATGTATTAAGAACGTGCGCTATTGTATATAATTTATATACGTACTGACATCAGGTCTAGTTCTGGCTTGACCTGGCACAATGGCGCAATCCCTTCAAATGAGTTGTGGCTGAAGATCTGTGGAGACAAGGGTCAAGGAAGTTTCAAGCTGAATCTGCAGCTTGTTAACACACATCACCCTAACTCCATGAAGAACACGCACCTCATTTCAATCTTTAAGGCTGGTGACAGTACCGCTAACCTCCACATTGCACTGGATATGTATCGGGAGCATGTGATGGAGGCTCAAGGAATGGAAATCCAGTAGGAAACTAAATTATTGTAACAATGTGTGCGTTATATATACTATGAATGCATTTACAACTTAGAAATCGTACTGTGCGCCTATTCCAGTCAGGGGACTACGAGTACCTATGTAGAATATATGGGCTCAGTGGTGCTAGTGGTATGTCTAGAAACCAAAATATTTTAATATGTGCTGAATAACTATTTTAACTTACTTGAACAAGGTCGCCACAACTGCTTGTGGTGCACTATCCCGAAGACCAAATTGGCCGAGTCTCCAAAGCAAAGGGGAACTTTTCCTACACGGACTCTTCAGTCACTCCAAGAAGACCATGCTAGATTCCTGAGTGAAGGAAAAGGAAATTTGAATGTGGCGAAACATTACAATAATGTTATAGGAGTGGCACTGTTTCAAATTCCCCTCACTAATGTAAGTTCGCTTTTAGGTACCTACAAAATATTTTCAAATACATCCCATCTTAACTTTAGGTTTGCATACCTGGACTGCATCTTTCCTTAGGAATATTTAATCGATTGTGGACGCTTTTGGAAGATGCTTGTAAAGAATTGGATTTTAAGTGTGCTGTTGAAGGAAGTGGTGCTGGCTTTACTGAGAGTGACACACTCACTCTGCAGAAATTATCCTCTCTGAAGTTTGAACTAACTACACAGAGGAAGTATGCCAAACTTATTTCAGAAATGTTGGTTTATACCTTACTGACCAATACCAGTGAGGACATCAGCACTCTGGCAGCAAGTATGAGAGATGAAATCACTTCTACACAAGAAAACATTAACAATATGGTATAATAATAACTAATCTAACATAGATTAGCAACTAACCTGATATATACACACAGGTGAAAGAGTCCTCAAAACTTGAAGCTTCCCTTCGGAAGAACTTCAGTGCCACCAGTGGAATATTTTATTCTTCACTGGAGGCTAGCCTACAGTCCCTAAATGTGCAAAGGCAGGCATATCAAGGGGGAACGTTTATAGGCAATCACGTCCATAAACTTCTAGAGGTACACGAATATGAAATATGGTTTTACTCATTACTTTGTTGTCATACCTAAATATTTAGGCCAAGAGTATCGCCACACTCTTTGACAACTTGAGGAGAGCTCAACCAGCATCACAATCGCAACAGGAGACTGTCAACAAAGTTGCTGACAAGTTTTCAAGAGCCTTCTCACTCTTCGGCCATTGCCACTGTGGCTACAATTCTTCAACCTGCATGAGTGACTCTGACATACAGAAGTTAGGTAGGACTTAACTACAAATACCTGTTAATGGATGCAATTCAGGTTTGCATTGCTTTTCAGAAACCAGTATCGACACATTCATGAGCTTCTATCGACAGCAATTTCCTCGGGCAACTATTCTCCCCAAGATGCATATCATGGAAGACCATGTCATTCCGTGGATGCGTCGATGGAGAATTGGAGCTGGGCTAATGGGAGAGCAGGGAGCAGAGTCCATGCATTCCCATTTTATGAAGCTGGAAAGAAACAACCAGAGCATAGCAAATGAAGTGGAGAGACTCAAGTATATAGTGAAACAGCATATGCTTGAGTCTGATCCTTTATTGAACTCTCTCAGACCACCTCCAGCAAAAAGGAGAAAAAAGAATCCTGAAAAGTGACATTTTTTTTATATTTATCATTTTAGTTTAGTAGATACTACAGCCAGCTACTCACTGGCTATATTCATCATAAAAAACCATGATGAACTAAAATGTCTGACTCGCAGTCAAAAAAATAGCTAACAGTCTCTAAACGCTTCTACAGCCACACAAAGAGTTAGTTTTTCATCTTACCTGACTGTTCAGGCTTGAAGCACTGCCAGAACTACGCTGCATCAACACTTGTAGGCAGATATTGTTTACCCCGCAGGTCCGCGCCGCTCCACTTCCTTCTGTTCTGATCTCTTGAAATGGCCGCTTCAACTCCCTCTCTTTCCAATTAGCTCCCCAGACTCACGTGAATTCAATTAAATAGAGTAAAAAAATGCATTTTTTGCACTCCCAGTTGTGGTTGCTATGATAGTTGCTAGGGAAATTTGAGAAGGGGAAAAATATTTGTGGGCGGGTCTAAGTGCCCGGGAATTAACTGCAGGAAACAGCCGTGTGTTACAGAGTTCAGTCTAAGCTGTATATGATGTATGTGGTTGTATGTGGTTAGATGTGGTAGCTTGTACCTGGAAAACCTGAGCAGCTGTAATTTATTTTGTGAAGTTGACACTGTAACTTCATTTTCTCCACTACACAATTCAATTCTTGAAGTGAGATGTGTCAGGAGGTGTACCTAGGTATGTATGTTTAAATTTCAGTCTGCTTTCATAATGCATTTAATTACAATGAATTGTGGTCTAAGGACATTGAGCTGTGTGTGTAATGTATATAATAGAGTATGTGGGTTGTGTTGGTCTGCAAATGATGGTGATTAACCCTCAGCACTCATGCATGAGAGGGTTATAGTAGTCATCCTGTCTGTCTGTCGGTCTGTCTGTCGGTCTGTCTGTCGGTCGGTCTGTCACGCTCTGATTTTGGAGATTACTGACAATTAACTGTTGATTTAGGTATGAACTTACTCACAATGACGATTTAAATTTAAGACCTTTTATTATGCTTTTTTTAAATTTCGGGCTGATTCTTGAGAAAATGCGAAGCTTAAACTCTGCATAGGTACCAGCTTTTGGGGCTAGCATCACATCATAATCACGTGAGCAAATAATTTCTTGCAGACATTGATGTAGTTTGCTTTATAGGGAAAGTTAACGGAGTTGAAAGAAGTGAAGTATCGCATTATAAATGTGTGAGTGTTTCTGGCCAGTTTAGCTTCTTTTCTTATGAAGACAGATGAATGAGCAGATTGGAAATGTTACCATGCTTAGCAGCGATAGAACTGGCAAACAGTACCAATGTCCACAATTTCTTCAGCACTGCTGTGGCCGTCTTTTTCTGCGTTTTTGCAAACTCTGTTATTGTTGCGCGCCATTTAGAACAAAAACACCTGCCCAAATCCGGAATTTAAAAGGCGCGCCACGCAGAAATCGAGCAGTCGGTAATTCTGTGGTTACATGCACTCGATATATATAGTACGGTGGTATTGTACAAAATAGTCGGTATTAACTACATTCCAGTATATAGCACAGCTTTACGTTATAGCCACGTTTACAGGCAACAAAGGCAGCTGTACCTCATAATTGTCTTGCCATGATGCTCCGGCATTAATTTTGTGACCTGTGCTAACGTTTGGTGAGAAACCGGTAATACCGTGTGACTACAATTGAAATATTGTCTCTACAATATAGGGCTTTTGTCAAAGAGCAATGATAATATCGGTATAGTTCCCAGCTGTACTACCATGTGCTATTGGGCAGATGGACCAGATTTTGGGAAATAGAGTTTATCATTATTTCTGAGGAGGTAGCATAGGGTATGTGTGTGCACACACTCATGCTAGAGACTACTTGTGAGCCCTATAAGTAAGACGTAAACCTCAATTGGGAAGGTATGTGGTCCCTTTGTTTTAGTTTCGTGTAGTTATGTTTGAGGTGATTGGAAGATTTTATGATCATGACCAGTGCATAACTAATTACGTCACATCTGTGTGACCTTTGAGTGGCTATTATGTAGGGTGAGAGGAATAACAGGAGACACATTGTGTTTATATGGCCTTAAAATGAAAAAACAAAAAACAAAACAGGTTGCTGGTTTTATTATATACGTAAGTCATTATAGATATGGTACAGGTGAAGGCTTGACTTGGTTATTACATATGGCACCATATGTATCAGTTGCATGGTATTAGACTGTTCAGGATTGACTGTTGTCACATGGTAAAGGCACATGTATCAGTTCAGTGGTGTTGTGAGTGTTCTATTGAAAATCTTGTGTTAGACTTCCTAAGCCTTGTGCAGAGAGATTTGAGGCAGTGGTTTATGCTTTTATCACTTCCATTCATCTGTAATGTCCACCAGTGTTAATTTACTAATTTCTTGTCTGCTCACAAGCCTCAAGCATATGTGCTGATAACCATTAGGCTTACCTGAGGTTCTGGTTGGCTTTGTGTTCCTGCATATTTAGCTACTCCTTATGAAGATAACATTTACATCTACCAGTTTCATTGCTGGAGCAGTATTGATACTAGACTAGGAATGGCCAAATGAATTATTATTCGTGTGGCCTGAGAAATGATTTTGTAGACTAGCTAGTGCATAGTAGTGCTGAGGGTTCATGAGTAGGTGCTTCAGTTATATATAGCTAGGTTTTTTTTTTGGTTTTTTTTTGTTGTTGTTTTTTGTTTTGTTTTTTATTTTTGCTAAGCTCACCAATAGTTATTGAATATTTACTATTTGTGATGTAGGAGTTTAATTCGGTATGGATAATAAGCAACGAATTTCACGTCTCATTCTGTTGTCATGAGCTCCTCCTACTGGGTAAGAAGCTACTTACTGGCTTTATGGATGTGTATTTGTTGGCCAGATCTCTACATGAGTCATCAGTATATTTACCAAATTCTAATGACCAGTTTAGTTAAGCTGCAAGATTTAACTTAATCTTGCTGGCAATGTCATTCACCTACTAATTGTCATATCATAGTCCTGGTGATTGTCCTTTACCTGCTAATTTTATTATTATGGATTCAAGTGACCTGTTAAACTTAGAGGTCGGTTTTATAATTCAATGCTATTCTCCGTACGCGAAATCTGTGGCCTCGTATACCACATTCTGAACTCCTTTCGGAGGTCCGGGTATAAATGGAAGAATCCCCGGCATGCCCTTTGACCTCTAGCTCCTATTCAAATTAAAATATAGTAGCTGCACAAAGAGAACCCTCCATTATACGTAGCTCACTATCCTTTCAAGTCGATCCACACCATGTTTACAACAAGTGCCCTAACTAAAAAACAGCTATATGTAATCATTTTTGCGAGTAATACTCAAGTCCATCTATAAATGCCTTGTGCAGGGTTTCATAGAGGGGGGGGGGGGAACCTGGGATATCCCCCCCAAAAGAAAATCCTCCCCCCCCCAAAGATTTTTCTCATTCAATTATTTAATAGATTTGAATTCATAATAGCAATACCATAAGAACAAAGACACGTTAAATAAAGTCACTCTTAAAGTATGATTCTATGATTGCTTTGTTTGAATACATCTAATATTTCACTAAAGTTTATTTCGTTCAGTTCAGGACCTTCAATGGCAATTCTCATTAACCGTGCCAAGTTCTGTTCTGTCAGCCGGCTTCGTAATCTAGTTTTTATGAGTTTCATTTCACTAAAAGATCTCTCAGCTGTGGCTGTACCAACTGGAATCGAAAGCATAATGTCAATCAGTTTAAACGTCTCTGAAAAAATTCCAGTGTAAGCAGCTGAACGTTTCAGTTCTAATACTTCTTGGAACTCTGGTGCTTTCTCCAGTGATTTTGACTTCATAATTTCATCTCTTTCTTGAAACAATGCTCTCTTGAATATAGCCCACTCTGATATTAAATCGTCCTTGTTTAGCAGAGGTGTTGAGGAATAAGTTATTCCATCAAACTCAACTTCAGCTGGCTTACCGTGGAAGTCTCCTGAGCAACTTATCTTGTCCACTCCGTAAGAACTTAAGTCTTCCTTTGCTGGAAGCAGAGAAGGGTTGAACACTGACATTGCTGTCAAGATTTTCACAGCATTACTGTTAAACTTTCTGTCAATGTTCTCCAATAGCACATCAAAACATCATTTTTTGGTCCCCTTGTTTTATTATTTTTATTTTGTCTTCTGTTAAGATGCTCATGACTTTGTTTCCAAGCTTTTGTGTGCGCTAAGTTGCTGTAATGCTACTAAAGGGGAGTTGGTGACAAAAACTGTCAGCGGCCATTTTCCACTTATCGCGAAATGTGACCTTCTATAGGAAAACCAGGCACAACGCGGCACCCTTCGAAAAATTTTTTTTTGCACTTACGGAGTTGTCGGCGTCCAGATATTGAGCTCTCCAAGTTTTATCGTCGTAGCTTAAGTCGTTCCCGCTATAATAGACCTAACCGTTCCCTTCCGTCGGCTTGAAACAATACATTTTAAAGAAATCGATCGATCTTTTCTCGATATTACGCACGCCGTGTTGTGCCCGGTTTTCCCGTAGACGGTCACAAATATGTCCCCGGCTACCCCCTTTTATACGACATTCGTGTTTAAGAAACTAGTTAATAGTTGAAATTTAGCTGGAGCTAGTATATTGTGGATCGTTTATTTACCTTATTTAGGCCAGATCTTTTGTTATTCCTGCAGTTATTTTCATTTTGTTCTGAGTTTTTCTAGGCGTCTGAGTTTGATGGCCATTTTACCAACTATTATGAAGGTAATAAATTTGATTTAAATAACAAAACAACTTATTATAAAGCTTCTAGGGATGTCTCATCAGCAGAGTCAGGCTCTGCTACTCCACTGTTTGAAGACGAAGATGACCTCTATGATCCTCTGGATTCTTTGGACTGCTCTGTACCAGACATCGAGCCTTCATCATTTCATCCTGACCATTCATCTGTTTTCTTGTCACCACCTTATTCCGACACCACTTTTCTTTCCCCTTCCGATACTGTGTCTGTTGCCTGCCGACGGAGCAGCATCATCTGTGTAAGGAAAGGAAGAGGTCAAGAAAGCCATCACCAGCAAGGACGAAACGATTTACCTCAACGGAGCAGTTAGACCAGCCCGGGGCTGTGGTTGTGCCACCAAGTGCTCTGCTCAGTTTGACAGAGACTTCTATTTGTCTAAGCGGGATGAGGCCAGTGCGCTGACGAGGGAGCAGCTGGACCTGGTAGTCCTTGGCCAAATTCAAGCGTTTCTGTCTGTGGATGAAGTAATCGGTCCCAGCCACAAACACACACCTACACAGCGTAGAACAAATAGAGTCAACACCTTCTATCATCTGGGGAAGAAGATCTGCAGGGGGTCTTTTCTTACTCTGCATGGAATAGGTAAAATATTAATACTAAATAACTAAATAAAACGAAAATGAATAAATTAATTTAATAAAAATTTAAAAATGAGAGAAAATACCAACAACAGCACCAATAAACTTTTAAATATAAATAAGATGGAATTATATACAACTTCATTTTTAACAATAATTAACCTTTGTATGTCACCTCATTCAGACACTGACACCACACATTCAGTCACCAACTCCTTCACCATCACCAGTTTCGTCACGCCCTTCTAAAAGAATTAGAAGTACAGACATCAATTATTAATTATTATTTTTTATTTTTAGTCATCTCTTTTAAATTATGTATCATCTATACAAATAATAAACATCTTTACTTTGTTCTTATGTCCAGTGTTATCAAAATCTATCTATTTACATTGAATACGCAATATAATTATCCCAACTCAGCTAAAACCACTAAAAAAATACTCTTGTGGACAATAGTAAAAACAGACATTACCAAGATAAATAAAACTATTACGTGCGAACACTAATAAAAATGACTCTAGTACGTGCTGACACGAATAAGAATGACTCTAGTACATGTGGGCACTAATAAGAATGACTCTAGTACATGCGGGCATTAAAAAGAATAACTTTAGTACATGCGGGCACTAAAAGGAATGATTCTAGTACGTGTACACACTAATACAAACTCACAAGCCTACCTCAGAACCACTCAGATAGCCTCGAAAGACAAATTTTTGCGACAGGAATTGAAACTGGAAGTGACATCATGTGACACGCCCACCAGTAAAGAAATAATTTGGCCTCAAGGACTTGGCCCATACCTCCAAAGATCACCTGATTAGTAAATTATTTCATCAGGTATCGTATTTTCCTTACAACAACAGCTACTACAATCAAACTGACACTTGCAAACACTAACTTAATCGAACATACTACAACTGACAGACACTAGAATGTGCTTGCTGACACTAATACGAATAAATCTAGTACGTGATAACACTAATAAGAATGACTCTAGTACGGTGTAATCACTATGTGCATGCATGGTGTTAGTATTATGTGCGTGCACAGTGTTTGGTGTTAGCACTATGTGCGTGCACAGTGTTAATACTATGTGTGTGCACAGTAATAGCACTATGTGCGTGCAGTGTTAGTACTATGTGCGTGCAGTGTTAGTACTATGTGCGTGCACAGTAATAGTACTAGTGTGTGCACAAGTGTTTGGTGTTAGCACTATGTGCGTGCACAGTAATAGTACTAGTGCGTGCACAGTAATAGTACTAGTGTGTGCACAGTGTTTAGTGTAAGCACTGTGCGTGCACAGTAATAGTACTAGTGCGTGCACAGTGTTTGGTGTTAGCACTATGTGCGTGCAGTGTTAGCACTGTGCGTGCACAGGAATAGTACTATGTGCATGCACAGTGCTAGCACTATGTGTGTGCACAGTATTAGTACTATGTGTGTGCATAGTATTACGTGTGTGCAGAGTGTTAGCACTGTGCGTGCACAGTAATAGTACTACGTGCATGCACAGTGTTAGTACTAGGTGTGTGCACAGTAATAGTACTATGTGCATGCACAGTGTTAGTACTATGTGCATGCACAGTGTTAGTACTATGTGTGTGCACAGACGTGCATGCACAGTGCTAGTACTATGTGCGTGCACAGTCAAGCTCTCCAAAGACACCCAAGCAGATTCTCCTGCAGCTGTGAGCCATGATATATCTATTCTAAACTAGTGACTCCAGGCTTCATTAATACACCACCGCTTCTTCATCGTCTAGGACCCTCCTGTACATTCCAGAAGTATTCTTCTATTCCGCGCCGCCGGGCTCACTCGCACAGTAACTTTCCTTCAGTGTTTGCTATCACCATCCAGAATTTTGTCCACAATAAATTGCGCGCTCAGAGTGGGGGCGGGGTTGAAGAATCAAATGAATACGAATCAATAATTAGCTTCGGTATCTAAAAATTGAAATTCAGACGTATTGGATGGCCAGAATGAACTCATATTTGTACACAGGTACACACCACATTAAAAAAAACACCATTACACTGAGTTTTTTTGTTTTGTTTTTTATAGGATACAAAAAAAAATATAAAAATACTTATAAAAATGGAAAATAAATACTAATATAAAAAATATGGCATTGTAATGTTGTGGGGAAGCCTATACTATACCGCTGGGGGAAAATTTTTGAGTCGTAACTGCAACGGTCGCCCCTGAATTTTGCTGAATAGCTGTAAGGTTTGTACCGTTGTTTCTCAGTTCCTGGTTGGTCTTTTTTCTTGAAACTTGGTTTATAAGAGCGGTCTGTTGGTGTCTGTTTCAGCGGCAACAACAAAGTAAGCGTACATTGAACATAAAACGAGAAATAAATACATAGCATAACTCCTCCATCTGCGATTTAGTGCTGCAGTTTCAAGTGGTACTGCACCCTGAATTGAGGGCAAAAGCCTCCTCTTCTCTCCCCTTGCCTCCTGAAATAAATCGTGTCAACTGCCTGCTTGGAAACAGATAGAGGTGTTAGGCACATATGTAATACATTGAATGTGCATATTTGAAGTTACAGAGGCTTAACTAGGTTGTTAAAAGGGACATGAGTTGTTAAAGGGGACATTACTTGTTATAGTTAAATAGTTGACGAGGAGGTAAGGTGGTTTTTCTAAATGTAGGGAGCTAGATGTTCAGCTCCCCAATAACTATGCAGGGTTTCATACAGGAGTTTTTCTGGAGGTGGGGGGGGGGGGAGGGTTTAGAAGCGGGGCCCACACGTTTGATTGACCACACCCGATTTTGCTGAAATCACACCCATGTAATTAAAAATCGTCTCAGGTCTAGAATTAGTGACACCAATCTTGGAAAACTAATGCGTATTGCAATTGAAGGACCTCAATTAACTGAAGTGAACTTTCACCAACTACTAGATATATACAAACAACAAACTCACAGAATACCATTATAAATTATAACCACAGAATATCATTAAGTAGTAAATATTATTAATTTATTTTATGAAATTCTGGGGGGGGGGGGAGGGGGAATCCCAGGGCGCCCCTACCTCTGTATGAAACCCTGCTATGTCATTGTAATTTGTAATTATGGATGTATACAGATAGTGATTGGGGGGAAAGGGAGAGATGGCATTGGGATCCACCCCCCAATAGCTTGAGTTTAACCCTTTCTATTAAATAGCAGAATTATGCTAGATTTTATTCATCCTGACATGATGAATTTGACTATAATATACGTATAATGTGACAAAGTAAGTAAAAAATTTAGTCACACATGCAAAAATTGTTACGTCAAAAGTCCCGCCCCCCTCAGAAATTTTTTGTATACATACCTAGTAAATACTCAATTCTTGTTTTACTTTTTTTTTAAATTTTTATTTTATTTTTTTTAGGTTAAGTTTCCAGATTTTTCATTGTGAATACTGGGGACATTGAAGTTTCTAATACAGACAAGATAAATGGATCTGATGTTCTCTCAAGGTAAATAAATGTAATTGTGCCATTAAAAATAAGTAATAGTGATGTTCACTTATTCTTTCGTGTATTTAAAACTAGGACAATATCCTTACATGATTATGTCTTTAGTTGGTTTGTGCCCTAGAGATAAATTCTGATTTATTTCCATGTTGGGAAAACATACTATTGTACATTTTCTCCCCTTAATGCTACTATATTGTGGACCTTTTCCGTATTGAACTGACATTGTGGACATTTTTCCATATTGAACTAATTTATTGTGGACACTTTTCCATACTGAACTATGGACACTTTCCGTATTGACTAACATATTTTGGACCCTTTTCCATACTGAACTTATGTATTGTGGACCTTTTTCCGTACTGAACTAATGTATTGTGGACCCTTTCCTGTATTGAACTTATATATTGTAGACCCTTTTCCACATTGAACTTTTATATTGTGGACCATTTTCCGTACTGAACTAATGTATTGTGGACCTCTATCCATTTTGAACTTGTGTATTGTGGACCTTATTCCATATTGAATGGATATATTGTGGACTTTTTTCCGTACTGAACTAATATATTGTGGACACTTTTCCGTACTGTACTAATGTATTGTGGACCCTTTTCTGTATTGAAGTAATGTATTGTGGACCTCTATCCATATTGAACTTATGTATTGTGGACTCTTTACCGTATTGAACTTATATATTGTGGACCTTTTCCTGTACTGAACTAATGTATTGTGGACCCTTTTCTGTATTGAAGTAATGTGTTGTGGACCCTTTTCCATATTGAACTAATATATTGTGGACCTTTTTCCATATTGAACTAACGTGTTGTGGACACTTTTCCGTATTGAACTTATGTATTGTGGACACTTTATACTAAACTATGGACACTTTCCGTATTGACTAAAGTATTGTGGACCACAATCCATATTGAACTGATATATTGTGGACCATTTCCAACTAACATATTGTGGACCCTTTTCCATATTGAACTTATGTATTGTGGACCTTTTTCCGTACTGAACTAATGTATTGTGGACCCTTTCCTGTATTGAACTTATGTATTGTGGACCTTTTTCCGTACTGAACTAATGTATTGTGGACCCTTTCCTGTATTGAACTTATATATTGTGGACCCTTTTCCATATTGAACTTATATATTGTGGACCATTTTCCGTACTGAACTAATGTATTGTGGACCCTTTTCTGTATTGTGGATATTGTTAATTGTGGACCCCATAGATTGTAGACCGCAATCCATATTGAACTTTTATATTGTGGACCTTTTTCCGTACTGAGCGAATGTATTGTGGACCCTTTTCTATATTGAACTAATGTATTGTGGACCCTTTTCCGTATTGAACTTATATATTGTGGACCTTTTTCCATACTGAACTAATGTATTGTGGACCCCTTTCTGTATTGAAGTAATGTATTGTGGACCCTTTTCCATATTGAACTTATATATTGTGGACCTCTATCCATAATGTATTGTGGACCTTATTCCATATTGAATGGATATATTGTGCTCTTTTTTCCGTACTGAACTAATGTATTGTGGACCCTTTCCTGTATTGAACTTATATATTGTGGACCCTTTTCCATATTGAACTTATGTATTGTGGACCATTTTCCGTACTGAACTAATGTATTGTGGACCCTTTTCTGTATTGAAGTAATGTATTGTGGACCCTATTCCATATTGAACTTATATATTGTATATTGTGGACCTTTTTCCATGTTGAATGGATAGATTGTAGACCGCAATCCATATTGAACTTTTATATTGTGGACCTTTTTCCGTACTGAACGAATGTATTGTGGACCCTTTTCCATATTGAACTAATATATTGTGGACCCTTTTCCGTATTGAACTTATATATTGTGGACCTTTTTCCATACTGAACTAATGTATTGTGGACCCCTTTCTGTATTGAAGTAATGTATTGTGGACCCTTTTCCATATTGAACTTATATATTGTGGACCTCTATCCATAATGTATTGTGGACCTTATTCCATATTGAATGGATATATTGTGCTCTTTTTTCCGTACTGAACTAATGTATTGTGGACCCTTTTCTATATTGAACTTATTTATTGTGGACCCTTTTCCATATTGAACTTATGTATTGTGGACCTCTATCCATTTTGAACTTGTGTATTGTGGACCTTATTCCATATTGAATGGATATATTGTGGACTTTTTTCCGTACTGAACTAATATATTGTGGACACTTTTCCGTACTGAACTAATGTATTGTGGACCCTTTTCTGTATTGAAGTAATGTATTGTGCACCCTTTTCCATATTGAACTTATATATTGTGGACCCTTTTCCATATTGAACTTATATATTGTGGACCCTTTTCCATATTGAACTTATGTATTGTGGACCTCTATCCATATTGAACTTATATATTGTGGACCTCTATCCATATTGAACTTGGACCTTTTCCTGTACTGAACTAATGTATTGTGGACCCTTTTCTGTATTGAAGTAATGTGTTGTGGACCCTTTTCCATATTGAACTAATATATTGTGGACCTTTTTCCATATTGAACTTATATATTGTGGACCCTTTTCCATATTGAACTTATATATTGTGGACCATTTTCCGTACTGAACTAATGTATTGTGGACCCTTTTCTGTATTGAAGTAATGTATTGTGGACCCTTTTCCATATTGAATTTATATATTGTGGACCTTATTGTGGACCTTTTTCCATGTTGAATAGATAGATTGTAGACCACAATCCATATTGAACTTTTATATTGTGGACCTTTTTCCGTACTGAACTAATGTATTGTGGACCCTTTCCTGTATTGAACTAATATATTGTGGACCCTTTTCCGTATTGAACTTATATATTGTGGACCTTTTTCCATATTGAACTAATGTGTTGTGGACACTTTTCGGTATTGAACTTATGTATTGTGGACACTTTTCCATACTGAACTATGGACACTTCCGTATTGACTAAACTATTGTGGACCACAATCCGTGTTGAACTGATATATTGTGGACCATTTCCAACTAACATATTGTGGACCCTTTTCCATATTGAACTTATGTATTGTGGACCTTTTTCCATACTGAACTATGGACACTTCTGTATTGACTAAAGTATTGTGGACCACAATCCGTATTGAACTGATATATTGTGGACCATTTCCAACTAACATATTGTGGACCCTTTTCCATATTGAACTTATGTATTGTGGACCTTTTTCCGTACTGAACTAATGTATTGTGGACCCTTCTGTATTGAACTAATATATTGTGGACCTTTTTCCATATTGAACTTTTATATTGTGGACCCTTTTCCATATTGAACTTATATATTGTGGACCATTTTCCGTACTGAACTAATGTATTGTGGACCCTTTTCTGTATTGAAGTAATGTATTGTGGACCCTCTTCCATATTGAACTTATATATTGTGGACTATTGTGGACCTTTTTCCATGTTGAATGGATAGATTGTAGACCGCAATCCATATTGAACTTTTATATTGTGGACCTTTTTTCGTACTGAACGGATGTATTGTGGACCCTTTTCCATTTTGAACTAATATATCGTGGACCCTTTTCCGTATTGAACTTATATATTGTGGACCTTTTTCCGTACTGAACTAATGTATTGTAGACCCTTTTCCATATTGAACTAATATATTGTGGACCCTTTTCCGTATTGAACTTATATATTGTGGACCTTTTTCCGTACTGAACTAATGTATTGTGGACCCTTTTCCGTATTGAACTAATGTATTGTGGACACTTTTCTGTGTTGAAGTAACATACTGTGGACCCCTTTCTGTATTGAATTAATGTATTGTGGACCCTTTATTCATATTGAATGGGTATATTGTGGACCGCAATCCATATTGAACTAATATATTGTGGACTCTTTACCATACTGAACTAATGTATTGTGGACCCTTTTCCATATTGAACTAATATATTGTGGACACTTTTCTGTACTGAACTAATATATTTTGGACCCTTTTCCGTATTGAACTAATGTATTGTGGACCGTTTATTTGAATGGGTATATTGTGGATCACAATCCATATTGAACTAATATATTGTGGACCTTTTACCATATTGAACTAATGCATTGTGGACACTTTTCCATTTTGAAGTAATATATTGTGGACCCTTTTCCATATTGAACTTATATTTTGTGGACTTTTTTCCATATTGAACTAATGTATTGTGGACACTTTTTTGTATTGAACTAATGTATTGTGGATCATTTTCCGTATTGAACAGATATATTGTGGACCTCTATATTGAAGTAATATATTGTGGACCCTTCTCCGTATTGAACTAATGTATTGTGGACACTTCTGTATTGAACTAGTGTATTGTGGACCCTTTATCCATATTGAAGTAATATATTGTGAACCGTTTCCATATTGAACTAATGTATAGTGGACCCTTTATCCATAATAAAGTATATTGTGGACACTTCTGTATTGAACGGATATATTGTGGACCGCAATCCATTTTAAACTAATATATTATGGAGCCTTTTCCTTATTGAACTTATAATTTTGTGGACCCTTTTCCATATTGAACTTATGTATTGTGGACATTTTTCCATATTAAACTTATGTATTGTGGACCCATTTCCATATTAAACTAATATTTATTGTGGACACCTTTTCCATGTTAAACTATATATTGTGGACACTTTTCCATATTGAAGTAATATATTGTGGACCCTTTTCCATATCGAACTTATATATTGTGGACTTTTTTCCATATTGAACTAATGTGTTGTGGACACTTTTTTGTATTGAACTAATGTATTGTGGACAGTTTTCCGTATTGAACTAATGTATTGTGGACCCTTTATTCATATTGAATGGGTATATTGTGGACCGCAATCCATATTTTTTATGTATTGAACTAATTATATTGTGGATACTTTTCCGTATTGAACTGACATGTGGACACTTCTCTGTATTGAACTAATATATTGTGAACCCTTTTCCGTATTGAAGTAATATTGTGGAGCCTTTTCCTTATTGAACTAATATGTTGTGGACCCTTTTCCATATTGAACTTATATATTGTGGACTCTTTTCCATGTTGAACTTATGTATTGTGGACCTCTATTCATATTGAACTTATGTATCGTGGACCTTATTCCATATTGAATTGATATATTGTAGACCGCAATCTATATTGAACTAATATATTGTGGACCTTTTACCGTATTGAACTTATTTATTGTGGACCATTTTCCGTACTGAAGTAATGTATTGTGGACTCTTTTCTGTATTAAAGTAATGTATTGTGGACCCTTTTCCATATTGAACTAATATATTGTGGACCCTTTTCCATTTTGAACTTATGTATTGTGGACCTTTTTCCGTACTGAACTAATGTATTGTGGACCCTTTCCTGCATTGAAGTAATGTGTTGTGGACCCTTTTCCATATTGAACTTATATATTGTGGACCCTTTTCCATATTGAACTTATGTATTGTGGACCTCTATCCATATTGAACTAATATATTGTGGAGCCTTTTCCTTATTGAACTAATATGTTGTCGACCCTTTTCCATATTGAACTTATATATTGTGGACCCTTTTCCATATTGAACTTATGTAATGTGGACCTTTTCTGTTCTGAACTAATGTATTGTGGAAACTTTTCTGTGTTGAACTAACATATTGTGGACCCTTTTCTGTATTGAATTAATGTATTGTGGACCCTTTATTCATATTGAATGGGTATATTGTGGACCGCAATCCATATTGAACTAATATATTGTGGACACTTTACCGTACTGAACTAATGTATTGTGGATACTTTTCCGTATTGAAGCAATATATTGTGGACCCTTTTCCATATTGAACGGATATATTGAGGACCGCAATCAATATTGAACTAATATATTGTGGAGCCTTTTCCTTATTGAACTAATGTGTTGTGGACCCTTTTCCATATTTAACTTATGTATTGAACTAATTGTATTGTGGATACTTTTCCGTATTGAACATACATAGTGGACACTTCTCTGTATTGAACTAATATATTGTGGACCCTTTTCTGTATTGAAGTAATATATTGTGGACCCTTTTCCATAGTGAACGGATGTATTGTGGACCTCTATCCAAATTAAAGTAATATATTATGTACCCTTTTTCTTATTACTTTAAATAGACCTGTGTTGCTAGGTATGTTTATATCATTAATATTTAGAACTTCACTAGCCATTTTTAATAGAATTTATAACATAAACGTTTCGACACACTATACAGTGGCCTTCTTCAGTATGAATATGAAAAAGATACAATGCATTAACCCTAAGGGTGACAGAAAATAAATAAACAGCTTTAACAATAACTAAGGAAACAAGCCCTTAAGAGTAGTTAGAATTGTGAATGAGGCAGTTGTACACTGTAGGCAATAAACCCTCATCTCTGTTCATTGAACTATTTCTCTTTTTTATTTGCCAAGATTCCAGATAACATCTTTGGTATAGATTAGAATGAGAATCTATGACCTTTGCATTATTCCAATCTATGACATGGTTGGACTTTACTGCATGTTCTGCAACAGCTGAGGTGAAGTAGGTGCTATCCGGTATAATGGCTCTCTTATGTTCTTTTAGTCTGTCTTCCAGTGTTCTCCCTGACTGTCCAATATAAGTGTGATTGCATGAACCACAAGGTATTTGGTATACAATGCCTCTCTTCTCTGACATGGGCACCTTATCCTTTGCATGAACCAATATTGTCTTCAGTGTCTGATGTGGTCTGAAACATGTCCTGATGTTAAGTGGTGTTAATATTCTTTTGATGCTCTCTGAAACATGCCTGATATAAGGTAGCACTACTGTCCCAATGGGTTCGTTATTGTCACTTGACTTCACACTTGTTGACACAGAATAATTCATTTTGATGACACTGGATGGATAACCATTGGTTCTTAGAGCATCCACAATATGATTTTTCTCCTTCTTTTGGTCGTGAGGACTTGTACAAATGTTGTTAGCTCTAATAAAAAGCGTCTTGGCAACTGCTACTTTATGAGCTAGAGGGTGGTGTGAGTCGAAACTCAAGTACTTATCCGTGTGTGTCTTCTTTCTATACACACTAGTTGAGAAGGAACCATCAGAGTGATGTGTAATATTGGTATCTAAAAAGGCCAACTGGTGATCTTCTTCCATTTCAAATGTAAATTTGATTGAGTCCTCAATAGTATTGAGATGTTCATGGAATGAGAGGACCAAGTCTTCAGGTAATGCTGTAAAGACGTCATCAACATACCGTTTCCAGAAAGATGGTGGTGAGTGGAAAGTAGATAGTGCTCTTTGTTCAATATCTTCCATAATCAGGTTTGCAACAGTTACAGAGACAGGAGAGCCCATCGCTGTACCGAACACTTGTTGGTATACTTCACCACAGTATGTCAAATATGTTGCGTTAAGACAAAATTCGAGCAATCTGACAATCTCCTGTGCTGTTAGAATAGTTCTCTCTTCTAGTGTCGAATCATCTATCAACCGTTGATAGGCTATTTCTGTAGCACGTTTCACTGGAACACTGGTAAAAAGAGACACGACATCAAATGAAATTAATTTAGTTTCTTGTGGTAGATGTTGTTCCACAATAAAGCTTGAAAAATCCTTTGAATTTTTGACATGAGAATCTGTTTTTCCTACTAATGGTGAAATGATTTTAACCAGATGTTTTGATAACTGATATGTTGGTGAGTTTATGAAGGAAACAATAGGTCTCAAAGGGATTCCAGGTTTGTGTATTTTTGGTAGACCATAAAAGAGTGGAGTTTTACCAGCTGAACTTCGGAGTTTATAATAAAGTCCTGGAGGTATAGAGCCTGACTTCTTTAATGACATCAAAATCTCATTCAATTTTCTTTCAATCCTTTTTACAGGATCTCTGTCCAACTTTTTGTAAGTTGTAGGACTAGATAACATGGTCCTAACTTTTAAATCGTATTGAGATTTGTCTAGAAGAACAGTAGCTCTGCCTTTATCTGCTGGTAAGATCATAACAGAATTGTCATTTCGCAACTCTTTTATGGCTTTCAATTCATCAGGTTTCAAGTTACTAGGTGGTGGCCTGGCTTTATTCAAAATTCCAATGATGCCAACTCTAGCTAAGCTTGCTTTCCCTTTATCTGCTTTTCTCAGACCATCTTCAACGGCTGCAACAATTTCAGGGATTGGAATCACTTTGGGTGATGGAGCAAAGTTGAGTCCTTTGGCCAGAACATTCTTCTGTGGTAATGTCAATGCTCTTGATGACTCATTCACCACCCACCTTTCGACGTTTGGTTTTGAATCATTAGAACGTTTGAGAAGTAAATCAAACTTTTTCTTCTGCCTATCTTTGCATATCTTAGTTGTTTGTTGATATGTTTGTTCCTTCAGCTTAAAAATTGCTGTCAGGTGATGAGGTTCGACATTGATTTCCAAAACTCTGAGTTGTGAAGAAATATCATGTTCCAAATTTCTGATTGACCGCACTGTCTGAGTGATTCTAGCTAGTAAAAAACTTCGACTCGTCCTTTTGGCTATATTTCTACCATCCTGTGTATTGACCAATGGTTTCACATATAGACTTCTGGGTATTAGACCATATCTTTTCATCCTAAGATTGAAATTCAAATGCTGTTTTAAGGAAGCCATTTTCTTTGTCAATTTAAGATATTTCCTGACCATGCCAAGTATCCTTTGACCATAATTGTCACGAATTAGCCATTTTTAATAGAATTTATAACATAAACGTTTCGACACACTATACAGTGGCCTTCTTCAGTATGAATATGAAAAAGATACAATGCATTAACCCTAAGGGTGACAGAAAATAAATAAGATACAATGCATTAACCCTAAGGGTGACAGAAAATAAATAAACAGCTTTAACAATAACTAAGGAAACAAGCCCTTAAGAGTAGTTAGAATTGTGAATGAGGCAGTTGTACACTGTAGGCAATAAACCCTCATCTCTGTTCATTGAACTATTTCTCTTTTTTATTTGCCAAGATTCCAGATAACATCTTTGGTATAGATTAGAATGAGAATCTATGACCTTTGCATTATTCCAATCTATGACATGGTTGGACTTTACTGCATGCTCTGCAACAGCTGAGGTGAAGTAGGTGCTATCCGGTATAATGGCTCTCTTATGTTCTTTTAGTCTGTCTTCCAGTGTTCTCCCTGACTGTCCAATATAAGTGTGATTGCATGAACCACAAGGTATTTGGTATACAATGCCTCTCTTCTCTGACATGGGCACCTTATCCTTTGCATGAACCAATATTGTCTTCAGTGTCTGATGTGGTCTGAAACATGTCCTGATGTTAAGTGGTGTTAACATTCTTTTGATGCTCTCTGAAACATGCCTGATATAAGGTAGCACTACTGTCCCAATGGGTTCGTTATTGTCACTTGACTTCACACTTGTTGACACAGAATAATTCATTTTGATGACACTGGATGGATAACCATTGGTTCTTAGAGCATCCACAATATGATTTTTCTCCTTCTTTTGGTCGTGAGGACTTGTACAAATGTTGTTAGCTCTAATAAAAAGCGTCTTGGCAACTGCTACTTTATGAGCTAGAGGGTGGTGTGAGTCGAAACTCAAGTACTTATCCGTGTGTGTCTTCTTTCTATACACACTAGTTGAGAAGGAACCATCAGAGTGATGTGTAATATTGGTATCTAAAAAGGCCAACTGGTGATCTTCTTCCATTTCAAATGTAAATTTGATTGAGTCCTCAATAGTATTGAGATGTTCATGGAATGAGAGGACCAAGTCTTCAGGTAATGCTGTAAAGACGTCATCGACATACCGTTTCCAGAAAGATGGTGGTGAGTGGAAGGTAGACAGTGCTCTTTGTTCAATATCTTCCATAATCAGGTTTGCAACAGTTACAGAGACAGGAGAGCCCATCGCTGTACCGAACACTTGTTGGTATACTTCACCACAGTATGTCAAATATGTTGCGCTAAGACAAAATTCGAGCAATCTGACAATCTCCTGTGCTAGGATTCTGTTTAGTGAAGTTTGGGTTGGGGTCGAACAAAGAGCTAACGCAAAAAATAGGAGAAAGTCAAAGTATACAAAATGACATACGTACGTCCAAACATATATATAAATAAACAAACATCCCAGATTTTCAATTGAGTTCCCTCTGTAAGTGTCTCGCTCGCTCGCCGACTAAATATTTGTGTAGTATAATTATTTGTCTTAATTTTAAGTTAAGTTTTATCTGTGTAGTCTAATGCAATTTCATTTTGTGTGTGTTTATGTGTTCAGAATTTTGAAGGGGACGTTGTGGATGTTGTGAATACTATCTGAAAGATTTATATCGGGAATAGGATGCAAGCGTCAAGTATGAAGTTCTGTTTTCACCGGAGAACTCTCCATGCAGTGATAACAATGATCAAGCAATATTCACACAGAATCTTTTTTTTATTGGACGAAGTGATTTCTTTTTTCAAATGTTTCAAAATTTTTATGGTGCAAGATCACTTTTTTTTGTGGTCATTATACTTTTGTTTTACGTATGATAAATATTTGAAATAATAGGAAATATGAAAGATATACGCAGGCTATCTACTATTGTTATAACCAGTGTAGTATACTTTTGATATACTTAAGTTATACATATGCGTAGTATACTTTTGATATACTTAAGTTATACATATGGTATACTTATGGTTTACATATGGTTTACACCAGTAGTATACTTTTGTTATATCAATGTTATACACACCTGTGTAAACCGGTACCTATACACAGGAGAAACACTGGTGTATACTAGATGAGTGACCCTGGTGTTTCTCATATGTATAACAAAGTTATCCTTATGTTATACACCGGTGTATACTGAAGTATTTGCATGGTGCATGCTATTGTAAATTTTGATACTGAATGGCAAGATAGTGAAGTGAGCGAGACACTACCAGGGATAACACAATTGAAAATCGGGGATAGTTGTTTGTGTTTGGACATACATGTCATTTTGTACTTTGACCCTTTTGTTATTGTGCCAGTTCGGCGATCAACCCATCCCAAGCTTCACTAAACAATCCTCCGGTTTATCAATCATTACCCATATCATCCTAAAAATTGAATAGTTACCGTTTTGAATTTTTTGTGGGTGCAGTTAAAATTTAACAACTTACTGGAGTTCCATTTCTATTCAAGATAGTGATGGTGGTAAGTTAATATGCCTTTTGTCAGTTATAAGCCCTATGCAACGGCATTTACAAAATTCATTGTCCACTAGAGTAACTATGAAGGTGAGTCTTGTGTGGGTATGTTCAGTTTTTGAAAGTACTGTGCAATACAACTAATAATTAGCTAAAGAAGACCACAAAAAAACGTGACTTGTTTTTTTAGTTCTTTTTTTTTTCAATTGAAACAGTTGCGTGGAGTGGTTACTATGGCATTGAATGCCTTGACCATATACACGTAATTAAAAAACTCGACTTATTTAATAGCTTGAGTGTTAGAAGTTAAAATCAATCGTTTAACAATAGTGTAGTTTTAGGCTCACTCGCCATTGGTGCTCAAGCATATCAATGCAATCTGAATTGGGAAACTCAAAATCCTCCTCCTCAAGCAACTGTAAAATGTCCTCAGCATTGTAGCTCATTGAAGCCGTATTGAATATGAAGGTGCAAATTTTTTTTTCTTCTAAGTTGCCGAGGTCACACAATGCTCACACTTTTTTCTATATAATCACATGCTTCTAGTGACGTATTATGAAATTATAAGCCCCATATCTAGAAATGGCTAATTTATATAATTCGGAGAGTTCAACCGTGGAGTGTTAGACTGTAACAAGCTGTTAGTCTGATATAATATTGAGTTCCCATGGGCTCAAAGTAATTTTTACAGCTTCTACGTACATTACTTCTAGAGAAAGCTAAGTCATCTAAAAAGGTTCTGTGACTGAGGTAACACTATATATAATTTTTCATAAAGACCACGGTAAAATTTTGTGATCAACCTAGGCATAAACACAAAAGTTATGAAATACTTTTTAAGCATTTAACCAATCGTTAAGGGTGGCCGCACATAGCAACGCGCACCGCCTTTAAAACGTACCTCGATTAATTTCCGCGCCGAGGCCCACGACTATTATCAAATGCGCCCCACGAAAATAATGCGTGAGGGGCACAGGTATATTGTGCGTAGTTAGTTTTCCGCGTGCTGAAGCTGTGTGGTTGCTTGTTTCCACAAAGGAAATCTGAACTAATCAGCTGCTATGGGTTCCAAGAGAAACCTCAAAAAGTTTAGTGTTGCCAGGAAGCGCAGGAAGCAACTGGTAGATGCCAGATCTAAAAGATTCTGCAGCCATGAAGGTACATTTTCCAACCCCACCTAGAGTATGTTGTTATTGCTTTGTGAATACACAGACTCTGAGGCTACTCCCGCTGCTCCAGGTGACAATGATGTACCACCAAGGGTAGTCAAATGATAATAATAAATAATTGCTATATATACATACACATATATATATATAAGGATTCCATCCTTGGCAGTCCTGAACATCTTCTGGATTCTGACACTGGCAGTCCTGCTGATCCACACTTGGTTTGTATTTAATAATAACAAATGGAAAAAAGAACAATGAAGTAATAATATTTTTTTAGAATTTTCTTGATGATCAGGAATCAATCACCCAAGACAATCCGCACATGGTTTGTCAAAAAAATAAATTAATAAAAAAATATAGAATTATGGAGGGGGAAATGTTTAGGATTATGTTTCTACCAGTCCGGAATACCTGGGTGACTTTGTTCCTGGCCATCCTGATGGCGTCACTGACAGCAGCCCTGGTGATCCACATATGGTTTGTCAGAATAATAAATAAATAAATAAATAAATAAAGTATTATACACACATACATAATGTACAGGACTTTGTTCACGGCATTAGTGCCACTGGTGAAGTTCCAGACTCCTCACTGGTCAGTTCTGTTATACCAGACCCACCTTCGTCACTGGTCAGTCTACAATAGTAATAATAATAATAATAAAATAATAATAAATAACAACAATAATAAACTACTATCAATAAAATGATAATAGTAATTAACAACAACAATAATAATAATATGGAAAATGCCAGATTTCCATACTTTGAACAGATGAGTAAATTTAGTAGGAAAATAACAACAACAAAAAAAAAACAACACCTGACACAATAGGAAAAATAAGGTGAACTAAACTAACCTCTTTACAGGAATCTGCCGAGATAGTTGACAAATTGGTCACTGCCGCCAACCAGGTTGGATTTCCAGTGGACAGAATCTCTGACACTGTGTCGTCAAACTGCATTCACCTGGAATGTCCCCAGCATATGAGGATTCGTGACTCCTCATGTTCATGGCAGCAGCACTACCCAGTGTTATCATTTTTGATGATGGGTAACTTGCATGCCGACTATGAGCGTGTAGGAGGCTTGCTTGGCTTCCCAGCCTGTTCTAGTACCCAGTGGAATAGGATTGTGAAGAGGCTGGAGGAGTTTGTCTCTGGCTTGGCTGAGTGGTCTTGTGGTCAGGTAAGGAAGGAAGTAATGGAGCAAGGTGATGATAAGGGATGGATCGCTTCTTTTGATGGGTTTTACCTGACTCGGGGCCACTACTCCAATAACTCCTCCGCCACACTCCATGACTATTCCACTGGGAAGATAGCTTGGTACACTCACAGAACCAAGCGTGGTTCAGGGCACAACTGGACTGGTACGTCAGCCGGTGCAGAACCAGATATGCTGGACGAACTTCTTGGCAAGGCAAAGAAGGCGGGGTTTTCTGTGAAGGAGCTTGTCTGTGACAAGGACTCTGCAACCAATGCTATCTTCTGTAAGTACTATCCGGAAGGAATGATTACTTACTGCAGTAATCACAGTGCAAAGAACATGCACAAGGCAAAAAATAAAGAAGTACAAGTGTGAGGTATAATATTAAAAATAAAAAAAAATTAATATTATTTTTACTTTGTATCCAATGGTATGTAGTGCAAGGCAGATCACTTTAGGTACAAAAGGATGTCGGACTCTACATTGAACTCCTGCAAGACTGCTTTGGGTAATCTGATTGCTTCAGACAAAATCCAGGAGGCAGATAACCCCTTGGAAGCCTTCACTGAAGGCATCCAAAATTTTCTGGCTCATTACTGCCATGACCAGCATACATCATCCTGGTGTTACCATCCTAAAGTAAAAACAAAACATACACGTGTAAAAATACTATTAACGCAAATACTAGGTGAATCCTGATGGAAGCCCCTACACTTCCCAGCACCATTTTACCTGCAAGTCTCAAGTGGCAGGGTTTTCCAGCCTATTGCAGGAGATGTCCTTGTATCCCCAAGACTACGTGTCAGATCATGGGAGACTGACGACCAACACTGTTGAAGGTTTCCATGGTGTGGCACTTGTCTACCGTGACAAGAGGACTGACTTGTCACATACTCACTATGTGTGCAAGACCAACATGGCAGTATGCCATAAGGTTAGCTAAAAATAAACAAACACACAAACAAACCAAAATACACATTAATAACAATAACAACTACAATGATAATAATACTAATAATAAACAATACTACTACTACTACTATTACTACTACTACTAATAATAAAATACACAACCACAACATTTTTTTTTATTACAATAACAGAATCTTGGACCAATTTGGAAGGCTCTCTGCTTCTTGCAAATGGGAGTGGACATACCCATCAATGCCGTCTCTTCCATTTTAAAGGAGCAGCGAGAGTGGCTCAAAAAATGCCACCAAAAGTCAACAAAAGAATACCTCCACAAACGGTTAGCATAGTTATTTCACAATAAATTTGTGGTCACTGCTATAAAGTTTTTTTTTTTTTTTTACTGTAATCACCATTTTGAAACCAGGAACTTACAGAAGAAAGCCAAGAAGAAGCGATATGAGGAGGAGAAGGCTTTCATGGAACGGCTACGAACAGCTGGATGTAGTGCCGGTGAGTATGCTGGTGATGGCCTTGGAGAGTCCACTTCAACGGAGCTCCAATGTACAGAGGAAGGCCCTGTAGAGGCCAGCCCAGAAACGGAACATCTAGAATTGGAAGAGGATGATGATGATGTTAGAATTGACAGTGGATGTGACGATCATCATCCTCTTCTGATCTTCTATGATTGTGAAGCAACTGGGTTGAGCATCTACAGCGACCACATCACGGACTTAGCAGCAAAAGTTGTTGCATGTCCAGTTCCTCTGAAGCAACCATCATTTTCGAGTTTGATTCGAACCACCCGACACATTTCTGCACCTGGTAAGAAAATAAAATTTAAATCAATACTAGTATCACATTCTTATTTGTTTAAAATAGTAACTAGACTGACTGGCATTTCTCAGACCATGCTCAGAAATGAGCAGCCACTCTCAGCAGTACTGCCACAGTTTTTGCAGTGGATAAGTACAGTGACAGCCGAGGTCAGCGATGCCACAAGTATCACCCACTTCCCTGGTACAGCCATTAACTCTTTGTAGATTACATTTATTAAATTTCTATACAATTTAGTGTTAGTTGCTCATAATGGCTTCAGCTACGATTTCCCGATTCTATTTTCGGAGGCTGAAAGACGAGACATCTCTTTGTCCATCTTTGAAACAGACAACATTCACTTTAGTGACCCACTACATCTTTTACGTGTGGTAAAGAATTAATAGCTACTCACTATAACATAGTTACATAATATTACCTGTATTGTAGATGAAGAATGATGGACATGAGCTTCTGAAGGGACATTCTTTGGCAGTGGGCAAGCTGTACAATAAAATTTTAGGAAAGGATTTTGAAGGTACCATTAAAAATTCTAGTTACCTTGTGCAAATACATAAGTAATAAAAATATAGGAGCACATAGAGCCCTCCCAGATGTCCTTGGCTTAGAGGAAGTGCTGACCCACCCATCCCTTATTAGCTGTCTTTCTCAATTGGACATTCGCCATCCCAGTATGCAGCTAAGACAGTGGGTACAGCAGAAGAGGGCTCACACTCGTAAGATGGTGCTTACCAAGGGATTGGGCAAGTGCATAACAGCAGCACAAGCTACTAGGCTGGACACACTAGGCATCACACTCACAGACTTGAAGCATGTCAGAGACAGCACTGACAAGGAGGGCTTCCTCAAAAGTCTAAAGACTAAAGGTGTGAGGAGTCAAGTACTTCGGGAGAAGTTGCAGCAAGCAGTGCTGAGTCTGCCCTAGCATTTATACTTGACCTTTATTAGTAAGTTTTAAACCATGCATTAGCTCTAACTAAACTTAGTCTCTTTACAGTATAGTGTTCCAGCCAACTTTCAAGAATTTTTAGTTCCCATGAGTAATGCCTCCAAGTGGCGGGAATGGGAAACACTGTTTTTCACAGTGGCTAAATTACTCATTCCAAACAGGAAAGTTGCATTATAATCTCTTTATTTTATGAGTGTATTATATTTACCAACCTTTTGTAGTTATCTTCAGCTGCAGGTTCCAATACCATACATTGGTTGTCCATGACTCCCCATAATGGGCTCCAGGAAGCTTTAATGGCAGACTGCGCCAGGGCCAGGTCCACACCAGTACAGACGCAGACTCAGGGAAACACCACGCCGTTGCAAACTCTCATTACAGCAGAACTGCCAATCTCTTTTCTTGTTTGTTTTGTGTGGCTGCAAGCGGGCTCCTTTTGGACCCGTTTGTGTGCACAGTAATTAAAATATTATTGCTCGCGTAGAAATCTCACGATAAATGGGGGAGGGGCTGTTTCAACTGAATTTGCGAGTGGAATAGAAACTCTAAATTTTGAACGAGTTTTTCTTGGAATCTAATAATGAGAAAGACAATATTTTTTTGCACACGGGTAGAATACAAAAAAATGAAGTGCACCACAATTTGAATTTTTCAATATCTTATAACATGAAAAAAATTCGAATAAATAGTAAAGTAAAGTCGAAAAGAAGAAAAACTCGTTGTGTTGCAGTAGAGTAGAGTCTTAGCTAGTAGCGTGCCAAATTGCGGGGCTTCAGCTCCCCGCATAGCTCCAGAAAACTGCTTCAAAATTGTAACTCGGGGCCATGAAAACTTCGCCGCTTCCGCTTCATAGTTGGAGAGTAGTATCTTCGGGAGGTACTTGCAGTTTGTAGATAGGTAGAATAGTCTTGCAAGGAGAGGATCTGTAGTTAGAACACATAGCAACCGAATGCGTGGGCGGTGTGCGGCCACCCTTAAATGTCTCTAAAAAATCAAAGAAGCCAACTGGGTATTGGAATACTTTAAATCGGTTACCGAAAGGAAAATAAAACTAAATCAGTATTACTTTTGAAATTGCTTGATGATAATGTGTACAATTACTTTGTATAATAGCTATTAATTATTCTTGGCTCTTTCTTGGATGTAAAATATATTATATTACTGTAATTGAAATGCTCTTAACATCAAAGCTCTTCAGTCTTATTATGATAGTAAACTTATCCACACAATATGAACAGAATGGTGCATACCTACTTCACTTATAAGTAAATGTTCTGAGATTACCATATACACACACAAAATAAAACAAATCAATTATTCTGTTGTTATTTCATATATACAGAGCTGAATTTAATGCTAGAGATGATAAAGTCAAGTGTTAAGGTTAAGTAATTGTAAAAATACTACTACATATATGAAATTATGTATAACTCAATTTTACAAAATACACTGAAAATACTCACCAGAGATTTACGCGTGAATAATTTATCATCTGACATGGTGGCGTTTTGTAAATCTCTACGGAGTTGCTCAATTTCCAATTGGAGTTCACCTTTCTCTTGCTGATAAAGAGCCCGTAATTGAATGTTCTCAGCGGCTGATCGTTGGCTTGAGGAGTTCAGTTCATGCTTCTCAACTTTTAGTTGATTGTTTTCTGCCCTCAATTGATCTTTATCGGCCTTCAATTGATTGTTCTCTGCCCTACATTGATCTTTTTCTGCTTTCAACTGATCTTTCTCTGTCTTCAGTTGATCTTTTTCATCCTTCAACTGATCCTTCTCAGTCTTCAATTGCTCTTTCTCAGTCTTCAGTTGATTGTTTTCAACTTGCAAGTAGTTGATGACAACTTCTAGTTGCTCTTTTTCTTCATGAATTCTTGAATTGGCATTAATTAAACTTGTTCTATCTGCTGATATTTCCATTTCCAGTTTCTAAAATAATGAAGTATGAATATTATCATTAGTTTAGTACGCTTTAATAATAACCAGTGAGATAATAGACATTTACATGAGGGCTGAACAACACTTAATCAAATTAATTATCACCACTTCACACAACTTATTTCAACACCATGGTCCTAAGTGGATCCCATTGATTATTTCAGTTTCAGCTCAAATGTTGCATAATTAGGAGTGTGAGTTTATTCGGAACAGCCTAGCAAAGTGGAAGGCTTGGCCCCTTGTGAAGTGTTCACAGACCTTGAACAAGCGGGCTCATAGCCAACCTGACCGAGGTAAGACTCACTAGTGAGTGTCTGATTCGACAGAGTTCTAAGTAAAGGGTGAGACCTTCTGGCTTAATCGTTTCCCACCTCTTTCCTAACTAATTGCATGAGCAAGAAGTCGTAAATCTCTGCTTCTCTATAGTTTCACTTAGATCCTTTGTTGATACTGTCGTACCTTCAAGACAGTATCACAACTTGTGACTACCCTGGTAGTACAAGAATAACAAATTGACAAATAAATAATAGTAAAATACCAATATAGCTGAGATACACAAATAGTGATAGATGAGAAGTTGATGAAGTGCACAATTAGTAGTATAGGTGAAAAAGTTAGAATGAAAACAAAACTACTTGAATGTCATAGTAATATCAACAAGTTAGTGACAATCGGCGAATATCGACGAACATCGATGAACATCAACTAACATAAAGTGTAGGGGGATTACAAGGGATGCCTGCGAATGCTCAAGCCTGAACAGTGTTACTTATATAGTGACTACAATATGTGGATAGCTATAATGCAGTAAATTGCAATGTCTGACTAACAGATATTTTACATACATAGTAAAATGGTAAGTCTTGCAACACAAAATGCACACTCTTTGAATGACTAAAAAAAATCTGTTGTGAATTCCTATGAACTCCACTTAATTTTGATTGACTTCACTTAAGTAGCTAATTTATGTTCACTCAGGTTTCCATTTGCATTTACATTCACACACATTCCATAGCAGAAACACAATCATCTCACACAGTAATATAACCAACAAGATTCTAAGATTCAGTCAGTTACTATCATTTCTCTTTACTGGAAAAGACTGTTGTTGTCCTGGGGAAAAGACTTGATAGCTAGTAGAAGCATTCTACAAGTCCTATAACTCTGCCCAAATAGAGTTTTGCATTTACAAATGCAATAACATAGGAATGCACTTGCAGTTCAGTGAATAACCATGGCAAAGTTTTTAAAGAAACTGGCTACTTAAATTGCATGAAAATTCAAGTGGTTACATTACCTCAGTTACAAACTTACCTAGCAGATGGGTGGGGGTGGAAGGAACACACTATCTTCCCCACTATTACTATCCTCATTTATGAAATGGCTGACAAAAATTAACCTTGTTCACGTGACATCAGCATTTCTATAGTGCATTTACAAGCACCATTCCATTTGATAGCAGCACCCTCTCAAATTTCAGTAATTTTATTTCTTCTATATGATTAATGTTTAAAATTAATTATAAAATTAGGAGTTCAAAATAGTACCTAGCAACCATATATCACGTCATAGTACATATATTGTTCAACCATTTTGGTCAAATTTGGCTGCCTAGCAACAAACCACACAGTGGTTATTGTGACCACAATGTAGCTATATCATAACGAAGTGATGTGTATGCCGTTTTAGTGCAATATTAGCAATTGTTTTTGCATGATTAGATAAATTTTACCGTTATACTAGACAGTTATCTCAGCCAGCAATGCTGTTGCTCACTAATGACACCAGGAGAGGCGTGACTGTTAGCCGGGAAAAAGAACATCAAGAAGAAAAGAATATTTCGCTAACAATTTCCAGTCCTCTGCACACACTTACTCCTCCCTCTAGCAATTTTCTTACTCATACTCCTCATTTTTCATCCATTCAAATACTTTGTCAACCTTTCTTGCTTTCAACATAATAAGTATTACCATCATCGCAATATTCTGACCTTGCAGAAGTAGAGACATCATCCTTTGAATGAATAGAGAAGTCCAAAGTATTCAGAGAGCAAAGGTAGCTCAGTCAAATCATCACTCATTGCTGGAAGTTTGTAAAAAAAAGTTTACAGCAGTGACCAAATTAGTGCCATATTTCTGGGAAAGCTATTGGGCATAATAAAACTTACAGCCATGTTCCCGGAAAAACTATTTCTTACTTTTTTCTCGAATACACCCTGTAAATAGCTGTTTTTCTTACCTGGAATATCAAGTTCCATTTCCTCTTCGACATAGCTGCTAGTATGTTTGCTACCTACAGTACTCTAGTAGCTCTCAATTTGAAAACTAGTCGTTTCCTCAACTGGCAACGAAATGACAGCTTTAGCAAGCAAGTCCAACTCTCTATATTTGACAGTAGTATTTCTGCAGTAGCTATATAGCTCCTCTACCCCTTCTCTCTCACGTTCGCAGTCTAAAACATCGTCGCAGACAAGATCCACAGCCTCAGTTGCAGACAAATTTATCACCATTTTTCGAACTAACGTCAAATTTATTTTTAGCCCGACTACCTTAGTTACGTATTAGCTAATTCTATTCTAAAAATACATGTAATAGAACAACGCATTAGCCGTGCTCTGGATGCTGCAGCTAAGCTTTAGTGTTTAGCGGAAAAATAATTTCCCCCGGATTACGTCATCCTTGAGCGCCTATAGGCGATTGTGCCAGTGAATGGGTTAAGTAGCCATGAACATTTTGTATTGATACAACATACTACCTTAATTGCCTAAATTACTTAATTTAACTTCGATAATTCCTATTTTATCTGCCACTGCTCAAAGGACTTTTTCAGATGACTGAAAAATGATTAATTTAATAAATGCTTAAATTTTAAAGGTGCACACAAAATGCCTATGGAACTATCGAACTTAATTGATAGCGGCAAAAAATGTAAAAAAAGAAAAACATGCACTTTGGTAATATATAGCCTTTTGTCATAGTAATTCTAATACAGGGATTGTTTTGATTGCATATTAGCCCACCCCCTTCCCTCCCCACTTTTATTGAACTAGATAAGTTTCAGTATTGTGTAACATTATTATACACTCCAACAATGTGCAAGGTGTTGATGAAGCAAAGTAGCAGAGTAAAAGATATACTATCCAAATAGAAAATACCATTGAGTGTGACTAATTTTAAGAGTATATAATAAGAGAAAATATGTACGTCTTTTTTATATTACATTTCCATAAAAAATAAGCAGCTGTTTTCTGCTGGTCAGCTCATAAAAGCAAGGTGCAATTGCTGCTTTTGTTGAATGGTGTAACCGTAGCTTCACTTGAACAGGGTAGGGTAAATAATTAATTGAAAAAATGTTGGGTTTTTTTTTATATAATAATGAGCCAGAAATCTGTACAATTTATAAATATAAATTTGGACTTGCTTTAGACAAGAAAATCTATACTGCCTACTTCTTGTTGGCAAATAATTAATAAAATAGCATAGGTCCTCAACTATCTGCCAAAGTTTGCCCCTCGAAGCATATGTCCGTATTTATAAGCTTTCTCAAGATCTAGTAAGCAGCATTTTTAATACTATTTTATACTGCATCTGTATGTATACATACTATTTTGTTATCTTCTTTTGCAGAATTCTGAGAATTACGTAAGTACATAGTGGTGAGACCTCTATTATCATCCATACCCTTATATTATCGACCTCCCATTGAGCTTGCATACTACTGTTATCGGCCACTCTACAATAATTGCCCATAACCCATTTCTAATAAGAATTTATTCAAATTGGAAAATACCACTGTAATCTATGTATATGAAAACCCTTTACCACACGATTTCAATAAATTCTTGTCACAATATTTTGTAGTAAAGTTTTTAAAAATAATACATGCAAACATAAGGGCATAATTCGTGATTATAAAGACACTGTTGCCTCTCTCTTTTTTGTTCCCTAATTTCTTTATATGACTGCAAGCTTACACATTTTGTAAATACATATTATTGACTGAAGTTAGCTCTTGCTTAAATACTACTCCTTGTATTAACAACAGAACTAGAGTAGAGATGTGGAATAGAAAGGAGTTGTTGGAGCAAGTTGGAGATAAATGCAGCAGAAAGCCTACTTAATGAGATGATGATACTTGAGACAGGGATTGTGGTGAGCCTACTTTGAGATGTAGGTTGTGGAGGTATTACATTGATTCTTTACAGCTGAATTCTTTCCACTTCTTAAAAAATACTACAATTATTAATCCTTGCATGCAATCTATGTTTTACTTAGACTGCAGCTGTAAAGCACAATGAATAACTAGTTTTGTAGCTAGCTAACTACTAGCTAATATGCTGTGGTGAATAGATTGCTATTAATGAAAGAGTGTACTGATACATGTAGTTCAACACCAAAGAATATCATCTACAGCTACCTCAAACTCAGTTCACCTTGTTATATGAATAAGAGCCAGGAAAAAGTAGGTGCACAGAGCCACAATACAAACTGAAGTGGAATAAAATAATGGAATGCATGCTCGTTCCGTACTTTTGACTGGTCGATAATTGAGGCTTATGTGGTCAATAATAGATGGGGGTTGATAAATGAGGACTTACACTAACTACTAAATTCATTACAGTTTCGAAAGCTGAATCCAAAGAAGAGAAAATTAAGAACTACAATTTACCAGTTCTATTTTAATTTCAATTATGAAATACTCACTGGTTATATTCATTGAACATTGCTGTGTATTGCCTCTCTTAAATAATAGGGGAATTTGACTATTTCTCATTGGCAGCAATAACTGAATCTATAAAGCTATATACATACATACCTCCAAATCTTTGATTCTTTTGTCCTTTTCTTTTGATTCTTTAACATGAAGTACATGAGTCACATTTGGCAATGTTCCTCCATAGAATAATGTCATCTCCTTATTTATTGGCTGCAGTCTTCCTCACTGTTAAAAATGAAGCGTTATAATAACACTTTTGAAGTGTAAATCAAGAGTGTAAAACCTTGCAGTGTTATAGTAACACTGAGGCCAGTGTTAATTCTAAGTGTAAACACTGCAGCATTCCAGTAACACTGAAATAAGTGTAATTGTGAAAATTGGTGTATATGACCACATTTTTTGTTTCTTTAGCATTTATTTACCTGATAACATTCAAGCCATTATCATTACTTTATTAAAATCAAGTTAAATTGTACAATGAGCTAAATATTTCATACTGTATTTTTATTTAATTTTAGCTAATATACTGATACATTCATAGAAGTTTATAAATAACAAGCAGTAAGGGAACTTAGCTGCAATAGCTATCTATCTAAATTCTACAATTGACAGTAACTTTGTTGGCTACTTATTTGTATATAGCTAAGCTAGGGCAGGAAATAGAAGAAATCTAGCCATTGCTCCACGCAATGTCTAATTTAATGCATTATTTAAATCCCCGCAGAAGACCGTCTTGCTGTACAAACTTTGGCAAAAAAATTCTGAGAATTTGTTTACTATTCGATCGAGTGCTTACTGAATGCGCGGTATGGTTTTTATTGCGATGCGCACAAGCACCCGCTTTTTACCGGAGAGCGTTTATTAGAATATTCCAGGCCCTCCTTATCCTGTAGAAGAGTTTTATGGATATGGTGTTTTTAAGTGCAGATCGTGCCTTGGATCTTTCGGAGAAATGGTAAGTTTAAATATATGTTTATTATAGAGTGTTTTGGCTAATGTAAGTGACGCATTTGAATAGAGTTAGCCGTTTAAGTTGAGTTTGAGCACGGAAGAGGTAATTTCTTCTTTATGATTAATGAATTTAGCAGGTAGCTAGTTCAGTACTTTTTCCGACTATATCTGAGAGTTATCTCAAAAATTATTTACCGCACTCTTTTTATTTATTTTTTTTCATATGTAATTTTAGGCTACAAAAAAGTGCTGCTGTGAAAATCTAGAGATGCTTTTGGAGACTAACAAAGTAAGAATATACAGGTTAACACAAAATTATTACAGTTGTTAGTTCAGCAGTTGATTATAAATCATTCATTTACCCTCAGTTTGCTCTTTTTTCTTCTTTCCCCAAATATTTCCCCCAAATTAAACATGCCACAAGATTAGTTCCTGTTATAGTTTGTTTTCTCATGCTGTCCAGACTATTCAAAAGCATTATCATGCTATATAGAGTGATAATAGTAAAAAATGTATTTGTAGACAAACACATTTGTTTTGCTTCTTTTTCTATTTCTATGTATTTTTGTGTGTTTAGAATAGCGTGTTTAGTTGTGTTATGTTTGTGTATATGTGACCGTCTATGGGAAAATCGGGCACTAAGGCGTGGCAGCAATGATTCCGTATTCTACCGCACTCTCCGCATACTATAGGTTTTTACCGCGCACATTGTGTAGAAACATCAACAAGGAGTTATTCTCTCAACAACACTGCTGGTGGAAAAAAGGTTAGCGAGCTTGTCTTTCTTGTTTTAAGAGGATAGTTAGTATCCTGCTATGCTGAAGACTGGGTGGTGATTTTTTAGCTAGCTAGTTTCCTATTCTCGTTGTAGTTGTAGGTAGCCCTTATAATACTTGTTCTTTTTTTTTTTTTTTTTCCCTCTCTTTCATTTTAGCTTTGATGATGCTAGTGCTGCAATATGCTATGACAACTGGGGATCTGGTGTTCCTGAAAATGTGAAGAAAGGTAATTGTTAACTAGTTAGATTGTCTACTTTTTGTTGCTGTAGTTGCTAGTAACCTTTTTTTTTTCTTTTCATTTCCTAGATTTCATGGTGCTTGGGCTGCTGCTATCTGTACTGAGGTTCTGGTGTTCTTGATTGAAGAAGAGAATAATGGTAAGTCTCTAGGCATGCACTACTGTTATCATTGTACATACACGTACTAATACTAACACTGCATTCACGAAGTAGTACTGCACACGAAATGCTAACACTGTGCACACATACATAGTACTAACACTGTGCACGCACGTAGTACTATTACTGTGCACGCACATAGTGCTAGCACTGTGCACATACATAGTACTAACACTGTGCATGCACGTATTACTGTGCACGCATATAGTGCTAGCACTGTGCACATACATAGTACTAACACTGCATGCACGTATTACTGTGCACGCACATAGTGCTAGCACTGTGCATGCACGTAGTACTATTTCTGTGCATGCACATAGTGCTAGCACCGTGCACGCACGTAGTACTAATACTGTGCACGCACCTAGTGCTAGCACTGTGCACACACATAGTACTAACACTGTGCACACACATAGTGCTAACACTGCATGCACGTATTACTGTGCACGCACATAGTACTAACACTGTGCATGCACGTAGTACTATTTCTGTGCACGCACATAGTGCTAGCACTGTGCACGCACGTAGTACTATTACTGTGCACGCACATAGTGCTAGCACTGTGCACACACATAGTACTGACACTGTGCATGCACGTATTACTGTGCACGCACATAGTACTAACACTGTGCACGCACATAGTGCTAACACTGTGCATGCACGTATTACTGTGCACGCACATAGTGCTAACACTGTGCATGCACGTATTACTGTGCACGCACATAGTACTAACACTGTGCACGCATGTAGTACTATTTCTGTGCACGCACATAGTACTAACACTGTGCATGCACGTAGTACTATTTCTGTGCACGCACATAGTGCTAGCACTGTGCACGCACGTAGTACTATTACTGTGCACGCACCTAGTGCTAGCACTGTGCACACACATAGTACTAACACTGTGCACACACATAGTACTAACACTGTGCACGCACATAGTGCTAACACTGCATGCACGTATTACTGTGCACGCACATAGTACTAACACTGTGCATGCACGTAGTACTATTTCTGTGCACGCACATAGTGCTAGCACTGTGCATGCACGTAGTACTATTTCTGTGTACGCACATAGTGCTAGCACTGTGCACGCATATAGTGCTAGCATTGTACACGCACGTAATACTATTACTGTGCACGCACATAGTGCTAGCACTGTGCACACACATAGTACTAACACTGTGTGCATGCACGTATTACTGGGCACGCACATAGTACTAACACTGTGCATGCACGTAGTACTATTTCTGTGCCGCACATAGTGCTACCACTGTGCACTATAGTACTAACTGTGCACGCACAGTGATAACACTGTGCATGCACATAGCACTGTGCACGGCATATAGTACTAACACTGCACGCACAGTGATAACACTGTGCATGCACATATTACTGTGCACGCACATAGTACTAACACTGCATGCACGTGGTACTATTTCTGTGCACGCACATAGTGCTAGCATGTGCATGCACGTAGTACTATTTATGTGCACGCACATAGTACAACACTGTGCACGCACGTAGTACTACTGTGCACGCACATAGTGCTAACACTGTACACACATGTAGTGCTAACACTGTGCATGCACATAGTACTAACACTGTGCATGCACGCAGTACTAGCACTGTGCACACACATAGTGCTAGCACTGTGCACACACATAGTACTAACACTGTGCATGCACGTAGTACTATTTCTGTGCACGCACATAGTGCTAGCACTGTGCACGCATATAGTACTAACACTGTGCACGCACAGTGATAACACTGTGCATGCACATAGCACTGTGCACGCATATAGTACTAACACTGCACGCACAGTGATAACACTGTGCATGCACATATTACTGTGCACGCACATAGTACTAACACTGCATGCACGTGGTACTATTTCTGTGCACGCACATAGTGCTAGCACTGTGCATGCACGTAGTACTATTTATGTGCACGCACATAGTACTAACACTGTGCACGCACATAGTGCTAACACTGTGCACGCACATAGTGCTAACACTGTGCACGCACGTAGTACTATTACTGTGCACACACATAGTGCTAACACTGTGCACGCACATAGTACTAACACTGTGCACGCACATAGTACTAACACTGTGCACGCACATAGTGCTAATACTGTGCATGCACGTAGTACTATTTCTGTGCACGCACGTAGTACTAACACTGTGCACGCACATAGTACTAACACTGTGCACGCACATAGTGCTAGCACTGTGCATGCACGTAGTACTATTTCTGTGCACGCACGTAGTACTAACACTGTGCACGCACATAGTACTAACACTGTGCACGCACATAGTGCTAATACTGTGCATGTACATAGTACTAACACTGTGCACACACATAGTGCTAGCACTGTGCACGCACGTAGTGCTAGCACTGTGCACGCACATAGTGCTAGCACTGTGCACATACATAGTACTAACACTGCATGCACGTATTACTGTGCACGCACATAGTACTAACACTGTGCATGCACGTAGTACTAACACTGTGCACGCACATAGTGCTAACACTGTGCATGCACGTAGTACTATTACTGTGCACGCACATAGTGCTAACACTGCACGCACAGTGCTATTACTGTGCACACACATAGTGCTAACACCAAACACTGTGCACACACTAGTACTATTACGGTGCATGCACATAGTGCTAACACCAAACACTGTGCACGCACATAGTGCTAACACCATGCATGCACATAGTGATTACACTGTACTAGAGTCATTCTTATTAGTGTTATCAAGTACTAGAGTCATCCTTATTAGTGTTATCACGTACTAGATTTATTCGTATTAGTGTCAGCACATGCTAGTCAAGGGCGGCACCGGCAAATTTTTAGTGGTCCGGCCAATGACCTATCAATATAATTAATTACTGCTGATGAAAGGAATGATTAAGGTAATACATAATGTTAAAAAAAATTATGTAAATGAGTGTCCAAATTGTCCAAAAAATCTGCTGTCTGCGATCAGACTTGCTAATGAAAAGATTAGCCACTTCATTTAGTGACAAATGATCAGTTAAATCTTTGTGAATATGTAATATCATAACACTATTTAAACGATCTTGCTTGTTGATCTAGATATGTTTTCATCCTTCTCAATGCACCGAAAGAGCGCTCACTTGTAGCATTAGGCTCCACTAGAAGAAGACGATACAGAGTAACTAACACTTGAACTTGCCATTTATGAACGGGACATCAACAAAAATGAAGCAAACGTTAGCATTCATTATCACCCACGAGATTAGTGGGTGTGGCACAGCTAGCAAAAGTGGGTGTGGCACAGTTAGCTAAACTGGTCCGGCCATTGCCGGACCAGCCGGACCGGCCGCGCCGCCTATGCTAGTGTCTGTCAGTTGTAGTATGTTCGATTAAGTTAGTTATTGCTAGTTTGATTGTAGTAGCTGTTGTGAGGAAATTACGATACCCGATGAAATAATTTACTAATCAGGTGATCTTTGGAGGTACGGGCGAAGTCCTTGAGGCCAAATTATTTCTTCACTGGTGGGCGTGTCACATGATGTCACTTCCAGTTTCACTTCCTGTCGTTAAATTTTGTCCTTCGAGGCTATCTGAGTGGTTCTGAGGTGGGCTTGTGGTTTTTCATTAGTGTGTACACGTACTAGAGTCAATCTTTTTAGTGCCCACATGTACTAGAGTTATTCTTTTTAGTGCTCGCATGTACTAGAGTCATTCTTATTAGTGCCCACATGCACTAGAGTCATTTTTATTGGTGTTTGCACTAATAGTTTTATTTATCTTGGTAATGTCTGTTTTTGCAATTGTCCACTAGAGTATTTTTTTTTTGTGGTTTTAGCTTAGTTGGGATAATTATATTGCATATTCAATGTAATTAGATAGATTTTGATAACACTGGACATAAGAACAAAGTAAAGGTGTGTATTACTTGTATAGATGATACATAGTTTAAAAGAGATGACTAAAAATAAAAAAATAATAATTAATAATTGATGTCTGTACTTCTAATTCTTTTAGAAGGGCGGACAAAACTGGTGATGGTGAAGGAATTGGTGATGGTGAAGGAGTTGGTGACTGTGACGGGCTAAAAACTGGTCTAACTGCTCAGTTGAGGTAAGTCGTTTCGTCCTTGCTGGTGATGGCTTTCTTGACCTCTTCCTTTCCTTAACACAGATGATGCTGTTCCGTCGGCAGGCAACGGACACAGTATCGGAAGGGGAAAGAAAAGTGGGGTCGGAATGGGGTGGTGACAAGAAAACAGATGAGTGGTCAGGATGCAATGATGAAGGCTCGATGTCTGGTACAGAGCAGTCCAAAGAATCCAGAGGATCATAGAGGTCATCTTCGTCTTCAACTCTGCTGATGAGACATCCCTAGAAGCTTTATAAGAAGTTGTTTTGTTTGTTTTTTTTATCAAAAAAAAATTTAAATTTAAATTTTTACCTTCATAATAGTTGGTAAAATGGCCATCAAATTCTTCATCACCTAAAAAAAAAGGGGAAAAAAGATGATGAACTGATGAGGGTTATAGTTAACTGTAATAAGTGACTTACAGTCAGAAAGCGGGTCCTCACTTCCTGGAGCCATGGCTTCAGCGTCAGCTCCACCCATCATGTCCAGACCATCACGGTGGCTGAGGTTTAATGCTCTAGCAAGATTCTTGGCTTCACTCATGATAGCCACTGTACTTACTACTACACGGAGAGCTGTATTTTGATGGCGGCATTTACAGCGGATTGGGCCACTTGCCGCGTTGTGCCCGATTTTCCCGTAGAGGGTCACATATTTTGGATAGTGTGTTTAGTTGCATTTATGAGCGTGTTTAGAATTGAGTGTTTAGCTGAGTATGGTTGTGTGTTTAGAATATGTGTTTACTAGCATTTATGAATGTGTTTGTATATTGCTTATTGATTTATGTTATATTTTTATGTGTCAATGCAGGTACATTTATCTTGAACATGATGGATCATAAATGGAGTGCATATCATGATATTTCATCTACTCGTGTTGAAAGGACAGCTTTAAAACTATTTAGCTACTTTATTCAATCTATTTTTATATATTCATTGTCAATCATTTATTTATCTAAAAATTTTGAGGTTATGTGAATGAGGTGTGGTTATTATTTATTAGCAGTGCCATTGAAACATGTTACTTAGTGTTGTAATAAGCTTGCAGAAGGTGTTAATACAACTCTGCTAAAGATGTTGTCCAAACACCTCTCAGAGTGTTATATTATAACCCTCTGTGCAGTGTTCAGGAAACATGGGTGGGGCATAAATTCCTCCCTCTCCTGGGAACGCTCCTTGCAGTGTTACTGGAACACTTCATTTTTAACAGTGCTAGTAGCTGCTCTGCAGTAGGTCTTGTTTGAGGATTATTGTGGAGGCAATAAGTCACCATCTCTACTATAATAGGATGAGATTCTTGTAACTGATTCTCCAACTTCTTCATGTACACCTCACGACGCTCTACTTCAGTGCGACCAATAACTCGACCAGGATTGTGTGGATCCACTTGTGTTGCTGATAGCAAATCTTCTGGAAATTTCTATTGGAAAAATTGTCTATCTTCATCACTTATATATTATCATATAATCTACTAGTGGTGTGCTTGAGCACAAATGGCGAGCAAGCCAAAAACAACACTATTGTTAAATGATTGATTATACCTTCTAGCACTCAAGCTACTAAAGTATAGTCAAATTTTTTTAATTTCGTTATACGGTAAAGGCATTCATTGAAAAAAAGCCACAAAATCAAATCACGTTATTCAAACTTTTCTTTGCGCTATTCATAGTAGTAGTTGCAATGCACAATACTTTCATACAACTGAACATATACACAAAACTTACCTTCGTTGTTAGTCTAGTGGACAATGAACTTTCAAGTAAATACTACTGTGTAGGGCTTATAACTATGACAAATAGCGTAATAACTTCCACCGCCACTAACTTTTAAATAGAAATGTAGCTCCCGTAATTTTTGGGTTTTAACTGTACCCAGCAAAATAATTCAAAGCGGTAAACAATTCAATATCTAGTATGATAAGGGTAATGATAGATAAACCAGAAGATTCTTTTTAGTGAAGTTTGGGACAGGGTCAAACAACGAGCTAACACAAAAATATGGGAGAGTCAAAGTACAAAATGACATACGTATGTTCACACACATATATAAACAAACAAATATCCCCGATTTTCAATTGTGTTACCCCTGAGAGTGTCTTGTTCGCTCGCCAATAAACACAAATGTATAATTAATAGATTTATAATAATAATACTTCTACAAATACAGCCATATTTCTACAAGTATGTTTCAGTTATTTTTATACATGCAGTAGCATGCATAACTTGAAGAACATCAACAAATTGTGGGAGGAGGCACACCTCAACTTTCTCCTTAACTTTTGTCACACATTGTAGTTATCATTTGGTATTTTATGTCACCTCTTAATTTTGGCCAGCCAGAGTTGGCCCCATTGTGTTGTACCTGCATTGTTTCACTGGAGCCTACTTAAGCTCTGCATTGGTTACTTTTTTGTATTTGTATAAATACATTTTTTAACAAGTGAACAACAACAGATTGTCAAACAAAATGATTTACTTCTTGACTGAATTTGTCAAAATAAAGATTACAAGCATATACAAAGGTTGATAAAAATGTGGCTGTTACAACATGCTGCTTGACCATTAACCATTTGGATGTCATAACCCCATATGCAAGCATGGATAGGTCTGCATTCTCTCAATTAAAAAAAATCTATTGAAGATCAATACACTATTTTAATTTTAATGTAGAGGAGGCATTGTACTTTTTTTTTTTTAAATGAACCCGTACAGGCATATTACATATTATTTTTCATTGTCTGAAAACAGAGATACAGAGAATTATTTTTGACCGAGAATTTCCAGGGCGCTAAATGCCCAAGTCTTTTATTTTTTTTATTGACTATGAATTTGAAACACTCAAAATGGAAAGTGTGAAGCCTATGGAGAGTCCCAAAGCATTGTATTGATCAAGTTTTTTCCACCAGACTTTGCGAGTAATCGACCAGTCATATTCCTCGAAGTCTCCTCGAAACATGCTGTAAGATTGACCGGTTCTTGTTCTTTTTCAGGCTTAAAAGTGATTATTTTTTGCTTGTTACAAGGCTATCGCTACCGAATTTGGATGCCTGACTGGTTTGTTCACGGTTGTTTGCAGTAGAAATTCAAAATCTAATTTAAAGATGCCCGAAGTGTTGAAGAAAGTTAGAGTTGAAAGGGTTCAATTATTGGTTGTTAAAAATAAAAGATACTATTGCTTGTCAGAGATGTAGAAAAATTTTCTACCAGATTTCATTACAGATCATTGTTACAATATCATACAAGTTATAACTACTGCGGTTCACAGTCATGCGAGGAATCGTTGGGGTGAGGGCGTAAATCCCAACCTGCTGTTTAGGTTACAGATATTGGAACAGAAGGTATAAGTGGTTGAACTCAGAAAAGGCCCAATTGCCAGCTCTCAGAGAGGCAACCGCTGCAGGGTTAAGGAGGTGACAATTGTATGCCAAGTCTAAGTCTGAGGAGTAACTACAAGCTAATTAGACATTACTGTAATTGAAACCTGAAGCTGTAAGAAAAGAATACAAGGTGAGTTTATATGCATACAAGAGTGATACAATTATACAGCAGGTTTCTGACAGGTATTGTGTGGTAATGTATGAATATTGTAAAGTGTTTCTCTTTTGGCCAGGCTTACGAGGCCTGGACAACTACCTACTATTTGGTCACATCAAGTTCTAACTACAACATTTTACTGTATGCTACTCTACTCAATTATCACTTCTTGATCTCATTCTCAGCCATTATATATTCAATAGATGTAATTCTCTCTTTCACTGGCTTTCTTTAAAAATCATACCAGGAGTTGGTCTGAATTCTCACAATAAACTCATCTATAGTTAGCTATATAAATTCTACATTTGACAGTAATTTCGTTAGCTACTGATATAGCTACGCTAGCACATGAAATAGAAGAAATCTAGCCATTGCTCCACCCCAATGTCTAAAACTAAGCTAGCGCACAAAATAGAAGAAATCTAGCCATTGCTCTGCCGTAATGTATAATTTAATGCTTTATTTAAATCCTCGCAGAAGACCATCTCACCGTAAAAACTTTGGCTAAATTTTTATGAGAGTTTGTTTACAAGTGAGTGCTTACCGTATGCGCGGTATCGTAATTATTGCAATGCGCATAACCACCCGCTTTTTCCCCCAGAGCATTTATTAGAATATTCCCGGCCTCCTTTGCTGAAGAGCTGGTCTCGTCTTGGATCTTCAAGAGAACCAGTGAGTTAAAATGTGTATTGATTATTGGAAACAATAGAGTATTTTGGCTAATGTAAGTAATGCATTTGAATAGAGTTAGCCGTTTAAGTTGAGTTTGAGCATGGAAGAGATAATTTCTTCTTTAGGATTAATGAATTTAGCAAGTATATCGGTACTTTTTGCGACTATATCTGAGTTATGTCAATTATCTACTGCACTCTTTATATATATTTTTTCATGTATATAATTTTAGGCTACACAAAACAGTGTTGTGGTGAAAAACTAGAGATGCTCTTAGAGATTAACAAAGTAAGAATATACAAGTTAACACAAAATTATTACAGTTGTTAGTTCAGCCCTTGTTTATAAACCATTTCTTTACTCTCAGTTTGCTCTTTTTTTCCTCTTTCCCCCAATATGTGACAGGCTCTAGGAAAAGGTACAAATTGGCTAAAAAATGAAAAATGATTTTATATTATCAGATAGAAGGCCAGGAAATTACCTCTATTTTGATACCAAAAGAAGCACTTGAATGTCCTTAATTGCTGAGTTACAACACTTTTTTCTACTAAGGGATAGAAACATTTAAACCGAGATAACGAGACTTCAATGTAAACTTCCTGTTATGAACAAAAAATCCGTGATACGTCCGTGTCACGTATGGGTGTGGTTTCTAAGCTTAATCAACAAAGGGTGTGGTTATCTATACATGCACGATAACACTTCCATCAGTTAAGTGCTTTCTTAGATGGCATTTTAAGATAAAGCTCAGTGTATAGCCGTAGAAACCATAACAGTAATAAGCAGCTGCCGCCTAATCAAGGGGGAATTTCCCTTACCTTCCGTATTTCTTCCGTGCGATCTCTGCGTAACATTAAATTGTACTTTCCGTTCACGCGTTTCTCCATAAATTCCTAGTTGAAGCAAGGTTTTTCAAGCGCTTCGTTTGGTCACTAGTTGGTGGAATTCAGCATTCAAATTTGGCGCACAGTTAGAGGAAAGACCAAAGATTACTGTGAGGTAAAAAAAAATTTTTTTGAATTATTAAGTAGTACTCGGCTTTTTGGCTGTTACCATACATTTACTATGCCGCGAATTTGTGCGTTTTCGCAGAGCCTGTCACATATTTTCCCCAAAATAAATATGCCACAGCTTTGTTTGTGTTAAATTTTTGCTATAAGTTTAATGTTTTGACCAATTATATATGAGCATAGTTTTCATAGTCAATAATGAAAACTTTAAACATTTCAGTTATTGTTCTCGTGCTGTCCAGACCATTCAGCAGCATTATTATGCTATAGAGTGATAATGGTAAAAAATTAATTTGTAGGCAAATACTTTAGTTTGGTTTAGTTTTTCTGTTTAGTTGCATTTGTGAGCATGTTTAGAGTTGAGTGTTTAGGTGTGTGTTATGTGTTTAGAATAGTGTTCAGTTGCATTTTTGTGAGTGTTAAGACGCATTTGTGAATGTGTTTGTATATTTCTTATTGATTTACGTTATATTTTTGTGTCAATGCAGGTATATCTATCTTGAACATGATGGATCATAAATGGAGTGCATATCATGATATATCTTCTACTCATGTTGAAAAGACAGCTTTAATAAAACTCTTTACTTTATTCAAACTATTTTATATATTTTCATTGTCAATCATTTATTTATTTATAATTTTGAGGTTATGTGAATGAGGTGTGGTCAATATTTTCTATTAGCGCCATAGAAACGTGTTACAGTGTTATAATAAGCTTGCAGAAGGTGTTAAGTACAACTCTGCTAAAGATGCTTTCCAAACACCTCTGAGAGTGTTATATCTTAACCCTTTGTGCAGTGTTGGCAAAACGTGGCTGGGGCATAAATTCCTCCCTCTTGTGGGAACGCCCCTTGCAGTGTTACTGGAACGCTTCATTTTTAAAAGAGTGTGGCTGTACTACAGGGTGCTAGCTTAAGGATAGCTCTATACGTCTGAACTAAATTGACTATTCGGCAGTTGTTGTTAAACAGAACAAATAAACCCAAATCAGATGGTCCTGTACCATTCTGAGAAAACAGCACACTCCGACTATCTGGTTTAACTTAAGCTTACCAAGATAAAAAGCTAGAATGCAGACACCTGAGAAGAAGCTGCTCATTGTTAGACAGTCCGCATGACCAATTGAGTCCAGCCTCATAACTAAAAGCAGGAGCATGTTAAGTGGGAAACCTGTTGTCCTTTCAATTAGTGTAGACTTGAGATTAAGTTATGGAATAACACTTTATCTCAAGTTATGGAGTAGAATGAGGAAATAATTTTAACCGCTTTAGTGCGAGCTGTTTAACGGTGTAAACCCCGGATGCATAGCTGCTTCTGTTCAAAAGGCAAGAAAGTTTTTTCTGGCAAACTCAACTTGGACAGACAATAGTTGTGCATAAGTGCCAGTAACTTAACTCTACTAAAAAAAGTATATTAATATACCTGTGTCAACACATAGAGAGCAAGATGTCCGAATGAGAACATGTCTAGAGATGGTCCATATCTGTGAGTCTCAGTAAGGGCCTCTGGTGGCATGTACACTAAGGTCCCTGGAAGTTTAGACATGGTTTGAGCTAGTCGAACTGGCCTCAGATCCAGTATACGAGAATTCCCCATGTCTGTGATCTTGGCTGTCAGAGATGAGGTGAGTAGAACATTTCTTGCTGTTAGGTCTCTGTGGACTATTGGTGATGGCCTACCATGTAGGTACACTAGTCCACTGCATGTGTCGGTGAGAATGGAGACCTTGACTGGAAGTGGAATATTAGGGGCACACTCCAGGAGGTCATCCACACTCATTTTTAGTTTCTCCATCACTAATAGAGGTAGATCTGATCCCTCAAGGAAACACAGACCAAGGAACTGTGTTATGTTAGGATGTCGGAGACCTGCCATAAGCTGACATTCTCGTTGATATTTCTCAACAGCATTTCGAACTCCCTCATTTAAAGGGTCCATCAATAGTTCATGCATATGTTTAGCTGCACAAGAGACCTTGTTGTATTCAACCTGCAATACACAAAGTTTCGAAATGAAAGCTACAATCAAAACTAAATGTTGAAATATATAATATACATATAAATATATTTATATGTGCATATATACTCGTAATAAAAACAACAGTGTAAAATTTGGCAAAAAGTATCACTTTCTGTATTTCTGTACCTGAAGAAGACCAGCATACTTGGTCAAAACGTTGTATAAAAATTAAAGTTTATTGATGTGTGTATAGTCCAACAAAAAACAGCTAACTAGTAGAGCTATAAAGTGTGAAAACAAGAAAGGTCACCTGCCCAATGTGATAATTTTATATCCATAAATCACCATTTTCTTAAATGAAGCACCAAAGGTGTGAACACTCACAGCGATTATACTCATGCTAACTATTACAAACTTATCATTCAGATCCAATGAGAAAAAGAAGAAAATGGCCAGAGACACTCACAGGGATATATTTTCTACGCGAAACTCCACTTCAACACTTTCTTAACTGCCCACCATTAAGGGTGGAGACCCATCTAGCCCACGCAATATTTTGGTGTAATTGTTTGCGAAATAACTTTTAAATATGAATGTTGCAACAATTTGAATATGGTAGGTATTCTTGATATTATAATCTTCCTATACAGCCAAAATTTCTACAGCTTTCTTTCCTCGAGCCCTGTCTCTGTATATTTAGTTTTTAACAACCACAAATTTACCTTTTCTAAATTTGTGACTTCAAAAACCAATTATTGTCTCGACATCCTATCGACAAAACGTAAACGTATGCGTATCCTGTTTGGGTCTCCCAGTTGGTATTGTCAGTAATCCTAATCTGTCATTGAACATTCTGTATTCTGCTTTACTAGCTGAAAGAGAGTCTAATGATACTGTAAGCTAGCTTAGCTAGTCTAGGGCAGACAGTCAACTACTTGGCTGCCTGCTAGTCTCAGTCAGAGTGGTCCTTCGGTTAAACTCCTTGCTTGTGGACTTACACCCCACAATCATTGGTCCTTCGAGCCGGATCCTGTTAAGGTGAAGGCAAGAAGAGCCAGCGATTTGAAGCTCTTTTAAGCTGTCGGAGTGACTATCTCTTTAGCTAGTTAATTAGGTTGCTTGGTAGACTAGCCGTTTGCTAGTTGGCTGACTGTTTTGTTGGCCTGCTACCTGAGTTTTGCTCAAACTCTACTTAGGAGCCTGCTGCTCCACACTTTTACTTTCGAGCCTGCTGCTCAACTTCTATACGGAGGGAACTTGTGACCTGCTGTCCAAACGACCTTTACCTAGTGACTGTTAGTCAATCCAATCATCTGTCGATCCTATACCAGTCAACTGTTTGTTGCTGTGTCACCTAACCAAGACTATGTCTGAGTTACCAAGGCTGAAGACAAAGAGGTCCACAGCAAGGACCAAGGCTACCAAAGCCATCAGGCATGCTGAGAAGCTCCTGAGTGAGGACATCTCAGCCATCAAGTTCAATGAGCTCCAACCCAAGATACAAGCTGCCAAGGAGGCAATCCAAGCTCATCAAGAAGTACAGGACACCTTTCTGGAGCAAATGACTGCAGAGGGCAAGAGTGAGGATGAAGTGCAGGCAGAAGTAGAGTCCAACAGTACTTATGAAGAGCCATGGGATGAGGCCATGGATATACTTGCAGAGCATGTGTCCATGGTCAAGATGTACAGAACCTACACCCAGCAGATCAACAGTGCTGGAACCTGGCTTGCTGACAGCTCCCCTGCTGCAGCAGAGTTCAGTGCTTGTGGACACCAGATAGAGAGTGGACTGGAAAAATTGGCTAGTGAACTCGCACCTTACAAGGAACATGAATTCTTCAGTCCACTGCTGAGCAAGGCCAAGACAGAACTGGCAAAGGTCAAGAGTGCATTGTACAAAGCACCACCTGCATCAGCACCTGCTGCAACCTCAACACCTGCTGTGCCGAAAAGGTAGCACCTTACAAATTGGAACCACCTACTTTTTCTGGGGAACTTAAGGATTTCCACACCTTTCATACAAGATTTACTGCACTGCTGGATATCCACAAGGAGGCATACAGTGACGGTGACCTTTGCAATATCCTTTCCAAAGCAATGGAAGATAGAGAAGCAAAGAAACTAGTGGAAAGATATTCTCCATCTGGTTTTGATGAAGCCATGAAGCAGTTGAAGGCACGTTTTGGAAGTGCTGCTGCTGTCTACCCTGCACTGGTTGAAGAACTAGTCACCAGAATCAGATACGATTACAGTCAGGAATCAATGTATCAGATTCTTGACAGAACCCAGCTTGTGTTGAATGCTATGAACAAAATTGGTGGCAAGACCATAGAACAATTTGCTGTGGCCTTAGTGGCAAGAGATTTCGATCAAGAGCTCGAAAAAGAATGGATCAGGCATGTGGGAGATGTTGAAACCCTACCTGGTCTAGACACACTTGTGAAATTTGTGGAACCTCTATCAAGAAACCTGAGCAGGAAGAGGAAGCGTCTGTCTGCTGCATCCCCAGTGTTCAAGCCTCTGATGAAGCAGCAACAGGAACGTCAGCAAGATTCATCCAAGAAAAGTGACAGCCCCAAGTCCTCACCTGCCAACCACAACACAACCAACAACAGCAACAATAGCAGCAACAAGTTGTGTTGTGCTGTGTGCAAGGGAAGCAACCACCCTCTGCATAAATGCCAAGCTTTCCGAGACTTGAATGTACAGCAACGTTGGAACATTGTGAGAAAGAACAAGTACTGTGCCAACTGTTTACATCAGAGCCATACAGTGGCCAGTTGTGCATCTGTCTATTCATGCCATGTGTGCAAAGGGAAGCACAATACCTTGTTACACAAGGAAGAAGAGGAGAAAAAGACATCTGCAACAATGTTGGTGACCAGTGCTCCAGAGAATAAACAAGAAGCACCACAAGCATCTAAGATGAAGTGTGGCTTCATCAACACTGCCATTGTGTCTGTTCAACATAATGGCAGAAGGCTAATGGTGAGAGCTGCGTTGGACAATTGCTCCTCCCACTCAATTATTTTATTACAGAGAGGATCGCTTCATACCTCAAGCCACCACGTGAGTCAGTGGAACTCAAGATGCAAGGCATTGTTTCTGAGAGACGTGTCAAGCACAAGACCACAGTGCATATATCAACAGTCCAGCCTTCAGCATGGGACATACCAATCACTGTAGCAATTGCTGCCGACCTGCCCACATCCATACTTCCTCAAGACCCAGCTGCCATTACATCTCACCATCTGCTACAAGGGTTGGAGTTGGCAGACCCAGATTTTGGAGGACAGATTGAGTTAATCATTGGCACTTCAGACCTACCTCTGTTCTGGACGGAAGCTGGCCGGAAATTTGATGTGGATGCCAGACTGACCACAGTCAGTACAGTCTTTGGCTGGACAGTGGCAGGTCCTTTACCAGACAGTGTCAAGATGACCACACTGAAAGTAGAAGTGTTGGAGGATGTTGAACTCAATCAAGCTTTCAACAAGCTCTATGAGCTGGATCAAGTACCACAAGCTAATCAGATGACTCCAGAGGAGCAATCAGCTGTTGATCAATTCAACCAATCTGTTCACCAACACCCTGATGGCCACTACTCTGCAGCTTTACCAAAGGTCGAGAACCCTCCTGAGTTGGGCAGGAGCAAGCAGATGGCTGTCAGCAGACTCCTGTCCAATGAAAGGAGGATGCAGGCAGTTGGCAGACTGGAGGATTTCAACGCAGAAATGTACGGCTATGTGGAGTTGGGCCATGCAGAAGTTACTCCTGAGGAGCCGCAGACCAAGGCCAAATACTTTCTGCCAGTTAAAGGAGTAGTAAAGGAGACATCCACCACAACAAAAGTCAGGCCTGTCTTTGATGCCTCAGCCAGGACATCTAATGGCAATTGCCTCAACGACCTTTACCTCACCGGACCCAATCTCTATCCGTTGATAATGGACATTCTCATGAGATTCAGAGTCCACTCAGTTGTTTACACAGCTGACATCTCAAAGATGTATCGTGAGGTGAAACTGATACCAGAAGATCAAGACTTTCACAGCTTGATTGTCAGAGTTCCTTCAGGACAGTTGGTCCAGTGTAGGATGAAGAGGCTCACCTTCGGTGTCAGGCCATCCCCCTTTGTTGCCACCTCTGTGCTGCAGCATCATGCCACAAAGCACCAGGACGTTTATCCTGAGGCAGCAAGGGCAGTCAAGCAAGACTTTTATGTTGACGACTTCCTGTCAGGATGTGGAACTGTGGAGGAAGCTGTTGACAGAAGAGCAAAACTCTGTGAGATGCTGAAGAAAGCTGGATTCCTGTTAAGACAGTGGAGATCCAACAGCAGTGAACTCATCCAATCAATTTTCCTGAAGAAATATTTGAGACTGAGCAGACTTGTGAGCACCAATCGTTGAAAACCCTGGGCATTGTTTGGGATCCAAAGCAAGACAACCTCTACATTGCTGTGCCAGCTCCTATAGAGACACCAGTGATCACAAAGAGGTGGGTAGCTAAAGTGATTGCACAAGTGTTTGATGTTTTGGGCCTGGTCTCACCTTACACAATAAGTGCTAAGATCTTGTTGCAACATCTGTGGATTCAGAAGGTGTCATGGGATCAGCCTGTGCCTGATGATTTGTTGTGCAAGTGGCAACACTGGTATAGTGAACTGCCTCGTGTGCAGACTCACCCAATTGCCAGATGTGTTGGTAGCAGTTTGGCCAGCACGAGTGATGCCAAGTTACATGGCTTTAGTGATGCAAGTGAACAAGCCTATGGTGCAGCCATCTATTTGGTGCAGCACCTTAGTGATGGAAGTGTTAATTCTAAGTTGATCTTCTCCAAAGCAAGAGTTGCCCCTCTGAAGAAGAGAACTATCCCGCAGCTAGAATTGGAAGCTGCCAAGTTGCTGGCTCAGCTATTAGCACATGTGTTTGAAGTGTTTCAGTTGCCCATGAAAGCAGTGGTAGCCTGGACTGACTCAGCAATTGTTTTGGCCTGGTTGCAACAACCCGTGCACAGGCTAAAGACTTTTGTAGCCAACCGGGTGGCATTGATTCTGGAGACACTTCCTGATGTGAGCTGGAAGCATGTTCCAACAGAAGTTAACCCTGCTGACCTTGCCAGAAGAGGTACTACAGCCAAGCTGTTGTTTGATCATCCTTGTGGTGGCATGGGCCACCTTGGCTGCTTCTACCTGAGACAGAGTGGCCATCTGATGTCGGTGTGAGGGACTCTCTGCTGCGGTCATTGCCAGAGCTGAAGGCTACCTGTCTTATGGCTGCAACCACCACGTCATCCAACACTCCTATTTGGTCATTTTGGACAAGATACACAACTTACTCCAAATTGGTTAGGATTACTGCCTGGTTGTGGAGATTCATCAACAGCTGCAGAGGAAATAAACCTGTAGAGCAGCATCTCACTTCTTGCGAACTTCAATATGCCAAGAACTGCTTGATTGTTCATCAGCAAAAGGAAGCATTTGCAACCATCTATCAGTGCCTCAGACACAATAAACCTCTGCCTGTCAAGCACACTCTGGCCGGCCTGTGTGTCAGCATGAGTGCTGACCACGCCCTGCAAGTGACAGGAAGAGTAGGCGAAGGCCCGGATAATCAGCCTAGGAAGTTGATCCCACTGTCACTGAAGTGTTTAGTGACAAGGCTGATGGTAGAGTCGAAGCATCAGAGTTTGGGTCATCCAGGAGTTGCTGCAATGCTGTCCATAATTGGTCACAACCACTACATTACCGGATTAAAAGCATTTCTCAAGAAGGTGTCAAGGAAGTGCCTAAGGTGTCAGCAAGCTTATGCCAAGCCACTCCAACAGCAGCTAGGGATTTTGCCACCTTCAAGAACATTTGAGGCAAAGCCATTTGAAAGAACTGGACTAGACTTTGCTGGACCTCTAACACTCAGGGAGGGATCGACAAGGAAGCCCATCCACTACAAAGTTTACCTGTGCATCTTTGCGTGCATGGCAACAAAAGTTGTGCACTTAGAGGTGTGCAGGGAACTGACTACAGAAGCATTTGCTACTACATTCAGGACCTTCTGTAACAGGAGGGGGATACCATCGGAAGTATTCTCAGACAATGGCTCCAACTTTTTGGGAGCAAAGGCTGAGCTGGACGAGATCAAGAAGTTACTAACTTGTGCCGAGCAGGCTGCTCCAGGCTTGTGTGCTGAGCAGGATGTGCTGTGGCACTTCAGCCCACCCAGAGCACCTCACTTTGGAGGTATCTGGGAGGTTGGTGTCAAGGCTGCCAAGAATCAGCTGAGGAAGTTGGTGGCCCCTCATGCATTGAGGTATGACGAGTTGACAGCTGTGCTGTCAGAAGTGGAAGCTGTGCTGAATAGCAGACCTCTAGTGCCTGCAGACAGAGTAGAGACTGAACATGGCCTAGAGCTGACACCAGGCCACTTTATGATATTCAGACCTATGAAGGCACCACCTTCAAAGCCTGCTAGTCAAGCTAAGATGTCTACATTGACAAGATGGAGACTGGTCCAGAGGCTCCAACAAGACTTTGCACACTCTTGGAGAGGATGCTATATTCAATCTCTGCAAGCCAGGTCGAAGTGGAAGACCATGAAAGAAAACATCAAGATTGGTGAACTTGTTTTGGTAAAAGACCAAACTCTGCTCAATAGCTCCAGATAGCCTCTTGGGAAGATCATTAGAGTATTTCCGGGAAAAGACAAGCTAGTGAGGACTGTTGATGTGCTATGTAATGGAAAGACATATAGAAGGCCAATCCATATGTTGGTACCCCTGCAATTAGAAGAATCACAACAGGATGGAGAATGAACTCCCCGCCCCCCCCCCCAGTATGTTTGGGTCTCCCAAACAACCGCTAACTAATATTCAATTGTTTGTTTGTCTGTTTTGGTGTTCATTTGTTGCTTGTGCAGCTTGTTGCCATTGCTCATTTAATTGTATTCATTGCTCCATTTATGTACCACTTCCTGTGCATGCTCAGTACTTGTATGCATGGCCTGGGACCACATTTCCCAGTTGGCATTGTCAGTATTCTAATGTTTGAACATTCTGTATTCTGCTTTACTAGCTGAAAGAGAGTCTAATGATACTGTAAGCTAGCTTAGCTAGTCTAGGGCAGACAGTCAACTACTTGGCTGCCTGCCAGTCTCAGTCAGAGTGGTCCTTCGGTTAAACTCCTTGCTTGTGGACTTACAACCCACAATCATGTAATCAAGAAACTAGCTATAACTAGATCATGGCTGAGGTAGCTAAGAATGTTGTGCCAGATGTAGGCTAGTCATTGTTATTCACAATATACTGTCATTTTATTTATATTGGCCTTGAGACTTAATTATAATGGCAACCATGCTGAACCCTAACAGTCCTTGAATGTGGTGTTTGGGTATTTTTCTGACACCACAAGCAGTGTGTTTGGCTTCATTTTAAATAACACTATGCAAGTGATAACAATAACTAGGGCCTTTTCATAATTAGTCACTCATTAATAGACTTCCTTTTTGTACAGACTCCTGGCTTCATGAGTAAAGTTGTTGGAGAAAGTAATACTATGTGTGGAGTTTTGTACATTAAATTGACCACCTATTTCAATCCCTACTACTATGAATTACTTTAATGCTGCTATGAATATCATTAAAATTCCTTGCTCCCATGTATTTGCTTACCTAGATTTCAAGCAATTTGTTATCATTTGTTCAAATTAAAACAATGGTACTAGCACTTAATGTTAGTCTTCATAATACACATATATAAAATAATAGCTAAGAGTGGTTCGTCTCTATTTCTTTCGTAGAATGGCTACAGTGGTTCTCAAGTTCATCTTGACCTTCTCTGAGCCATAGAACTCCCTGATCTTATTCTCATCAAACATTTTCCTGCTCAGGCCTCCATGCACCAAGTAGCCTTCCATATACTCCTCTACATTATCAAACTCAAGGGCATACGCACCAGGACGGATATCTTCCACTTCAAAGCCATTCTCTGCAGCCAACTTTTCAACATCACTTATGCTAAGTCCCTTGAGCCGACACAGGAAGCCTTGCTTGAACTGCTCAGTGGCCCATCCTAAGTGCTCATCTATCATTTGTTGGGTGATCACATCCAGCAAAATGAAGGCAAACCTGCCGCCTGGTTTTAATTTTGAAGCAATGGGTCCGAAGACGTTAGCGTTGTCTGTAACCCAGTGCAGTACGTAGTTACAAAAGATCAAGTCGTAGTCCTCGCCAGGGATCTTGTCAGTTCCTCCCAGGGCGTAATCCAAATTAGCTGCAGCACACCGCTCCTTGGCAATCTCTACCCTACTGGGGTCCACGTCGATCCCGAGCACAGTTCCCGGGTTGACACGTTCAGCAAGAACCTTAGTGATGTTACCCGTACCACAACCCAAGTCTAAAACCTTCTGCCCAGGCTGGGGATTTAGCCTCCCGATAAGCTCTAAGCCATCTTCAGTCTGTCTCTTGTTCACCTTGCTGTACTCCTCAGCTTGATTAAATTCACAAGCCATTGCTATATTTTTTAGCTTAAAATGAAACCCTTGTTGTGGGAATCAATTTTATAGGGCTACAGCCGGACACGCCCGTCCAGTTGTTTTGACCGGATAAGTGCCGAGGGTAATTACCGCAGCCCACGCAACGCAAGTAGGTTTCTGGTCTCCAGCAGCAGGAGTGGTTGTATTTATTCGTGAGAGCTAGTAATCAGCTAGTAGTCAGCACTAAAAATACAAATAGTGCTTCCGCTTTTCTCAATAACTCGCTTGTAATTTTGGCATACCTGCTGTTTAGGGGATTTTTGACTGATAAAGTTCAGTTTGTAGGAAGTACTAATTACTACTTACTACTCCACCAGTTGCTAGTGGATTATTATCTACTACAATCTCTAGTAGAGATGACTATCATGTTTTCTCCATCTATCACCACGAAGTAGCTTTTGTCATATTTGTTCATGATTGGTGGTAGGTAGGTATGCTAGTGAGAAATAGTTGGTATGCAGGGGAAGATAATGACTAATGAACATGAATGAGTGACTTCCATCCTATTGGTGCATTTACAAATGTTCAGATTTGTCACAACACCATATATGTCGTGTGGAGTGTGAGACATCTGTGCACATGAAGCATAATCATTACAGTGAGATCAAAATCATGGGCTGTACCCAGGGTATCGTGTTTCTGGCAATTCCCCCTAGCATTCCCTTACAACAACATTCTACGTTTAGGCCAATTTATCACCTATGACAGGAGGAGTATCTTAACTTAATTAGCTATGTCTACTATAGTAATGGCTTTCACTGGATCACATGATTCACCGAGTAGTTTATATAGCCACTGCAGCACTGCCTATAGCATTCAAAGTATACTCCGAGCTCGTTTATATATTGAAATATGGAAATTGTATTAAAATTATGATCACTCTTTTATTATAACATGTCTTACTCAAAATTACCAGAGTTGAAGTTGAACTGTGCTTGAAAAGGTTTATTGACAAATACAGGATATTGTTAAGTTAGTCTATGAACACACATATTTCAGGCAGTGTAGTAGCTTTCATGCAATGAAACTATACTCATTTAGTACGGATCTACATATTATAGCTACTCATATATTTTCTTTTTGACATCATGGAGATACATTCTCTGTTTGTTGTTGTTGTATTGATTGTGGCTTTATTTTTTTGTTCTTTTTTCTATTTCATCATTCATAACTTAAAAAACTCGATTTATTCACCTTAAATGAGTTAGCTACAAATTGTTCATAATAATGTTAGTGTTTTATTTGCGATACAGCCATAATAACATCTGACAAACTATTATGCCTGCACCTGCACATACACACACCCATGGCACCTTTCTGAAGTGATTCAATTTCCTAACTAGGCAATGATATTATGCTCAAACTGAAAGCGGCTACATAGTGGCATTACTCACACATATCCAAAACAAATACTACCTCAAGGCCATTTTTAATTTACAATGTGTGCAGCTTGCCTAGCTAGCTGTTGTAATTGTGACTGAAATTATCTCAAAAACCTTTATTCTGCAATTAATCTGTTTGCTCACTAAAATGACTAAGCCTTTCTTGCGTAACTCAATGTTACATCACATTATTTCCTATATCAAATTGATAAGTATTGTGACCATAGATATCATTAGATGTGTTGCTTAAAGCTACCTCTAATAATGTGATGGTAGAATACTAAAAAAAATATTCAGAAACAATATAAAGATTTATTCGTTGATTGCATTTCATGCAGGCAGCACCACTTGTGTAAAGAAAAAAAAGAGTCTTATTTAATGGCCAGCTTTAAAAAAAAATTTTTGAGGACATGCTATGACAGGAAGACCAAGTATTACCTCAAGAACTGCAATTTCAGGTACAGCTACTGATGAATAAAATTTCTTCTGGTAAATTATAGGTAACTAGCTATACAGATTTATGAGAACATTATTGAGATTAGATACAGCTACTATCAGATAATGAAAGCTATCTTGTAAATACAAACACAGTAGACCTAAATTTCAAATTTTCACATTTAGCTATCTTGTAAATGTAGACCAACATTTTTTATTTTCACATTTAGCTATTAGTGAATTTTTTAAAGAATACCTGGCCATGCTCTGGAAGTTATAGCTGATTAAGCATCCAGTTAGCTATAAATTAAATTAACTAGGTCATTTAAACAACAACAATAAAAACCTTGGTATTCTTCCCAGCAGAATAATATTGTTGTTTTAATTTTTTATCCTTATATTCTAATAATTAACTGCGCATTATGTCATTATAGATAGTATGCCAGTTATTTTATTGCTGGTATTCTTGATCTTTGTCTCTTGTTTTGGTTTTACTCTTTGCTGCTTTGTTTTATTTTATTTTATTCCAATCAACAACGAATATTCCGAGGGTTTTGTTTTTGTTTTGTTTTGTTTAAAAATACCGCGCGTCTTCTTGACTAGCTAAATGACTGGGCACGCGCAAAACTCACGGGCTACTGTAGTCGTCACAAGTAAAAGGGTTGCATCGATTGACTGGCGCGACATTCGCAAAACATCAGTAATAACAGGTTTTGTAGAAGAATGAATCACTCGCTGTCAGAAAAGTATAAAAAATCTTTCAAGAGTTTATTCCCAGAGATAGTAGAAGCACTCACTGGAAGTGATCTGATAAATTCAGAGATTTCTGATGCATCCATCCATCTCAAAAAAGTAAGCCATTTTCTTCAGAAAAAGAAAAAATCTTTACCAGTTGTCTTCGTTTTCAGGTTATTAACTACAATGTCCCTAATGGTAAACTATTTCATTGTTCTTAAATGATTTTTTTTTTGCTATAGAAATATCATATAGAGTAAGACTCTATTTACTACTATATGACTATGTATATAAAATTAGAAGAAATATTGAACATTAATATGGTATGATCCAAGGTACTATGATCTAAAGACGAAACTGAGTTGTTGTTGTTGTTGTTTTTTCAGCCCCTTCAATCAGCTGATGAATATTTTGTTGAGATCTCCTTAGGCTATGCCATTAGAGATGCATTAATTTTTCTTAATTATATATTTTCTTTTTGGGCTATTGCTACTGACCTACCAAAATTCTTTCTCAATAAATCTGAAACAATATTTATAATTTTATTTTTATCCTAGCGTTTTATTTATTTTATTTTTTTGTTGACTTTGGGAAATAACATTGATTTTTCATTAGGTAAATGCAATCGCGGTCTTATGGTAGTCAGTTCTCTCAGACATTTAAAACAGAGAGAACTTACTGCTGAAGAAGAGAAGCAGACCATCATTGTGGGATGGTGTATTGAATGGGTAAGGAACACAAGACCAGCATTTTGTTGACTATCATTGTCATAAAGACAACATTAGTAATAATAATACTACTTTAATTTTTTCTAATAGTTGATTTTAAAGAATCTTTGTTATTATAAAAAAAAATATCTCATGTTCCCTTGATAATTATTACCAGAAAGAAGCACTATTTCTTTTGTCTTTGCAACATAAAATTTATGCAAATATTGCATTGCTCATATTTTTTACTAGCTGCAAGCTTGCTGTTTGGTAGCTGATGACATTATGGACCAGTCCAAGACTCGCAGGAACCAAGTGTGCTGGTACCTCAAGGTAAAGAACTCTTAGAAGTCTTTGAGTGAACTATGATCTGCCACCATGATGTGTTGTCACAGGAAGGTGTGGGTATGCTGGCCATCAATGATTCACTTTCACTAGAGGCGTGCGTTTATGTCATTTTGAGGAAATACTTCAAAAAGGAACCCTATTATGTTGATCTATTGGAAACATTTCAAGAGGTAAAATTTTTACTACTGAGTAGGGCCATTCATTTACCTGATAGAGCAAGATAATTATCACAGGCATCTTTAGTTGAATGACAAATTTATTACAAATAAATAGCACTGTATGAACAGCCAGCAGACAGATTTGACCTAAAATGCAGTATGGCATCTCAGGTACATTGTAGATAGTAATTGTGACATGGAAGAGCTGAATAAAAAAAAGCACCTCTCACAGTGAAGTAAGCAGAATTTTTCAAGATGGGGTTATGATCTCAGATAATATGAAGGTGATCACACAATACAATATAATTTTCCTTTAGTACAGTCAAAATTATTATGGTAGCTATGTGTAGAAAGTGGTCGGAGGTGGGTGTGTTTGGGGGTTCTTCTGCAGAACATTTTTTTCTAAATGATATTCACTAGTTTCAATGCACTGTAATTGAATAAAGGTAGTCCTTCATCTATAGTAGAAATTAGAGGCAAATAATTCAAAGATATTTGGTTTCTTTTATAACAATAGATGATCATGGCTACATACTGAAGTTATATCAAGTGAGATTTTAAATTAAAGTCAAACAGCTTGATGTCCATGTTTGTTCATATGTGTATAAATATGAAATAGTTATGTGAATTTGGTCACATGACTCTACCTAACAACATAAGAGGTAAAGAGAATACTTATCATATTATCTTCTAGTAGTAAAATAGGTGTCACCATAGTTCAGAAATAAGGTAAAAAGTGAATAAGTTTGCCAACAACGACATCAACCATCAGTTTAATAATGCAAATGAAAATACTTGTCAGGACAAAACAAATGAGCTAAAACAAGCCAAATAGTAATTTCCACTTTTACATGATGGTAATACCAGTTCACTGACAGTAGTCAGACCACTAACGAAACAAAAGTTAAGACATAATTTGTTAGGATGTGTTTCCATCATGTATTGTCATAAACCTACACTGACAAACTGCTACCACAACTCAAGCCCTAATAATACCTAGCTATATCTATTCATTATATTGCTCCAGATGACTTTCCATACTGAGCTGGGTCAATCTCTAGACCTTCTGACTTCATCTAATGCAAGCCCAGGAATCACTAATTTCTCAATTGAGAGGTAATCGCCCCTTCATTAGTGTTATGTAATACATTTTCTAGTGTGTTCAGTTATCTGAACATTTCAGTCAAACAACTCTCGATCCCAACGTGTTCGGATAACTGAAATTCAACTGTAGTACATTATTATGTTAATGAGTGTTTAGGTATAAAGCTATAGTGAAATACAAGACTGCATACTACTCCTTTTATCTGCCAGTGGCAGTGGCCATGTACATGGTAAGAAATAGTAATTAATTATAGTAAACATGTCAGAAATGAAGAGACCGACATAAAATTGCTTGGGGCTAAAATTGGGTCAAAATGTAGCACACACAAATTGTCCTGTTTATTATTATTTTTGACATATACATTGTAGGCTGGAATTAGAGAAGAGAAACCACATGAAATAGCCAAACAAATCCTCTTGAAGATTGGAGAGTTCTTCCAAGTGCAGGTAACGTACAAAATTATAATTAAAAAAACACATACTTCTGGCAAATGATGTAATAAAACAGACGATCTTCTTGCTGAAGAAATTACGAGTTAGAAACATTTCAAGTGCACATTTTAGTATGAGTAATTCAATTCTGATGCCATCAACCCCGTTCCATTGAGTAGCATGCTGATGGCTATATGAACCTTAGTATACTGCTAACTATATGAGAACAAAGGCTAAATTTTTTCTACTCAATTTTTATGCCAATATTTAAGTGTATTTTAGTGAAGTGTAGTTGGTAAATTGTGACCAAAGTGTTTCAAATTAGTGGAGAATGTTATGCAACTTGAAAATTTGAAGGGATGGGGATACCATAGATGTTGAATAAACCTTAAGTGTATAGTTTTGAATTAATTGTACCCCTTAGTATACACATGCATTGGTAGCATAACAATTAAATTTCACTTATCCAAACACTCTAATTATTGAAACAACTTTAGTAACAGGCTTGTTACATTGCATCACAAGAGGTAGGTAGTTTAGCACTTACTATTAATTACTTAAAACAATTATAAATATCTTCATCATGTTCTACCTCTCCCAGCTTCACCTTCCTTCTTATACCTATGTCAAACATCTTGATTAAAAATCAAAATAGAGTCCTTGTACTTCAGGATGTCATTAGCTGAATTATTTCCAATTACTGAAAATTGTAGCAGATACCCTATAGATAACGTTTAAATAATAGCAACTAATTATTCAATAGTAAGGACCTTTCTTTTTCCATCTCTAGTTTCACCAGCAGAGCAGTTTGCTTCAATTCCACTGCAAAAGCCATAAGCTAAAATAATACAGTCAGCCTTGAACAAATTGCAACAAAAACAAACTCAACTGACTATGTTTCTTCACAATGTCCTCTATAACTCACAACAATCATTATATAATATAAGGTTAATTGTTCTAACCATTTTTGCCAAGCACACCTGTGTTAGGTTTCAAAATCAAGTTAGGATATTCAAAGATTCAGACAAGCACGGTTCAGATAAGTATTGAAGCTTAATGTTGTGGTAACTACTTAGTTCTTGAAAAATCTATCAGAGTATGCATTTATAAACAAAACCATATTTTATTCAACAAATGAATTTAATATTAATAATATAGCATCTGCACCAATCGATTTGCATGAATGGTATATATTTTTTCCTGTGACGAAAGAATGTCAGTTAAGCACTTGCAGGGTTTTATTTTGATGTACTCTTTTATTGATGTTTTAACTGTTTTCGTAGTTTGTAACTTATTTCTTAGTATCTTGTTAAATAAGGCACTAATAAAGCATATCTCAAGCTATTTACGCCATTAAGATTTCTGACATCCATAAAACTCAGTAGTACTAACTGCTTGTTTTCTTAGGATGACTACATAGACTGCTATGGTGATCCAGAGAAAACTGGTAAGGTGGGGACAGATATACAGGAAAATAAATGCAGCTGGCTAATTGTGCAAGCGTTGTCTCGAGCCAATTCAGAGCAGAGAGAAGTATTACAGGTAATTATACCAAAGTGCAGTCTGAATTATATAAAATACATATTAGATTAATTTTATGTTCCTAAGCTAAATGTAGATGTAACATTACTATTACAGTGGAACCTCAGAGTTACGTACCCCTTGGGAAATGAGGTGTACATAACTCTGAAATATACATAACTCTGAATATAACATAATTTAACTTTGTACTAAAATATTTAAATGACTATAATACTACTACGCCAGTATTTCAGCCATTTAATGGTGTAGCTACCCTGGAGTTTTTTGTTTTGTTTTTCCTGAGTAAACCAGAATATAGCACTATAAAATCTTTATCAAGATCCAGAGGTGAGATAAAATAAAGCCTGCGAGTAAAAAATATCACCATGTCATACATTGATGAGTGTGAGATATCATGAGTTGTCTCACGGCTCAAGAACTATAATGTTACGAAATATCTAGCATATTATAATAAAAAATAAATAAAATTTAAGCACTAGCTATTATTATTATACTTATCCATACTACAAGCATCCTCTAACACCCGAATACACACACACACACACAGTAAATATTGCTATATACTAAGTAATTACTAGTTGAAAGCTTAAATTTCTTACATCTTCAATTACAATAAATAGGAGAATCAATTGACACATGATTTAGCACCATTATTTTGAATACTTGTTGTATAATATAGAACAATTATGGCAAGTTGGAGCCTGCACTATGTGCTGAGAAGGTGAAAGCTATTTACAAAGAGCTAAAGTTAGAAGATGTATTTGAGCATTTCTCTCAGTCGGAATATCAACAACTTCTGAAAATAATAGAACAGAAAGCCCCAGAAGGTGCTCTCCCTGAAAAGTTGTTCATAGAATTTGTGGATCGTATATTTTTACAATCAAGGAACTGAAGCAACTAAGAGATCAAGTTTATTTTTTACACTATAGCTCAAGTATATACTGTGATTTGTAAAGATATACTTATTATTGTTATTTGATTGTAATTTTCATTAAGTAATGACAAATACATTGGACAATAGTAGCTATATAGTGTCGTCATTAGTAATAGCAGTAATAGCAGCTGAAGAAGATGATAGTGGTACCATCAGTAAGGACTGTTTACAGGAAAAATTACTCCTCCAGTAGGTTTCCTTAAATGAATATGGATTTACACTCTACAAACTGCCTCCTCAGATAATATTGTATAGGCCCATGACATGGATGAGTACATGGGAGGATACACAGGGATGGGGGGACGAAGGTCTCAGCCCCCCCTCCCTCCCTCCCCTCTACCTACTTCTGAACCAAGTCTATTAAAAGTTTGTAATGTACAAGGGTACCAATTCAGGAAATTATGTCTATAAAACAACTGCATGCTAATTCATGCTCTTCATTATAAATGTCCACATTATTTACATAGATATAATATTATGTTCTAAATATTTTGACCTAAATATATTATAATTAGGGCTGTCAATAGCACTGAATACGCCCCTATATACATCATCCAACTTGCCATCTAACTTGCCATTCAACAGTGCTTGTGCATCCAAGCAAGTAATCTTCTTACATGTATTTCCTAGGAAAAAATAATGCTGCAACTGAGGTCATCAGTGCTAGTCATCATCCTGGTAGTATGTGATGGCAAAAAAGGATGATGATGATGATGATGTAGATTATGAATGATGATGACTATGATGATGATGATGATAGTGATGATGATGATGATGATGATGCGGCCAGAATCAGCCACCAGAGTGGTTTAGTTTAAGCAATTAAAAACTGTCTACACCAGTCCATCATAAAAAGCCTGACTCAATTAACTATCAGAGCTGGTTCTGTATTTTCCCCAGAACTACAGACATTCAAACTTCTACAGATATCTTCATCACATAATTATAATATTGAAAACGCTTAGAAAACTAATAAATTGACAAACGCTGACATTTAAGTGTCAGAGGGTGAAGTAAGATTCAAATGTTTTAGGACTAGTACTATTCTCACTTTATGTTCAAATTAGGAAATTTTATGCTGGATAGAGAGGTCTTACAACTCAATCCAACAATATATTCCTGCGCAGAACGGCAGCCCGGTGCGCCTTGCTGCACGAGCTCATCAGACACGACGTATGGAGTGTTGCTGTAAACGGCTACGAGACAACATAAAACATAACAATTTCGCAAAGTATACTTCTGCTACTACTGTTTCTGCTTGCGTATAGCGGTTATGCAGGAAGTGACGTAGAAGTGATGTTTACTTGGCAACAGTTGCTACGTCGCCATTTTGAGTGGCAAAACGTTGAGTGGCGCGCGGCGTTTTCTAGGCTAATTGTGTCTTAACCTGGCTTTTTTGCTTATTATTTCTCGTTGGACGAAGCTTAAATGCGGTACAGGGAAAGTTATCTAAGCTGGAAGCCGAAGACCCTTACCTCAGCTAAAAGGAAGGATTTATTGAAGATCCTTGGGATAAATAAGGCCTGAAGTATCCAGATAAATTTTGGTACCTCATTGAATAGACTAGTAAGTATACTGGTGAAACGTTGAAAGCTTATAAAAGTCTTGATTCCTACATGTATTTTATTAATGGTCAGGTAGCTAACGTTAAGGGTGTAGCAGTATCAGGTTCTGATTTCCACTTAATAATTGGTTCAGTGCTTCACTCACAAAGGCTTACAGTACCTCCAGCAACTCCTTTGTTCAATGAACTATTTGGATGAACCCTTCATAACAATTGCATTTATTAAACCAATTGAACTGATCGAGACGGAGCTTCTACCTGACCTTGTTGGTAAATGGTTCACCAAGAAGCAACTGTTATTTCAGCACATCTGTCTTCTAGCTTTTCTTCTGATATTGTGACCATGGAAGGTCCCGTTAGATTATGGTGCTACCGCAGGAAAGCAGAGTCTGGAAAGATGATCTGCTGTGATAATAGTAACTGCCCAACAAAATGGTTTCATACGACTGAAGTGCCTGAAGATGAAATGGATTCCCAAAAGAAAGTGGCTATGTTCATCCCGTCATCGCATGGGGAAAAAAGTTGAAGTCTAAGTAAACGCTGTTATTGTACAGTTCATTAGCTATGTTTTTTGGAATAATTTTTCCCCCAACCAAATATTATAAATTCACATTTCATTATTTAACAACAAAAAATTGGGAATGGTTTTAATTAAGGTGAAACAACTGATGGACATAAATTACCTAGTATTACCTAGTGCACAACTTATAATGACTAGCTATTTTATCTTTTGGACTAGTATACATTCTTTTTCACTGGTCATAATAAAGTTGATTGGTGTTGTTGATTCAAATATAATGTACTATTGACAAAGTAGGCCTATGACTCGTTCAACATGAATTAAACTCTTGACAGTTGACGAGAAAAATCTACTTCACTTTTTGTCAGCTGTGGTTTTTCACCAGTAAATGGTGGAAGCTTGACACAGTAGAGACCAGCACTTTCATGAATATTAAAACCTCTATCTGCTAAAACAAGTTCACCTGGAAATCTTCATATCTTCTTTATCTACTCCATTATTTTTATCTTCTTTATCTGCTTCATTATCCCTGTGTGTGGTTCACAGTAACTTCACCATTTCCATTATCACAGAGCTGTATACCTGGCTTTTGGCAGCTTCTAATCTTGCTGTGTCTTCTCTTCTTCTTTTATTCACTTCAGCACTCCTTTTAAACGATGCCATCGATAGCTTTCCGTTTTAGAGGGCTTGTAATGTGTGCAAACACTTATGATACGACAGGAGACCGGATAGTTACATTAACATCCTGATACGAAATGATCGCTACATAGCCAAGTGTACTCATTAGGTATCGGGTCTTTCCAGCCTACCACCGCTATCCATCTAACACCAGAGCCTTTTTTTAAAGCAGTTCGTACAACCAACAGCACAAAAGCTCTTCACTATTGCCACTCAAAATGGCCGCGTGTAGGGCGTGTACATTTATTACGTCACTTCCTGCATAACCTGTGCGCGTTGCTATGTACGGCCACCCTTAATTAAAAGAAACACGCCCCTCAGCAGAATTCACCTGAGAGCGAAAATGAATAGCCGAATAGTGATGCCGCTGGCCTGGGCTCTAGTTTCTGCCACCCTTATTTCTAACGTCTTGGGAGCTCCGGCAGTCAGGCTATTAAGTCCCGAGCTGTCTTCCAGGTACGACTGTACTGGCGACGACGTGAGTGAAACTTGGAAAAACCTTAGCCTAGATTACTCTAAAGAAATTGTAACGGAGTTTTCAGCAGACCAAAGAAAGCTTTGTGTTCAAGCCAATTATAATTTTGAATGTGAAAATGAGCGTAGGACAGAGCGTACAATGTGGACGAAGTTTAATGTGTCCGAAAGTTACGGGAAAGCTATCCTCTATTTCATATCCATGGACAACAAGGTTCCTATTATGCCAGGTTTTACATGGAGTGAGGCTTGTGAAATCAATTACAACTCTAGGGATTACATACTAGACAACAACGTGGCCACTTTCACTGTAACACCCACTACTCCTGACATTTGCAGTGGATCACTTGATGAAGTTGCTGCATGCATCACTGCCTTGGTAAGTGTAATAGAGAATACTATTGTTAGATTAGTGATGTGCTTGTTCAGCACTAATGGAGAGCAAGCTATTTTACACAAGAAATTCACACATATCAGGTAGAATCTGATTAAAGTTGAATACAAAATTTGTACACAATAAAGCTACAGTCATTTACTCTTAGAGTTCACCTAGATTTAGAAGGGATCATTCAGTCTATATAGTCCTAAGTAGCTATAAGTAGCTATGTAGCCATTGACTGTAATAGTAATAGCATCATCTAAATGACCTGTGTTCCTGACAAAAAGCATTCCAGCTACTTAAAAATAGCAGTTTTTTAATGATGTATGGTAAGGGGTTTCAATGCCATAGTTACCATTCTCCACAACTTCCGACTTGAACACAAAAAACAAACATCATGAATCTCTTTGGAATTGCAGCACAGTTTATAGTAACCCTAATAGCGACTTCTTACTACAGCAGTAGCCGAAAAAGCTGTGTAAAGGCAGAATGGCTTTATTTGATAGTTGTTTACATTGTGCTATTCATTAGCTAGGCATTACTTGTAACACTCTACAATACTTCACACACACTTGTTGACTAGATGTATAAGCACAAAACTTACTTTCGTGACTTGACTATAGGACAATAGATTTTCAAGTAAGAACAATACTGTTGCACAGGGCTGTAACTATGACAAATAGCGCATTAGCGAACATAACTTACCACCGCCACTAATTCAAGTACAAAATAAACTCATTAAGCTTTGTAAGACATAACTGCATCTGCAAAAATCAGGTATGTTACCAGCTTTTATGGGCAACGCCCTCTAGCTTCACGTCATAATCACGTGAGCAAATAATTTCTGCAGCCAGCGGTGTAGTTCACTTTATGCTTAGGGAAGTTAATGGAGTTGAAAGAAGTGAAGTTTCGCGTAGAAAATGTATACAGGTGAGTGTTTCTGGCTAGTTTAGCTTCTTCTCTTATGAAGACAGCGTTTCCATGTACCATTTTCATTGGTCGAGCTATTTCGATACCTCATTAAAAAATAGCTAACTGATTGCTTGTTCTTTTGGAAGGAGGTTATATTGTAGTAGCTACGTAGTGTTTAAATAGCGCTGAGGGTTCGCACCTTAGGTGCTTCATATTATTTGTAACCACCACAGCTGCAGTAGTAGTGGTGATTTAGCTACAACTGCTTACTCTCTTTCTCAGACATGAAGTGCTTGAATATCTATTGAGTTTACTTGCATTTGATATTGATTATGAAAGATCATATGTGACCATCTACGGGAAAACCGGGCACAACGCGGCGTGCGTAATATCGAGAAAAGATCGATCGATTTCTTAAAAATGTATTGTTTCAAGCCGACGGAAGGGAACGGTTAGGTCTATTATAGCGGGAACGACTTAAGCTACGACGATAAAACTTGGAGAGCTCAATATCTGGACGCCGACAACTCCGTAAGTGCAACAAAAAAAATTTCGAAGGGTGCCACGTTGTGCCTGGTTTTCCTATAGCTAGACGGTCACATATATGCACTATACTATCTACAATATCATACCTACGCGGAGTTGAAAGCTTCGCTTTTTCTCAACGAATAGCCCGAAATTAAAAAAGTAGCACATTAAAAGGTCTTAAATCTTCGTCCTGAGTAAGTTCATACCTAAATCAACTGTTAATATTCAGTAATCTCCAAAATCAGAGCATGACAGACAGACAAACAGACAGACAAACAGACAGGACGACTAACTATAACCCTCTCGTGCATGCGCGCTGAGGTTTATAGTAGCTGGAACAGACTGACAACTATATACTATAGGAAAATTTGAACACCTGTGCTACAGTTGTGTTGGTTACACATAGTATTGTAGTATATTGCTGGACTAGACTGATAAAATTTGAGTATTGGAGCACCTGTGGTCAAACATTTACTATGGAAATGAATCTTATTCATCGTTGAAAAAAATAAGTAAGAAAATAAAATAATTTTGTTATTTTACCTCGCCCATTTTGCTTTTTATATCATCCACTGCATTTTTCTATATGGTGAAATTAATAAATCATCAACTGTTTACCCTTGAATTGGGTTGTGTCTATGTCAGTCAGTATGTTAATAAAAAAAATTCAGACCCAGTTATACCCCCCCCTCCCCCCGAACTACAGTTATTGGCAGCAGCTTCAAGCTTCATAATTATAATATAGAAGGGAAGAAGAAGGTGTGGGGGGGGGGGGGGGGGGGGGGGAAGGTGGGAGAAGTATTAAAGAAAGGATTTATTCTTTCTTTTTGCGCAATCTAGTTTCTTATGAGGCCAGTACATTGTACAATTTACGAAAATTGATCATCAATATCTTGGGGTCATTTTTTTTCTAGTTTAAGATGAAAGTAATAGCTTAGGACTTCACTACCAGACTTGCTGACTAAGTGAGTATGTTGTATATTAATTAACCCTCAGTGCACATGCGCGAGAGGGTTATAATAGTCAAACTAAGACCTTTTACTGTGTTACTTTTTTTAATTTCGGCCTAATCGTTGAGAAAACGCGAAGCTTTCAGCTCTGCGGAAGGTACCAGCTTTTATGGGCAACGTCCCCTAATGTCACGTCATAACAAATAATTTCTTGCAGCCAATGGTGTAGTTTGATTTATGCTCAGGGTAGTTAGTGGAGTTGAAAGAAGTGAAGTTTCGCGTTGAAAATGTGTATCGGTGAGTATTTCTGGCTAGTTTAGCTTCTTATCTTACATTTCCATGTACCATTTTCATTGGTTGAGGAAGGAGATTATAAATAGTGTTAAATAGTACTGAGGGTTCGCACCTTTGGTGCTTCATTGTACCTAGTTTGCCCCCATATCAAAATCCTTCCTATGGGCCTGATTGACAGGTATAACATTTTAGCTGGATATGCATATGGAGAATAGATACAATTATCAGCTTATAATTTCAATGTCATGCTGAATGTCATTTGCTGCTATATGCTTTGTTGTGTTTTGAACCCTCAGTGCGCATGTGTGTAAAGGTTAAGGTAGTCTCTTTGTCATTCATTCATTCTGTCAATAGCTGATGTTGATGACGATAGACGTTTAAGTTCGAGAGAAGAACAAACCAGACTAGAGGACAATTTAAGTTCCTTTAATTAGCCACTTTTCTGAATTTTTGCTTCGTTAAAAAAAAAACAAGAATAGACTGACAGCAATAATATGATGTCTGTTATATGGCCACACCTATTCATTCAATTACGTGCCATTCAGAATCATGCACGCTCACGTGAGCTTGTTTTTTACTTCTTCAGCTCTCATGCTGATCTTTCAATCTGATGTATCTTGTGGTAGGAAGGAAGTTTCTGTTGTTGCTGGAAGTGTGATTGTTTCATCGACTGTGTATTGAAAAATAATGTGACTCAAATGTTCGTGTAATTTGCATGTCAGAAAAGTACAAAAATTCCTGTGGTTACCACACATGGACTCTAGTGGTAGCAAAATAGCCACATCAGTGATTTCCTCACTCTGTAAAACTGAAGTTGTCCACACTATATCATAGCTAGTATAATTACACAACTAGCTTGATATGTTAAAATTTATCTATATAATAATATACTTGTGTGTCAGTATGACAACTAGAGTGTGTGTATTCATGAGCTGATTAGAGTTGGCAGAGCATCATCATTACCTGAATCGGAAGCATTTGACAAGGGAAAAAAATGGAGGAATAAACGGCCTCCTCAGGGTTTGAACCTGCTATCGTCGATTGCCCAGTGCACATACACAAACCATTAAACTGTTGGGTCCTAACAGGTTGGAATACTTTGAAGTGCCTTATTAACCTATTGTATCCTAGTATCCTATAAAACCTGAACAGTGGGTCACTGAACTGAGCTGGAAAGAGTGTTCATCTACAGAAGCTAACCATAATGAATATAAGAGAGGCAGAGAAGCAAAGAATACATGAGTCAATTCATATATGAAAAAGCTGACTGATGTAAATACTTCAATGAAAAAAGTGAAAATGAATACACAGAAAGGATAGAGAGAGATACTGAGGAGCAGGTGAGGTAGACAGAGGAGGAGAAGGGAATCCGTGAGTTCAAAAGGCCTGGATGGTTGACGAAAAATAAGGAAGAAAATAAATGGTAAAACTACCTTATGCTACTGCACTCCTAATTTGCACAAGTTAGTATGTCAGGTGCCACAGTGTGGCGGGGTACTTGCTTATATTTAAATAGACCAAAGCAATTACTGTTATAAGCTGAAAATTTAAGAATTTTTTTTAATGAACAGTAACTTCAATATGAATTTTGTTTGAGAACTCTGTGAAAATGTCATGCAACTGTAATAATATGTATACAATTCAAATGATGCTACTAACAAGTGAATATATTTAGTTGTATGCATCACATAAATGTTTTTGTATTATTTTGTCTACACAATAATTGTATTCATGACACACTATCTCCACATACAGTACCAAGCAGTGGCATAGGATGGGGGTGGGGCTCCAGAGGTTGGAGCTCCCCCTTATTTTGGGAGCACAATCTAACGAGGTGATTTCTCACATGAACATAAACCACAAAAAAAAAACATGCCCTTGGAGACCCCCTTTACCGAAACATCTTCCTACACCCAAGAGCCAACAGCTAAAGTATACCATCCTCCATTATAGATAATATATTTTCTCTTACAAAAATAGTAGTCTTGAACCTTAACCTTTTCCTAGTCATATATTTATGACAACTAGTTAGGTAACATGGAAATGTATAAGAATTTTTTCTGTAAATATTTCCTAAGCTACTGTGAATTGGATCATTAAAGCAAGTTAAGACAAACTATTTAATATTATGCAAAAACAACAACAACAAAAACCATTTATTGTCTGCAAAGAGAAGAGCTAAAAATTTAGACATAGCTTTACTTACGGTGCTAGCTGAAGCTCGCTTTTGGAGGCTGTCAGAGTTGCTACAGCATGGAGACAGAATGCATGGCTTATTCATCTTCTACTTGCTGAAATTCTGAGCTACAGAATTCCAAAGTATAAAAAAAAAATTTTTGACTGACAGACTCTCAACGGTAAGTGTTCCAGAGCCATATAAATATTGTAAAAGTAAAATACCGGTGCACTTGTTTTCATTATTTTGGTACAGGAAGTACTACATCAGAGCAGTGTAGAAACTAAAATATGAAGGTTATTTTAAATAATCTATTTGTTTAAAAATGGAGAATTGATAGCTATCAGTCAATGCCGAGAATTCTCGGCTCCAATGTCAAAGGTCATACATACAATTGACCAGATGAAAGTAAAAATAGTTTAAATCAATTAACTGGGCTATAATAATGCAAGGTAAAAAACAACTAGATCACTGACTTGGCAATGGTAGGTACAAATTTATAGAAGATGCTACATAGTTTGTTGTTGTTTTTTCAAAAAAGTAGCACAATAAAAGGTCTTAAATCTGTTCATACCTAAATCAACTGTTATTGTCAGTAATCTCCAAAACCAGAGCGTGACAGACAGCTAAACAGACCGGACGACTACTACAACCCTCTCGCGAGTGCGCGCTGACGGTTAATAATGAGGTATCTAGTGTGAGAGTTTATTAGCTCACAAATATACAAAAACCAGCTAATCTACAGGCTGTGAATGTCAATTCTTTAAAAATGATTGTGTGAGGTTAGTAGCTAATCACTGAGGTGCAGTCTGTGGTGCTTTGTTCTGTTTTTCTAGGAATGTTATTACAGCTGTGGTGGCATAGTACACACTGACTATTGATTTAAAGCTATCACTCTGCAATAAATATGCAAATTTTGCAGCTATTATGCAGACTTCTAGAGTACTGAACTTTCCTTGTAACTGGTATCACAGGATGAGCCAGAGAGAAAAAATTTAGTCCAATGTTTTACGTAATGGTTTATGTATAAAGAACTTGTATCCAAATGACTATAGTTTCGGTTTGAGTTATTGTGATTTTTTTATCTCACACATGCAAATGGCTAGGGTTAGCATTTATTCTTCATAATATAATTATTATTATCAGGTTTAGATATAAATACATTTGCAATAATCTGGAAGGAAAATAGAAGGTTAACACATTTATATGACATCATAATTACAGATAGCTTTTGGTATAAAGGATGTAATTTCACTTCTATTTTACGTTTTCAATTCCTATTTAAATAGCTTCTCCCCTATCTTATTGTCTCCTTCATTATCTTAGCTTCTCCCCTATCTTATTGTCTCCTTCATTATCTTAGCCATACCAGTATGATTGCTAAGGACACCTAATAAATGATCTTGTAGTTTTTTTCAATGCTTTCATTACTAACTTAATCTGAACAAAACATCAATTTGTTTATGTATGCAGATGCCCATGTACGCTGCTCAACTAGAGAATGGTATTGCTAACACAGTGGACAAGCCTTCAGGATTTGTAAATCCAACTCCAGATGTAGCACGATACTATCGATCAATTCAGATTGAATTCAATGCATTTATCGGAATTGTTATTATACTTCTGCTATTCAGCATCATTGGTGCTCTATATTTTATCATCGAAAATTCTATTCATGTGACCAAAAATGGTAAGCCTAAGATGTATTTCCACTATTGGTCAACTGTGTTAGTAACATTTGGAAGTTTTATATATTTTGCATTATCCAAAACCATACATGACAGCCGGCCTCTACTTGCGATATTGGTGGTTCTAATTGCTGTCGTGGTGTATCCAATCACACTGGTGTCCCTCAGCTATTGCAAATATAAACGTACTTCCGAGAATATCAATATCAAGCTCTTCACAGCTCCCTTAACACCCATTGTGCCCACATTACTGGGAAAATTTGGTTGGCAATTCTTAATGACAGTATTTGGGCTGTATTTCACTGGAGTGTTCATATGCTATATACTATACATCACAACTAACTTAATGCTGATGTACTATTTCTACCCACTTCGTACTCTCGTCCGTGCCTTCTACATTTTTGGAGCTATTTTTTATACTGTGTTAATTGGGGCTTTTGTTCTTTACCAGTTTGAGAAGACCATTGAAATACTGAAGCTTTTTGTGTACACCGTTTTCCGTAATTGCGTTAACGTGACTTTTCCAACTTGGAACATTCACCATTTTCTTGCTCGCATTGAAGAAGACCACAACAATCACAAAAACTACTACTTGAAAAAATTTCAGAAAAATGCTGTCAAATACGGTCCAACGGGAGGTGTATTGATGATGATAATAAGCCTAATGCAATTCACCCTTTCAGCCGTTTTCCTTTTTGTTTATATCTTAGCAGCCAAATGGTTTGGCGAGTTGCTTTTTGAAAGGACTGTAAATATAGCTGCTAACATTGACAGCCTGTTAATAATCCTACCCACAGCCATCCTATTGATTCTTACTTGGATAGCAAGAAATACCATTTTTGACTGGCAAGCATATACGAATAATGACACAACCAAAAAAACGAAAGTGCGGCAAAGTAGTGACTGTACAAATGCTGATGCTAATCTAGGTGATAATGAAGACTTAACTGAGGAAGAGGAAGTCCTTACTTACAGGTCTTTCTGTACGTGGTTGACAGGGGGAAACAAAAGACAAATCCTTAAATCAAACTACAGAACAACAAGATATTTTTTCGGTAGGAAGAAACGCGACAAAGAGAGAGAACCATTATTGAATCCGGAGGCAGGACAGTCAAGAACTGCTCAGATGGAATTTGGGGGTCAGAACTATGGCACCCTTGCCAAATCATCTTTGCCTGAAGCAGATTCAGATCAAGAACAAAGCACAAGTTTTACAAACGATCCTCCAGCGGTACAGGAATCGCACGGTAAGCCTCGCCAAAGTAAAACGCATAGGCTAAAGCCTACTACCAAAACTTTACAGGGAGTTGAGTCAGTTGCAAGTGGTATTGGAGGATTCACTCAGGGTGTTGTAGGCATGACCCAAGCTCTAGCAGGTAATAATGATGTAGCCAACAGTGTAGGTGGAGCAGTGAGTGGCGTGGGTGGGGCTGTAGGTGGTGTTGTAAAGGTCACAAAAGGTGTACGCTCTCTGACAAAACTATTTCGTAGCTCAAAAAAAAGTGGTTCCAAAGGCGACAATGAAGATGACAAATTGTCAGAAGGGGTAAAAGGAGCTGCATCCGTAGTTAGTGGAGCTGGAGCAGTAGTTAAAGGAGCTGGTGGTGTAGTTAGTGCAGTTGCCGGAGAAAATGAGACCGTTCGTCAAGTTGCTCAAGTGGCCAGTGGAGTAGGTGGCGTAATTGATGGGGCTGGACAAATGGCTTCAGGATTGGTGGCACTTAAACCAAAGAAAAATGGAGACCAAAGTGGCAGTTCAGCATCGGATAAGTTAGAGGCTGCGGGCACAGTAGTTAGTGGAGCTGGAGCAGTAGTTAAAGGAGCTGGTGGTGTAGTTAGTGCAGTTGCCGGAAAAAACGAAACCGTTCATCAGGTTGCTCAAGTGGCCAGTGGAGTAGGTGGCGTAATGGATGGGGCTGGACAAATGGCTTCAGGATTTGCGGCACTTAAACCAAATAAAAATGGAGACCAAAGTGGCAGTTCAGCATCGGATAAGTTGGGGGCTGCGGGCACAGTAGCGAGTGGAGCGGGAAGTGCAATCAAAGGTGCTGGAAATGTCGCTGGAGCTTTTGGAGTTGATAATAGTGCCTTTGAAACTGCTGGTGGTGTAGCTAGTGGAGCTGGAGGATTCTTTAGTGGCATAGCAAAGATGCTCAAGGGTGTCTTAGGCCTTAAAAGTAGCAAAGAGGGAAGTGGAGCAAAAGAGAAAGAGTCTCAAGCGCAAGCAAAAAGTGAATCGCCGGGTGCAATGGAGAATGATGAGGATACAGGGAGTGAACTCAAAGATGATGATGCCTTTGACAATAGAAGTGCAGCTGAAGAATCAGTCAGCAATACCAGCACAGCTAGTTCAACTGATGCCACAACTGCTGCAGCAAGAGGGAGAGATGATGATTTTGAAACACCACCAGAGAGAGGATCTGATACTGAGAGAGCTGAAGATGAGGCCACAATGGAACACTCTGCAGGAGTTGGTGGAAGTGAAATCGGTGGTAATCCTCCTGCCACTTCTGCTTCTGCTGGAGAACTAGACACTGCTAGCTTTGTAGCCACAAAATGCGCTCCAGGAGCTGAGGAATCGGCTCATGTTGACCAACAGGAATCTATTCGTGAAGAATCGGATCATGCTGGCAAAGAAGAATCTGAAAATCAGATTATTGTATCAGAAGGAAAGCAAGGTGCAAGGTCAGACATAACAGCCTCTGATCAGCGTGGAGATTCTGTGAAATCTAAAACAGATGTTCGTCAATCTACTGAAGAGTCATCTCAAGTGGAGGAAGCCCATCAGCATTCTGATGAAGACCTTAGAGAAGTGGAACAGCCAAGTGCATTGTAATATGCACTCACTTATAATGCTTCTCTTCTAACTTTTAAGGACATAGCTAGTCTTCCACATAAATTCTTAACATTTAACTTCGATTCCCATAATATAGACATAATTAAGTGTGTTCTACTACTCATTTATTTTCTATGCATTTTTTTAAAGAGTGTTGATATGTAATTTTGTTTGATAATAAGAAAAAATTGAAAAGTTTCAGAAATCGGATACACAGCATGTCTAAAAAAATTATGAAGGAGCGCGCGGTTGTCTGTAGTCTGCGCACGCAGTGGGATGTGGGTAATTGTGGACATAAAGCGTAGTACAGCTGGAAGATTGCGGTCTAGTGCTTTAGTGTGGAGTAGATTCAGAGCTGAGCGCTGCAGCGAGCTGCGAGAACCTGGAGTCGATGGAAAGCACTATGAGCTTCGCGTTACACTTGAAGTGGGCATTCACGCTGTTGCTGTTGGCGTCTTCCAGTCGTTGCGCTCCATTCCTGGGCTTCTCTTTTCAAAATGAAGCCGAGTAGCAGTCAACGTACGAGTACTACGTCTACGATGAAGAAACTCTGGAGCGCGTGAGAGAAACCATATGGCAGCAAGTTGTACAAAACTTTAACCGAACCATCCTGGCCGAGTTTTCCATCGATAGTAGCCGACTCTGCGTACCCATCAGATATTCATTGGTCTGTCCTACTTGCAAAGAAGACTCAGGATGCTCATAGGATAATGGAGTGACAGAGATGTATTCCTTTGTTTGGACGAGATTTAATACTTCCAGACTCTCTGGAAAGGCCGTATTCTACTTTGTCTCCATGGACGCCAGAATGCCGGAGATGCCCGGGTTTGGATGGAGCGAGGCTTGTGGACTGAATTACGAGTATGATTCTGATAATGATACGTACTCGTTAGAGATGGAGGATGTCCCTGTCATTAATGTTACAATAGATAACCGGACCTGCATCGCTCCATTGGGGCTTACAGTTGCTCTGCAGTACATTACCATGCTGGTAGGTTTGTTCGTGTGTGTGTGTGTGTCTGTGTGTGTGTGTGTATGTGTGTGTGGTGGCTATGTGTGTAAATGACCGACCACATGTATGACATGTAAAGGGCTGAGCAGTAGGGGCACTCGTAGTAGCCATCCTTCTGTGGTCATCATATTCTCTCATCCTTCTATCAGTAACGTCTGTTAGGCCTTCTCTACACTGCTGCCGCCAACTACCTCATTCTTGTGCTTCACAGTACCAACATCTCTCCCCTCCACCTCATCTTGGTACCATGGGCAGGCCTCTGTTGAGGTAGCCATCCAAACAACAACTTCTTCTGCACCCTGTCCTCCTCCATCCTAGCAACATGGCCAGGATGGAGGAGGACAGGGTGCAGAAGAAGTAACCAAGATGAAGTGGAGTGAGAAAGGATTTAAAGAAGGGGGCACTCATAGTAGCCATCCTTCTGTGGTCATCATACTCTGTCATCCTTCTGCTCAGCCCTTTACATGTCATACATGTGGTCGGTCATTTAGAAGAGCACAAGACATATCTAGACACAGATGTGTCACAACACGACCAAGGAAATAATTTAGAATTCAAGTAACTACTATCTGTCAGTCTGCTTAGCAGAGGCGCATCACCCTTGGGTGGCATCCTTCAAGGTTCAAGGTGTGTGTGTATGTGTGCATGGGTGTGTTTATGGAATGCCAAGTAATTAGAGGGTACAAATTTTAGGTGGTTGTTATGGCAACAAGATTTGGTACATCGCAGTATTAGTAAGTTAGACTGACCCTTACCTTTGTATATCCGTATTTCAAAGTTGTTATCTTATTGGTGGTGCTCTTATCAAGTATACTCTCTTTGGACCAATACGAGACAGTTGAACAAACGCTTGTTAGGTTTGTTGAAAGATGTTTTCCATGACTTCCAAGCATAAAGGAAAGAAGCAAGTTTAGGGACTTGATTTTATTTGTAGTTGTTAATAGTCCATTAAATAATTGTCACACGACTTGCAATAAATTAACAGATGAAATTTTTAAATGCTATTCTTAATTTAATGCAAAGCTTTTCAAGCGGTGTTCAGCACCCTTCTTGAAAAGTAAATGCTTACAGTGATGATGAGTTACTTTGGCAAGTTTGTTAATGTCTTGGTATATTAGCTAAATGACCACAACCTAAACAGTCAGACAGGGCACTGGGTAAAGGGTCATTCTTTCACTTGTGTTCTATTTTGGGCCCAGACTCCAGATAACAATGTTTCTTCATCTCACTGATGTCCCAAACTCCATAACCTCCTTATCAAAATGGTAGTTTTCTTTCTGTGCATGTTCTGCTGATGCAGAGACAAGATAGATTGTAGAATTATTTATGTTTCATCTCATGTTCTCCCATAATATGGTGTGTTTTGTACAGCATTGCTTAGCTTGCTTGCAGACCATAGAGAATGTGTGACTAAATAAGTCAAAACTACTTCTTGTTGTAGTGTTTTTGTTGTTGGTAAGTTATAGTTTGTTTGATTGTTGTTGTTGTTGTTGTTGTTTGTATTTTTTAAAGCAAAGGATTCATAGAACCAGCCAACTGCACTAAATGAAGATAACTACATTTTTTTATTTCATTTATTTTTTTATTTTTTTTATTTTTATTTTTATTTACTTTCTGAGTTTGAATTGTCTCTTTTCCTTGCATGCAACTCTAATGTATCCTATTCAATTTTCAATCACTTTAATGGAAAACTCAGTCTGTGTGTTTTTAAGGAATACGTATGCAGGCAAACCAATATCCTACTTCAAATTGAATTGATTTGCTTGTAGTTCACTCCTTATTCTATTACTACTGCCAGTTCCAACAATCTATGCCAAGTTATGCCATACACTGAATTACTAAGAGGGTCAAAGTCCTTTCTCTATTTATGTACTGCTGCAGCTAATACTTATAGAGTATTACATAATCATAATCACTGTCAGACATTCACCTAAAATACTTATGAAATTAGACCTATAGTTCAAATACTGTCTGAACCGAAGCTTGTATTTTTATTAAACATTTAATTTTGTTCACTGCCTTCTGTGATGAGTGAGTCAAGTATACTCACTGGGAATTTACTATCGTACAGGATGCAAGAATAGTTTTACGCAAACAGTGGTGTGAAGTATTTTACCAATTTTATGCATGTTACCTGTGTTGTTGTTTTTATTTGTTTTAGTTTTGTTGTTGCATTTTGTTTTCATTTTTTTTATCTTTGTTTTTTTTTTCCTGTTATTTTTTTGTTTGTGTGTTTGTTTTTGCTTCGTAAAATGGACAATACTATTGTAAATCCTTAACCAACACCTTCCTAGTGCCAATTATGCAAATTTTGCACAATTTTTGTTAAAGTCCTCTTTTACCGGAGAAAGTTGTCTTGTTTTTTGTAGTTGTTGTTTTTATGACATTATATACACAAGTGCATGTGAATTTTCAAAAATGAAATTCTACACAATAGGCTATACAGATACCCTATACCAACCTAACATCGGTTGGTAAATATTATCATGAAGGTTGTATGGATACATTCCACTGTAAAGATACAAACACAACACAATGTTATTGTTTATTATTAGTGTATTTTACCATTGTCATGAACGTAAAAAGAAAATACACATTTACAATTGATATTCAACTTACCCTGGCAATAATAATATGAAGTATGTCCAACCCCAGTACGTCTATGCCAATTAAGTCAGAACATTTCATCATTCATTTCATTGCTACTCCTGTCAGTATAAAACACTCCAACATGCAACAAGTTTGTTGTTCAGCTGTTGTGAATCTAACTAAATAATATACTACACACACCCTAAAAACTTAGCCTCCCCTCCAACTACTATAAGAACTTCATTTTATTTAATTTTTATGAAGTTTGAATGTTGTAATAATAACTAAAGCATAAAGATATGATTTTAAAAAATAACACACACATGAAAATTATAAACTATTATGTACACACACTAAATTGAAAAACAATAAATAATAAAATTAATAAACTCACAAATAATACGCAATGTAGTACCAAAGGAAGATCCAAGTGGGGGGGGGGGGGGGGGGG